>Ga0208794_1000012_pt1 | contig 498860 bp, 465 predicted proteins | sample 32_taG_FD_184106 | JGI IMG/M metagenome (GOLD analysis project Ga0208794, IMG submission 184106) | Marine viral communities from the Gulf of Mexico - 32_GoM_OMZ_CsCl metaG (SPAdes) (version 2) | ecosystem: Environmental > Aquatic > Marine > Oceanic | place: Atlantic Ocean: Gulf of Mexico...
GCGGTCTGGAACCACCTGATCCCATCCCGAACTCAGAAGTGAAACAGACCAGCGCCGATGGTAGTGTGGCGTTGCCCATGTGAGAGTAGGTCATCGTCAGGCTCTTAATGCCTAAACCCCAGCATCCTTGATGCTGGGGTTTTTTATTGCCTGGAATAACTGGCGCCGGGAAAAATCGTGGACGGATGATATACTCACGTTCATCAAATGCTGAACCTTTCCGAGGAATATTCCCATGTCCGCACCCGAACATCTGGTCATCTTTGACACCACGCTTCGTGATGGGGAGCAGAGCCCCGGTGCAACGATGACAAAGGCAGAGAAGCTCCGCATTGCCAAGGTGTTGGAGAAGCTTCGGGTAGACGTGATCGAAGCCGGCTTCGCCATCGCGAGTCAGGGCGACTTCGAGGCTGTGAAAGCGATCGCCGAAAACATCAAGGAATCGACGGTCTGCAGCCTGGCGCGCGCCCTTGATGGGGACATAGATCGAGCGGCAGAGGCCATCCGACCCGCCGAGCGTGGTCGTATCCACACGTTTATCGCTACCTCTCCCATCCACATGAAACACAAGCTCCAGATGGACCCTGCAGATGTGGTTGAGCAGGCTGTCCGGGCGGTCAAACGGGCCCGAAGCCATACCGACGATGTCGAGTTTTCCTGTGAGGACGCCGGGCGTTCAGAGCTGGACTTCCTCTGTCGAATAATTGAGGCAGCCATTGATGCCGGGGCCAAAACCATCAATATTCCGGATACCGTTGGTTATGCCATTCCCGAGCAGTTTGGCGAGACCATCCGGCAGTTACTCAATCGAATACCCAACGCCGACAAAGCGATCTTTTCGGTGCATTGCCATAACGATCTTGGCCTTGCCGTTGCGAATTCACTGGCAGCCGTCAGCCAGGGTGCCCGTCAGGTGGAATGCACCATCAACGGACTCGGTGAGCGCGCTGGCAATGCGTCACTCGAAGAGATCGTTATGGCTGTGCGGACCCGCCAGGACCTGTTCTCCCTCGATACCCGTGTAGACGCCCGGCATATCGTGCCGGCTTCACGGTTGGTGTCCACCATCACCGGATTTCCGGTTCAGCCGAACAAGGCTATTGTCGGTGCCAACGCGTTTGCCCATGAGTCCGGAATTCACCAGGATGGCGTTCTCAAACATCGTGAGACCTACGAAATCATGCGGGCGGAAGATGTAGGCTGGCATGCGAACAGCCTGGTGCTGGGGAAACATTCCGGACGAAACGCCTTCCGCACGAGGCTGCTGGAGCTTGGCATCCAGTTCGACACGGAAACCGAACTGAACGAGGCCTTTACCCGCTTCAAGGCGCTGGCTGATCTGAAGCACGAGATCTTTGACGAAGACCTTCAGGCGATCGCCAGTGATACCCGGCAGAAGGAAGACGACGGCCGTTACGGGCTGGTGTGTATGCAGGTATCCTCAGAGACCGGTGTGGTTCCCAGGGCCAGTCTGACGTTGATGATGGACGGCAAGGAACACAAGGTGCAGGCCGAGGGCAGTGGCCCGGTGGATGCCACGTTCAAGGCTATCGAATCGCTGGTTGATTCCGGCTGCAACCTGCAGCTCTACTCCGTAAACAATATCACCAGTGGTACCGACGCCCAGGGTGAGGTGACGGTGCGCCTTGAGCGCGGTGGCCGGATCGTAAACGGTGTGGGGGCGGATACAGATATCATTATTGCCTCCGCAAAGGCGTATATTGAAGCACTGAACCTGATCAGCCGGGGCGGTGTTCGTCAGCATCCCCAGGTTGCAGATGTCTGAACCAAGCGAAGCACCGGAGAGTAACCATGACCGGCCCTGAAGCTGAGAGACAGTATTATCTCGCGATGGCGGGTATACAGCTCTGGTATGCCCGTGAGCCGCTTCCGGGTTCGGCGCCAAGTCCGGACTTTGAGTTTCCGGAAGAGCCGGCGACCAATGAAAGCGTTGTCGAGGCGGTGCCCGAAAATCCAGCACCACCGCGTCGGGAGACCCGTCCACGTCCGATGGTCGATTCTGCCCAGGCCGGGGAGCGAATTGCGCATCTCCAGGCGATGATGTCAGGGGTCAAGCAGGAGAAGGCCGACAAAGGTCAGCCGGAAGCGACCGTAGAGGCAGAGGTGGCGGTGGGGTTGCCTGAGGGTGAGCCGGCGGCGGTGGAGAACCTGCCTGAGCCGCCCGCCAGCGCCAGTAATCTTCGTGTTACCCTGGGCTTCTGGGCGGCTGGCAATGTGCTTCTGGTGAGCGGAATTTCCGAGGACGCCAGCGAACGGCTGCAGGATACGCTGGCGAACAACATCCTGTCTGCGCTGGGGCAGGCTAAAGCAGTCAAGCCCACATTGCTGCGCTGGCCGGTTTTTTCAAATACCCTGGTTCCCGGAAACAGTACCGCAGACTTTGTGCAATTGGTCGATTCCCTGGTTGAAAAAAGCGGGCGTAAGCACCTCGTTCTGCTCGGGGTTCTGCAGGACTGGTCACCGGAAGACCGTGCGCCGCTGGTGGCACAGGCCCTCGGCAAGCCGGTGGTTGACTTCCCCAATAGACTCGCTGAACTGGCGGCGGTGCCTGCCTACAAGCGGGCTCTCTGGAATGAGCTCAAGCCCTGGGCGCGGGAAGGTCGTGACTAGCTGGTTATCCCCCCGGGAAAGTATGAGTGGTGCTGTCATCCGCCCATTGAACACGGGTGATCTTGTCCGGGTACTGGATATTGAATCGTGCAGTTACTCGCATCCCTGGAGCGAGGGCGTGTTCCTTGACTGCTTTCGTTCTGATTACCGGCTCTGGGCCTGTGAAAAGGATGGGCAACTGGCCGGGTATGCGATCGTCGCCTATCTGTTCGATGAAGCACATCTGCTGAACCTCTGTGTGGCAGGCTCCTTTCGCAGGAGTGGAATGGCGAGGCTGCTTCTTCGCCACCTCATTACAGAAGCCATACGCGATGGTATGGTGCAGACCCTGCTTGAGGTCCGGGTCTCCAATGCCGGAGCGGCAGCGCTCTATGAATCTGAAGGGTTCAGGGTCATTGGTCAGCGTCCTGGCTACTATCCCGATGGGAAAGGACGGGAGGATGCCACGGTGATGGCACTCAATCACGAGCAGGGCGATTTGCCTCCTCGCGCCTAGGGATTTCCTGCGCCGACTTGGTTCGCGTCTTGCGCTTATTCCCCCTATAATGGCGGCTTTTCAGCGTATTTGAATCAGGTCGTCGTCCATTATGTCCACCCTTGCAAAAGAAGTGTCCAACCGCCGCACGTTCGCGATTATCTCGCACCCGGACGCTGGTAAAACCACCATTACCGAGAAGGTCCTGCTGTTTGGTCAGGCGATCCAGAAGGCGGGGACGGTGAAAGGTAAAAAGTCCGGGCAGCATGCCAAATCGGACTGGATGGAAATGGAAAAGGAGCGGGGCATTTCGGTCACCACCTCGGTCATGCAGTTTCCCTACGGCAACCGGTTGGTCAACCTTCTCGATACCCCGGGCCATGAAGACTTCTCCGAGGATACCTACCGCACTCTGACGGCGGTGGACTCATGCCTGATGGTCATCGACAGCGCCAAGGGCGTTGAGGAACGCACCATCAAGCTGATGGAAGTCACGCGTCTGCGCGATACCCCGATCCTGACATTCATGAACAAGCTGGACCGTGATACCCGGGACCCGGTTGAGCTGATGGACGAAGTTGAGGATGTCCTCAAAATTGCCTGTTCACCGGTTACCTGGCCCATAGGGATGGGCAAGAATTTCAAAGGCGTGTATCACCTCCTGAAAGACGAAGTCATTCTCTATCAGTCCGGTCAGGGGCACGCCATCCAGGAGCGTCGGGTCATCTCCGGTCTTGATAATCCTGAACTCGACAATGTCCTGGGCGGCTACGCGTCGGATCTGCGTGATGAGATAGAACTGGTCAAAGGTGCTTCCCACGAATTTGACCATGAGGCGTTTCTCAAAGGGGAATTGACGCCGGTGTTTTTCGGTACTGCGTTGGGCAATTTTGGCGTGGACCACATGCTGGATGGGCTCATCGAATGGGCGCCGGCGCCGCAGCCCCGTGAAACGGACCAGCGCCTTGTGGAACCTACCGATGAAGGCTTCTCTGGCTTTGTATTCAAGATCCAGGCAAATATGGACCCGCAGCACCGGGACCGGGTTGCGTTCATGCGTATCGTGTCGGGACGCTACAGTCAGGGCATGAAGGCCCGCCATGTACGGATTGGTAAAGAGGTCCGTTTTTCCGACGCCCTGACCTTTATGGCTGGTGATCGTGAACATGCCGAGGAAGCGTTTCCTGGCGACATCATCGGGCTGCACAATCATGGCACGATTCAGTTGGGGGATACCTTTACCGCCGGCGAGGACATGAAATTCACCGGCATCCCGAACTTCGCGCCCGAACTCTTCCGACGTATCCGTCTGAAAGATCCGCTGAAGTCCAAGCAGCTTCAGAAAGGGTTGATCCAGTTGTCAGAAGAGGGCGCCGTTCAGGTATTCCGTCCGCTCAAAAACAATGATCTGATTGTGGGCGCTGTGGGTGTACTTCAGTTCGACGTGGTCGTCAGCCGGCTGAAAAGCGAATACAAAGTCGAAGCGCTTTATGAACCGATCAACGTGGCGACAGCCCGCTGGGTGACCGCGGGGGATGAAAAGAAGCTGGATGAGTTCCAGCGCAAGAATAACGACTACCTTGCGCTGGACGGCAGTGACCAGTTGGCGTATATCGCCCCGACTATGGTCAACCTGCAACTGGCTCAGGAACGTTTTCCGGATATCCGCTTCCAGAAGACCCGGGAGCACTGATTCAGGTCGAACCCATGGAGCTTGCGGATGCGCACTGCCACTTTGATTTTCCCGTGTTCGATGGGCAGCGGGAGGATATCCTGGCCCGCGCCCGGGCTCGGGGCATCACCCGAATCGTCATACCCGGCGTTCGCCGAAAAGACTGGTCGCGTGTCGCTCAGACAGCGGCCAGCTCCGATGCGCTATTCTATTGTCTGGGAATACACCCCTGGTTTATTGAAGAGCACGATGAACGGGATCTGGTGGCGCTCGAATCGGCGCTCTCTGCGTCGAGTGGTCGATGTGTGGGCGTGGGGGAATGCGGCCTTGACCGTATACACGGGGCCATGGCGGATCAGATGGCCTGGTTCGAGGCGCAGGTCCGTATAGCGATGCGCCTGTCGCTGCCATTGGCGATTCACTCGGTTCGCGCCCACGATGAGGTACACGGTGTGCTGAGGGCGCAAGGGTTCAGTGGGCGGGCACTGGTGCATGGATTTGCAGGCAGTTACGAACAGGCTTGCAAGCTCATCGACCTCGGCTGCTTCATTGGTGTCGGTGGTGTTATCACCCATGCCCGGGCACAGAAAACCCGCAGCGCCATTGCGCGCCTGCCGCTGAGCGCGCTGGTGCTTGAGACGGACGCCCCCGATATGCCGCCCCAAGGTGTGCCCAAAGGCGGTAACTCACCGGAAAACCTGCCGTTCATTCTGACGGAACTTGCCGCGCTGCGAGGGGAGTCCGAGGCGGCTCTGGCGCCACAGCTGCTGGAAAATACCCGTATGTTATACGGGTTGCCGGAGTCGGTGTAGGGGATTGGCGAAACACTGCGCATTGGGGTTGGCATTCATGCGCGGTTTGGATATACTTCGCGCCCTGGCTTTTCAAGGCAATGCCGTCATCTCAGCCCCGAATGATGTCACTGCCGATCATTACAGGTACAGAACCTCCTCCGGATGCCAAGCATTTACCGGTGGCGGTTTTTAACGTTTCTTATATAGCGTTCAAGGCGGAATCAATGAAGACTCTGAGTGCGAAACCAGAAACAGTAACACGTGACTGGTACGTTGTAGACGCAGCCGGCAAGACGCTGGGTCGTCTGTCAACCGAAATCGCCCGTCGTCTGCGGGGCAAGCATAAGCCTGAGTATACCCCTCATGTAGACACTGGCGATTACATCGTTGTTATCAACGCAGGCCAGGTCCGGGTTACCGGCAAAAAAGCATTTGCAAAGATGTACTACAGCCACACTGGCTTTCCGGGTGGAATCAAGTCCATCAACTTCGAGAAGCTGGTCGACAAGGCTCCTGAGCAAATCATTCAGAAGTCTGTCAAAGGCATGCTTCCGAGTGGCCCGCTCGGCCGTGCCATGTTCAAGAAGCTGAAAATTTATGCCGGCGCTGAGCACCCTCACGCAGCCCAGCAGCCCAAAGAACTCGACATTTAACGGAAGGCGGATATGTCTGTAGCACAAAATTACGGTACTGGTCGCCGCAAGACATCCACGGCTCGGGTTTTCATCAAGCCGGGAAGCGGTAACATCTCTATCAACGGTCGGACCATCGAAGACTTCTTCGGTCGTGAGACCCTTCGCATGATCGTTCGTCAGCCCCTGGTTGTTGCCGAATCCAGCGATCGGTTTGATATCAACATCACCGTGAAGGGTGGTGGCATCAGTGGTCAGGCAGGCGCCATTCGTCACGGCCTGACACGTGCACTGATGGACTACGACGAGACTCTGCGTCCGGCGCTGCGTAAAGCGGGTTACGTTACCCGTGATGCGCGTGAAGTCGAGCGTAAGAAAGTGGGTCTGCGGAAGGCGCGTAAGCGTCCTCAGTTCTCCAAGCGTTAATACCGCTGGATTACGACCCCCGAAAACCCGGCCCAGGCCGGGTTTTTTATTGTCTGGCTATGACCCGGGCCGGCGGTCGCGCCTTTCCGACTTGTAAGGCCTCGGTAATTTCATTACCATTTGGTCGCTTATAATTTTGGGTTGTGAAGTCCTTTTTGAAGTGTGGCAGCGCCGAATCGCGGTGCTCTGCGCCTCGCCTGATGGGAGAAAACCATAATGAGTAATGGCGACGTGAGCCAAGGCCGGCGCCGGTTTCTGATCGGTGCTACGTCGGTGGTAGGTGGAGTCGGCGTCGTCGGTGCGGCAGTTCCTTTCGTGGCGTCCTGGAATCCCAGTGCCAAAGCGGAAGCAGCTGGCGCGCCGGTCACCGCTAATGTCAGCAAGCTGGAACCTGGTCAGCAGATGACCGTTGAGTGGCGCGGCAAGCCCGTTTGGGTAATTCGCCGTACCCCGGAAATGCTCGAGAACATCGAAGAGCTGAACGACCGGGTAAAAGATCCCCAGTCCGAAGAAGCCAGCCAGCCTGCCTATATCGAAGGGATTTACCGCGCTGTGAAGGAAGAGTACGTGGTGCTGGTAGGCATCTGTACTCACCTTGGTTGCTCGCCGCAGTTCCGTCCTGAAGTTGCGCCCGCCGATTTGGGCGAGAACTGGCTGGGTGGTTTTTACTGTGCATGCCATGGTTCACGCTACGATCTGTCCGGTCGGGTTTATGCGAACCAGCCGGCACCGCAAAACCTGGAGATTCCTCCGTATCGTTTCGATGACGAGAATACTCTGACCGTCGGTCTTGATCCGGAGGGGGCAGCGTAATGCAAAAATTAGTAGCCTGGATTGACGAGCGTCTTCCTGTCGTTGACGCCTGGAACAAACACGTCGGCAAGTACTACGCGCCGAAAAACTTCAACATGTGGTACTTCTTCGGCTCACTGGCCATGCTGGTGCTGGTTAACCAGTTGGTGACCGGCATCTGGCTCACCATGAGCTACAACCCCTCGGCGGAAGGTGCGTTCGCCTCGGTTGAGTACATCATGCGGGATGTGGAGTGGGGCTGGCTGCTCCGTTACCTGCATTCCACAGGGGCCTCTGCGTTCTTCGTGGTTGTTTACCTTCACATGTTCCGTGGCCTGATGTACGGCTCTTACCAGAAGCCTCGTGAGCTGATCTGGATTTTCGGCATGCTGATTTACCTGGTGCTGATGGCAGAGGCGTTCATGGGTTACCTGCTGCCCTGGGGGCAGATGTCCTATTGGGGTGCCCAGGTTATCGTCAACCTGTTCGGCGCCATTCCGGTGATCGGGGATGACCTGTCGCTGTGGATCCGGGGTGACTACCTGATTTCAGGGATCACGCTCAACCGGTTCTTCGCCCTTCACGTTGTTGCGCTGCCGATTGTGCTGCTGGGCCTGGTCGTTCTGCACATCCTCGCCCTGCACGAGGTGGGTTCCAATAACCCCGACGGCATTGACATCAAGAAGAACAAAGATGAAAACGGTATTCCCAAAGACGGTATCCCGTTCCATCCCTACTACACCGTGCACGATCTGCTGGGTGTGGGTGTGTTCTTCTTTATCTTCTTCATCGTGGTGTTCTTCTTCCCCGAAATGGGCGGACTGTTCCTGGAAAAGCCGAACTTTGAGCCGGCGAACGCGTTGAAAACGCCGGATCACATTGCGCCGGTCTGGTATTTCACGCCGTTCTACGCCATGTTGCGCGCTGTGACTGTGGACCTGTTCGGTCTGGATGCGAAGTTCTGGGGTGTTGTTGTCATGGGCGCGGCCATCGCCATCCTGTTTGTCCTGCCCTGGCTGGACCGCAGTCCGGTTCGTTCCATGCGGTACAAAGGCTGGATCAGCAAGATCGCACTGGCGATTTTTGTAGTGAGCTTCGTGATTCTGGGCTATCTCGGTATTGTCCCGGCGACCGAAGGTCGTACGATCGTTGCTCAGATCCTGACGACGCTGTACTTCCTTTACTTCATTCTGATGCCGTTCTATACGCGCATGGAGAAAACCAAGCCAGTACCAGAGAGGGTCACAGGATAATGAGAAAGCTGATTTTTGGTCTTTTCATCGCGATCCTGCCGGCACTCGGGCTGGCAGCCGGTGCCGCTGGCCCGCTTGATGCCATGGAGCCGGATCACACCAACAAGCAGTCCCTGCAGCGTGGTGCCGCTTTGTTCACCAACTACTGCATGGGGTGTCACTCTGCGGAGTTTGCCCGTTACAAGCGGGTCTCGGACGACCTGGAGATTCCTGCGTCACTGTACGAGGAGAACCTGATTTTCACCGGCGCCAAAATTGGTGAGCTGATGAAAGTGTCCATGAGCAAGGATCAGTCTGCGGGCTGGTTCGGTGCGCCGCCACCTGATCTGACGCTGGAGTCACGCTTGCGTGGTGAAAGCTGGATCTACTCCTATCTGCGCGGCTTCTATCAGGACGACACGCGTCCGCTTGGGGTCAACAACGTGGTGTTTGAGAACGTGGGTATGCCCCATGTCCTGGTCGATATGCAGGGTCTGTGTGCCGTAAAGCCGAAAATCGGTCATGGCTCCAGCGTGGACCCGCTCAGTGGCAACGTTAATAATGCGGACGTCTGTCCCGAGTACGCCATCGAGGGCAGCATGTCTGCCGCCGAGTTTGATCGGGCCATGTATGACCTGACCAACTTCCTCTCTTACATGGGCGATCCGGTCAAGGTGGAGCGTGAGCGGCTGGGGATCTTCGTTCTGATCTTCGTCGCGATCTTCTTCATCTTTGCTTATCTGCTCAATCGGGAGTACTGGAAGGACGTACACTGAGATTTCAGGTACAATATCCGGTCCTGAGTTCCAGCGGGCATTTACCGGCCCGCTGGATTTTTGCGTTTTCAGGATCATTCTGATTTGTTTACTCGTGAGGTAGTTCTATGGGCGTTGTGACCAAGCGGTCATCAATGACGTTTTTCTCGGATCCGGCCAGCCACTACAGCCATCGTGTGCGTATTGTCCTGGCGGAAAAGGGTGTGACGGTTGATATCGTTGATGTTGATCCGGATAACCCGCCGGCCGAGTTGGCCGACCTGAACCCGTATAATGCCCTGCCGACCCTGGTCGACCGTGATCTGGTGCTTTACGAGCCCAATATCATGATGGAATATCTGGATGAGCGATTTCCTCACCCGCCGCTGCTGCCGGTGTATCCCGTAGCGCGCGCCAACAGTCGGTTGATGATTCACCGCATTCAGAAGGACTGGTGTGGTCTGGTTGATCAGATTCTTGCCCAGCCCAATGCCAAGGCCTCTGACGCAGCCCGCAAGGAACTCCGTGAAAGCCTCCTGGCAACGGCTCCGTTGTTCGGAGAAATGCCCTTCTTCCTGTCAGAAGAATTCACCATCGTGGACTGCTGCATCGCCCCGATCCTGTGGCGCCTGCCGGCCCTTGGCATTGATCTTGATGACAAGCAGGCCAAACCGTTGCAGAAGTACATGGACAGCATCTTCAGTCGTGAAGGGTTCAAGGCGAGCCTCTCGGACCTGGAAGAAGACATCCGTAGCTGAGACAGTCATGCAGGGCCTGAGAGCGGGTCAGGAGAAAGGCAGTGCCTGATAGCAAAGTAACCATGACATCAAGTCGCCCCTACCTGGTCAGGGCGTTCAATGAGTGGATCCTGGATAACGACTGCACCCCCTATATCGTCGTTGATGCCGGCGTGCAGGGTGTGCAGGTCCCGACGGAGCATGTTGCGAATGGACAGATCGTCCTGAACATCAGTCCGGGTGCCGTTCGTGGTCTGGTGATCGGTAATGGCGCCCTGGAGTTCAGTGCCAGGTTCGGCGGTGTGCCGATGCAGGTGTTCATTCCGCTTCAGGCGGTCATGGCAGTGTATGCGAAGGAAAATGGTGAAGGTATGGTGTTTGGCAGTGAGCCTGGCTCCCCGGATCCAGAAGACGATGGTCCCGGTCCCAAGGACTCCGGTAATGGTCAAGGTGGCAATGACCGGCCTTCGGGCCGACCGACGTTGAAGGTTGTGAAATAGGTAGCCGCTTTCTTTCGCTCTGAAATAAAAAAGCCAGCTTCGTGCTGGCTTTTTTATTATCCGCCGAAAAGTTTCTCGTCAATGAGGCCGCAAAGCGCATTAATAATCACCAGCAGCAGTGGCGCGGCAGCAGTGGCGGGCAGGTTGTCCAGTGCAATCTCGTGGTCTTCCGGGTGCAGGAGCGAGGTAATATCCGACTTATCCTTGGCGCTCAATACAACCACCTGCATTTCGCGATCATGGGCGGCCTGTATGGCCTGTATAAGGTTTGCCTTGTGCCCGTCGTCGACGATGACGAACAACAGGTCGCAGGCCTTGCCGATGGCGCGTACGGGCCGGGAAAAGGTGTCATTGAAGCGATTGTCGCGGCATATGGCAGAGTAGGTCGTGGCGTCGGCACCGAGATTGATCGCGGGCAGCGCGGGCCGGTCGTGGTCAAAGCGGTTCAGCAGCGCCGTACAGAAATACTGGGCAAGAATATTGGCGGCGCCGTTAGCGCAGGTGATGATCTTGCCGTCGTTGAGCAGGGTGTTTACAAACGCTTCTGATGCTTTTTCGATGGCGGGTGCCGTGGTGCTGGCTGCCTGGGCCGTATGCTCCATGTGAGCGGCAAACCATTGATTGATCTGTTGTTCTGTTTCAGTCATGTTTACGCCTGAATCGCATTTTTAATCCATTGTATCCGGTATTTCTTTACGTCACCCGGTGCTACGGCAATCACGTCAATACGGCTGTTGGCAGACCATAGGCCGTGGCGATGCAGATAGAAGGAGGCGGCCCTGACCAGCTTTCGCTGCTTGGAATAGGTGATCGATTCGGCTCCACTGGTGAAGCTGCCGTGACCACGATAGCGGACCTCAAAAAACACAAGCACGTCACCGTCACGACCGATCAGATCGATTTCCCCGCCTCGATTGAACACGTTCTGCTCGAGGATTGTAACACCCCGGCTCCGAAGGTAGCGGGCGGCCACAGCTTCGTGGTGAGCGCCTATGTCGTTACTGTCTGGTTTGCCATCCATGGCGTCTGGTTCCTTTGGGTGTCGCCTGCGTCAATCGTCGCTGGGGCCATCCTCTTCTGGTGCGGGGGTCAGCAACTGCGGTGTTCCGTTCTGGAATCGTGCCCACAACTGTTCACGATGGATGCTGCCTTGTGAGTTCATGGTCAGTACGCCGGTCTGACCATCGACGGACGCACCTTCCACCTGGCGCAACAGCGGCAGCCGTTTGCTCAGGTTCCATGCATCGGCCCCCATGGCAAACAGGCGGCCAATCTGGCCCCGCATGTCGGGTAACGCGTCGGTGGCGGTGGTGCGGAACGGGTTGTCCTCATCCAGCACCCACGGAATGTCAGTAAAGATCACGTTGTTCAGATCCCTGTCACGGCCCGGGTCCCGGTTGCCTTCGTACACCATCGAAGGGGAGTACACCGGCAGGTCACCGCCGAAATAGAAAGCAAACAAAGGCTTGAACTGACGCGCCACCGTGGGTTCGGCCACCATGACGATGGCGTCCGCATCCTGGCGGCGACGGGGCTCAAACTCCACATCGATTCCCGCCGTGCGTTCCACGTCAATGGCACGCTCCCGTGATACGGTGATGCCCAGCAGATCGGCCGTAACGGCGCGGAGGTTGTCTTCCCGGAAATAACGTTCGATGTCCAGGGCGACGCTGCCATTCTCATCCATGCGCTCAAGCAACGCGGCTTCCAGGCGGTCTCCCCATTCGCCCTGGGGTATAAGCACCAGTACCTGGTGATGCTCTTGCTCGCTGAGACGGTTGGCGATCTGCCTCGCTTCGTCTTCGGCAGACAGGCCGAACTGGAACAGTCCTTCGGGAATGTCGCTGTTCGCCGGGAGGTAGTTCAGGCCGAGCACCGGCACAGTGAGCCTGTTCAGGCGGGTGAGCGAGGCCAGCGCATCTTTCTCCAGGGGGCCGACGATCAGGTCCTGGTCTTCTGCGGACAACTCCTGGTACAGCTCGGAAAAATCGGAGCCTGCGGAGTTGACCACCCGAATGCTGGTTTTGCTGCGATCCGCTGACTCATCGCTGTAGTAAGCTGCGAAAAAGCCGTCGCGGATGGCCTTCCCGGCGCTTGCCAGGGGTCCCTCCAGGGGGAGGGCCAGTGTGATCTGGGCCGGGCGGCTGGTGGCAAGGTCTGCAATCAGGCTCAGTTCCGCGGGCAGTGTGGCCGCCGCCGGGTGGCCGGGCCAGTTGTTCTGCCATTGACGGACCAGGCGCCCCTGTTCATCCAGATTGGCTCCCGGTTCACGTAATAACTGCGCCAGCTCAATCCAGCCCTGGGCTTCGTAGCCAAGCACCGCATCACTATCACCACCGAGCTGGGCATCAGGCGTGGCTTTCAGGGCTTGCCAGATACGGTCGTGGATGTTTTGAACATCCTGACGTGAATCCGACTGGGCAAGTGTGATCAGGGTTGCCGCTGCGCCCAGGTGGTCTCCGGCCAGTTCGAAGGTGTCAGCCTGAAGCGTTGCGGCACGGTTCATCAGACCGCGTTCGTAGCTGAGAAACTGGTCGTGGGTCAAGGTGTCCGTGAGCTCGCGGGCCCATGCTCGGTCCTCCAGGGCCACCGCACTGGCCATGGAGAGCAGCAGGTACTGGTTCCTGATTTCCGGGGCCGGTTCGGTCAGTTGGTTGCTGCGCAGTATGGTGCGGGCCGATGCGTGATCATCGCGGCCCTGAAACTGGTCGGCCGAGCGCAGCAGGTATTGCTGAGCTTCGGGTCGGTTGCTTTGCTGGCTGGCAGCCTGGAGCGCCTGTTCAGCGGTTTCCGCTGTGTGGGATTCCAGATTGACGCTGGCGCACCCAACGGCCAGCATGGCCAGCACGAAAAGAGTGGCGAGCGTTTTCAGGTTGGAACGGTGTTTGGTCATGGCAGACTCACGAACTCCGGGTAAATACGCTTGTGGCAGCGGCTGAACGGCGGCATCATGCCGGGAGAGCTGGCGCCGCCGGGCTTCCTGTGTCGTTCTCAAGGGAGCAAGTTTAACAGCTCCCGGTCCAATTCACATGACGTAGGTGTCATGCTCTCCGCTGACAATCAAAGAGGCCATGTTTTGAAATCAGACGCCAGTACCACTTCAGGTACCCTTTATATTGTTGCGACGCCTATCGGTAATCTGGATGACCTTTCGCCCCGTGCGGCGTCGGTGTTGGGGCGGGTGGCCCTGATTGCGGCAGAGGATACCCGTCACAGTGGTCGCCTGTTGCAGCACCTGGGCATCCAGAAGCCTCTCCTGGCCCTGCACGATCACAATGAGCGGGATCGTGCTGCACAGGTCCTTGGTCGCCTCGAATCCGGTGACGACGTCGCGCTGGTCTCGGACGCAGGCACTCCCCTGATTTCGGATCCCGGCTATATCCTGGTCCGGGACGCCCGCGCACGTGGGCTGCGCGTCTCTCCGATTCCTGGGCCGTGTGCCCTTGTCACCGGCCTGAGTGCAGCCGGCTTGCCGACGGATCGCTTCCTGTATGCGGGTTTTTTGCCCACCAAACGGGGTGCCCGTCGCTCCGAGCTGGAGGCGCTGGCAAGGGAAACGGCCACTCTGGTGTTCTATGAGTCGCCTCACCGAATTCTGGAGACGGTGGCGGAGATTCGTGACGTCATGGGCGATGAGCGGGAACTGGTGCTTGGCCGAGAGCTGACCAAGACCTTTGAGACATTTTATGCCGGCGCCGCGGCTGACGTATGCGCGGCTCTGGAGCAGGATCCCAACGGCACCCGTGGAGAGTTCGTGGTGATGGTGGCCGGTGCTCCCCGGGATACGGGAGAAAGCGAGGCAGGTGAGATCAATACGGATCAGTTGCTGAAGTTGCTGTTGGTGGAACTGCCAGTGAAGAAGGTTGCCAAAATTGCGTCTGAACTGACTGGCCGCCCAAAGAACGAGCTATACCAGAGAGCACTCGCCCTCAAGCCGGAATAAAGGAAGCAGTGGCGGAAGGCGTTTTTTCTTGCACCGCTTCGGTTGCAAGGGTATTGTCGGCTCCGAGCTCGCCAGACAGTCGCCGCCAGCATGCTGGGGGAGGAAAGTCCGGGCTCCGCAGGGCAAGGTGCCAGGTAACGCCTGGGCGGCGTGAGCCGACGGAAAGTGCAACAGAAAGCAGACCGCCTAAGCGCCTTCGGGCGCCGGTAAGGGTGAAACGGTGCGGTAAGAGCGCACCGCGTGGCTGGCAACAGTTCACGGCGATGGTAAACCCCACCTGGAGCAAGACCAAATAGGAATCCAATGGCGTGGCCCGCGCTGGATTCGGGTAGGTTGCTTGAGACCTGTGGTGACGCAGGTCCTAGATGAATGACTGTCCACGACAGAACCCGGCTTACCGGCGAGCTCTTTTTCTCATTTCTGAACCTGCCTTTGTGATGCTCGTCATTCTCAGGCAGCGTCTTTTATAGCCAAAAAATCTTAAACCTCACTTGCTATCTTCAGACCTTTTTGCAGGTCTCTGATTTTCCACCGTTTCTTTTTGGTAATCTCCGATTTTCGGCGAGCCCTTGCCGCTAACCTCTTGTCGTAAAAGGAACTTTTACAGGTGCGACGCTTACAACGGCGCTTGCATTGTGTATTGCGTGTTTCTATAGTGTGCAGAAGTGGGAAAAAGTGGTTTTTAGTGGTTTTTTTTGGTTTCTGAACCCCAGAGTCGGTGCGAATGAGCAATTTTCTTGGCAGTCATGCCATCAATATGGATGCGAAGGGTCGTCTGGCGATCCCCGCCAAGGTGCGCGAAGAGCTCGCGCAAGCCTGTGGTGGCCGCATTGTATTGACGGCAAACGCCGATGAGGAGCGCTGCCTGCTGGTGTATCCGGAGCCCGAGTGGGAAATCCTGCGTCCCAAGATCGAGGCTCTGCCGAATATGAACAAAGCCGCTCGCCGTCTGCAGCGGCTTATTCTGGGTAATGCCGCGCCGATGGAGCTGGACGGCGCCGGTCGCATCCTGGTTCCGCCGACACTTCGTTCCTACGCGCACCTTGAGAAAAAGCTGATGCTGATCGGACAGGGCAAGAAACTGGAACTCTGGAGTGAAGAACGCTGGTTCGCCTGGCTGGATGAGTCCTCCGACGACGATGACATGCCGCCCGAGATGGAGGCACTGTCCCTATGACCGCCGAGCTCAAGCAGGGGGCGGAGAATAAGACGTTCTCGCATCGCTCCGTGCTCCTGGATTCGGCGGTCGACTTCCTGGTTAACGACCCCGATGGATTGTATGTGGATGGCACGTTCGGGCGCGGTGGTCACAGTCGCCTTGTGCTCGGGAAGTTGAGCGAAGGCGGTCGGCTGCTGGGCATCGACAAGGACCCTGAGGCGATTCGCGTCGCCCACGAACTGGGTGCGGTGGACAAGCGTTTCTCCAGTTATCACGGTTCGTTTGCCGATCTGGATCAGGCGATTGCCGGCGAGGGTTGGGAATCGGTGAACGGTGTTCTGCTGGACCTCGGTGTATCGTCGCCGCAACTGGATGATGCGGCCCGGGGCTTCAGCTTCATGCGTGAAGGGCCTTTGGATATGCGGATGAATCCCGAGCAGGCCCCCAGCGCAGCGCAGTGGTTGGCGGAAGCGGAAGAAAAAGAGATTGCAGACGTGATTTTCCGCTATGGCGAAGAGCGTTTTTCGCGTCGGATCGCGCGCCGGATTGTCGAGCAGCGCCAGGAATCTCCGGTCAGCACCACCAGCGAGCTGGCGGAGCTGGTCAGCAAGGCGGTACCCAAGAAGGAAAAACACAAGCATCCGGCTACCCGGACCTTCCAGGCCATACGCATTTTTATCAACCGTGAACTGGAAGATCTGGAGCTTGGCCTGGATGCCGCCATCAAGCGGCTTGCTCCCGGGGGGCGATTGGTGGTGATCAGTTTCCACTCCCTTGAGGATCGCCTGGTGAAGCGGTTTATGCGTGACCTGGCCCGTGGTCCCCGGCTGCCAAGAGGTGTGCCGGTAACCGCAGCCCAGGAAGCATCAGAATTTCGTCTTGTTGGCAAAGCCAGCAAAGCCAATACCGAGGAAGTCAGCGACAACGTGCGGGCTCGTAGTGCAGTCATGAGAGTGCTCGAACGTGTTCACAATAAGCAGGATAAGCAGGGGAGCGCGTAACCATGGGCGCGGTAGCGATTGAGCCGGTAGTCAAGAACGCCGGGCTGAGCAGAAAAAGGGTAAAGGACGGCCTGGCCAGTGCCGTGCGGGTATCGCATCAGGTTTTTGAGGCATTGCAACAGAAGCGGGTACTGATCTCGATGGCGCTGGTTGGGCTGTTGATCGTTTCTGCCATTGGCGTGGTCGTCAGTTCCTATGAAAACCGGAAGTTGTTCAACACGCTCTCGCAGTTGCACGCCGAGCGCGATCTGTACCAGCGGGAGTGGAGCCAGCTGTTGCTTGAGCAAAGTGCGCTCAGCGCACACAGCCGTGTTGAAAGCCTTGCCGCACAACGGTTCGCCATGATCGTTCCGGGCCAGGAGGATATTGTGCTGGTGCCACTGGTGACACCGGTTGCGGGTCTCTGAATAACGAGAATAAAACACACTCAGGGTGACTGAATTGTCCGATCAGGGAAAGAGCACAACATGGGGTCAGCGATTGGCCGCCGGGCTTCAGGCCTGGCGGTTTGGCACCGTGCTGGGCGTTTTTCTGGTTGTGGTCGCTGCTCTGGGGTGGCGCCTGGTGGACCTGCACGTGGTTGACCAGGAGTTTCTGCGCCAGCAGGGCGATGTCAGGACCATCCGGGTGGAATCCATTGACGCCCATCGGGGGGTGGTTACTGATCGCCATGGCGAATCCCTTGCGGTAAGTACACCAGTCCAGACGTTATGGGCGAATCCATCGGAGATGGACCCTGATGAACCCCGGTTGTCTCATCTGGCCCGTCTGCTGGATATACGTGAAGCTCGTCTGCGGGAGCGCCTGAGAACCTACGCCGGACGGGAATTCATCTATCTGCGCCGCAAGGTGCAGCCGGACCTGGCTAGCCGCGCACTGGCCATGGGTATTCCCGGCATTTACAGCCGCCAGGAATATCGCCGCTACTACCCCGCCGGGGAAGTAACCGCTCACGTCGTTGGGTTTACCAACATCGATGAAAGCGGTCAGGAAGGTATTGAGCTTGCCTACAACCAGTGGCTGAGTGGCGAGAGCGGTCGCAAGCGGGTGTTGAAGGACAACCGTGGCCGGGTCATCAAGGATCTGACGTTGATTCGTGAGGCCCGACCTGGCAAGGATCTGGCGCTGAGCATTGATCTGCGCCTGCAATACCTCGCCTACCGCGAGTTGAAGGCGGTTGTGGGTGCCCACAACGCGAGGGGCGGCACGCTGGTGATGCTGGACGTGGACAGTGGCGAGGTTCTGGCCATGGTCAACCAGGGTTCCTATAACCCCAATGACCGCAGTCAGCTGAGCGCGGATCGACTCCGCAACAAGGCGATCACAGACCTGTTTGAACCAGGGTCGACCATGAAACCGGTGACTATGGCCGCTGCGCTGGAGTCGGGAAAATTCAATCACAACAGCACCATAGATACCGCGCCGGGGTACCGGCGCTTTGGTCGTTTTACCATACGCGACAGTCGCAACTACGGCGTTATGGGACTGACCGATATCATTTCCAAGTCCAGTAACGTGGGTATCAGCAGAATTGCGACAGAGCTTGGCGGCGACACCATCCGTGACCTTTATGCCCGTCTCGGGATCGGTCAGCCAACGGGTATCGGTTTTCCGGGAGAGGCCGTGGGCGTATTGCCGGCCCCGCCCAAGTGGCGCCCCGTTGAGGAGGCGACGCTGTCCTACGGTTACGGCATGAGCGTTAACGCGTTGCAGCTTGCCCAGGCGTACATGGTGCTGGCCAATGGCGGCATCCGCTATCCGCTCAGTCTGTTGAAAGTAGAGCAGCGCCCGGTCGGGGAACGCGTGTTATCCGAAGAGGTCTCATTTCAGGTACGGAACATGTTGCGCGAAGCCGTCGAACATGGAACGGGCAAACGGGCGCAGCCCGGGTTCTATTCCGCGGGAGGCAAGACGGGGACGGTTCACCTCGTCGGCAAGGGCGGTTACGAAGACAGTCAGTATAAGGCCATTTTTGCGGGGATGGCGCCCATTGATCACCCGAGGATCGTGACGGTGGTGGCAGTGGATGCACCGCAGTCCGGGGAATACTACGGCGGTGAAGTGGCTGCGCCGGTTTTCGCCAGGGTCATGAGCGATGCATTGCGACTGCTGAATGTGAAGCCGGAGCTCGATGTCGGCAACGCAGCAGCGGAAGTGAACACGCCCGGGGAGCGGGGTTAAGGTTATGTGTATCACATCTCTCAGCACTTTAATGCAGGGCATCGCGCCGGTACCGTCGGTCTTTGATGTCACGATTCACGGCCTGCAGACTGACAGCCGCCAGGTACGCTCCGGCGACGCCTTTATCGCACTCTCCGGACAGCGAAGCCCGGCTACCCAGTACATCGATCAGGCGGTGGCGGCGGGCGCCACCGTTATCATTCTCGAGGCCGACCAAGCGGGAGAATGTTACGAACACCAGGGAGCCCTCGTGGTGCCTGTTAAAGAGCTTCGCAGCAAGCTCGGGCGTATTGCCGACCGGTTCTTCGAGCATCCGTCACAGCGGTTGCGGCTGATTGGCGTGACCGGCACCAACGGCAAAACGTCGGTGAGTCAGTACATAGCGCAATTGCTGCAGCACACCGGCACGCCCTGCGGTGTGCTCGGCACCCTGGGTTACGGCATGCCTGGCGCACTGCAGGTGGCTTCTCATACAACACCGGATGTGGTCCAGGTAAACCGGGTATTGTCGCGTATTCTTGCCCAGGGCGGTCGTGCAGCGGCGATGGAAGTGTCCTCCCACGCACTGGACCAGGGCCGCATTGACCGGCTCACGCTGACCGGTGCGGTGTTTACCAACCTTACGCGGGATCACCTGGACTATCACGGTTCGATGGAAGCCTATGGCGCGGCGAAAGCAAAGCTTTTCGAACGTGAGGAGCTGCACTTTGCCGTGGTGAATTTTGATGATCCCTTCGGGCGACAGCTCTACGAACAGCTTGAGGGGAAATGCGACCGTGTGCGTTACAGCCTGCATGAATCCCAGACCGAGCTGTGGCTGACTCATTTTGAGCCCTCAGTTCACGGGTTTCATGCCGCCGTCGATGGACAATGGGGCGTTTTCGAGATAGCCGCGCCACTGATGGGCAGCTTTAATGCCAGCAACGTGCTGGCGGCTATGGCCGCTGTGCTGTCACTCGGCGTTCCGGTTGATCGGGTTCAGAGCGCGGTCAGCTGCCTGCAGCCACCACCTGGGCGCCTGGAATCCTTTTCCGGTGCGGGCGGCGCTCGTGTTGTCGTGGACTACGCCCATACGCCTGATGCGTTGGCAAACGCGCTCGCCGCTTTGCGCCCCCACGTAACCGGCAGGCTTTTCTGTGTGTTCGGTTGTGGCGGTGACCGCGACGGTGGCAAGCGGCCTGAAATGGCCGCCATCGCCGAAAGCGGCGCTGATGTGGTGGTGGTTACCGATGACAATCCCCGTACGGAACACCCCCAGGCCATCGTAAAAGACATTCTGGCGGGGTTCACAAATCCAGGCGCAGTGACGGTGATACACGACCGCGCGGAAGCGATTGCCAGCACCGTTCGTCAGGCTGGCGAAGGGGATGTGGTCCTGGTCGCCGGGAAAGGCCACGAGACGTATCAGGAAGTGGCGGGGCAGCGCATGCACTTCAGTGATGCCGAGCAGGTGCGCCATGCTCTGCAGCTCAATGGGGGTGTGGCATGATGCGGGCGTTTTCACTGGCGGAGGCTGCCGCATTGTCAGCTGGCACTTGCGCTGACCCGGCAGCGGCCGAAACGCGGTACACCGGGGTATCCACCGATACCCGGAAATTGCGCCATGGCGACCTCTTTGTTGCGCTGCGAGGCGAACACTTTGACGGCCATCGCTTCCTTGAAGTGGCTCAAAGTGCGGGTGCGGTAGGCGCTGTGGTCGATGCTGTGGTTCCTGACATTACGCTGCCCCAAATCGTGGTCAGAGACACCGTGGACGCGCTGGCCCGCCTTGCCGCTGGCAATCGCGACGACAGTGGGGCCAGCTTCGTCTCGGTCACTGGCAGCAGTGGCAAGACCACGGTGCGTGAAATGGTCGCGTCTGTGCTGTCGCAGATGGGATCCACCCTGGCGACCGAGGGTAACCTGAACAACCACATCGGCGTGCCCCTGACCCTTTTCCGGCTGACCCCAGAGCATCAGTATGGCGCCATTGAGCTTGGCGCCAGCGGTCTGGGAGAGATTGCCCACACGGTAGCGATCGTCAGACCACAGGTCGCCATTCTGACGAATGCAGGGCAGGCCCACCTCGAGGGGTTTGGCAGCTACGACAATATTGTCCAGGCCAAGGGCGAAATCATCGACGGCGTGAGCGACGGCGGGCTGGTGGTTCTGAATGGCGATGATCCGGCGTTCCCTGTCTGGAAGCAACGTGCCAAAGACCGCAGGGTTGCGGTTGTGTGTCGCGCAGCCAGTGAGCTGGCCGACTATTACGCGTCGAAAGTTACCACCGATACCCATGGACAAAGTTTCATCGCACATCATCGCGATGGCTGGCAGTGTAGCGTCACCCTGGGGTTGCACGGTGACCACAACGTGACGAACGGATTGCTGGCGATTGCGGCAACCCGGGCGCTTGGCGCATCGGACGAAGCGGTGCGCCAGGGCCTGCAGGGTCTCAAGGCGGTCAAGGGCCGACTCCAGATGCTCGAGTTGTCGCCCGGGCTGACCGTCATCGATGACAGCTACAACGCCAATCCTTCGTCCATGAAGGCCGCCGTCGGGGTATTGGCAGCTCGCCCGGGCGCCCGCGTGGCAGTGCTGGGGGCGATGGCCGAGTTGGGGGCTGACAGTTATGCGCTTCATCGCGACGTAGGTGAGTTTGCCCGTCATCTGGGCGTGGAGCGTTTGCTGGTGGTCGGGCCCGGCTGTGAAGGCTACGTAGAGGGTTTCGGTGAAGGCGCCGAGTCCTGTCGGGGGCACGACGAAGCGGTGGCGCGATTGCTGGCCGATTCGCAGCGCCCGCTGACCGTTCTGGTCAAAGGTTCTCGCAGTTCCGCCATGGATTGCGTGGTGGAGGGGATTAAAGAAAAGGTGAACACATAATGCTGCTCTGGCTGACAGAGATTTTATCGCACTACTTTTCATCACTGACGGTGTTTCAGTACCTGACGCTGCGGGGAATTCTCGGCACGTTGACGGCATTGGCGATTTCGTTGCTGATTGGTCCGGTCATGATCCGTAAGCTGAGCCAGTACCAGATCGGCCAGGCGGTCAGGGATGACGGTCCCCAGACTCATCTGAGTAAAGCGGGTACGCCCACCATGGGCGGAGCTCTGATTCTGGTAGCCATTGGCATCAGCACCCTGTTGTGGGCTGATCTGAGCAACCGTTACGTCTGGGTGACCATTCTGGTGACCCTGCTGTTCGGAGCCATCGGCTGGGTCGACGATTACCGTAAGGTGGTGGAGCGTAATCCCCGCGGCCTGCCGGCACGCTGGAAATACTTCTGGCAGTCGGTGATCGGTGCCACGGCAGCAATTGCGCTGTTTTTCAGCTCGTCCCTGCCTCAGGAAACGTCGTTGTACGTGCCGTTCTTCAAGAACGTGTCGCTGACACTGGGGCCGGTGCTGTTCATCCTGCTGACCTACTTCGTCATTGTGGGGAGCAGCAACGCCGTGAACCTGACCGACGGTCTGGACGGCCTGGCCATTATGCCAACGGTGATGGTGGCTGCGGCCCTGGGGTTGTTCGCCTATCTCTCTGGCCACGCACAGTTCGCCAATTACCTGCTGATTCCCCACTTGCCGGGCACCGGCGAACTGATTGTGTTCTGTGGCGCACTGGTGGGGGCCGGGCTTGGTTTCCTCTGGTTCAACACCTATCCGGCCCAGGTGTTCATGGGTGACGTGGGTGCTCTGGCGCTGGGCGCAGCCTTGGGCGTGGTGGCGGTGATCGTGCGGCAGGAAATTGTGCTGTTCATCATGGGTGGGGTCTTCGTTATGGAGACCGTGTCGGTGATTCTGCAGGTGGCCTCCTACCGGCTGACCGGCCGGCGGATATTCCGCATGGCCCCCCTGCATCACCATTTTGAATTGAAAGGCTGGCCAGAGCCGCGGGTCATCGTGCGTTTCTGGGTGGTTACCGTGGTTCTGGTTCTGATTGGCATTGCCAGTCTGAAGCTTCGATAAGGGAATGACGTCAGCATGAGTGTCATCGTTTCAGATCGCCGCACATTGGTCGTAGGGCTCGGTAAAACCGGGCTTTCCTGCGTGCGCTATCTGTGCGGTCTGGGGCGCGATATTGCTGTAGCGGACAGTCGTCAGGAGCCCCCCGGACTGGAAGCACTGAAAGCCGGGTGGCCAGACGTGCCGCTCCATACCGGCCCCTTTGACGCCGAGCTGTTCAAGACCTTCAACGAACTGGTAGTCAGCCCGGGTATCAGCATTGAGAGCCCGGCCATCCGTGCGGCGCAGGCGCACGGGGCGACCATTCGCGGAGACATCGACCTGTTCGCCGAGGCGGCCGATGCGCCGGTTATCGCGATCACAGGCTCCAATGGCAAGACCACGGTCACCACCTTGGTGGGCGAGATGGCGGCGGCTGCGGGCAAGCGAGTGGAAGTGGGTGGAAATATCGGTACACCGGCACTGGATCTGCTGGGGCGGGGAGCCGAGCTGTATGTGCTTGAGCTGTCGAGCTTTCAGCTTGAGACCACCGAAGAATTGAACGCGTTGGCGGCCACGGTACTGAACGTCAGTGACGATCATATGGACCGCTATCCGTCCAAGATGGCCTATTTCCAGGCCAAACAGCGGATTTTCCGAGGCTGCCGGAACGCCATCGTCAACCTGGATGATGCGCTCAGCACGCCCATGGCGAGGGATACCCTCCGCTTCCTGTGCTTCGGTTTCAACCGGGTTAACCCGGAGACCTTCAGTACCCGGGATGACGACGAAGGCACCTGGATTACCTTCGGCTTCGACAACCTGCTGCTGACGAGCGAATTACATCTCCTGGGTCGCCATAACGTCAGCAATGTGATGGCGGCACTGGCGCTGGGGCACGCGGCCGGTTTACCCATGGAAACCATGCTGTCGGTAGCCCGTCGTTTTGCCGGGCTGCCACATCGCTGCGAATTCGTGCGCAGGGTAAACGATGTGGATTTCGTCAACGATTCCAAGGGCACGAACGTTGGCGCCACAGTGGCCGCCATTGAAAGTCTGGTGCCGGCTGGCGGCAAGATTGTGCTGATTGCAGGCGGTGATGGTAAAGGCGCGGATTTCTCACCACTGGAAGCGCCCGTGACCCTACATTGCCGTGCTCTGGTCCTCATCGGCAAAGACGCCGGTTTGATGGCTGAGCGGGTGGGAAGCTCCCGCGAAGTCGCCCGGGCACAGTCGATGGCGGAAGCCGTCAGGATGGCCGCCGAACTGGCTCAGCCGGGTGACCGTGTGCTGCTGTCGCCGGCCTGTGCAAGCTTTGACATGTTTCGGGACTATAACGATCGTGGCGATCAGTTCCGTCGCCAGGTGGAGGGATTATGACAAACGCCGGTCTGTCCCTGCCAACCCGTGCGCAGCTGTTCAGTGATCTGCGTCCGTTGCCGTTACTCATCATCAGCTCGGTGGCGCTGCTGGTCATGGGGATTGTGATGATCTCCTCGGCATCCATGGATATGGCCGCCGAAACCGCCGGCAACAGTTACCACTATGTGATTCGCCAGCTGATTTTCGCCGGCATTGGCTGCTTCTCTGCCCTGGTGGCGGTCAACGTGCCGGTGTCCTGGTGGGAACGCAGTGGCTGGCTGTTACTGGGCGTTGGCCTGCTGGTGCTTGTTCTGGTCCTCACGCCCCTCGGGCGGACGGTAAACGGGTCTACCCGCTGGATTCCTTTTGGTCTGTTCAATGTCCAGGTGTCCGAAGTGGCAAAACTGTGCCTGATCGCCTACCTGGCTGGCTATGTAGTGCGTCGGCGGGAAGAGTTGCTGAATACCTGGCCGGGCTTCCTCAAGCCTCTGGTCGTGCTGGGTGTGGCGTCAGTCCTGCTGGTGATCCAGCCGGACTTCGGTGCCACGGTGGTACTGGTCACCGCCGCTGCTGGCATGATTTTCCTCAGCGGCGTCAGGCTCACCCGTTTCATGCCTCTGATCGGCATTCTGGTGGCCTTGGGCGTGGTGCTGGTCCTCACCCAGCCCTATCGCCTCAAACGGGTCGTCAGCTATCTCGACCCCTGGAAGGATCAGTTTGATACCGGCTATCAGTTGACCCAGTCGCTGATTGCCTTCGGTCGTGGTGAATGGGGTGGTGTTGGTCTCGGGAATTCCATCCAGAAGCTGTTTTATCTGCCTGAGGCGCATACGGACTTTATTTTCGCGATCATTGCCGAAGAGTTCGGCCTGATCGGGTCGCTGATTGTGCTGGGATTGTTCACGGTGCTGGTGGTGACGGGCTTTGTTATTGCCCGCCGGGCCGAGCTTGCGAATATGCCCTTCGCCGCCTGTTTCTCCTACGGCATCACCTTGCTGATTGGCTTGCAGGCCGGCATCAACATGGCGGTGAGTACCGGTCTGCTGCCCACGAAAGGCCTGACATTGCCGCTGGTGAGCTACGGCGGTTCCAGCCTGATGATTACCTGCGTATCCCTCGGCATCCTGGCCAGGGTGGAAATGGAGCGTCTGGACCAGCAACGCCTGGCGGACGGTAAGAAAACGGCCAAGCGCGTCAGGGGAGGTGCGGTTTATGAGTGAATCGCGGCGGTTCCTGATGATGGCGGGTGGCACCGGAGGCCATGTGTTTCCGGCGCTCGCGACGGCGCGCGCGCTCCAGGAGCTGGGGCATGAGGTGTACTGGCTGGGCTCGGCTGGCGGAATGGAAGAGCGGCTGATCAGCGACACCGGTATTCCACTGTCACTGATTCACGTTTCAGGACTGCGGGGCAAGGGCAAGATTGCGTTGCTGGCGGCCCCGTTCCGGTTACTCAGGGCGCTGGGCGAAGCCTTCACCGTCGTGCGGAAAATCAAGCCGGATTGTGTCGTGGGTATGGGTGGCTTTGTCACCGGACCAGGTGGTATGGCAGCCCGGATTTGCCGCATCCCGCTGGTCATCCATGAGCAGAACGCGATTGCCGGCATGACCAACCGTATCCTGGCGCGTTTTGCCGATACCGTATTGGAAGCATTTCCCGGCAGTTTTGAGGAAAAAGTGATTACCCGCTGTACCGGCAACCCGGTCCGCAAGGATCTGGCCGCTCTGGCGTCGCCGGAGGAGCGGTTGGCGAAGCGTGAAGGTGCCCTTCGCGTGCTGGTTATCGGTGGCAGCCTGGGCGCTCAGGTGTTTAATGAGCAAGTGCCGGAAGCGTTGGCACTGATGGCCAGCGACGTGCGCCCGGAGGTGCGGCACCAGTGTGGTGAGCGCCATGCTGAAGCAGCGCGGGCCGCCTACGAGGCCCATGGGGTGGACGCTTCTGTTGAGCCATTCATCAAGGATATGGCGGAAGCCTATGGCTGGGCGGACATGGTGGTGTGCAGGTCCGGTGCCCTGACCGTTTCGGAGCTTTGTGTGGCGGGTGTGGGCGCGATCCTGGTGCCGTTTCCCCACGCGGTCGATGACCATCAAACCATGAACGGCCAGCAAATGGTCAAGGCGCGGGCGGCGGTGATGATACCCCAGTCGAAACTGACCCCACAGGCGCTGGCTGAATCCCTTCGGGACCTGTCGAAAGACCGGTCCCGGGTACTGAATATGGCGGTGGCTGCGAAATCGCTGGCCCGCCCCGATGCAACGGAGAGAGTCGTGAATTACTGTCTGGAGGCCGCCAATGGCTGATGCAACCAATCCGCCACTGGTCTATCAGGTGCCCGAAATGCGCCGTATCCGCCGCATCCACTTCGTGGGTATTGGCGGCGCAGGCATGAGCGGCATCGCCGAAGTGCTCAAGAACCAGGGCTACGAAGTATCCGGATCCGATATCCGTGAAGGGGCAGTAACCGATCGCCTGCAGGCTATGGGCGTGGAGGTACAGATTGGCCACCGTCCGGAGAACAGTGCCAGGGCGGATGTGGTTGTGGTCTCGACGGCTGTGTCCGGCGATAACCCGGAAGTTGCATCGGCGCGGAGCCGGCGGGTACCCATTGTACCGCGGGCCGAGATGCTGGCAGAAATCATGCGCTATCGCCATGGTATTGCCGTGGCGGGTACCCATGGCAAGACCACAACCACCAGCCTGATTGCTTCGGTGCTGGGTGAAGCCGGACTGGATCCCACCTTTGTGATTGGTGGCAAGCTCAACAGCGCGGGCACGAACGCCCAGCTGGGTGGCTCCCGATACCTGGTGGCGGAGGCTGACGAGAGCGATGCCTCGTTTCTTCATCTGACGCCCGTTATCTCCGTGGTAACCAATATTGAAGCTGACCACATGGACACCTACGGTGGCGACGTGGAAAGACTCAAGCAGACGTTTGTGGATTTTCTGCACAACCTGCCTTTCTACGGTGTGGCGGTCATGTGCGTGGATGACGGCTATGTGCGGGAAATCATTCCCCGTATTTCCCGGGCGATCATTACCTACGGGATTGATAATCCCGAAGCGGATTATCGTGCCGAGGAAATCACCTCAGACGGTCTGCGTACCCACTTCCTGGTACGCCGGCCAGGTGGTCGTGCCGACCTGCAGGTGGAACTGAAGATGCCGGGGCGGCACAACGTGCTCAACGCCCTCGCCGCGATTGCGGTAGCCACGGATGAAGGCGTGGACGACGCCGCCATCGCTCGGGGTCTGGCAGGGTTTGCCGGGGTAGGTCGGCGCTTTCAGGTATATGGCGACTATCAGACTCCCAAGGGAAACATCACCCTGGTGGACGACTACGGCCATCACCCGACTGAAGTGGACGCGGTTATCCGTGCCGCCCGGGACGCCTGGCCTGGCCGTCGGATTGTGATGCTGTATCAGCCCCACCGCTTCACCCGTACCCGGGACCTTTACGAGGATTTCGTCAGGGTTCTCTCGGATGTGGACGGGCTGCTGTTGATGGACGTGTATTCGGCCGGTGAACCGGCCATTCCGGGTGCCGATGGACGGGCCCTGTGCAGAAGTATTCGGCAGCGCGGTAACGTCGAGCCGGTCTTCGTGGAAGACAACAACGAAATTGAACAGTTGCTGGCCAATACGCTGCAGGCGGGGGATCTGCTGATCACCCAGGGTGCGGGCGACATTGGTGGCGTGGCGGCTCGCCTGGCGGCGGCAGGAGTGATTGCCAGTGAGTGATGCAAAGCGCATGAATACACAGGGTTACCAGGCTTCACCTGAATTGGTGCGGGCGCTTGGTCGCGTGGCTGTGTTCATGGGTGGCGATTCCGCCGAACGGGCTGTGTCGCTCAAGAGTGGAACGGCCGTGCTCACGGCCCTGCAGTCGGCGGGTGTTGACGCCTATGGCGTGGATGTCCGTGGTTGCCTGTTGAGAACGGTCGACCATCCGGCGTTTGACCGGGTGTTCATTGCGCTGCACGGTCGGGGCGGGGAAGACGGTACGCTCCAGGCCATTCTGGCGCAGGCGGGTATTCCTTACACCGGCAGTGAAATGCTGGCCTCGGCACTGGCCATGGACAAGCTTCGCACCAAGTACGTTTTCGAAGGTTGCGGGTTGCCAACGCCGAAATTCCGGGCCATGGCGGGTGTGGATGAGGTTGACGACATTCTGGCTGGGTTGTCCCTGCCCCTGAGCGTCAAGCCTTCCCGCGAAGGGTCCAGCATCGGTATCCGCAAAGTCACCAGCCGCGAAGAGCTGGTGGAAGCATACCAGGAAGCCAGCGCCCTGGATTCCCTGGTGCTCGTGGAAGAATGGGTGGAAGGTCCTGAGTTCACGGTCAGCCTGCTGCAGGACAAAGCGCTTCCGGCTATCGGTCTGAGCACGGACCATGTGTTCTATGACTACGACGCCAAGTACGTTGCGGACGATACCCGGTACCGCATCCCCTGCGGCTTGTCGACGGAAGCAGAGCTGGAGCTCCAGCAACTGGCCCTCGACGCCTTCCGGATCATTGGCTGTCGCACCTGGGGACGAGTGGACATTATGCAGGACCGGGATGGGCGCTTCTGGTTGCTCGAGGTCAATACGGTCCCGGGCATGACCGATCACAGTCTGGTGCCGATGGCGGCGAAAGCGGCCGGAATCAGCTTTGAGGAACTGGTGGTGCGGATTCTCAGGGACACACTGGAGCAGAGCGATGCTTGAGAACCTTCTGATCCGGAGCCGGGCGGTACCGTCCGAGCCACCGCGGCGGCGAGGGGCGACCACCCTGGGCCCTGAGCGGAACCGGTTTGGATTGTTGAAAGCGATACTGGCCGCCGTGCCCTGGCTGCAGGTCGGCATGGGCGCCACGATCGTCCTGCTGGCGGCTATGGTGCCCTGGGGCGCGGGCCAGGTACTCAATGCGATGGACCGCCAGATTATGGCGATTGATGTGACCGGAAGTCTTGTGGGAGAAAGCCGCACAGACCTGGAACGGAAGGCCGGCGACTGGATCGGAAAGAGCTTCTTCGCGACCGATCTGTCCGATATTAAGCGGGATCTGGAGCAACGCCCGTGGGTGGAATCAGCTGCGGTCCGCCGGGTCTGGCCGGACCGGCTGGAAATAGAGATTCGCGAGAAAAAGCCGCTGGCCTATTGGAACGGCGACCGGCTGGTGAGTCGGTCCGGGCAGTTGTTTTCGCCCGGCAACCCGGAAGTGGCTGGCCGTCTGCCGCGTCTGGCAGGGCCGGATGAGCGGGTGGCGGACGTGATCCGCATGGCCCGCTCAATGAGCGACACCCTGAACGGTCGGGGGCTCGGCTTTGCCGGGCTGACGCTGGAGCAGCGCGGGGCATGGACCCTGACGCTGGCCAACGGCATTGAGGTGGTACTGGGTCGCGACCAGGTGGAAGAGCGTTTTACGCGTTTTATGACCGTGTACGAAAACCGGCTGATGTCCCGCGAGGACGAAGTCATTCAGGTAGATGCCCGCTACACCAATGGAGTAGCGGTCAAATGGAAGTCGGACGTGTCCGGCTCAGGGAAAAAATCATAGCAACGTCAAATTCAGACCTACGGTTTGGTGAAACACATGTCATCGGTTGAAACGGAAAACATGATTGTCGGCCTCGATATCGGAACCTCCAAGGTGGTTGCGATTGTCGGCAAGCGCAAAATGGACGGGACCATTGAGGTGGTGGGTATCGGGTCGCATCCGTCACGGGGACTGAAGCGTGGCGTGGTGGTGAACATCGAGACCACTGTGCAGGCCATCCAGCGCGCTGTGGAAGAGGCTGAGCTGATGGCGGGATGCCGGATTCACTCGGTGTACGCCGGCATCGCCGGCAGTCACATCAAGAGTCTTAACTCCCATGGCATCGTCGCAATCCGAGACCGGGAGGTAACCCAGGCGGACATCGACCGGGTCATTGACGCGGCCCAAGCGGTGGCTATCCCGGCTGATCAGAAAATCCTGCATATCCTGCCCCAGGAATTTGTGATCGACAGCCAGGAGGGGATCAAGGAGCCCATGGGTATGTCCGGCGTGCGTCTGGAAGCCAAGGTGCATCTGGTGACCTGCGCTGTGAACGCTGCCCAGAACATTGAAAAGTGCGTCAAGCGGTGCGGCTTGGAGGTGGACGACATCATCCTTGAGCAGCTGGCGTCCAGCCACGCCATCCTGACCGAAGACGAGAAGGAACTGGGCGTGTGCGTGGTGGATATCGGCGGCGGCACCACCGATATCGCCGTGTTCACGGGCGGTGCGATCCGTCATACCGCAGTGATTCCGATTGCTGGCGATCAGGTCACCAATGACATCGCCATGGCCCTGCGTACGCCGACGCAAAACGCAGAAGAAATCAAGATCAAGTATGCCTGCGCCCTGACACAGCTTGCCGGTGCGGACGAAACCATCAAAGTGCCCAGCGTGGGCGACCGGGCGCCTCGGGATCTTTCCCGCCAGGCTCTGGCTGAGGTGGTGGAGCCGCGGTACGAAGAGCTGTTCACCCTGGTGCAGTCAGAGCTTCGCCGTTCGGGATTTGAAGACCTGATCCCGGCCGGCATCGTGATTACCGGCGGTTCCTCCACCATGGAAGGTGTGGTGGAACTGGCCGAGGAAATCTTCCATATGCCGGTTCGGCTGGCCTGTCCGCAGGCGGTCTCCGGCATGACGGAAGTGGTCAACAACCCTATCTACGCCACCGGCGTGGGGCTGTTGATCCATGGTTTCCGCCAGATGGATCTGGGGCGGACACCGGTGCTCAAGGGTGAAGACACGCCCTCGCTGTTGGAGCGCATGAAAGCCTGGTTTACCGGTCATTTCTGACGGTGCCGGGAAGCAGTAAACGAAGGTATCTCGAAAACACAATCTCGAACAAACAGCCCGGTACAAGGGCTGAAAACAGCACGAAGGAGTAGGGGAATGTTTGAACTCGTCGATAATGTCCAGCAAAACGCTGTCATTAAAGTAGTGGGTGTAGGCGGTGGCGGCGGTAACGCCGTACGTCACATGCTTAACAGTGATATTGAAGGTGTGGAATTTATCTGCGCCAATACCGATGCTCAGGCGCTGACCGATATGGACGCGCGCCAGATCATCCAGTTGGGTGGCAACATCACCAAGGGGCTGGGTGCGGGTGCCAACCCGGAAGTCGGGCGCCAGTCTGCCCTGGAAGACCGCGACCGCATTGCCGAAGCCATCAAGGGCGCGGACATGGTGTTTATTACCGCGGGCATGGGTGGTGGTACCGGCACTGGGGCCGCGCCTGTGGTCGCTGAGGTTGCCCGTGAACTGGGCATCCTGACCGTGGCGGTGGTCACCAAGCCGTTCATGTTTGAAGGCGGCAAGCGCATGAGCGTTGCTGAATCCGGCCTGAAGGAGCTGGAAGAGAGCGTCGACTCCCTGATCACCATCCCCAACGAAAAGCTGTTGGCGGTGATGGGTAAGAAAACCAGCCTGCTGGACGCCTTTGCGGCCGCAAATGACGTACTTTTGGGCGCGGTTCAGGGTATTGCCGACCTGATCACCCGTAACGGTATGATTAACGTCGACTTTGCCGACGTGAAAACCGTTATGTCCGAAATGGGCATGGCGATGATGGGCACCGCCCGCGCGACCGGCGAAAACCGCGCCCGCGAAGCGGCCGAAGCCGCCATTCGCAGCCCGCTGCTGGAAGATATCAACCTGCAGGGCGCCAAGGGCATTCTGGTCAACATCACCGCTGGCATGGATCTCAACCTGGGCGAGTTCTCCGAAGTTGGCGACATTGTTCGCGAATTTGCGTCTGACTCTGCAACCGTCGTGGTTGGCACCGTGATCGATCCGGAAATGACCGACGAACTGAAAGTAACCGTGGTTGCAACCGGCCTCGGTGGTGATCGTGAGAAGCCGACGAAGGTGGTGGATAACACCCGCTCACTGGACGGCAAGACCGATTACAACCAGCTGGATCGGCCCGCTGTGCTGCGTCGTCGTGCGGTGGCTCATGGTAATGTGGCGATTGATCAGAGCAAGGAAAGCGAAGAGCAGGGGGTCGACTATCTCGATATTCCCGCATTCCTTCGCCGTCAGGCTGATTGATAATCTGTTGCAATAGTGATCCGGTATCGGCTTCCCTTCGAAAGAGGGAGCCAGAAGGCCGGGTTGGCATCGCACAGACGGGCCATGTTGGCTTATTGTAAATTTCAGGCAAAGCCAGATTGGTTAAATGGTACTCAGTCTGACTTTCTGATATTCTCCGGGCAGATTTTTGCCTAGAATATCGCCAATTTGTGACGGAATGATGAACCGATGATCAGACAACGGACACTTAAAAACACTATCCGTGCAACCGGTGTAGGCCTGCACTCGGGGGAGAAGGTCTATCTGACCCTCAAGCCAGCACCCGTTGATTCAGGGATCATTTTCCGCAGGACCGACCTTGACCCGATGGTCGAGATCCGGGCCTGCGCGGAAAATGTCGGTGAGACCATGCTGTCCACGACGCTGGTGAAAGACGGTGTCCGTGTGGCTACGGTAGAGCATCTGCTGTCTGCCATGGCTGGTCTCGGTATCGACAACTGCTTCGTGGAGCTCAGCGCGGCTGAGGTGCCCATCATGGACGGTTCTGCCGGTCCATTTGTGTTCCTCCTGCAGTCAGCCGGCATCGCCGAGCAGGACGCCGCAAAACGGTTTATCCGCATCAAGCGTGAAGTGACCATCGAAGAAGACGACAAGAAGGCTACCTTCCTGCCGTTTGAAGGCTTCAAGGTCAGCTTCGGGATCGATTTCGATCACCCGGTATTCAAGGGCCGCGCCCAGACCGCAACGGTCGACTTTTCCAGCACGTCGTTTGTGAAGGAAGTCAGCCGCGCCCGTACCTTCGGTTTCATGCGTGATATCGAAAAGCTGCGGGCGATGAACCTCGCGCTGGGTGGCAGTGTGGATAACGCCATTGTGGTGGATGACTACAAGATTCTTAACGAAGATGGTCTTCGTTACGATGACGAGTTCGTCAAGCACAAGGTCCTGGACGCCATTGGCGACCTGTACCTTCTGGGCAACAGCCTGATTGGCGAATTCCGTGGCATCAAATCCGGTCACGATCTGAACAACAAGCTGCTACGCAAGCTCAGGGCGGAAGAGGATGCGTGGGAAGTGGTTACCTTCGATGACGAGGCCACTGCCCCGATTTCCTATATGAAACCTGTGCTGGCGGCCCAGGCTTAAAGCTGGATGCTTTAATCCCGGACGTGGCTTGCGAGTTTTTCGAGAACCTCGCGTAATTGTTTGTCCTTCGTGTGCCCGGCTTCCTCTTTGAGGAGCCGGGCATTTTCGTTACTGAGAGGCGTCTTTTTCACTTTGGGTCTCTCCCGGAACCTTGCCGGAGCGACCTTCACTTTCAGTTTCCAGACGAAGCGGAATGGTTCTTCATTGCGCAGGCGCTCCATAATTTCCTGCTGACGAAACCGGATCTGGCTGGCGGCGCCCGCAGTTTCCGCTGACAGGACCAGTTCGCCTTCGTGACAGGAAACAAAGCGTGCGCCACGGGCAAGGTGATCAGGAAGCGCCGCCAGGACGATGGTTTCCGCCTGTTCATGCAGCGCGGCCTTCGTCATCAGCTCCCGCAGAACCGGGGCGCGGCGGAAGGTTTCAGGGGTCATTTTGAGATCGGATGTCTTCTTCATGGTCGCAGTTTTTCTCGACGACTCCGGTTACGATTGGTTACACTTCGGCACGGTTTGGAAGCAGCCCCTGTATTACACTCCTTTTACATTGTCTCATGTGTGAATGTCCACGGGCGGCTGCGATAATTTCAGTACGTAGTTGTTGCTAAGGATAGCAGGCCCACTCAGAACGTCTGAGGCGCAACACTACAGGAACAGGTTGCGGCTCTTCTATGAAACCAGAAGACGATATGAACATAATCTTCGTTGGCAAACGGCATGGTAAGTCCAGGATGATCGCCGTGAATGCCCCGGTTGCCACCGGACTCGTGGTGGCTGTCCTTGGGTTACTCGCCCTGGCGAGCTGGTCGGGCTATCGGGTGGCAGTCAGCCAGGCCGAAGCGGCGGAACCGACGCCCTCCCAGCTGGTGCTCGAGTGGCAGTCGAAATTGTCTGATCAGAAATCCGAACTCGCCTATATTGAGCAAAGTGTCCAGCAGCAGATCGACGCTCTGACCCTGCGCCTGGGTGAAATGCAGGGCCGCCTGCTGAGGCTGGATGCGCTGGGTCAGCGTTTCGTGGAGTCGGGGCTGGTAGCCAGTGATGAATTTGATTTCGACCAGCCGGCGGCGGTCGGCGGGCCGGAAGATGAGGGCCTGCTGAGCGATTCGTTCAGTGCGCCGGAACTGACGTACATGATTGACGAGCTTTCCAGGCGAATTGATGACCGCGAGCAGCAGCTGCGCCTGCTGGATCAGGTGGCGTCACGGCAGAAGCTGGAAGATGAGCTGTACCTGGAAGGGCGACCCATCACCTGGGGCTGGCTTTCGTCCCGCTACGGATACCGATCGGATCCGTTCACCGGTAAGCGGACCTGGCACGCTGGGGTAGACCTCGCTGGCAAAGAAGGCAGTGATATTATTGCCGTGGCTGGTGGTGTGGTGACCTATGCGGACGAGCGTTACGGTTATGGCAATCTGGTGGAAGTGGACCATGGCGATGGACTGGTCACCCGTTATGCCCATGCCAAATCCATTGAGGTGAAGGTGGGGGATGTGGTGCAGAAAGGGCAGGTCGTTGCCCTGATGGGCAGCACCGGGCGATCCACCGGCCCCCATGTGCACTTTGAAGTGATTCGCAACGGTAAATCCGAAAATCCGGAAACGTACATCCAGCGCGCCAGCCGCTGAGGCCGCACCGGGGGTGCCACTCGCCCCCGAGCCTTTCCCTCCGGACACCACTCCCGTAATATCAGAATCTTACCTGAGGCCAGGCAACGCCGCGGACCTAAATCGTGCGGGTGTGCGCCCTGCCTTTTGTACTGTCGGCAAATAAGGTTAGAATGCCGGCTTCCTCCGACTAATCAAAGAAGCAGTGGTCTATGTTCACAAAGCTTGCAACGAAGATGTTCGGCAGTAAGAACGCCAGAGAAATCAAGAGAATGCGCAAGACTGTCCTGCGCGTTAATGAACTTGAAGAGCAGTTTGGCAATTTGTCCGACACTGAGTTGCAAGGCAAGACCGCTGAATTCCGCCGTCGTCTTGAAGACGGTGAAAAGCTTGATGCCATCCTTCCGGAAGCCTTCGCCACGGTCCGTGAAGCCAGCCGGCGGGTGATGGGCATGCGCCACTACGATGTGCAGTTGATCGGTGGTATCACCCTCCATGAAGGCCACATCGCCGAGATGAAAACCGGTGAGGGTAAAACCCTGGTCGCCACAGCCTCTGTTTACCTCAACGCACTACCGGGCAAGGGCGTTCACGTGGTTACGGTGAACGATTACCTGGCGCGCCGTGACGCGGAATGGATGGGCAAGCTCTACCGTTTCCTCGGTCTGCAGGTCGGCGTGGTTGTTGCCGGGCAGCCAGCGGAAGAAAAGCGTGCCGCCTACCAGGCCGACATCACCTACGGCACCAACAACGAATTTGGGTTTGACTATCTCCGCGACAACATGGCGTTCAGCACCGAGGACAAGGTTCAGCGTGAGCTGAATTACGCCATTGTGGATGAAGTGGATTCCATCCTGATCGACGAGGCGCGTACGCCGTTGATCATTTCCGGCGCGGCAGAGGACAGCTCTAAGCTCTACCAGGCCATCAATACCCTGATCCCCAGCCTTGAGAAAGGCGAGGTGAGTGAAGAAGGTGAGCCCAGTGGGGATTTCACCCTTGATGAAAAAACCCGTCAGGTTGACCTTACCGAAGCCGGCCACGAAAAAGTGGAGCAGTTGCTGCTTGAGCGCGAGCTGCTGAAGGAAGGGGAGAGCCTGTACTCGGCAGCCAACCTGAGCCTGCTGCATCATGTGCATTCCGCACTGCGTGCGCACCACCTGTTCCAGAAGGACGTGGATTACATCGTCCAGGGCGAGCAGGTCGTGATTGTCGACGAGCACACCGGGCGCACCATGCCGGGTCGCCGCTGGAGCGAAGGTCTGCACCAGGCGATTGAGGCGAAAGAGGGCGTCCGTATTCAGGCGGAGAGCCAGACCCTGGCGTCGACCACCTTCCAGAACTTCTTCCGCCTATACACGAAGCTCGCGGGCATGACGGGCACCGCCGACACCGAAGCATTCGAATTCCGTCAGATCTACGGTCTCGATGTGGTGGTGATTCCGCCCAATAAGCCGATTCAGCGAATTGATTACAACGACCTGATCTACCTGACGCAGGAAGAGAAATTCCACGCCATTATTGATGAGATCAAGGACGTGACCGCCGAAGGTCGCCCTATCCTGGTCGGCACCGCCTCCATTGAGGCGTCGGAACTGCTCTCCATGCTGCTGAAGAAGGCACGGATCGATCACAAGATTCTCAACGCCAAGCAGCATGAGAGTGAAGCCCAGATCATCGCCCAGGCCGGTCGTCCCGGCGCGGTGACGATCGCCACCAACATGGCGGGCCGTGGTACCGACATTGTGCTTGGGGGTAACTGGGAGTTTGAGGCGGCAGCGCTGGATAATCCCACCGAGGAAGAGGTTGCGCGCATCAAGGCCGAGTGGACCGAGCGCCACAATCAGGTACTGGACGCGGGCGGCCTGCACATTATCGGTACAGAGCGGCACGAGTCCCGCCGTATCGATAACCAGCTGCGTGGTCGTGCCGGCCGTCAGGGTGATCCGGGCTCGTCCCGTTTCTTCCTGTCGCTGGAAGACAACCTGATGCGGATTTTTGCGCCCGATCGTGTCAAGAGTCTGATGCAGGCGATGGGCATGAAAAAGGGCGAGGCCATCGAGCATCGCATGGTGACTAACGCCATCGAGAAGTCCCAGCGCAAGGTGGAAGGCCGCAACTTCGACATGCGGAAGACCCTGCTGGAGTATGATGATGTCGCCAATGACCAGCGTACGGTCATCTACGAGCAGCGCAATGAGGTCATGTCCTCAAACGATGTTTCCGACATGGTCACCACCATCCGGGAAGACGTTGTCGACGCACTGGTCAGCGAGTACATCCCGCCCCAGAGCATGCCGGAGCAATGGGATGTGGCTGGCCTCGAAGCCCAGCTGCAATCCGAAATGGCCATCGACCTGCCGGTACAGAAGTGGCTGGATGAAGACAGCAAGCTTTACGAGGAAAGCCTGCGTCAGAAAATCCTCGACGCCATTGTGAGCGAGTATCAGGCGAAAGAGGCAATTGCGGGTCCGGAATCCATGCGCAAGTTCGAAAAGCAGGTGTTCCTGCAGGTGCTGGATACGCTGTGGAAAGAGCACTTGTCCAACATGGATCACCTGCGCCGCGGTATCCATCTGCGCGGGTACGCCCAGAAGAATCCCAAGCAGGAATACAAGCGCGAAGCGTTCAATCTGTTTGAGACCATGCTGGAAACCATGAAGCGTGACGTCACCCGGGTGTTGTGCCATGTGCGTGTGCAGAGCCGGGAAGAAATGGAAGAGCTGGAGCGTCGTCGCAAGGAAGAGCTGGAACGTGAGTTGTCCCGTGCCAAGCTTCGTCACGACGAAACCAGTGCTACTGCCCAGAAGCAGCGCGAGGACGGTGAAGGAGCCAGTGCTCAGGGTACGCCGGACACCTTCGTGCGCCAGGAACGCAAAGTGGGCCGAAATGAGCCCTGTCCCTGCGGGTCTGGCAAGAAGTACAAGCAGTGCTGCGGTAAGGTCAGCTAACCCGCCGCCAGTCTGCAGTGAACCAGATGACCCGCACCCTGGCTTTGTCAGGCTGCGGGTTTTTCGTTACAGAGTCAGAGAATACATGCACACCCCAGGAGGCTCAGCATGGCAGTAGGTCCAGGAACCCTACCCGAATTTTTCCCCATTGCCGGCGTGCGTATCGGTATTGGCAGCGCTGGTATAAAAAAGCCGGGTCGCAAGGATCTTGTGGTCTTTGAGCTGGCCCCCGGCAGCCGCGTGGCGGGCCTGTTCACCCGTAACCAGTTTTGCGCGGCGCCGGTGACCATCAGCCGTCGTCATCTGGCGGCCCAGGCGCCACGCTATCTGTTGATCAACACCGGCAATGCCAATGCCGGTACCGGTGAGCGGGGCATGAGGGATGCCATGAGCTGTTGCCAGGCACTCGCCGACGCCACAGGCGTGGACGTCTCATCAGTACTGCCATTTTCCACGGGAGTCATCGGTGAGCCCCTGCCGGTGGACAAGATCGTTGCGGGTTTGCCGGCCGCGCTGGCCGATCTCGGTGAAAGTCACTGGCCGGCGGCGGCATCCGGGATCATGACCACGGATACCCGGCCCAAGGGCGCATCCGTACAGATCGACGTTGGTGGCCACACCGTGTCAATCTCGGGTATCAGCAAGGGCGCGGGGATGATTCGCCCCAACATGGCCACCATGCTCGGATTCATCGCCACCGATGCCCAGATTGCGCCAGAGGCGCTTGCGTCGCTGTCTGCCGAGTTGGGAGAGCGCTCATTCAACCGCATCACCATCGACGGGGATACCTCCACGAACGACGCCTGCATGCTGATCGCGTCCGGGCAGTACGGCGGGCCCGAGATCACCCGGGACAGCCCCCAGTTTGAGACACTGAAAGCCGCGCTGAAGCAGGTCTACCTGGACCTGGCCCATGCCATCGTCCGGGATGGTGAAGGTGCCACGAAGTTTGTCACTATTGAGGTCAGCCATGCCGCCAGTCAGCAGGAGGCACTGGACGTGGCCTATACCGTCGCCCACTCCCCCCTCGTGAAGACGGCACTGTTTGCGTCCGACCCCAACTGGGGGCGCATCCTGGCCGCGGTCGGCCGGGCGGGTGTGGAAGATCTGGATCTTGCGGCGCTTGAGATTTACCTCGGAGACGTCTGCCTGGTTCGTAACGGCGGGCGCGCGGAGGACTACTCCGAAGCGAAGGGACAGGCCGTGATGGATCGGGAGGAGATCACCATCGGCATTGATCTGAAGCGTGGAGAGGTCCACGAACGGGTCTGGACCTGCGACTTCTCCCATGACTACGTCACGATCAACGCTGAGTATCGCACCTGATCATGGCGGAGAAGCACGTTCATGTTGCGGTGGCGGTGATCATCCGCGAGGGGCGGGTGCTGATCGCCCGGCGTCCCGATCACGTTCACCAGGGCGGACTGCTGGAATTCCCGGGTGGCAAGGTTGAGGCGGGGGAAACAGTGCGCGATGCGCTGGTACGTGAGATCCTGGAGGAAACCGGGTTGCAGGTGCCGCCGGCGTCTTTGCGCCCGCTGATCGGAATTCGGCATGACTATGGCGATAAGCGGGTTTTCCTGGATGTGTGGCGAACCGATGAGGCAGCCGGCACGGCACAGGGACTTGAGGGGCAGCCGGTGCAGTGGTTGCCCATTGAAGACCTGGATGATGAGGCCTTTCCGGTCGCAAATCGGGCCATTATCAGGGCCCTGAGGCTGCCTGTCTGGTTGGCCATTACTGGTGCATTCCAGACGCCTGCCGACCTGGTAAACCAGTTCCGTGAGCGCGTGCAGCTGGCGAGGCCACCGCTGGTCGTATTGCGGGCGCCGGGCCTGACAGCCTGGGAGTACCAGGCCGTGGGGCGGGATCTTATCGCGATTGGTCGCGAATACGGTGTGTCGCTGCTGGTTCATGGTTCAGCTGCCCAGCTGGAGTTGCTGCCTGATGCAGCGGGACTCCACATGCCCTGGCGCGAAGCGATGGCGTGCAAGACCCGGCCGGTGATGGCAGACAAGTGGCTGGGGGTGTCCTGCCATAATGAGCGTGAGATTGCCCACGGGGCCGGTCTGGGAGCAGACTACCTCACTCTCGGGCCGGTCGCGCCCACGCCGTCGCACCCAGGAGCCCCGTCCCTGGGGTGGGAGACATTTGAACAGCAGGTGCGCGGGGCAAACATACCGGTTTTCGCACTGGGTGGGCTGGCGCCGGACGATCGTGATTCAGCCATCGCTGCGGGTGCACAGGGTGTTGCCGGCATCAGCCTGTGGTGGCCGGGTATCTGAGGAGTTTATCAATTAACGGCCCCGGGTGAGCGGGGATAGGAGAGCCTGTGAGCAAGCTGACACACCTGGACGCCAGGGGCGAAGCCCGAATGGTGGATGTCACCGCCAAGCAGTCCACAGAGCGTGAGGCGCGGGCAGAAGGTACCATTCGTATGGCGCCGGAGACCCTGGCCCTGATCGTGGATGGCCAGCATCCCAAAGGAGATGTTCTGGCGGTGGCCCGCATCGCCGGTATCATGGCTGCCAAGAAGACCCATGAGCTCATCCCTTTGTGCCATGCCCTGAACCTGACATCGGTGAAGGTTGAATTGACGCCGGGCGAGGACGGGGCCTCGGTCTGTATTCGCACGTCGTGCAAACTGACCGGCCAGACCGGGGTGGAAATGGAAGCGTTGACCGCCGCCAGTGTGGCGGCTCTGACGCTTTATGATATGTGCAAGGCCGTGGACCGGGGCATGATCATTGACCAGATTCGCCTGCTCGAAAAGACAGGTGGGCGCAGCGGCCACTGGTCTGCTTCAAACCCTGCTTCGTAAAGCTGTATGAATCAACTCAGCTGGAGGAGCGACAGTGCAGAGACTACGCCAAGCAGGCAGCCCCATGATAGAATGCGCGGCCCGATTGATTGAACCACGAGGAAACACTGTGGCTGTTCGTTACATCCAGACCTGCCGGTTGCCTACGCCTTTTGGTGTATTCGATATGCACGGCTTTGAAGAGCCGGACACCGGCAAGGAGCACGTGGCACTCACGCTGGGTGATCTGAGCAGCAGCGAGCCCATGCTGGCCCGTACCCACTCCGAATGCCTCACTGGAGACGCGCTTTACAGCATGCGCTGTGATTGTGGCTATCAGCTCGAGGAAGCCCTGAGAAGCATCGCCCGGGAAGGCCGTGGCATTCTGTTGTATCTTCGCCAGGAAGGGCGGGGTATCGGGTTGCTGAACAAGATCCGTGCCTACAACCTGCAGGATCAGGGCGCCGATACCGTCGAGGCCAATGAAAAGCTGGGCTTCGCGGCGGATCTGCGGGACTACAGCATGTGCAAGGATATGCTGGAGCATCTGGGTATCAAGAGTCTCCGGCTGATGACCAACAACCCCCGCAAGGTGGACGCGCTGACGTCCTACGGCATCGACATCACTGAACGTGTTCAGCTTCACGTGGGGCGTAATCCCCACAACGAGCATTACCTCGACACCAAGCAGAGCAAGCTGGGCCACTGGCTGGAAACCCACCAGGACGACGATCCCCAGGTCTGACCAGGCCCCTTCTGCCGCCCCGCCTGAGCCGGGGCGGGTTGCCTCTACTTCACCGCTTTCAGGGTCTGGCGTCGCAGGCGTTCGAGCCGGGCTTCGATGGCACGTCGGATGCCTTCAGCGTCCAGCCCGCAGTCCCGCAGCAGCTCGTCGTGTTTGCCGTGATCAATGAAGGTATCCGGCAATCCGAGTTGCAGGACTGGCTGGCACGCGTCCCGGCTGTTGAGGAATTCCGTGACCGCACTGCCTGCGCCGCCGGCGATGGTATTCTCCTCAATGGTCACAAGCAGGCTGTGTCGCTCTGCCAGCGCCATGACGAGCTCCTCATCCAGCGGTTTCACAAAGCGCATGTCCGCCACAGTGGCGCCCAAGGCTTCGGCGGCTTCAAGTGCCGGAGCCAGCCGTGTGCCGAAGTTCAGTATCGCCACTTCGCGGCCGTCCCTGATCATCCGTCCCTTGCCGATCGGCAGCGGCGTCAACGCGTCTGCAATGTCAGCGCCCGGTCCTGTACCCCGGGGGTAGCGGACCGCAGCGGGTCCTTCAAACATCAACCCGGTCTGTAGTAACTGTCGGGTTTCGTTTTCATCGGATGGCGTCATCACCACCATGTTGGGTATGCAGCGAAGGAAGCTGATGTCGAAGGCCCCGGCATGGGTCGGGCCGTCTTCGCCCACCAGGCCAGCCCGGTCAATGGCGAAAAGCACATCCAGATTCTGGATCGCCACATCGTGGATCAACTGATCGTAGGCTCGTTGCAGGAACGTGGAATAAATGGCCACCACCGGCTTTGCCCCGTCACAGGCGAGACCTGCAGCCAGGGTGACAGCGTGCTGCTCGGCGATGGCGACGTCGTGATAGCGGTCCGGGAATCGTTCGGAGAACGCCAGCAGATCTGAACCTTCACACATGGCCGGCGTAATGCCGACGACACGGTCGTCCTGTTCGGCGGCATCGCAAAGCCACTGACCAAAGACATTGGCGTATTTGGGCTTCGAGGGGCTCGCCTTGAGGGGTTCCGGTTTGCGGGCCGGTACCGGTTCGATCTTGTTTATCGCGTGGTAGCCAATCGGATCCGCTTCTGCCGGTGCAAAGCCTTTGCCCTTGGTGGTCACTACATGCAGAAACTGCGGGCCATCCAGCTCGCGGATGTTCTCCAGCGTCTCTACCAGCAGGGGCAGGTCGTGGCCGTCGATCGGTCCGATGTAATTGAAGCCGAGTTCCTCAAAGAGCGTGCCTGGCGCGATCATGCCTTTGAAATGTTCTTCGGTCTTCTTCGCCAGGGCCATCAGGTTGGGGGCGCCCTGAAGCACTTTCTTGCTGCTGTCACGGACCTGATTGTAGGTCCGGCTGGAGAGCAGCTTGGCAAAATAGTTGGACAGTCCGCCGACGTTGCGGGAGATGGACATGTCGTTGTCATTCAATACCACCAGCATGTCCGCGTGCAGGTGTCCGGCGTGGTTCAGCGCCTCAAAGGCCATGCCAGCGGTCATGGCACCGTCGCCGATCACCGCAATGCTCTTGCGCCCGGTGTTCTGCATGCGTGCGGCCAGGGCCATCCCCAGGGCCGCACTGATGGATGTGCTCGAGTGACCCACGCCAAAGGTGTCGTATTCGCTTTCCGCTCGCTTGGGAAAGCCGGCCAGGCCCCCTTTACGGCGAATGCTGTCCATCTGTTCGCGACGGCCGGTGAGGATCTTGTGCGGATACGCCTGGTGCCCGACATCCCAGACCAGGCGGTCCTTGGGTGTGTCGAATACGTAATGCAGGGCCACCGTCAGTTCCAGCACGCCGAGACCGGCACCAAAATGGCCACCGGTCTGGCCTACTGACCATAACAGGAATGCCCTCAGTTCCCGGGCCAGCTGGGTCAATTGCTCCGCCGGCAGCTCCCGTAACTGATCCGGAGTATCAACCCTGTCCAGCAGCGGTGTGTTGGGCCGCTGCGGTGGGATTTCCTTGAAAATATATGTGTCCTGCATCTGCTCGGGTCTATTCCGGTCAATGTGTGGCAATTCAATGAATGATAGTGTGCGCTTACGGCCGTGGATCAATCAATGGGTGCGGGCAACGACGTAATCCGCAATGGCCCGTAATGGGTCCGCCTCGGCACCAAAGTCCGTCAGGCAATCACAGGCCAGTTGTTTGAGCTGGGACAGGTGATCCCTTGCGCCCTGGCTACCCAGCAGTGATGGAAAGGTGGGCTTGCCGCGAGCCACATCGGAGCCCTGGGGTTTGCCGATGACGGCGGTTTCGCCTTCAACATCCAGAAGGTCGTCCTGTACCTGGAAGGCCAGGCCGAGAGCCCGCGCGTAACCACTGAGATTGTCCAGTTGCCGTTCCGACACCTGTGCCGAGGTCATGGCCCCCAGGCGCACGCTGGCCTCAATGAGGGCCCCGGTTTTGTGGCGGTGCATGGTTTCCAGCTCGTCCAGGGTGAGTGCTTTGCCAACGGAGGCCAGGTCAATGGCCTGACCGCCTACCATGCCCCGATGGCCACTTGCCCGGGCCAGTTCCCGAACCATGGCCAGCCGAATGGTGTCGCTCAGGCCGGGTGCCTCTGCCAGCCAGCCGAACGCCAGTGCCTGCAGGGCGTCGCCCGCAAGAATGGCGGTGGCTTCATCGAAGGCGATGTGGGTGGTGGCACGCCCGCGCCGAAGCTCATCGTTGTCCATGGCGGGAAGATCGTCGTGGATCAGCGAGTAGGCGTGGATAAGCTCCAGGCTGCACGCGGGCGCCAGGGCGATCGGCCCGGTCTCGCCAACCGCGTTTGCCGCGGCAAGGCACAACGCCGGCCGGATACGTTTGCCCCCGCCCAGCACGCTGTAGCGCATGGCCTGTTGCAGTCGATCGGAGGTCTTGCCTTCAGCGTCGATGCGCTTGTCGAGTTCTGCATCGACCCGGGTGCGGGCGGTTTCCAGGAAACGTTCCGCAGTAAGTGATGGTACGGTCATCAGGCGGGCTCGTCCGGCGTGAAGGGGCGCGTTTCAAGGTTGCCATCGCTACCCTGCATCAATTGCTCAACGCGCTGTTCAGCGGTCTTGAGCGCCTGCTGACACTCTCGGGTCAGTTTGACGCCCCGTTCGAAGGCCGCCAGGGACTGTTCGAGAGTGAGCTCGCCCTGTTCCAGGTTGCGCACAAGCGTTTCCAGCTCATCGAGAGATTTTTCAAAGTCGGCAATGGATGTTGCGCCTTGTTCAGCGGCCATCGGGGCCTCCGGTTGCATCGCGGATTTTCGCGGATTATATCAAAGGTTAGCGGCTATCGCTGCCAGCAGAATTGCCGTTGTTCGCCCGTCTTGCCCATTGGCAGCCAGCTTTGCTCGGTGACGCGGATCTCTCCGCCGCGACTGATCGTCACAATGGTGGTGGCGCGAGTGCCATAGTCACTCCCGACAATGAATGGGGACGACAGGAAGCGTTCGGTGTCCAGGCCGATACCGGTGTCCGGTAACTCCCTGTCCGGAGCGGGCGTGGTGTCTTGCAATAACATAAGAAGGGTGTGGTGCAGCGTATCCGGATCGGTCGTGGGTGCCGACTTCAGGGCTCTGGTCATGGCATCCCTCAGCCGCAGCAGTTTGGGCCATGGGCTCTGTAGCAGGTGATTGCTGAGACCGTAGGTGCCCCGATAGAGGCGGCGGCCAGGGTGGGCGTCGCGATTGCTGAAATACCAGCCGTTCCGCTCGTCCAGGTGAATCAGGTTGAACCCGGCGTAGGCGGACCGTTGTTCTGAAAGCTGCTGTTGCAGGGCGTCGCCTGGTTGCGACAATGCCCGAAGGGGGAGCTCGCCGCGGCTCGTGTGTCCTGGTTCGGCGCTGCCTTCCCGAACGTTGGTTACCGCTGCGATTTCACCGTGCCGGGACACCGCCAGCCAGGTGCCTCCGGAGAGCAGGTCGCGACCAGCGAGTACCTCTGAACCCGGGGACGCCTGCCACCATGTCATCCCGGCCGTGGGACGACGGAAGAACTCGTCGCGATTGGCGGCGACAACTAATGGGTACTCCGGATGTTGTCCGATGGAAAAGGCAATCAGGCACATAAGGTTCGGGGCGCTCTCATAATGATCTCGGCTGCGTCGGTGTGTATCATACCAGCCTCATTAACTGTCCGGGTGTGACGTTTCATGACCCTGTTGAGTGTGTTTGGCCTCTACCTTGCCCTGGGCGCCTTCGCGGGTACCCTGGCCGGGCTGTTCGGGATCGGCGGTGGGCTGGTGATCGTGCCGGTGCTCATTTTCAGTTTCGGGCTGCAGGGTATCAGCGCCGATGTGGCCGCCCATATGGCGGTAGGTACCTCCCTGGCGACGATTGTGTTTACGTCTCTCAGCTCAATCCGTTCACACCATCTGCATGCCGCCGTTCGCTGGGACATCTTCAGACCCATGACCGCCGGCATTGTGATTGGCGCGATCGCAGGCGCCTGGACGGCTTCGCTGCTCAGTGGCCCCACCCTGGAACTTGTGATTGGTGTATTTGTCATTGTCGTTGCCCTGAAAATGATACTGGAGGTGAACCCCAAGCCGGGTCGACTGGTGCCGGGTAGTGCGAGCCTGGGCGTTGCAGGCACTGGCATTGGGTGGGCTTCCGCTATTTTTGGTATTGGCGGGGGCACCCTGACCGTGCCTTACCTGAGCTGGTGCAATGTCCGGATGCAGCAGGCGGTTGGCACATCCGCGGCCTGTGGGTTGCCGATTGCCGTGGCCGGGGCCCTGGGCAACGTATGGACAGGCTGGGGTCATTCCGGCACGCCTGAGCTGAGCGTTGGGTTTATCTATTTGCCGGCCTTGTTGGGTATCATCCTCACCAGCGTGCTGTTTGCCCGGGTGGGTGCAAACCTGGCGCACCGGCTGAATGCCCGCCTTCTGAAACGAATTTTTGCGATTATGCTGATCCTGATCGGCATCCGCTTTCTTCTGAGCTGAGAGGTTACTGATGCTGCAGCATCCGCAGTTTGATCCCGTCGCCATATCCCTGGGTCCCCTGAAGGTTCACTGGTATGGGCTGACCTATCTAGTCGGATTTGTTGCTGGCTGGTGGCTTGGCCGGTTGCGGGCCCGCAAACCCTGGTCACCGCTGAATGAGGATCAGGTGGGAGACCTGCTGTTCTACATCGCCATCGGTGTAATCCTTGGCGGTCGATTCGGGTACGTGCTGTTCTACAATTTTGACGCGTTTCTCGCCGATCCGCTGTGGCTGCTTCGTGTGTGGGAAGGCGGCATGTCATTCCACGGCGGGCTGCTGGGTGTGATGGTCGCCATGTGGTGGTATGGACGCAAAGTTGGAAGCGGATTCTGGCGCATGGCGGATTTTGTGGCTCCGCTGGTACCCGTGGGGCTTGGGGCTGGTCGAATCGGCAACTTCATCAACGGTGAGCTCTGGGGGAAACCGACAGACGTTCCCTGGGGTATGGTATTTCCGCAGGCACCGGATGCTCTCACCCGCCATCCGTCCCAGCTCTATCAGTTTGCCCTCGAAGGTGTGCTGTTCTTCATCATTCTGTGGTGGTTCTCGTCCAGACCGCGCCCGCGTATGGCCGTGTCTGGACTGTTCCTGGTGTGTTACGGGGTTTTCCGGTTCGTGGTTGAATTCGTACGCCAGCCAGATCCGCAGCTTGGCTACCTTGCGTTTGATTGGCTTACCATGGGACAGGTGTTGTCGTTCCCGATGATCCTGGCCGGTGGCGGCCTGATGTTGATCGCTTACCGCAGAGGTGTTGCATGAAAGCCTATCTTGACCTGATGAAAGACGTGGTAGACAACGGCCTCGACCGTGGTGATCGTACCGGTGTGGGTACCCGCTCGGTGTTTGGCCGTCAGATCCGCTTTGACCTGCAGCAGGGCTTTCCCCTGGTTACCACCAAGAAAGTGCACCTGCGCAGCATCATTCAGGAGTTGCTGTGGTTCCTGCAGGGTTCCACTGACAACAATTGGCTGAAAGAGCGCAATGTGTCGATCTGGAACGAGTGGGCGCTGGACAATGGCGATCTCGGGCCGATATACGGCAAGCAGTGGCGCAGCTGGCATTGCCCCGATGGCAGCACGGTGGATCAGATCAGTGATGTGGTCGACCAGATCCGCAGCAAGCCCAATTCACGCCGACTGATTGTGTCGGCCTGGAACCCGGCGGAGCTGCCGGACGAATCCATCGGGCCCCAGGACAACGTCCGTCAGGGGCGCATGGCACTGGCGCCATGCCACTGCCTGTTCCAGTTCTATGTCGCAGACGGCAAGCTTTCCTGCCAGCTATACCAGCGCAGTGCCGACCTGTTTCTGGGCGTGCCTTTCAATATTGCCTCCTACGCGCTGCTCACGCACATGATTGCCCAGCAGTGTGACCTGGGGGTAGGGGAGTTCGTGCATACCTTCGGGGATTGCCACCTTTACCAGAATCACCTGACCGACGACATTGTCTTCGAACAACTGAAGCGGGAACCGCGGTCGTTGCCGAAGCTGGTGATCAAGCGGAAGCCGGCGTCGATCTTCGAGTATGAACTGGATGATTTCGAATTTGAGGGGTATGACCCTTATCCGGGGATTAAGGCGCCGATTGCGATTTGACCGGGGCTTTTCTCCGGTTCGGTTGTTGTCGGGCTGCAGGATGCCTTGAGGCGCTTTTTGGCCCCGTCTTCCCGCTCTGTCGCAGCCCCCGAAGTCCGATGGCCGGGGCCAGAAGCGCATAACCAAGAGGTCAACAACATGAGAAAAGCCCTGATTGTTGCCATGTCCCGTAACCGGGTCATCGGCCGAAACAACAAACTGCCGTGGTATCTGCCGGGTGATCTTCGGTACTTCAAGCAGGCCACCATGGGCAAGCCGATCATTATGGGGCGCAAGACCTGGGATTCCATCGGCCGGCCACTGCCGGGACGGATGAATGTGGTTATTTCACGGAATCCGCGCTGGGAGGCGCCCGCTGGAACAGTGGCGGCGTCGTCATTGGACGAAGCACTGGTAAAAGCCGAGGCTCAGGCGGAGATTGAGGGCGGAGACGAGGTGATGATTATTGGCGGCGGGCAGATCTACACTGAAGCCCTGCCAATGGTGGATCGAATCTATATTACCCAGGTGCACGCGGAAATCGAGGGTGACGCGTTTTTTCCGGAGGTGAACTGGGATGAGTGGGAAGAAATCGGACGGGAGGATTTCTCCGCGTCCGATAACAATCCCTACGACTACAGTTTCGTAGTCTATCAGCGCTTGGCGTCAGACTGACGAGGCGGGCGCTTGCCGCCCTTGCCGGGCGGTTTGCCTTTCGCGCCGGGGCCACCACGACCTTTCGGCCCTTTTTTGAAGCCCGGTTTGAAACCGGGCTTCCCGCCGGGGCGGCCACCGCCGCCCTTGCGATCACGACGAGGAGCCGATGCCGAGACAACCGGCAGGGCTTCTGGCTGCTCCAGTGGCATTGAGCCAGGCTGGGAGGCCTCCATCCAGCACGCCAGTGCACCAGCGACCATGGCCATATCCATGTCGTTGCGTTCTGCAATGTCATCCAGAAGTGCCATGGCCTTGGCCAGTTTGCGGTCTTCCGCGAATCCCAGCAGCTGGGTTTCGAACTGCTGCTCACGCATCTTTTTCAGATCGTTCGGCGAGGGCAGTTCGTAGGCTTCCATGGGCGAGTTGGTGGCCCGCTCCAGGGTGCGGAGCCAACTGCGCTCCCGTGGTGTGACCAGCAGGATAGCCTTGCCTTCCCGACCTGCACGACCCGTGCGGCCAACGCGGTGGATGTAGGCCTCGGTGTCATAGGGCACGTCGTAGTTGATGACGTGGGTAATCCTGGGCACGTCAAGACCGCGGGCAGCAACGTCCGTTGCCACGATGATGTCTTTTTTGCCGCGCTTGAGATCTTCAACCGTCTGTTCTCGCTGGCGCTGGTTCAGGTCACCATTCAGCGGAGCCACCGCATGCCCGCGGGCCGAGAGCTTCTCCGCCAGCAGGGTGGTTTCTGCCTTGGTGCGAACGAAAATGATCGAGGCGTCAAACGGCTCTACTTCGAGAATCCGGGTGAGGGCGTCCAGCTTGCGCTCGGCGTAAACCGGCAGCACGAACTGGGAAATGCGCTCGACTGTACGGGTTTCGCTTTCGATTTTTACTTCGGTAGCGTTGCGCAGGTAAGTCTGGGCAACCTTTTTGATCTGCGGCGGCATCGTCGCAGAGAACAGCGCGCGCTGGCAGTTCTCGGGCGTCTTGGCGAGGATGGCTTCAACGTCGTCGATAAAACCCATGCGCAGCATTTCGTCGGCTTCGTCCAGCACTAGGGCCTTCAGGTTGTCGAGCTTAAGTGTGCCACGGCGGAGGTGATCCAGCAGGCGTCCCGGCGTGCCGACAATGACCTGGGCACCACGCTTGAGCGCCTTCAGCTGGGGGTAGAAATCCTGGCCGCCGTAGATGGGCAGTACATGGAAGCGGCTGAACTTGCTGGCGTAGGTGGTAAATGCCTCGGCGACCTGGATCGCCAGTTCCCGTGTCGGAGCCAGCACCAGAATCTGGGGCTCACTGACCGATGCGTCGATGCGGCTCAGCAGAGGCAGCGCGAATGCTGCTGTTTTACCCGTACCGGTCTGGGCGACACCAAGGAGGTGGTTGCCAGCCAACAGCGCGGGTATGGCCTGGGCCTGAATCGGGGATGGAGTTTCATAGCCAACGGCGGTCACAGCTTCAAGAACGGCTGAATCCAGGCCAAGCTCGGCAAAAGACAATTCTGACATTAATGTACTCGGAATTCGGAGGGTAAAGCATCGCGGAGCAATGCATGATGTGGCCGCATTATAGCCCGTTTATCGATGCTTTAATACGCATAATACCGGATGTTTCGTAGGTACTTGCCGGGGCCGCTTATTGCGCTTTTGCGGAAATTTGGGCAGTCTTCGAAAGATTTAGAATAGCATGCTAACAGGATGAGAACATGAAGTTTGATGACGTACTGGCGGCCGGCAGGGCCGGAGATAATGTGGTGTTTACCTCTGATTGGGCCCAGGGCAGGGCGTCTTTTGGTGGCATTATTGCCGCTCTGGTATTCGACAGGATGGAGCGTGTGGTGGCACCTGGTCGTGCCATGCGCTCGATGCAAGTGTCGTTTGTTGGCCCGGTGACGCCGGATGTACCGGTTGAGATTGACGCTGAGATCCTGCGGGAAGGCAAGGCTGTCAGCCAGGTCCAGGGGCGTATCCTTCAGGAAGGCGAAGTGAAGCTTGTCTGTCTGGCCAGTTTTGGCGGTGACCGTGAATCGAAAGTGGTTGTCACCCCGCTAGCGGCCCCCGACGCCACGCCGGTCGATGATTGCCAGGGCTTACCCTACATCAAGGGTATGACGCCCGAGTTTACCCAACACATCGAAATGCGTTGGGCCTTTGGTGCGTTCCCGTTCAGCGGGAAGGGAGGTCGTGAAATGGGCGGCTGGATGCAGTTCCGGGAGCCGCCAGAGACGATCACCGATGCGCATGTGGTCGCGCTGATTGATGCCTGGCCCCCTGCGGTGCTGCCTCACCTGAAGGAGCGGGTGCCGGCAAGTTCACTCAGTTGGGCGATGGACATCATGCATCCAAGGCCGGCTATCGCCCCGGGAGACTGGTTGCTTTACCGGGCGACGATCGATCAGGCAGCGTCGGGATACGGGCACACGCAGGCCGGTATCTGGACGCAGAAGGGTGAACTGGTGGCCCTCAGTCGCCAGACGGTGACCGTATTTGGCTGAATACCGAGGCGTATGACCGGCGGCTCAGGCCGCCAGCTCTGCTTTGAGGGCGTCGTTGATAATGCGGGCAAAATCTTCCGGGGAATCTTCCTGCAGGAAGTGCCCGCCCCTGAGGGTAATGTGAGGCTGACCGTAGGCGCCCGGGATGCGTCTTTGCATGTGGCGGTCTCCGCCACGGGTGATCGGGTCACCACTGCTGAAGCAGGTAATGAATGGTTTACGCCACTTCTCAAGCACCTTCCAGGCCGCTTTGTTCGGTTCGCTGGCCGGATCATCAGGGCTGACGGGAACGAGCCTGGGAAAAGCGCGCGCTCCAGCTTTGTAACGGGCATTCGGGAAAGGCGCCTCGTAGGCTGCGAGCTCAGCCTTGCTCAGCGTACGCTCGGTGCCAAGCTGGACAATCCGTCCAATGGGAAACCAGGGGCTGTGGGTTGCAAAGGCTTTCCATAGCGTAAAAATGGGAGGCACCGCTGTCTCACCGGTAGGCAGCATGCCGTTACCGACGATGATCCGCTGGAAGCGTTGGGGGTGTTCGGCAGCCAGGCGCAGACCCAGTAGTGAGCCCCAATTCTGGCAGACCAACGTGATGTTGTTCAGATCCAGTTGCTCAAGCCATCGGGTCAGCCAGCCGAGATGGCGGCTGTAACTGTAATCGCTCACCGAAGCGGGCTTGTCGGATTTGCCGAATCCGATCAGGTCTGGCGCCAGGACCCGATGGCCTGCGGCAGCAACCGGGGGGATCATATGCCGATAGAGGTACGACCAGGATGGCTCTCCATGGAGCATCAGTACCGGGGAGGCAGACGCAGGGCCCTCGTCGACATAATGCATCCTCAGGCCTGGTTCGACATCCAGATAACAGGGTGCAAAAGGGTAGTCCGGAAGCCCATCGAAACGGGTCTCATCGGTTCTGAGAATACGCATGCCCATCGACTGTCCTGACTGAGTGGTCGCGTGGCGGCAAACATGCCAGCCTTAAGTCAGAACAGGATAAAGCAGATGGGAATTTTCTGTGTTTGGTTTAAGTAACAGAGCGTTGCCGGATTGAATCAGGATGCGATCCTGAACAACACCTCTGGGTTATCCAGGGATGCCAGGGCTTCGTCACAGCAGTTGACCGCACCGCAATCGTCGGCTGAACACAGGCCGATGGTCTGACAGCCCGCCTCGTTGTAGCGGTCGCTGTCGTTGCGAAACAGACGGGCGCGCGGCAGTGTTGAATGGCAATGGCCGCAGAGCAGCATGGGTACTGCGCTTCCTTCCGCCGCAATTGCTTTGAAATGTTCCTGTTTGCTCATTGAAGACCTCCTCAGTATTCCTAAGATAAGGGCCTACTATGACAGTTCCAAGACCATGGCCCTTTCGCAGCTAACACTTACGAGCGAAGGGACACTACCGTTCACTACAGGTCAGTATCAGCTGTCGGCATCAGGCAGTGGTCGACGATTGGAACGCTTGTCCTCCCAGTCCAGTGCTTTAGGGTCGTACCAGCCTATATTGTCGAGGACTTTGTCCCGCGTTGCAGGAGACAGGGTTGGCCACAGTTCCTGAAATTCGTCCAGGCCCAGTTCTCGCTGTTTTTGCTGTTTGCTCTGGAGCCGCCGGATAATCCGTGGCAGGTGTAATGCCTCGCCCAGCTGGCCCGGCACCCACACCTCCTGGCCCATGACCTTGCGTCGGTGTGTACGGGCCGCTAGCACCTTGTGAAGGGCTCCTGCAGCGTCCAGGGCGGTTTCGATGCTGAATTCTACGTCGTCCAAAAGCCAGACCTGTTTTATTACTGATCAATAACCGACCACTATACCCTGAAAAAGCCAGCAGTGACCACGGGCCATGTTAGGCTACGCTCCTATGATGGGAAATCACGATCGGGGACCCTTTTGAGTATGTACGCGAAACTGGAAACACGGACTTTCCTTGCCATGCTGGTGGGTGTGTCACTGGCGTTCGTTTTATTGATGAAGCCTTTTTTTGGCCCAATTTTCTGGGCCGTTGCCATTGCCCTCATTTTCCATCCGGTACGGGAAATGCTGGCGCGCCGGTTGGGGAATCGTCCCAATTCCGTAGCGTTGTTGACCCTCATCATCTGTATGGTGATCGTCATTATTCCCGTGGTGATTCTCGTGATGTCACTGGTGGGCGAAGGTCTGGGGCTCTATCAGAAAATTCAGAACGGCGAGATCCGGCCGGGGGAATACATTGATCAGGTGAACCAGTCGTTCCCGGCCATTGAAGCGTTCCTGGCGGAGTTCGGGATTAATTTCGGCGAACTCCGGGACCGGGTGGTCAGTGCGTTTCTCGGGGGCAGTCAGTTCCTCGCCAAGCAGGCCCTGGGCCTCGGACAGAACACGTTCCAGTTCTTTCTGGGGCTGGCGTTAATGGTCTATCTCGCCTTTTTCCTGTTGCGGGACGGTACCAAACTGGTGGATCTGATGATCCGCGCATTACCCCTCGGCGACGCCCGTGAGCGCCTGCTTTTCGCCAAGTTTGCGGAAGTTACCCGGGCCACGGTGAAAGGTAATCTGCTGATTGCCATCATCCAGGGCGCCCTGGGTGGCCTGATTTTCTGGATACTGGGCATTACCGGCGCGCTGTTGTGGGGCGTGGTGATGGCCATCGTCTCACTGATTCCCGCCATCGGTGCCTCCCTGGTGTGGGTGCCGGTGGCGATATATCTGGCTGCCGTGGGGGACGTTGTGCCCGCGATAGTACTGACGGCGTATGGAGCGATTGTGATCGGCCTGGCTGACAACGTGCTGCGACCGATTTTTGTCGGACGCGACACCAAACTGCCGGATTACATTGTACTGCTGTCGACCCTGGGGGGCATTGTGATGTTTGGCATCAATGGCTTTGTGATGGGCCCTCTGGTGGCGGCCCTGTTCATGGCCTTCTGGGGTATCTTTATCCGCGAATTCAGTGAGCCCCCGGAAGCGTCGGCCGCCCGGGAGCCGGATCCGAAGTGATCGTGAGGCGTGATCGTGAATAGCAAGGTGTGACAGGGTTAGGCCGGCCGTCGCCTGAAATGTGATAGGCTTTCAGTTGGGAGCCGGTCTGTCGGGAAAGGCTCCACACACCCATAAAAAGAAAAGCTGGTGCCGGGACGGTATCAGAAGAGTTCCAGGAGAATTCCATGCGCTTGAAAAAAATGACAAAACAATCCTTCGCCACGGCGGTGTTGTCCGCCGCACTGATGGTCGTGGCTGTGCCAGCGGCTGCCAACGAAACGGTTGCGCTCAAGAATGCCCTGTACGGTGCTGGCTATGAGGTAGGCAACGTCAACAGCACCATGGGCGAATCCGCCCGTTCAGCGCTACGGTCGTTTCAGCAGGATCAGGGGCTTGAGGTCACCGGCGAGCTTGATGAGCCCACAAAGGCCGCGTTGGGAATGGTGCCCATGGATCAGGTCGCTACGGCGCCCGAAGCCAGTCCATCCGAGCCGGCAGCCGGTGCAGCTCAGGACCCCGCTACAGAGACGGAGCCTGCCTCTGAGCAAGAGAGCGAGGAGAACGCTGTCGAAGAGGACGACGATGGCGGCTGGTCCTTCTTCTGATCCGGCACCTACGACGACAGAAAAGCCCGCCAGGCTGGACGCCTGAGCGGGCTTTTTCAGCTCTGCTGTCTGCGCTCAGTCCAGCTTGCTGAGATCCCTCACAGCGCCTTTGTCTGCGCTGGTGGCCAATAAGGCGTAGGCCTTGAGCGCAGCGGAGACCTTACGGTCCCGCGCCAGTTCGGGTTTCCAGCCCCGTGCATCCCGCTCGGCACGGCGACGGTCAAGCTCATGCTGATCGAGCTCGACATTGATGGTGCGGTTGGGAATATCGATGCGTATCAGATCACCATTTTCGATCAGACCAATGGCGCCGCCCGCAGCCGCTTCAGGTGAGGCGTGGCCGATGGAAAGGCCGGAAGTACCGCCAGAAAAGCGCCCATCGGTCAGCAACGCGCAGGACTTGCCGAGTCCCTTGGACTTCAGGTAGCTGGTGGGGTAAAGCATTTCCTGCATCCCGGGCCCGCCCTTGGGGCCTTCGTACCGGATGATCACGACTTCACCTTCTTTCACCTCATCACTCAGAATACCCGCGACAGCGGAATCCTGGCTCTCGAATACCCGGGCTTTGCCTTCAAATACATAGATGCTTTCGTCCACGCCGGCGGTTTTCACCACGCAGCCATCCAGTGCGATGTTGCCGTAGAGCACGGCCAGACCGCCCTCTGAGGAGTACGCGTGTTCCACCGAACGAATACAGCCGGTTTCCCGGTCCCCATCCAGCGAAGGCCAGCGCGTGCTCTGGCTGAACGCGGTCTGGGTCGGAATACCAGCGGGCCCTGCTTTGTAGAACTCCACAACCTCGGCCGGTGGTTTGCGCATGATGTCCCAGGTTTCCAGGGCTTCGTGCATGTTCTTGCTGTGCACGGTCGGCAGGTCGGTGTTGATCAGGCCACCCCGTTCCAGTTCCCCGAGAATACCCATGATGCCGCCGGCACGGTGAACGTCTTCCATGTGGTACTTGGGCGAGTTCGGTGCCACCTTGCACAGCTGTGGCACCTTGCGGGAAAGTTGGTCGATTTCATTCAGGGTAAAAGGCACGCCACCTTCCTGCGCTGCAGCGAGCAGGTGCAGGATGGTGTTGGTTGAGCCGCCCATGGCAATGTCCATCACCATCGCGTTTTCAAAGGCCGCCATGGAGGCAATGCTCAGCGGAAGCACGCTGGCATCGTCCTGTTCGTAATACCGGCGCGCATTCTCCACAATCTGGCGTCCGGCTTTTAGAAACAGCTGCTCACGGTCAGCGTGAGTGGCCAGCATGGAACCGTTGCCCGGCAGCGCCAGGCCGATGGCTTCGGTCAGGCAGTTCATGGAGTTGGCAGTGAACATGCCCGAGCAGGAGCCACAGGTAGGGCAGGCGCTGCGTTCATACTCCGCCACGGTTTCATCATCGGCGTTAGGGTCGGCGGCAATCACCATGGCATCGACCAGGTCGAGCTTGTGCTCGGACAGTTTGGTCTTGCCAGCTTCCATCGGCCCACCGGAAACAAAAATGGTGGGAATGTTCAGGCGCATGGCGGCCATCAGCATGCCCGGGGTGATCTTGTCGCAGTTGGAAATGCAGACCAGCGCGTCGGCACAGTGGGCATTGACCATGTACTCAACGGAGTCGGCAATGATTTCACGGGACGGCAGGGAATAGAGCATGCCGTCGTGGCCCATGGCGATGCCGTCGTCCACGGCAATGGTATTGAATTCCTTGGCCACCCCGCCGGCGTCCTCAATTTCGCGGCATACCAGTTGGCCGAGATCCTTGAGGTGAACGTGGCCTGGCACGAACTGGGTGAAGGAGTTGGCGACCGCAATAATGGGCTTGCCGAAATCTTCGTTTTTCATGCCGGTGGCGCGCCAGAGCGCACGGGCACCGGCCATATTACGGCCTGCGGTGGATGTCCGCGAACGATACTGAGGCATGGGATTCTGGTCTCTCTTATGTTGCCTGTGTGCTGATGGTAAAACACAGAGGATACCAGATTCGCTCCTGAGCGCATGGTTGTTTTGCGGGACCCTGTTTACAATAAGTCACATTGGATGAAACCGTAGTGTCTGGGTACGGTAATGAATGGCGGAAAAGGAGAGTGCCTATGGCCAGCCGGGAAAGCCTGCCGCTGAGCCGACTGAAACAGTTTCAGCCGCTCAACCGGCTGACGGATGAGCAACTGGTGTTGCTCGCCAGCCGGGCTGAGCGCCGGGTTCATGGTCCCGGGCAGCGGGTGGTGGAACGGGGCGCCCGCGACGGGCTGGAACTGTTTCTCGTTGCCGGGGCGGTGGAGTTGAAATCCGCGGATGGCCGACAGTCTGTTGTCGAGGCGGACAGTGAAAAAGCCCTCAACCCGATCGCCCGTCTGCAACCGCGAATGTACGATGTGACTGCGGTCCGGCAATGCGAGTTGCTGGTGGTGCCCCAGGATATTCTCAACCAGTTACTCAGGGCAGCGCCTGTGCAGCAGGTGGAGATCGAGTCCGGGTCCGCCGACGATTTTGGCCAGGGTCAGGGCGAGGAGCACCGTCTGTTGATGGAGTTTTACGCCGAGCTGCGGTCAAACCAGATCAGTCTGCCCAGCGTGCCTGATGTGGCCTGGAAAGTGCGGAGGTTGGTGGACCGGGACGACACCAGCGCGGATCAGGTAGCTCTCGCTGTGTCCGCCGATCCGTCGATGGCTGTAAAGCTGGTTCGTGCCAGCAACAGCCCGCTCTATCGTGGCTTCAGTGATGTACGCAATGTTCGCGAGGCTGTGGTGCGGCTGGGCATGAGAACCACGCGGCAGTTGGTCACCGTATTTGCGCTGCGTGAGGTGTTCAAGACTCGCCGGCCCACGCTGCAGAAGGAAATGGACCGGCTCTGGCGCCATTCCCGGGAGGTGGCGGCCCTGTGCTGGGTTCTTGCCGACAGCGCCACCCGGCTCAATCCGGAAGAGGCACTGCTGGCGGGGTTGCTCCACGATATTGGTGTGGTACCCGTTCTGGTGCAGGCTGAGCACCACGCCAATCTGTTAGCGGACACGGCAAGCCTGGAGCACGCGATCGCCGAACTTCGCGGTGATATGGGGGCGGCCATGCTCGAAAACTGGGGGTTCCCGCCTGCCTTCAACGAGGCTGCCCGCCATGCAGAGGAGTGGTCCCATGAACCCCGCGAACCGGAGCCTCAGTTGGTGGATGTGGTGATTGTGGCCCAGTTGCACTCGATGATCGGTTCCGGTCAGAATGCCAGTCTGCCGGCATTCGAAGAGGTACCGGCCTACCGGCGGTTGGGCGAACTGGAACTGAACGCATCGCGAAGCCTGCAGCTATTAACCGAAGCCCGGGCCCGGGTGGAGGAAGTACACAAACTGCTGTCGATTCACTGAGCCCATACGATAATTTTCCGGAATCAATCCAAAGGTACCCGTTGTCCTGATGAACGTTCCCCTGTTTCCCCTGAACTCGATCGTCTTGCCCAAGGGGCGAATCCCCCTGCAGTTGTTCGAGCCACGCTACATCGACATGCTGACCCGATGCCTGAAAGAGGACCGGGGCTTTGTGGTGGTGCTGCTTCGCGAGGGGCTGGAAACCCGAAGCGAGGCGGCGTTCTATGACATCGGCACCTATGTGAGAATCATCGACTTTCAGCAGCTCGACAATGGCCTGCTGGGCATCACCGTGGAAGGGCAGGGCAAGGTCTCGGTGGTGCGCAGCTGGCAGGCGCCTGATGGGTTAAACCTCGGGGATGTGGAGTGCCTGCTGGATGAGGCGGAATGCCAGGTCCCGGAGCGCTACACCGAACTGCCGTCGGTGCTCCGCGCATTGTTCCGTCACCCCGTTATCCGCGACCTCAACATGGAAGTTGATTACGACGATGCGCGGGATGTGGGCTGGCGCCTGACCGAACTGCTTCCCCTGGATAAACAGGAGAAACAGCGGCTGGTGGAACTTCAGGACCCCCTCGAACGCCTGAGCAGGTTGCAAACCCTGCTCGAAGCCCTGGAACAGGATTGACGCCACGAACTACAGGGGCGTATAGGTCTGCACTGCTGCGGTCCATCCCTGCCAGCTGTATAACGCACTGAAGCACAGCCAGGTCAGTGCAGCAGCGGCCAGCGAAATATCGGGTGGCAACGGTACTTCGTCGTAACGGCTGTAACTGGCGCGTATCAGGCCGGTAATGGTCAGTCCCAGCAAGAGCCCACCGACCACATCGGTAAACCAGTGAACCCCCAGATAGAGCCGGCTAATGGCCACCAGTATCACGGGTGTGCTGAACAGCAGATAGGTTCGCCATCGGCGGCGGTGGAGGCTTTCCCGTGCGATGAAATTGGCGATGAGCATGCACAGGACTGTGATTCCGGCTGTGTGACCGCTTGGGAAGGCTCCTGATGACGGCGGCGTTGCCACCAGGTCCGGACGCGAAATCATGGTCGCAGACTTAAGGCCCCATACCGCCACAAACGTCATCGCCGCCGCCACGACGATATGCAGCGCGGCGCTGTAATAGCCCCTGAACATCAATGCCAGACTGAGGCAAACGGTTGCGGCAATCAGGACCGGCCAGTCGCCCGTCAGGGTCAGTAGAACCATGGGCGGGTCGAAAAGGGGCAGGCGGAGGGCTGAGAACCACTCTGCGACGGCGAGATCAAACGGAAGGAGTAACGCGCTGCCGGTGGTCAATTGGCTCCAGATCAGAAACAGTGCGCCCGCGCCGCCAGCCATGAACAGTGACGACAGCGGAAACTCACCGGATTCCGACGGACGTTCGCTGGTATAACGCTGCCAGAGGCGGTCAGTACGAGGATGTTGGGCAACTTTCGTGGCCAGCCATTGGTAGGTTCGACTGTCGCGGCCCAGGCCGAGCTGGAAACGGAACACCGCCATGTAAATCAGAAGCAATATGAGCAGGCTGCTTCCGATGACTGGATAGAAGTAGGCCGGCGGCTGAAAGTCAGAGGCGAGGGCGCTGCCAACCAGGTACCCGGGAATGACATAGACTGGTGCCCAGCCCACGGCAGAGGTCAGGTTGAAGACCAGAAAGCGACGCCATGGCATTTGCAGGGCGCCTGCCACCAGCGGGATCACCGGTCGTACAGGGCCCACGAACCGGCCAATCACTACACTGAGGCCGCCGTAACGGTGGAAGAAGCGTTCGCCTTTGTTGATCAATCGGGGGTAGCGGCTCAGGGGCCAGACCCGGTCCAGTCTGTCCTGGCAGAGCCGGCCCAGGGCGAAGCTGACACCGTCGCCCAGCACTGCCCCGAACCATGCCCAGAGCAGGGCATCGCCCAACGGCATGCCAATCTGTCCTGCCAGGGCCGCGACCGCAAAGAGAATGGCGACGCCGGGGATCAGGATGCCCGCTATCGCCAGGGATTCGGCGAAGGCCGTGGTGAAAAGCGCTACCGAAAGCCACTCCGGGTGGGTGGCCAGCCAGGCGGAAAGGGACGTCAGCCACTCGCTGCTCATGACCCGGTGGCATCTCCCGGCAGGAACCATACATTGTCGGCCCCCCGTTTGCGGGCGTCTTCCATGGCCTGTTGCGCGCGCTTCCTCAGGGTGTCGGTCCGGGTATCACCCGAGCCGCGGGTGGTGCAGCCGATGCTGACTGTCGCCTTCCCGGCAACGGCCCAGGTGTGTTCGGCGATGGTCCTGCGAATGCGTTCGGCAATCACCCGTACACCTTCCTCCGGGGTGAAGGGCAGGATGAGGAAAAACTCTGAGTTGTTGAGGGTGTAAAGCGTATCGCCAGCGCGGATAACGCCGAAGAGGTGCTGAGTCACATCCCGGAACAGGGTCTGCATGCCGTTCTGGCCGTGGAGGTCTTCCACTTCGTCCGCGTAGTCGATGGCGAGGGTAATCACCGACAGGCTGTGCCCGGTCGCAATCGCCCGACTGATCTCTTTCTGGAGCGTTTCGTCCAGGAAACGGGCGTTGTGGGCACCGGTCACCGGATCGGTGATGGCAAGATCCTCGGCGGACTGGGCCATGTGGTTGTAGTGCCAGATGTACAGTGAGCCGACCGTGATCAGTGCGAGCCCGCCCACCAGTATCGTCATGGCACTCTGCAGCGGCTGGCTGAAGAACAGGAACATCGTCAGCGCCAGTAACAGCAGCAGCGACAAAATGACACCCTGGCGCAACGGCAGTATCAGCAGGTTGAGCAGTATCAGTGGCATGCTCCAGTGACTGATGCCGGGCGCATTCATGGCATACATTGCTGTGACCAGACCACAGTTCAGCACGGCCAGTATGATCAGGTGGCCAGGGGCGGAGAGCTGGTGCCGCCGGCACAGCACGGTATAGCCTGCGCCTGCCAGGGCCAGGACCGTCATTCCAGCGGCCAGATAGAACAACCCGTAGAAGCCGTAGCGGAGATTCTGGAACGCCAGGCTGGCGATGAACAGACTGGCCAGGCAGTAGCCCGCCAGATGGGTATAGGTTCGCAGACGGGTTTCGGTCATGCTGCAGGCCCTCCGGTTTCGGACCCGGATGCGGCCGGTTTGGTGCGTGACCAGCTGCTGTAGGACTGGGCGCGATTGCCCCCCTGCATCTGTGCCCGGCGCAGGGCATTGGCGGCCGACTGCTGCAAGCTGTCGGCATCGTCGCCGATGTTCAGGCCGGCGATTCCGGCGCTTACCGTCAGTTCCAGACCGTGGGACTCCAGCAGAGCCCGCAATCCCTTGCGAATGGTGTCAGCCCGATGAGCGGCATCGGCGGTGGAAATGCCGGGCAGAATAATCAGAAACTGAAGGTCCGCGACCCGGTAATAGGTATCGAAATCCCGCAGTTGTGAATGCAGGTAGCGTCCGATACGAGGAAGGATCGAGCGGATATCGGCGTCCGGATCGCTGTCGCTGAGATGTGTGTCCAGTCCGATCATGATGACGGACATTTCCGTACCCTCACGCTCGCTGCGCTGGATTTCCTTATGCAGATCCGCCGACAGGTATTCGCGACTGGCGGCCTGAGTCAGTTCGTCGGTCCGGCGTAACGGCGCCAGTTGACGGGATTTATACTCGCGCAGGAACACCAGCAGCGCTGACAGCATGATGGTCAGCAGGAACGCGCTGATCATCTGGTGACGCTCTGGAAGCCCGATCGACCAGTGGGTCGCCATCACCACCAGCAGGGCGCACATCAGGGCGCCGGCTGCGGCCCAGGCCAGGGGGAGAAGGGCAAAGGCGAGCAGTGGTGCGACGTAGAGCCAGTGGGCAAGGCTCCAGGGACCGGCCCACAGGCTGCTCAGGAGAAGCGCCATGAACACACAGAAAACCACCAGATGGATGGCCGGCCAGGGTGATTCAGCGCGCCCGGGGTGGAAAGCCGTGCCAGTGAACACCAGCGACGCAGCAGCGGCAGCGGTGATCGCGGTCAGTAGATTGCCCCACAGGCCGGTCAGCAAGGCAATGAGCGCCAGCATGACGAACCCGGCTCGCGACAGGCGGCTTAACAGGAATTTTTCGGCCATCTGGGCCATGGTTTCCATCCTCTCCCGGGCATCCATTAGTGTCAGCATACAGCAGGTTGCGGCTAATAGCCTGCCCTCGTTGGCTTTGCCTGCCATTGCCGCGCAGCCGGTCTGCAGCGGTATAATAATCGTTTGGGATGCGGACTTGAAACGGGAAAGGTAAAGTTACGACCCTAAATGTGATTCTGGCTATCAAAAAAAGGTAATCGAATGGATATTGCAGCTTACATGGCGGGCGTTGGTCAACAGGCTCGCGCGGCTTCAGCCGCCGTTGCCCGTTCTACCACCGCCGTGCGTAACCGGGCGCTGCTGGCGACCGCCGAAGCGCTGGACGCAGCCCGTCAGGACCTGACCGCTGCCAATGCCCGGGACCTGGAGCGCGGTCGGGAAAACGGCCTGGATGCAGCCATGCTGGATCGCCTTGAACTGACCCCGCAGCGCATCGATACCATGATTGAGGGCTTGCGCCAGGTGGCTACCCTGCCGGACCCCATCGGCGCGATTACCGACATGACGTACCGTCCCTCCGGCATCCAGGTGGGCAAAATGCGCGTGCCGCTGGGAGTGATCGGGATCATCTACGAATCCAGGCCGAACGTCACCGTGGAGGCAGCCAGCCTGTGCCTGAAGTCCGGCAACGCCACAATCCTCCGGGGCGGCTCGGAGTCTATCCACTCCAACCAGGCCATTGCCGCCTGCCTGGCCACCGGGTTGGCTGACGCGGGTCTGCCTGAACATGCCGTTCAGGTGATCAGTACCACAGATCGGGCCGCCGTGGGTGAGCTCATCACCATGTCCGACTACGTGGACGTTATTGTGCCGCGCGGCGGCAAGGGCCTGATCGAGCGCATCAGCCGGGACGCACGGGTGCCGGTTATCAAGCACCTCGACGGCGTCTGCCATGTCTATATCGATAGCCATGCTGACCCTGAAAAGGCGTTGAAAGTCGCGGTGAACGCGAAAACTCATCGGTATGGCACCTGTAACACCATGGAGACGCTGCTGGTGGATGGAGAGATCGCCGAGGACATCCTGCCTATCCTGGCCAGTGCCTTCGCTGACAAAGGCGTGGAGTTGCGAGGATGTGAGCGTACCCGCGCTATTGTGGCCTCGGCCACTCCGGCAACGGAGGAGGACTGGCATGCCGAGTACCTGGCGCCCATCCTGGCGGTGCGCGTGGTTGCGGGGCTTGACGGTGCGATTGCCCATATCAATCAATACAGTTCCCAGCACACGGACAGCATCATCACCGAGAATTATACCCGGGCGCGGCGTTTCATCACCGAAGTGGACTCCAGCTCGGTGATGGTGAATGCCTCCACTCGCTTTGCCGATGGTTTTGAGTATGGCCTGGGCGCGGAGATTGGCATTTCCACCGACAAGATCCACGCCCGTGGACCGGTCGGTCTGGAAGGGCTGACATCGCAGAAGTACGTCGTGTTCGGCGACGGCCACATCCGGACCTGATGGCCTATGCATGTTATCTACGGCGGCACCTTCGATCCGATCCATCATGGCCACCTTCGACTCGCCATTGAGCTTAAAGAGCGACTGGGTGTGGATGAGGTGTCGTTAGTGCCGTGCCATATACCACCCCACCGGGAAACGCCCGGGGCGAGCAGTGCTGAACGGCTGAAACTGCTGGCACTGGCCCTGGACGGTGTTCCTGGCCTGACAGTGGATGACCGGGAGCTGGCGCGGAAAGGCGCGTCCTATACGGCCGATACTCTGCAGCAGCTGCGCACTGAGCTTGGCGATCGCGAGCCACTGGTGATGGTCGTGGGCACGGATGCCTTTGCCAGCTTTGATCGCTGGCGGGAGTGGTCGCGGATTCCTCAGCTTGCCCACGTTGTGGTGGTCCGGCGTCCCGGGTCCCTGCCGGACCCCAGGGGAGCGCCGGCAAAGCTGCTTCGTGAGCGTCGGGTAGGCGGGGCCGAAGCGCTTCATGAGGCACCTCATGGCTACTTCCTGGAACTGGATCCTCCGCTCCTGGACATTTCCGCCACCGGTATTCGCGAGCGCATTCGCAGTGGGCGCTCTCCTCGCTTTCTGCTGCCGGACCCGGTGATGCAGGAAATTTGCCGGCTCGGGCTGTACGGTGCGTGCCCTGACGGGAACTTTTAGTGCTACAATCGCATCTGAATATGACTTTTCGGGTGGCCGCCTCCGCCGTCACCCGTCCGACAGGATAATTATGCAGGCTGAGCAACTGAAAGAACTGGTGATTAACGCACTTGAGGATGTTAAAGCACAGGATGTGAGTGTGATTGATGTTCGAAACCGTACCAGCGTCACCGATTACATGGTGCTGGTGTCCGGGACCTCCAATCGCCACGTGAAGTCCCTGGCGGAATCCGTGGTTTCCGAAGCCAAGGATCAGGGTGTTCGTGCCAGCAACGTTGAGGGCAGTAATGTCAGCGACTGGATACTGGTGGATCTGGGTGATGTCGTTGTTCACGTCATGATGCCTGCCACCCGCGAGTTCTACGACCTTGAGCGTCTGTGGCGCGACGCCCCGGACCTGGGTGTTGCAGGTAGCGAATAGCCATGCGTTTGCGTCTGATCTGCGTGGGGCAGAAAATGCCCGACTGGGTCAGCCAGGGATACCACGACTACGCTCGCCGCATGCCACCGGAACTGCCGCTTGAACTGGTTGAAATCCCCATGGCCCACCGCGGCAAGAATCCTGATATACCCCGGCTGATGCAGAAGGAGAGCGACGCGATCCTGTCGGCGGCCGGTGCCAGGGACCGTGTGGTCGCCCTGGAAGTGGGAGGGCGGTCGTGGTCCACCGAAAAGCTGGCAACCCAACTGGAAGGCTGGCAACAGGATGGTCGGGATGTCAGTTTCCTGGTGGGTGGTCCTGACGGCCTGGCTGAGCCATGCCGGCAGCGAGCAGATCAGCTCTGGTCCTTGTCCGCCCTGACGCTGCCTCATCCCCTGGTCAGGATCCTGTTGGCTGAGCAGCTATATCGTGCCTGGTCGATTACCCGCAATCATCCGTACCATCGGGCTTAGGAAAGCGCATGCCCTGGGGAGAGTTCAAAGACACCGCCGCCGAGCGCCGCCTGTTCCAGCGACGGACCATGGTCATGCTGGTGGTGGTCCTGGTGATGTTGGGTATTCTCGTCGCCCGCATGTACCAGTTGCAGATCGTCGAGCACGAAATCTACACCACGCTTTCCGACAAGAACCGGGTCCAGGTCCAATCCGTGGCGCCTCCGCGCGGGCTCGTTTACGATCGGAACAACGAACTGCTGGCGGAAAACCGGCCGGTCTTCGGCGTTACCCTCGTGCCTGAACGGGTCGACGGCATGGAGGAAACCCTCGCCAAGCTCTCGTCCATCCTGTCCATTTCCGATGAGGATATGGAACGCTTTCAGCGCCGCCTTCGTGAACCCCGCCGGCCCTTCCAGCCATTACCGTTGCGCTACGATCTCAATGAGAAGGAGATTGCCAGCCTGGCGGTGCATCGTCATGAACTGCCAGGCGTGGAGGTGTCGGCGGAACTGGTCCGCTATTACCCCCACAGTGAGCTGACTGCCCATGCGCTGGGATTCGTGGGCCGTATCAACCGCGAGGAACTGCAACGGATTGATCCGGTGAATTACGCGGGCACCAACTATATCGGCAAGTCCGGCATAGAGCGGTTCTATGAATCCCTCCTTCATGGGCAGGTGGGCTACCAGCACGTGGAAACCAACGCCCGGGGCCGTACCCTGCGAGTGCTTGAGCGCCAGAACCCGGTGCCGGGTGAGGACATTGAGCTGCATCTGGACCTGCGTCTGCAGCGGCTTGCCCATCAGTTGCTCGACGGTCGCCGGGGCGCCATTGTGGCGGTGGAGCCGGAAACCGGAGGGCTGCTGGCGCTGGCCAGCGTTCCGGGGTTTGACGCGAACCAGTTTGTCACCGGGATCAGTGTCGGGGATTACCGGGGGCTCAGTGAGGATCTGGACAAGCCGCTGTTCAACCGGGCACTTCGTGGCCAGTATCCACCGGGTTCCACGCTCAAACCCATGCTGGCCGTGGCGGCGCTGGACAGTGGCGCCACGACGCGGGACAGAACCATCTGGGACCCGGGCTACTTTCAGCTGCAAACCGGCGGCCGTCGTTACCGGGACTGGAAACGCAGCGGACATGGCTGGGTCGATCTGACCGACGCGGTGGCTGAGTCCTGTGATATCTATTTTTATGAGATCGCCGTGGAGATGGGCGTCGATACCATGTATGAGTACCTCTCCCAGTTCGGGTTCGGGGAGGACGCCACCCTGGATGTGTCGGGCGCGCTTAGCGGTCTGCTTCCCTCGCGGGACTGGAAGCGGGCGGTGCGCAATGAACCCTGGTATCCGGGTGATTCGGTGAACATGGGCATCGGTCAGGGCTTCATGCTGGCAACGCCATTGCAACTGGCGACTGCCACGGCGTTGATCGCCAATCGCGGGCGCTGGGTGGAGCCTCGATTGCTCAGGGGTATCAAGGGCGACCGGTCAGCCGAAGAGTTCCTGCCACCGCCGGATCATGACCCGCTGGTCCTGAAGAATCCTGACACCTGGGAATTCGTGGTGGATGCCATGGCGGAGGTCATGCACGGCACCAAGGGTACCGCCCGCGGCGCTGCGCGTGGTGCACCTTACCGGATGGCTGGCAAGACGGGCACGGCACAGGTGTTCAGCCTTGCCGAAGATGAAGAATATGAAGAAGAGGAAGTGCGTGAACGTTTGCGTGACCACGCCCTTTTCGTGGGCTTTGCCCCGATTGATGATCCGGAGATTGCCGTGGCGGTGATTGTCGAAAACGGTGGCAGCGGCAGTGGCACCGCGGCTCCGGTGGCGAGGGCCCTGTTTGATGCCTGGCTGCTGGGATTCCCTGACGATGTCGCGCCCGTGGTGACGGACACTGGAGGAACACGCTGATGTTGGGCAAAGCCTTGGGGCAGGCCTATCAGCGCCCCTTATCGAAACCCCGGAGTCCCTGGGCTGCCGTCCACCTGGACCCCATACTGCTGGCGCTGCTGTTGTTGCTGATTGGCGGTGGCCTGTTTGTCCTCTACAGCGGTGCCGACCGGAACATCGAAGTGGTCAAGGCCCAGGGTATCCGCATGGCGGTCGCGCTCGTGGTGATGATCGTTTTCGCACAACTGGACCCCGCCGTGTTCCGGCGCTGGGCCCCCTGGCTTTACCTTGCGGGCGTTGGTGGGCTGGTCGCGGTGTTGCTGGTGGGTGTGGGCGCCAAGGGTGCGCAACGCTGGCTGGCCCTCCCTGGGTTGCCACGTTTCCAGCCTTCGGAACTGATGAAGCTGGTGGTTCCGATGATGACTGCCTGGTACCTCTCCCGGCACTTTCTGCCCCCCCGAGTATCCCGCGTGGCGGTGGCGTTGCTGATCGTACTGGTGCCGATGGCGATGATCATACTGCAGCCTGATCTGGGTACCTCGCTTCTGGTGGGTACGGCCGGGCTGTTCGTGGTCTTTTTCGCAGGAATGAGCTGGCGGTTGATCGGCGCGTTCGTGGGCATGGTGTCGGTGGCCGCGCCATTGATGTGGTTCTTCGTCATGAAGGAGTATCAGAAACAGCGTGTGCTGACGCTGCTGGATCCACAGAGCGATCCACTCGGTGCCGGCTGGAATATCATCCAGTCGAAAACCGCGATTGGCTCCGGAGGGGTGGAAGGCAAAGGCTGGCTCCAGGGAACACAGTCGCACCTGGAGTTCCTGCCTGAGAGCCACACCGACTTTATCGTCGCGGTGCTGGCAGAAGAGTTTGGATTTGTTGGCATTCTTGTGCTGATGACGGTGTACCTGCTGATCATCCTCCGTTGCCTCTACATCGCTGCCACCGCCCAGGATTCCTTCAGCCGGCTCCTGGCGGGCGCCCTGACGATGACCTTCTTTATCTACATTTTTGTCAACGTGGGTATGGTCAGTGGGCTGTTGCCCGTGGTCGGGGTGCCGTTGCCACTGATCAGCTATGGGGGAACGTCGGGGGTAACCCTGATGGCCGCGTTCGGCGTGCTGATGTCCATTCACACTCACCGCCGGATGATCAGCGCCTGACCATGGACGGCGGGTAATGGTTCCAGTTGTATGCCCCATGGTAATGTAGCCGCGCTTTCTGGCGGCTAATCGACCATCTGCTCACAGGTACGTCATGACAGTTTTTGGTACTCCGGGTTTTCTCCGACGCACTCTGGTTATGTGGCTGGCGATCGGGCTCTGGGCCCCGATCGCCGATGCCAGTGGCTACGGCGCAACATCCGCCGGCGAGGCCTTTGTCGATGAGATGGTCACCCGTTATGGCTTTGACCGTGACCGTGTGGGAGCGCTGCTGGCTGAAGCCCGGCGAAAAGACGAGATTCTGGAGTCGATCAGTCGCCCGGCGGAACGGACCCTGTCCTGGGGTGAATACCGCCAGATATTCATCAAGCCTGCCCGGATTGAACAGGGGCTGGCATTCCTGCAGGAGCATCGGCAGGCCTTTGACAGGGCCGAAGCCGAATTCGGCGTACCAGCGCCGCTCATTGCCGCGATCATCGGGGTGGAAACCTGGTACGGCCGCTACGTGGGGAACTACCGCGTGCTGGACGCGCTGGCCACCCTTGCCTTTGACTATCCACCCCGCAGCCGGTTTTTCCGCAGTGAACTGGTGCAATACCTGTTGATGACGCGCGAACAGGGCCTTGACCCGCTGGACATAAAGGGCTCCTACGCGGGCGCCATGGGCTACGGTCAGTTTATCTCCAGCAGCTATCGCCACTATGCCGTGGACTTTGATAACGACGGCGTTGCCGATCTGTTCAGTAACCCGGTGGACGCCATCGGCAGTGTGGCGAACTATTTCAGTGCCCACCACTGGCGCCGTGGGGAGCCGGTGGCTGAGAAGATGAGTCAGACCCTTCCGGCGGACTCGCCGCTGCTGACGCGGGAACTCAAGCCCACGCTCACGGTCACTGACTACCGGGAAGCCGGCCTGAGACCACAGCGTACCGATGACGGATCCGCGTCTGCCCGAGCCATCCTGCTCGAGGGAGCGGAGGGCCAGGAACTCTGGCTTACGTACCATAACTTTTACGTCATAACCCGCTACAATCACAGTCATCTGTATGCCATGGCTGTGTTTGAGTTGGCAGGTGAGCTCGCCAACGGGTTTGCCGGAAACAGCGATACGACCCAAATGACACAGGAAGACTGACCGGTGGTAATCAAATTCCCGTTTCTGACCCAATGCGTTGCCTTGTCGGTTCTGGTGCTGGCGGGATGCGCCTCATCCCCGGCACCTGAAACGGATCACTCCTCCCGTTACACGATTGCTCAGGATCGGGCACCCGATGGCAACTTTGATGTGTCCGACCTGGTGGACGCCCGGCCCAGGTATGAAGCGCCGCGGACCGCAGGTAACAAGTCGCCCTACACCGTGTGGGGGCAGAAGTACGCGGTCATCAACAGCAACGAAGGTTACGTCGAGCGGGGCATTGCCAGTTGGTACGGGGAGAAGTTCCACGGCCATAAAACCTCGAATGGCGAAGTATTCGACATGTACGCCATGACGGCCGCCCATAAAAGCCTGAGAATTCCCAGTTATGCGCGGGTGACCAACCTCGACAATGGCCGTTCCGTGGTGGTCAGGGTCAATGACCGCGGCCCGTTCCATGGAGATCGCCTGATTGACCTCTCGTATGCCGCTGCCAAAAAACTCGGATACCAGAGCAAGGGGACAGCCCGCGTGGAAGTGGCTGCCATCTCGGTGGCCAAAGACGGTACCATGACACTGGCGGGACAACCGTTTCCCGGAGGCGGGGAACCGGTTCCCGTCGAGAAAGTGGCTGAACAGGCCGAGGCGGTGGCAGGGCAGTCGGCCCTGTTTGTGCAACTTGGCTCGTTCAGTAGCCGAAGCCCGGCAGAAACATTGCTGGGCAGGGCCCGCCAGGCCATTGAAGATCCAATGCGGGTTCGGGAAGTCAATACCGCGTCCGGGCGTTTCCACCGCGTTCAGGTAGGCCCCTTCCGGGACGCGGATGAAGCCCGTCAGGCCCAGATGAGGCTTGAGGACCGGGGGTTCGGTCAATCCATATTGCTGACCGACTCTCACTGATAAAAGCAACTACACCCATAACGACGAATGAATGGACCCATGGTGAAAAATTCAGTTTTCCACGTACTCACTGCACTGTTTCTGCTGTTCCTGTTGCCGTTCGGGCAGGTCAATGCCCAAACGGTATTGATACCGTCGCCGCCCCAGGTGGCGGCCAGCTCCTATATCCTGATGGATCCGCTAAGCGGACAGGTGCTGATGGACGAAAACAGTAACGAGCGCCTGCCCCCGGCCAGCCTGACGAAAATGATGACGGCCTACATTGTCGAGCGTGAGCTGGACGAGGGCCGGATCTCCATGTCCGACATGGTGCCAATCAGCGTCAACGCGTGGCGGACCGAAGGCTCCCGAACCTTTGTGCAGGAAGGCACCCAGGTGTCTGTGGAAGATCTACTCAAAGGGGTAATCATCCAGTCGGGTAATGACGCCTCGGTGGCGCTGGCTGAATTTGTGGCGGGTAGTGAAGGGGCGTTCGTGGACATCATGAACCAGCAGGCACAGTTGCTGGGCATGAATGACACCCGTTTTGAGAACGCCACGGGGCTTCCGTCGCCGGATCATTTCTCCACGGCCCACGATCTGGCTCTGCTGGCCAAGGCCATTATTAACGATTACCCGGAGAACTATCCGCTGTATGCGGAGAAGCATTTCACCTACAACAACATCCGTCAGCCCAACCGGAACAGCCTGTTGTGGCGGGATGACAGCGTCGACGGCCTCAAGACCGGTCACACCGAAGAAGCAGGCTATTGCCTGGTGGCGTCGGCCAAACGCAATGACACCCGCCTGATCGCCGTTGTCATGGGTACCGACAGTACCGGGGCGCGGGCGCAGGAAGTCCAGAAAATGCTCAATTACGGCTTCCGCTACTACCAGAGCGAAACCCTCTTTGGCGCGGGGCAGGAACTGATCGAAGCGCGAATCTGGGGCGGCCAGGAGGACCAGTTGTCAGTGGGTGTCACCGAAGCCGTGAACGTGACCATCCCCCGTGGTTCCCGGGATTCCCTTGAATCCACCGTCGATCTGGATTCCGTCATCAAGGCGCCGATCAAGGTCGGTGACGAACTGGGCCGCGTCCAGGTCAAACTGGGTGATGAGATTATTGTGGATCAGCCGGTACTGGCTTTGAATGATGTGCCGGAAGGTGGTTTGTTCAAGCGCATCTGGGATGCCATCAAGCTGTTTTTCATCCAGTTGTTTTAACCAGGCCTGAAGGCTTCAGGAGTCACCCGGCATGAGTGAGCCGAAAGCACCAAAAATTGAGTTTCCCTGTGACTACGTGATCAAGGTCATCGGCAACGCGGCCCCGGATTTTACGGAATTCGTGGTCGAAGTGGTCGAGCAGCATGCCCCGGGCATCCGTGACAGTGATGTGTCGGTCAACAGCAGCAGCGGCGGTCGTTTTTCGTCCGTCCAACTGACCATTGTTGCCACCGGCGAAGCGCAGCTCAAGGCACTGTTTGAGGACCTGAAATCCAGCGGTCGTGTTCACATGGTGCTGTGATGCCATGCCAGAACTGATTGTCCGCTCGCTGGGAGAACAGCCTTACCTGGAAACCTGGGAAGCCATGAAAACGTTCACCGCGGAACGGGACGAAACCGTGGCGGACGAAATCTGGTGCCTGGAACATCCCCGGGTTTACACCCAGGGGCAGGCTGGTAAGGCAGAGCACATCCTTGCACCGGGCGATATCCCGGTGATTCAGGTGGACCGGGGTGGCCAGGTGACTTACCACGGACCCGGGCAACTGGTGGTGTACCTGATGATCGACCTGCCACGCCTGAAACTGGGAGTACGGTCCCTGGTGGACCGGATTGAGCAGGCCATTGTTCGGGTTCTTGATGACGTCGGCGTCAGTGCTGCTCCGCGACCAGACGCCCCGGGCGTGTATGTCAGTGGCGCCAAGATTGCGTCGCTGGGATTGCGGGTACGCCGGGGCTGTTCGTTCCATGGCCTGGCCCTGAATGTGGCCATGGACATGGAGCCGTTTCGTCGTATCAATCCCTGCGGGTTTGCTGATATGCCCATGTGTCAGGTCAGTGACTTTGTTGAGGGGGCCTCTACCGACAGGTTCGAGCAGGGGCTGGCACGGGCACTGGTTGAGGGGTTGGGGTATACGAGCGTCGAACACCGGCACGGCTGGTAGTGCCGGTCAGGACATCGCGGATTCCCGGGAATCACAGACGGTATTACGCCCCAGGGTTTTCGCCCGGTACAGCGCCTCGTCAGCCCGTTGCAGGAGCCGATCCACGGATTCGGAGCCGGTAATGGTCGCAACGCCCACGCTGATGGTTGCCGTGATGGACTGACCGTCGGCATCGACCGATTTCTCGCTCACAGCCTTGCGAATGCGATTGGCCGTCTGGACGGCCTCATCCGTGCCGGTTTCCGGCAGGAGTACGAGGTACTCTTCCCCACCCCAGCGGGCGAGGGTGTCCACCTTGCGGCATTGTTCCCGCAGGGTGGCGGCCACCAACACAATCATTTCATCGCCCACATGATGTCCGTAGTTGTCGTTGACGCTTTTAAACAGGTCAATATCCATCAACAACACAGAGAATACCCGGGCATTGCGCATGTAGCGCTGGTTCTCGTTATCCAGCTGGGCCATGACTTCCCGCCGGTTGGCCAGGCCTGTCAGGGCGTCATGTTTCGCCGCGTACTCGAATTCCCTGGCCAGCTTCAGCAGTCCCAGCTTGCTACGACGCCGGCTCTGGTCGAGCACATAACAGGTCGACATCTCGAACGCGAGCACGGCCAACATGGTCAGCCTGAAGCTGGTGCTGTACGGGGAATTAAAGACCAGGTCTCCGAGGGGACTGAACAGCAGGGCCACAGCCGCCAGACCACCACTGCAGGCAATGACGCCGATACGGGCCTGGCTGATGTAGAAAATGATAGGCGGATAGGCGAACAGCCAGATAATGGCAGAACCGTCTTCCACGGCCTGAACGGCAAGGTAGGTAAACAGGCCGGTGATGATGGTGATGAAGCCGCGTCGCTGCAGTGTGCTGTGGCGGGTGGCCAGGTAGACGGCGCCGTTGGCGGCAAGCAGCCCGGCAAAGACCAGGAGAAGGATCGGTGCTGTCGGGTCACCGCGAAGGGAAGACCGGTACGCGAAAAAAACCAGCAGGGGAACTGCGGCCAGCGTTAACCATCCGATCAGGGTGGGGACCGGTATCTCGCCTGTTACCCGATACTGCGATAAATCGGTGTCCGCGTGCTTGAAGGGTGCGTGCGTCATTTTCCCGTCTTGTGGATCTGGTGTTATTGTTGGACTGATGACCGTGTTTGACACCCAATACTAGACGGATTTTGCGCCTTTGATTGTGTAAAAACGTAAAGAGTTGCAAGGTTTTCATCACCGTACAGCGATATACACAGCCACATTGGCCTTCAGGCCGCTGACACGGCGTCGGACCGGTGAGGTTTGTTACCCTTGCTGTCCGTATAATGGACGTAAGTGGCCCGGGGCCGAAATTTTTCAATCGCGAAGGCATTAGATGGCATCCAAAAAACGCGGAACATCGGTTTCACGGATCAAAACCGGCAGTTTTGAGCGACGCTTGACACTCACCCGGGCCGGACTGTTCGCTGGCACGCGGATGGCCTCACATATGGCCACGAACTGGTTCAGCAGCCGGGAAAAGCGGGACGAGCGGCATCGGGCGATGCTGTCGAACCAAGCTGAATTCCTGGTGGATGAGCTGGGTAAGCTGAAAGGCAGCGTGGTCAAGATTGGCCAGGTCATGGCCCTTTATGGTGAGCACTTTCTCCCAGAGGAAGTCACCGAAGCGCTCCATACCCTTGAAGATCAGACCACGTCCCTGGAATGGGTCGCCATTGAACGGGTCCTGAAAGACGAGCTGGGTGCTGAGAGGTTGGCGCAGCTTGAGGTGGATCCTGAGCCCATCGGTGCGGCTTCGCTGGGGCAGGTACACCGGGCCAGGCGCCGGAGCGATGGCCTTGAGCTGGTACTCAAGGTGCAGTACCCGGGGGTTGCCGATGCGGTGGACAGCGACTTGAACGCGGTGGCCCAACTGCTCAAGATTGCCCGGCTGGTGTCGTTTGGTCCGGAGTTCAACGACTGGCTGGAAGAAGTGCGGGAAATGATGCATCGGGAGGTGGACTACCGCCTCGAAGCCCGCACGACCGAAAAATTCCGCAATATGCTGACCGCCGATCCGAGGTTTGTGGTGCCCAGGGTGCTGCAGGAGTTCTCCACCGCCCATGTCATTGCCTCAACCTACGAGCATGGTCACTCGGTCAGCTCCAAGGCTGTGCGTGAACTGCCCTTGCAACGCCGCAGTGAGCTCGGCAAGGCAGCCCTTGAACTGTTCTTTCGCGAACTGTTTGTCTGGGGTGAAATCCAGACCGATCCCAATTTTGGTAACTATCGCATTCGCATCGCCGGAGAGCAGGGTGCCGATCCGGGTTATGACCAGATTGTCTTGCTGGACTTCGGTGCCGTGCAATCTTACTCCTCTGCCTTCCTTGACCCGGTGATCCAGATGATCCGTGCGTCCTACGAGGGGGATCTGCCGGCGGTTATTGATGGCGGGGTCACACTGCGGTTCATGAGTCGCGACTGGCCGGATGATGTTCTCGATAAATTCGGTTCTGTCTGTATGTCCGTGCTTGAGCCCCTGTCACAGGATTCGAGCCAGTGGCCGGAATATGCGGTTAATGACCAGGGCGAATATCGCTGGAAGCAGAGCGACCTGCCCTCACGGGTCGCGCGCCAGGCGGCGCGCTCGGCGATCAGCCGGTATTTCCGGGTGCCGCCGAAGGAGTTCGTGTTTCTGAACCGGAAGCTGATCGGCGTCTATACCTTTATTGCGGTGTTGAATGCGGAGTTTAATGGCGAGGAGCTGCTGAGAGCCTATCTGTATGGTCAGGGCACGGATTCCGAGGGCACCCCGGCCGCTTCCATGACCACCCATAATACGAAAGCGTAGCGGGCGCCCTTGCCAACGGCGACCAGAACCACGAAGTTAATCCAGGGTACGCGCATGATTCCGCCGACGAAGGTGAGCGCGTCGCCCCCCAGTGGCAGCCAGCCCAACAGCAGCGACCATTGGCCGTAGCGGTTGAATCGTGCCCGGGCCTTGTCCAGTTGCTGCTCCGTGACGGGAAACCAGCGTTTGTTTTTAAAGCGATCCACCTGTCGGCCGATAACCCCATTAACAACGGAGCCCAGGGTATTACCCGCGGTTGCCCAGACCCACAGCCACCACAGTGAGTAACCCTGGGTGACCATTGTGCCGAGCAGAATCTCGGAATACGCAGGCAGTAGCGTAGCGGCCGCAAACGCGGTCAGAAAGAGGGTCAGGTATGCCAAGTTGTTACCTCGCTATTACCACCGTTACCGGACAGGTGCCATCACAATGAAAACGCTTTCGTTACGTCTCAAACTCTATGCGCTGGTGATCACGTTGCTCCTGATTATGGGAGTGAGCATCGTGGTGACGGCACAGCTTTCCCTGAATGACATGGAAGACCGGATAACGACAGAAACCAGGGATACGGTGCAGGGTATTGTGATGGAGCGGTTGAGCGCAACTGCTGGTCAGTATGGTGAGCTGGTCATTGGACAGTTCGCATCGGCTTTTCGCACACCGGAAGTGGTGCGCAATGTCATTATCCGCAACATCCAGGCGGACAGTTCGGGACGAATCAGCCGCATCGACCTGCAGGAAACCATTGGTGCGGTGCTCGAGGAGCAGAACAGTCTCAGTTCCATCTATGCCCAGTTCGAGCCGGATGCCTATGATGGCCAGGACCGGTATTTCACCGGCGGTGTCGAGGAGCACAGCAGCGACGAAGGCACCCTGGAGATCTACTATTACCGCGATCCCAATGGTGATGTTTTGTTCAGCCGGACCGAAGACCCCGCGACCAAGTATCTGGACGAGCGGAATGAGTTTGGTATCCGTGAGGCGGAATGGTACCTGTGCTCCATGGACACCAAAGAGCCATGCATCATGGAGCCTTATGAGTATGAAATCGAGGAAGGCTACTCGGAGCTGATGACCAGCCTGGTGGTGCCCATCCTCAATGGCAGTGACTTTGCCGGCGTGGTGGGCGTTGATATCAACCTGTCAACGCTCCAGCGCACCATCCGTGATGTCAGTGAACAACTCTACAACGGCGAATCCCGGGTGACCCTGTTGAGTAACCAGGGCCTGATTGCTGCGTCCAGTCATTATCAGGAAAGCCTGGGGCGCCCGCTGGCGGAGGCACTCCCGGATCTGGCGGATGAATTTACGGGCCTGCACCGGGGTGAAGGCACCTACGATGATGGCGAAATACTGGCGGTCTCCTATCCGATCGAGATTGAATTACCGGGTACCCAGTGGTCGCTGCTGATTGAGCTGCCCCGGGAAACGGCACTGGCCGAAGTGGAGCAGATTACCCGGTTGCTGTCGGACGAGGTGGCCGCCACGGCCGGGCGACAAACACTTGTCGGGGCGATTGTCTCCGTGCTGGCGATCATGGTTCTGGTGGTATTGGTTCGGTCGGTGACGCGCCCATTGAACGAGATCCGCGACCGGATGAAGAACCTGGCCAGTGCGGAAGGGGATTTGACCCGTGAACTGAAGATCGATACCCATGCCGAGCTGATTGAGTTGGCGGGCGGTTTCAATGCCTTTCTGTCCCGGTTGCGGGCGATGATCAACGATCTCAAGAACGTGAATGGTCAGGTCCGCCAGCAGGCAGCGGATGTGGGCGGGATAGCCCGGGAGACCGACGCCCAGACCGAACGACAGCACCAGGACATTGAAAATGTGGTGACGGCCATGAACGAGATGTCGGCCGCCGCCGGTGAGGTCGCGGGCTTTGCCGGCGAGGCGGCGGACAACGCGCGCCAGGCTCAGGACGGTGTCCGTTTCACGCAGGATACCCTCAGTACCGCGGTTGAAGGTGTGGGTGCGCTTTCCGGTGATATGGACCAGGCCAGCACGGCGATCACCCAGGTGGCGGGTCGCAGCGACGACATCAACCGGATACTCGATGTGATCCGGGGCATTGCTGAGCAGACGAACCTGTTGGCGCTGAATGCTGCCATTGAGGCCGCAAGGGCCGGGGAACAGGGGCGTGGTTTTGCGGTGGTTGCGGATGAAGTGCGTACCCTGGCATCCCGCACCCGGGAATCCACCGACGAGATCAGCGAGATGATCGAAGGTCTGCAGAAGGACGTCAACGGCGCAGTGTCGGTGATCCGTTCCGGCGTCGACCGTGCCACCCTGGCAGTAGAGGGCACCCGTGAGGCGGATCATTCGCTGGCCGCAGTGGTTGAGCGCATTGGAACGATTGTCGAGCATGTCACCCAGGTTGCCACCGCCGCGGAAGAGCAGAGTTCGGTGAGTGAGGAAATCAACCGCAACCTGACCCAGATTGGCGACGCTGCCAGCGATCTGCGGGAACTGGCGCACCGGGTGCGCCACAGTGGTGAGGCCCTGGATGAGCAGGTGGAAGTGCTGGACGCGGAGCTGGGTCGCCTGAAGACCTGATGGTCATGGGCAGCCGTCGAAGATGGCTGGCTCCTATGGCTGTGATTCAAAGGCTTAATTTTGTGTCGGTGCGATGACATGTCACCATAGGGAAACTTTGGCCGGAGCGCGTTCCCATTGGAATGCTGGCAAATTGAGGAGTGGAATATGGAGCATGTAACGATCTACGGTCGCACATCCTGCGGTTTTTGTGTCCGTGCCAAGCATCTGTGCGAATCCCGGGGCATCCCGTTTACCTGGGTCGATATGATCTCTGAGGGATTGAGCAAACAGGACATTGCGGACCGCATCGGCCGTCCGGTCCACACGGTACCGCAGATCATGGTGGGCGACCAATACATCGGCGGCTCTGACGAGTTCGTCCAGTACGTAAGGTCCCAGGAAGGCGCCAGCGCCAACTGATCGTTATTCCGGATAAAAAAAGCGCCTGTGGGATATCCCACAGGCGCTTTTTTTCAGGGCTTTTGACTGACAGCGGTTACAGCTGGAACTCCGTCTTGAGCTTTTTCTCAACCAGCGTGTTCTTCAGCTTGGCGACCCGTGGCAGGCCATTGTCAAACGGCGGGAAGCTTTCGCCGTGAATCAGGGGCTCCAGGTAATCCCGGCAATCCTGGGTGATGCCAAAGCCATCATCAGTGATGTAATGGATCGGCATCTTCTTTTCCTGGTTGGCAACTTCACTCAGCGGCGCCTCACCGATATGCCAGCGATAGGGCCTGGCCTGTTCCCGCACAATGGTGGGCATCAGTGCCTGCTTGCCTGCCATCGCCATTTCCACGGCTGCCTGGCCCACGGCATAAGCCTGTTCCACGTCAGTGGCGGACGCAATGTGGCGGGCACTGCGCTGCAGGTAATCCGCGACCGCCCAGTGGTACTTGAAGCCCAGTGCCTGCTTCACCATGTTGGCCAGCGCCGGTGCGACGCCACCCAGCTGGGTGTGCCCGAAGGCATCCTTGGCGCCAGCGTCTGCCAGGAAGCGGCCATCTTCGTACTGGGCGCCTTCTGAGGCAACGATCACGCAGTAGCCATACTCTTTCACGCAGAACTCGACGCGGGCCAGGAAGGCTTCCCGATCAAACGGGACCTCAGGGAACAGGATGATGTGGGGCGGCTGCCCCTCGCCCTGGCCAGCCAGTCCGCCGGCGGCGGCAATCCAGCCTGCGTGGCGGCCCATGACTTCCAGAATGAATACCTTGGTAGACGTTTCGCACATGGACTTGATGTCCAGGCTGGCTTCCAGGGTGGAGGTGGCGATGTACTTTGCCACTGAGCCAAAACCAGGGCAGCAGTCGGTGAAGGGCAGGTCGTTGTCTACCGTCTTGGGAACGCCGATGCAGGTAATCGGGTAGCCCATCTTGTCAGCGAGCTGGGACACCTTGTACGCCGTATCCTGGGAATCACCGCCGCCATTGTAGAAAAAGTAGCCGATGTCGTGTGCGCGGAAGACCTCGATCAGGCGTTCGTACTCGCGTTTGTTCTCGGAAATGTTCTTGAGCTTGTGACGGCAGGAGCCGAATGCACCACCGGGCGTGTGAATCAGTGCGCCAATGGCGTCGTCGCTTTCCAGGCTGGTATCAATCAGTTCTTCCTTGAGCGCGCCTATAATACCGTTGCGGCCGGCATAGACCTTGCCGATGCGATCCGGATATTTGCGGGCGGTCTGGATCACCCCGCAGGCGCTGGCGTTAATGACTGCGGTCACACCGCCGGATTGAGCATAAAAAGCGTTCTTGGTGGCCATCTCGGGCTGGAGCCTCCTGCTGGTTCAGTAATTGCCGCAGATGATACGCCATATACCGGCTTTTTTCATGAGCAGGATTGCGGATAACGTAGCGCTTGACGCCCCGTGATCTATACGGGAGGCTTGGCACGTTCTCTTCAAGGCCAATCAAGGGGTCAGACCGGTCATGCACATTCATATCCTGGGAATTTGTGGCACATTCATGGGCAGCCTGGCGGTGTTGGCTCGGGAGTTGGGGCATACCGTCACGGGCTCAGACCAGGGGGTTTACCCGCCGATGAGCACGCAACTGGAGGCCCAGGGTATTGGCCTGATGGAGGGTTACCGCAGTGAACACCTTGAGCCGAAGCCGGATCTGGTACTGATTGGAAATGCCATGTCCCGGGGTAACCCGGAAGTGGAGGTGGTGCTTAACCGTAACATTGACTACATGTCAGGCCCGGAGTGGCTGGCTCGGGAGGTGTTGCGCCATCGCTGGGTGCTGGCGGTCGCCGGGACCCATGGTAAAACCACGACCACCTCCATGCTGCTGTGGATTCTTGACCAGGCGGGCTTCGACGCCGGTTACCTGGTGGGTGGCGTACCGAAGGATTTTCCGGTGTCAGCGCGCCTTGGTTCCAGCGACTTCTTCGTGATTGAAGCCGATGAGTACGACAGCGCCTTCTTCGACAAGCGTTCGAAGTTTGTGCATTACCGCCCCCACACCCTGATCATGAACAACCTCGAGTTCGACCACGCGGACATCTTCGACAACGTCGAGCAGATTGAGCGCCAGTTTCATCACCTGGTGCGAACCGTACCCGCGAACGGCCTGATCCTCCGGCCTGCAAAAGATACCCACCTGGACCGGGCGCTTGCCATGGGGTGTTGGAGTGGAGTGCAGACCACGGCTATCGGCAGCGAAGTGGCTCACACCACCGACTGGCGGGCAGAATTGCTTGCCGAGGATGGCAGTCGTTTCATGGTGATTCATCACGAGCAGCCCGTGGCGACCGTCGACTGGTCGCAGACCGGAATGCATAACGTCCGCAATGCCCTGGCCGCCATCGCCGCCGCCCGCCATGTCGGAGTCACGCCGGACCACGCTGTGGCCGCCCTGTGCCGGTTTTCCGGAGTGAAGCGGCGCATGGAACGACTCGCGGACATCGGTGGTATCCGCGTGTACGATGATTTTGCGCATCATCCGACCGCCATTGCGACCACACTCGAAGGGCTTCGAAACAAGGTGGGTGACGAGCAGGTAATCGCTCTGATCGAGCCGCGTTCCAACACCATGCAGCGAGGGGTGCATCAGGAGGCTCTGCTGCCCAGCGCCGGTGCTGCTGACCATGCTATCTGGGCCAACCTCAGTGAACTGGCGTGGTTGCCGGAAAAGGTGGGCGACTGGCAAAGTGCCCCTGGCGACACGGTTCAGCATCATGTGGCGTCCAGCGTGGATGCCCTCATCGAGCTGACGCTGGCGCATGTGGGCAGTCCCTGCCACATTGTTATCATGAGCAACGGTGGTTTCGGTGGTATTCACCAGAAACTCATTGCCGAACTTGAGCGTAAATACTCCGCATGACAGAACCTCAGGCACAATCCCGCACCATCAATCTGGCCTTTACCGGCGCCTCCGGAGCCCAGTATGGCCTGCGATTGCTGCACTGTCTGGTCGCGGCGAACTGCACCGTGAATGTCATGGTCAGTCGCGCAGCCCAGGTGGTGATTGCCACGGAAACCGAGCTCAAGCTGCCCGGGTCGCCGCCTGCGATGCAGGCAACGCTGACGGAATTGACGGGCGCGCGCCCCGGGCAGTTGAGGGTATTTGGTCGTGAAGACTGGTTTGCTCCGCCGGCCTCCGGTTCAGGTGAGAAGGCGCCGCTGGTGGTTTGCCCCTGCAGTACCGGCACTCTGTCTGCCCTGGCTACGGGCGCCAGTAACAATCTCATCGAACGGGCCGGCGACGTGGCCCTCAAGGAACGCCGGCAGCTGATCCTGGTGCCGAGGGAAGCGCCTTATTCCGAAGTGCATCTGGACAACATGTTGCGATTGACCCGGATGGGCGCCGTGATTATGCCGGCCAGCCCCGGGTTCTATCACAACCCGCAGTCGGTCAGTGACCTGGTGGATTTCATCGTCGCCCGCATTCTCGACCATCTGGGCGTGCCCCAGGACCTGATGCCCCGGTGGGGCGAGGAACGGGCCAACACGAAGCACAGCGACGACGGCTAGACGATGGTTTTGGTCAGCCCGATTGATGGTTTTCACCATTGAGCGAAATGACCACTCGGCAGAGACTTGGTGAACGCTAAACACAACACAGGTCATCCACCGAGGTTTACCATGATTCCACGCACTCTCTTTGATGCCGATCTCGAAGGCTTCCGCGACTCCGTCCGCAAGTTCCTGGAGCAGGAGGCCACCCCTTTCCATGAACAGTGGGAAAAAGATGGTCAGGTCAGCCGGGAGTTGTGGCGTAAGGCCGGCGAGCTCGGTTTTCTCTGCCCGACCATGCCGGAAGAGTTTGGCGGCGTGGGTGCCGATTTCCGCTACAGCGCCGTCATCATCGAAGAAATCTCCTACGCGGGCCTTTCGGGTATCGGCTGGGGTTTGCATTCCGACATCGTCGCACCCTATATCCTGAATCATGGCTCCCAGGCCCAGAAAGAGCGGTACCTGCCCAAGATGGCGTCGGGTGAGATGATCACCGCCATTGCCATGACCGAGCCGGGGGCCGGTTCCGACCTGCAGGGTGTGAAAACCACGGCCATCAAGAATGGCGATCACTACGTGCTCAATGGCTCAAAAACCTTCATCACCAACGGGCAGTTGGCGGATCTGGTCATTGTGGTGGCCAAAACCGATCCGAAGGAGGGCGCCAAGGGCACCAGCCTGTTGCTGGTCGAAACCGCATCGGAAGGGTTCGAGAAGGGGCAGAACCTGAACAAGGTCGGCATGAAGGCCCAGGACACGTCCGAGCTGTTCTTCCAGGACGTCAAGGTGCCCGCGGAAAACCTGCTGGGCAGCATGGAAGGGCAGGGCTTCTTCCAGCTGATGCAGGAACTGCCGGCAGAGCGCCTGCAGGTCGCCCTGGCAGCCGTGGCCGCTGCCGAGGCGGCGTGGAAATGGACCCTGGACTACGTCAAGGAACGCAAGGCGTTTGGCAAGCCGGTGATCGCGTTCCAGAACACCCGCTTCAAAATGGCCGAGATGAAAGCGGAAATTACTGCGGCACGGGTATTCTGCGATCGCTGCCTGGAGCTTCACCTGGACAAGAAACTGGATATACCCACGGCTGCGATGCTCAAGCAGTGGACCACGGATATCCAATGCAAAGTGATGGACGAGTGTGTCCAGCTCCACGGCGGTTATGGTTACATGTGGGAGTATCCTATCGCCCGGGCCTGGGCGGATTCCCGTGTACAGCGGATCTACGCCGGCACCAATGAAATCATGAAGGAAATTGTGGCCCGCTCCTTCTGACCGGGTGCGGCCCCGGTGGTGCGATGCCGCCGGGGCCATTGGTTACCAAAGTTTACAAATTGCCAAGCCTATCAAGGTTCCTCCCGGCAACATCCCCTACAGTAGCGGCACAACCTCTAACAAGGACAACCGGTTGCTGCCATGAAACGCTTCCTTCCCCTGACCGTATCGCTGCTTGCCCTGGCCCTGGCTGGCTGCGGTGAAGAATCTGATAGTTTGCCCGTTGACGGTCGTGACTTCGACGGGGTGGGTTACGATGAGCCCACGCCCTACAGAGGGCGGGTCATTGACGGCTACCTGAGCAACGCCCGGGTATGGCTGGACCTGGATGGAGACAGCCAGTACACGCCCGGCCCGTTAACCGTGGAGCTGGAATCCGGTACCACGGTGACCCTGGCCTCGGGTGAGCCAACCACGATGTCCGGGGAAGATGGAGTGTTTGTGCTCGATATCGCGGAGCTCCTCAGTGACCCGGTCGACGCCCCGAACCTCGACCCCCGGGACTATCCGCTGTTTGCGGTGGCCCTGCCAGGCAAAACCCTGGAGCAGATGCGGAACGGCGACAGGACCATTACTGACGCCTACATGATGTCGGCACCGCCGGGTATACGGAACATCACGCCATTGACCACGTACGTGCGTTATCGCCAGCTGGCCGGTGCGGGCGGTCTGGTGGACTTGCCGGGCAGCGCCAGTGAGTCACTGGCCGCGATCAACCTCCAGTCAGACTATGTGCAGTCCGGCGACGAGCAGGCTCATGCATACGCCCGAGCGTTTGCGCGCTTCATGGCCAGCCAGTTCCCCTTCAGCGACGTGCTGGCGGAAGCCAATGCCAATGGCACGGAACGGGTGCTGAGCCCCCAGGCGGCTTACCTGCTGGGACTGTCGCTGGTGCAGAATGCCACCACCATCGTGGATCGGGTGGATGATGCTGCCCAGGGCAACTATGCCAACGTTGACGTGGATGGTATTGACCTTCCGGACGTGCCCCTGGAGCTGAGCGATCCGTTGCTGCTGACCCGCCAGATGATCTATGCCAACCCGGAGAATGGAACGCTGCCCTCGAATCGTTCCAACCTGGAAATTTCAGCGGAGCTGGCATTCGATTATGGCCCCGATGGACGACTTTCCTCAGTATCCGCCAACGGCTGTATGATGCCTTCGCTGGCGGAAATAACACGGCTGATCAACGTCGGCGGCCGTATGGCCGACCTGGATACCCAGTGGCTGCCTTCCATCGCCCTGTCCCTGCAAAGTCGCGCTGCGTTTGATTCTGCGGGCATTGATGAGCGGTTAAGCTTTGACTGGGCGGCGCGCACGGCGTCGTTTGAAACGGCGACCGTCTGCCAGGATGGACTGGCGGATGGCAGCGAACTGGGCGGACCGGCGGAAATCCGCTATGAGTGGACCATGGAAGACGGCCAGGTTGTGGCTCTGTCTGCCATCTCCGACGCCGGAACACGAACCTATGAGCCGGATTACACCAACGCCTCGGAGCTGTTCAATGGATTCCGGGTGGCGCTGGATGAAGCAGAGGAACAGTCGGTTACCTTGACGGGGGCGATTACGGAGTGCGTCCTTGAGGAGGGGGTGGAGTCAGCGACCCATGTGGTGTCCGCGAGCCAGCCCTACAGTGTGATGGCCACCGGCGCGCCGGCTGGGTTTGAAGCGCTCAACCTGGAATTCGATACCCGGAATGACATCACACGTCTGCTGCGTTATACCTTTTATGACCCGGTAAGTGCCAGCCTGGAGCATGTAACGTCGACCGGGGGATTCGACTGGCTGATGTATTACCCCCAAGAAGGTGCTGTGAATTACTCGGAGGACCAACCCCGCCTGATCACCGATGCCTACCTCGCCAACGTCCGGACCTCTGCTTCCTGTGGACGGGAATTCGAGCAGGTGCCATCGTCGGTGTTCGGTCGGGTGGACTATCGATATCAGCGGTTGTCGGAGTATCTCACGGGACTCGTGGAGTAGCAGCGTTACGCGCTGCTTCACGGCCATTGCTGTGGCGGACCAAGGTGTTGGCCACGCGGATGCCGAGACAGGAAGAGCGTGTATTCTGGTGCTGAGTCATTCGGGAAAGTATCTTGCCATTTCCTGGGGGAGGAAATGGTGCCGAGGAGAGGACTTGAACCTCCACGGGGTTGCCCCCACTAGCACCTGAAGCTAGCGTGTCTACCAATTTCACCACCTCGGCAGGTGATTTGCAGTGGCGCCGTTAGTTTATGAAAACCGGGCGTTTCTGCCAGTGTTGAGGTGTGTCCCTCAACCGATGGCGCGTACTTTAATGATTCGGTAAAAACCTGTCAAACATTTTTTTCAGAAAATTTTCCCGAATTTAATTGCTTTATTTCGCCGTTGGTTAGGCAGGCTGACCGATCCGGCGTTATACTCCTGTCCACATGCAATATAACCGCATCGTTCCTGATGCGGACAGGACAAGGATCCGAATGGTTTCCAGGAAAAAGACGGACAAAGATCCGCACGCCAGTCGTGAGGCGGAAAAATACGACAACCCCATCCAGAGCCGGGAATTCATTCTCGAGCATCTCAAAGAACGCGGCGCGCCCGCTACCCACGAGACGCTGTGCGGCGAGCTGGGGCAGGAATCCGAAGAAGGCATTGAAGCATTGCGGCGCCGGTTGATTGCCATGTGTCGTGATGGTCAGTTGATCTGCAACCGACGCGGTGCCTATCTGCCGATCGAGGAAGCTGACCTGGTCACTGGCCGTGTGGTCGGTCACAAAGATGGCTTTGGTTTTCTGATCCCCGACGATGGTGGCAGCGATCTGTTCCTTACCGCTCGTCAGATGCGCCAGGTTTTCCACGGGGACCGTGTGGCAGCCCGGGTCGACCGAGTGGACGACAAGGGCCGGCGGGAAGGGGTGATTGTAGAGGTGCTGGAGCACCGCACCAGCCAGACGGTCGGTCGTTTCTTTCAGGAAAGCGGCATCAGTTTTGTCGTGCCGGAAAACGCCCGTATCAACCATGAGGTGCTGATTCCCCAGGAAAACTGTGGTGAGGCCCGCCATGGTCAGTATGTGGTGGTCGATATCGTTCGGCAGCCGACGGTTCGTACCCAGCCATTGGGCAAGGTCGTGGAAGTGCTTGGCGAACACATGGCGCCGGGCATGGAAATCGACGTGGCCATCCGTTCCTACGACATTCCTCACAGTTGGCCCCCGGCCGTCGGTGAGCAGACGGCGAAAATCGCCGAAGAGGTCGAGGAAAAGGACAAGGCCAACCGGGTGGATATCCGGAACCTGCGCCTGGTAACCATCGATGACGAAACCGCCCGGGATTTCGATGACGCCGTCTACTGTGAGCCGCGTCCCCGGGGTGGTTACCGGCTGCTGGTGGCGATCGCGGACGTGTCCCATTACGTTCGGCCGGACTCTCCGCTGGACGAAGAGGCGGTGAATCGCAGTACCTCGGTCTACTTCCCCGACCACGTCGTGCCCATGCTGCCGGAAAAGCTGTCCAACGGCCTGTGTTCCCTGAACCCGGGCGTCGATCGTTTATGCATGGTGGCGGACATGACCATCAGTGCCGCCGGCAATATCAGCAGCTACAGCTTTTACCAGGCGGTGATGTACAGCCACGCGCGACTGACCTACAACAAGGTCAGCTCAATGCTGGAGCATCCGGACACCGAGCAGGGCTATAAACTGTGTGAGCAGTACGCGCACGTACTGCCGCAGCTGCATAACCTTTATGGTCTTTACCAGTTGCTGCGCAAGGCACGAACCGAGCGCGGGGCGATCGATTTCGAGACCACCGAAACCAAGATCGTTTTCGATGCCGACCGCAAGATTGAAGAAATCGTACCGGTACAGCGCAACGAGGCGCACAAGATTATCGAGGAATGCATGCTCTGCGCCAATGTGGCCACCGCTCGCTTCCTCAAGAAGTACAAGCTGCCTGCGCTATACCGGGTGCACGATGGTCCCTCGGAGGAGCGCTTGAACGCCGTTCGGCTGTTCCTCGGTGAGCTGGGGCTTCAGCTCGGTGGCGGCGACAGCCCCACATCGGCTGACTATCAGGAGTTGCTGTCGCATATCTCTGAACGCTCGGATGCCAACGTCATCCAGACGGTGATGCTCCGCTCACTGAGCCAGGCAGTCTACAGTCCGGAGGAGGGCGGTCACTTTGGTCTGGGGTTCGCGGGTTATGCGCATTTTACCTCGCCGATCCGCCGTTACCCCGATCTGATCGCCCACCGGGCCATCAAGTCCATCGTCCATGGTGAGAACCAGGCCAAGGATGTGGTCAAGCCGCCTAAGCGTGATCCGGAACTGGCGGATTATCCCTACGACTTCGCAAAAATGGAGCGACTGGGCGAGCATACGTCCATGGCGGAGCGTCGTGCAGACGATGCCACGCGGGATGTCATGGCGTGGCTCAAGTGCGAATACCTCAGTGACCACGTGGGTGAAGAGTTTGACGGGGTGATTGCCGCAGTGGTGCCTTTCGGTTTCTTCGTGGAACTGTCGGGTGTTTACATAGAAGGTCTGGTGCATGTGTCCACGCTCAGCGGCGACTTTTTCCACCACGACGCCGCGAAACACCGGCTGATCGGCGAGCGCACGGCGCAAAGTTTCCGGCTCGGCGACGAGGTGCGGGTGAAGGTGGTACGTGTTGGTATGGAAGACCGCAAGATTGACCTGGAGCTGATCAGTGAGCCGCGACACCGGCAGGAAGACCGTGACGCGCTGGTGGTTACCCGCAAAGAGCCCCGTGGCAACACCAAGGGCCGCGGCAAGGGTGGCGCACGGGATGGCAAGCCCAGGGGGCGCTCGGATAGCCGTGACAAACCGGCTGCCAGTGAGCGACCGGCACCGAAAAAACGTCCTGCGAAGAGCGCTGGTGACAAGCCTAAAGGCAAGTCCAGAAGCGCTGCCCGGGACAAGCCGGCGGCAAAAGAGTCGGGCTCCGGAAATGAGCCCATGTCGGCCCGGGATGAGTTGATTGCCCAGGCGGCCAAGCTCGCGCTGGGCAAGGACAAGAAACGGAAACCCCGTAAGTCAGGAAAATAATCAGTGTCCGGAGAATTTATCTTTGGTTGGCACGCGGTTGAGGCAGTGCTCAAGCGCGAGCCGGAGAGGTTGCAGCAGGTCTGGATACAGACCGGTCGGCAGGATCGCCGGGTAAAGACCATCACCGACGGGCTGGATTCCCTTGGGGTGCGCTGGCAGGTAGTGCATCGCCGCGAACTGGACGACAAGGTCTCCGGCGTTCATCAGGGGGTCGTGGCGGCGGTAACCGAGAGTCGGGAATGGGGTGAGGATGATCTCATGGCCATGCTTGCCGCCGCCGACAAGCCCCCGTTCCTGCTGGTTCTGGACGGCGTTACTGACCCGCACAACCTTGGAGCCTGTATGCGTACGGCAGATGCCGTAGGTGTGCAGGCAGTGATTGTGCCGAAGGACAAGTCGGCCACGCTGACGCCGGTCGCGCGCAAGGTGGCCTGTGGTGCTGCCGAGACCGTGCCGTTTGTGCGCGTCACCAACCTGGCCCGGTGCCTGCGTTCCCTCCAGGAACAGGGCGTTTGGCTGATCGGCACGGCGGGTGAGGCGACCAGTACGCTGTACCAGGCGAACTTTACGGGGCCGGTGGCGCTGGTTATGGGCGCCGAAGGCAAAGGCATGCGGCGGCTGACCCGTGAACACTGCGATACGCTCATCAATATCCCGATGCTCGGACACGTGGACAGCCTCAATGTCTCGGTTGCCACGGGTGTCTGTCTCTACGAAGCCTTGCGTCAGAGGCTTGCATAGATCTACCCGCACGCCTAGAATACGTCACCCCTTTTTATAGGGGCGGCGTTGTATTGCCTGAATTCAGGTAACAGCGCGACGCTTTTGATCAGGTCTGTCTGACACGCCTTATTGATAAAGCAAAAGAAACCGGCAGCTTGACTGCCACCTCCTTGCTTCCACATGGAGCGGATCGGGCAACAACACCGACCGTTTTAAAGGAAGCTGTTTAAACCGTAGGGAGAACTCATGCGTCACTACGAAATCGTATTTATGGTACACCCGGATCAGAGCGAGCAGGTGCCCGCAATGATCGAGCGTTATACCAGCGTCATCAACGAAGATGGCGGCAAGGTACATCGCCTGGAAGATTGGGGCCGTCGTCACCTGGCTTACCCGATCAACAAGATCCACAAAGCTCACTACGTGCTGATGAACGCCGAATGTTCACAGGCCGCCATGGACGAGCTGACTCACAACTTCCGGTTTAACGATGCCATCATCCGTGACCTGATTCTGCGTCGCGATGAAGCCGTTACCGATCTGTCTCCGATGAAAGCCGCTGAGTCCCGCGAGGACCGTCGTTCAGGTGGTGAAGATCGTCCCCGTCGTTCAGCCGAATCTGACGAGCGTCGTCAGGCTGATACCCAGGACGAAGAAGAGTAATTAACCGGAGTTGAGGAGTTAGATTATGGCTCGTTTTTTCAGACGTCGTAAGTTCTGCCGCTTCACGGCAGAAGGTGTTAAAGAGATCGATTACAAGGATCTGGACACCCTGAAAGGTTACATCACTGAAACCGGCAAAATCGTGCCCAGCCGCATCACCGGCACCAAAGCACGTTATCAGCGTCAGCTGGCTACCGCTATCAAGCGCGCCCGCTACCTGGCACTGCTGCCGTACTCGGACAGCCACGATAATTGATTAACGGATAAACAGGACCTGGGACCATGCGTGCACTGGCACAGTTTGTAATGCGCGGTCCCCTGCAGGCAGGCGGGGTTGCGGCAGTCACGACGGCCGTACCTCTGTTGTTCTGGATTGGCGCGGGTGTTATCGGCCTGGTGATTCTCAGGCTCGGTATCAGTCAGGGGCTCAGTATCGGCCTCTGGGCGTTGCTCCCGGCACTGGGCTGGAGCTGGTTCGGGCAAGACCCGACCGCCCTGGCCGTGTTGCTGGAAGTCATGCTGATGGCGTCTATTCTCAGATTGTCCCTGTCCTGGGAAAAAGCGCTCCTTGGCGGGAGCTTTCTGGCGATTGTCATCGGGCTGATGTTGCCCGTGATTTACCCCGGGCTGCTGGACGATCTGGTCCGGACCGGGGTCAGTTTTTACGAACAGTACAACGCTGAGGTGGCCCGGAGTCTGGGCGATGAGCTGGAAACAGTCATTCGGGACACCATGAACGCCAGCATGGCAGGCACTTACCTGGTAACGGGGGTGATCATGACCATGGTGGCGCGGGCCTGGCAGGCCGGGTTGTATAACCCGGGCGGGTTCCGGAAGGAGTTTCATGCCTTCCGACTGTCGCCGGTTGTGGCTGCGCTCTGTGCAGTGACCATGGTGGCCGGGCCTTTTCTGGGGCTGAACGCCATGCTGCTGGGTTGGGCCGCTGGTATGCCGCTGTTTGTGGCAAGCCTGGCCCTGGTTCACGGTGTGGCGGGTCGTAAAAATCTGAATGGCCAGTGGCTGGTGCTGTTTTATATAGCGCTGGTGCTGTTGGGCCCAAGCCTGATGATTCTGTTAGTTGTTCTGGCGTTTGTGGATAGCTGGCTGGATATCCGGAGGCGAATAAAGCCTGCCGGGCCGGCTGAATAAAGCACGAAGAGGTTAACGAGATGGAAGTTATTCTGCTCGAGAAAGTAGCAAACCTTGGTTCACTCGGTGACAAGGTCAAGGTGAAGGCCGGTTACGGTCGTAATTTTCTGCTGCCTTACGGCAAAGCGGTTGCGGCAACAGCTGATAACCTGAAAGCCTTTGAGGCACGTCGTGCCGAGCTGGAAAAGGCGGCCGCTGAGAAGCTGGACGCTGCCAAGGCTCGCGCCGAGGCGCTCGAAGGTGCTTCCTTCACCATCAGCTCCAAAGCCGGTGACGAAGGCAAGCTGTTCGGTTCTATCGGTGTTCGTGATATCGCGGATGCGATCACTGCCGGTGGTACCGAAGTCGAGAAGAGCGAAGTTCGTCTGCCCGAAGGTCCGCTCCGCGCGACCGGCGAGTACGACATCGAGCTGCAGCTGCACTCTGACGTAACCGTTGAAATCAAGCTGGTTGTTGTAGCCGAGTAATCGGCTGTCTCAGGTGACTGTCCCGGGGTTCGCGCCCGGGGAGAGATCGCCCGAAACCAGTGCGAAGCGCCGCTTTGCTCCGGGCTATCCGGAGTACAGCGGCTGTGCAGGCCCGGCCCCGCGAATGCGGGTTCCGGGCCTGTTGCTTTCTGGTATGCTTCTGCCTGTGGCAGACCCTCTCCCATCTGTTGTCCAATGGGCTTAAACTGTCGCAGACGCGATCCCTAACTGAAGATGTTTTCATGGCCAACCCGAATCTGAAACCTGCGAAAACTGATCTGGAAACCAGCCGCATCAAGGTGCCGCCCCACTCGGTGGAAGCCGAACAGGCCGTTCTTGGCGGGCTCATGCTGGATAATCGTCGGTTTGATGAAGTCAGTGAGGTGATCGCCGCCACGGACTTCTATCGTCAGGACCATCGCCTGATTTTCGCGGCTGCAGAACGCCTGGCCAGTGAAAGCGAGCCGCTTGATGTGGTTACGCTGGCGGAGTTCCTGGAACGCGCCGGTGATATTGAAGACGCCGGCGGTCTGTCCTATCTGGCAGAGCTGGCCGAGAAAACACCCGGTGCGGCCAACATCCGTGCCTATGCGGACATCGTCAAAGAGCGCTCCATCCTTCGGAGCCTGGTGGAGGTGTCCGGCAAGATTGCCGACTCGGCGTTTAATCCCCTGGGCAGAACCAGTGCCGAAGTCCTTGATGAGGCGGAGCGCAGTGTTTTCAAAATTGCGGAATCCCGCGCCAAGGAGGGTTCTGGCCCCCAGGCCATCAATCCTATCCTCACCAAGGCCCTGAGTCGCATTGAGGAGTTGTTCGAGTCGGGCGAGAAAACCACCGGTCTGACAACCGGTTTCCGGGATCTGGATGACCAGACCTCGGGCATGCAGCCAGCGGATCTGATTATCGTGGCAGGGCGTCCCTCCATGGGTAAAACCACCTTTGCCATGAATATTGTCGAGAACGCTCTGATCAGCACCGGCACACCGGTGCTGGTTTTCAGTATGGAAATGCCGGCGGATGCCCTGGCCATGCGGATGTTGTCGTCTCTGGGCCGGATCGACCAGACCAAGGTGAGAAGCGGCAAGCTGGAGGAGGATGACTGGCCACGGCTGACGTCCGCGGTCAGCCTGCTCAAGGACAAACCACTGTATATTGACGATACGCCCGGCCTCAGCCCGACAGAGATGCGGTCCCGCGCCCGTCGTATTGCCCGTGAGAACGACGGCAAGATCGGGCTGATCATGGTGGATTACCTCCAGTTGATGCGGGTGCCCGGCAACACCGAAGGCCGTACCGCTGAAATTTCTGAAATATCCCGTTCCCTCAAGGGGATTGCCAAAGAGCTGAGCTGTCCGGTGGTGGCGCTGTCCCAGCTGAACCGAAGCCTTGAGCAGCGTCCCAACAAGCGGCCGGTGAACTCCGACCTGAGGGAATCCGGTGCGATTGAGCAGGACGCAGACGTGATCATGTTCGTCTACCGGGACGAGGTTTATAACGAAGACACTCCGGACAAGGGCATTGCAGAAATCATCATCGGTAAGCAGCGAAACGGACCGATAGGCACCATTCGCCTGGCGTTTATTGGCAAGTACACCAAGTTTGAAGACCTGGCCCATGGGGATTACGGGGACTACGGTGGTGATTACTGATGCCGCGCAGTACCATCGCGCGGATTGATACTGACGCCATCCGCCATAATTACCGTCTGGCCCAGCAGCGCGCCGGTGCCACGCGTGCCATGGCCGTGATCAAGGCGGATGGGTATGGCCATGGTATAGCGGAAGTTGCGAAGGCGCTGTCTGAGGACGCCTCCTGCTATGCAGTGGCGTGCCTGGAAGAGGCTCAGGCGGTGCGGGACGCCGGTCTGCCACACCCCGTGGTGATGCTGCAGGGACCTCATCAGCGTGAAGACCTGGAGGTGTGCGCACGCCAGGGATTCGACGTGGTGCTGCATAGTGATGTCCAGCTGGATTGGCTGGTTGGCGCCACCCAGGTGCCGGCGCTCTGGCTCAAGGTGAATTCGGGTATGAACCGCCTGGGGTTTGCGCCTGGGGAGCTTTCCGCCCGGGTTCAGCGGCTGCTGGATAAGCCGGCACTGGCTCCCCGTCTGCGCGGTTTCATGACGCATTTTGCCTGTGCCGACGATCCTGCCAGTGAGTTTACCCGGCAACAGACCCTCGCGTTTTCCGAGGCGGTGGCTCCCTGGCACGATCTCGAGAAGAGCGTTGGCAACTCGGCCGCGCATTTCTTGCCGGACCAGCCGCTGTTCGACTGGAGCCGACCGGGCATCATGCTTTACGGTTCTTCCCCTGTGCTGGGCCAGACCGGCCCGGAACTGGGCCTCAAGGCCGCAATGACCCTGGAGGCGCCACTGATTGCCACCCGTGTGCTGAAACCCGGTGACAGGGTAGGCTATGGCGGTACCTGGGTAGCGAAGCAGGAAACGCGGATGGGCATGGTCGCTGTGGGCTACGGAGACGGCTATCCACGCCACGCCGGTACCGGTACGCCGGCGTCAGTCTGTGGCAAACGAATCCGGCTGATTGGACGGGTGTCAATGGACATGCTCGCGGTCGACCTCTCCGCCGCTCCGGAAGCCAGGGAGGGAGATGCCGTCGAGCTTTGGGGCACCCGGGTCAGCGTTGACGAGGTGGCGGCTCACGCTGGTACCATCGGTTATGAGTTGCTGACAGGGGTTACAGCCCGGGTTCCCAGGCTGTACCGTTAGCGGTTCAGGTATCAGGCCGCAGGGTCAGGCTCGTGAATGATTTCTTCAATGAAATCGAGAATGGAACCCAGGCTGCGGTCGTCCAGTTTCTTGAGAACTTTGTGTACTACCATCTTGCTGCCTTTTAGCATGCTGCTGATGCCCACTTTGGCCATCCCCATCATCATGCTGCTGGCGTTCAGGCGGCGGAGGGGTTCCAGGAAAAAGAAATCCAGGCCGTCATCGGTCATATCGACAATCAGGTTGTATAGCTTGTCGATGGCTTCCTTGTCGGCTTTTCCCCGTTCCCGCAGTTCGCCCACGGTGTAAAGGGCCCGGGTCCGGAGATCGTCGGAGATGGGAGCTACGATATGGCTTTGTTGTTTCAGCATGTCGGATCCTGTTGTTGTATGCTCATCGGGTTCTGATCAGTCAGTTTCATCGTATTGTATGACGGTTGCTGCGCGTGCCATTGGCTTGAGCGTTATGGGAGGACCGTCACATCAGTGAGTTACCGGGAGGCGTTGGACGCTTGTGCATGTCGTTGTAGTTCATGATTACGGCCCGCTGGGCAAGGTATTACTCGAGCGACTGCGTGAGACGCCGCTGCAGGTAACCCCCTTGCTGGTCAGTGCCCCGGACCGGGCAGACCTCTCGGCGCTTGACGATTGGATTCCGGCTGATACCGATCTGATCGTCAATTCACTCTGGCTGACGGATCCGGAAGTCGCGGAACGGGATTCCGAGGGAGTACACCTGGCGGCATTTTCTCTACCGGTGGCCCTTGCCGAGTTTGCGCGGGACCGGAATATGGCGCTGCTGCACCTGTCGTCCTGTTATGTCTTCGATGGACGTAAGCAAAGCGCCTATATCTCGTCCAACCCGGGGCAGCCCTGCAACGAGCTTGGCAACTGGCAGTGGGAATGTGAACAGGCGATGCGAACCCTGTTGCCCAGGCACATTATCCTGCGTACCGGATGGAGCCTTGGAAGGTTTATCCGCAAGGTCCAGAAAGGGACCTGTAGGGGCGAAACCCTGAGATTGCCGGGCCGGTGCCGTGGGCAGCCGGTGACAGTCCGGGACCTTGCGCGGGTCATTACGGCGGTGGTCCTGCAACTGGACTGCGGTGCAGAGGTCTGGGGAACCTATCAGTACGCTGGGGCAGAGGAGATTACCCTCTACGAGCTGGGGTTGGCGATTGCCGGTCTTCCCGGCATTCCTGCGGGTATCCGGGTGGTGGATGATGTGCCCGACTGGGCCACGCTGGAGCCTGCCAACGCGACCCTGATCTGCACGAAGATTCGCAATACTTTTGGTATCAAACAGTTGCCCTGGCGTTCGGGACTGTCCGACGAACTGGAATCCCTCGCCAAGGGCTAACTCAATGGCCCTGGCGAGTACCGTTCCGGGCCGCTAGCTGCAACGCCTCAATGTCCAGCAGTTCCACTTCCCGACCGCGGGCCCGGATAAGCCCCTGGCTCTGGAAGCGGGTAAAGACACGGCTGACGGTCTCAACCGCAAGGCCGAGGAAATTGGCGATGTCGTTACGGGCCATGGGAAGGCTGAATTGGGTGGGTGACATGCGTCGTCTCTGAAACCGGCTGGACAGGGACAGCAGCAACGCGGCAATGCGCTCTTCCGCCGTGCTCTTACTGAGGAGCATGGCCAGCTGGTGGCCGTTCTGTATCTCCTGACTCATCAGGTGGTACATATGGTGCTGCAGGTCAGGGAGTTTGCCGGTCAGTTCTTCCAGTTTATCAACCGGAAACTCGCACACACTGGTACGCTCAAGGGCACGCGCTGTGCAGGCGTAGGTTTCGCCACTCATGCTGTCGAGGCCCACCAGTTCGCCGGGCATGAAGAAGCCGGTGACCTGCTCTTCGCCCCCTTCGGTGACGATCGATGTCTTTACCGCGCCACTGCGCACCGCGAAGCACGATCGGAACGGGGTGCTCTGGTCGAAGATATGCTCGCCCCGGTTAAAGATGCGTCCCTGTTGCACGATATCTTCCAGCCGGTCGAGATCGTTTTCCTCAACCGCCAGGGGCAGACAGAGATTGCTGAGGCTGCACTGGTGGCAGGACGCCTTTAGCACGGGGGCCTGCTTGATTCGGATTGCTTGTGCCATGGCGGATGAACCATCCCGATTGATTCATATCAAACCCGTACCTTAATACGGATGGCCCGGTTTGCCAATGATCGTGGCTGGCGCGGCGGTAGGTAATTCCCCAAGGCCAAGGGCGCCTGCAGCGAAACAGGCGCCCTTGGCGGGTCAGACCTTCTGGAAGATCAGAGAGGCGTTGGTACCGCCGAAACCAAAGCTGTTGGACATCACACAATTCAGGTCCGCATCGCGGGCGAGGGGACCAACAACGGGCATGTCGCTGATTTTTTCGTCCGGGTTGTGGAGGTTGGCGGTGCCGGCAATGAACCCATGCTGGAGCATCAACAGGGAGTAGATCGCTTCGTGAACGCCAGACGCTCCCAGTGAGTGCCCGGACAGACTCTTGGTGGACGAAATGGGAGGGATGGTGTCTCCGAACACGCTCCGTACCGCACCCAGTTCAGCCACGTCTCCCACCGGCGTGCTGGTGCCGTGGGCATTGATGTAATCCACGATCCCAGTCACCGTGGCCATGGCCTGCTGCATGCAGCGCATGGCGCCTTCTCCGGACGGCGCGACCATGTCGTGGCCGTCCGAGGTGGCGCCGTAACCGGTAAGTTCCGCAATAATTGGTGCGCCGCGCCGGCGGGCGTGTTCCAGTTCTTCCATCACCAGCATACCGCCTCCGCCTGCGATCACGAAGCCATCGCGGTCACGGTCAAACGGTCGGGACGCCGTCTCGGGGTGCTCGTTGTACTTGGTGGACAGGGCACCCATGGCATCAAACAGCATGGTGAGGCTCCAGTCTTCTTCTTCGCCGCCACCGGCGAACACGATGTCCTGTTTACCGGACTGGATCTGCTCCATGGCGTGTCCAATGCAATGGGCGCTGGTCGCGCACGCGGAAGACATGGAATAGTTGACGCCGCGAATTCGGAACGCCGTGGCGAGGCAGGCGGATACGGTGCTGGTCATAATGCGCGGCACCATATACGGACCGATGCGCTTGACGCCTTTTTCCCGCATCAGGTCCACTGCTTCCACCTGGCTTGCGCTGGAGGCACCGCCCGAGCCCGCGATCAGTCCGGTGCGGTCGCTGGAGACTAGTTCCTCGGGCAGCTGTGCTGAGTCGATCGCCTGCTGCATTGCCAGGAAACTGTACATGGCAGACTGGCCCATGAACCGGCGCAGTTTACGGTCGATGACCTGGGTGTCCACGTCCACGGAGCCGGAGACCTGGCTGCGAAAGCCCATGTCTTTGTAAGTCTGGTTGAAGCGCAGGCCGGAGCGGCCATGCTTCAGGCTGTCCAGAACCGTCTCGGTGGAGTTGCCGAGGCACGAAACAATGCCCATACCGGTGACGACAACGCGTCTCATACTTTCCTCCTGAACGGCGCGGCCCGTGGCACGCATCCGTTGATTCAATGACATTGTCCGCCAGTGTAGGGGCTTTGGCCCGGCCGGGATATTTGACCTTGGTACGGGGCACCGGGCAGGGAGCGCGCGGTAGCCGTTACGTACAAGGCGGGCCAGGACGTCATTGGTATTCTGTGGGGCAACACCGATAACAAAAGGAGTTTTCCCATGCGCACCCTGTCACGATTTCTTGAGGATTACGGCGACAGCCACAGAAATCCGGTCAACCAGTGGGTTCATATTGTCTGTGTGCCAGCCATCGTGATCTCGACCCTCGGTCTGTTCTGGCTGATCCCGGTCGGTCAATGGCTCGGGCTGTCCGGTATGGCGGCAGAGTGGGTGAACGGAGCGACCATCCTGGCGGTTCTGTCGGGCTTGCTCTACCTGAAGCTCTCCCTTGGGGTGTTCGTGCTGATGACCGGCTGGTTCGCGGTCTCTGCCTGGGTTATTCAGAGCGTGTTGGCCTCTGGCTGGTCGCTATTCTGGACAAGTCTGGTGGTCTGGTTAGTGGCTTGGGTTGCACAGGTATATGGCCATAAAGTGGAAGGCAAAAAGCCGTCGTTCGTGGAGGATCTGGTATTCCTGCTGATCGGCCCGATATTCGTCAGCATTGAGTTTGCCGCCAAACTTGGCTTGCCGGTGCCCCATGCTCAGGCCAGCCATTCGACCACCGCCGCCGGGGGTCACTGACGTCGCCTGATTGGGGTATGCTTGGAGGTCTGGCCAAGATCAGGTACACGCTATGGCAGCAGAGGTGACGGGAGATACGCCGGCAAGGCCCCAGGTGCAGGGAACCCTGTTCCTATGGCCTGACCACTGGCAGGTGGTAGGGCAGTTGATAGCGAACCGCCCGCACCGTCACATCAGTGCCTCGCTGCTGGTCGGGCTTGACCGGCCTTTTCGCTTGCAGGTCGACGGGCAGTGGCGCCTGACCCGTGCCGCCCTGGTGGCGCCGGACGTGGTGCAGGCACTGGATCCCGGAATGGCCTCCATGTGGATCGCCCAGCTGGACCCGGATAGCGACCATTGGCGTGCGCTGGTTCCGGTGGCAGGCAGCGCCTCCTCGGTGGATCTTGACCTTGGGGACGGATGGTTCACCGCCGTCCAAGGGCAGGACTGCGCCGGAGTAGCGGCCTGTCTGGAAGCGCTGGTGTCAGCCACCGGTCGGGCCCCTGTTCCGCTGGACGCTCGGGTGCGCCGGGTGTGTGACGTGCTGCGACGTGAACTGCCGGATCGACTGGATGTGGGGGCTCTGGCGGCGGAGGTGGGGTTGTCTGCCTCACGTCTGACCCATCTTTTCCGGCAGCAGACCGGCGTACCGTTACGCCGCTTCCTGCTGCACCTCAAGATGAATCGCGCCCTGGCGTTCTGGAGACCGGACCGGCCAGTATCCCACCTGGCGATGGAAGCCGGCTTCTATGATCAACCTCATCTGGTGCGAACGGCCCGCAATATGTTTGACGCTTTGCCGTCGGAGTATGTATCCGGAGGCGGACTAAGGGTTTGCCGCTGTCACTCAGGCTGAGGTGTCGTCTTTGGCCGCCCTGGCGGCTTCTGCGTCCCGAGTTTCCTGTTCCACCATGGCGGGTGTTTCCAGGGAAATTCTCCCCAGCGTTCCGGCCCGCAGTTCGTTCAGCAGTACCTCTGAGACTTTGTGCAGATCCGGGATGCCGCCGCGGGCGAAGAACCGTCGCCGGGCGGCGATTGCATCCATCAGCGCCAGACCGTCCACCGGTTTCTCATCGAGCCCATATCGCTTCATGGCGAGCTCCGGGTACGCCTGCAGAAGGTAGTCGGCTTCGAACAGGGCGACATCCTCGAAATCCAGCACCGCACTGCGGATAGCCCCGGTGATGGCCAGCCGGTAGCCGCAGGCCTCGGGTGACAGTTTGGGCCAGAGAAACCCCGGTGTGTCATAAAGAAGAATGTTGTCGGGCAGTTTAATGGTTTGCTGAGCGCGGGTAACCGCCGGTTCGTTGCCAGTCTTGGCGGCCGGGCGTCCGGCGAGGGTGTTGATGAGTGTGGATTTTCCAACGTTCGGAATGCCCAGAATCATCACCCGCAGCGCGCTTTTCTGACGGTCGTGCCCGGGTGTCATGTCCGCGGCGAGCCTGAGTATGTCCATGGCTTCATTGCGCTGGTTGTGGGTCAGGGTGATGGTTCGCACCCCCCGCTCCTTTTCCAGCCAGGTCTGCCACTGGGCGGTGATGGCAGGGTCGGCCAGGTCGCGTTTGTTCAGTACCTTGATCAGGGGCGTATCACCACGCAGGCTGGGAACCAGCGGATTTTCGCTGCTGAACGGGATGCGGGCATCAAGAACCTCGATAATCAGGTCCATCTGCGGCATGATCTTCTTGATCTCCTTTCGGGCCTTATGCATATGCCCGGGAAACCAGTTGATGGCCATGGTGTGACTCCAGAGTTGGCGGAACGGCGCCATTATGGACGGGAATGACCAAATTTTCACATTTGTTTGAAGCCGCCTGTGCTGCGGGCTTCAGAGGTCCTTTATGTGAAGAGTGTACAAAAAGAGGGGATATCGGGATGAAAGCCCCGGGTGTTTTGTTTTAGGGTGTCAGGCCTGACGATGGAAACCAATGATGATCAGCGGTTTGAGACGACCAACCGCGAACCATAACGGAGAATTCTATGAAGCTTGTAAAACTGTTTGGCATTATACTCCTGACCTTTGGTCTGGCCGCTCCGACACTGGCGCAGGATATGAGCCAGCAAGGCGCCCAGGGTGACCAGGTGGACCAGCTGGCGGAACTGGTGGGTCTGAGCGAAGACCAGCAAACCGAAATCCGCGGTATCATCGAAGAGATGCAGGGCGAAATCCAGGCGCTTCAAGCTGAAGCCCAGCAACTGCAGCAAGCGATCCAGGCTGAGATCAAGCCGGACTACGATGAAGACACCATCCGTGAGAACGCCGACAAGCTTGGCGACCTGACCGGTGAGATGACCGCGCTGTCTACGCTCATGCAGGCGAAAGTGGATGCTGTGTTCACGGAAGAGCAGCGTGACGAGCTCGACAAGCGCATGCAGCAGATGCAGCAGCAGATGCAACAGCAGCGTCAGATGCAGCAGCAAATGCAGTAAACCGTCTATTCCGGAAGCCGCCCCGGCCTCTGGCCGAGGGCGGCTTTTTTATGCCTGAAACAGTGCCCGGAGGGATGCCAGCGCCAGGGTTGGTGATCCGTTTTCGGGTGAATTGTCTATGTTGGAGGGGGAAATACATGTTCAACAACACGGATCGACGCTATGACTGAACGTTCAAAATTCCGGTCGACCATACTGGTGCCGGTTTTTATACCGGCGGTTGTGGTCGCGTTATTACTCGTGATCGGAACCATCAGTAACCCGGAACTCGCCGGTGAAGCCTTCAGCGCGACGCTGGCCTGGATCACCAAGACCTTCGGCTGGTTCTACATGCTGGCGGTGGCCATTTTTCTGGTGTTTATTGTCTCGGTAGGCGTGTCCAGCTGGGGCAATATCAAGCTGGGGCCGGATCATGCGGAAGCGCAATACAGCTTTCCGGAATGGTTCGCCATGCTCTTCTCTGCCGGGTACGGCATTGCCCTGCTGTTCTTCGGCGTTGCCGAACCTGTGCTGCACTATGCCTCACCTCCAGCCGGTGCGGCGGAGACGGTGGATGCGGCAAAACAGGCCATGCAGATCGCCTTCTTCCATTGGGGTTTCCACATCTGGGCCATCTACGGACTCGTCGGCCTGGTGCTGGCATATTTCGCTTTCCGCCATGGCCTGCCATTGTCCATCCGTTCTGCGTTGTATCCGCTGATCGGTGAAAAGATCTACGGCCCGATCGGCCACGCTGTGGACGTGTTTGCCATCCTGGGGACCATGTTTGGTATCGCCACGACGCTCGGGTTGTCCGTCACCCAGATCAACGCCGGTATCAATTACCTTTGGGAAGGCGTGCCGGTTAACACCACGGTCCAGATTATCGCGATTGCGGTCATTACAGCGGCGGCGACGGTGTCGGTTGTCGCGGGTATGGATAAAGGGGTTAAGCGCCTCTCGATCCTGAATATGGTACTGGCCGTGGCGTTGATGCTGTTTGTGTTCATTGTCGGACCCACCATCCATATTCTCGAAACTTTCCTGCAGAACACCGGCAGCTACATGAGTGGCATTGTCGAGCGAACGTTCAACCTGCAGGCCTATACCCGCAGTGACTGGATCGGTAACTGGACCCTGTTCATCTTCGGCTGGACCATTGCCTGGGCGCCGTTTGTCGGCATGTTCATCGCCAAGATCAGCCGTGGCCGCACCATCCGGCAATTTGTGTTCGGTGTCATGCTGGTGCCGTCGATTTTTACCTTCCTGTGGTTCTCCATCTTCGGTGATACGGCGCTCAACCTGATCATGAACGAAGGTCTGGATACCCTGATCGCGGATGTCCAGGCGGATCATGCCGTTGCACTGTTCCAGCTGTTCGACGTGCTGCCCTGGTCGTTCTTTATCTCTCTGCTCACCGTGCTTCTGATCATTACGTTCTTCGTGACGTCATCCGATTCCGGCTCGCTGGTGATCGACTCGCTGGCTTCAGGCGGCGTGATCAACACCCCGGCCTGGCAGCGAGTGTTCTGGGCGGTACTTGAAGGGGCCGTTGCGGCGGTTCTGTTGCTGGCCGGGGGGCTGAGCGCCCTGCAGACGATGACCATTGCCAGTGCGCTGCCGTTTGCAATCATCATGCTGATTGCCGCTGTGGGCATGTGGCGCGCGTTGGTTATTGAAGGACACCGTGAAACCAGTCTCCAGGCCCACATGGCCAGCAGCCGCCAGATGAACAGCTCCCAGTGGAAGCACCGGCTGGCCTCCATGGTGGAGTTCCCGGGCCGTGATGAAGTGGAAGCCTTTATCAAGGGCTCTGTCATGAAAAGCATGGGGGCCGTTGAGGGCGAACTGACACAGAGGGGCTGGAAAGCCACCACGGAGTTTGATCCGGAACTGTGCCGGGCGCTTCTGCAGGTGCATCGTGAGGACTACGTGGATTTCGTTTACGACATCCGTCTGACGGACCACGCCATGCCCGGCTTTGTCTACGGCGAGCTCAAGCGCGATCCAGACAAGCCGGAGGTCTACTACCGCGCTGAGGTGTATCTGCGCCGGGGCGGTCGTTCATACGATATTTTCGGCTACGATGAGAATGACATCATCAAGGACATTCTTGATCAGTTCGAAAACTACCTGCACTTCCTGGATATTTCCCCGGGTGAACTGCCCTGGGACATGGCAGAGCATGATGACATGCTCAATGGGCCGGACCCGGAGCCCGGTAAAGCCTGATTGATTGTAAAAGCCCCCGATTCCGGGGGCTTTTTTTTGCCGCTTGTTACGCCCCAGAAGAACCCTGGGCCGTTGACCCGGACCCGAAGGGCCGGATCAGCACGATCAGCCGCGGCAGCAGGGTCAGGGCGCCGACCAGTGCCATGAGCATGGCAAAGCCGGTGAACAGGCCGAAATAGATGGTGGGTATGAAATTGGACAACACCAGGATCGAGAAGCCGGTGATGATGGTCAGGGAGGTGTAGAACATCGCCCGGCCAATACTGCGGTGGCACCGGTGCATGGTGGCAATATAGTCGTTGTCTTTGGCGAATTCCGTCTTGAACCGGTGGATATAGTGGATGGTGTCGTCGACGGCAATGCCGACGGTGATGGCAGCCACCGTGATGGTCATCATATCCAGCGGGATGCCCAGCCAGCCCATCAGACCCAGGACTGAGCCGGCGGCAATCAGGTTGGGCGCCATGCCAATCAGCGCAAGCAGCAGAGACCGGAACAGGATCAGAAACATGATCAGGATTGCCAGGAACACCACGCCCAGCGTCTTGATCTGCGAATCGAACAGACTTTGCAGCATGTTGTTGTACATCACCGTCATGCCGGTAAAGAGCACCTGGTCGTCTTCAAAGCCCAGTTCACTGGTCAGGTGACTGTGGATCGTGTCCAGCAGCGCCTGACGGCGCAGGTCCGGCAGGGTTTCTAGGATTCGTATGCTGAAGCGGGCCTGATCGTGCTCTTCCGAAATGTAGGGCGTCAGCAGGATATCCTGCAGGTCTTCCGGTACCGCCGACGGCACGAAGGCCAGCTCCAGTGCGTTCAGCGGTTCGTTGCCGTTCACCTGTGCCAGAAGATCCAGGGTGGTGCTGATCGAGAGCACCTTGCCGGTTTCGTCGAGGCTGTCCAGGTAGTCATGAACACTGCGAAGGCGAGCCATTTTCTGATAGGTGAACCAGGTGTCGCGATACTCGGTTTCCTCGCCACAGTCTTCCACGAACGGATCGCAGTCGCTGGCGAACGGGTCACCCGATGCCTCGGATTCCGGCGGTGCTTCATCGGTGATCACCACATCCAGGGGCGTAGTGCCGCCCAGGCGATCATCAATGGTCAGCATGCCCTGATGGATTTCGGTATCGGACTTGAAGTAGTCAATAAAGCTGTTTTCCACCGTGAGGCGGTTCATGCCGGCGACGCACAACCCTGCAATGACCACGGCCCCGATCAGAACCAGGGTACCGTGATGTTCGGTGAAGCGGGCAAAGCGGCCGGTGAGCGGAACGCGATCGGAACTGACGAAACGGTCGGCGGGCGGCGGCAACAGGGCCAGCAGGGCCGGAAATACTAGGAAGGTCACAAGGAAGGCGACGGACAGGCCAATGGTCATCATCCAGCCGAAATCGATCACCGGGCGGATACCGCTGAAGGTCAGCGAACCAAAGGCCACGATGGTGGTAATCGCCATGTAGAAGCAGGGCTTGATCATCGCCAGCACGGTATTCCTGAGGATGTCCCCGGGTGGCGCCTGAGGGTCGTCGTGCTGGAACTCACGGTAGCGGACGATCAGGTGAATCGTCAGCGACAGGGTCATGATCAGCAGCAGGGACACGAAGTTGGATGAAATCACCGTGATTGGCCATTGGGCCCAGGACAGGTATCCGATCACCAGCCACACAGTTGCACTGCAGCACAGCAACGGCACGAGCACCCAGCGCCATTGACGAAAGATCAGGGCAAGGGTCAGCAACAGGAAGATCAGCACGCCAATGCCGAAGGTGGACAGGTCGTTCTCGATGAACTGGATCATGTCGGAGACAATCATCGGCACCCCGCCGAGAAAGATCTCGGCGTCACTGCGGTAACCGTCGAGAATGGACCGGACCCGGGCAATGGTCTGTTCCCGTTCTGCGCCAAGTTCTTCGGTGAAACGGATGAATTCGTCACTCACCTTCTCCAGCGCCCGCTGGCTGTCTGCGCCGGCGTCGCCGGACGCCATGCGTTCGCGCAGGCGCTCCCGCTCATTGAGCAGTTCGAAATAGCGTTCCGGGGTGGGCAGGTTCACCTGGATGGCGGTGGTGTTGGCGTCCTCGCTGATCAGCAGGTTCGGATACAGCGGATTCTCAAGCAGGGACTGCCGCGCGGTTTCCGGCGCCACCGGGTCGCCATCCAGGGTCTTGATCTCGGAGTCAACGGTGTCGAGGGTCAGGTCAGGGCTGTGCAGCAGCGGAACATTGAGGATGCTGTTGGTGGAACTGACGGCGTCGAGTGCCTCCAGTTCATCCCGAAGTTGCCGCAGGGTATCCAGAGTGGGTTCACTGAAGAGTTCGTCGTTCGGAGTGAAAGTAACCACGAGGAAATCGTCAGAGGTGGTAAAGCGCCGGTTGACTTCCCGGTACTGCTCAAGTGAGCGGTCGTTCTCCAGCACCAGGGATTCGGCCGAGGCATCCAGCCGGAACTGGTCCAGTTTCAGGCTGGCGGCTATCAGGATAAGGGCAAATACCGCAAGAACGGCGACCGGGTGGGGCAGAATCCATCGGTCATAGAGGGAGCGGATCAGGGTCATTGGCACATCGTCCACACTGGTTAACTAAACGAGTGGGAGAGTGTGCCACAAACCCCTAACGGACTGTGACCCTGTTTGAGGCCTCTTCGAGGGAATCGATCAGGTTTTTCAGCCGGCGGGTCATGTCGGCGCTTTCGGCCAGCTGCGTCACCATATTCTGGGTGGTGTCGCGGATGCCCTGGACGTTGGCCAGGACGTCGTCTGTGGAGGCGGTCTGATCCGCGGACATGGCGGCAATCTGTTCGTTGGTATCGTCAATGCGGCTGACTACCGAATTGATGGCGTCGAGGGCCTTGCGCCCCTGCTCGGACTCCTCAACACAACGGCTGGCATCCGCCGAGCTTTCGGTCATCTGGCGAACCGCGGTGTCCATCGCCTGGAGCAGGCGGTTGATGGTGTTCTGGATCTGGTCCGTGGAATCCTGCACCCGTTGCGCCAGGTTACGGACTTCGTCGGCCACGACGGCAAAACCCCGACCCTGCTCGCCGGCCCGCGCGGCCTCGATGGCGGCATTGAGGGCCAGCAGGTTGGTCTGTTCCGCGATGCCCTTGATTTCAGTGACGGCTTTGCTGATCTCGTGGCTGTTTTCCGCCAGTGACTCGACGCTGGAGGCCGAGTGGCGAATGATCTGCTCCAGGTGGCGGATGGAATCGGCGCTCTGGGACACCCGGTCGCCACCCTCCAGCGCCGTGCTGCGGGCCTCATGGGACAGGGTTTTGGCAATCCCGGCCTGTTCTGCAATGCCACCGAAGCTCTGCAGCATGGTTTCGATCACCTCGGCAGAGCGGTCCGCACCCGCCTGCTGCCGGCTGAGATCGTCCCGGCGGCTCTCGGCCGCGCTGGTCAGCTCCCGCACCTCACTGTGCAGCCGGTCAATGGCTTCCTTCATGCTCTTGACCACCGTCATGGTGCGGTCCTGCATGGCATTGAAGGCGTCGCCCATTTCGCCGATCTCATCGGTGGAATCGACCTGCGCCCGCTTGCTCAGGTTGCCGGAGGCCTGTACGTCCACCATGGTGCTTTTCAAGCGGTGAACATGGCGTTCAATGAACGAGATCAGTAACTGGGAGCCGGCCATTTCAAGGGCCATCAGTACGACGACGACCAGGGCAAATCCGGCTGCCGTTTCGGAGAAGGTATCGGTGAAGGTTTCTCCGGTAATATCGGCGATGGTGTGGATAGCGTAGAGCACCAGCAGGCACAGTACTGCAAGCACAACCACGTTGAGCAGCCAGAATTTGTATTTCAGGCGGGCATTCTTGAGCAGGGTCAGCATGGTGTTCTCTGTCTGAAAAGGGACCTAAAGTCTGCTTAGTCCAGGGTCTTTACCGGAATCTGCTGGGCCGTGGAGACCGGCACCTCGGGTACTGCCAGTCCCAGGTTGTTTTTATCGAAAACCCGGTCGGCGCGATAACTTGAGCGCACCATGGGCCCCGAAGGGACTTCCATGAAGCCTTTTTCGAGCCCGATGTCGCGGTAACGGTTGAACTCTTCCGGGGTCACGTAGCGCTCCACCGGCAGGTGGTTCGGTGTCGGGCGCAGGTACTGGCCCAGTGTCAGGATATCCACACCGATGGCACGCAGGTCATCCATCGTCTGCAACACTTCCTCGTCGGTTTCCCCCAGCCCGAGCATCAGGCTGGTCTTGGTCAGCACGTCGGGGCGGTGACGCTTGGCGTGGGCCAGAACCTGAAGGGTTTTCTCGTAGCCGGCGCGGGGATCACGGACACGTCTGGTCAGCCGTTTGACAGTCTCGACGTTCTGGGCGAACACATCCAGGCCGGAATCCACGACCTTTTCCACGTGGGCGGGAACTGCGTCGAAATCGGGCGTGAGCGCTTCGACCGCGACATCTGGCGTGCGTCGCTTGATGGCTGAGACACAGGCGGCGTAGTGGGCCGCGCCGCCATCTTCGAGGTCATCGCGATCAACGGAGGTCAGTACAATGTAGCGAAGGCCCATCAGCTCCACGGACTTGGCGGTGTTCTCGGGTTCTTCGGCGTCGAGCCAGCCCCTGGGGTTACCGGTATCTACCGCGCAAAACTTGCAGGCACGGGTGCACACGGAGCCCATGACCATGATGGTGGCCGTGCCGTTGGTCCAGCACTCGCCGATGTTGGGGCAATGGGATTCCTGGCACACGGTGCTCAGACGATGTTCGCTGACGTTCTTGCGAACCGCTTCGTAACGCTCTCCGCCAGGCATGCGAGCCCTCAGCCACTTGGGTTTACGCTCAACCGGTGTGGCTTCCCCGCGGGTGGAGCGTTTCACGCCATCCTTGATGGCCGAAAAACCATGCTCGTTGCGGAATTTGGAACCACTGGTGACACGGGGCTTTGCGGTGTCGCTCATTACAGCTGGACTCTCGTCGGTACGTGGGGGAGTCCTAAAGAGTAAAGTGCTGATGGGACAGTTACAAGACGGGTAGGGGCAATCACGGGGTCAATGGGCACGACTTTCGTCGTACCCATTGATCTCGGTCAAACCGAGGCGACATCCAGGGCCTGGGTGATGTCGTCGATGATGTCGTCCACATGCTCAATGCCAATGGACAACCGCACCAGGTCCTCACTGACGCCGGCGCTTTTCAGCTCGTCCGGGTTCAGCTGGCGGTGGGTGGTGGTGGCGGGATGGCAGGCGAGGGACTTGGCATCGCCGATGTTGACCAGACGCAGAATCAGGTTCAGTGCGTCAATGAACCTGGCACCGGCATCGCGGCCACCCTTGATGCCAAAACTCAGGATGCCCGAAGCCCTGCCGCCGCAGATCTTGTCACAGGTGGACTTGTAAGGGCTGTTGGCCAGTGCCGCGTAGTTTACCCATTCCACGGATGGGTGGTCCTGCAGGAAATTCGCCACTTTCTCGGCGTTTTCGCAGTGACGTTCCATCCGCAACGCCAGGGTTTCCAGACCCTGCATGATCAGGAACGCATTGAACGGTGCCAGTGCTGCGCCCGTGTTGCGCAGCGGTACCACACGGCAGCGACCAATAAAGGCTGCCGGACCCAGTGCTTCGGTGTAGACCACCCCATGATAGGAGGGGTCCGGTTCGTTCAGCATCGGGAACTTGGCGGCGCTGGCCTTCCAGTCGAACTTACCTGAGTCCACCACCACGCCGGCAACCGTGGTGCCATGGCCACCGATGTATTTGGTGAGGGAGTGCACCACAATATCGGCGCCGTGTTCGAACGGACGGCACAGGAACGGCGTGGCCACGGTGTTGTCCACCATCAGCGGAATGCCGTGCCGGTGGGCAATCTCCGCCCAGCGCTGGATATCCACCACATTGCCGGCCGGGTTACCGATGGATTCGCAGAACAGGGCGCGGGTGTTGTCATCGATGGCATTTTCCACGGCTGCGAAATCGTCGTGGGGCACCATCCTACATTCAATACCCTGGTTGGGCAGGGAATGGGCAAACAGGTTGTAGGTGCCACCATAGAGCTGGCTGGTGCTGACGATGTTGTTGCCGACCTTGCAGATGGTTTGCAGGGCGTAGGTAATGGCCGCCATGCCGGAAGCCACTGCCAGGGCACCCACACCACCTTCCAGTTCCGCCATGCGTTCTTCGAGCACCGCGTTGGTGGGGTTCATGATACGGGTGTAGATGTTGCCCTGCACCTTGAGGTCGAACAGGTCGGCACCGTGCTGGGTGTCATCAAAGGTATAGGAGGTGGTCTGGTAAATCGGTGTGGTGGCGGCCCGGGTGGTCGGGTCGCTTTTGAAGCCCGCATGAAGGGCGAGGGTTTCCGGTCTCATGGTAACGATCCTTGCTGTTGGGTGGTTTGTTATTGGCTTGAAGGCAAGAGTATGCCATACCAACCGACAGCGGAAAGAGGGCGGTAGACGAAACCGTCAGTGGCCGGCTGTGCTCGAGAACAGGTTGATGATGGCCACGCCGGTAACGATGAACGCCATGCCCGCGAGGGCTGCGGCGTCGAGTTTCTGGCCATAGACGGCCCAGGACACGAGGGAAATCAGCACAATGCCCAGCCCGGCCCAGATGGCGTAAGCGATACCGATGGGAATGAACTTGAGGGTCAGGGCCAGGAAGTAGAACGCCAGTACGTAACCCACCACGACCACAACCGAGGGTGCAAGCCGGGTAAAACCCTCGCTCGACTTCAGGGCTGAGGTGGCCACCACCTCAGCAACAATTGCTATCGCTAGAAATAACCAGGGTTTCATTGTGTTTCCGCAGTTGCGTTCTTTTCCCCGGCGTCATTGTCAGGGAAAACGGCGTCATAGCACCAGGTGAAGAGGAATGCATAAACCAGGTAGAAAAGCACGAAAGCGATGTCGACGATCAGCGCCTCTATCAGGCTTATATTCATCCACCAGGCAATGATCGGCAGAAAGACCACCATCAGTCCCAGCTCAAAACTGAGTGCATGTAGGAGTCTGAGCCTGAGGGATTTCGTGGTCGTTCCGTATCTGCGCTTCAAGGCGTGATCGAAAGCCAGGTTAAAAATGTAGTTCCACACCGTGGCAATCGTGGCGCCTATGGCAGCCAATATGCCCGTTTTCCCCAGGTCAAACCCGAAGGATACAGCGCCCAGAGGAATGGAAAGCAGGAGCCCGAAGGCCTCGAACAGAACTGCCTGACGAACTCGGTCGATTCGTGTTCTCATACCACACACCTGATTACGGCGGGTCGTCCCGCTTGATAACCGTGCTGGTGGGGTCGTCCCCAACGTCGATTGATCACCGTGAACCGGTTTGCGGTCCATTTAGCGTCAATCAACAAAAAAGGGTCACGACGTGAATCGTAACCCTTTGGAATCTGGTAGCAAGGGGCGGAGTCGAACCGCCGACCCCAGCATTATGAGTGCTGTGCTCTAACCAACTGAGCTACCTTGCCATTTCGCTTCGGGCTTGGCCCTGAACGAGGCGCGTATTTTCAGTATTTGGGCTCTTCCTGTCAAGGCTTGCTGCCCGATTTTTCCTGAAAAGTTACACGTTGAAGCGGAAGTGAATCACGTCGCCGTCCTGGACGATGTATTCTTTGCCTTCCAGTCGCCACTTTCCGGCATCCTTGGCGCCCGCTTCGCCGTTGTATTTGACGAAATCCTCGTAGCTGACCACTTCCGCACGGATGAACCCGCGCTCGAAATCGGTGTGGATCACGCCTGCAGCCTGGGGCGCGGTTGCCGCTACCCGTACGGTCCAGGCGCGCACTTCCTTCACACCCGCGGTGAAGTACGTCTGCAGGTTCAGCAGGCTGTAACCGGCACGGATCACGCGGTCGAGGCCCGGTTCTTCCATGCCCATTTCATCCAGGAACATGGCTTTTTCGTCGTCTTCCAGTTCCGAGATTTCAGCTTCCAGCTTGTTGCAGATGGGCACCACCACCGCGTTCTCGGACTCGGCGATCTTTCGCACGGTGTCCAGGTGAGGGTTGTTTTCGAAGCCGTCCTCGTTGACGTTGGCGATGTACATGGTGGGCTTGACGGTCAGCAGGCAGAGTTCGCGCACCAGGGCCATCTGGTCTTTGTCCAGGTTCATGCTGCGCACGGGCTTGCCTTCATTGAGGACCGGCAGGAGCTTCTCGAACATCTCGAGCTGGGCCTTGGCTTCCTTGTCGCCACTTTTGGCCACGCGCTGAACGCGTTTGATGGCCTTTTCAACGGTGTCCAGGTCGGCCAGCGCCAGTTCGGTATTGATCACGTCGATGTCGGAGGCTGGATCAACCTTGTTGGCCACGTGGATTACGTTTCCGTCTTCAAAACAGCGGACCACGTGGGCAATGGCGTCGGTCTGGCGAATGTTGGCCAGGAACTGGTTGCCAAGGCCTTCGCCCTTGGAGGCGCCCGCCACAAGGCCGGCGATGTCCACGAATTCCATGGTGGTGGGCACAACGCGCTGGGGCTTGACGATCTCCGCCAGCTTGTTCAGGCGTGGGTCGGGCATGGCAACCACACCGGCATTGGGCTCGATGGTGCAGAACGGGAAGTTTTCCGCGCCAATACCGGATTTGGTCAGTGCGTTGAACAGGGTGGATTTGCCGACGTTGGGAAGGCCGACGATGCCGCAGTTAAATCCCATGGAATGCCTCTGCTGGTGCTGGAAAATTTGGGCGAATTATACCGGTTTGAAGCTGTGCAAGCGATTCATCGCGGCGGGAAGTTTGCCGCTGGCAGCGTCCGGAAGCACACGCATGATTTCGTCAATCACGGCGTTCAGCTCTTCGGTTTCCTGCTTGCCGAGGCGGCCCAGGACGTAGCCGGTCACCTTGCGGCTGTCGCCGGGGTGGCCGATACCGATGCGCAGTCGCTGGAAGTCGTTGGTGCCCAGGTGGGCGATGGTGTCCCGCAGGCCGTTATGACCACCGTGACCGCCGCCTTTCTTGAGTTTGGCCGTGCCGGGGGGGATATCGAGCTCGTCGTGGGCAACCAGGATCTGTTGGGGCTGGATCTTGAAGAAGTCCGCCAGCGCCTTGATGGCCAGGCCGCTGCGATTCATGAAGGTGGTGGGGTTGAGTAAGTGGAGGTCGAGTCCCTGCCACTGAATGCGGGCGTATAGCCCGTGGTACTTGCGTTCGGGGCGAAGCGCCTGGCCCGCAGCGCGGGCCAGGGCTTCGACGAACAGGGCGCCGGCGTTATGGCGGGTATTCTCGTAGTCGGCACCGGGATTTCCCAGGCCAACCACCATGACAATATCCTGTGCCATCCGCCGGTGCCCTCCGTCAGACAGGAGTGATTACTCCTTGTCTTCGCCTTCGCCTTCTTCACCTTCTTCGGCGTCGTCGACCTTGGCGCCGCGCGGCTTGTGGATCGCCACAACCGGCAGGTCGTGATCTTCACCCTGGAGCAGGGCTGCAATCTTGACGTCTTTCGGCAGCTTCAGGTCGCTCAGGTGAACAACCTGATCCATTTCAACGGTGGCCATGTCCACTTCAATGAACTCTGGCAGGTTCTGAGGCAGACAGATCACTTCAACTTCGTTGATCTGGTGGTTGGCTACGCCGCCCTGCAGCTTGATCGCCGGTGCGCTTTCTTCGTTGATGAAGTGCAGCGGTACGTTGACGTGGATTTCGTGGTCTTTGTCAACGCGCAGGAAGTCAGCGTGCGTCAGCAGCGGCTTGTACGGGTGACGCTGCAGGTCCTTCAGGATCACGCTTTCTTTCTTGCCTTCCAGTTCGATGGTCAGAACGTGGGAGAAGAACGCTTCGTTCTCCAGAGCTTTCTTCAGCTCGTTGTGCCAGATGGAGACCGGGGTGGCTTCCTTGTTGCCGCCATAGATGATGGCCGGGATTTTACGCTCCTCACGACGCAGGCGGCGGCTCGCACCTCTCCCCTGATCGCCACGAGGAAATGCTTCAATAACAAATTCCTGGGACATGATATGTACCTCAATCGTCATCCGAACGGCCCGCGACCAGGCGATTGAACGGATGATATTTTTGAATAGCCCCGAAACACTTTCCGAGGCTGACTAAAAGAGTCGGGAGCCTTGCAGGGCTCCCGACTCAGATGCTGTTTCAGCGTATTGTAAACGGCTGAACTGCCTGGCTATTTCCGGAGTGTCCGGGTCAGGCGTTCTCGAACATGGCGCTGATGGACTCTTCGTTGCTGACGCGGCGAATGGACTCCGCGAGCAGGCCAGCCATGCTGAGGACGCGGATTCTATCACAATTCTTCGCTTTGTCACCCAGCGGAATGGTATCGCAGACCACCAGTTCGTCCAGTTCGGAGGAATTGATGTTCTCGATGGCCGGACCGGACAGCACCGGGTGGGTGATGTAAGCCACCACACGGGCTGCGCCATGTTCCTTGAGTGCATTGGCGGCTTTGCACAAGGTGCCCGCTGTATCGATGATGTCGTCCACCAGGATGCAGGTCTTGTCTTTCACATCACCAATGATGTGCATAACCTGAGACACATTGGCCCTGGGCCGGCGTTTGTCGATGATGGCCAGGTCGGCGTCGTCCAGGCGCTTGGCGACCGCCCGTGCGCGCACAACGCCCCCAACGTCAGGAGACACAACGACAAAGTTTTCAAAACGCTGTTTCTCGATGTCTTCGAGCATGACCGGTGTGGCGTAGATGTTGTCTACCGGGATGTCGAAGAAGCCCTGGATCTGATCCGCGTGCAGGTCGAGTGTCAGGACCCGGTCCACGCCAATGCTGGAAATCATGTCGGCCACGACCTTGGCGCTGATGGCTACCCGGGTGGAGCGAACGCGACGATCCTGACGGGCGTATCCGTAGTAGGGGATAACGGCGGTGATGCGTGTTGCGGAAGCACGGCGAAGTGCGTCGGCCATCACGATCAGTTCCATCAGGTTGTCGTTGGTGGGGTAGCATGTGGGCTGAATGATGAAAACATCATGGCCCCGGACATTCTCATCGATCTCGACGGTGGTTTCACCATCGCTGAACCGGCCGACGGTGGCCTGACCCATGGGAATGTGGAGTTTCTGGGCAATAGCTTTGGCAAGGTCGGGATTGGCATTGCCAGCGAAAATCATCAGTTTGGACACGACGGCATCCTTCACGGTATCGGCGTTTGATTCAGAAGAAGCGGGAGAAAGGTGGCTGGGGTGGCAGGATTCGAACCTGCGCATGACGGGATCAAAACCCGTTGCCTTACCACTTGGCGACACCCCAGTATCGTGCTTTTTTGGCATCATTTCAGCTCTGTCAGCTTTGTGTGAAGCGGTGAACGATTCACCCCTTGAGCGACGAACCCCGTGATGCCGGAGGGTTTGCTTTCCCAGATAATCCGGGCTGCGGATTCTGTAGGGAAACGTCCAAATATGCAAGCCCCGGTTCCGGTTAATCTTGCAGGTCCGAATTGTGAAAGCCATTCCAGGCTCTGGTTAACCTCCGGATACAGTTTGCGAACCACATCCTCACAGTCGTTTCGGTACCTCGAGGCGTCTCCCTCAAAAGCGGGCGCTATTTTGATTCTAGGGGTGTTCCTTGTCAACCCTTGCTCGGAAAAAATCTTACCTGTGTTTATATCGCAGGCGGGTTTGAGAACCACAAACCAGTCCTCGGGCGGGTTAGCTGGCGTCAATTGTTCACCCACGCCTTCGCCCCAGGCAGCGTGTCCACGAACAAACACCGGCACGTCGGCACCCAGCTGGAGGCCAAGTTGCGCCAGCTCATCGAGGGAGCATCCCAGCTGCCAGTAATGGTTCAGCCCCAGCAGGACGGTGGCGGCATTAGAGCTTCCACCGCCGAGGCCGCCGCCCATCGGCAGGCATTTGTCCACCGACAGCGTGATGCCGGGCAGGGATTGTTCCCGTCGCCCTGCCAGCAGTCGGGCGGCACGGAGCACAAGGTTGTCCTCGTCCCTGACGCCGGGCAGGGGGGCTGCCAGGCGGACCCCCGGTCGCTGGTCGCCGGTCGGCTCGAAATGGATGGTGTCGCCGTACTGGAGAAACTGGAACAGGGTCTGCAGCTCGTGGTAACCGTCGGGTCGGCGCCCCACGATGTGCAGACAGAGATTGAGCTTGGCCGGTGAGGGCAGGGTAAAGCCTTTCACTGGGCGGTGTCCCCGGTCTCATTCCAGCGGGTCACCACCATGCGAACCCGTTTGTCTTCCTTGATGGCCGTGATTCGCGCAGGCAACGCCGGGTAATCGGAAATGAAGGTCTGCCAGCGATCGTAGCGAATCTCCCAGCCCTGCTGGCGGATCATGGCGAGCTGATCGGTCTCATCGAACAGTAACCGGAAGTCTCCGTCGGGACCGGGCAGTCCTCGAATCCACCACACCAGGCTTTCGATGGGCAGTTGCCATCCCGTGGCGGCGGCAATCAGTGCCTCGGGATCGCCTGAACGGTAGGTTTCCCCGTCGGGCAGGGTCAGTGAGATAAAGCCTGAAACGCCCTGAAGGCGGGTCCTGCCCATGCCGAGGAAGGACGATGACAGCGCCAGGTCGTAGGCATCGCCGTCCTGGATCCAGTGGTTGATGACCGCCGTGCCGCTGTCCGAGGGCTGTTTAACGGCCAGTTTGCCGCTGAGCTCCCAGCGGTCGAACTCCTTGAGTTGTTCGCTGCGTTGGGTCCAGTCGCCCGGGGGCTGGTCAGTCAGCCCCTCCGGCAGCGGCTCAACCTGAATGGTGGTGCAGGCGCTCAGCAGGATCACGCCGGCGGCGGCGAGGAGCCGCAGGGGATGGCGCAGGTTCAAGGTTGTTGCTCTCCGGTCAGTCTCTGGATGGTTTCAATCAGCACCGGGTGATCCGGGTCCACATCAATCCCTTCCTTCCAGATAATCCGCGCCTGGTCGCGGGCCCCGGAGGTCCACAGGGCTTCTCCGTAATGGGCAGAGACCTCCGGGTCCGGGTAGGCTGTCCATGCTTCAGCAAGGTAGGCCAGGGCCTGCGCCTGCTGCCCCTGGAGGAACAGCACCCAGCCCATGCTGTCCAGGATGGCGGGATTCTCCGGATCCAGGGCAAGAGCGCGCTCGATAAACGAGCGGGCTTCATCCAGGCGATCGGTGCGGGTAGTGAGGATATAGCCCAGCGCGTTGAGGGCAACCGCGTTCTGAGGGTCGTCTTCAATGATCCGGCGCAGGTCTTCTTCCGCCTGTTCCGGCTGATCCATGCTGTCGAAGAGCATGGCGCGGGCGTAGCGGATTCTCACGTTGTCAGGAAAGCGGTCAAGTGCGTTGGTGGCGGTGTCCAGCGCCGCGTCCTGGCGGTCCTGATCGAGCAGCAGATTGACCTCAAGCAGCCAGAAATTCTCTGCCTGGTCGGGATTGGCCTGGCGCAGGTTGCGAAGGTCGGTGAGAGCCGATTCCAGCTCGCCCTGTTCCGCTAGCAGTGCGCTCGCCCGGGCCAGCGCGGGGAAATAATAGTTGCCTTCCTCCACACGACGGTAGTAGCCAATCGCCTGTTCGGTCCGGTTTTCATCGTCGGCGATCCGTCCCAGGTAATAGTGCGCCTCACTGGTGTGGTGACCCTGCTCGATCAGTCGGGTCAGGTCCTTGCGCGCCAGTTCGATCTGGCCATTCTCCAGCGATACCAAGGCGTGGGACAGGCGCAGGCCCGGGTTGTTGGGGAAGCGTTTCATCAGGCGACTGAATTCGTCCTGCGCCGCCTGCAGCTCCCCCTCACCGATGAGCATGCGACCATACAGAGTGCCCATCTGTCGGTTGTCGGGATAACGCCGGGTATTGACCAGCAGGTGGTCCAGCGCCTCACGGCGGTCACCCACCTGATACAGGAGATCGCCTTTGAGGATGATGGCGGGCTGGAAGTTTTCGTCGCGCTCCAGCAACGTTTCGATGCGGGCCAGGGCGCGTTTTGGCTGGTTGGTGACTTTCAGCAGCAGGGCGGTGCTGTACTCCAGCTCCGGCGTTTGCGGGTGGCGTTCGGCCATCTGCTCGTAAAGGGTCAGCAGTTCCTGCTGCTGCTCCGGAGGCAGGTTGCCGGCCATGGCCGCGAGGCTGTCGAAGTCAGCGTCACCCCCGAGGTCCATGATCTGTTCCATGTGGCCAAGGGCCCGTTGCAGGTCGTTGTTTTTCACAGCCTGGATGGCGGAGACCCGGTGGGCCTGAAGGTTGTCGGGTTCCACTTCCAGCCAGAGTTCCGCCAGTTGCCGCTGGGCATTATCCGCATTGAGGGACTGTGCAATCCGCATGGCCCTTTCGATAACACCCCGGTCACGGGACTGCTTGGCCGCATTGAGGTAATTGACGAGGGTGACGTCGTAGCGCCCCCGTTGCGCCGCAATCTCACCGGAGGTCAGGAGGTAAAGGACTTCCGGCTCGAAATCCCGGTAGCGGACGGGTGATTCTTCCGGAGCGGCCTCGGCAAGGGCGTCCTGCCCGCCGGTATCGGGTTCTTCGGGGGTGCCGTTCAGGGCGGCGCAACCGGTGAGAGAGAGCCCAAGAAGGCAGGAAAGATAAAACCGCGCAGATCTATGCATGCAACATCCCGTATCCTGTATACAACGCATCTGAGACGGCCAGCCTCGTGTTCAGGCGACCATGCAGTGCCGAGATCCTATGATGGCACAAGCGTCTGATATTGCCCAACCTGTCCGCACTTCCCGAACTCTCGGGGGTTATGGGTAGCGACGGCGGCGTGGCCCCGTTAAAATGCGGTTAATGTTATTACTCTGGTAAAGGCTGCTTATACCCGACATGGCTCTGGTTACGCTGGGAATCAATCATCGTACCGCTCCGGTGGAGTTGCGCGAGCGCGTGGCGTTCACGCCGGAGCGTATGGCGGAAGCCTTTGCCGAACTGCGCGCCATGTGTGGTGCCAGTGAGGCCGCTATCCTGTCGACCTGCAACCGCACTGAGCTCTATATTGCCGGTGACGACCAGTGCGCGCCGGTCATACTCCGGTGGCTGGCGGGTTTCCACGAGCTGGAGGTGGCTGAGCTGGAGCAGGCGCTCTACCTGCACCGGGATGGCGATGCGGTTCGTCATATGATGCGGGTGGCAGCAGGTCTGGATTCGATGGTGCTGGGCGAGCCGCAGATACTCGGGCAGCTCAAGGATGCCTATTCGCTGTCCCGTGAACATGGTGCCAGTGGTACCTTCCTGTCCCGGCTCTTTGAACATACCTTCTCCGTTGCGAAACGGGTCCGGACCCAGACCGCCATTGGCGAGAATCCGGTTTCGGTGGCCTACGCGGCGGTGAGCATGGCGCACCATATTTTTGCAGACATGTCCCGGAACAAGGCGCTGCTGATCGGCGCGGGCAAGACCATTGAACTGGTGGCGCGCCATCTGTCCGATGCCGGTGTCAAAGACTTCCTGGTCGCCAACCGCACGCTGGAGCGCGCCCAGGCCCTGGCGGAATCCCGGGGAGGCAAGGGCATCCTGCTGTCCGAGATCCCGGATCATCTCAAGGATGTGGACATCATTATATCGTCCACCGCGAGTCCGCTGCCGATCCTCGGCAAGGGTGCAGTCGAGCGGGCGTTGAAAAAACGCAAGCATCGGCCGTACTTCATGGTCGACATTGCCGTGCCGCGGGACATCGAACCCGAGGTGGCTTCACTGGCGGACGTTTATCTGTACACCGTGGACGATCTGCGCCAGGTAATTGAGGAAAACATCCGTTCCCGTGAGGGTGCGGCGCGGGAAGCGGAGAATCTGGTGGCCGACGGCGTTCAGGATTTCCTGAGCCAGTTGCGGGCGCTGGATGCGGTTTCCACGCTCAAGCAATTCCGTCAGCGCGCGGAAACCCTGCGAGACATTGAAACTGAAAAGGCGTTGAAAGCGCTGCGCAATGGCAATGATCCCGAGACGGTGTTGCGAAGTCTTGCCCGTGGTCTCACCAACAAATTCCTCCATGAACCCTCCGTTCAGGTTCGCAAGGCAACAACCGAAGGTCGCAGTGAAGTGACCGAGTGGTTGCGGGAGCTGCATCAGCTGGATGCCCAGGACGCCGACGTCACCACTCCGGAAAAACTATGAAATCATCGATTCAGAACCGCCTCGAGCAATTGTCAGACCGCTTCGAGGAAGTCAGCGCTCTGTTGAGCGATTCCTCCACCATCTCAAACCAGGACAGGTTCCGGGACCTGTCCAGGGAATTCGCCGAGATTGAGCCTATCGTGCAGTGCTTCCAGGCCTGGAAGTCGTCCCTTGCTGATATTGAGGCAGCCCGGGAACTCGCCCGTGACGGCGACGCCGAGATGCGGGAAATGGCGGAGGAAGAGCTGACCCTGGCAGAGCAGAAAACCGAAACGCTGGATGAGGAATTGCAGCGGCTGATGCTGCCCAAGGACCCCAACGACGGCAAGAACGTGTTCCTGGAAATCCGCGCGGGAACCGGTGGCGATGAGGCGGCGATTTTTGCCGGTGACCTGTTCAAGATGTACCTGCGTTACGCCGAGCGTCAGCGCTGGCAGGTGGAGGTCATCAGCGCCAGCGAGGGGGAGCATGGTGGTTACAAGGAAATCATCGCCCGCGTGGCTGGCCCGGCCGTGTACGGGGCGCTGAAGTTTGAGTCCGGTGCTCACCGGGTGCAGCGTGTGCCTGAGACCGAGTCCCAGGGCCGTATTCACACCTCTGCCTGCACCGTGGCGGTGATGCCGGAAGCCGATGAGGCGGAGGCGATTGAAATCAACAAGGCGGATTTGCGGGTGGACACCTTCCGCTCATCCGGTGCCGGTGGCCAGCACGTCAACAAGACTGACTCGGCGATTCGCGTCACCCACTTGCCCACGGGTATCGTGGTGGAATGCCAGGAAGAACGTTCCCAGCACAAGAACCGGGCCAAGGCCATGAGCCTGCTGGCGTCTCGTCTGCAGAACGTGGAAGCCGAGCGCCAGCAGAAATCCATGGCTGAAACCCGCAAGAGCCTGGTTGGCAGCGGTGACCGCTCGGAGCGCATCCGCACCTATAACTATCCCCAGGGTCGTGTCACGGATCATCGCATTAACCTGACCCTGTACAAGCTTGATGAGGTCATTTCCGGTGACCTCGACGCGGTGGTGGTGCCATTGCAGCAGGAACATCAGGCTGAACTGCTCGCGTCGCTGTCGGATGAATGAGCCGTCGCTGACCTGTGATGCGTTGCTCCGGAGGGCCATGGTGGTAATCGCCGGAGAGTCTCCCCGGCTGGATGCGGAACTGCTGCTCAGTCACGTGACCGGTCTGACCCGCACCAGTTTTCGTGCCTGGCCGGAGCGTCAGGTGACGACGACCGAAGCACGGCGTTTTGAGGCACTGGTCCAGCAACGCGCCAGCGGCCATCCGGTGGCACACCTGCTGGGAGAGCAGGAGTTCTGGTCGCTGTCCCTGAAAGTGAACCCGGCAACCCTGATTCCCCGGCCCGACACCGAATGCCTGGTCGAGGCCGCCCTGACACTGCCGCTTCCTGAAGCGGCCTGCATCCTCGATCTGGGTACCGGCACCGGGGCCATCGCTCTGGCCCTGTCCAGTGAAAGGCCGTTATGGCAGGTGACGGCATGCGACGCGGTGCCGGCCGCGGTCGAATTGGCCGAGGAGAATGCCCAGCGCCTGGCATTGCCTGTAAACGTGGTGCTCAGCCACTGGTTTGACGGGCTGCCGGCCGGGCGTTTCGACCTGATTGTTTCCAACCCACCTTATATTGCCCGGGGAGACCATCATCTGGATGAGGGTGACGTGCGTTTTGAGCCGGCATCTGCGCTGGTGGCCGGGGATGACGGGCTTGATGATCTCCGGTTGATTGTGTCGGGCAGTCCCGAGTGGCTCAATACCGGTGGCTGGCTGGTCATGGAGCACGGTTTTGATCAGGGGGCTGCGGTGCGTAACCTGTTCAAGGCCAGCGGGCTGGAGGCGGTCGAGACCCGGCGGGACTATGGTGGCCAGGAACGGCTGACATTGGGTCGGTGGCCGGGATGACGGACCCGGTCGATTGCACTGCGAGAGGGGCTGTTCATGCTCAGTGACGAGGAATTGATGCGTTACAGCCGGCAGATCCTGATGCCGGCGTTTGATGTCCACGGGCAGGCGGCACTGAAATCGGCCCGTGTACTGGTGGTTGGTGCCGGTGGTCTGGGCTGCCCCGTGGCGCTGTATCTCGGGGCTGCCGGCGTGGGTCACCTTACCCTGGTGGATGACGACACGGTTGAACTGGCCAACCTGCAGCGGCAGGTTGCGTTCAGCCACGATCAACTGGGTGCAGCCAAGGCAGATGCCCTTGCCGAGCGGGTGCGGCGCATTAATGCATCGGTGTCGGTGGAGGTCATCGCGGAGCGCCTACAGCACGAGGCGCTTGTCCGTCGAGTGGCGGAAGCCAGTCTGGTGATGGACTGCACGGATAATTTCGAAACCCGGTTTGCCCTGAACCGGGCCTGTGTCAGCGCCAACGTGCCGCTGGTGTCCGGAGCGGCCATTCGCGGCGAGGGGCAATTGTCCGTGTTCGACCCCCGGGCGCCGGAGAGTCCATGTTATCACTGCCTGTATCCCGAGCAGGGTAATGAGGATCTGACCTGCTCCGAGGCCGGAGTCATCGGGCCGCTGGTGGGCATCATTGGCGCCAGCCAGGCGATGGAGGCGGTCAAAGTGATTTCCGGAGTCGGGCAGCCCCTGGTGGGACGCTTACTGATACTGGATGCCTGGCGCATGGAGTGGCGTGAGATGAAGCTGGCCCGGGACCCTGGCTGCCCCGTCTGCGCAGATCGCTAGTGCAACCGGCTCCCGCGGCCGCCGTCAGTCTTTCAACGCCTGAAACCTGGCGATGGCCTCTTTTCTGCTCTCTTTCAGATCCACGATCGGCCGTGGGTAACCTTTTGGAATCACACCACCCTTGACGGGATCGTGGATACGTTTGTTGTCCAGCTTCTGCAGTTCCGGCACCCAGTGCCGGATGAATTCGCCTTTGGGATCAAACCGCTCACTCTGGGTCACCGGGTTGAACACCCGGAAGTAGGGAGCAGCGTCGGTTCCGGTTGAGGCACTCCATTGCCATCCGCCATTATTGGAAGCCAGGAAGCCGTCCACCAGTTTGGACATGAAGTAGGCCTCGCCCAGTCGCCAGTCGATGAAAAGATTTTTGGTCAGGAACATGGCGGTGATCATCCGCAAGCGGTTGTGCATCCAGCCGGTCTCGTTGAGCTGGCGCATGGCGGCGTCGACAATGGGAATGCCGGTGTGGCCGTTTTTCCAGGCCTCAAAATGGTCGCCGGGCGGGTTCCAGGTGAGGTTCTCGGTTTCAGGCTTGAAGGCCCGGTTCATGCTGACACGGGGGTAGTGGTAAAGAATGTGGATGTAGAAATCCCGCCAGGCGATTTCATTGACCCAGGTGCTCAGCCCTTCCTGATTGCCACCCTTGCCCTGTGCCTGGCGTGCCGCGACAAGGCATTGGCGCCCGGAAAGAACGCCGTTGGCAAGGTAAGGTGAAAGCTGGCTGGTGCCATCGATGGCCGGGAAGTCCCGTTGCTCCTTGTACTCGCCTCCATGGTCCGCCAGAAAAGCCTCCAGCTGGTCATGGGCGGCGGATTCGCCGGTTTCTACCAGGGCCGGTGGAGCCTCGGAGAAACCGTCCGGCATGCTGCGATAAACCTGGGGTTCCACGGCGTCCGCCTGTGGTGACGGTGACGCGAAAAGCGTCGGTTGTGTCTCTTCAATCCAGCTGCGCCATCGGCGGGAAAAAGGCGTGAACACCGAGTAGGGCTCGTCCTGCTGGGTCAGGATGGCGCCGACCGGCGCCACGGTCTGGTCCCGGTATTTGTTCACCCTGATATCGCTGGCGGCCAGTTGCGCCCGCACCTGCTTGTCTCGCCGGCGCTCATTGATGCCGTACTCTTCGTTGAAATGGACGGCGGTAATGGAATGCTCACGGCAATGCTGTTCCAGCGCGGAAATACCGGCACGGAAATCGGGCGCTTCCAGAAAAGAGAGCGGGATGCCCAGCTTGGCCAGGGCTTTGGACAACGCATTGGCGTGTGCGATGACGAACTGCACGCGCGCGGGCGACCAGTCGTGTTCCTGCCATTGCCCGGGAGTGATGATGAAGCAGGCTCTTACCGGGTCCCCGGTTTTACAGGCGGCAGTGAGGGCGGCGTTGTCGGCGATCCGCAGATCGTTGCGGAACCACACGAGTTGAGTCATGGAACGTCCTTGGCAAGGCCCGCCGCGCTGGCATAAGGGTAATTACCACACGGCGAACGGTAAATTCGTTACTCCAGATATTCGCTGGAAGGCATTGATTGGATTATAGTTAAAACTGTTTTACCGCCGGAATGTTCAGGAAGCACATGGTTGATAGTAAAGAAGGTACCGCTCTGCCGCGGGATGGGGTCTGGGGCCGTGCCTACACGCTGGAATCCGGGCAGACACAATTCCATGAGCTCAGTCATACCCGGCTCTGGGTCACCAGGCTTGATGTGGAATGGCAGATCCGTGCGGAGACGTCCCGACCAGACGTAGACCCCATGCGCTGGACCGAACAGCTCACTCATGTGCTGCCCGGTAGCGACGTTCCCCTGCAGCGCTTTGTCAAACCGGACGACGGCAACGACGTGGTGTTTTTGCCCGCGCTGGCGGGACTGCCCACGGTCATCCGTCCCTATCAGCCCCTGACCATTCCCGCCGGTGGAGAGTGCATTATCTATGTGGGCACGGTGGTCTGGCTGCGGGTGTGTGTCGGTGAACGGCGCACGCAGCTGACAGAACTGGCGCTGGCCGAGCCATCCCAGACCTGGGTGGGTCGCAATACCATGGAGGGTGAGGTGTGCTACTCGGCTCCGAGTTACGCCCGACTGGTGCTGGAAGCGGTTCCGAAACGGCCCTGGCGAGCAATAACGCCGGTCACGATCCGCAATCGCCGGACCGAGCCGTTGCTGCTTGAACGCTTCAGCCTGCCAACTCCGCTGCTGTCACTGCACACGAACGAGAAAGGTCAGCTGTGGACCCCGGGTGTCACCGTTGTGTGTGAAACCGACATGAATTCAGCCAGCCTGCACGTGGATCAGACCCTGTTCTCGGCCGCCGGGAACTGCAGCCTGATCACGCCACCCCGTGAAACAGGCAGCCGGGGCCGTCTGGTGCGTGCATTCGACCGGATGTTCGGCTGACAACCCCGGCAGACATGGAGCCATTGCATTGATTGAAGACTTCGAGAACATCCTGCTTCAGGTGGCCGGTGCCATGCCCTGGATGAAATGGCTGAGCGCTGCGTTCCTGCTTGTCATGGGCATCATCCTGGGCTCGCTGGCGGCACGAAGTGTATCGCGGATGATGCAGGCAAGGGCCTCGCGGCATCACACAGTGATGTTCAGGCGACTCGTGTTCTACGTGGTGGTGGGCCTGTTCGCCATGGCGGCGTTGCGGGAGGCGGGCTTCTCGCTGGATGTGCTTCTGGGCGCGGCCGGTATCCTGACGGTGGCGATCGGTTTTGCCTCCCAGACCTCCGCGTCGAATATGATCAGTGGTCTGTTCCTGTTGGTGGAGCGGCCGTTTGAAATCGGTGACTTTATCGAGGTGGACGCCACCATCGGGGAGGTCATCGCCATCGACATGCTCAGTGTCAAATTGCGAACCGCAGACAACCTGTATGTGCGGATTCCCAACGAAACCCTGATCAAGACCCGGGTCATTAACCGCTCCCGCTTTCCCATCCGTCGCCTCGATTTGACGGTGGGGATTGCGTACGCTGAGGATGTGGAGAAAGTCGAAAAGCTGCTCCTGGACCTGGCCGAACGCAGTCCGGCCTGTCTGGAGGAGCCACGTCCGTTTGTGCTGGTGACATCGTTCGGTCCCTCTTCGGTGGATCTGCAGTTTTCATTCTGGGTGCCCAAAGAGCGCATACTGGAAGGTCGCAGCAACATGATGGTGGATATCAAAAAAACGCTGGATCGGGAAAACATCGAGATCCCTTTTCCCCACACCAGTATCTATGCCGGAAGTCATTCCGCACCATTCAGGGTCGAACTGCTTCGGCCGCAAAGCACTGCCCACAAGGAATTGCCGGATGCCAACGAAGACGGATAAACCCGCCCCGCCACCCATTTACCCCACGCTGGATAACAGGATCAACCTGGGCTGGCGGGAATGGGTATCGTTGCCGGACCTGGATATCGGCAGGATTAAGGCGAAGGTAGATACCGGGGCGCGCACGTCCTGCCTTCATACGTTCCGGACTGAGCCCTACACCGACGGCGGATTACGCCGGGTGCGGTTCTGGGTGCACCCGGTTCAGAACGACCTCCACCATGTGGTGGAATGCGACGCCGCCGTCCTTGATGAGCGTACGGTTTCCGACTCCGGCGGACACCGCGAACTGAGGCTGGTTATTGAAACCCGCGTGGTGCTCGGTAATACGGTCTGGCCGATTGAAATGACACTGACCAACCGGGATTCCATGAGATTTCGAATGTTATTGGGGCGCACCGCGATGGCGGGGCGTTCCGTTGTGTACCCCGAAGCTTCCTACCTTGCCGGTGAACCGGCCCTGAGGACGATCAAATGAAGATTGCGATTCTGTCGCGCAACCGCCACCTGTATTCAACCCGCCGTCTGGTCGAGGAGGGCATTAACCGTGGGCACGAAGTGCGAGTGATTGACTGCCTGCACTGCTCGATGAACATTACCTCTTCGAACCCGCAGATCCATTACCACGAAGAAGTGCTGGAAAATTTCGATGTGGTGGTTCCGCGGATTGGTGCTTCGGTGACCTTCTATGGCACCGCTGTATTGCGGCAGTTCGAGATGATGGGGGTATTCCCCGTCAACGAATCCGTGGCGATTACCCGTTCCAGGGACAAGCTACGGTCTTTGCAACTGCTGGCCCGAAAGGGAGTGGGCATGCCGGTCACCGGCTTCGCCAACAAACCGGACAACGTGCCGGAACTGCTGAAGATGGTCGGAGGCGCACCGGTGGTGATCAAGCTGTTGCAGGGCACCCAGGGAATCGGCGTGGTGCTGGCGGAAACCCGCAAGGCCGCCGAAAGTGTGATCGAAGCCTTCATGGGATTGAAAGCGGACATCCTGGTCCAGGAATTCATCAAGGAAGCCGGCGGTGCGGATATTCGCTGCTTCGTCATTGGTGACAAGGTGATTGCTGCGATGAAGCGCCAGGGCGCGGATGGCGAGTTCCGCTCCAACCTGCACCGGGGCGGTACGGCATCGTTGGTGCGGATCACGCCGGAAGAACGTCGCACCGCCATCACGGCGGCCAAGGCCATGGGGCTGAATGTGGCCGGCGTGGATCTGCTGCGATCGAGCCGTGGCCCCCTGGTGATGGAGGTGAACTCATCCCCCGGACTTGAGGGCATCGAGAATGCCACCGGCAAAAATGTGGCGGGCATGATCGTGAGCTGGATTGAGAAAAATCAGCAGCCCTGGAAAACCCGCACCAAAGGGAGAGGCTGACGTGGCAAGAGCACCCTTTGTAATTGCGGATACCGAGATCAAGGCGGGTACCCGTCAGACCGTGGAAGTGCCAGTGGCGAAACTGTACACCCACACGCCCCTTCACATTCCGGTGGAAGTTGTGCACGGCCGTCGCGATGGTCCCGTGCTGATGGTGTGCGGCGCCATTCATGGTGACGAGATCAACGGGGTTGAAATTGTTCGCCGCGTACTGGGAAATTCGGCGTTACGCCACCTGCGAGGTACGCTGGTGGCCGTGCCCATTGTGAACATTTTCGGCTTTGTCCAGCGCACGCGTTACCTGCCGGATCGGCGTGATCTCAACCGCTGCTTCCCGGGCAGTGAAACCGGGTCACTGGGGGGGCGTATTGCTTATCTGCTGCGCACTCTGATCATGGAAAAGGTCACCCATATTATTGACCTGCACACCGGTGCGATTCACCGCTTTAACCTACCGCAGATTCGTGCCGAACTGACCAATCCGGAAACCACGCGCATGGCCGAAGCGTTTGGCGCGCCCATCATCATCAACGCCAGCCTGCGTGAAGGCAGCCTGCGGGCCTACGCCGACTCCCTGGACATTCCGGTGGTCACGTTTGAAGGCGGTGAGGCGTTAAGATTCGATGAGGTGGTCATCAGCAGCGGCGTGAAAGGGGTGATCCGGGTCATGCGGGAGCTGGAAATGGTGCCGGCGAAGAAGGGACCCAAACCTCCACGCAAACGCTCTGAAACTGCGGCGAACTCGCTCTGGGTGAGGGCGGATATCGACGGTATCATGCGCCCGGTGGCCCGGCTTGGCCAGCGGGTGCGCAAGGGGCAGAAGCTGGCGATGGTGGCGGACCCGTTTGGTGAGACCGAAGCGGCGGTGTTGTCACCGGTGTCCGGGATTGTCATCTGTGTGAACAACCTGCCCCTGGTCAATGAAGGTGAGGCCATTTATCACATCGCACGATTTGATGAGTTGGGTGAAGCCGAGAAGGCCATGGATTATTTCCGCAGTACCTACGAAGCCGAAGTGAGTGAGGCGGTGGTACCGGTTCATCCATGGGACGAACTTCAGAAATAGGCGGCCGGAAACGACCCGACGGGAGAAGGGCATGATCTGGGATCAGACGATTATCCAACTGGCGCCCCTGCCGCGGGGCGTGCATCTGGTGACCAATGAGGTGCTGGCCCAGGCGCCGGACCTGCGAAACTGTGAGGTCGGGCTGCTGCACCTGTTCATCCAGCACACGTCTGCGTCACTGGCGATTAATGAAAACGCCGACCCGGATGTGCGCGGGGATCTGGAGCGGCACCTCAATGTCATGGTGCCGGAAGGCGCGGCCCACTTCCAACACACCCAGGAAGGGCCGGACGATATGCCGGCCCATATCAAGAATGTGCTGATCGGCCCATCGCTGACCCTGCCGGTCGCCCATGGCCATCTGGCATTGGGCACCTGGCAGGGCATTTACCTTTGCGAGCACCGCGACCAGGGCGGCGCCCGCCGCCTGGTGGCAACATTGCAGGGGCGCTGGTAAACAGGCTTTCAATCCAGCGAGGTAGCGGCCAGTGCCTGCTGACCATCCGGGCTCAGCAGCGGCAGCGACACTTCGCCGCTCACACTCACCGCCGGCACGGTCAGGTCCCGTGAGAAGGCGCCGAGGAAGGTCGGGTGCTGACCGTACAGCATCAGCACCAGCTTATCTCCCTGATTCAAACGCTCCGCAATGCCCGTCAGTTCCAGGCTGTGTTCTCCGAACCCCCGGACGGGCAGCACCTGTTCGTCGATCAGCTCCGGCAGGCTCGCGCCACCGCGAACGACCCCTACGCCGACAAACAGGATGGCATCGCAGGTGGCCGTGCCCAACAGCGGGTCCGATGCATCCAGGCAGAACCGCTCTGTGCCCGCAAGGATGGGGCCCACGGTGAGCGTGGCGGTCGGGATCCCGGCGATCACGCCGTCGCGGTCCATGGTGGTCAGGGGAACAACGGTTGGTAGAAGGCCGGCCACGCCGGTCAATGGCGTGACGGCAATCTCTTGCCCGAATAGTTCGCGATTCACCGGGAAGCTGACACCGCCGACGGTGACTTCAGGCGTGGCCACCGCATCCCCGGGGGTGAGCGTGTAGCAGATCTGGTCTCCGGTGGTGATGACGTTGTCGGCGTCGCCACGATCCAGCAACTTTTCATTAAACCAGGCCACGGCGGCCTGATTGGCGTTGATATCGCCACAGTTGGCCAGGACATTCAGCCCCGAACCGGCCAGTTCCGGTAAGGCCTTGGCGTAGAAATCCAGGCTCGGGATAGTCTCCTGGATCAACCCGACATTGGGTGACAGGTAATGGTGGCTGAAGGGGTAGGTCAGCAACCGCACATCACCACCGGCGGCCTTCAGCTCCCTGTAGTTTTCCCAGGCTTCGTTAAAGGGAAACAGGCTGTCCCGCATGCCCTGGAACATAAGCACATCCACCGGATAAGGGGAGGTCTGCGGAGTCTTGATGACGTAGCGGCCGTCGCTCGTGACGGGCAGGCGGCCGGTGATCGGGTCGAGAAGGTATTCCTGGGTGCTGCCGCTGTCGAACAGGCTCAGATTACGTTCATTCTCCCAGAAGTAACTTGGGCTGTGGTAGTGCAGGAAGTCCAGTGCCGGCTCCGGGAAGCGGTTCTGGAGAATACCGTCGATCAGGGACGAGCGCAGGAAGGGATCCATTGAGCCGCCGCTTCCGCTATCTCCGGCCACTGACAGGAAGGCCAGCCAGTAGTTCTTGGTGACGTTGCCCGGATTCAGGCTGTAGGTCAGGTCGTGCCAGGTGATATGGGGAACCATCGCGTCCAGGCGCTGGTCGGGATCCACGTTATACAAGAGGTACTGGAATCCACCACCGTAACTGCCACCAATTCCGCCCAGTAGCAGGTTGTCGTCGCGATACTTCAGGTAATCCAGGTGGGTCTCTGCCCAGTCAACGATCTGGATCAGGTCCTCGCCTTCGAAATCCGGATCCATGACCCGAATGGTGCCGCCGCTTTCACCATGACCACGTTGGTCGATACTGATCACGGCAAAGCCGGCGTTTACGAGGGGCGCAATCGGCGCCAGTGGATCGTCTCCAGCCTCAACGGAGCGGGAACCGCTGAATCCATGGCCCTGCAGGATCAGTGGATGCTCGGTGCGGCAGTCAAACTGAGCCGGCTCGAAGACCTGAAAGACGATGGCCGCGCCGTCGACGCGGGACGGCATCTCCACCCGATAGCTCCGACCACCGCTGAGGTTGGTTTCCTCCCCGCAGGAGGCGTGATCGAGCTCGCTCAGGCTGGCAGTCAGTGGGCGTTCGATGACCCGGACGTCCGGTTCCGGTGGCGTCGCCGCGGGCGTGGAGTCGCGGCTGTCCGTGTCGCCCTGGACACTGCTGTCGGCGCTGGAATCCGAACCGCTGCCGCCGCCACCGCAGGCGGACATCCACAGCGCACTCATACCAATCAACAGGCTTCTGGTGAAGTTATTCATAATCTCGCCTTTGTTTCTTCTTGTTAAGGTGGTTTACATAATGTGACAAAGATCACATTATGCTGGCGGCGAGTGATGAGCGATGGCCAGAATGCCTCAAGGGCCCGGCCGGAGAGTCAAGCTGGGGTGTACATGGGTTCAAACCGGAATTGGTTACGGCCGTCTCTCTTGACGCTGTAGAGGGCTTTGTCGGCAGTCCTGATCAGGTCTTCTGCGGTGGATCCGGGACTCGGCACCGCAGTGGACAATCCAATGCTCAGTGTCACAAAGGGCTCAACGGGACTACCGCCGTGCTTGATCCCGGCCTGGTTGATTGACGTGCGCAGTGCCTCTGCGATTTCCAGAGCCTCACTGGCTGGCGTTCCCGGCAACACAATCAGGAATTCCTCGCCACCGAAACGGGCCACCATGTCGGTGGTCCGTTTGGCGGCTTTCTGCAGCAATTCCGCCACCCGTTTCAGGCAGGCGTCGCCCGCCTGGTGGCCATAAAGATCGTTGTAGGCTTTGAAGTAGTCGATGTCGATAATCATCACGCTGAGCGGGAGATGTGTCCGGCTCAGCAGGCTCCAGTCCTGCTCCAGCTTCTTTTCCAGGGCGAACCTGTTGGCCAGTCCCGTCAGGGCATCTTTCTCCGACAGCTTCTTTAACTCGGCATTGGCACTCTGGAGTTCATCCTGCATGGTCAGTACCTTCTCATGCTCGGACGCCAGTTTCGTATTCAGGCCCAGCAGCTGGCTGTTATTGGACTCGATAAGCGTCAGCATGGCGTTGAACTCTTTCGAAAGCGCGCCGATCTCGTCATTGCTCCTGACGGAGGCGCGCATCGAGTAATCCATGGTGCCGGAGAGGCTGGCGATGTCATCTTTGAGGTGCTGAATGGGACGAACCACCACATTGTGGAACAGCCACAGCAACATCAGGACGAAGGCGATGCAAAGGAGGACAAAGAACGCGATGCCGTAAACGGTGGTCTCACTGCCAAGGCGCGTTATGCTGCGGGCCATATTGGCCGAGGCGCGCAGGCTTGGAGAGCCCTCAATGCTGTAGATTTTGGAAACCGAGAGCAGGTCTCCGCTGATGTTGTTGATCGAATAGTCGCCGGGCTGCAGGTCCTCGTAAGGCGGCTCAACCGGCTCGATTTCAAAGTCCAGCACGATGTGCTCGGAAAACTTTTCCACTACCTCTTCGTCAAGAAACTGGCCGAAAAGTACGTAGCCCCGGGCATCGCCGGACCCGTCGCTCCTGACGACCGGGCGGACAGAGAAAAGTATCGGCGTGTCTTCAACGACCATTACGCCGCTGACGGTCTGGTCATCAATGTCTTCATCGGCATCAATGGTTTGGGCATGCGCAAAGGCGGAGGGAAGAATGTCTCCGAGGTATTGGTCGGTATGGTCGTGGATCTCGCCCTCCGGCCCGAAGTCGTAGACCCGCGCCCAGACAGCATCTCCGCTGTTGTCCATGAACAGTGCCACGTCGAACCTGAAATTCAGGAACGTCTCGGGGTGCAGGTTAGACTCAATGTAATCGACATTGCGGTCTTCGACAAACCGGTAGGTATCATCCCACGCCGACCAGTCATACACTGTGAAATCAATGATTTCCCGCTGTGACTCCAGTCGCCGGATGGCGCGATCGATGTTGTCCTTCGCGTAGTGGACTTCCAGGTCAGTAAAGGCCGGAAAGATGACCTTGGTCTGGATCAGGTAAGCCGCCAGGGACAGCAGCAGCCCCATCAGTATGACCGGAAGTGCTGTTTTCGACGATAACGACATCGCATCTAGCCTTTTTTCTCATCCCCGGCTCCCTGGCTCCATTAAGGCGAAGCCAGGGTTCGAGGTTGAGGTTGCAGTTCAGCCGCTAGAGGTTTGCCTCTGCGTACTCTGCCAATACAGAGCGGGGTACGCCCTGCAGGTGGATGTGCCCTCCGTGGCGGAATCCCTTGAATCGTTCGGTCATATAGGTGAGGCCGGAGCTGAGTGCGCTCAGATACGGCGTATCAATCTGTGCCAGGTTGCCCAGGCAGATGACCTTCGATCCGTTGCCGGCCCGGGTAATAATGGTCTTGATCTGGTGCGGCGTGAGGTTCTGGGATTCATCAATAATGATCAGGCTGTGCTGGAAGCTGCGACCGCGAATGTAGTTCATGGATTTGAAATGCAGCGGTACCTTGCTGAGGATATAGTCGACGCTGGCGGTCATGTTCTCGTCGTCTTCGTGCAGGGCCTCCAGGTTATCGACGATAGCGCCCAGCCAGGGCTCCATTTTTTCCGCTTCGGTGCCCGGCAGAAAGCCGATGTCTTCATCCAGTCCCTGGGTGCTGCGGGTGGCGATGATGCGCTTGTAAAGCTTGCTGGCCACGGTCATTTCGATACAGGCGGCCAGCGCCAGGATGGTTTTGCCGGAGCCCGCCGAGCCGGTCAGGTTGACCAGGTGGATATCCGGATCCAGCAGCAGGTTCAGGGCCAGTGCCTGGTAAATATCACGGGGCACCAGTCCCCACACTTCCTCGTTCATCAGGTCGTGCTGGTGCAGGTCCTGCATCACCAGCTTATCCTCGGACAGGTCCACCACTTTTCCGACGAACCCCTGTTCATCGACCACGAACTCGTTGATATTCAGTCTGGCCAGCTCTCCCTCGCGCTTCAGGATGTGTTCAGTCACACCCTCCCGCTGGATCGTTTCCACCTTGGCGATGTTGTCCCAGAAGGAGTTGGGGAACTCCTTGTAGCCCTTGGGCAGCAGGTCGATATCGTCCAGCAGCATGTCGTTGTGATAATCCTGGGCTTCCACCCCAAAGCCACGGGCTTTGAGGCGCATGTTGATGTCCTTGCTGACCAGGATGATGTCACGGGATTTGTGGCGGTTCTGCAGTGCCGCCAGGGTGTTGATGATCTTGTTGTCGTTCAGGTGCTCGGGCAACCCATGATTGCCGTGGTGTTCGGTGCTCATGAGGATGGACAGGGTACCCAGCGGTGCGGCTTTTTTCCCGCGCACAATAGGAACGCCCCGCTCAATGTCCTTGGGGCTGGCATCGCCTAACAACTTGTCGATACTGCGGATTGCCTGCCTGCAGTCGGCGGCCACCGCCTGTTTGCCGGACTTCAGGCTGTCGAGTTCTTCGAGGACTGTCATCGGGATGATGACGGCGTGTTCTTCAAAATTCAGGAGGGCGTTCGGATCGTGAATCAGGACGTTGGTGTCGAGGACGTACATCTTTCGGCGAGCTTGCGATGCTCCTGGCATAGGGCGCGTTACCTCTCTGGTGGCTCGGGCGTTTCAGGCACAGCGACTGGCGAGTTCCTTGTCCGATATCAGTTTTAGCATGTCGTAAGTGGTGATGATACCAGTGATTTTGTCGTCTTTTGTAACGAAGATCCGATGCAGGTGTTCACGCATCATGGTCGTGGCAATTTCCCTTACCGGCGTTTGTTCGTCCACGGCCATGACGATCGGGGTCATGATGTCGCGAACTTCCACGGGGACCTTGCCCATTTCCTCGAAAATGGCCATGCGCAAACGGCGTGCCTCACGCTGTTCGTCCGCGGTCAGGCGATGTTCCGGACTTTGGCCCGGCCCCTGCCGACTGGCGTTCCAGCGAAATTCCGTAATGTCTTTCAGGGTGGCGATACCAACGATGTCACCGTGATCGTCCGTCACCGGACTGCCGGTAATCTCATTGTCGGTCAGGAATCGGGCCAGTCTGTCCATCGTCCATGATTGCGGTACGGCCTTGATGCTGGGGGTCATGATCTCGTAAGCGAGAACCGTCATGTATCGGGTCCTGGTCTGTTAAAGGGTCCATTTTAACAGAGCTTAGCTTGTCCGCTGCGGCTAGTCATCCTCCGATTGTGCCGGTGCTTTGACGTCGATCAGCCGGCCGGCGTCGTCGTAGACCAGGGTGAACCCCTGATAACGCTCCCAGCGGGTTACCCGCTCCAATTGCTCCATGGAGCGCACGGGAATGTCCACCAGCAGCGTGTTGACGAGCCAGCCCGGAATGGCACCGTTGGGGTCGGTGTGCTGGATCCAGATCATCCGCGTCTGGTCGCCTTCGGGGATGAATCGGTAAAGAGTGTCGGAACGGTCCACCCTGACGTGGCCATCGACCTCGTCGCGGCGGGCGGGAACCGCATTCAGATCCATCACCACTTCGCCACTCTGCTCTTCGCCCGAAGTGCGTATACGCAGGACGTAGTCCCGGTCAGTGACCGGCCAGGGCATGTCGTTGACGGAATAGGCGTAACGGTCGTGGAAGTCGCCATCGCCGAAGGCGAGGGATTCAGTGCAGTTATGCACCCACTCCACGCAGGAACCCGGGTTGATCATGACCGCCATCAGGTTTTCCAGCGGGGTATCCAGCAGGGCTTCTGCCTTGAACGCCTTGAAGCTGGAGTCGCTCTGCTCAATGGTATACACGCGGATGTTGTCGGTTTCCTTGCGCAGGGTCCAGCCTTCGGCGTTCTCTGCGGGCAGGTCGGCCTGCGCCAGGGCAGCGCATACGCTCAGGGTCATGCCAGTGGCCCAGCCCAGAACAACCTGGGCTCTCAGGTTACGCATAGAGTACACTTCCTTGGTTTGGGTGCCGGCAGTCTAGCACGGGCCCTGGCGCGGGCGTTCAGTGGAATGAAGGGATTGTGAACTGGGTAGCCGCCTTTGATTATCATGTTGGAAAATGGCCTGAATTGACGATGAAAACAGAGCAGAGCATGTTGGTTGACGCGCAGGGGCGGCTTCGGTCAGGGGTGTTTGAAGGCCCCGTGGATTGCGTGAATTACATGGATTATGACTTGCGGACCAGTATGGACAGGCCCCGTTCACGACTGGCCCGCCAGTGGCGCTTCAACCAGTTCCAGTTTGTCAGTGCCATGGCGGACAACTGGCTGTTTGGTCTGGCGATTGTCGATCTCAAGCTGGTCAGTACGGGGTTCTTCTACCTCTATGATTTCGGGGCGGGGGAGATGCTCGAAACGTCGTTCACGCAGCCGCTCGCCCTCGGTACAGAAATTGAGCCTTATCCGGAGACGGGCACGGCACGCTTTCGGTGCCGGGCCGCAGAACTCAGGATCACCCCGGGCCCTGCTGGCCGACGTGTGAGTGTCCGAACGCCGAAGGGCGTGGACGTCAGTCTGAGCCTTGAAGACGATCATGCCCCATTGAGGCTTGCCTGCCCGGCCGGGTACAACGGTTGGGTCTTCACCCGCAAGTCGGCGGGCCTGCCGGTCAGTGGAACGATACGCTGGGGCAACCGGGAGTGGGTCTGTGACGACAATACCCGGGGTACCATTGACTGGAGTTGCGGCTATATGCGGCGGGAAACCGCCTGGAACTGGGCGTGCCTGGCCGGGCGGGTGGCCGACGGTACCACGGTGGGTCTGAACCTGGCGACCGGGGTGAACGAATCCGGTATGACCGAGAATGCGCTGTGGTTGAACGGTCGCTGTATCAAGCTGGATCTTGCCCGGTTCCGGTTTGACCGCTACGACCCGGCGTCGACCTGGCAGGTAGCAACCAGCGACGGTCGGGTGGTGTTGGAGTTCGTTCCATCGGGGGTGCGAAAGGAGCGGCTGAATGCCGGCTTCATAGCCTCCAATTTCCGCCAGTACGCGGGTACCTTCGAGGGCTTCGTGGTGGACGATGACGGCAGAAAAATCCCCGTAGCCGGGCTACGGGGACTGATGGAAGACCATTTTGCCCGCTGGTGAGGCTCAGCTCTCCGGCAGGGTGACGTTCAGCTCCAGTACCGAGCAGCTGTCATTGCGGTCCACTTCCACCTGGACCATGTCATCGCTGATCTGCACGTACTTGCGGATGACCGCCAGCAGTTCCTGCTGCAACTGGGGCAGGTAGTCCGGCTGCTCGCGCTGGCCGCGCTCGTGGGCGACGATGATCTGCAGGCGCTCTTTGGCGACGTTGGCCGTGTTGTTGCTCTTCTTGCTTCTGAAGTAATCGAGGAAACTCATCCCTTAGCCCCCCTTGAACATCCGTGAGAAAAAGCCTTTCTTCTGGGCGGTCATGAAACGGTGTTCCCGCTCCTCACCCAGCAGACGTGCCACGGCATCATCGTAGGCCTGACCGGCATCGCTTTCCGCTTCCAGGATGACCGGCAGGCCCTGGTTGGAGGCGTTAAGCACAATCTGGCTCTCCGGAATGACGCCCAGCAGGGGGATGGCCAGGATTTCTTCCACATCGGCCACCGACAGCATCTCGCCTTTTTCCACCCGCGCCGGGTTGTAGCGAGTCAGCAACAGATTTTCCTTCACGGGTTCCTGGCCCATTTCCGCACGCCGGGACTTGCTTTGCAGGATACCAAGGATGCGGTCGGAATCACGTACCGAGGAGACCTCGGGGTTGGTGACCACCACGGCTTCATCCGCGTAATACAGTGCCATCAGTGCACCGTGCTCGATGCCCGCCGGTGAGTCACAGACAATATAGTCAAAGGTTTCCGAGAGTTCGTTGATCACCTTTTCAACACCCTCGCGAGTCAACGCTTCCTTTTCCCGGGTCTGGGACGCGGGCAGGATGTAGAGGGTATCCACCCGCTTGTCGCGGATCAGCGCCTGGTTCAGGGAGGCTTCGCCCTGGATGACGTTGACGAAGTCATACACCACCCGACGCTCGCAGTTCATGATGAGATCCAGGTTGCGCAGGCCTACGTCAAAATCGATAACCACGGTCTTGTGGCCGCGTTTGGCCAGACCCGTGCTGATTGAGGCGCTGGTGGTGGTTTTGCCTACGCCACCCTTTCCTGAGGTAACGACAATGATTCTAGCCAAGGTTACATTCCTGTTTCGCAGTGGATTCGTCGTTTATCCCGATTAATCCGGAAGTTATCGTATGATCAGGCCTTATCCAGTGGCGTAACCACCAGCAGGTCATCCCTGAGCTGGATCTGTACGGCAGCTTTCCAGCCGTTATCCTGAAGATCCTCGGAGATTTTATAGTGTCCGGCGATGGACACAAGCTCCGCCTCCAGTGACTGGCAGAAAACCCGGGCGTGTTGCGCGCCGTGGATACCTGCCAGCGCACGACCCCGCAAGGGGCCATACACATGGATATTGCCGGCCGCCAGTACTTCCGCCCCAGCCTGCACCGGAGCCAGGATGATCAGGTCGCCTTCCGGCGCATAGACCTGCTGGCCGGAACGCACGGGCTGGCTGATGATTCGCGCCGGCACTGGTTCCGCCGGCGTGCCCGGGGTTACCGTCTCGGCCGGTTCGTTGGCCGCTGTGGCACCGTGGGGGGCGGTATCGACCTCCCGATCCCGCTGGCTACCGCCAGGCAGCAGGGCAAGCGCGGCACCCCGGGCCAGCCTGCGTTGATCGTCGTTGCCGCCGCGAACACCGATGACGTGGATGTTGTGGCGGCGGCAGGTGCCGATGATCTTGAAGAAATCCAGCTCGCTGCTCAGCCCCTCGTATTTTTCCAGACTGATGATCAGCGGGATGTCCTTGAAAAATCCCGGGGCCTGGCTGATTTTGTCCCGCAGGGTGTCTTCGAACTCGCCATCGTCAAAATAGTAGAGCTCCAGGGCGGTCATCGACACGCTGGCGCTTTTCAGTTGAAAGCAGTGTTGTACCCCTGAGGTGGCGGTATCGCTCATGAAAGGCTCTCTTCCTTGGAATCGTTCCGGGTGTCAGCAGGGCGGGCGCGCAGGGGCGTGCCCTCGAAGCGAACGCCGGACCAGCCGGTGCTGATGAACTGGCGAATGTTACCATGACTGTTGCCCGTGGGGTCGTTCAATACCTGTTGGTAATGTTGGGCGAACAGTTGCAGGGTATCCGCCTCGCTGAGGTTGCAGTATTGCCCCAGTGCGAAGACCTGGCAGGAGCCTGCATTTTCACCGGGGGCGTTGAACAGGGGGCCGTTGTGAAACCCGGTCGGCTGGTACTCAAAGTGCCGCTCAACCAGCGCCAGGGTGTCGCTGAAGTCCCGGTGCCCGGCCTTCAGTGACGCCAGATGGATGCTTACCGATTCATTGGGATTCATGATGTGTGATCCTGCCTCGGGCCTTTCTGGTAGAGGGCTTTCCACTCGTCATAAGGCATGCCGTAGATGATTTCGCGGGCCTCCGGATCAGAGAGCTCTACGCCCCGGTCGGCGGCTTCTGCGCGGTACCATTTTGAGAGACAGTTGCGACAGAAGCCGGCCAGGTTCATCAGGTCAATATTCTGGACTTCAGGATGCTCCCGCAAATGTTGTACCAGGCGACGGAACGCAGCGGCTTCAAGGTCGGTCTGTGACGGTTTGGGTGTGGAATCGGTCATGATAGCTCACGTATTGGACAGTCGTCCCGAGTGGGTGGTCTCGGGCTGTAGGGTTCCTGACATTCTCAGGATGTTGCCGTAAGATACAAGGCTGTATATATGTACAGATTGCTAACCCGGATGACTGCCGATGCCACAGCGCAAAATCATACACGTGGATTGCGATTGCTTTTACGCAGCCGTAGAGATGCGCGACGACCCCTCGCTCAGAGACGTGCCGCTGGCCGTCGGCGGTGAGGGTGGTCGCGGGGTGGTCACCACCTGTAATTACCGTGCGCGGGCATTCGGTGTGCGTTCCGCCATGCCCGGGGGTGAAGCCCGTCGGTTGTGTCCGGGCCTGGTTACGGTGCCCCCGGACATGGCCCGCTATCGTGCCGTGTCGCAGCAGGTCATGGCGATCCTGCGGGAACTGACCGACCTGGTCGAGCCTTTATCCCTTGACGAAGCCTTCCTGGATGTCAGCGATGTGACCGAGCACAAGGGCAGTGCCACGCTCATGGCCCGCCATCTGCGGAAGCGGGTCAGGGACGAGGTGGGAATCACCATTTCTGCCGGGGTCGCACCGAACAAGTTCCTGGCCAAAATCGCCAGTGACTGGGAAAAGCCGGACGGTCTGTTTGTGATTCGCCCTGAGGATGTGGAAGGTTTTGTGGCGAGCCTGCCGGTGGAGAAGCTGTTCGGGGTGGGTCAGGTCACTGCCGGGAAACTGCATGCCCTGGGCGTTGCTACCTGTGGTGATTTGCAGGCGCTCGGCGCCGAGGTGTTGGTGGAGCGGTTCGGCAAGCAGGGTTATCGCCTGCATGAGATGGCCTATGGCCGGGATGATCGGCCGGTGGTGGTTTCCCGCATTGCCAAATCCCTGAGTGTGGAGCGGACATTCTCCCAGGACCTCCCCGATAAGGCTGCCTGCGAGGCAGTGCTGGCATCACTGGTGGAGGACCTCAAGTTGCGGCTGAATCGCAAGGCCCGCGAAAAGCCGATCCACAAGCTGTTTATCAAGATCCGTTACAGCGACTTTTCCACGCACACCCTTGAACGGGTCAAGGAGCAGATTCAGACACCGGAGCTGGACGACTTTACACCGCTGTTGGATGAGCTGGTGACAAACCACCAACGCCCTGTACGGCTGTTGGGGCTTGGCGTCCGGTTTCGTAATGACGAGTCGCCCGTTACTCAGTTGAGGCTGTTTGATTAGCCTGTAACCGGTACGGCGAACATGGTCAGTGCGGTGGGAGCGAAACCCGCGACTGCCAGCGACCCCAGGCAGCCTCCGATCAGGGCGCCCGCAGCAACGTCGCTGGGGTAGTGTAGGCCGAGCACCACCCGGGAGGCGGCCACGCTCAGGGTGAACGGCAGCAGCAACCAGAACAGTCCCGGGGCCATCAGTGCCAGTATGGTGGTAAAACACACGGCGTGAAGGGTGTGGCCGGATGGGAAACTGTAGCGATCCAGGGGCGGTGTGCCGCAGTTGATGCTCGGGAAGGAAATAAATGGCCGCTCGCGGATCAGCCAGCGCTTGAGCAGCTTGTAGGTGATAGTGCAGGTCAGCCCCGTTGCCACCATGAGCAGCGCCAGTGCCATTCCGTCCTGCGGGCGTAGCATGGGCAGGCTGAGAATCAGGGCGTACCACAACCAACCATCACCCAGGCGACTGACCAACTGAAAGTAACCGTGCACCGGCCGGAAGCGCAGGCTGCGGTTGATGGTCTGACACAGCGCGTATTCGCGCTGGTCCACCAGGTTAAAGAAGCGAGATGCTCTGGTTGTTGATGGCATGGCAGTTGGCCTTTATTGGCTGATTGAATACCAGCTGTTCAAACTGCTCGATCTGGCTGGCCCAGTTCAGTTCCAGGGCGTCCAGGCGGGCCTGGGCGCGGATTCGGTTCAATAGTGTGGGCTGGTCCGCGAGGCGCAGCGCGTTATCCACGAAGGCCTCATCGTCCTGCAGGGGCGCTTTCATGCCATTCACTTCCTGGCGGATGTGCTCACTGGCCGCGGCGTCGTCGAAGGCCACCACGCCGAGTCCACTGGCCATGGCTTCGGTGACCACATTGCCGAACGTGTCGGTCTTGCTCGGAAACAGGAAAATGTCACCGGACGCGTAATGGCGGGCCAGGTCGTCACCACGGCGTGTACCGCAGAAAATGTAGTCCGGATGACGGCTCGCCAGCTGTTTGCGAAGCGGCCCATCCCCCACCAGTATGAATTTCGCCTGGGGGTGCAGCCCGCGGATGCGTTCGAAGCAGGCGGCGGCCATCTGCAGGTTCTTCTCGGAGGCAAGCCTGCCCACGTAGAGTACTGCTCGGTCGTTGCCTTTGAGTCCCCACTGCTTGCGCAGGTTGTCGTCCCGCTTGTGGGGCGTAAAGCGATGACAGTCAACGCCGCGGCTCCACAGGCCGGTGGGTTCGATGCCAATGGCAGCGACGGTTTGCTGCATTTTCTGGGTGGGTACCAGGGTAATGGCGGTGCGGTTGTGGAACCAGCGTCCATAGGTGCACAGCAGTTTCTCCAGCCAGCCCGCGCCGTAGTACTTGCTGTAGGCGTGAAAGTTGGTGTGGAATCCCGAGCTGACGGGAATGCCGAGGCGGCGTGCCGCGGTTACCGCTGCAACGCCCAATGGGCCCTGGGTGGCAACATAGAGGGCGTCGGGCCGCTGCTTCTTCCATCGTCTGGTCAGGGAACTGGCGCTGGCCAGGCCGAAACGCAGTTCGGGGTAGCCGGGCAGGGGCAAACCGGTGACTACGTGTTCTGCCGAAAACAGCTGGTCGCCGGCGCCCTCACAGGACCCGCGGCTCTCATGACGCTGACGTGGGCGTATCACCGTCACCTGATGTCCTCGTTGCATGAGTCCCTGGCAGAGGTGCCGCAGCGTATTCGCCACCCCATTGATTTCCGGAGGAAAGGTCTCGGAAACAATGGTAATGTGAGTGTTGCGTCTGGTCGCCGGGGGTATCGTGGTCACGATGCGTCCTGTATGTCCTGAATCATGCTTCCACTATGGGTAGTCGCTGTGACAGTTATGCGACAGCCCCATGACAATCTGTTTACCTTTTGATCAGAACAACCGGAGATCCTATGGAGAAGCGCAAGCTCGGCAATACCGATATTGATGTCAGCCTGATCTGTCTCGGCACCATGACCTGGGGAGAGCAGAATACGGAGCAGGAGGCATTCGAACAGCTGGACCTGGCGGTATCGTCAGGTGTGAACTTTATCGATGCGGCAGAGATGTACCCGGTGCCTCCACGGCCGGAAACCCAGGGGCTGACCGAGCAATACCTGGGCAACTGGCTGGCACGTCGAGGGCGCCGGGATGACCTGGTGATTGCTTCTAAAGTTGCCGGCCCGGGCAATGGCCTGGACTATCTGCGTAACGGTCCCCGCCTGACCCGTGACCATATCCGTGAGGCCTGTGACCAGAGCCTGAAGCGCCTTCAGACCGACTACATTGACTTGTACCAGGTGCATTGGCCCGATCGGAGCACCAATTTTTTCGGGAAGCTTGGCTACGTTCCCGATACCCATGAGCAGTCAACGCCCATAGAGGAAACTCTCTCAGCGCTGGATGAGCTGGTCAGAGAGGGGAAGATCCGCCATGTGGGTCTCTCCAACGAGACGCCGTGGGGCGCTATGGAATACCTGAGGCTGGCCCGGGAAAAGAACTGGCCCAGACCGCTGAGTATCCAGAATCCATACAACTTGCTGAATCGCTCCTACGAAGTGGGCATGGCGGAGATCTCGCACCGGGAAAAAGCGGGCCTGCTGGCGTACTCCCCCCTGGCGTTTGGCATGCTGTCAGGTAAGTACCTGGATGGCCAGCGGCCCGCGAAAAGCCGCCTGACCCTGTACGAGCGGTTCAGCCGCTATAATAGTGGCCGTGGTGAGCAGGCAACCCGCGCCTATGTGGATCTCGCCCGCGCCCATGGCTTGTCCCCGGTGCAGCTGGCGCTGGCCTGGGTAAACAGTCGGGCATTCGTCACCAGTAACATCGTCGGCGCCACCACTATGGAGCAACTGGAGGAGAACCTTGGCTCGGCGGAGGTGAACCTGACTGAGGAAGTTGTCGAGGCCATTGAGGCCATTCATCAGGAATTTACCTACCCCTGTCCCTGAGTCGAGGGTGGGTTGCGACCCAGGCTGCGCCGGGCTATGGGGCCTGGCGCACGCTTGCGTGGAGCGTTGTTAACAATCCGATACATGCTGAACCATTATTTGACAAAAAATGCCTTTGCTGGTGACAAAAACCTGACTTTTGTGTGCTGAAAATCACATCTTTCCTGGCGTTAATCATTAGACTTTAGCCCTACACGAACGTAAAATTTCGCGCAAATAACAAAAGGCTGTCCGACGTATCATGATCATCCGAATTTTCGCCGCCCTGCTTGCTCTCAACATGCTGGCTTTTGTGGTCCGGGCAGAAGCTTCCGAGCGTGTCATTGCCGAGGAAGCGGTTGCAGAGGATGTCTACGAGCTCCAGGAGCAGATGGCGGGCAATTTCGAGAATGACGATGCGCAGGATGCGTTTACCGAGATCGGTTCACGACTCCTCAGCCTGGGTCTGGTGCGTTCCGCCGAGCGCGGTAAGCGCTACGCCTCCGAGCCCGCCCGGCCTGATCACGGTGTGGCCTTGCTGGAAGAAGGCGCTGCCCTGAACCTGAAGTGGAATTTCTGAACACACCCTCCGTCTGATCCGAGCCCCCGTTTCCAGCGCTCTCCTGATTTCCTGTCTGTTTTGCCCCACCGCACGTTGCCTGAGCCCGGCCGTCATGTGATCATCCGTTGCGGAATCCTCGCTGAAGGCTATAAAGGAGTATGGACATGGCAGCAGACGCGCCCTTGCGCCTGAGTGATACAAACGCCTGTGTTGACGCGGTAATAGAGCGGGTTGGCAAGAACATCACGTTGGGGCTGCCCCTGGGGCTCGGAAAGCCGGTACGGTTTGTCAACGCGCTTTACCAGCGCGCCAAGGATGATCCGACCCTTAATCTTCACATCGTGACGGCTCTGTCACTGCTCGCGCCGCAGGGTGGGTCTTCCCTCGAAAAGCGTTTCCTGGGGCCGTTCACCGAACGCCTCTACGGGCGGATCCCGGAGTTGGCCTACGCCCGCGACGTTACTGCCCATCGCCTGCCCGACAACGTCAAGGTATCAGAATTCTTCTTCAAGGCAGGTTCCTATCTCAGTAATGAGTCCCAGCAACAGAATTATGTCTGCACCAATTACACCCATGCTGTGCGGGACCTTATGGCCCTGGGGGTCAATGTCATTGGTCAGATGGTGTCCCCCGGCTCGCAACACGGACAGCCGGGGCAGGTGAGCCTCAGCTCTAATCCTGACCTGTCGCTGGACCTGCTGCCGTTGCTTCGTCAGCGTGGGGAAGCGGGTACGCCGGTTGCCGTGGTGGCTGAACTCAATGGCTATATGCCGTTCATGGGGCAGCACGCCGCCTTGGGCGAAGAGCGTTTCGATATTTTGCTGGAGCACCGCGCTTCGGACTATCCGCTGTTTTCGGCGCCACAGATGGCGGTCAGTCCCGAGGATCACCTGATTGGCTTCTATGCCAGCACGCTGCTCAAAGATGGTGGCACACTGCAGGTGGGTATTGGCTCACTCGGCGCGGCGCTGGTTCACAGTGCCATTCTCCGGCACAGGCAAAACGATCAGTGGAATGCCCTTTTCCGGCATCTCGATGTTGCCGGGCATTTCCCGCTGGTCACCAGCGAGGGCGGTACGGGAGCGTTCCGCGAGGGCCTCTACGGTTGTAGTGAGATGATGGTCGACGGGTTCTATTACCTGCTTGAAGCGGGTGTGCTGACCCGGGAGGTTTATGACCATGCAGGGCTTCAGAATCTGATCAACAGGGGCGAGATCTCGAGCCGGGTGTCACTGGAGACGCTGGATGTGTTGCGCCGCGAGAAGCTCATCGACTCGCCGTTGAGGGCCAGAGATGTTCGCTGGCTGGCCCGCTTTGGCATTCTGAGAGCCGACGTGGAGTTCAAGGGTGGGCGACTCCGGCTGGGGGACCAGTCGCTGGACACCGATCTGGACAACGAATCGTCCCGGGAGGCGCTGGAAACCGTCGCACTCGGAACGCACCTGACCGGTGGCATCGTCATGCATGGGGGGTTCTACGTCGGCCCGGAGACATTCTACCAGTCCCTTCGGGACCTCCCGGAGCCTGACCGCAACCGCATATGCATGACCAGTGTGAACTACATCAATCACCTGTACGATCATGAGTTTGGTAATCAGCGCCTGAAGGCGTCCCAGCGGGTGCATGGCCGATTTATCAACTCCGCGATGATGTACACCCTCAACGGAGCGGCGGTGTCCGACGGACTGGATGACGGGCGTGTGGTCAGCGGCGTTGGCGGCCAGTACAACTTCGTCGCCATGGCCCACGAACTGCCGGGTGCCCGCTCAATCCTGACGCTTCGAAGTACCCGCGAATCCGCCGGAGAAACAGTATCCAATATCGTATTCAGCTACGGTCACTGCACGATTCCCCGGCACTTGCGGGACGTGGTCATCACCGAGTACGGCATCGCCGATTTGCGGGGGCAGCCGGATGAACAAGTGTACCTGCGGCTGATCCGGATTGCCGATTCCCGTTTTCAGGCCTCTCTGCTGGCCCAGGCGCAGAAGGCCGGCAAGGTGTCGCGGGCATTCACCCTGCCGCCCTCCTGGCGGAACAACACGCCGGAGGCTGTACGCGAAGCCCTGGACGCGGTCGGAGGCGCGGAGGTGTTTCCCGCGTTCCCATTTGGCTGTGACTTCACCGATGAGGAACTGACGCTGGGGAAAGCCCTGAAAACCCTGAAAGCCTCAACGTCCACCCGACGTGGTAAACTGGCAACGTTGTGGAAGGCGCTGCGGGAAAACGACAGTGACGGGCGCTACGCTGCGCTGCTGGAGCGCATGGGTCTGTCCAGTCCCCGGGGCCTGAAGGCGAAGCTTGATCAGCGCCTGGTGATTCACGGCCTTCGACAACTCGATACACAACCGGATACAGGAAACCAAGAGAGCTGATGCAAAGACCTGACGTGTTTACCGTTCATTATGTCCTGAAAAACAAGATCGGAGAGTTGGTCGATACCTCGGAGGGCAGCGAGCCGCTGCATTTCCTCTACGGTAGCCCCGGTATCATTGCGGGTATTCAGGAAGCGGTAAAGGATCGCAACGTGGGGGATTGCCTGGAGGTCACGGTGCCGCCATCGATGGCGTATGGGGAGCATAACCCCGAGCTGATTCGCAAGGTGCCGCGGTCGATGTTCGAAGGCATCGAAAATCTGGATGTGGGGATGAAATTCCAGACCAACACCGGTGACAATGCCCAGATTGTGCAGGTAGTCAGTATTGACGGCAACCTGGTGAAAGTGGACGCCAATCACCCCCTGGCGGGCTTCACTCTGTACTTTGACCTGGAGATCGTCGGCAAGCGGGAGGCTACAGACGAAGAGGTTGCCCAGGGGCGTCCGCTTTACTGAACCGATTCGCCCGGCAGTCCGTCCGGCGGGATCAGGCCTGCTGATGGACGGGCTCGTCCGATGTCTTCCCTTGGCCTGCACCCTGATCCCGATAGATCTCGTCTACGCCCTGCGCCACCGTGTCCCGAAGCTCTTTCGCAAGCTCATCCCAGGCCAGGTCAGCGGTCACGGAGCGTGGGGGGTGAAAGGTCACGGTCACTTCCACAGCGGGGTGTCTTAGCATCCGCAGCAGGTGTGTCTGAAACTCGTCCTCGCCGATGAACGGGGCCAGATGATCCGGCCTGCCATCACGGGTGTAGGCAATGCTGATGGGCTGGATTCTGACCGCCGCATCCGCCGCAGCGCGCAGGAGGCGGCTGTGGAAGGGCAACACGGTGAGACCGCTGCTCGTGGTGCCCTCCGGGAAGACCAGAACCGATTCTCCGGCCTTCAGGGTGGCGGCAATCTCCGCCCTTGCGGCGCCAGCACGCCCGCCGCCCCGGGTTATGAACAGGGTTCCCGCCTGACGGGCCAGCCAGCCGATAACCGGCCAGCGCCCGACTTCGGCCTTGGAAAGGAAGCGCAGGGGAGCCTGTCCCCCCAGCACCGGAATATCAGACCAGGAGATGTGATTGCTTACGAACAGCACGGGTTCACGTGCCGGTTCGCCCTGGAGGCGCATGCGGAAACCGAGGCACCGGCTGGCGTTTCCGAAGCAGAAGCGAGCAACAGGCGCGCGATGGATGCGCCTGCGGAGTAAAAGTTCCAGCAACAGGCATCCGATTGCAATCAGGGCGGTGACGAACAGAAAGCCGGCAAACAGTGTCAGCCGCAGTGTCAGGCGAAAGGCTTCCATGTTACCTCCTCGGGGCAGGGCGAGATCAGACCCGGCCCATAAAATGCCGGCTGTAGCGGGAGGCCAGTCGGCTTACCTCGAGAACCACCAGCACATCTGCGCAACGGAAGTCCGGGTCCCAGCATGGTTCGCCGCAGACCCGCGCACCCAGGCGCATGTAAGCCTTGATCAACGCCGGTACATCCACAGGCTTTTCTTCCGAGGCCGGATGGGCCAGGTGAGGCAGTTCCCGCAGCGGCGTCACACGAAAGGCCTCATCGGCCATGAATTCGCGCTGCAGGTAGCGGGCGATGTTCCAGGCCTTCAGGCCGCCGTCGGCCATGCTGATGCTGGCGCATCCGATCAGGTACTGTACCTCGTGCTTTACCAGGTATTCCGCGAGCGAGGCCCATAACAGGGTGATGGTTGCGCCGTTGCGGTAATCCGGGTGTACACAGGTTCTGCCGAGTTCGGCGACGTTTCCCTGAACGTTATGAAAAGCGCTGAGTTCGAATTCACCTTCCGAATAGAACCCGCCAGCCTGGGCCACGTCGCGCTGGTGCAGGATGCGGGTCGTTGCGACCAGTTCGCCTGTGGTTTCGTCGGTCACCACCAGATGATCGCAAAAGCGGTCGAAACTGTCCGCGTCGATACCGGGCACGGTCGCCCCGAGATCAGAACCGTATTCTTCGGAGAATACCTGGTAGCGCAGGCGCTGTGCCGCCTCGACCATTGATGGCTGGTTAGTGATGCCGGCCTTTAGTTTGCGGGCCGGGCGGGTAATGCGAACGGATTGTGCGCTCATGAGCCTGTCTCATTGTTGCCGTTTACGGACAAGGCTATGAACCGGGTGTGACAACGGAATGACCCCTGGGTGACGAGTCTGTGACAGTTCCCCGCTGCTGTCTTGGACTGTGAGCTGTGTCACTGGGTGTAACAGCGTACCGGTTCCATGTATATTTCTGAATAGCATGTATAATTGCTGTTACAGCAGGTTGCCTGTATTGTCAGGATTCAACTGCTTCTTCTGAAACCGGAATAACAAAATCAGAGATGGACGGCGTGGAACAGACAAACGAAAGTTGGCGAATTCTCATTGTTGAGGATGACGAGCGGCTGGCAGAGCTGACGCGGGAATATCTGGAGAGCAACGGCCTGACCGTCACTCTGGAAACGCACGGAGGTCAGGCGGTCGAACGTATCCGCAACGAGCAGCCGGATCTGGTGGTGCTCGATCTCATGCTGCCCGGTGAGGATGGCTTGTCCATCTGCCGTCGGGTGCGTCCTTTCTATCAGGGCCCGATCATCATGCTGACCGCCCGTACCGATGACCTGGATCAGGTGCTCGGACTGGAAATGGGCGCGGACGATTACATTGGCAAACCTGTGAAGCCTCGGGTACTGCTGGCTCGTATCCGCGCCATGTTGAGACGCGTCAACGAGAGCTCCCAGGGCGATGGTGAAACGGTCAACGGCGAAGAGCCCGTGAGGTTGCAGTTCAATGATCTGATTGTCGACCGTTCCATGCGGGAAGCCTGGCTAAGCGATGAAAGTATCGATCTGACCAGTGCCGAATTTGACCTGCTCTGGCTCCTTGCCAGCAATGCCGGCCGGGTTCTGAGTCGTGAAGAGATCTTTACCGCACTGCGGGGTATCGAATACGACGGGCAGGATCGTTCCATTGACGTGCGCGTTTCCCGTATCCGTCCGAAAATCGGTGATGACCCTATCCACCCGCGTCGTATCAAGACGGTTCGAAGCAAAGGCTACCTGTTTGTAAAAGAAGCCTGAACCATCCGCCGCTGGCGCTGGCTATACTGCTTGAAAGGCGGGGCCAGCGTTCGTTGCCAGGGTTAAGCCCATGCCCCTGAAGTTTTTCCTGAAGCTCTATCTCCGCCTTATTGGTCTCACCTTTCTGGTGATGGTGTTGTGTGCGGCCCTGTTCATGGGCATCAACAGCGTGCGCGAGCAGTTCTGGAACGAGCGTTACCCCGAGCCCCTGATGCGGTGGCTTGCGTCCGCGCCCGCGCCGGAGCGCCATTACCCCTGGCTTGTCTCCCTTTACGATCTGCAGGTGGCGCCCGCTGAAGAGCTTGCACTCTCTTCCGTTGCCCTGGAGCGCCTGTCGTACGGCCAGGTCGTCGCCCGTGAATCTGCAACAGGCCAACAGGTCGTGGTAGCGCGGCAGGATGGGGCACTGGTGGAGTTGCGGCTTCGGGACACCTACCGCGATGTTGCCCATGCGATGGCGCTGATTGTTCGCTGGCATCTGGATGAAGTCGCTGGACCGGGAGACCGGGATCGTATCGCGGTTCAACTGGAACAGGCGCTGGGGATTCGGTTGGAGCAGATCAGCGACACGGCCGCCCTGCCGGACCCGGACGTGCTTGACCAGGTGTCCGAGCGAGGCGTGTCACTGTACCGGACGCATGCTGGACGCGCGGGCGTCCTGGTTCAGCTTAACGATGGGTCGTTGGTCAATCTGGCGTTGCCGCCACCCTTTGAGAGCTGGGCCTGGCCTGTGCTGGTCATGCTTCTGTTGGTCAGCGGTGGTGTTCTGGCGCTGGCGCTATACCTGGCCCTTAGAGATGTGGACAGCAATCTCCGGGCGGTGGAGTCCGTGGCGGTCCGGATCGCCCGGGGGGAAATGGGGGCGCGGATAGATACGGGCGACAGCAAGCTGGTTACCCGACTGGCCGCCGCGTTCAACGGGATGGCAGAGCAGATACAGCGTCTTGTGGGAGTGCAGCGGGAAATGATCCATGCGGTCTCTCATGAGTTGCGTACGCCAGTGGCCAGAATCCGTTTCGGTGTGCAGATGATTGAGTCTGCCTCCAGCCCGGAAGCCTTGCAGAAACAGTTGGACGGTATCGACGGTGACATTCAGGAGCTGGATGAGCTGATTGATGAGATCCTCACGTACGCGCGGCTGGAGCAGGGCGGCCCGGTGTTCTCCCTGCAGGAGGCGTCAGTGACCGATATCGTGCGTCAGGTGGTCGGTGAGCAGCAACTGATTCGGCCGCACCTGACCCTGGCTGCGGAGATTGACCCGGAGTCCGAACGCTGGGGGTTGTCCGATGTGGAGCCCCGTTATCTGCACCGTGCGGTCCAGAATCTGGTGGGCAACGCCGGTCGCTACGCCAGGGAGCGTGTGGTCGTGAACTGTCACTTTGACGAAGACAATTGTCGCATCGACGTGGAAGACGATGGGCCGGGCATTCCGGAAGAGGACTGGGAGAAGGTGTTCACCGCGTTTGCGCGTCTCGACGACAGCCGGACACGGACGTCAGGCGGTTACGGGCTGGGTCTGTCGATTGTCCGGCGTATTCTGTATTGGCATGGAGGCCAGGCGTTTGTCAGTCGCAGTGAAGCACTTGGTGGTGCCCGTTTCAGTCTCGTATGGCCACGCAAAAAGCCGGTTGATGCGATGGTGTGACCAAGTTCTCACACTATCACCTGATGTAACAAACGACATACACAACCGCTACTGAACCGTGGATGCCCGTGGTCAATAATGGATTTCGTAAGGGATGACTTTTGAGGTTGTAGTTCTTACGAACTTTCCTTGTTTCATTCGTCATTTGAGGGCCGGTTTTTCCGGCCCTTTTTTTTGGCTTTTTTGCAGTCCTTCCAGACCCCCCGGGATTTCCGCTGTTAGAATCACCAAAAACAACGGAGAGCCCAGACCCATGCCCGATTACATCCTTTCCATTGATCAGGGAACCACCAGCTCTCGTGCCATCGTGTTCGATGAAACCGGAAGCAGTGTGGCGGCCGCGCAACAGGAATTTCACCAGTACTTCCCCCGTGATGGATGGGTCGAACATGACGCCGTGGAAATATGGGAAAGTACCCTGGCGGTCTGTCGCCAGGCATTGGATGAAGCGAAACTGGAGGCTGCCAGCCTGTCGGCGATTGGCATTACAAACCAGCGGGAAACCACGGTCATCTGGGACCGACAGTCGGGCAGGCCCGTGCACCATGCCATTGTCTGGCAGGATCGTCGGACGGCGTCCACCTGCACCAAACTGAAAACCGACGGTTATGAGGATCTGGTGGTTGAGCGCACGGGCCTGCTCATTGATCCGTATTTCTCCGCCACCAAGATCGCCTGGATCCTGGACAACACCGAGGGCGCCCGGGCGAAGGCGGAAGCCGGTGAGCTCGCATTCGGCACCATTGACAGCTGGCTGTTGTGGAATCTGACCGGTGGCCGTTCCCACCTGACCGACGCCACCAATGCTTCACGCACGGCGCTGTTCAACATTCATGAGCAGCAGTGGGATGACGATTTGCTCCGGCTGTTCCGGGTCCCGAAAGCACTGTTGCCTGAGGTGATGGACTGTGCCGCGGATTTTGGCAGCACCGAGCAGCACTGGCTTGGGGCGCCTGTCCCGGTCGCGGGCATTGCCGGAGACCAGCATGCGGCGCTCATCGGCCAGGCCTGCTTTGAGCCGGGCATGGCAAAGAGCACCTACGGCACCGGGTGTTTTCTCATGCTGAACACCGGGGCCCAGGCGTTGCGTTCAGAGAACCGGTTGCTGACAACCATGGCCTACCGTCTGGACGGCAAGCCTTGTTACGCCATGGAGGGCAGCATCTTCGTGGCGGGTGCGGCCATGCAATGGCTGCGTGACGGGTTGCGGCTGATCCGGCATGCCAGTGAATCCGCTGCCCATGCGGAGCAGGTGGGCGTGGACAACCCGGTTTACCTGGTGCCAGCCTTCACCGGTCTTGGGGCGCCCCATTGGGATCCCCATGCACGGGGCGCAATCATGGGGCTGACCCGGGATACCGGCATTGCTGAAATCGTAACGGCCGGGCTGCAATCGGTGTGCTACCAGACCAAGGATCTGGTCCGCGCCATCCAGAACGATGGCGCGCGCCTGCAATCACTGCGGGTGGACGGTGGCATGGCGGTTAATGACTGGGTCATGCAGTTCCTGGCGGATATCCTGAATGTGACCGTCGACCGGCCTCGGGTGACCGAAACCACCGCCCTGGGTGCTGCCTATCTGGCTGGCCTGCACACCGGGGTCTTTGGAAGCCTTGAGGAAATTTCCCGGTTGTGGGAGCGGGAACGGCGATTTGAGCCGGTCATGAAACCGGCCCTGAGGGAGTCCCTCTATGCCGGCTGGCTGGATGCGGTGGAGAGGGTCTGCAACAACTGATCCGTCGCCTAGCCCGAGCGTTCGAAGGCAATGAGGTGATCGGCTTCCACCCGTACCGGTACGTGTTCACCAAGATGGAAGTCCAGGTGGCTGCGGAACAGGGCTTCGAATTCGGTGTCTTCCGAACACCGGAAACGGTACAGGGTTGAGGTGCCCGCGAAGGTCTTCTCAACGACCTTGGGCTTGAGTCCTGAGTCGGCGTCGTAGACGATGTCGTCCGGGCGAATCAGCACGTCCACCAGCGTACCGGGTGCCCAGGGGTAGGCGCGGTTGCCCCGAATGATACCCAGCTCGGATTCTATGGTGTCCGGCCCCAGGGTCTTGCCCGGAATGAACCCGCCCTGACCCACAAAGCTCGCCACAAACCGGTTCGCGGGCTCATGGTAAAGGTTGTAGGGCACGTCCCACTGCTGGATTCCGCCGTCCTTGAGCACCGCAACCTGGTCGCACATGGCAAACGCTTCCTGCTGGTCGTGGGTAACGAGTATGGCGCTGATGCCGAGGGTTTTCAGGATCTCCCGCACATCAAGGCTGAGCCTGCGACGCAGGTCGGTGTCCAGATTGGAGAAAGGTTCGTCCAGCAGAATCAGCGTCGGCTCAGGCGCCAGGGCCCGGGCGAGCGCCACCCGCTGCTGCTGTCCGCCGGACAGTTCGTGAGGGTAGTTGTCAGCCAGGTCCTGCAGGTGCACCAGGGTCAGCAGTTCCATGACTTTCTGCCGGCGTTCCTGACGGCTTTCGCGGTGCAGTCCGAACCCCACATTTTCGGCGATGGTCAGGTGGGGAAAGAGCGCGTAGTCCTGAAACACCATGCCAATACGGCGCTTTTCCGGCGCCAGCGTTCGGCCCGGCAAGCTGATGGACTGGGACTGCAGGCAGATCTCACCGCTGTTGAGAGGCAGGAAGCCCGCCAGAGCGCGCAAAACGGTACTTTTGCCACATCCGCTGGGGCCAAGCAGGCATCCGATATCACCATGGCTGAGAGCGAAGCTGACGTCCTTTACCACCGAGCCATCCCCATAACCGCAGGACAGATGGTTCACTTCCAGCAGCCAGTCGGCGGTCTGGGTCAGGCTCGAATTCATGGGCTTAATCCAGCTTATTAAGGATGAGGAATTCCAGCAGCGCTTTTTGGGCGTGCAGGCGATTCTCCGCTTCGTCCCATACCAGCGAACTGGCGTGTTCCATCATATCGGTCGAGATTTCTTCACCCCGGTGGGCCGGCAGGCAGTGCATGAAAACCGCATCCTTGTCGGCCACTGACATCAGTTGCGGATTAATCTGATAACCGCGGAACGCTTGTTCACGGGCTTTTTGCTCGTCTTCCTGACCCATGGAGGCCCAGACATCGGTTACCAGCAGGTGAGCTCCCCGGGCGGCTTCGGCCGGATCGCGCACAAGGCTGACCCTTTCGCGATGCGCTTCGACCAGATCGGTGCTTGGTTCATAGCCTTCCGGGCAGGCGACGCGCAGGTTGAAGCCAAACTGTGTGGCCGCATTTATGTAGGAGTGGCACATATTATTACCGTCGCCCACCCAGGTGACGGTCGCGCCGCGGATGCTGCCGCGGTGTTCGCGATAGGTCTGCATGTCAGCAAGCAACTGGCAGGGATGGAAGTCGTCGGTCAGGGCATTGATGACCGGCGCACGGGAGGCAGCAGCGAAGCGTTCCACGGTGTCATGGGCAAAGGTGCGGATCATCACCGCGTCCACCATGCTGGAGATGACAATGGCGGAATCCTCGATCGGTTCGCCCCGGCCGAGCTGGGTGTCTCGGGGAGACAGGAACAGGGCAGCACCGCCAAGCTGGGTCATGCCCGCTTCGAAAGAAACCCGGGTCCGGGTGGATGATTTCTCGAAGATCATCGCCAACACCCGGTTTTTCAGGGTGTCACGGGTGATGCCGCTGCGCCATTCCTTGCGAAGTTTGCTGGCATGGTCCAGCAGGCTCTCCAGCTCGCCGGAGTCCATATCGTTCAATGTCAGAAAGTGTCTTGCTGCCATGTTCTGGCCCTTTATTAATCGGAAACCCTGCCGCACCGGAAAAACAACAACGCACCGGCATGCGGAAAAATCCGCACCGGCGTGTAAACGTGACGGGAGCTGCGCTGACTGCCTGAAAGACAGGAGCTCAAGTTTAGCCCTTCGGGCAGGTGAAGACAACGGCGTGGCCTACGGTCGACGCCGGAGTTTGGTGACGGTGACGCGGCCCGTGTACAATGGCGGTCAGGTATATTGCCTTGAGGCAATCCCTTTTCCAATCAGAGGTGAGTGTTCATGGATATCAACGAAACCATCAAGAGCCAGCTTGAGGAAAATCCGGTCATTCTGTACATGAAGGGCACTCCCCAGGCTCCTCAGTGCGGCTTCTCAGCTAAAACCGTTCAGGCGCTGATGGCCTGCGGTGAGCGGTTTGCGTTTGTTAACATTCTCGACAATCAGGAGCTGCGCGAAGCCCTGAAAGTGTACTCCAGCTGGCCGACTTACCCGCAACTCTACATCAACGGAGAGCTGGTGGGTGGTTGTGACATCGTTCTGGAGATGTCGGAAAGCGGTGACCTCGCCGAGGCTGTCAAAAACGCTGCCAAGCAGGCAGAGGCCTGATCTAGGGACTTGCTTTCCGATCCGGGGAGAACACCAGTTCGACCCGGTAGTCTTTGCGGCCGTCACCCGCCGGTTTCCCCGGATATGGGCTGGCGGCCAGCGCCGCGCGGTATGCCGCCGTATCAATTTCCTGCACACCACTGGAACGGGTTACCCGAGCCTGGGTCAAGGCCCCGTTGTCCAGCAGATCCAGTTCAAGCTCCATGGTGACCGGCCCTGACAGCGCCCTCACAGCACGAATCCGGCTGCGTTTCAGCTCAATCGCAATACGGGTCGCCAGTTTGACGATGTAATCGTCGGTTTGACTGGGCGTAGCGGTCGTGCGTGTGATTTCCTCCGGAGTGTCCGTTATCTCGGGTGCCGGGGTTCCGCGCGCGCTCTGTTGGGAGGCTCTGGATGGTGCGGAATCGGACCGTTGGGTCTGCCTGGATGGCTCGACGGGTTGGGCACTGGGGGTGGATTTCACCACGGGCTTTTCCGGTCGGGGTGTAGGCTGCGGTGGTACCTCGAACTCGGGATTGCGGGGCGCTTCAGCCTGGCGCTCGGGCCGGGCGCCCGATGAGGTTTGCGGCGTCGGTTTGCTGCCGGGCGGTACCAGTTCGAACGTGAGAGTCGAGGCTGCCTGTTCGTCGCGTTCGAACAACAGCGGCAGGCCTGACAATACCAGGGTGTGCAAAAACAACGCGAATGAAACGGCCAGCGCTATCCGATATTGGGCCGGAAGGCCTGCGGCAGTGCCAGGGTCCTGCATGGGGCGTCAAATGCTCCGGGGCTTGGTGGGAGCAAGGCTAACCGGCCTTGCTCCGGAGACTTCCCACAACCGCATCCAGGGCACGATCAATCAGTGCTCCCTGTTCAAGCACCGTGAGGCGTCCGCGACGCATCTCGTGGGCCAGGTCTGTGCGACTCTTCTCGATGACTTTCAGCCCCATCCGGTTCACGAAGACGAAGCAGTCGGCCTCATCAATAATGGCTGACAGCTTGCAGCGGAAACTGGTGCCGTTGACCAGATTGAATTCCACCCAGTTGCCGATCTCGATGGCGTCGATCTGAGCAACGTATTCCGCGATGGTGGCGTCCTCAAGCTCCTGCTGGCGCTCAACGGCGGTGGGGGGCGTCTTGTCTGCCGGTTGTGCTTCCGGCATGTCCTGTCTGGCTTCTACCAGTGCGTTGGCGCGGAAAGCCTGGGTCAGTTCATGCTTGAGTTCGGCCATCATTTCGTCGAGCTTGGAGGCATTGTAGGAAACCTCTTCAAGTCCTGCCCGGAGGGACTTGATCAGACCCGGTACCACTCGCACCCATTGATCGCGCTCGTCGTCTTCCTGGTGGGGGTGGAGGCACCAGATCAGGTCATCCACGACCCGTACCGATTCCTGCCAGCGATGCTCAACGTCATCCCGGAGGTAGGCCAGGAACATGACGCGGCTCCAGCCGTTGATCAGAATGTTGCGGATCGACTCCGGCAGACGGTAGCGCCCGATTTTCTCCTTGAGGATCCGGTCGACTGTTTCCTGAGCCTTCTGGGACTTGATACGACCGCGCTCGGACTCACGGGTTCGCTGTTCCACCAGGGAGGCCTTGCGGTTTTCGCGGGCGAGGTACTGATCAAATTCCTCTCCCAGCGTCTCAAACAGCGTCACGTCACCATCAAACTCGTCCAGTATGCGCTGTACGATGGTGTGAATCTGGTCGTACAGCTTGTCCCGGGCCTTTTCATTGCTGTCGCTCCAGCCGATGCCGGCACGAGCCAGTGAGTTGAGCAGGCGCCGCGCAGGATGGGTGGTGCGGCTGAAAAAGCTCTTGTCCTTGATGACGACCTTGAGAATGGGGATCTGTAACCGGCTGATCAGGACCTGAATGGGTGCTGAGAGGTTGTAGTCATCCAGTATGAATTCGAACAGCATGGATACGAGGTTGATCAGGTCCTCGTCCATTTCGTTCAGGGCGGGCATCTTGCCATCGGCCGGGGCACTGCGCGCCAGCATCTGCTCCACCACCTGTCGTAGATCAACAGTGACCGGTTCTCCGGCACTCAGATTCTCACTGGCTCCGGTAGAGGGCTGCTGGGGCAGGGTGCTGAGCAGGCCGAACAATTCTGCGCCTCCAATAACATGAATATTTGGGTCAGATGCCCTGGAGGGCATCCCGGAGTGGGCACGCTGCAGCGACAGCATATGGCGGATCTGCTCAAAGATGGCCCCGTCGGCACCCTGTGATACACGTTCTTCCGCAGGCGAGTCTGTTCCTGGTGTCGTCTCGCTGCCGGGCGATGAGCTTTTCGGTTGTCCGTGCTGCTGCCCTGCCTTGCCGTGGTAGCGGAAATTGGGGATAACGCCGGCCTGGATCAGGATGCGGTTGGCTTCATCCAGCAGCATGCCAAGGTTGGATACCACATAGCGGTCGAACTGTTTGAGCAGAATCAGTCGTTCGCGGATCTGGATTTCGAGTGCCTGTATGGCTTCGGTAAACGCCCTGCACAAGTGCTCCGGGGCCATCGGGTTTACCGGGGACTCGTCGCTGGCTTCCGGATAGACCACGCTAAAACGCGCCTGTAGCTGCAGCAATGGGCCCTGGAAATGCGCCTTGGCTTTGGTGATCATGGCGTTGAGCGCAACCTGTTCTTCCAGGTCATCGTTTCCGACAAGCGCGAGGCTGTCGGCCGATGGTGAGCCAGCCTGCTGTTCGGCGTCAGGGGCATCGGCACCGCTGTGGGGTGGGTTCGAGAAATTCTGCGCCACGGCGTTCTGGAAGTGTCGCTCAACCCCTTTCCGCTTGATGCGAATCTCGCGCATTGCTTCGAAATAGCGGTTCTGTTCGTTGTTGCTCCGGGCGTTATTGGCCAGCTCGAACAACGAGTCATCCACCGCATCGAAGGCGCCTTGCAGCAAATCACCCAATCCGGCGACGACCGTGTCACGAATACGGGTCACATCAGCCGGAACGGGCCTGGAACTCCCCGCCTCCCTGTGCTCGCGGAGATAATGTATGCCGGACTGCTTATTCATGGCCGACTCCTTTTACGCCTCAACCGGATACATGACCGAGCTTACTGCCTTATGTTCTGATTATGAGTTAAATCTACCGTATTTTTCCCTTGGGTGACACGCCTAAATGATAACAGAAACACGTTACACAATAATTTCGGGGCGCCCTGAAGGGCACCCCGATGATGAAAGTCCACTGCTCCCGAGGCGGAGCGTCAGCTTGTATACACAGGGCCGATGCCCACGCTCCAGATCACCACGCTGATCGCCAGCAGGGCCACGAGCATGACCAGACCGACAGTCAGCACGGAAGAGGCGAACATGAAGCCCCTGTCCTCCGGAATCTTCATCAGTATGGGCAGACCCTCGTACAGCAGGTACACGGCGTAAGACACTGCAATCAGCCCCACAAGCATATTTACCCAGATGTTGGGATAAGCCGCGATGACGCCAAGCAGGAACATGGGGGTGGCGGTGTAGGCTGCCAGGGTGACGCCTCTCGGTGTGCGGTCCTTCACTTCGTAAGTCGCTGCGAAGAAATCAATGAACTTGCCCAGAACAAAAATGCCGGAAAGCATCGCAGCGTAGAACAGGACCGATAGCTGCAGCCCGCTGGATACCGTCAGCCGGGTGACCGCGCCATCACCGATCTGCCAGCCGACTTGTGTCGTTCCCACGAAACCGGCAACCGCCGGGATCAGCGCAAGAATGAGAATGTGGCCGATGTAGAGCTTGCTGACGGATTCGGAATCCTGGCGAATGGCCTCCCATTCACGATCAGGATGAGTGAGCAGACCAACCGTGTGTGTCAGGCTCATGGACAGACTCCTTGTGATTGTTGTTATGTCGCACGCATTCTCAGTCTTGGTGGAATACGGTTGGCGGTCAAGGAGCCGATTAAATTATGATCTTCTAAGCCGGGTTGCATAATAACCAAACGGTCTATCCCGGATGGAGTTTATAGGCGGCCTCGCTTCTTGCGACGGCCTGGGTGGACGATGGCGGCTTTCACCACATTGTCCTTGATCTGCAGGACTTCAATGCGGTGCCCGGCAACTTTCAGGCACACGTTGGTCTCGGGAATGTTTTCCAGGGTTTCGGTAATCAGGCCGTTGAGGGTTTTCGGGCCGTCCGTCGGCATTTTCCAGCCCAGGGTTTTGTTGATGGTTCTCAGGGCCGTCGCGCCGTCGATGATGAACGTGCCGTTGTCCTGGGGAATGATGTCGGGACTGGTCGCGGCGTAATCCGTGGTGAACTCGCCGACAATCTCTTCCAGGATGTCCTCCAGGGTGGCCAGTCCCAGCACGTCACCGTACTCATCCACCACGATGCCAAAGCGCCGTTTGCCCTTCTGGAAGTTGATCAGTTGGGTGTTCAGTGGCGTGCTTTCAGGAATGAAGTAAGGCTCCTGGCACAGGTTCAGGATCATGTCTTTGCTGATGTCTTCCTGGAGCAGAAGCTTGGAGGCGCTGCGCAGGTGAAGGATTCCCTGGATGGCATTGATGTCCCCGTTAAACACCGGAAGGCGCGTATGCTGACTGCTGCGAAGCTGTCGCAGTATGGTGTCCAGATCGTCTTCCAGGTCGATCCCGACCACGTCGTTGCGGGGCACCATGATGTCATTCACCGTAACGCTCTCGAGATCGAGTATGCCCACAAGCATATCTTTGTGTTTGGCGGGAATCAGGGCGCCGGCCTCGTTGACCACGGTGCGGAGTTCTTCGCGACTCAGGTGATCGTTGGCGGCGTCATCGGGTGAGATGCCAAGCACTTTCAGAATGGCGCCGGTGAACAGGTTGACCGCCCAGACCAGGGGGTACAGGATTTTCAGCAGGGGGCCGAGAATGTGGCTGGCCGGGAACGCGATCTTCTCCGGAAAGAGTGCGGCCATGGTTTTAGGCGTGACCTCGGCAAAGATCAGGATGACGAGGGTCAGCAGCAGGGTCGCGATGGCAATCCCGGCATCGCCCCAGATGCGAATGGCAATGACCGTGGCAATCGAAGAGGCCAGGATGTTGACGAAGTTGTTGCCGATCAGGATCACGCCAATTAACTGATCGGTTCGTTGCAACAGCCCCTGGGCGCGTTTCGCGCCTTTGTGTCCGGTCTTGGCCATGTGCTTCAGACGGTACCGGTTAAGGGACATCATTCCGGTTTCGGAACTGGAAAAAAACGCAGACAGGACAATAAGCCCGACGAGAATGCTGAACAGCACCGTCAGTGAGGTTTCATTCATCGATGGAATACCAGCTCAAGAACAAATTTGCTGCCATAGAAGGCGATCATCAGCAGGATGCACCCCGCCAGAGTCCAGCGGCTGGCGGTGAGGCCACGCCAGCCTTTGGTGTAGCGGCCGACCAGCAGAGCCACAAACACCACCAGTGACAACAGCGAAAACAGGGTCTTGTGGGCAAGATCCTGGGCGAACAGGTCCTCAATGAACAGGGCGCCGGTGACAATCGCGAGGATAAGCATGACAACACCCGCCCAAACCATCTCAAACAGCAGTGACTCCATGGTCTGCAGTGGGGGCAGGTTGCGCACCAGCACACTGTTGTAGTTGCGCTTGAGCTGGCGGTTCTGGAAATAGAGCAGGGTGGCCTGGATCGCGGCAAGGGTGAACAGGCTGTACGCTGTGACTGACAGAACAATATGTGAGAGCATGCCGTAGCTGTCTTCCGGCACCATGCGCGAAGGCGTATGGGTAACCAGCGACAGAATGATGGCGAGGACGGCCATAGGGTAGGCCGCGAGAAAGAGCGACTGAACCGGTTTGCGAAGGTTGAGGCCGAGCAGCAGGAACACGATCAGCCAGGAAATCAGCACGGAACTCTGGAAAAAGCTGAAGTCGAACCCGCCCTCGCGATGTACGGTCTGGGCAATCAGCAGGCCGTGCGCCGTCAGGGAGAGAATGCCAATCAACGTGGTGATGGCCAGGTTGGTGTGTACGCGCCCCCTGAAGCTGAGTGCCTGCAGTGCGGTGCCAATGCTGTAGAGAAAAAGCGAGGTGACCGCGAGAATCAGCGTTCCCATGACTTCCTTTAACCACTGTCTGACTGGGATCGGTGCTTCAAGTCACCGATTTGACCGGGCTGGTCGTTTCAGGACGATAGTCTGGTTATAATGTCGCGATTATGCAACAGGAATCAAGGAGCCCGTCCCGGCTCCGGGATTCATGCACTCAATTTATCCGGGGTACGGAAGAGCCACATGTTTGAGAATCTCCAAGACCGACTTTCCGGTAGCCTGCGCAAAATTTCCGGACAGGCCCGACTCACAGACGACAATATAAAGGACACGCTGCGCGAAGTGCGGATGGCGCTACTGGAGGCGGACGTCGCGCTGCCAGTGGTCAAGGCCTTTATCGAAGGGGTCCGTGAGCGCGCCGTGGGTCAGGAAGTGCAGCGGAGCCTGACGCCCGGGCAGGTCTTTGTAAAGGTTGTCCAGCAGGAGCTTGAGCGGGTGATGGGTGAGGGCAACGAATCCCTCAATCTGTCCGTGCAGCCGCCGGCGGTTATCATGATGGCTGGCCTGCAGGGTGCGGGTAAGACCACCACGGTTGCCAAGCTTTCGCGACTGCTCAAGGAGCGGCACAAGAAGTCGGTGCTGGTGGTTAGTGCCGACATCTACCGTCCTGCCGCTATTCGCCAGCTCGAAACCCTGGCTGGTGAAGTCGGGGTTGAATTCTTTCCCAGCACAGCGGATCAGGATCCGGTCGCCATCGCGGAAGGGGCCATCGCGGCTGCCCGCAAGAAGCACATTGATGTGGTGATTCTGGATACGGCTGGTCGCCTGCACGTGGACGAGCAGATGATGGGTGAGATCGGTCGCCTGCACAAAGCGGTCAATCCGGTGGAGACCCTGTTTGTTGTCGATGCGATGACAGGTCAGGATGCTGCTAACACGGCCAAGGCGTTTAACGATGCCCTGCCGCTGACCGGCGTGGTATTGACCAAGACCGATGGTGATGCCCGTGGCGGTGCAGCCCTTTCCGTGCGCCATATTACCGGGAAGCCCATCAAGTTCCTTGGTGTCGGCGAGAAGTCCGACGCCCTGGAGCCTTTCCACCCCGATCGTGTGGCCTCGCGAATCCTCGGTATGGGGGATGTACTCTCCCTTATAGAAGAGGCAGAGCGCAAGCTGGACCAGAAGAAGGCCCAGAAGCTCACGAAGAAGATCAAGAAGGGTAAAGGCTTTGACCTGGAAGACTTCCGGGATCAGTTGCAGCAGATGAAGAGCATGGGGGGTGTTGCCGGGCTGATGGACAAACTGCCTGGCATGGGGCAGATGGCTCAGATGGCTCAGCAGCAGGTGAACGACAAGTCCATGGGGCAGATGGAGGCCATTATCTGTTCCATGACGCCAAAAGAGCGTCGTTACCCGGACGTGATCAACAATTCCCGCAAGCGTCGCATTGCTTCCGGTTCCGGTACGCAGATTCAGGACGTAAACCGTCTGCTGAAGCAGCACAAGCAGATGCAGAAAATGATGAAGAAATTCGGCAAGAAAGGCGGTATGGCCAACATGATGCGTGGCCTGGGTGGCATGATGCCCCCCGGTGGCGGAGGCGGTGGTATGCCGCCATTTGGCCGTATGTAGAAAGCCGTACACAGAAAACCGGGTTTCGCTGTGTTTCCCTGTTTTCATTGGCGCTTTTTTAGCATAGAATAGCGCCCCTTTCGAGTATGGGTCTTCACGCCGACCACCTGATGGCTGGCGTGAATCGTACAAAGTTCGTACAACAGAACAGGATATTGGTTAAATGGTAACAATCCGTTTGGCTCGCGGCGGCTCCAAGAAGCGCCCGTTCTATCACCTGACAGTCACCGACAGCCGCAAATCCCGCGACGGTCGTTTCATTGAGCGTGTTGGTTTTTTCAACCCGGTTGCCCGTGGTCAGGAAGAGCGCCTGCGCGTTGATCGTGAGCGTGTTGACTTCTGGCTGGGCCAGGGTGCACAGGCCAGTGATCGCGTTGCCCAGCTGCTGAAAGGCGCTGAGTAAGTTCTACTCCCCGGGGTTGATGGCATGACACAGCGTTCGCAGGAAACTGTGATAGGCCGGATTACCTCGGTGTTTGGGGTCAAGGGATGGCTTAAGGTCTTCTCGTTTACTGATCCCAGGGACGGTATTCTCAATTATCGTGACTGGACGCTGGATCTGGACGGTAAGAGAATTCCGGCCAGGCTTGAAGAAGGTCGCCGCCAAGGGCAGGGGATCGTCGTCAGGCTCAAAGGTATCGACGATCGTGATGCCGCCCACACCTACTGCGGTGCCGAAATCAGGGTGCCGACCGCCGAGTTGCCGGCACTGCCCGAAGGGGAGTACTACTGGCATCAGTTGGAAGGTCTTGAGGTGTTTACCGTAGATGGCGAATGCCTGGGTGCGGTGCAGCATCTGATCGAAACAGGCTCGAATGATGTTCTGGTTGTGAAGTCCAGCGTGGCTTCGATCGACCAGCGTGAGTGGCTGATTCCCTATCTTCCGGAGCAAGTGGTTCGGGAAGTGGATCTGGCCAGCCAGCGCATGGTTGTCGACTGGGACCCGGAGTTCTGACGGGTGTGGATTGGCGCGGTCAGTCTGTTCCCGGAAATGTTTGGTGCGGTGACGGAGTTTGGCATTACCGGCAGAGCCGTGCGCGAGGGTCTTCTGACCCTCAGCGCCTGGAATCCCCGGGAATACACCCACGACCGTCATCGTACAGTGGACGACCGGCCCTATGGTGGCGGTCCTGGCATGCTGATGAAGATCCAGCCTCTGCGGGATGCAATCCATGCGGCTCGGGCGTCGGCACCCGGCAGACCTTTGGTGGTGTATCTCTCGCCCCAGGGTGAAACGCTGAACCAGTCGGTGGTGGAGTCCCTAGCGGCCCACGAAAGCCTGATACTGGTGGCGGGTCGGTACGAAGGTGTCGATGAGCGCCTGATATCGGCGGAAGTCGATCGGGAAGTGTCGCTGGGAGACTTTGTTCTTTCTGGTGGCGAACTGGCGGCCATGGCTGTCATTGATGCGGTTACACGCCTCATCCCCGGAGCGCTGGGTCATGCGCAGTCGGCGGAGCAGGATTCTTTCGCTGACGGTTTGCTGGATTGTCCGCACTACACCCGGCCCGAAGTTTACGACGGTCAGGCGGTGCCGGATGTTTTGCTAGGCGGTCACCATGATCAGATCCGGCGTTGGCGGCTCAAGCAGTCGCTGAGGCGAACCCGGGAGCGACGCCCCGACCTGCTGGAGAAGCGGGTGTTTACGGACGAAGAGCGTGAGCTGCTGGAAGAAATTTTGAACGAACCGGGTGCCTCTGAATCATCAGGGCATTAAAAGATTGGGTATCAGGAGCATACGATGAGCGGCAAGAACAACATCATCAGTCAACTTGAAGCAGAACAGATGACCAAGGAAATCCCTGCGTTCGCGCCGGGCGATACCGTGGTTATCCAGGTTCGCGTAACTGAAGGCAACCGTGAGCGTCTGCAGGCGTTCGAAGGCGTTGTGATCGGTAAGCGTAACCGTGGCATGAACTCGTCCTTCACCGTGCGTAAGATTTCCTACGGCGTGGGTGTTGAGCGTACTTTCCAGACGTTTTCCAAGCTGATCGACAGCATCAGCGTTAAGCGTCGCGGTGATGTGCGTCAGGCCAAGCTGTACTACCTGCGCGACCTGTCTGGCAAGGCAGCTCGTATCAAGGAAAAGCTGAGCTGATCAGCCAGTACTGAAAAGCAAGCTTGAGAAAAAGGCAGCCGTAGGCTGCCTTTTTCGCGTCTGGCTGATATACATTGTCCCTGGCCTTCAATCCTCGAGTATTGGTATGGCAGAGAAGCGCAGAACGCGCCCGGAACTCCGGCCCGACGATGAGGCCGCCATCGCGCGCTTTACAGATGCTATTTGGCTGGAAGACGGGCTCGGTGTGAAAACCCGGATGGCCTACCGTAGCGATCTTGAGCGCCTTGCGGCCTGGCTGGCGGAACAGCCGGGGCGTCCGCTTCTGGTTGATGTCCGCCGCATGGACCTGCTGGCCTGGATCTCCCGGGGGCTGGCTGAAGGTGCCAAGACGTCCACGGCCGCGCGCCGCCTGTCCGGTTTGCGTCGGTTCTATCGCTACCTTCTGCGGGAGGGGGTAATCCGCGAGGATCCGACCCTGCAGATTGACAGTCCCCGTCTTCCGCGTCGGCTGCCTGACTCCCTCTCGGAAGAGGACGTCGATGCGCTGCTTTCGGAACCCGATGCCAGTGTGCCAATCGAGCTGCGTGATAAAGCCATGATGGAGATTCTCTACGGCTGTGGGTTGCGCGTCTCGGAGCTGACTGAGCTGCGGGTGGATCAGGTTAATCTCCGCCAGGGGGTTGTGAGAATTACCGGAAAAGGGGATAAGGAGCGGCTTGTGCCGCTGGGTGAAGAGGCCGTCGACTGGCTTGTACAGTACATGAGAGAAGCACGGGGAGAGCTGCTGAAAGGGCGTCCGTCCGACGCGCTGTTTCCGGGAAACCGACCGGTTGCCATGACCAGGCAAACGTTCTGGCACCGCATCCGGCACTATGCCCTGCGGGCAGGCATCCGCAAGCATCTGTCTCCGCATACCCTGCGCCATGCGTTTGCCACGCACCTGCTCAACCATGGTGCCGATCTCCGTGTTGTCCAGATGCTGCTGGGGCATTCGGATCTGTCGACGACACAGATATATACCCACGTGGCGCGCCAGCGTTTGCAGTCACTGCATCAGGCGCATCATCCCCGTGGCTGATGTGGCTCCTTTCGGGTAAGGTTGGTGCCGCAGCGTTGCGGTCTGAACTTTCCCGAGGTCCGTGTGTCGCACAGAATTGATCCTTGCTCCAGGCGTGTGCCGGGCGCGTTAGTTAACTGAGAATGGGCGTAACTATGTTTTCCAGAAATCCGATCAGGTTGATTCCGGCGGCGTGGCTGCTGATGGCGAGCGTACTGGCCGGCCCCGCGGCATCGGCCGGCGAGGTCGAGGATGACATTGCGGATCGGCTGACCGGGGCGGTGCCCGGTCTTCGGATCTCGGAGGTTCGCGAATCCGAGGCGCCGGGACTTTATGAAGTCGAAAGCAACAATGGCAAGACCCTCTATACCACCCGTGATGGCGGTTACCTGCTGACGGGTGATCTGTTGCAGATCACGGAGAGTGGCATCGTTAATATCTCCGAGCGTGACCGGGCCGCCCAGCGAAAAAAGGCGTTGAAGGAATTCGGCGAGGAGGGCGTGATCACCTTCCCCGCAAGCGGAGACCAGAAAGTGGAAATCGCCGTGTTTACGGACATTGATTGCCCCTACTGCCGCAAAATGCACGATGAAGTGCCGGAACTGAATCGCTACGGTATTACCGTACATTATTACGGCTTTCCCCGTTCCGGTCCTAACACCTCGTCCTTCAGGAAGTACGTCTCTGTGTGGTGCAGTGACGACCAGCAGGCAGCGATGGACACCGCGAAGTCCGGTCGACCTGTCGAATCCAGGACGTGCGAGAATCCGGTCAGGGCGCAGTATGACCTCGGCGGTAAAGTCGGTGTGACCGGGACTCCGGCGATCATTCTGGAAGACGGTCATGTGATTCGCGGCTACGTGCCGGCGAAGCAGCTAGCGGAAGGACTCGGCGTACTGTAATTCGGGGCTTATTCAGTGTGCCCTTAATCGGTATACTATGCCCCCTAAATGATAAGCCCAAGAAAACCCATCAGCACCCCATGCGGGACCAGAGGTGAAAGTTTGAAAGACGTCAGTGTCGGAATCTGCGGATTGGGAACCGTCGGTGGCGGTACGTTTAACGTGCTGACCCGGAACGCCACACTCATTGCCGGTCGTGCCGGCTGCAATATCCGGATCAGCCGGGTGGCCAGCCGAACCCGTCGTGATGATATTGATCTGGGCGAGATTCCGTTCAGTACTGACATTTTCGACGTGGTGAATGATCCGGCCGTTGATGTGGTTGTAGAGCTGATCGGTGGTTACGAAACCGCGCGGGAACTGGTTCTTGCGGCCATCCGTAATGGCAAGCACGTGGTCACCGCCAACAAGGCGCTGATTGCCGTGCACGGCAATGAAATTTTCGAAGCGGCGGAAAAGGCCGGCGTTATTGTCGCCTACGAAGCCGGTGTTGCGGGGGGTATCCCGGTCATCAAGGCGGTCCGCGAAGGCATGGCAGCCAACCGCATCGACTGGATTGCCGGCATTATCAATGGCACCGGCAACTACATCCTTACCGAGATGCGTGCGGGCCGTGAATTTGCAGAAGTGCTCAAGGAAGCCCAGGACCTGGGTTACGCCGAGGCGGACCCAACCTTTGATGTTGAAGGTATTGATGCTGCTCACAAGCTGACGATTCTGGCCTCTGCGGGCTTCGGGGTGCCACTGCAGTTCGACAAGGCGTACACCGAAGGGATCTCACAGATCACACCGTACGACATTGCCCATGCCGAGTTGCTGGGTTACCGCATCAAGCACCTGGGTATTGCCCGGCGCCGTGATGACGGTATCGAGCTTCGTGTTCATCCCACACTGGTACCGAGAAGCCACCTGATTGCCCAGGTCGATGGTGTACTCAACGCGGTGCTGGTGGATGGCGACGCGGTCGGGCAGACCATGTATTACGGTCCGGGTGCCGGGGATGAAGCCACCGCTTCTGCGGTTATCGCTGATGTGGTTGACGTGGCTCGCAGCGTTGCAGCCCAGAGCAGCCAGCGCGTGCCCTACCTCGGTTTCGATCCGTCCGCCCTGGAGGATCTGGGTGTACTCTCCATGGAAGACATCCAGTCTGCTTATTACCTGCGCATTACTGCCCTTGACCACCCTGGCGTGCTGGCCAAAGTGGCCTCGATTCTCAGCGAGCATGGCATCAACATCGAATCGATCATGCAGAAGGAATCGGAACTCAAGGATGGCCGCATTCCTGTGATTATCCTGACCCATACGGTTCAGGAGCGCCAGGTGAACCGCGCCATTGAGGAGCTTGAAGCCCTCACGGATATTGATGGGAACGTCGTTCGCATCCGCGCTGAAAACTTTAACTGACAGGTACCCACGTGAGATACATCAGTACACGGGGCGAAGCACCCGCCCTGGGCTTTGAAGACGTTCTGCTGACCGGCCTGGCCACCGACGGTGGCCTGTACGTGCCGGAATCACTGCCGCATTTCAGTCTGGAAGAGATTCGCAGCTGGCGGGGGCTGTCCTACAGCGAGCTGGCGTTCAACGTCATGTATCCGTTCGTGGACGACGCCATTCCGGCCGACGACTTCCGTACCATGCTGGATGAAACCTACAGTGTGTTTGCCCACCAGGCCGTGGCGCCGCTGGTGCAGCTCGATAGCAACGAGTGGGTCCTGGAACTGTTCCGCGGACCGACCCTGGCGTTCAAGGATTTCGCCCTGCAGTTATTGGGTCGCCTGCTCGATTATGTCCTGGAAAAGCGCAAGCAGCATGTTGTGATCATGGGTGCCACCTCCGGTGATACCGGATCTGCCGCCATTGAAGGGTGTCGCCGCTGTGAGCATGTGGATATCTTCATCCTGCACCCCCATGAGCGGGTGTCCGAGGTGCAGCGTCGCCAGATGACCACGGTCAAAGGTGACAACATCCATAACATCGCCATTCGCGGCAACTTCGATGACTGCCAGCGCATGGTCAAGGAAAGCTTCGGTAACCAGTCGTTCCTGGGTGGCAAGACCCAGTTGGCGGCGGTCAATTCCATCAACTGGGCGCGGATCATGGCCCAGATCGTTTATTACTTCCAGGCGTCGCTGGCGCTGGGCGGGCCGGATCGCAGCATGGCGTTCTCGGTACCAACCGGCAATTTCGGGGACATCTTTGCTGGCTATCTGGCGAAGAAAATGGGGCTGCCGATCTCCCAGTTGGTGATCGCCACCAACCGGAACGACATACTTCACCGCTTCATGAGTGGCAACAAGTATGAACAGCACCAGTTGGAGCATACCCTGTCGCCGAGCATGGATATCATGGTCTCGAGCAACTTTGAGCGTCTGCTGTTCGATCTGCATGGTCGTGACGGTGCTGCGGTCAAGCTGCTGCTGGAAAACGCCGCGAAAGGCCCCGTCAGCATTGAGGACTACCGCTGGCGCCATGCCCGCAAGCTGTTCGACAGTGACGCGGTGGATGACAAGGCCACCTGTGACACCATCCGCGAGATCTATGATCGTAACGAGTACCTGCTCGATCCTCACACCGCCATCGGTGTGCGGGCGGCACGGAACTGTCGTCGTGACATGACGGTACCGATGATCACCCTGGGTACCGCTCATCCGGCGAAATTCCCGGATGCCATTGCCGAGTCCGGCCTGGCCATCAGGCCCGAGCTGCCGGCGCATATGGCGGATCTGTTCGAGAGGGAAGAGCGCTACACGGTGTTGGACAATAACATCGCGGGCGTTCAGGAATTCATCTCCAAGAACTGGAAGAATACCTGACCCGGAATGACCCCCAAAAAAATCCTGCGCCGCCCCCAGCCTGAGTTATCCAGCGGCTGGGGGCACAATCTGCCCGCGTTGCTCCGCCGCCTTTACGCCGCTCGTGGCGTTACGTCCGATGACCAGCTCAGTTATACCCTGAAACACCTGGCGTCGCCGCTGGAACTACGGGGTATTGACCGCGCGGTTGAGCTGCTGGCAGAGGCCATTGCCAGCCAGCAGCGGGTAATGATCCTGGGGGATTTCGATGCCGATGGTGCCACCAGCACCGCTGTGGCGATGCTCGGGTTGTCGATGCTTGGTCTGCAAAGTGTCGATTTCCGCGTGCCAAGCCGGTTTGCGGACGGTTATGGTCTCACGCCGGGCATTATCCATCGCCTCCGGGACGAGGGTGCCCTGCCGGACCTGCTGGTTACGGTCGATAATGGCATTTCAGCCGTCGAGGGTGTGCGTGCGGCGAAAGAGTTGGGTGTCCGTGTAGTGGTCACCGATCACCACCTGGCCGGGGAGGCTCTGCCGGCCGCCGATGCCATTGTGAACCCGAACCAGCCGGGCTGCCCGTTCCTGAGCAAACATGCGGCCGGGGTTGGCGTGATGTTCTACGTGCTGACGGCCCTGCGCAAGCACCTGCGGGAATTGGGCCGGTTGCCGGATCCGCAGCCCAATCTGGGCACCCTGCTGGATCTGGTGGCGCTGGGGACCGTGGCGGACGTGGTGCCGCTGGATCATAACAACCGTATTTTCGTTGAGCAGGGTCTGCGCCGGATCCGCCAGGGTGAAGCCCGGCCCGGAATTCTGGCGCTGTTGGAGGTGGCCGGTCGCGATCACACGGCGATCAGTTCCACCGATCTTGGATTTGTCGTGGGGCCCCGTCTCAACGCGGCGGGTCGGCTCGACGACATGAGTGTCGGTATTGCCTGCCTGCTGGCTGACAGCCCGGATGAAGCGCGCCGGCTGGCCAGCGAGCTGGATACGTTCAACCGCGAACGCCGCACCATTGAAAAAGACATGAAAGCCCAGGCCCAGGACCTGCTGGCGTCCATGTCGCTGGATCTGGATGGATTGCCCTGGGGGTTGGCACTGTTCGACCCGGACTGGCACCAGGGCGTCATTGGCATCCTGGCGGCTCGCATTCGCGAACAGACCCACCGGCCGACCGTGGCGTTTGCGGCTGACGATAACGGCGAAGACATCAAAGGCTCGGCCCGTTCCATTCCCGGGCTGCACATCCGCGATGCCCTGGCTGTGGTCGATGCCCGTCACCCCGGGCTGATGAAGAAATTCGGCGGTCATGCCATGGCTGCGGGCATGACCCTGGCTCGATCAGATCTGGATACCTTCTGCAGTGCCTTTGACAAGGCGGTACGGGACACGCTTACCGCAGAGGACCTGGAGGCCGCGATCATTACCGATGGGGCGCTCACGTCCCAGGAACTGTGTCTCGATACGGCCACGCTGCTCAAGCGGGCGGGCCCCTGGGGGCAACATTTTCCAGAACCACTGTTCGACGGCGAATTCCGCGTGGTCAGTCAGCGTATCGTCGGGGAAAATCACCTGAAGCTGGTGCTCCAGCCCGTGAATGGCACGGGTATTGTTGACGGTATTGCGTTCAACACCGGCCCGGAAGTGCCGGATTACACCAAAACCGGAGCGCGGGTTGTGTACAAACCGGATTCCAATACGTTCCGGGGACGGACCAATCTTCAACTGCTGGTGGATTATCTGGAACCGTTGGGCGCCTGATCCGCAAACGGCGCTGAGGAAACAGGACGCTCCCACAGGCTGATTTAGCATCAGAATTCCGGTAGAATTCCGCCTCTGTTTTTACTCTCCATTTTCTAGAGCGAGTAAGGGTTTCATGGAAATCAATCCCATTGTGACGAAGATTAAAGAACTTCGTGAGCGCACTGAAGCGCTCAGGGGGTATCTTTGACTACGATCAGCGTAGCGAACGACTGGTCGAAGTAGAGCGGGAACTGGAAATGCCCACGGTGTGGGACGATCCTGAGCGTGCCCAGGCCCTGGGGAAAGAGCGCGCGGACCTTGAACTGATCGTGCGCACCATCGACAACCTTACTTCCGGTCTGGAAGACGCCGAAGGTCTGCTGGAAATTGCAGCCGAGGAGGAAGACGAAGGAACCGTGGGCGAAATCGAAGCGGACCTGGAAGGTCTCGACAAAGACCTGGAGAAGCTTGAGTTCCGCCGCATGTTCTCCGGCGAGATGGACGCCAATAACGCGTACCTGGACATCCAGGCTGGCTCTGGTGGTACCGAGGCCCAGGACTGGGGCAACATGCTCCTGAGAATGTACCTGCGCTGGGCCGAGCGTCGCGGTTTCAAGGCGGAAATTGTCGAACTGCAGGAAGGTGAAGTGGCGGGCATCAAGAGCGCCACCATTCACATTCAGGGCGACTATGCCTATGGCTGGCTACGCACTGAAACTGGTGTGCACCGGCTGGTGCGAAAGTCACCGTTTGATTCGGGCAATCGCCGTCACACCTCGTTCTCGTCGGTGTTTGTGTCACCGGAAGTGGATGACAGTTTCGAAATCGAAATCAACCCGGCCGATCTGCGGGTCGATGTCTACCGGGCTTCGGGCGCGGGCGGTCAGCACGTTAACCGGACGGAATCTGCCGTGCGACTGACCCACAATCCCACCGGCATTGTGGTGGCCTGTCAGGCTGGCCGAAGCCAGCATCAGAACAAAGACCAGGCCATGAAGCAGCTGAAAGCGAAGCTGTTTGAGCGGGAGATGCAGGAGCGCAACGCAGAGAAGCAGAAAGCGGAAGATGCCAAGGCCGACATCGGCTGGGGCAGCCAGATCCGCTCCTACGTGCTGGACGACAGCCGCATCAAGGACCTGCGCACCAAAGTTGAGACCAGCAACACCCAATCCGTGCTGGATGGTGATATCGACAAGTTCATCGAAGCCAGCCTGAAGATGGCGCTGTAACCAGCGCCATCACCATGCTAACCCGGACAATCCCTGATTTTTGTGAGCCAACATGACCGACCACACCCAGAATGCACAGCCAGAGGATAACAAGCTGATTGCCGAACGCCGCGCCAAACTGTCAGAGATGCGCGACCAGGGCAACGCCTTTCCCAATGACTTCCGTCGTGATGCCACCGCCGCTGAACTGCAGGCCAAATTCGGTGACAAAACCAAGGAAGAACTGGCGGAGATGGGCATCACCGTGGCCATTGCCGGCCGCATGATGCTGGATCGCAAAGCATTCAAGGTGGTCCAGGACATGACCGGCCGCATCCAGATCTACGCGTCCAAGGATGTCCAGAAAGACACCAAGCACTGGGACCTCGGCGATATCGTCGGCGTGCGGGGCGTGCTGTGCAAATCCGGCAAGGGTGACCTGTACGTCAGCATGGACGAGTACACCCTGCTCACCAAATCCCTGCGCCCGCTGCCCGAAAAGCACAAAGGTCTGACGGATACGGAAGCCCGCTATCGGCATCGCTACGTTGACCTGATGGTCAATGAAGACAGCCGCCGGGTATTCCACGCCCGCTCCAAAATCATCAGCACCATGCGTCAGTACTTTACCGACCGGGATTTCATTGAGGTGGAAACCCCGATGCTGCAGGTGATTCCTGGCGGCGCCACGGCGCGACCCTTTGTGACCCATCACAATGCCCTGGGCATTGATATGTACCTGCGTATCGCACCAGAGCTGTTCCTCAAGCGTCTGGTGGTGGGTGGATTCGAGCGTGTGTTCGAGATCAACCGTAACTTCCGGAATGAGGGTCTCTCCACTCGCCACAACCCCGAGTTCACCATGGTGGAGTTCTACCAGGCCTATGCGGATTACAATGACCTGATGGACCTCACCGAAGATATGTTGCGCACCATCGCACAGAAAGTGTTGGGCACGACCACTGTTGTGAACACCCGCACTCTGAAGGACGGTGAAGAAGAGACCATCGAATACGATTTCGGAAAACCGTTTGAGCGCCTGACGGTGGTTGACGCTATCCTGCGCTACAACCCCGATATCAAGGCGGATCAACTGGCGAACGAAGACAGTGCCCGGCAGGTGGCGAAAGATCTTGGTATCCACCTGAAAGACGGCTGGGGCCTGGGCAAGGTGCAGATCGAGATTTTCGAGGCGACCGCGGAGCACCGTCTCATGCAGCCGACCTTCATTACTGAATACCCGAAAGAAGTGTCACCCCTGGCGCGCTGCAAAGACAGCGACCCATTCGTGACCGAGCGCTTCGAGTTCTTCGTGGGCGGACGCGAAATCGCCAACGGCTTCTCAGAGCTGAACGATGCCGAAGATCAGGCGGAACGGTTCCAGGCTCAGGTGGCCGAGAAAGACGCCGGCGATGACGAAGCCATGTTTTATGACGAAGACTATGTCATGGCGCTGGAATACGGACTGCCGCCAACCGCCGGTGAAGGTATTGGCATCGACCGGCTGGCAATGCTGCTGACGGATTCGCCCTCCATCCGCGATGTCATCCTGTTCCCGGCCATGCGCCCGGAACATAAAGCAGACAGCCGCAAAGACGAGGCCTGATCCATGAGCCCGGTCCAGGTTCTGGCAAGCCAGTTGAAGCCCGGCCGGGGCTGGAGTGAGCACCTCGAAGCGGAATTCCGCCAGCCCTACATGCAGGCGCTGGCGGACTTCCTGGCCGCCGAGGAGCGGGCTGGTAAAACCCTGTTCCCGGCCAGTCACCACTGCTTCAATGCCCTGAACAGCACGCCGCTGGATCAGGTGCGTGTCGTGATTCTGGGGCAGGACCCTTACCATGGCCCCGGGCAGGCCCATGGCCTGTGCTTTTCCGTCCGGCCGGATGTACCTCCGCCCCCCTCCCTGGTGAATATCTTCAAGGAAATCCGTGAGGATCTCGGTATCGAGCCACCGGACCACGGCTGCCTGCAGCCCTGGGCGGATCAGGGCGTGTTGCTGCTCAACAGCGTGTTGACCGTGACCCAGGGTCAGGCGGGCGCCCATCAGGGCAAAGGCTGGGAAGCGTTTACCGACAGGGTCATCGAGGTCATCAACCGGGAACGTTCAGGGGTGGTGTTTTTGCTGTGGGGCAGCTACGCAAAGAAGAAAGGTCAGCACATCGACCGCAGCCGTCACCATGTGCTGGAAGGCCCGCATCCGTCACCACTCAGCGCCTACCGGGGCTTTTTCGGTTGCCGGCATTTCTCACTGGCCAACGACTGGCTTAAACAGGAGGGGCTGCCGCCTGTGGACTGGGCGCTGCCTGACCGGGCCACACTACTGGACCGTTACCGGCAGAAAACGCGGGGCTAGTTGAGAGAGGCGCGGCCTCTCACCGCAGGGTTACTTGAGTAACGCCATCGCCGCTTCCATCTGGGCGTTCAGGTCCTCTTCCTCGCTCATGTCCGAGTTCGGATCAATGCCCAGACGACCGAATGCTGTGACAGCATTCCAGTCCATTTCCGTCCAGGGATGCTGAGTGCCCGCCACCAGTTGCAGGTTGGCTACCGTGACCAGGTCCGCGAAATCCGCAGCTGGCACTTCTCTCTGGAAATTGGCGTACTCCAGCGGTACGTTCTGAAGCTCCTTCGGGAAATCCCACTTCTTGAGAATCTCCGCGCCCAGACGGGGGTGCAACTCATCAATCACGTTGTCCAGCATGATACTGCTGATCTGGATGTCCTGATCCTCCACGTAGCGCAGGATCGGTAGTACGCCGATCAGGTGCACCAATCCCGCCAGGGTTGCCTGGTCCGGCTTGAGTCGGGTGTAATGCTGTGCCAGGACGTGACACACGCCCGCGACTTCGGTGCTGGTTTGCCAGGTGGCCCGGAGTCGCTTGTCGATCATGTCAGAGGTGGCCTGGAACATCTGTTCCATGGCCAGCCCCATGGCCAGGTTGCTGGTGTAGGCCATGCCCAGACGGCTGACCGCCATGTTGAGGTTTTCGATGGCGCGGCTGCCACGGAACAGTGGGCTGTTGCACACGCGGATGATACGGGCGGAAAGGGCGGTGTCGTTACTGATAACCTTGACCAGATCCATAATCGCGGAGTCCTCGGACTCGGCGATATCCCGTACCTGCAGGGCAACCTCCGGCAGGGTGGGAAGCACCAGTTTGTCGTTGTCGATCGCACTGATCAGATCATTTCGTATGGTTTCAACAATATTCGACATGGTCAGGTAACGTCCGTGGTAAAGAAGTCTGCTGCCTGCCCGCGCATCGGGCAAGTCCGAAAATATTTAGATATATGAAGTACTTTATAGCAAAAACTGGTGCAAATGCCTGTCAACTTATGTATCCGGGGTGCGGCCCTTTTCCTGCTCCGGCACCGGATAGGGCAGTTCAAGCCGCCGTACATCGGCATCGGGCAGGGATTCCAGTCGCAGTTCTTCGTTCGCGCGATCATGACGAACCACCGCCAGGCATTGCGCGGTTCCGTCGGCAAGGTGAATGCTGTTAACCACCTCGCCGGCCGGCCGTTCTTCCGCTAGCAGGACGGTACCGGGCGCCAATGTGTCGGGGGCCGGATCGATGGAAAAGCGGAACAGGCTCTTTTTCAACTGACCGAGAAAATGCATCCTCGCAATGACTTCCTGGCCGGTGTAGCAACCCTTTTTGAAATGCACGCCACCCACATGTTGCCAGTTCAGCATCTGGGGAACGTAGGCTTCCAGGCTTTCTGGCGAGAGGCTGGCAATGCCGGCGGCGATTTCCGAAGCATGCCAGTCTGCCAGTGTCTGTTGGGATACGGTCTTGAAAGCCTGGGCCTGTTCTCCGGAAAGCTCACCCAGTTGCCAGAACTCGTAGCGGGCCTGGCCATCCGCAGTGTTTTCGGTACGGATGAGGTGGTGCGCGCCCAGGGTGACACTGGCGCCGGGACGGTCCAGTTCGTGCGCGGAATCGGGTGCGAGCAGACGGATCAGGTCATCACCCAGGATGCCGATCACCCGTGCGTCGTCGAGCGCGTCCATGGAGGTGCCCCGGAACAGCATCAGGTATTTGCGCAGCTGGCCGGTGATCGTATCAAACAGGGACGCCGGCACCGTCATCAGCACATCGTCTGCGTCGCGTACCAGGCGCGTCAGGCAGTAGGCCCTGCCCTTGGGCGTGCACGCTGCAGCCCGGGGTGAAAAAGCGGCGGTGACGTCGGCCAGGTTCTGGCTGAACTGACCCTGCAGGAATTTGTCGGTCCCGGGGCCGGCAATGCGAACCAAGCGCTGATCGTCCACGGTTGCCCAACCCTCGGGTGGAAGAGGATGGCTGGCGGTCGGATTAGCTGTGTCTGTCATGAACTGCTCCCGGTTCAGAAAATGCGGGCGGGGTGGCGTGGTGCTGACCCAGCCTGAGCCACATCCGCAAACGGCGGAATTCTTCTGGCGGTACGTTCCGGAACGAGGGACCGAGATTGACCAGAACCACCATGCGCCAGGATGATCTGGTGGTGACCGGACGAATTTTCAAGAGCGTGAGCCTCGTGCCGATGCGACTTTCTCCGGCCACGGTCACGGCGTGCCAGTCTCCGTCGCCGATGCGGGCATGGAGCTGGCCGTGGGCCACACTCAGGTGGGTCACCGTGTTGAAGGCGCCTAGCAGATAACGCAGCCAGGATTTGCCGCAAACAGGGGCAACAGGAAATTCAGTCCGGCTGGACACGGTTGAGGATCATGTCAACGATGCGTTGTAGGTCGGGATCTTCCGGCCGGCTGCGTTGCATGAACCACTCGAACATGTCGGTATCTTCGCAGGTGAGCAGTTTTTCATACCGCGCCTGGTCGTCGGTGGAAAGGTCGCGATAGACCTGTTCCACGAATGGAACCAGCAGTACATCCAGTTCCAGCATGCCCCGGCGGCTGTGCCACCAGAGGCGTTTGTAATCGGTGTTGTCAGACATTCGGCTTCTCGTTCCACTATTCAGGTGTATCACGGATCCAGGGTTCTGTAGGTTGTGGGATACAGAATGGTGTCCTGTGGCTCGTTCAGTAAACCGGGGTAGTCGAGGGTGTAATGAAGCCCCCGGCTCTCTTTCCGCTGCAGGGCAGAACAGATGATCAGATCCGATACGGTGACCAGGTTACGTAGCTCAAGCAGGTCATTGGTGACCCGGTAGTTGCTGTAGAACTCGCCGATTTCCCTCGACAGCAGGTCGACCCGGTGTTTGGCCCGCTGCAGCCGTTTGGTGGTTCGCACGATACCTACGTAGTCCCACATGAAATGGCGCAGTTCATCCCAGTTGTGGGAGATTACCACGTCTTCGTCGGAATCCCTCACCTGACTTTCGTCCCAGTCCGGTACGGGCGGGGGGGAGGGTATGTCGGACTCACGGCGGGCAATGTCCGCAGCGGCGGCCCGGCCATAGACGAGGCACTCAAGCAGAGAGTTGCTCGCCATGCGGTTGGCGCCATGCAACCCGGTAAAGGCCGCTTCTCCAACGACATAGAGCTGGTTGATGTCGGTGCGGGCCCGTTCGTCGCTGACAATGCCTCCGCAGGTGTAGTGTGCTGCGGGAACCACGGGAATGGGCTCCCGCGTGATGTCGATGCCGAACTCCAGGCATTTCTCGTAAATGGTCGGGAAATGATGCTGAATGAAGTCCGTCGGCTTGTGGCTGATGTCCAGGTACAGGTGATCCGCACCCAGCCGCTTCATTTCGTGGTCGATGGCCCGTGCAACGATATCGCGGGGTGCGAGTTCCCCCCGTTTGTCGAACCGATCCATGAACCGGGTGCCGTCGGGCAGCGTCAATATGCCACCCTCACCCCGGACCGCTTCGGTAATCAGGAAGGATTTGGCGTGCGGGTGATACAGACAGGTTGGATGGAACTGGTTGAATTCCATGTTGGCCACCCGACAGCCAGCTCGCCACGCCATGGCGATACCATCACCGGAGGCTCCGTCAGGGTTTGTGGTGTAGCGGTATGCCTTGCTGGCGCCACCGGTGGCGATGACAGTAAAGCGCGCACGCACCAGCTCCACGTGGTTGTCTTCCAGGTTCAGGATGTAGGCGCCGATACAGCGATTGCCCGGTAGCGCGAGCTTGCGGTTGGTAATCAGATCCACGGCCACCCGCGAGGACATCAGGGTAACGTTGGTGCGGGCCTGCGCCTGGGAGGCGAGGGTGGTGGACACTGCATGGCCGGTGGCATCGGCGGCATGGATGATGCGTCGGTGACTGTGGCCGCCTTCGCGGGTCAGGTGGTACTGGGCGTGTTCATCGCGGGTGAAATCCACACCGGAATCGATGAGCCAGTTGATGCTCTCCCGGCCGTGCTCTACGGTGAAGCGAACGGCGTCTTCGTGGCAGAGGCCGCCGCCGGCGTTCAGGGTGTCCTGGATGTGGTTCTCCAGGGAGTCTTCATCATCGAGCACTGCCGCAATACCACCTTGAGCCCACAAGGTAGCACCACTGCTGATGTCGGCCTTGCTGACCACGCAGACACTCAGGTGCTCGGGAAGGTTCAGAGCGACGGTCAGCCCGGCAGCGCCGCTGCCGATAATAAGGACATCGTATTCGTGAGACTGTGGCATTGGGTTGTAGTCGCGGGCCATAATGTGGACGTGTATTGAACTAAACTTTACGCTTGCTGTCTATTTGGCCTGACAAGGGCTGGCCTCCCTGAGGCCGTGCCCGTTCCCAGAGCGGACGCCGGACAGCACTATGACGCGATCAAATTCCAGGCAGGCTGACCAACTGGTCATTCACAATAAGCGCACCGGCACCCCATCCATGAATCCGGATACTGAGCACCACAGAAGCGACGCTCCCGAAAGCCAGACCGATCTGCAACTGGTGCGCAAAGTGCGCCATGGTGATCGCTCGGCTTTCGATCTGCTGGTTGTGAAGTACCAATCCAGGGTGGCGTCGATCATCAGTCGTTATGTGTACGACAGTCAGGAAGTGCTGGACCTGACCCAGGAAACCTTCGTCAAGGCGTTCCGGGCCATCGACCGTTTCCGTGGCGACAGCGCGTTCTATACCTGGCTTTACCGCATTGCGGTTAACACCGCCAAGAACTTCCTGGAATCACGCGGGCGCCGGCCACAGGGCAGCGCTGATTCCGCTGAGGCGGAAAACTTTGAAGAGGGCGCCCGGCTTCGGGACAACGCGTCACCGGAGAAACTGCTCCAGCGCGAACAGCTGGAACAGGAACTCGGACGTGCTATCTCGGCCTTACCGGAGGAACTCCGTTCGGCTTTTCTGCTCAGAGAATATGATGGTCTGAGTTATGAGGACATTGCCCGCATTCTGGAGTGCCCTATCGGTACCGTGCGGTCGAGGATTTTCAGGGCCCGGGATGCTGTTGACCGACAGCTCGGGCCGTTACTTCACCACTCCCTGACGTAAATGAGGTTGCATCCCATGGATGATCGTCTCAGAGAAACACTGTCCGCCATGATGGACGATGAGGCCGATGAGCTGTCCGTCAGGCGTTTGCTGTCCCATGACCAGCAGGGTGATGTCCGGCTCCAGTGGCAACGCTGGCAGCGGATCAGAGACCTGATGCACAACGGGCATGTGCCCACGGATACGGTGGATGTCAGCGCGGGTGTGCGGCGTGTCCTGGCAGGCCGGGGCCCCGAGGCCGAGTTGCAGGCAGCACCTGAGGCGGCGTCCCGGCGTTGGCGCTGGCCTGCGGTGGCCATGGTTGCCGTGGCGCTGGTCGTGGGATTTGGCGCAGGCGCGGGCTGGGATTCGTCGTCACCGGAGGGCGAACTGGCGACGTACGCCAGTGCGGGGACCACGGTTGCTGAGGAGGCCATGAGCGATCCGGTACAGGAGGTGGCCCTGCAGGGACTCGACGAAGAACAGTGGGAGCACCTTAGCCGCTACCTTCTGGAGCATGCACAACACAACAGCGTCGGGGCAGGTCGGGGCTCGGTGGGATACGCTCGCCTGGCCAGCGCTTCGGCCCCGGCTTATTAAGTGTCAGGAGTATCGTCGTCAATGTTGAGCTGGCTGTCTGTCTTCCGTTACTTGCAGGTCAACAGGATTCGTCTTTTTGTCTTTTCGCTGCTGTGCCTGTCCGGGACGGGAGTGGCGGCTTCCGACGCCACTGAGCGGGCTTCCGCGAATAACTGGACGGGTGAGCCGCCGCAAACCGCAGAGCAATGGCTCGCCAAGCTGGGCCCGGCAATGAACATGACGTCCTATCGGGGCGTTTTTGTCTACGCCCGGGGGGATCAGGTCAGTTCGTTGCAGATTGCTCACCGCTATCGAGACGGCATGGTGGAAGAGCGACTGGTACTGCAGGATGGCGACAATGGTGAAATTGTCCGCAAGGGCATGAGAGTGGTGTGTGTGCTTCCGGACCAGGGGCATGTGCAACTGGATCAGGTGATTCCCTCCGGCCCCTTTGCGGAGGCGTTTTCGAATCAGCTGATGCCGGTCATTCGCTGGTATCGGCCGGAACTGATCGGGGAAGATCGGGTTGCGGGTTATGACGTGATCAAGATTGGTCTCAAGGCGCGGGACGAGCACCGGTACAGTCACCGGCTCTGGCTTGAAAAGTCCACCGGGCTGCTGGTGAAAAGTCATGTGCGCTCGGTCGATGATGAGGTGCTTGAGCACTTCCAGTTCACCAGCCTCGAAATTACAGACAGCATAGCCGATGCGGAATTCGAGGTGCAGACCCAGGGGTTCGAAATAGAGCGGGACCTTTCGCCAGGTCCGCAGGCCACCCCGGCCGCGCCGAGAATGGATGGTTGGGTGCTACGCTGGCAACCCGAGGGGTTCATGCCAGCCGCCGCGCCACGTTCGGGGCAGGGACAGGCGGTCGCCTTTTCCGATGGTCTCGCAGCGTTCTCGGTGTTTGTGGAGCCGGCAGGGCGTATTTCCATGCCCACAGGCGCATCGCGAATCGGCGCGACCACCGTATACAGCAACCAGCTTGAGGCCGGAGGCCATGCATTCATGGTGACCGTTGTGGGCGAAGTGCCGCCGGCTACCGCAAAAAGGGTCGCTGAAGCGGTGGAGATCGACGACGCCATGGCCTTCGAGACCGCAGGACGATGATTACTGAAACGGGCAAAGTTGTGGCCGTTGAAGGTGGTAAAGCCTGGGTGCAGACCATCCGCAATAGTGCCTGTCAGAGTTGTGCCGCCCGAAGCGGCTGTGGCCAGCGTGTGCTGGCCAGCGCCACAGGCGGCCGCGCCAATCAGGTCAGGGTTGCGAATCACTTGGAAGCGAGGGTGGGAGATCAAGTGGTGCTCGCCATCGAAGAAGCTGCCCTGCTCAGGGCGTCGTTTCTGGTTTATGCCATACCACTTGCCCTGATGGTGGTCGGTGCGCTCGCCGGACACCACGGTTCTGGCGGTCTGGACGTCTTTGCCATGGCTGGCACCATGGCCGGATTGGGCGGGGGTTTTGCGGTTGCCCGCCGCCTGCAGGGTCGCTCGGGGGATTACGAACCACGCATGGTTCGGATTGTGCCGGGGGAGGCTCTGAATCTGTCGACAAACCCTACCGTTTTTTAAGTTGAAAATCGTTCGTTCGCCCACAGAATGAGCGTAACGTTCTGATCAGCAGGGGGTTTAGATGTTACGAAATAGCCAAGAACGGGCCATGCCGTTGGCGTGGGTGATGGGGCTGATGGTAATGCTGTTGGGTGCTCAGACTCTCCATGCACGAAGCCTTCCGGACTTTACCGAGCTGGTGGAAGACAACGCCGGTGCCGTGGTGAACATCAGTACGACCAGCGCGCCAGCCCGTAGCACTGGTGGAGGTTATCCCGGGCTTCCTTTCGACGAGCGTCAGCTGGATCAGTTGCCCGAGTTCTTCCAGGACTTCTTCCGGGGACCCCAGTCGCCATTCGGTGGCAACCCCGGGCGGGCAGAACCTCGCCGTTCGATGGGGTCTGGATTCATTGTGTCCAGCGACGGCTATGTGCTGACCAATAATCACGTCATCGAGGGTGCCGATGAAATTGTTGTCAGGCTCAGTGACCGTCGGGAACTGCCTGCAACCCTGGTGGGCACCGATCCGCGATCGGATATGGCCGTGCTGAAGATTGAAGACGGCGACGATCTTCCGGTGGTCAAAGTGGGGCAGTCAAAGGATCTCAAGGTGGGTGAGTGGGTACTCGCCATTGGTTCGCCGTTCGGTTTCGACTACACGGTTACCGCCGGAATCGTCAGTGCCCTCGGCCGTTCGTTGCCGACTGAGAATTATGTGCCTTTCATCCAGACCGACGTGGCAATCAATCCGGGGAACTCCGGTGGGCCACTGTTCAACCTGGATGGGGAAGTCGTGGGCATCAACTCACAAATCTATACCCGGTCCGGCGGCTTTATGGGGGTTTCCTTCGCCATTCCGATTGACGATGCCATGAATGTTTTCCGGCAGATCCGTGACAAGGGTACCGTTGCCCGTGGCTGGCTCGGCGTTCTGATCCAGGAGGTTAACCGGGACCTGGCGGAGTCCTTCGGACTGCAGCGCCCTCGTGGGGCCCTGATTGCAGAGGTCATGTCGGGTTCGCCGGCTGAAGCCGCTGGCCTGAAAGCGGGGGATATTGTGCTGGCGTACGAAGGTGATGAGGTCGAGCTGTCGTCGGACCTTCCTCCGATGGTAGGCCGCACCCCGGTGGGAGAGAGTGCCACTCTCACGGTACTCCGCGAGGGCCGTGAAATAGAGCTGAATGTGGAAATCGGCAAGCTCCCGGAAGAGGGTCAGCAGCAGGCTGCCGCCCCCTCCGGTCAGGGGGGAGGTCCGGATTCTGCTCCTCTGGGCCTGCTGGTTGAGCCGGTGCCCGCCGACCTCGCCGACAGCAGTATCAACGGAGGCGTCCTGGTCAAGGAAGTTGGCCGTGGTGCCGCACAGGAAGCGGGCATTCGTCCCGGTGATGTAATCACTGAAGTTCACCGCCAACCGGTGACATCCGTTGACGAGTTCCGCAAGGTCATCCGCGACCTTCCATCCGACCGGGCGGTATCCGTGCGGGTCGTGCGACAGGGCAGGGCCGTGTATCTGGTCATGAAGCCCTGAACACCGGCGGGCATGAACCCCCGGAGTCTGGAGTCATCAAGGACAGGCTTCGGGGCTTTTGATATACTTTCGGGAGACAAGTAAGTTGGCCACGGAATGGACCTGCCCGAATGATGAACAAAAAGGATCTTCCCCTCAGGACGCTTCTGCAGTTTCGCCACGCCTGGGTTGCCTGGCTTCTACTCGCCGGGTGTATCACCGTTACCTGCCTGCTTTGGCAGGTATCAATCCGGCTGGTTGAAGATCGCACGGAAGCCCGTTTCCGAACCCAGTCCCTACAGCTGAAAACCGCGGTTGAAGAGCGCCTGCTGAATTACGAACAGGTTCTTGCCGGCAGCGCGGGCCTGTTTGCGGTCGCCGGAAATGTGAGCCGGGATGAGTGGCGGGAGTACATCGACAACGTTGACATCGACCGCTATTACCCCGGTATCCAGGGCATCGGCTACGTGGAGCGGATCGGGGTCCGGCAGATGGCCGACCACATATCCTCGGTGCGTGCGGAAGGTGTCCACAAGTACCTGGTGACGCCACTCGGATCGGGACCGGATTATTATCCCATGGTTTATCTGGAACCGGGCACTGAGCGCAATCTCAGGGCACTGGGCTACGATGCGTTCAGCGATCCGGTCCACCGGCGCGCCATGGAGGAAGCCAGGGACGATGCCACCGCGACGGTAACCGGAAAGGTGATTCTCGTTCAGGAAGAACTGGCAGAGGACCAGGCAAGCTTCCTGATGTACTACCCGGTCTACCAGGGTGGTGTGGTGCCTGAAATACGCGCCGAGCGGCGCATGATGCTGGCGGGTTTCGTGTTCAGCGCGTTCCGGATGAACAACCTGATTGACGGCATAGTGGGCCTGATCTCCCCGTTTCTGGATGTGCGGATCTACGACGGCGAGCGCATCTCCCGGGATACGCTGATGTACGGCTCTAACCTGGGGTCGCTTGATAACGAGTTCAGCTTCGAAATGAGCCAGACCATCCGCCACGGTGGTCGGGACTGGCTTCTGCAGACCCGCTCCACGCCCGCCTTCGATTTCCTGGCTTCCGATCCGCGTCCGCCCATTGTGCTGGGCAGTGGCATTATTATCAGTCTGCTGATGTTTCTGTTCGTGCTCACGCTGATCAGGTCCCGGATTATGGCCCAGGTCAGTGCGGGTCGTTACCGCGCGATCACCGAAGGCGCGGCGAATGTAACCCTGGTGCTGAATCGTCGTGGCAAACCGCTGTATGCAAGCCCGTCCAGCCAGGACATCCTGGGCTTTGATCCCAACAGGCTGCAATCACTGGATTTCGAGACCATTGTGCATGGCGATGACTGGTCGCAGTTAATGGCCGGGTTCGAGGAGGCGATCAACGCGCCGGGCAAGCAGATGCCGGTGATTCGCGCCCGGATCCGTGATGCCGGGGGGCAATGGCGCGACATGGAAGGCACTTACACTGCGATGCTCAAGGTACCGGGTGTCAACGGTGTGGTGCTGAGCCTCCGCGACCTGACGCAGCTCAAGGCGGCGCAGTCGGAGCTTCACCGACTGGCGTTCTACGATCCTCTCACCGGGCTGGCCAACCGCCAGCTGTTCCGCGATCGTCTCAATCACGTGGTCCGTCGCAGTCGTCGCAGTGGCGAGCCGGCCGCGTTGATGTTTCTGGACCTGGACGGTTTCAAGCGGATCAACGATACGCTTGGGCACGATGCCGGCGATGAACTGCTCAAGCAGGTCGCCCAGTGGCTTTCCGGCTGTGTCCGGGAGGAAGACTCGGTGGCTCGGCTCGGTGGCGATGAATTTGTGGTCCTGCTCTCCCAGATCAGCGGGCCGGATGCTGCGGGCAAAGTGGCGGAAACCATCCTTCGGCGGTTGTGCCAGCGCATCCGCCTCAATGACCACGAGGTCGGTATTACGGTCAGCATTGGCATCACCATGGTGCCCCATGACAGCGAAGATTCCGGTACGCTGATGAAGTACGCCGATCTGGCCATGTACCGCGCCAAGGAACTCGGGCGCAACACCTATCAGTTTTTCACCCCGGCGATGAATATCCAGGCGGCCCGGCGCCTGCTTCAACAGGAAGAGCTGGCGTCCGCTCTGGACGGAGACCGCTTTGTGCTGCACTACCAGCCCAAGGTGGACCTGAAGACTGAGCGTGTTATCGGGGTGGAGGCCTTTTTGCGCTGGCACCATCCGGAAAAGGGGCTGGTGTCCGCCCAGCAGTTTATCGGGCTGGCTGAGGAGACCGGGCTGATCGTCCGTCTCGGTGAACTGGCGCTTCGCCAAGCGTGTATCCAGGTCCAGGCGCTGGAGCGGGCCGGGTTTGAATCACTGAAGATGGCGGTCAACCTCTCGGTTCGGCAGCTCACCGACGCGGGGTTCCTGGATATGATCCGCAAGGTCATCACCGAAACCGGTGTGGCCCCGGAACGCCTGGAACTGGAAATGCCCGCCGAGTTGCTGAACGAAGACCCGCGGATGTTGCGGGACCTGCTGGTATCGCTTCATGACCTTGGTGTGTGCCTGATCCTGGACGATTTCGGTACGGGCTCGTGCTCTCTGGTGGCGTTGCAGCAATTGCCGCTGGACGTCATCAAGATCGATCACCGCTTCATTCGGGACATTCCCTACAACGTCAGTGCCACCGACGTTGCCTCGGCGGTGATCGCCCTCGCCCGCAAGCTTCACCTCACTGTTGTCGCGGAAGGCGTCGAAACGCCCCAGCAGTTGGCCTTCCTGACAACGGCAGGCTGTGCCCAGTGCCAGGGCAATCTGTTCAGCTATCCATTGGACGAAGATGCCCTGATCGGCTTCCTGATCCGACAATATGAGAGGCCGCTGATGTCCTGATCATGGCAATGGCGACCCTTAACCGGTAAAATCACGCCGTTCCCGGATCGCGGTAGCGGCCCCTCCGGGCTCAATCCTTCGTCTTATATGAGTAATCATCGTCTGTGACTGAACTGAGCCGAATCCGTAACTTCTCCATCATCGCCCACATCGACCATGGTAAATCCACCCTTGCCGACCGTTTTATCCAGGTGTGCGGGGGGCTGACTGATCGTGAAATGGCCGAACAGGTCCTGGATTCCATGGATCTGGAACGCGAACGGGGGATCACCATCAAGGCTCAGAGTGTCACGCTCAATTACAAGGCCCGGGATGGACACGAGTACAAACTCAATTTCATCGATACCCCGGGGCATGTGGATTTCTCCTACGAGGTGTCCCGTTCGCTGTATGCGTGCGAGGGCGCGCTGCTGGTTGTGGACGCCGGGCAGGGGGTGGAAGCCCAGTCGGTGGCCAACTGTTACACCGCCATCGAGCAGGGGCTGGAAGTCGTACCGGTGCTCAACAAGATGGACCTGCCGCAGGCCGAGCCTGAGCGGGTAGCGGCAGAGATCGAAGACATTATCGGGATTGAAGCCGCGGATGCCGTCCGTTGCAGTGCCAAGAGCGGCCTGGGTGTGGAGGACGTCCTGGAAGACCTGATCGCCCGGATTCCGCCGCCCAAGGGGGACAGGAGTGCGCCGTTGCAGGCGCTGATTATCGATTCCTGGTTTGATAACTATCTGGGCGTGGTGTCGCTGGTGCGGGTCACGGAAGGTACGCTCAATAAGGGTGACAAGATTGTCATCAAGTCCACAGGCAAAGCCTGGAATGCGGACAAGGTTGGTATCTTCAACCCCAAGCCGACGGACACCAATGTGCTGGAGGCGGGCGACGTGGGCTTTGTCGTGGCCGGCATCAAGGACATCCATGGTGCGCCGGTCGGCGATACCATCGTGCACCAGAAGTTTGCCGCTGAAACGCCGATGCTGCCGGGCTTCAAAAAGGTCAAGCCGCAGGTGTATGCCGGCCTCTTCCCGGTCAGCGCAGACGATTACGACGATTTCCGTGATGCCCTGGAAAAGCTGACCCTGAACGACGCCTCGCTGTTTTTTGAGCCGGAAAACTCCGATGCACTGGGCTTTGGCTTCCGCTGCGGTTTCCTGGGCATGCTCCACATGGAGATCATCCAGGAGCGCTTGGAGCGTGAATACGATATCGATCTCATTACCACCGCACCGACGGTCATCTATGAGGTGGTCACCCGGCAGGGTGAGACGGTGTCGGTGGACAATCCGTCCCGGCTTCCGGATATTGGTTCCATTGAAGAGATGCGTGAGCCGATTGTGGAGGCCAGCATCCTGGTTCCGCAGGAGCATCTGGGCAACGTCATTGCCCTGTGTGAGGAAAAGCGTGGTGTGCAGAAAAACATGCACTTCATGTCGACCCAGGTTCAGCTCACCTATGAGTTGCCCATGGCGGAAGTGGTGATGGACTTCTTTGACCGCATCAAGTCGGCCAGCCGTGGTTTCGCGTCGCTGGACTATCACTTTACCCGCTTCCAGCCGGCCAACCTGGTGCGGCTGGATGTGCTGATTAACGGTGAGCGGGTCGATGCCCTGGCGCTGATTGTTCACAAGGAGCAGGCGCACTATAAGGGGCGGCAGCTGATTGAGAAGATGAAAGAGCTGATCCCGCGCCAGATGTTCGATATCGCGATTCAGGCGGCCATCGGAAACCAGGTGGTGTCCCGGGTGACGGTCAAGGCGTTGCGTAAAAACGTAACGGCGAAGTGTTACGGTGGTGATGTGAGCCGTAAGAAGAAACTGCTCCAGAAGCAGAAAGAAGGTAAAAAACGCATGAAGCAGCTGGGTAATGTTGAGGTGCCTCAGGAAGCGTTCCTTGCCGTACTGAAAGTGGATAAATAAAAGGCACCTGAATGGATATCGATTTTCCCCTTGTTCTGGTTGTTCTGACGTTCGCAACGGGCCTGATCTGGTTGGCTGACATCCTGGTGCTGCGCAAGCGCCGATTGGCCGGCATCGGCGCCGGCGAAGATCACGGCCGGGACGAGGAGGAGGCGCCGAAAGAGCCGTACCTGGTGGACCTGAGCCGTTCGTTTTTTCCGGTCCTGGCCATCGTTCTGGTGCTGCGGTCATTTCTGGTGGAGCCGTTCCAGATCCCGTCGGGCTCCATGTTGCCCACCCTGGAAGTGGGCGATTTTATCCTGGTAAACAAATACGCGTATGGGTTGCGACTGCCCGTGGCCGGCACCAAGATCCTCGAAGTGGACGATCCGGCCCGTGGCGATGTCATGGTCTTCCGCTATCCCGATGACGGTCGCACCAACTACATCAAGCGGGTCGTGGGTTTGCCGGGCGATCATATCCGGTATCGCGGCAAGCAGCTGTTCATCAACGGAGAAAAGGTTGAGTCACGCTTTGTAGCGCGCCTGCCTCCGATGGAGTTGCGCCGGGAGACGCTGGGAGACGAAGTGCACGACCTGTTCCTCACGTTGGGCCGCCCCGCGGGTTCCGGCGAAGGAGAGTGGACTGTCCCGGAAGGCCATTATTTTGTGATGGGCGATAACCGCGATAACAGTAACGACAGTCGTTACTGGGGAACGGTGCCGGACGAGATGATTGTGGGTAAAGCCTTTGCTATCTGGATGCACTGGAAATCACTCACCAGTCTGCCATCCTTTGATCGCGTGGGTGCAATTGACTAAGCGGGTTTCCATTCAAGGAGTGCGGTCAGAATGAAGAAGAACAATCTGTCTTCCCTGGGCTCTCAGCGGGGTGCCTCGGCACTGACCATGCTGGTGATGGTGCTGTTTTTCGGCAGCATTCTGACCCTCGTGATCAAGTTGGGGCCGGTGTACCTGGACGACTTTACCATTCAGGAAGCCATTGAAAGTCTGGAAGGAACGGATGATCTCTCCCGTATGAGTCCGGCGGCGGTTCGAAGCCTGATCAACAAACGGTTGAGCGTAAACAACGTCCGTGGATTTGACGCCAAGAACATTGAGGTCGAGAAAGACGGCGATGTGGTTCTTATCCGGGTGGACTATGAGGTGCGCAACAATCTGTTCCGCAATGTGGATACCGTTATCCACTTCAATCACGAATACGAGATGAAGGGCCAGTGAGTTCGCAACCGGATCTGGAACAGTTACAACGTCGAATAGGATATCAGTTCAGCGTGCCGGAGCGGCTGCTCCTGGCGCTCACTCACCGAAGCTACGGCAACCAGAATAATGAGCGGCTGGAATTCCTGGGGGATTCCATCGTCAACATGGTGATTGCCGAACACCTTTACCGTCATTTCGAGAAAGCCCGCGAAGGGCAGTTGAGCCGTTTGCGTGCGCGCATGGTCAAAGGCGTTACCCTGGCGGAGATCGGGCGTGAATTTGAGCTGGGCAAATACCTGCGGCTGGGGTCCGGTGAACTGAAAAGTGGCGGCTTCCGTCGAGAATCCATCTTGGCCGATGCGGTGGAATCGATCATTGGCGCTATTTACCTGGACAGTGATTTTGAAACCTGCCGGGCCCAGGTGTTGCGCTGGTTCGAACAGAGGCTGGAGAATCTGGACCTCCAGGATACCCAGAAAGACCCGAAGACCCGCTTGCAGGAATACCTGCAGTCCCGCCAGTTTCCGCTGCCCAGGTACGATGTGATCTCGGTAGATGGCGAGGCCCATGCACAGACTTTTCATGTTTCCTGCGCGTTACCGTCTCTGGATCGTAAAACCTCCGGAATCGGCAGCAGCCGTCGTATTGCTGAGCAGCAGGCCGCCCGTAATGCCCTCAAGGAACTGGGCGTGGAGAACGATTGATGACTGACATTACCCGTCCTGAAAATCCGGAGAGCCGCTGTGGTTTTGTGGCAATCGTAGGCCGTCCCAATGTGGGTAAGTCGACGTTGCTGAATCATATCCTCGGACAGAAGCTGAGCATCACATCCCGCAAGCCGCAGACCACCCGGCACCAGGTCCTGGGCATCAAAACCCAGGGCCCGGTACAGGCAATTTACGTGGATACGCCGGGTATGCATGAAGAAGAGCCGCGGGCAATTAACCGTTATATGAATAAAGCCGCGACATCGGCGCTGATCGATGTCGATGTGGTGGTGTTCGTGGTGGACCAGTTGGCCTGGACCACGGCTGACGAAATGGTGCTTGAGAAACTGTCCTCATTGAAGTGTCCGGTAATACTGGCGGTCAATAAGGTGGACAAGATTGAAAAGCGTGCCACCCTGCTGCCCCATCTGGACATGTTGTCGAAGAAGCGGGAATTTGCGGAGATCATTCCACTCTCGGCATTGAAAGAGAGCAACCTGGAGCCCCTGGAAGAGGCGGTTAACCGCTACCTTCCCCAGAGTGTCCACTTTTATCCGGATGATCAGGTTACCGATCGCAGCGAGCGCTTCATGGCCTCGGAGATGGTCCGTGAGAAAATTACCCGGCAGTTGGGCGCGGAGCTGCCTTACTCCGTGGCTGTCGAGATTGAAGAGTTCCGACGCGATGGCAAGACACTGCACATCTCGGCGTTGATCCTGGTGGAGCGAGAGGGCCAGAAAAAAATCATGATTGGCGACAAGGGTGAGCGCCTGCGTCGCATTGGTCAGGAAGCTCGCACGGACATGGAAAAGTTGTTCGATAGCAAAGTCATGCTGCGGCTGTGGGTCAAGGTCAAGCGTGGCTGGGCCGACAGCGACCGGGCCCTGAAAAGCCTGGGCATGAACGACTTCTGAGATCACCATGGCAGCGGCTGTGCACCAGGAACCGGCGTACGTACTGCATCGCCGGCCATGGCGTGAAACCAGTCTCCAGGTGGATGTGTTCAGTCTCAGCGCGGGCCGGATGTCCTTGATCGCGAGGGGAGCCAGTACCGCGCGAAGTCCGTTGAAGGCCCAGTTGCAGCCTTTTCAGCCGCTTTTGCTCGACTGGACCGGCCGAGGTGACCTGAAAACCCTGATCCAGACCGAAGTGCGCAGCGGACCGGTACTTAGCCGCACCCTGGCGTTATACAGCGGTCTGTATATCAACGAACTGCTACAACGACTTTTGCCTGCGGCGGATCCTCACCCCACACTTTTTGCTGCCTACATTGATGTGCTCGCTGAGCTGGCTGAAACCGACGACGTTGAGCCGGTGCTTCGCCGCTTCGAGCGCGCTTTTGTCGAGGCATTAGGTTATCGCTTCGATTGGATGTGGGTGACGGACATCGGCGCACAGGTCGAGCCGGGCCGGAGCTACTGTTATGATCCGGAGCAGGGCATTGTGTTGATGCCCGGCCCCCACGTACGCCTGCGTAACTTGCCGGGGGAGGCCCTGATTGCACTGTCTGCGGGCGACTTTGAGTCACTGGAATGCCGGCGCACGGCCAAGCGGGTGATGCGGGTGCTGGTGGATTATCTGCTCCAGGGGAAACCGTTACACAGCAGAAGCCTGTTCAGTCATGCCCGGAAAGAACCGGCGGAGGGAAAAAAATGAGTTCCAGAGTGTTACTAGGCGTGAATATCGATCACGTGGCGACCCTCAGGCAGGCGCGGGGTACCCGTTATCCCGATCCGGTTCAGGCGGCCCTGATGGCGGAGGAAGCGGGTGCCGACGGCATTACGATCCACCCACGCGAGGACCGTCGTCATATCCAGGATCGCGACGTGTTGCTGCTGAAAGAAACGCTGCAGACCAAAATGAACCTGGAAATGGCTGTAACCGATGCCATGCTGGCGTTTGCCGAGCAGGTCCGTCCCGAATGCGTGTGTCTGGTTCCGGAAAAGCGGGAAGAGCTCACCACGGAAGGCGGACTGGATGTGGAAGGGCAGGAGGCCCGTGTTGCCCGGGCATGTGAACGGCTGGCACGCATTGGTACCGAGGTGTCACTGTTCATTGACCCTGATACGGCGCAGATTGATGCGGCCGTGCGATGCGGGGCTCCGGTGATTGAACTGCACACCGGTGAATATGCGGAAGCTGGCGACCCCGCGTCAGAGGAGGCGGCGTTCCGGGTGCTTGCAGAGGCAGTGGCTTACGCCCGCAAAAAAGGGCTTATCGTCAACGCCGGTCACGGCCTCCATTATCATAATACCGAGCGGGTGGCTGCGATTGCCGGTATCAACGAGCTGAATATTGGCCACGCTATCATCGCCCGGGCGGTATTTACCGGCTTGAAGGACGCGGTGCGGGACATGAGAGCCATTCTGGACCGGGCACGCCTGCAAAGCTGAGCGGGCGGGTTCCTGCGGGCGCGCGTCAGGACGTCGTCTCGCTGGAGCCGGTGTGCTCACGGAAGATCATCTGCCAGTCCGTCTGCTCGCTCCAGATCTGCAAGCGCTCGATCGCGGCCAGCAATTGATCCTTGAGGTAGGCGATGTCCGGGGATGAGCATTTGAGGGCCGTTTCCAGTTGATTGGCGGCCGCCCGAAGCTCGGGTACGCCGCAGTACCGGGTAGCGCCGTGCAGTTTGTGGACACAGTCCAGCAGTGCCTCATGATCGCCGGACGTCCAATGCCGCCCGACGTTATCCACATCTGCCGGTAGCTGTTCCAGCAACATGCTGAATAGCTCTTCCGCCAGGTCGGCCTTGCCAGCGGCCAGTTGAATGCTTTCGTTGACGCTCACGCAGTCCTGCTGCAGTTTGCGGGTTGAGGGACGCAGGGCTCTTCGGGTGTCACGCACTTCCGGCAGGGCGCTGCGAGGATCGGCTTTGGGCGTGGGCTCGCAGGCATAACCGGTGTATTCCCGGATGGTCTCAATGAGCTGGTTATTGCTGATGGGCTTGGCGAGATAGCCATCGAACCCTTGCCGGGTCAGCCGTTCCTGCTCATCGGCCAGGGCGTGGGCGGTTAATGCAATCACCGGAGTGCGATGGCTCTTGGTATCCATGCCCCGCAGCCGGGAGGTGGTTTCCACACCGTCCATGCCGGGCATTTGCAGGTCCATGAACACCAGGTCAAACGGATTGTTCCTGGCCTTGCTGATGGCTTCGAAACCGCTTGAAGCACCTTCAGCCCTCACTCCACAATCGTTCAGTAATGTCATGACCAGCTTGAGATTGGCGTCGTTGTCGTCAACCGCAAGTATCCGCGGCACATTTCCGGACGGCTGCCACGCCGGTTGCACCGGGCGTTCGCTGGGGCCTTTCTGACCGTTATTGATGCCGTGGACCAGCAGGAGCATTTCGTCGTAAAGCGCGTCCCGGCTGATGGGCTTGGTCAAGTGGCCGCTGGCCAGGCCTGATAGCGGCGTGTCGTGGGTGTCCAGTGTGGGGGTCAGTAGCAGCGTGCGGCAATCACGTTCCAGCTCCAGGTTGCGGACCAGGCCACAGTACTGACTGGAATTCAGCAAGTGCCGGGTAATGCCGATGATCGCGAGTGCATAACCTGTCTGATTGCGCTGGGCTTCTTCAACCTGCTCTTGCATGGCGCCTGGTGATGCCACCGTATCCACCTCCATGCCCCATTCCCGCAGCATGTGCTCCACCGCCAGTCCGGTGGTTTTCTGCTGTTCAAGGTAGAGGACCCGCTCTCCCCGCAGGGCATCACGGGGTGAGCTGCCATCCATGTTTCCGGACAGCTCGGAGGTCAGGGTGAACCAGAACGTGGAGCCCTTGCCGAGCTCGCTCTGGAGGCCAATTTTGCCCCCCATTTCCTCCACCAGGCGCTTGGAGATGGCGAGGCCAAGGCCGGTGCCGCCATACTGCCGTGCGGTGGAGGCGTCTGCCTGGCTGAAAGCGTTGAACAGCGACTGTTGCTGCGCGCGGGACAGGCCCACGCCTGAATCTGTGATGCTGATCCTCAGGGTAACGCGATTGGTTTCCTTGTCTTCGTCCTCAAGGCTCGCGCGCAGGACCACTTCTCCGGTCTGGGTGAACTTGATGGCGTTGTTCACCAGATTGGTGATGACCTGTTTGACCCGGAGCGGGTCGCCCATGATGTTATCGGGCACATCGTTGTAGACCAGGGGGACCAGGTCGAGGTTCTTGGTATGCGCCGCAGGGGCGAGCATGACCATGACATCCTCGACGATGTCCCTGAGCGGAAAGGGCACCCGGTCGAGAATCAGCTTGCCTGCCTCGATCTTCGAGAAATCGAGGATGTCATTGATGATCGTCAGCAGGATTTCCGAGGACTTGCGGATCGTGCTCAGATGGTCCCTTTGCTGGCGGGGCAGCGGACTTTTCAGCAGCAGTTCCGTGAAGCCGATGATGCCGTTGAGCGGGGTGCGGATCTCATGGGACATGTTGGCGAGGAATTCCGATTTGATCCGGCTGGCTTCCAGGGCTTCCTTGCGGGCGAAATCCAGTTCAATGTTCTGGATTTCGATGGTTTCCAGGGTTTCCCGCAGATCTTCCGTGGCCTGATCAATGTTCTGCTGCATTTCCGCCTGGGCCTTGCTGAGCTCTTCGGCCATCGCGTTCAGACCGGATTCAAGCTGCTCGAACTCCGGCCCGGCGCGGGTGTAAACGCGGGTGTCGAGTTTGCCTTCCTTGAGGCGCGCCACGGCCTCATTGAGCTCGAAGACCGGATCGGTGAAGGCGCGACTCAGTCTCAGGGCAATCGCCAGGCTGAGAATCACCCCGCCGAGGACCAGCATCAGGGAGATGAGCAGGGCCTTGTAGGTTTCCTTCTCGGTCCGAATGTGCGACATCTCAACGGCCGCCCAGCCCAGAGGGGCGCCCTGATGGTTCCGTGACTGGCCGGCGTCCAGGTCCAGCATGTTCTCGATCATCAGGTCCTGAAGATAAACCGGAGTCACGAACAGGGTGCTGTCTGAACGGAACAGCTGGCTGGGGCGTTCGGGAACAAGTTCGTCCGGGGAAAGGGTATCCGCGCTGCCGGGACCGGTATGAAGCAGGCGCTTGCGGTCTCCGTCAAAGAAGGTGATGGACCGCACGTCCTGTTCTTCGAGCAGCGCATTGGAAAGGCTGTTGAGCAGGCTGCGGTTGGCGGTGAACAGGCCGTATTCGGAGCCGGCTGCCAGTTGACGGGAGAGTGATTGCCCCCGGTCCTGAAGCAGGCTTTCTATGTTGGTGACCCAGCTGTAGGTAAAGAAAAGCCCGAGCACCAGGGTCGTCAGGAGCGTGGGTACAAGAGTGACCACGAGAATTTTTTTGCGAATGCCCCAGCGCCGCATACCGTCTTCCTGTTGAATCGTTTTCTGCCGGAAAACCGGCTTTACTTCCCTGTCAGAATAGGTGATCCAGAGCACAATTGTCGTGCCACGGTCCCGATTCCGGTCCGGATATAGCCGCTGGTCATGGATATAGCGACAAGCTGTATTGGGAGACAGCGGCCATAACGCGTATCATGCGAACGCAAAAGTGTACCACAGGCAACGGCCGGTCTGGTTACCTGGTCTGTCGGGTGAAGGCTGATTTGAGGAACGTTTCCATATGAATTTCCCCACCATTGAAGATTATGTCGGGCACACGCCCCTGGTTCGTCTGCAGCGTCTGCCCGGTCAGACCAGCAACGTTGTGTTGGCCAAGCTCGAAGGCAACAATCCGGCCGGCTCGGTCAAGGACCGACCCGCCATCAGCATGATCCAGGAGGCCGAGCGCCGCGGTGAAATCCGGCCGGGCGACACGCTGATTGAAGCAACCAGCGGCAATACCGGCATTGCCCTGGCCATGGCGGCCGCCATCAAAGGGTACCGAATGGTCCTGATCATGCCTGCGAACATGAGCGAGGAGCGCCGGGCGTCGATGCGGGCGTATGGAGCGGAGATTGTCACGGTTTCCAAGGAAGAGGGTATGGAAACGGCCCGCGATCTGGCCCAGCAGATGGAAGCCGAGGGCAAGGGCAAGGTGCTGGATCAGTTTGCCAACGCTGATAACCCCCTGGCCCACTATCGCACCACCGGACCGGAAATCTGGGAGCAGACCAGCGGCCGGGTAACGCACTTCATCAGCTCCATGGGTACCACCGGCACGATCATGGGAGTGTCCCGCTACCTCAAGGAGCGCAATCCCGATATCCGTATCATCGGCCTGCAACCGAAAGAGGGGTCGGCCATTCCGGGCATCCGGCGCTGGCCGGAGCCCTACCTGCCAAAAATCTACGACGCTACCCGCGTGGACCAGGTGCTGGATATCAGTCAGCAGGAGGCCGAAGACACTATGCGGGCCCTGGCACGGGAAGAGGGTATATTCTGCGGGGTCTCGTCGGGGGGCTCCATTGCTGCCGCCCTCAAGTTATCGGCGCAGGTTGAAAACGCCGTTATCGTGGCCATCATCTGTGATCGCGGTGACCGTTACCTCTCCACCGGCGTCTTTCCCGGCGCCTGAATCGAAGCAAGAGACATCAGTATGAGCAGAAGACGCAGGAAGGTGCTCCCCAAGGAGCCAGTCCGTTGTGTAGTGGACAGCCTGGGCCACGACGGTCGCGGTATCGCCCGTCAGGAAGGAAAGATTCAGTTTGTTGACGGTGCCATGCCGGGGGAAACCGTGATGGCGAAAGTGGTGGGCTCCCGCAGCAAGTTTGACGAGCTGCGCACCGTCGACGTGCTTGAGCCCGCCCCGGAACGTGTCACGCCCCCCTGCGACTACGCCGATCTCTGTGGTGGCTGTAGCCTGCAGCATATGGCCGCGGATGCCCAGATTGAGTTCAAGGAAAAAACCCTGAAAGAGCATTTTGCCCATTTTGGGGGCATTGAGCCCGAGGAGTGGATTGCCCCGCTGCGTTCGGAGAACCCGTTGGGTTACCGTCGCAAGGCCAGGATGGGTGTCCGGTATGTGCAGGCGCGGGAATCGGTGCTGGTTGGCTTTCGCGAGAAGCGCAACAGCTTCCTGACGGACATCGATCGTTGTGTGGTGATGGATCCCCGCATTGGAGAGCGCATTACCCCACTGCGTGAGTTGTTGCACTCCCTGGACGCCTTCAATCGCGTGCCTCAGGTGGAAGTCGCCTGCGGGGATGACGCCGCAGCCATGGTCTTTCGCAATATGGATGCCCTCAGCGAATCCGACACGGCCGCCCTGATTGCGTTTGGTCAGGCCCACGATTTGCATATCTATCTTCAGCCCAAGGGCCCGGACACCGTCTATCGCATCTGGCCCGAGGGTGGTGAAGAGCGCCTGAGTTACCGGCTTGAGGCGTTTGACCTCACCATGAAGTTTCACCCCATGGACTTTACCCAGGTGAATGCCGGTATCAACAGCACCATGGTCAGCAGGGCTGTTGACTGGCTGGACATCCAGCCCGGTGAGCGTGTGCTGGACCTGTTCTGTGGCCTGGGCAACTTTACCCTGCCGCTGGCCCGTCGCGCCGGAGAAGTGGTGGGCGTCGAAGGGGACGAGGCCATGGTCGTTCGGGGCAGGGAGAATGCGGAACTCAACGGCCTCGACAATGTCAGGTTCCACGGTGCGGATCTTCAGGCCGACTTTACGTCCCAGCCCTGGGCGGGCGAGGGCTTCGACAAGATCCTGATTGATCCTCCGAGGTCCGGTGCCCAGGAAGTGTGTGAATACCTCACGGCCTTTGGTGCCCGCCGGATCGTGTACGTCTCGTGTAACCCGGCGACGCTCGCCAGGGATGCCGGGGTCATGGTGCGTAACGGTTATCGGCTTGTCCGGGCCGGCGTGATGGATATGTTTCCGCACACGACCCATGTGGAATCCATTGCCCTGTTTGAGCGTGTGAAGAAGTAACAGACTGACCGGTCAGGGATGGCCGGTTCAACAACCGGAAAAAACAATACCGATATGGTCAAAGTTCGCGAAGACTACGCCGTTAACGGCGACGGGCAGATTGATATCGAGCGCTGGGTGCGGCAGATCGAAGCCCAGACGCATCTGGAAAATATCGATCAGTTCCGGCGTGCCTGTGAGAAGGCGGCTGAAATCGACCTGCAGGCGTTCCGTGAGGACCGCCTGTGGGCCGAGGGTGCCAGCAGCTTCCGCACCGGCATTGAAATGGCCCAGGTGCTGGCGGAGCTGCACCTGGATCAGGCAAGTCTGGTGGCGGCCATCCTGTACCGTGCCGTTCGTGAAGAGCGGGTGCCACTGGAGGAAATCCGCAAGGAGTTCGGCGACGAAGTGGCCGGGCTGATTAATGGCGTCCAGCAGATGGCGGCCATCTCTTCGATCCATCATCCGCTCAAAGGCAATGTTCTGGGGCAGAGCGAAGGCCAGTTGGATAACGTCCGCAAGATGCTGGTCACCATGATCGACGACGTGCGGGTGGCGCTGATCAAGCTGGCGGAGCGTACCTGCGCCATCCGTGCGGTGAAGGATGGCTCCGAAGAGAAACGCATGCGCGTGGCCAGGGAAGTATTTGATATATACGCACCGTTGGCCCATCGCCTGGGCATCGGTCATATCAAGTGGGAGCTGGAGGATCTCTCCTTCCGCTACCTGCACGGCTCTGCCTACAAGAAGATTGCCAAGCTGCTGGACGAAAAACGCCTGGATCGGGAAGGGTACATCCGTCGTGTGATCGATACCCTGAAGACCGAACTCAAGAACTTCGGCATTGAGGGCGAGCTATCGGGCCGGGCCAAGCATATCTACAGTATCTGGCGGAAAATGCGTCGCAAGGGGATCGACTTTTCCCAGGTGTATGATGTCCGGGCCGTGCGGGTGCTGGTGCCGGAAGTCCGCGACTGCTACGCCGCCCTGGGCATCGTTCATACCCTGTGGCGCCATATTCCCAATGAATTCGATGACTACATCGCCAATCCCAAGGAAAACGGCTACCAGTCCCTGCACACGGCGGTGATTGGTCCGGAAGGCAAGGTGATGGAGGTGCAGATCCGCACCCATAAAATGCATGAGGAAGCCGAGCTGGGTGTCTGCGCCCACTGGCTCTACAAGGGCACCGACAAGGGCAACCGGTCGACCGGCTACGACGCCAAGATCAACTGGCTCCGGCAGGTGTTGGAGTGGCAGGAAGAGCTGGGAGATCTGTCCGGTCTGGCAGACCACCTGAAAAGCGATGTGGCCTCGGACCGGGTGTATGTCTTCACGCCGGAGGGCCACGTGGTGGATCTTCCCCAGGGCGCCACGCCGGTGGATTTTGCCTATCGGGTCCACACCGAGATCGGCCATGCCTGTCGGGGTGCCCGGGTCAATGCCCGAATTGTGCCGTTGACCTATCCCCTGAAAACCGGTGACCAGGTCTTTATCCTGACCTCCAACAACCCCGCTCCCAGTCGTGACTGGCTCAATCCCAGCCTGGGCTACATCCAGACCTCACGGGCACGGGCCAAGGTTACCCACTGGTTCAAGCAGCAGGACCGGGGCCGGAATATCATTGATGGTCGGGCCATTCTGGAAGACGAATTCCGTCGGCTTTCCCTGTACGACGTGGATCTTGGCGACCTGGCGCGCAAGGTCAACTATCCGGAGGCGGAAGACATGTTCGCGGCCGTCGGGGCCGGGGATCTGCGGCCGACCCACGTGGCCAACGTCGCCCAGCAGATGCTGGAGCCGAAGTCGCAGCAACTGGACCTGAAGCTCAGTGCCCAGCGAAGAAAGCCCTATGATACCGAATCGGATATCCAGATCCTCGGCGTCGGCAAACTCAAGACCCAGGTGGCCAAGTGCTGCAAGCCGTTGCCTGGGGATGAAATCGGCGGTTATATAACGGTCGGTCGCGGCGTGACGGTTCACCGGCTGGATTGCATTACCTTCCTCAACCTGAAAGAGGTTGAGCCCAATCGGATCATCGAAGTGAGTTGGGGCGGGCGACCGGCCTCGGTCTACCCCGTGGATATCGAGATTGAAGCCTATGACCGTTCAGGTCTGCTGCGGGACATCACCCAGGTGCTGTCCTCTTCCAAGAGTGACGTGCTGTCGCTGAACACCCAGAGCAATAAGGACGAGAACACCGCGACCATGACAGTGACCGTGGAAATTTCGAGCCTGGAGCAACTGGCCCGTCTGCTGGCACAGATTCGGAATCTCCCGAACATCATAGACGTAAGGCGCAAGCGAGTATGAGTTACTCCATTGACGATCTGAAGCAACTGATGGCCCGCCTCAGGGACCCGGACACCGGTTGCCCCTGGGATACACGCCAGACCTTCCGGAGTATTGTGCCCCATACCCTGGAAGAAGCATACGAAGTGGCCGATGCCATCGACCGGGAGGATTTTCCACACCTCAAGGATGAGCTTGGTGACCTGCTGTTCCAGGTCATTTTCTATACCCGTATGGGTCAGGAGCAAGGGCACTTCGATTTTGAAGCCGTGGTGGATAACCTGGTCCGCAAGCTGATTCGCCGCCATCCCCATGTGTTTCCCGAAGGCACCCTGGAAAGTCGCGTGGACCCGGACAACCGACCGGATGAAGCCTGGATCAAGGCAAGCTGGGAGCGTATCAAGGCGGAAGAGCGCGCGGCTGCGCCGCAGGCCGAAACGGCGGAGACAAGCCGGCTGGATGGTATTGCCCGGACCCTGCCGGCGATGGCCCGTGCGGAGAAGCTGCAGAAGCGGGCCGCCAATCACGGATTCGACTGGCCGGACATCGAGCCGGTGTTTGACAAGCTGCATGAGGAGATCGATGAGCTCAAGGAAGCCTGGAGAGCTTCCCTGGCCGGCACCGGCGACCCCGATGCCGTGGAGGATGAGCTCGGCGATCTGCTGTTCGTGTGCGTGAACCTGGCCCGTTTCATGAAGGTTACGCCCGAGCACGCGCTGAACCGTACCAACCACAAGTTCGAGGCACGTTTTCGCGCGATTGAGCGGCGACTGGCCGCCGAGGGACGCGACCTGGACCAGGAATCCCTGGAGGCCCTTGATGCGATCTGGCAACAGGTAAAAGGCGTGGAAAACGACTGACGACAAGGGCTTGGCGAGGGTTCTGGTAAGTACAATCCGTTACCAATTTGTTGCACCGGACCCCGCCCCCATCGTCTACACTTCTTGAAACGGATGCACTGAGGCGGTGCGCCGGATGACGTCGAGTAGATGCAGGAGTGAAGGCACCATGAAAATCAAAGATCTGGTCAATTACTGGGATAAGCACGCACGGGGTCGTCTGACCCGGGATGCCTATTTTCTGGAGTTGTCTGGCCAGCATCACAAGCGACTGGAGAAACTGGCCGCTCTGTATCCGATGAAATCACCACAGGATCTGATGCGGGACCTGATTTCCGCCTCTCTGGATGAGCTGGAAACCAGCTTTCCCTATGTGCAGGGCACCAAAGTGGTGGCTCACGATGAGGACGGCTTCGAGATCTATGAAGACCAGGGAATGACACCGCGGTTTGTCAGCCTCAGCCAGAAGCATATCCAGCGCCTGAAAGCCCGTCAGCTGGAATCTGTTGCCTGATCAGTCATAACGGCTGATTCAGTGCCTGCCGCCACGGGGTGGAATTGCCACCCCGGTACGGTTACCCTTCCTACTTTTCCTTGCCTTCCAGCTTGTCCTTGAGCGGGCTTTGCCTGACCAGGTCATCCAGCGCCGCGCCAATCATGTCATTCAGGATATCGCTCTCACTGCGGTCCGGATAAAGTTCGGCCAGAGCAGCAATGCGCGCGGCATCCTCCAGCGGCAGTCGCAGGTTGTAATCGTGGGTCCGCTCAACGTTCTCTTTCTTGCTTTCCCAGTGCTTTGGCAGATCAGTAACTTTCATGAATTCTCCTTGCGACGACGGGCGTTAATCGTTATTAGTATCGTTAGTTTACTTCGCCTCCGTCAATTTAAAAGGACGTCAATGTGACTGAGCTACATCCCGATCTTCGAGAAAACGTTCGTATGCTGGGTGAAATGCTGGGCCAGAGCATCCGGCGCTACCCGGGGCAGGAATGTTTCGAACGCATAGAGGAAATCCGCGCGGCCGCGAAAGCGGACCGGCGCCAGGAAAGCGGTTCCGGCCAGCGGCTGGTCAACCTGCTGGGCAAGCTGGGTGACGAAGAACTGCTTCCGGTTACCCGCGCCTTCAACCAGTTCCTCAACCTGGCAAATCTCGCTGAACAGTACCATGGCATCCGACGTAAGCGCGGTCATCAGTCCGACCTGATGGTGGAGTCGTTCGGTGAGGTATTTGAACGCCTCAAAGCCGGCGGTATCAGCGCTTCGGAATTGCATCAGCGAGTGGCTGACCTGCGGATCGAGTTCGTGATGACGGCCCATCCCACCGAAGTTGCCCGCCGTACACTGATCATGAAGTACGACGAAATGTCGGATTGTCTGGCGCGGCTCGACCATGACGACCTGATGCCGGCCGAGCGGGATGAGGTAGTGGATCGACTTGAACAACTGATCGCTGAGGCCTGGCATACCGATGAAATTCGTCACGAACGCCCGACGGCGGTTGATGAGGCCAAATGGGGCTTTGCGGTCATTGAAAACAGCCTCTGGCAGGCGCTGCCCAGATTCCTGAGAAGCCTGGATCTGTCATTATCAGAGGCCACGGGCAAGGGGTTGCCGGTGGATGCGACCCCCGTCCGCATTGCGTCGTGGATGGGCGGCGATCGGGACGGCAATCCCAATGTCACCCACCAGGTTACCCGCAAGGTGTTTCTGCTGGGTCGTTGGATGGCGGCGGATCTGTATCTCAGGGATATTCAGGCGTTGCGTGCTGAACTGTCCATGTGGCAGGCCAATGATGAGCTGCGGGTGCTGGCGGGCGATAGCCGTGAGCCCTACCGCCACGTGCTGGCAGGGTTGCGGGATCGGTTGATTCGTACCCGTGATTGGGCCGAAGCCGCGGTCAACGGGGAGCCCGCCGATGACAGCGATATCCTGTTTGAAAACGACGATTTCATTGCACCACTGGAAATCTGTTACCGCTCACTGATCGAATGCGGGCTTGAGCACATCGCCAACGGCCCTCTGCTGGACACGCTGCGCCGTGCCCACACGTTCGGCTTGCCGCTGATCCGCCTGGACATCCGTCAGGAGGCGTCCCGCCATGCTGAGGCGGTTGCGGAAATGGTGAGTTACCTGGGGTTGGGAGATTACCTGTCGTGGTCGGAGGAGGAGCGCCAGAGATTCCTGCTCAACGAGTTGCAGGGACGCCGTCCTCTGGTGCCAAGAAACTGGGAACCTTCCGAACCGGTACGGGAGGTGCTGGCAACCTGCGAAGTGGTTGCCCGGCAGACGCCCGAGGCGTTGGGTTCCTACGTCATCTCCATGGCCAGCAAGCCTTCCGATGTCCTGAGTGTCATCCTTTTGTTGAGGGAATCGGGCATGACATTCCCGATGCGGGTGGTGCCCCTGTTCGAGACCCTGGACGATCTGACTGGGGCGCCGGACAGCATGGCAGCGCTGTATGAGGTGGAATGGTATCGGGAGTACTGTCAGGGCCGCCAGGAAGTGATGATCGGCTACTCCGATTCGTCCAAGGACGCCGGGCAGTTGATGGCTGCCTGGGCGCAGTACCAGGCCCAGGAAAAGCTGACAGCGGTGGCCCGTCAGTACGGCGTACACCTGACGCTGTTCCATGGTCGGGGCGGTACAGTGGGGCGCGGCGGTGGTCCCGCCAACCGCGCCATCCTGTCCCAGCCTCCCGGCTCGGTTAATGGCAGTTTCCGCATTACCGAACAGGGCGAAATGATCCGCTTCAAGTTCGGCCTGCCCCGGTTGGCCGAACAGAGTCTCACGCTTTATACCACGGCCGTGATCGAGGCCACCCTGGCACCACCGCCTGAGCCGCAAAGCGCGTGGCGGGAAATCATGGACTGGCTGACGCAGCGGTCCCTGAAAGCGTATCGGGATGTGGTACGTGAAGACCCGGATTTTGTCCCTTACTTCCGGCAGGTCACGCCTGAGCAGGCGCTTGGCAAGCTTGCCCTGGGCAGCCGCCCGGCCCGGCGCAAGCCGTCCGGCGGAGTGGAGAGCCTGCGAGCGATCCCCTGGATATTCGCTTGGACGCAGATGCGGCTGATGCTGCCGAGTTGGCTTGGCAGCGATGTGGCGCTTGAAGAGGCTGCACAGAATGGCAAGCTGCCGGTGCTGCGGGAGATGATGCGGGGCTGGCCCTTCTTCCGGACGTATGTGGACATGCTGGAGATGGTGCTCGCCAAGGCCGACTTGCGCATTGCCAGTTATTACGAGAAAACCCTGCTGGATGACGAGGAACTGAAAAAGCTGGGTGAGGACCTGCGGTCACGTCTGAGCGGCTGTATCGAACGCTTGTTGGAGCTGAAGGAGCAACAGACCCTGCTTGAGGGAGAGCCGGTGTTTGCCCATTCCATGCGGGTGCGGAATCCGTATACTGACCCGCTCCATTACCTGCAGGCGGAATTGCTCAAGCGTGACCGGGATGGCGAAGGCAAGGGAGAGGTTCCGGAAATGGTGGAGCGGGCCCTTAAGGTAACCATGGCCGGTATCGCGGCCGGAATGCGCAATACCGGCTGACGGAGCAGCGTGAATGACAGGAGTAATCAGGTGGCGTTAGCGGCGAGTCTGGACAGGTTCCTGTCGCGTAAGGGTATTGCCTGTCGTGAGTTACCCATTGATCCGGCGGACAGCCTGGAAGCGGCCGCCCGTGCCTCCGGCCTGCCGCTGGAGGATTTTGTGCGCGCCACGCTGCTGATCGATATCAACGGCGTTGTGATGGTGGTCCATGGGGTCAACGATTCCCCTGACCTGGAGGCTGTCCACCGCCTGACCAGACGTCGTCTGCAGCCACTGACGGCACGCCAGGCCAACCGTCTGTTCACGGACTGTGATCCGGGCTTTCATCCGCCGATTGGTACGGCATACGACCTGCCGGTTCTGGTTGACGAAGATGTACTGAAGCGTACACACACTGTGATGACCGGCGGCAGTGATCATGGCCTGATTGAGATGGATGGACGTTCGCTTCGGCTCGCCCTGGCGGGTGCCCGTGGGGGACACCTGGTGATCCGTGGGCAGGGCAACGACCGGAGTGAAGCGCTCACGCTCGAGGAAGTGGCCGACAAGCTTCAGAAACTCTACCGACTGCCCCCTATGCCGGCGCTGGCGCTGCGTATCCTGAAACTCACCACCAGCAGTGACGCCAGTGCGCGTGAGCTGGCGGAGCTGATCGAATTTGACCCGAGCCTGACCGCGCAGATTATGCGCTATGCCCGCTCCGCTCTGTTTCACTATCCGGGGCCGATCAACTCGGTACAGGAGGCTGTCACCCGGGTGCTGGGCTTTGATCGTGTGGCCCACATTGCCCTGGGTATCGCGTCTGTCCGGGCTTTCGACGTGCCGCGTCATGGAATGCTCGGCATGGACAACTTCTGGCGACATTCCCTGTATTGCGCATTCCTGTGCCAGCGCATGGCGGGTTACTGCGACGCCGATAAGGGACTGGCCTATCTTTGCGGCCTTCTGCACAACTTTGGCCTGCTGCTGGTGGGCCACCTGTTTCCTGTGGAATTCAGGGAACTGAACCGCCTGCGGGAAAGCAATCCGGACGCAAGCATGCACTCACTGGAGGTGCAGGTTTTCGGTGCTGCAAACGGCCAGGATATTCTGGCGGTGGGTCACGGCGCCATTGGCGGCATTCTCCATCGACTCTGGCAATTGCCCGACCCGGTCGTGAAATCCGCCGGTATGCATCAACAGTCCGGGTATCAGGGGAGCCACGATCAGTATGTGCTGATGGTCCAGCTTGCCAACGGTCTGCTGAAGGCCCGTGGCATCGGCGATGAGTTCAATGCCGATGATCAGTCGGGACTTGCGATGTCCCTTGGACTGGACGAGGCCATGCTTGAAGCCCTGGACGCGGACATCGACCGCGTCGCCGGGGAACTGGACGCCCTGGCGGCTTCCCTGTCATCCTGACAGCCGCCGGCATTGCGCTGCGGATGTCCTATCCTGGTGCATGATACGGAGGTCGACTTTCTCTGAGCCCGCTGACTTCGTATAATGCGCGGCTGGTGCCCTCGTGTGCCGAGAGGCTGTCGCAAAGGCAGGAGTCTTTGCCATAGCTTTTCAAACGATAATGACTAAATACTATGGGAGCACAGCGTTATGCGAATCATCATGTTAGGCGCGCCAGGCGCGGGTAAGGGCACCCAGGCCCAGTTTATAACCGAGCGCTTTGGTATCCCCCAGATCTCTACCGGCGATATGCTTCGTGCTGCTGTGAAGGCAGAGTCTGACCTTGGCAAGCAGGTCAAGGAAGTCATGGCGACGGGTGGGCTGGTGTCTGACGATATCATCATCGCGCTGATCGAGGAGCGAATCCAGCAGCCGGACTGCAAGAATGGTTTCCTGCTCGACGGCTTCCCCCGCACCATCCCGCAGGCCGAGGCCCTGAAAGATCAGGGTATCGTGATCGATTATGTCGTCGAGATTGCGGTCGACGATGAGGAAATCGTCAGCCGGTTGTCGGGCCGCCGCGTACACGAAGGCAGTGGTCGCATCTACCATGTCAAATACGATCCCCCGAAAGTGGAAGGCAAGGATGACGAAACCGGTGAGACCCTGATCCAGCGTGAGGACGACAAGGAAGAGACGGTTCGCAAACGCCTGAAAATCTATCACGAGCAGACCGCACCGCTGGTTGGCTACTATCAGGACTGGGCGGCCCATGACGCCAGTGCGGCGCCTCGCTATGTCCGGGTTCAGGGTGTAGGCAGCCTGGATACGATCCGCGATCAGATACTGCAGGAACTGAAGTAAAAAGCATGATTCTGTCCACCGTGAGGCAACCGTAGCAACCGTGAAGTTACTGGCCCTGGATACGTCCTCTGAAGGGTGTTCGGCAGCCCTGTTGCTGGATGGCAGCCTCACCGAGCGCTTTGATCTGGCCCCTCGGGGCCATACCCGGCTGCTGATGCCAATGATCCGTCAGCTTTTGGCGGAGCAGGGGTTGAAACCCGTGGACCTGGACGCCCTGGCCTTTGCACGGGGGCCCGGATCATTTACTGGACTACGGATTGCCACCGGCGTGGTGCAGGGACTGGCATGGGGGCTTGATGTGCCCGTGGTTCCGGTGTCCTCGTTGGCCGCTGTGGCCCTGGAAGCCAGTGAATCCCTGGCACTTACGGACGGAGATGGCGTAGCGGTCGCTTTCGACGCACGGATGGGTGAAGTGTACTGGGGCTGTTTCGAAATCCGTGACGGTCAGCCATTCCTGTTGGGCACCGAACAGGTGTGTCCGCCCTCATCGGCTGCACTGCCCGCCCTTTCCGGTCGCTGGGCCGGTGCAGGGCCGGGCTGGCATCTTCATGAGCAGATGGCCCCGGAAGTGGTGTCGGCGGTTACGCTGCGCGACGATACGCTGGTGCCCCGAGCCAGCTTTATAGCCCGCCTGGCAAGCCTCGAACTGGCCACCGGAGGCGGCGTGCCGGCCGCCCGGGCACAACCGGTCTATGTACGCGACGAAGTGACCTGGAAGAAGCTTCCCGGGCGCTGATCAACGCTTTACTCCTTTGCGGAACCTTTGCCGATGGAACTGTGGCATATCATTGTCCTGGCTGTGATTCAGGGACTGACGGAATTTCTTCCAATCAGCAGTTCGGCGCACCTGATTCTGCCCTCCCAGGTATTGGGGTGGCCTGATCAGGGGCTGGCGTTCGACGTAGCTGTCCACGTAGGTACCCTGACGGCGGTGATGTGGTACTTTCGCGCCGAGGTCTATCGCCTCTCGGCAGCCTGGATAGGCGACACCCTGAAAGGTCGGATCGGGCAGGACAGTGGTCTGGCGTGGGCGGTCATTGCAGGAACGGTGCCGGCCGGTCTGGCCGGCCTGCTGCTGAATGATTTCATCGCCACCGAGTTGAGGTCTGGTCTGGTGATTGCGGCGTCGACGATCGGTTTTGGCCTGGTCCTGTGGTGGTCCGATGCCGTGGGCCGTCAGACTCGTGACCTGCCAGCGCTCACCATGAAAGACGCCGTCATTGTGGGGCTTGCCCAGGCGTTGGCGCTGATTCCGGGTACGTCCCGTTCCGGCATCACCATGACGGCAGCGCTGTTTCTCGGGCTGAAGCGCGAAGCGGCCGCCCGGTTTTCCTTTCTGTTGTCCATACCGTTGATTCTGGCTGCCGGTCTGTTGAAAACGCTCGAGCTGAGCGGGCAGGGTGAGGCGACAGACTGGAGCGCCATGGTCCTGGGGGCGGCGGTCTCGTTCATCAGCGCGGTGGTGTGCATCCACCTGTTCCTCAAGTTCCTGGAACGTCTGGGTATGATGCCGTTTGTCATATACCGGCTGTTGCTTGGGCTGCTCCTGCTTTTCCTGCTGTGGTAGATTGGTTAAGAACTGTGCAGCCGTCTTTTAATCCGGGTACGGTTGTTTCATACTCTGTGTTCACAAATTTTTCCGGTTCAGTTCGATGATTGGTGGCATCAACCCGAACAACAATTTTGCGTTCCAGTCCGGCAACAGCAGTCCGGCAAGGGAACGCAGTGACGTCGCCCGCACGCCAGCGTCTGCACCTGACAGGAACGCGGAAGGGGTGCGTCGGGATCTGGCCGACGGACGAGCCAATACCCTGGCTCCTGCCCGGGTGGACACCGAGGGCCTGGAGCGCCGGGTGGAAGCCCGGCGCGCTGCCGAAGATGCCAGGCTGGAGCGTTTTCGCGCTGATGAGCTGCCGCTGTCGACCTCTCGTGCACTATCTACCTTTACGGATATCGCCGCCCGTGGCGACTCTGGCGAGAATAGCCTCGCCGGTATCGATATACGGGTGTGATGGTTCCTCCCGTCTCTCTATCCAATACGCCCCTGGCCATCGCCTGCAGTCCTCTGGGGAATGCCGTTGAGGCACGTGCGCTGGCAGATTCTCTGGCCGTTCCATTCCTGGGCATAGCACAGCCCAGAAGGGTTGCTGAGGTTCCTGTACTGCTGTTTTTTGATGAACACGGACTGTGCCTGCAGATGACGGGGAAGGGTGCTCCGGGGCCGGTCAGGGCGGAATTTGTCTCGGGCAAAGCCGGTTACCGCAGAGAACATGGCGGTGGTGCCGGACAGCTGATAGCCAGGGCCATTGGCCTGCACAAAACCCGGGCCACCCTGCATGTGCTGGACGCGACCGCGGGCCTGGGTCAAGACGCCTTCGTGCTCGCCAGTCTGGGCTGCCGGGTTACCCTGTTTGAGCGCAACCCGGTTATCCACGCACTGCTGGCTGACGGGCTTGCCAGGGCTGCGCTCAATACGGACTGTGCGCCCATTGTGGCCCGGATGGATTTGCGCCACGGCAGCAGTATTGAGTGGCTGGCTCAATCGGAGGAAAGGACGGTGGACATCGTCTATCTTGACCCGATGTTTCCGCACCGGGATAAATCCGCATTGGTAAAAAAGGAAATGCAGGTGTTTCGTACGGTCGTGGGACAGGATGACGACTCCGAGGCACTGCTTGCCGCGGCACTGGCAGTCGCCACCTATCGGGTGGTGGTCAAGCGTCCCCGCAAGGCTGAGGCGATTGCGGGGACGGAGCCGGCCACACGGATCGAAGGCAAAAGCAGCCGTTACGACCTTTACCCCCTGCGAGCCCTGCCGGGCGCCACTGGCTGACCCGGCGACACAGCACCTCAGGCGCCGAGCATGGTCACCTGCTGGATGGCCTGTCTCTTCTCAACACTGAGTACCAGGCGGGCATCCTCGGCCACCTCATCCAGGCCCTCGGTGTAGCACAGAAGGCCCTGTTCGTCCGTGGTAATCACTCCGTTTTTCTGCAGGTTCGCGATAAAGCTTCGGAACAGGGTCTTGTCGAAGAATTCCGGGGCATTCAATCCGAACAGGATCGACATGCGCTCGGCAAGCAGGGTGCTTTGCTCTTCCAGCTCGCCCGCGCTGATCCGGCCGGAGCCATACTTCCTCAGGATACCGATGGCGATGTGATAGCGTTCCAGGGTCTGGATAATGAACCGTGAAAGCACTCGCAGCCTCAGCATGGCATCGGTACCTTCTTCCGGCCTGCAGATGCGTCCGTCCCGCTCAAAGATCAGTCCCTGCTGACACATGAGGTCGATCCACTGGTCAACTACGCCTTCGATCTCGTCAGGTCCGTACCTGAGAAACAGTTCCGACTGAAGGTAGGGGTAGGCCACGCTGGCCAGAAACACGATCTTCTCCCTTTGCAGCGAATCCTTGTTTTCAAACAGACTTGCGATCAGTGAAGGCAAGGCAAACAGGTGCTGGATATTGTTGCGGTAGTAGGTCATCAGGATGGCGTTGCTGCCTTCCAGGGCGATGATGTCGCCCAGCTTCTGGGGCTGACGCTTGACCAGTCCCATCGACTCGCAATAAGCCACCCAGTCCTTGCCACTGCCCTCGGGCATGGTAACCGTGTCGGCATAGGGAAAGCTTCCGAGCAGCTCGGCGTACTGGTCCATCAGACGAACCAGCTGGCTCTCATCCATGGCCAGGCGTTCGGTTCCCAGCAGTACCGTAGCCGTCATGCCAATGGGATTCACCGCCACCGAGGCGTTGATATTCGAAGCGACCCTGATGGCCAGCTCGTCCACGGCCCGGGGAAGCCAGGCGGGGCGGTATTCCGCGTCATAGGCCTCATCGCGCCAGCTGGGATGGACGTCATTCAGGACATCCTCCAGGGGAATGGCCTCGCCAAAGTTGACCGCAACCCGACCGAACGAATTGCTGAGTTTGCGTACGGTCTTTGCCAGGCCAAAAATGCTTTCCTTCTGTTTTTTCTTGCCGCGGAGTTCCCCCAGGTAAGAGCGGCCTTCCATGACTTTCTCATAGCCGACGTAAACGGGGACAAACACGATCGGTTTGCGATGGTTCCGCAGGAAGCTGCGTACGGTCATGGCCAGCATGCCAGGGCGGGGCTGGAGCATGCGGCCGGTCCGGCTGCGGCCACCCTCGACGAAATATTCGACAGAGTAACCCCGGGTGAACATGACGTGCATGTATTCGTTGAAGACGGCCGCGTAAAGTGGGTTGTCCTTGAAGCTGCGACGCATGAAGAAGGCGCCGCCCCGACGCAGAATGGGGCCAACTACGGGCATGTTCAGGTTGATGCCGGCGGCAATGTGAGGCGGCATCAGGCCGTTCTTGTAGAGAACATAGGAGAGCAGCAAATAGTCGATGTGGGAGCGGTGGCAGGGTACATACACCACTGCGTTGTCCTGCGCCACTTCCTTGGCAACGCGTATGTTGTTGATGGCAATGCCCTTATAGATCCGGTTCCACAGCCAGCCGAGGACGACCTCAAGGAAGCGGATGGTCACTATCGACATGCTGGCTGCAATTTCATCTGCGTATTTATAGGCCTTCGCGCGAACCTTTTCCGGGGGCAGGTCGTCCTTGCGGGCTGTCTCGCGGATGGCTTCCTTGACGGCCTGGGTCCTTACCAGACCTTCCACCAGAGTGCGTCGGTGGGACAGGTCCGGTCCGAGCACTGCCTGGCGAACCCGTCTGAAATGGGTTCTCAGCATGCGTGCCAGCTTGCGGTTGGCGCGCTCTTCACTGTGGCGATACTCGTCGATTACCTGCTTCAGTGACAGGGGCTGGTTGAACTGCACATACGTATTACGACCGTGCAGCATGATGATCAGGAACTTCTGCAGCCGACCGGCCACTGACCAGGTGTCCGACAGGAGCAGTTTGACCAGGGACTTTTCCTTGTCGGGTGAGCGGCCCCAGAATAACGAAACGGGCACAATCTGAACGTCCTTGTCGGGATGCTCCAGACCGTACCGCACCAGAGCCTGGAACTGGGCTGTCGGCACTGGCGTCTGCCGTGACTGGAACCAGCCACCGATTCGCCGGTAGAGGAAGAAAAAGGAGTGGACCGGGCCGTTCTTGACCGGAAGCGAGGCCTCAGCCCCGGGCAGGTCGGACTTCAGCACCTCCTGTTCCAGCACCAGGCGACTGGACATGGAACTGTACTGCAACACGTAGCACACCGGTGTGTCCGGATCGAGGCCGAGTGCTTCGCTGCGGTTACCACTGACGTCCGTTCGAACCCACAAAAACAGAATCTTGCGGAAAATAGTCAGAATCAGGCTGCGAACGGCCTGGAAAATTCGCATAGGGTGTTGCTCCGGTTTCCAAAACAGGCGCTAAGTTTACTTGGTTGTCGGGGCATCGCAAAGACATGGTGTCGTTCTGCTGGCGCACACCTTGTGATACATTTCCCGCTTGTCGGGATCAATCCCCATCCCGCTTTCGAATGGTCAACAGCACAGGACTTCCCATGTCATCCTGGACCCCAGGCTGGTCAACACAGCCCCCACAGCCCCATCATCCGGTGATCGCCCTTCGGGACGGCAGTATCGTGCGTTTTGAGGATGGCTGGCTCAGCCCCTGGCAAGGGGTGCGTGAGTGGGTGAGCGATCCGGCCAGTGCCGTCAATCTGGGCACCTGGGAGGGACAGCCGTTGTATGCGGTGGAAATGGATGTCACAGGGAATGTGGGTGTCCCCGAAACGCCTCTGAGGGAGGCGCTGCTCGGTATGCCCGATGCCCCCGCTGACCTCCTGGGCACGGCGTTCCAGGTTTGCCAGTGGTGGCGTGATCACCGGTTTTGCGGCCGTTGTGGTGGTGTCACCGACCTGCATCCGCAGGAGCGTGCCAAGTGGTGCGAGCCCTGTGGTATTCCCTGGTATCCTCGGGTGGCACCCTGCGTCATTGTGATGATTCGACGGGAGGATCGCCTGCTTTTGGCCCGATCGTCCCGGGTAAAGCGGCACTTCTACAGCCTCATCGCTGGATTTGTTGAGCCAGGGGAAAGTCTGGAGCAGGCGGTGGTGCGGGAGGTTCGCGAGGAGACCGGGCTCGACGTGACGAACATCCGCTATCGCGCCTCGCAACCATGGCCATTTCCCCATCAACTGATGATGGGGTTCTTTGCCGACTACCGGGGCGGCGAGCTGGTCCTGCAACAGGATGAACTGGCCGATGCAGGCTGGTTCCTGCCGGGCGAGATGCCGCCGGTTCCGCCGGAGACCACCATCGCTGGTCGTCTGATACGGGAAATGGTAGAGACGTTGCAGCATGGCGGCAACGCACCAGGGTCGGGTCAGTGATGACGCTTGAGGGGATCGCCTGACCATGCCTCGAATACTGGTGTTTGACTCCGGGGTCGGTGGTCTCAGTGTCGCTGCCTGTATCCATCAGCGTTTGCCGGCTGCGGAGCTGGTGTATGTCGCCGATAACGCAGGCTTTCCCTACGGTGACCAGCCGGAATCGGTGGTCATTGATCGCTGCCGGTCACTGATCTCCGAGGCCCTGGCGACCTTTCCATGCGATCTCATTGTGGTTGCCTGCAATACCGCGAGCACGGTGGTGCTGCCTGAGTTGCGATCACTGAACCACATCCCCGTGGTCGGGGTGGTGCCGGCAGTGAAGCCGGCGGCGGCCTGCAGCCTCAACCGCCGGATTGGTGTGCTTGCCACACCCGCCACCATCCGCCGTCCCTACCTGGATGAACTGATCCGGGAATTTGCGTCCGACTGTCATGTTGAGCGGGTGGGACACCCCCAGCTGGTTCACTGGATTGAAGCCGCCGTGAGCGGAGAACCTGTATCAGCGGCAGCCCTGATCGACGTGCTTGCGCCTTTTCGTGAAGCCGGGGTGGATACGGTCGTGCTTGGATGTACTCACTACCCGCTGATTCGTCAGCAACTGGAAGGGTGCGCGCCCGAGGTGCGCTTCTGGGTGGACTCGGGCGAGGCGATTGCGCGGCGCGCAAAGGCTTTGCTTGAAGAGCGGGGCGTAATGGATTCAACCGTCGTGCTGCCAAAGCCGGTTCGCGCGGCCCTGTTTTCCGGGCCGGTACCCGACCGACTGGCGGAGTTCATGGGCGGTCTGGGGTTGGTCCCGGAGGAGACCCGGGGCCACTGGCCGGTGACGAAAGGGTTTACAGCAGCCGGGTCAACTTGAACATGGCGAGAAACTCCAGCGCTGGCACAGTACGGCGATGGCAGCAGTAGGTTTTGAAGTTTTCTCCGCGAAACCGTGACTTCGTGAACTCCAGGCCCTTGAAGTTGTAAAGAAAGTTGCCCTTCTCGTAGAGGCCGTGAAGAATCCGCTTTAGCAGCCGACTTTCCTGGTGCTCGGTTTCCGGGTCCAGGGAGAGCGGGATCAGTCCCAGATCGAGGTAGGGCACGCCCTCCGCTTTAAAGACTGACATGGCATGAGCCATCAGGGTGTAGAAAATGCCCTGGCGAAAATCCGCGTTGGCGCGGGAAATATTGGGCACATAGCTCACGATTTCGTTGTTGCGATAGATCGGGTCAAAGTAAATGAAACCCACCGCCTTGCCGTCCTGGTAGGCGTAGAAATGCCGTTCGTTCTCCCGGTAATCCATCTCCATGGGACGAATCAGAAAGCGAATTTCCTTGCTCTTGCACTTGCGGGTGCGTATCCAGGCGTCTGAGATTTCCCGGGTATGGTCGTCGCTGAAGCGCTCACGGACGGTGATGCCGTTTTTCTCCGCCTGATTCAGCGCCGTGCGAAGTATCTGCTTTTTCTTTCCGCTGAGCGACCAGTCCTGCAGAGGGATGCGGGATTCACTGCCGAACTGGGTGCCGAACAGTCCAAAGCGAAGGTGCAGGAAATCCACCACGGGCTTGGAGACCTGAATATAACAGGCGTTCGGAAAACGGGTGTGGAACTGCTCGAGCATCAAGGCGAAGTTTTCCGGGGCGCAAACCGGGTCAGACAGCACAAAGGTGCCACCCCACTTGCGCATGTAGGCGATATAGCCAACGCCCGGCAGGTCGAAGTACTGCATACCAGGCTGCAGGGTCGAAAACGACTGGGAATGCAGTCCGAACTGCTTCAGGTAACCCACCCGTTCGGTAAAGCTGAAAGCGCCTTCGTCGAAGGAACGGACGCCGTCCAGTGCAATAGTCTGATCTGACATGGTGATGCTCCCCCGCTTTGTTGTTGTTCAGAGCGTGTGCCCGGATCTGCTCAAGCCTGCTTCTGGCCGAGAATGGACCAGTAGCAGTTCATGTTCAGCAGTTTGAAGTGCTTCTTCTCGGTGACCTGCAGGCCCAGGCGTTGCATGTGCTCGGGGTAGTTGTAGATTTTGTGGAAGGCGTTGTTGGCGAACAGCCAGAAGATAAAGACCGCCATGTACCAGTACATCTTCTTGAACAGGCGGGCGATCACGTTGCCGGTGGGATAGCAGAAATCACCCACCACTACTTTGGCTTTGGCGTTGCCCAGCCGAATCAGGTGCTCCAGCACCCGGACCATCATCTCTTCGTCAAAAACATTGAGGAAGAAGTTGGCGACCACCATGTCGTACTGTTCGAACTCTTCCACTTTCATGATATCGCTGTGGATGCGACGGATGGTCAGGTGAGGGGCTTCTTTTTCCTGGGCTTCGCCGAATTTGCGAAGCATGGTTTGGGACAGGTCAACCACCGTAACATTGGCGCCCAGTTCCGCAGCCCGGATGGCGTCACGGCCATGCCCAACACCAGCGAAGAGAACGCGATCACCGGGACGCACCGTTTCCACGTCCAGCATGGCGGTTTTGCAGCGGTGGATGTTTTTGCCGCTGTAGAGATTGCTGAGGAAGTCGTAAACGGGGCCAATGTACTTGTATTTGTCGCGCATGGTGACGGTTGCCTGTTCAGATCCTTTGGTTGCCATCACCGTTCTTGTGATTGTTGGCTCGACTGTCTGTCGGCTTTCCGGTGATAACGCCTGAGTGAGTTCACTCTAGTGAAGGCTCTGAGGGAAATATGTGCAGCACCGCGCATTTCCAGATACACAAAGTCACGCAATGAAATACTTTGCAAACCAAGTCAACATTTATAATAAGACTGTCAGACAATAGATAATCGTTTTTTGAAGGCGTGGCCTGCCTAGAAGGAAGCCGCGTGGGCGGTTAGGTGGCCCAGGTTCTTTTCGGTGACGTCGGCAGGTCTGGCCGGCCCATAGAAAAAGCCCTGAACCTGGTGGCAACCGAGGTTCTTGAGGTAGGTGAGCTGTTCGTCGGTTTCGACACCTTCAGCCACGATCTCCAGTTTCAGCCCGTGCGCCATGGCGATGATCGCGTTCACAATGCAGGCGCCGTCTTCACCGCTGCGAATGGCTTTGATAAACGACTGGTCCACCTTGAGGGTGTGTATGGGCAGGCGGTGGATGTAGTTGAGGGAGGAGTAGCCCGTGCCGAAATCATCAATGGCAATGCGGACCCCAAAGTCGGCCAGTTGCCGAAGTTTCTGACTGATCTGCTCCAGATCGTTCATGATCAGGTTTTCAGTGATTTCGATTTCCAGGTTCTCGGGAGGGAATGCATTGGCCCGTACCTGGTCCATCAGAGTTTCCACAAATCGTGGATGTTCGACCTGCATGGGCGAGAGATTCACCGCCAGACGGAGGTCGTTGTGCCCGGAACGTATCCAGTTTCCGACATCGTGACAGGCCTGGTCCAACACCCGTTCACTCAATCGGGCAATCAGTTTGGTTTCTTCGGCCAGTGGCAGGAAATCCCTGGGGTAGAGCAGTCCTCGTTTGGGATGCTGCCAACGAACAAGTGCCTCAAGGCCCACGACCCGGTTTGAGTTGGAGCAGACCTGCGGCTGATAGAACACCTTGAGCTCGTCCCGCTCCAGCGCCAGGCGAAGATCCCGCTCAAGGCTGAGACGATTGGCGGTGTCGATGCTCATGCTCTCGGAAAAGAAACGGTAGCCGTCCTTGCCCTTCGCTTTCACGTGGTACATGGCAATGTCGGCGTTCTGGATCAACTGGTCCATGTCGGCGCCGGCATCGGGAAATATGGAGATACCGATGCTGACGCCCACAAACACTTCGTGTTCCCCCAACTGAAACGGTGACCGTAGCGCCGCGATCAACTTCCGCGCGATCTGGCGGGCGTCTTCGTGACTGTGTATTGAGGGCAACAGCAGGGTAAATTCATCGCCGCCGAAGCGGGACAGGGTATCCCCCTTACGCAGGCATCGCTCCAGTCTCTGGGTCACTGCCTGCAGCAGGCGGTCGCCCATGGCATGGCCAAGTGTGTCGTTGATGACTTTGAAGCGATCGAGATCAAGGAACATCACCGCAAGCTTCTGGTTTTCGCGACGGGCCTGTGTGACGGCGAGATCCAGGCGATCCTTGAACAGGGCACGGTTAGGCAGGCGCGTAAGCAGGTCATGGTAGGCCTGGAAATTGATAAAGGCCTCGGCTTCCTTGCGCTCGGTGACATCCCGCGCTGTGCCGTAGTAACAGGCTTCGCCCTGATCTTCGTTGTGCGGCCAGGTTTCCGGATCAATCGGGAAGGCAGTGATTTCAAAGTGACGGTTCGCGCGTCGGCTGCCCCGGGTTTTGAGCCGGACCTCCAGTGTTCGCGGATTGTCCGCGCTGATGTTGGGCGCCTTGAGGGCATACGAACCCCGGGCCACATCGCGATCGTCCAGTATGTCGCGAAAGTGTTTGCCCCGAAGTTCTTCGGGATGATACCCCAGCATGGTTTCTATCTTGTTGTTCACAAAACAGAAGCGACCCTCGCCATCCAGCATGAAAACAATGTCCGGAGAGCTGTTGACGATGTATCGGTGCAGGGCCTCGGATTTTTGCAGACGCATCTGAATGCGCTCATGGGAGCGCAGCAGGGTCTGTTTGCCTACAACGTTTTCAACGGTGGCCAGCAATTCGTCCGGATCAAAGGGCTTGCGAATGTAATCGAGGGCACCCCGTCGCAAGGCGCGGCTGACGGACGTAAACGCACTCTCACCACTGATCACGATGATGCCACAGTCCGGTTGGTGGCGTGCAAGGTGCGCCATGACGTCGAAGCCGTCGACTTCCGGCATCCGCAGGTCGACCAGGAGCAGGTCAAATGTATGCCGCTCGATCAACTGGCAGGCGCGTCGCCCACTGGACGCTTCCGTAACCTTATACTGGCGGGTCCTGAGCAGTGACGCGAGACTGGCAAGCAGTCTCGGCTCGTCATCCACCACAAGTATGTGAGGCGACGGTCCCTTACTGGAAACTGTATCCGGTTGCGCAGGTGTCATCGGTGTTTGCCCGTGGTTACGTCATCAGTCGTTTCTTGAGTCGCCTTCACTTGCTGCCGGTAGCAACACCCTGAAGGTGGTGCCTTCATGCCCCGTATGGCAAGCGATGATGCCCTCCCTGTCATCAAGCAGCTGTTTGACAATGCTCAGGCCCAGTCCGCTATGGCCTTTGCCCTTGGTGGTGGCCACCGGTGAAAACAGATGTCCACGGATGTGTACCGGAATGCCTTTACCGTTGTCCGCAACCTCCAGTTCCACCCAGGCGCGACCATTTTGCCACACCGGAGAGGATGTGCGGACGGTGACTTCACCATTGCCATCCAGGCTTTCTACCGCGTTTCGTATGAGATTGATCAGAATCTGGCGGATGACCGAAGCGGGTGCATCAACCCGGGTATCTTCTTCGCATAGCGCTACCGTCAGGGTGAGTCCGGCATCACCAAACAGCCCTTCGACGAGGACGTCTCTGAGGGTGTCTATTTCGTGATTGAGCCGGCAGGTCATACTGGCGGACAGGTTGTCTGAAGGGACCGCGCGGCCGATCTGCAGCAGCATGTGTCCAGCACGGTCAAGTTCCTCGCGGATGACCTCCAGCTCACCACGGACCTCGTCATCGGTCAGCCGGTTACGCAACTGATAAATGTACTGGCGGATGATGGTCAGTGGGTTGCTGACCTCATGAATCTGACGGCGGAAGGCCTGCTCAGCAATACGCGTGTCGAGATTGTGCTCTACCCCGCGCGTCTCCGTGCCATTTGCCTGGAGGGCTTGTGCCAGCCGGTAACAGAATAGGCTGACCAATGAGCCGGTGGCCTGATGGCTATGCTCGTCGGTTCCTATCGCAAAAATCCCAGGGCTGGAATCTCCGGCCACAATCGGCACGGCGAGGAATGACGGGGTCCGCAGCAGTGCCAGTAACTGGTGATCGAGCACCGTACGGGGACGATTGCCCAGGGGGACGGTTTTGCGTTCCATGTAGGCCTCCGTCAGCGTGCTGGCGGCGGAGGACGGACTCAGGGTGAGCGGTGGAATGTCACCGATGGTGCCTGACAGCAGCACAAGACTGTCGTCCTGGTAGCCGAAGCAAAGGGCAGGCAGGCCGGTAATCAGTGTCAGGCTGTTAACCGTTTCTGCCAGAATCGCTTCTGGTGTACCCTCGAATGAGGCCAGTTCCAGCGCCTGGCTGGTGATCGCCTGTTCCAGTATCAGGTGTTTCAGTCGATGGTTGCTGGCATCACCGTCGTAGGGAGTTTCCAGGGGAATGCCCAGGGATTCGGCCACACTGGAAACTTCCCGGTCTATGCGGCGCTGAATTTCGCGGGTAAGCTCCTCACTCAGGCCGAATACCGTTCCGGCCGCAGCCACGCCGGCGGCGTCAGAGAGTGCCAGGCGGGTCGCCAGGCTGATCAGTTTGACCAGGTGGCCGGCGTCCCGGATTTCTGCGGGGGTGGCCTGCTGGAAACGCATGGCGTCTTCCGCCATGGGGCCGAGTCCCCAGCTGCGAACGAGGTCGGCGGCAATGTCGCACTGGTGGTTCAGGCAGTACTGCCGGGCATCTCCAGGGGCGGCTTTCAGCGCAATCAGTTCGCCGACATTATGGAGCATACCCAGCATGAATGCCTGTTCGGGCTCCGGGAAACGGGTCAGGGTAGCCAGGGCCCGGGCAGTGAGGGCCGTGGTCAGCGAATGTCGCCAGAAGTCGCGCAACTGCTGCCACTGATCGGCGCCGAGTTCGAACAGCAGCTGGCGTAACGCGGCCGTGAGCACCAGTGTATGAAAACGGCGGGTGCCGAGACGCAGCAGTGCCTGGTCCACGGAGCGAATGTTTGTTGCGGGGCCATACAGGGCCGAGTTCGCCAGCGAAAGAATCCGGGCAACCAACGCGGTGTCTGATGACACGATATGGCTTATCCGCCGGTAGTTCTGATCCTGCTGGCACGCTTCGAGAGCCCGCAGGGTGATTTCCGGCAGGGTGGGCAACTGAATATCAGGGGCAATCTCCATGGGGCCTACCTGTAAGCGCCTGCCGTCATATTCTGACGACATGTTCACTAATATTGTCCGTTCGGAGCTTAGACAATAAAGTTCATTTATTAAATAGTTATTGTTGAATATTTGAGCATTATGTTAACCGTGTTGTGATACGTGTAGACTTTTGCGCGGTGGATTTCGATGTCAGATCAAGCCTGTATGGATAACAATAAGCCGCTATGACCGCTTCCCAAGGCGCAACCCCGACCGATGCCCGCCATTCCGTGCCGCTTCCCCGCAGGGTAGCTATCACGGGAGGCAAGGGCGGTGTTGGCAAAACCTCTATTGCCCTCAACCTGGCGCTGACCCTTGCAAGGGACGGTAAGCGGGTATTGCTGCTTGATGGTGACACCGATCTGGCCAACGTCAGTATCATGCTGGGCCGTTATCCCTCTCGCACCCTGGCCCACGTGGTGAAAGGGGAGTGCGCACTCGAGGATGTGATCATGGTGGCCGATTACGACCTTCATATCATACCCGGTGCGTCGGGGGTCCAGCAGTGCCTCGATATGGATGCCCAAGCCAGCATGTCAGTGCTGAAATCGCTGTCACGCCTTGAGAGCCGTTACGACGTCATTATCACGGACACCGCCGCAGGGCTGCAGGCTGCCGGGCTTCATATGATTGCTGCGTCTGAGCTTGCGTGCGTCGTGGTCACGCCGGACCCTGCCTCACTGACGGATGCGTTTTCACTGATCAAGGTCCTCGGTCAGCGTGGCTACAAGCGTGTTCCGAGTGTGTTGGTGAACATGGCGCAGGGGGCCAGTCAGGCACGCTCCGTTTTCCAGCGCCTGGATGCTGCAGCCCAGCGCCACCTGGGGCTGTCACTTCACTATCTGGGTGCAGCCTGGCGGGACGAGACGCTGAGACAGTCGGTTCTGCAGCAACGGCCGGTAGCGCTCATGTCTCCCGCCGACCCCTCCTGCCGTCAGTTTCGTACCCTGGCGGATATGCTGATGCTGCGCCTGGACCAGATTCCCGTGCGCAAGGCTGGTATCGCCGCCTACTGGCATCAGGTTTCCCGTCGCTCCGGCGCCGGCGTGGCGCGGAATGCCGAGTCCGGAGCCGTCCCGGAGGAGAGCCCCCAAAAACGCAGCCTGCAATTAGTGGAGCAGCTCGGCGAGCTGCTGGCGGAGCAGAAGGACGCCCCCTTGCTGCGTTATGAGGCATTTAATGGCCTGTTTGCACTGATGGGGCGCACGCTGGATGACACCGCCATCGAGATTATCCAGACAGGGCTGGCGTCAATGGACTGGGATTCCGTGACTGCAAATCAACGTCGCCACCTGGCCATGCACCTGAGGGAGCTGGCCGACCAGATCGCACCCCAGCCCGCCTCGCGTGTGTCTAAACCACCTGCGCGTACCGGGGGAGAAGCCTACTACGACCGGTTGACGTTCGGTGATCAGGACCGGCTGGTGCAGGTGCTGCGGGAGCAGCCTGCGGATATTTCCCTGGACGAGCTATTGCGCTCACTCGGACGGGTAAACGACGACCCCAGTTAGTTCGATTGTCCTTTCTTTTCTGTGAAATGGTTCCTAATTTTTTCGTCATTTTATTAACGCATTTTGTAGCGTAACTTTGCTGTGTGTCACCGCATCGTCATCGTGGCTGTGCAAATATTAACCTTATTGTTTCGGATGATGGCCCGCTAAATGCAACGCTCTCTCCTGTGCGTCCACCCGTCGGCGGTCGAGGTGTCGCAGCCAGGTGAGTGGCCCCGGATGAGTCCGGGCGGGGGCGTATTCGCGTCCACAGATTGTCAAGAGAAGGAGTTCCAGGCATGGCAAGTCAGCTTCAGAGTCCAGAATCATCATCAACCGTCCTTGACCAGTTGAGGGGCAAGCATGTCCTGATTACCGGTACAACGGGGTTCCTTGGAAAGGTGATTCTGGAAAAGATCATCCGCGCGGTCCCTGATATCGGCGGCATCCACCTGTTGATCCGTGGCAACAAGCGCCACCCCAAGGCACGGGACCGGTTTCTGCATGAGATCGCCACGTCTTCGGTGTTTGAGCGTCTTCGCAAGGACGACAATGATGCCTTTGAAACCCTGATCGAGGAGCGCGTGCACTGTATTACCGGTGAAGTGACAGAGCCCCGTTTCGGCTTGTCGCCCGAACGTTTCAGTGCGCTGGCCAATCGTGTGGATGCTGTTCTCAACTCCGCCGCCAGTGTCAATTTCCGTGAGGAACTGGATAAAGCCCTCGCCATCAACACCCTGTGCCTGAACAACGTTGTGAAACTGGCCCAGGAAAACCATGACATGGCGGTTATCCAGGTGTCGACCTGCTACGTAAACGGCAAGAACGCGGGCCAGGTCACGGAATCGGTGATCAAGCCGGCCGGGGAAGACATTCCCCGCAGCACATCCGGATACTATGAGATCGAAGAGCTTGTACGCCTGCTGGACGACAAGGTGGCGGATGTGCGTTCCCGCTATACTGGCAAGGTGCTGGAAAAGAAACTGGTGGACCTTGGTATTCAGGAAGCCAATCGGTATGGCTGGAGCGATACTTACACCTTCACCAAGTGGCTTGGCGAACAATTGTTACTGAAGGCGCTGGACGGACGGGCGCTGACCATCGTGCGCCCCTCCATTATAGAAAGTGCCCTGGAAGAGCCCGCGCCTGGCTGGATCGAAGGTGTGAAAGTGGCGGACGCCATTATTCTCGCCTACGCCCGCGAGAAGGTGACCCTGTTCCCCGGGAAGCGCAGTGGCATCATTGATGTGATCCCGGTGGATCTGGTGGCGAACGCGATAATCCTGTCGCTCGCCGAGGCCCTGGCAGAGCCAGCGCAGCGTCGAATCTACCAGTGCTGCAGCGGAAGTAGTAATCCGATCTCCCTGGGTGAGTTCATTGATCACCTGATGGCGGAATCCAAATCCAACCACGCGCAGTATGACCAGCTGTTCTATCGCCAGCCGACCAAACCGTTCATCGCGGTGAATCGAAAACTGTTCGATGTCGTGGTCGGTGGCATGCGGGTGCCCCTGAGTATCACGGGTCGTGTGATGAAACTATTGGGCCAGAACCGTGAGCTGAAAATGCTGCGAAATCTGGACACCAGCCGGTCTCTGGCCACGATTTTCGGGTTCTACACAGCTCCGGACTACGTTTTCCGCAACGACGCCCTCCAGGCCCTCGCTTCCCGGATGGACGCCCTCGACCGGCTGCTGTTTCCGGTGGATGCAAAGCAGATTGACTGGTCGGTCTACCTCCGCAAGATTCACCTCGCCGGGCTGAACCAGTACGCCCTGAAAGAGCGCAAGCTCTACAGCCTGCGAACCGCGAAAGCCCGCAAGAAAGCGGCCTGATACCCTGTCTGTGGCCCGGGTTGCCCTGGTCACGGATCTTTCCCTGCAGTTGCCGTGTTGGCCCGGACCACCCTTGCGGTTCGGGTCGACGCAGCTATCCTTTGTTAATCAGTCGACACAACGTGATTAGCCGTTGTTTTTGTGCGGCTTTAGGCACACCCCGGGAGAAAAGTTGAGGCGCATTAGGACGTTAGTCTAATTCATTGTGTGGTAGCACACATGTTGAACTACTGATATCCGTCTTCAGGGCCGCAGCGCCCGGCAAGCTCTGTTTTACAAAACCGATAATGACAACAGACTCTGAGAAATAGGGGGAGCACAATGAGTGAGAAGCAGGTTTATCCGGTCAGTCCGGACGTGGAGAAACACGCACTGCTTAACCGTGATCAGTATGACGCCATGTACCGGCAGTCCATCGAAGACCCGGATGCATTCTGGGCCGAGCATGGCAAGCGCCTGGAGTGGATCAAGCCGTTTTCCAGGGTCAAGAACACCACCTACGATTACGACAACCTGTCCATCAAATGGTTTGAAGACGGCGAGCTCAACGCCTCCGCCAACTGTCTGGACCGTCATCTCGAGCAACGCGGTGACCAGACCGCGATTATCTTCGAGGGTGATGATCCGGCAGATTCCCGCCATGTGACCTACCGCGAGCTTCACGAGGAAACCAGCAAGTTTGCCAACGCCCTGAAAGGCCTGGGTGTGAAGAAAGGTGACGTGGTCACCATCTACATGCCCATGATCGTGGAAACCGCGGTGGCCATGCTGGCCTGCGCACGTATTGGCGCCATTCATTCTGTGGTCTTTGGCGGTTTTTCCCCGGAAGCGCTGGGGGCTCGTATCGCCAACGGCAAATCCCGGTTCGTGGTCACCGCGGACGAGGGTGTGCGTGGCGGTCGCAAGATTCCGCTGAAGAAGAACGTCGACGCAGCCCTGAAGAATGAAGATGCCGCCAAGGTGGACAAAGTGGTCGTGGTTAGTCGTACCGGGGGCGATGTGCCCTGGAACGATGGGCGCGACGAGCGCTACGAAGATCTGATGAAGTCTGCCTCGGCGGACTGTCCGCCTGAACCGATGAACGCGGAAGACCCGCTGTTCATGCTGTACACCTCTGGCTCCACCGGCGCGCCCAAGGGCGTTCTGCATACTACCGGCGGCTACATGGTGTATGCGTCGATGACCCACGAGTATGTATTCGACTATCACGAAGGCGACGTCTACTGGTGCACAGCGGACTTCGGATGGGTTACGGGACACAGCTACATTCTTTATGGTCCGTTGTGTAATGGCGCCGTTACCGTGCTGTTCGAAGGCGTTCCCAATTATCCCGACAGTTCCCGCATGGGCCAGGTGGTGGACAAGCACAAGGTCAACATCCTGTACACCGCACCGACCGCTATCCGCGCGTTGATGGCCGAGGGGGAGTCGTGCATGAACGGCACAACCCGCAGCAGTCTGCGCCTGCTTGGCTCGGTGGGAGAGCCCATCAACCCTGAGGCCTGGGAGTGGTATCACCGGGTTATTGGTAACAGCAAGTGCCCAATCGTTGATACCTGGTGGCAGACCGAGACCGGGGGCATTCTGATTTCACCATTGCCTGGCGCCATTGATCTGAAACCGGGTTCGGCCACGGTGCCGTTTTTCGGCGTCAAGCCGGCGCTGGTGGACAATGATGGTAAGATCCTGGAAGGCAAGACCGAAGGCAACCTGGTCATCCTGGACAGCTGGCCTGGTCAGATGCGTACCATCTATGGCGATCACGAGCGCTTCAAGCAAACCTATTTCAGTACCTATAAGGGTATGTACTTCACCGGTGACGGCGCCCGTCGCGATGAAGACGGCTATTACTGGATTACCGGCCGTGTGGACGATGTTCTGAACGTGTCCGGTCACCGCCTGGGTACGGCCGAAGTCGAGAGTGCCCTGGTGGCCCATGACAAGGTTGCCGAAGCCGCTGTGGTGGGTTATCCCCATGAGATCAAGGGGCAGGGCATCTACGTCTATGTCACTCTGGTGCAGGGGCAGGAGCCGTCCGATGAGCTCAAGAAGGAGCTGGTCCAGTGGGTTCGCAAGGAAATCGGCCCGATCGCCTCGCCTGATGTGATCCAGTGGGCGCCGGGTCTGCCCAAGACACGGTCTGGCAAGATTATGCGTCGTATTTTGCGTAAGATTGCAGCTAACGAGCACGACCAGCTTGGCGATACCTCCACCCTGGCGGATCCGGGTGTGGTGGATGACCTGATCAGCAGTCGTGCGTTCAAATAAGGTCTGGCAACGGGCCTGAAACCTGTGAGGAATCTGTTGAATGGCACAAACTATTATCGTCGCTGATGATCACCCGCTGTTTCGTGCAGCTTTGAAGCAGGCGGTCAGTCAGGCGGTTCCTGATGCGAAAACGGTCGAAGTCGACAGTATCAAGGCACTGCAGGCGGCGGTGGAGTCGCACCCGGATGCGGATCTGGTCCTGCTGGATCTCAATATGCCGGGTGCCCATGGCTTTTCCGGGCTCGTGTTCATGCGGGGGCAGTATCCTGGGTTGCCGGTGGTGGTTGTGTCAGGTTCGGAGGAGATGCAGGTGATGCGTCGTTCGATCGATTATGGGGCGTCGGGCTTCATTCCGAAGTCGGCGCCGCTGCCCACCATCACCGAGGCAATCCAGGCGGTCCTCGAAGGGGACGTCTGGTTGCCAGAGGGCGTGGCGGACAAGATTGAGCGGATGCATTCTGACACGACGGATTTCTCCGAAAAGCTGGCGTCGCTGACGCCGCAGCAGTTCCGGGTGCTGGGTATGCTGGCCGAGGGGCTTCTGAACAAGCAGATTGCCTATGATCTGGATGTGTCGGAGGCCACCATCAAGGCACATATTACGGCGGTGTTCCGCAAACTTGGGGTGCGGAACCGGACCCAGGCGGTGATTGCGATTCAGCAGATGGAGATCGATCCTTCGGATCAGTCGCTGTCTGGTAGCTGACTGCCAGCTTTATCGGTTGTATGAAACGGGAGCCTGCGGGTTCCCGTTTTTTTGCCCACAACTTTTGGAGTGAAGTGCTGGGCGGGTGGACCTTCCCCGGGCACGCTACGAGCACATCCATGTGCGCTTCGCTTCGGCCTTCCCTGGCCGAAGAGATCCCGTGGAAGGTCCACCCGCCCAGCACCTCTGGCTGTTGTGATGGCTTTTCTTAAAAAGTACGCGTGTACGCGAAACAATCCTAAATCATTAAAAATTCATCCATCTGCCATTGTCATGTGGCTTCTCTTTCTGTAAGTTCGGCTCACAACTGTACGCTCAAATTAATAATTGCGTGCTGAACGACTTTATTTGCAGAACGAAAGGTGACGAATGAACGCTGCTGTGAAACCCCAATCAATGGGTAATGCCGTGTTTGGACAACCCGATGAGCGGGAGCTCAGGGACAGGATGAAGAAGGAGCTGCCAGCGGATACGTTCAAGGCGCAGACCTGGCGGGTGATCTGGTTCCTGCCGTTGCAGCTGATCATCTGGGGCGGCATCGCGGCGATCCTGCTGGCGGGCCTGCCGTGGTATGCCAACCTGGGGCTGGGTCTGCTGGTGGGGCATACCGTCGGTGCTCAGGCGTTGCTGGCCCACGAAGTGCTGCATGGGGCACTGGGCATGAGTAAGCGCTGGCAGAATGTCTTTGGCTGGCTGGGTTTCGGGCCGCTGATTGTACCGCCGGAGTTCTGGCGCAAGTGGCATAACGTGGTGCACCACGGCAATACCAATGCCGGTGACTCGGACCCGGACAGTTTTGGCACCGTTCGTCGCTATAAAACCGATCCCAAGCAGAAGAAATTCACCAAACTGGCTCCCGGGTCGGGCACTTGGTACAGCTATCTCTTCCTGACTTACTCGTTTACGTTCCACGCACAACTGGTGCTGTGGTTCCAGGCGAAGCGTCGCAAGCAGTTCAAAGGGTTCAACCGCCGTAAGGCGATTCGTCAGACCTTTTACTGCATGGCAGCCTGGGCAGTGCTGGCGGTGATCTCAGGGCCGCTGGCGCTGTTTACGGTGCTGATCCCGTTCATGGTGGCCAATGCCCTGGGGCAGGGGTATATCCTCACCAATCATTTCCTGCGTCCGCAGACGGCGACCAATAATCCGCTGGACAACTCCATGAGCCTGCGCAGCAATCCGTTGCTGGATCGTCTTCATTTCCGCTTCAGTCACCATGTGGAGCACCACTTTTTCCCGAAGATGGGCCACAACATGGCACCAAGGGTGCGCCAGTGGCTGGAGGAGAATCATGGTGAGCGGTATATGGCGATGCCCCATGGCAAAGCGCTGAAGCTGCTGTATACGACGCCACGGGTTTATAAATCGCCAACGGAGTTGGTCGATCCGAATAATCCTGAGCGGGTATTTGATCTGTTGCCGTTGCAGAGGGAGTTTGCGGCGAGCAATGGTCGGTAGACGGGTTTCGTCGGATTACGCTCACCGAGTCGTAATCCGACGAGCTTGTCCTGTTATTTGCTGCCAGCGTAACCCAACTCCTTGTCCACCAGATTGAACAGCTCATCCCCGCCGTGCCAGCGGTCGAAGTTCTCAAGGAACTGATCAGTAAGGGCGCGTTTCCAGCCAATGAAGTCACCGGCCATGTGGGCGGTCATGATGACGTTTTCCATGTCCCACAGCGGATGATCCTCAGCCAGCGGCTCCTCTTCGAATACGTCCAGGCCGGCCCCGGCGATTTCGCCAGAGCGCAAGGCTTCGATCAGATCGTCGGTTTTGACGATGGGTCCGCGGCCAATATTGATAAGGCGGGCATGGGGGCGCATGGCCTTGAAGGCTTTGCTGTCGAACAGGCCTTCGGTCTGGGGCGTTAGCGGGGCGGCAATGACCACGTAGTCCGCCAGGGCCAGTTGCTCGAAGAGGTCGTCGTTGCTGTGCACAGCCACAAAATCCGGGTCGTCGTGGCGGGCCTTGCGGGCAATGCCGTGGGGCTTCATGCCGATGGCGCTGACCAGGCGGCCGATCTGCCGACCGATAGAGCCGGCGCCCACCACCAGCACATGGTTGCCCTGGGCGCGCTCGGTGTCCCGGTGTTGCCATTTATGATCGATCTGCAGGCGGATGGAGCGGGGGAAATCCTTGGCAAACATCAGGATCGTACAGAGCACGTATTCGGCGATAGTACGGTCAAAAATACCGCGGGCGTTGGTGACAATGACATCGCCTTTGGTCAGGGCAGGGAACATCAGTGCATCCACACCGGCACTGGTGGCATGGATCCACTTCAGTTTGTCTGCCGCGGGCCACGCAGCCTCGAGAGCCTCGGTGCGGAAGTCCGTCACCATCATCACGTCGGTGCCGGGTAGCGTCTCCCGCAGCGTCGGTTCGTCACAGGCAAACCTTACCGTGGCCCGAGCCCTGAGGGCGTCCATTCCGGGCGGCTCTTTTTCGCCCGGTGCAGTCAGAACGGTTACAACCGGTTTGCTGTGTTGAGTCATCTTTCCTCCGCGAACCTGTTTGGGGTATGGGGTGCCGTTGCCCGATGCCGGGTGCGGCGACCCTGCTCTGGACAGTCTGGTTCGAGGGAGGCGGGCGGTCAACCTGAGAGTTGGAACCGCTGGTCATGAGCGGCCTGGATGCTTATGCGGGGCCGGTGTTGAATCTTTCTGTTGTTATGTCTTGTACCCCCTCTGTTTACTGGCTAACCTGCAATAGACGCTTCATTTTTGCAGTTTGCGGGAGGTAGATTTATGGCAGAAGCCGCCAACAACGAAACTGGCCAGACCAAGCCCAGAAAGGTGAAGTACCGCAAGACCAAGGCCAGTTGGAACCCTGCCATGCAGGCCGTTCCCGTTCCTGGCATTCGTCGCATGGTGAATATGGCGGCCACCATGAAGGATGTGATTCATCTTTCCATCGGCCAGCCGGACCTGCCAACGCCGAAGCACGTTATTGATGCTTATGTGGATGCCCTGAATGCCGGTCAGACCGGTTACACCATGGACGCAGGCCTGCCGGAACTGCTGGTTGCTCTGCGTGACTACTATGGTAAGCGCTACAACCGCAAGCTGACCCGTGACAATATCCTGATTACCAGCGGTGCGACGGAGGCCATGTACCTGGCGATTTCCGCCACCTCGGCGCCGGGTCGCCAGTTTATCGTGACCGATCCCTCGTTCCTGCTTTATGCCCCGTTGATCCGGATGAACGGAGGCGAGGTCAAATTCGTACCGACTCGGGCAGAGAACAATCATCAGCTTGATCCCGATGAAGTGATCCGGGCCATGGGGCCGCGCACGTTTGCGCTGATCCTGAACAACCCGAACAACCCGACGGGTGCGGTGTACCCGCGCAGCACCGTCGAGACTATCCTCGAAGAATGTGCGTACCGTGGTGTTCAGGTGTACGCCGATGAAGTCTATGATCACCTGATTTTCGATGATGATGATTTTGCCAGCGTCCTCAACTGCTCGATGGACCTGGACAACATCATGTGCATCAGCAGCTTCTCGAAGACCTACAGCATGGCGGGATTGCGGGTTGGCTGGGTCATTGCCAGTCAGGCGGCCATCAAGTCATTGCGGCGTTTCCATATGTTCACGACCTCGGTTGCCAATACGCCGTCGCAGTTTGCCGGGGTGGCAGCGCTGACCGGAGATCAGCAATGTGTCCGGGATATGGTGGACATCTACCGGGAGCGGCGCGACAAGGTCGTTGAGCTGATTGACCAGACACCCTATCTGACCGGCTATAAGCCGGGCGGCGCGTTCTTCGCGTTCCCTGATCTGCCTCCCCACGTGGACGGTTCCGACCTCGCATTGCGCATGCTCAAGGAAACCGGCGTGTGCATGGTGCCGGGAGACGCCTTCGGGGAGCATTGCACCAATGCTGTCCGTATCAGTTTTTCCACCACCTGCGAAAAACTGGAAGAGGCCTTCGACCGGGTAATCCCATGGATGGCCAAACAACAGTTCTGAGGTAACCATGTCAGCCCTGGACTCGGTTCTGATTCAATGTCCGTACTGCTGGGAGACGCTGGAAGTCAGCGTTGATCCCTCAGTACCGGAGCAGGAGTACGTGGAGGACTGTCAGGTCTGCTGCCAGCCGATCCTCTTAAAAGTGCAGATGGACGAAGATATGACGCCTCACGTCGAAGCCTGTGCGGAGAACGAATAGTCCTTCCTGACAAATTCTTAACCTCCCCCGTCCCCGGGGGATGGCATAGTCTAGCCCTCTCGTATTCGCGTTCATTCCGGAGAAACTCCCATGCCTCTTAAGCAATCGCACCTTTTGTCTGTCCTGATGATTCTGGCCATCAGTCTGGTCAGCGGCTGTGCCAGTCTCTCACCTTACGCTATCTCAGAGGGAGAGCTTGAGGGGCATCTTCAGGACGTGGTGAGCAGTTTCGATCGGGAGCAGTTAAAGCGTGGCTCGCCCCTCAGCCTGAGTCTCAGTGACGCCGATATTACCCTGGGGCCGGACGGTCGAGATGTGGCGGTTCTGGATCTGAGCGGTCAGGTGGCCCTGAATGCACTGATGACCCGTTTGCCGGTGGACATTGCCCTGAAAGTGGAAGGAGCGCCGGTGTACGATGCGGAAGAAAAAGCGGTGTATATCCGCCGCTTGCAACTGCTGGAGAGCAGTATTGATTCGCCGTTCTTCAAGGGCGACCTGAAGCCGGTAACGGACACGGTGATGAGGGCGGTTGCCCAGATGCTGGAAACCATGCCGGTGTATCGATTGGACGATACCGATTTCGCCCAGAGAATGTTCGGTATGGTGCCGATGGATGTACGGGTTGCCCCGGGCCGGCTGGAATTCGTGATGGCGGAATAGTAACAGGGCCCTGACGTGTGCCAGGCACAGGCCAGGGCGCCGGTCAGGCGGGCTTACTGCTGAAGCCGCTTGCAGATGGCATCACCAATCTCGCGGGTGCCTCTCTGGGTTCCGCTGTTCTCCGCAAGGTCCGCCGCCACGGCATCAAACAACGCCTTGCCGGCCGCCGCCAGTGTGGTGTCCTTGCGGCCCAGCCAGTCGAGCATCCTCGCCGTGGTGAACAGCATCGCGGTGGGGTCTGCCAGTCCCTGACCGGCAATATCCGGTGCACTGCCATGGGTTGGTTCAAACATGGAAGGCATGTCCGGGTCGGTCGGGTTCAGGTTGCAGGAGGGCGCAACACCCATTCCCCCGGACAGTACAGCCGCGAGGTCGGTGAGAATATCGCCCTGCAGGTTACTGGCCACGACCACATCGAATGCCCACGGGCTCTGCACGAACTTCATGCACGCCGCATCCACGAGTTCATGGTGAGTGGCGACGTCCGGATACTCTCGGCTCATTTCCTCGAATGCCTCGGTATACATATCGCCCCAATAGCGCAATGCGTTGCGTTTGGTGACCAGGCACACCTGGCTCTCACAGGTCCGGCCATCCAGCGTCCTGAATGAGCGGGTGCGGCCTTGCTGAGCGCGCTCACCGGCCCTCAGGCGGGCCTGCTCGAAACCATAGCGGATAATCCGGTCGGTGGCGTGCCGGGTGAAGACCTCCATCTGAGTGGCGACTTCGTCGGGTGTGCCTTTGCGCAGGCGTCCACCCTGGCTGACGTATTCGCCTTCGCTGTTCTCGCGGATGACCAGCATGTCGATGTCTTTCGCCCGCTCGTCCGCCAGGTACTGTCGCGCGCCTGGCAGAAGACGGGCAGGGCGCTCGCAGACCCATTGATCGAACCCTTTACGCATATCCAGAAGTGGTGCCAGTGAAATGCTGTCCGGTAGCAAATAGCGTTTGGGGTCGTCTATCGGGCCGGGATCGCCGAGTGCGCCCAGGAGAATGGCGTCGTACGCCTTCAACTGTTCCAGTGCATCGTCCGGCATGGATTCGCCATGTTCTTCATGCCAGGCATGGGAAGGCCAGGGGAACCGGGTCCATTCCAGCTCCAGGTGATGTACCGCCCTCAGGGTTTCCAGGCAACGCACCGCCTCGGCGACCACTTCGGGGCCGATGCCATCGCCGGGCGTGACTGCGATTCGGGATTTCTGGGCCATTCCGATCACTCCTGTTGGCTTTTCAATCGTGGGAAAGTGTCTGTCTCAGTGTAGTCATGTGGTTCGCGGATGCCAGAGCTTTACACAATCGTTCTTTTACCGGAGAGGCGCCGAACGCTATAGTGGAACGGAGATACTGGTTTTAACGCAGTTTTCCCTGATTCAGGGTAAGCAAGGAGTGGAAGTGAACCAACCGGCTGTTCTGTTTGATGAGTCCCATTGTGAGCAATGTGCCTGCGGCGAGGGACTGGATTTTTCGTTTTCATTTGCCTTCCAGCCCATTGTCGATGTCCAGACAAAGTCGGTCTACGCCTACGAGGCCCTGGTAAGGGGGCTCGACGGTGAGGGGGCCATGAGTGTGCTGGCCAAGGTGAACGATAGGAACCGTTACTCCTTTGATCAGATCTGCCGTGTGAAAGCCGTCAAGCTTGCTGCCCGGCTGCGAATGGAGCCGAAACTCAGCATCAACTTCATGCCGAATGCGGTATATCAAGCGGAGTACTGTATCCGTACTACCCTGGCGGCGGCCAAGACCTATGATTTCGATACGTCCAAGCTCATCTTCGAAGTGATTGAGGATGAAAAGCTCACGTCGGTCGAGCACCTTGCGTCTATCATTGAAGCCTACCGTGAGATGGGCTTCAGTACCGCTATTGACGACTTCGGCGCCGGTTACTCCCGCTATAACATCATGATGGCCAGTCCTCCGGATCTGCTGAAACTGGACATGGGCCTGGTGCGTAACATTGACCGGGAGCCAAACAAGCAGGCCGTCGTGTCAGGCATCATCACCATGATGCGCATGCTTGGGGGCAGGATCATCGCAGAGGGCGTTGAAACCGAGAATGAATACTTCTGGTTGCGGTCCCAGGGTATTACCCTTTACCAGGGGTATCTGTTTGCCCGCCCGGCTTTCGAGGCGCTGCCAGAACCTCACTTCCCGGACTGACCAATATTGAGGTTACACCTTGCTGTATCGAGTGATTACGATTGTCGGCGGACTGATCTTTGTCATTGCGCTGTTCGCACTGATCTGGTTTTTCTGCAGGCAGTTCCTCCAGCGCCACGGCGTGCAGGAGAACCTGTCTGATCGCGCCACCGTGCTGGCAACCTGGACCTTTGCAGGTATCAGTATAGGGCTGGTGTTTGCCGTGGTGGGCGCTTTCCTGCTGGGACCCTGGGCGTTTTACCGCACGTTGCAGGGGCAGGATGTGCCGGTGTCCGGTGGTGCCGCGATCTGGTGGGGCTTTGGCATTGTGGCGGTCTCTCTTGGCATCACTGCCGCCGGGTTCCTCGGATTCCTGGCTCTCGTGGGCGCTTACTGAGCCAGCCGGTCAGGCGATCTGGTTGAGCTGCTCGCGAAACCAGATCAGAGCGGGTTCTCTTTCGTAGGCCTTGTGCCAGTACAGGTGCACGTCCAGATCGGGAAGTTCCGCCGGAGGTGTCAGAATCCGGATGTCGGCGCGTTCGGCGATGATGCGGGCGTAGGTTTCCGGCATTGTCAGCAGCAGATCGGTATTCTCAACGACCCGACAGGCAGCGTAATAGTGCTGGCAACGTAGACGGATCTGCCGTTGCACCCCGAGCCGCGACAACTCGAAGTCTTCAATGCCCGGCCCTTCTGTTCGCGATGAAACCAGCACATGACGGGCGGCAATGTAGTTCTCCATGGTCAGGCCGTCCCGCGTCAGCGGATGGTCCTGTCTCGCCAACACCACCAGACGGTCCCGCCGCAACAGCTCATGGGACGTCTGGTTACTGACCGGTAACAGCACATCCACCGCAAAATCGAGCTTTCCAGCCGCCAGTTGGGTTTCCATGTCACGCCGCGCTATGCGCTGGCTGACGATTTCCAGCTCGGGGTAATCCGTGAGCCGGTGCATAAGCTGTGGCAGGAAAGTGGATTCCAGGATGTCCCGCAGCGCCAGTGAATAGGTTTTACGCTGGCTGGCGGGATCAAAGGCGTGGAACTGGTTTACCGCGCTCTGGATCTGGGTCAGGCCCGGGCGCATGGATTCCAGGAACCGTCGCGCCAGTGGTGTCGGGATCATCTGGTTGCCCTGACGGGTAAACAGGGGGTCATCAAAATGCTCACGCAGCCGGGACAGGGAATGACTGACCGCGGGCTGGGTCAGGTGCAGTGCCCGCGCCGCCCGGGTGAGGCTGCCCTCACGGTAAATCGTATCGAAAACATGCAGAAGGTTGAGGTCCAGACGGTTCAGCGCCATACCGATGTATCCGTTTCAGTGAATAAGCAAGGCTAATAATAAATGATAAGAATAATTCAGTCGCGTAATAGTGTCCCGCCCCCTAGACTGAGGTCAATAGCCAATGACCGGTAACGGCGCCGGTGCAAAACTGACGAGGGTGAGCCAATGGATTTCAACATTTCCGAGAAAGGTCAGGACTATCTCAACCGCGTAAAGCAGTTCATGAAGGACGAGGTTTTTCCCATTGAGGAACAGTACCACCGCGAACTGGCATCACTGGAAAACCGCTGGGTTGTCCTGCCGGTCATCAAGGAGCTGAAGGCGAAGGCCAAGGCCCAGGGCCTGTGGAATATGTTTTTCCCTGATGAGACGCACGGGTGCGGGCTGCTCAACTCCGACTACGCACTGATTGCGGAAGAAACCGGTCGTAGCTTCATTGCCCCGGAGATCTTCAACTGCAATGCGCCAGACACCGGCAACATGGAAGTGTTGATCCACTATGGCTCCGAGGCGCAGAAAGCCGAATGGCTGCCACGCCTGCAAAGCGGTGAAATCCGTTCCGCGTTCTGCATGACCGAGCCGGCCGTGGCGTCGTCCGATGCCACCAATATGGAAGCCACTGCGGTCGTTGAAGGCGATGAAGTCGTCCTGAATGGCCGTAAATGGTGGAGTACCGGTATAGGTCACCCGGACTGCAAGGTTGCGATTTTCATGGGCCTTACCGATCCTGACGCTCATAAACACCGCCGCCATTCCATGGTGCTGGTGCCCCTGGACACCCCGGGCGTGAACATTGAGCGGATGCTGCCGGTATTCGGTGCCTACGATGAGCCCTATGGCCACGGTGTTGTCGCTTTCGAGAACGTACGCTTGCCAAAGTCCGCCTTTATTGCCGGTCCTGGGCGCGGGTTCGAAATCGCCCAGGGCCGCCTCGGGCCGGGCCGTGTACACCATTGCATGCGGGCGATCGGCGCGGCGGAACGCACGCTGGAGCTGCTGATCAAACGCGCCACCACCCGCGAGGCGTTCGGGCGGCCACTGGCCAAGCTTGGGGGCAACCCGGACATCATAGCCAACGCACGCATGGCCATTGAGCAGGCCCGCCTGCTGACCCTGAAGTGTGCCTGGGCGCTGGATACCAAGGGTATTGCCGGAGCCCTGCAAGAGGTATCAATGATCAAGGCGGTGATTCCGCAGATGTTGCAGACCATTGTGGACCAGGCAATTCAGATTCACGGCGGTGCCGGGGTGAGCGACGACGATTTCCCTCTGACCCAGTTGTTCGCCTATGCTCGTGTTCTGCGCCTGGCGGATGGCCCTGATGAGGTGCATCGGGCTATGGTGGCTCGCCTGGAGCTTGGCAAATATAAATTCTGAGGCTGTGGGATGACCGCCTCGCCGGCTCCTCTCAAACCTTGGTGTCAGCTCTTGCACCAAAACAAAAGATCCAACGGAGAACACGAAACATGACACAAAGAGTATTCATCACCGGCGGGGCCAGCGGCCTGGGCCGTGCGATTGCGCTGCGGTATGCCAAAGAGGGTGCAAAAGTCTGCATCGGTGACATCAACCCGGAGCAGGGCATGGCCGTTGAGAAGGAAATTAACGCGGCCGGAGGAGAAGGCTATTTTGTGGAGTGTGACGTGCGCCGCCTGACCGATTTTGAGAAGGTGCGGGACGATCTGGTCAAGAAATGGGGTGGCGTCGATGTGGTGGTCAACAACGCCGGCGTGGCCTCTGCAGGCTCGATCGAAGACACCACCATGGCGGACTGGGAGTGGATCCTCGACATCAACGTCCTGGGCGTGGTGCGTGGCTGCAAGGCGTTTACGCCGCAATTCAAGCAGCAGGGTTCCGGTGCATTTGTGAACGTGGCATCCATGGCGGGGCTGATGCTGGCGCCCCTGATGGATAGCTACAATGTCACCAAGGCAGGCGTGATCGCGCTTTCCGAAACCCTGAGCCAGGAGTTGCGGGATGCCGGCATTCATGTGAGCTGCGTATGCCCCGCGTTCTTCCAGACCAACCTGACCAGCAGCATGCGCTCCGATATTCCCGGTATTCAGCAGAACGTGAGCAAGCTGATGAAACGCTCCACCATCACGGCAGAGGATGTTGCTGAGGACATCTTCCGCTCCGTGAAGGACCGCAACTTCTGGGTGCTGCCCCACGCCAAGGAGCGTCGCATGTGGGTGCTCAAGCGCCATGCGCCGTGGGCCTTTGACTGGCTGATGCACCAGGAAAGCAAACGCTGGATGAACAAGATGGGCGGCAGTAAGGCCTGAGCAGGTACCTGCTGACAGCGAACAAAACAGTGAAAGGAGAGTCCTGAATGACCCAGATCGACCAGGCTGTGAACATCCGCGAGGGCGAGGAACTCGACGCCGCCGTTGTGGACCGCTTCATGAAGCAGGCCATTCCGGATCTGCGGGGAGCACCCGAGATTCGCCAGTACCCCGGCGGCGCTTCCAACCTGACCTATCAGGTCGACTACGGCGATCGCTCCTTCGTACTCCGGCGGCCACCTTTTGGCAAGATCGCGAAATCCGCCCACGACATGCTGCGGGAAGCAAAGGTGATGCAGGCGCTTAAGCCTGTTTATCCCTATGTGCCGGATATCATCGCCATCTGTGATGACCACGCGGTGCTCGGCTGCGATTTCTATGTCATGGAGCGGCTCAAGGGCATTATCCTGCGCCAGGATTTCCCCAAGGATTTTGAACTCAGTGAAGCGGACACCCGCAAGCTGTGTCTGAACGTGATCGACAAACTGGTGGACCTGCACACCGTGGATGCGGAAGCCGCAGGTCTCGACAAGTTGGGCAAGGGCGCCGGCTACGTGCAGCGTCAGATTGGTGGCTGGAGCGACCGTTTCCGCAAGGCTCGCACGGACGATGTGGGCGACTTCGAAGAGGTCATGAGCTGGCTCAATGACAAGATGCCGGCGGACATTGCCCAGGTTGTTATCCACAACGATTTCCGTTTCGACAACGTGGTACTCAATCCGGACAACCCGTTTGAAGTGATCGGAGTGCTCGATTGGGAGATGGCGACCATCGGCGATCCGCTCATGGATCTCGGTAACAGCCTCGCGTACTGGATTGAGGCGGATGACGATGGTCCGTTCCAGATGCTGCGCCGGCAGCCCACCCATCGGCCGGGCATGCTCTCCCGCCGGGAAGTGGTGGATTACTACATGGAGAAATCCGGTTTCAGGGTGGATAACTTTGATTTCTATGAAATCTACGGACTGTTCCGACTGGCCGTTATCATCCAGCAGATCTACTACCGCTTTTACCATGGCCAGACCAAAGACAAGCGATTCGCGGCTTTCGGTCACGCCGCCAACTACCTCGAGAAGCGCTGTCAGCGTCTGATTGCCGAGAGTTCTCTGTAATGGCAACGATTTACCTGATACGCCACGGCCAGGCCAGCTTCGGCAAGGAAAATTACGACCAGCTTTCACCCCGGGGTTGGGAACAGGGCCGCGTTCTGGGCCGCTGGCTGGCGGGCAAGGTGCAACCGGCGGCCGTGTTCGGGGGCAACATGGAGCGTCACCGCGAGACAGTAGAGGCCATCGCCAGTGGTTTTGGTGAAGCGCTGCCGGACATGCAGGCGGTGGAAGGGCTCAACGAATTCGATCATTTGCAGGTGGTCCAGCGGCTACGACCGGAATGGGCGGACCGCCACCGCATGGCGTCCGATCTGGCCGCCTTTCCGAAGCCGGCACGGGCATTCCAGCAGGCGTTTGAAAAAGCCATGGCGCGGTGGGTCAGCGGTGAATTCGACAGCGATTACACCGAGTCCTGGGCAACTTTCCGGGCGCGAGTGATTACCGCACTGAATGAGCTGATTGAGTTTGCTGACGGTGGAGACACCCTGGTGTCCACCTCCGGTGGGCCGATTGCGGTGATAGCACAGCACTTGTTGGAGTTAAGTGATCACAAGGCTCTGGAGATGAACAGCGTCATCGCCAATACCAGTGTGACGCGCGTACTGCATTCGGGACCCCGTCGCAGCCTGGCGGTGTTCAACAACTACAGCCACCTTGAAGCGGAAGACTCCGCCCTGGTGACGTTTCGATAACAAATTGAGGTGAATTGATGAGCAATCTGGATCTGTTTGACCTGACCGGTAAAGTGGCTTTGATCACCGGCGCAAGCCGAGGCATTGGTGAAAGTATCGCCCGTACCCTGGCGGACTATGGAGCCCATGTGATCTGCAGCAGCCGCAAGATCGATGGCTGCGAAGCGGTCGCCAGCAGCATCCGTGACGCAGGTGGCAGCGCGGAAGCCTACGCCTGTCATATCGGTGAGATGGATCAGATCGAGGGTGTGTGGGAGCACATCGAGAAAACCCATGGCAAGCTGGATATCCTGGTGAACAACGCGGCGGCAAATCCTTATTTCGGTCCGGTGGAAGACACCGACCTGAACGCGTTCCAGAAAACGGTGGATGTCAACATCCGCGGTTATTTCTTCATGTGTGCCCGTGGTGCGCAACTGATGAAGAAAAACGGTGGCGGCTCCATTGTGAACGTTGCCTCGGTTAACGGTGTGAACCCCGGACACTTCCAGGGTATCTATTCGGTCACCAAGGCCGCCGTTATCTCCATGACCAAGTCCTTCGCCATGGAACTGGGCCAGCAGAAGATCCGTGTGAACGCGCTGTTGCCGGGCCTGACGGACACCAAGTTTGCCAGCGCCCTGACCACAAACGATGCGATCAAGAAGCAGGCCATGGCACACATCCCCATGAAGCGTGTTGCCGATCCCAGCGAGATGGCCGGTACGGTTCTGTATCTGGCGTCCGATGCGTCCAGTTACACCACCGGCGCCTGCATCAATGCGGACGGCGGCTACCTGACGGTCTAACCCGCCTGACTCGCGACTTCGGAATCCGCCTGGCAGCTCAGGGTTTCGAAGTCGCTGTTTAACGCCTCTGTCCGGCCCCTCAGGTGGGGCAGGGTAGCGGTATTGTCGGCCTGCAGCAGGTCGTGCATCAGCATCACCATGCCAGAGCGGCTTTCCTCCATCATCTCGGCATAGGCGTCGCCCCGGACACTCTCCGAGTCCAGCACCAACCGCGACAACCTGTCCGGGAAGTCCGCAGAATCCCGTTCCTCCAGAAGGTCCAGCAACGCCTGTTGCCAGTTGCGGCGACCCTGCAGCCAGATTTCCGTCTGGGCACCCCGGTCAGCCGACCATTCATTCACCACCTGCTGCTGGTTTTCGTCCAGATCGCCGAGCCAGCGTTCGATGCGTTCGCTGGTGCGCTCCGCCCGGGCGTTGGCGGTAGCTGACGGAGTGCCTGCAAGGAATTTATCTTCCATTTCCTGTTGGCTTCGCTTCATGTTGTCCGCCAGGGCCTGTACTTGCGCGTCGCTCAGACTGGACAACAAATTGACGGCGATTGGCGTTGCCCGCTCAAGCAGGGCCGGGAGAAAATCAAACAGGCGGGCCTGATGGTACGCCACTGTGGCTTCGTCAGGTGGGCCGTCCGAGAGGTCTGCCGACAATTGGTCCAGCCAGCTCCGGTATCGGGGCAACTCGGCGCTGCAGTGCCACTGCAGAAAGTTTCGGATATCGGTATTCAGGCGCTGTTCCTGCGCCGCAGTGAGATCAATATAGTCTTCCACCCACCAGACAATTCCCCAGTCCGCATACCGGTAGGCAAGCTTGGTGGAGCTGCAACCCGCCAGCAGGAAGGCTGACAGCAGAAACACCGGCAGGAGCCGGCTGGGCGCGTTGGTGTTCAGGTTTCGGAAATCCATATCTTGCCCGGGTCGGTAAAAAGTCTTATCGAGAAAAGATCGCAAGCTCATTATTATAAACGGTCTGATCTATTCATTTACGGCCGTCCGGCGCTTTCAGATTCAGAAACTGGCGGCCAGAACCGGACCGGGAGGTACCATGCATCGACTAAAACCGGCTCGAATTCGACAACTGGTTTTCGGTTTTTACATGTCGGGCATGATGTCATTGCTGATGTCCGGGGTCATTACCTTTATCAATACCGGCATTGACTCCGGTTTTCCGGGCCGGTGGCTGGCTGCATTTCTGGTTGCTTGGGGTGTGGCGTTTCCCCTGGTCACCGTCATTGCCCCCGTGGCGGCCAAACTGACAGCGCTGTCCACCCGAAAGCTTAATGATGAGGTTGAAGGCGGTAATCAGGGCTGAAACTCCCTGACCCGTAGTGGAAGGGAGGCCCGCAGCAAGTGCTGCGGGCCGTTTTCACAGGATCTTACTGACGGCCTTCAATGTCGCCGTTTTCGTCGGAAATGACGATCTCAACACGACGGTTCTGCTGACGGCCAGAAGAGCTGTCGTTGCTGGCGACCGGGTATTCTTCACCGTAGCCGCGCACTTCAATACGGTCACGGCTGATGCCCATGTTGGTCAGCGCGTCCCGCACAGCCTCAGCCCGGCGTTCGGACAGGCCCTGGTTGTAGGAAGCCTCACCTGTGCTATCGGTGTAGCCTTCTACCCGGACGCGTCGGTCCTCATACTCAGACATGAAGTCAGCCAGACGGGAGATGGTTTTCTCGCCGGCGGCTTTGAGCTCAGCGCGGTTGAGGTCAAACAGGACATCACCCAGCGTCAGGACCATGCCCCGATCGGTCTGCTCTGCCTGCATCTCTTCCATACGAGCGCGCAGCATTTCGGCTTCGCGGCGTGCCTGCTCTGCAGAGGCTGAACTCATTTCCAGCTCCAGCTCCTTGCGGCGTGCATCTGCAGAATCGATCTCGTCCTGCAGTTCTGCCCGGCGACCCTGCTCGCGAGCAATCTCACCGTGGCGTTTCGCCAGATAGGCTGCGTGCTCTACGTAAACCGTGTCCTCGCCTTCTTCCAGCAGGTTTTCTGCCCGTGAAAGCTCGTTGCGGGCGTTGCGCAGCTGACGGTCACCACTGCGAGCCACGCTCGGGTCGTTGCGGATTTCGTCGTAAATTGCGCGGGCCTCGTCCACTTTATCGTTTTCGGGAGGCGTGCTTGCGCAGCCGGCCATGAAGACGGAAAAGCCCACGGCCATACTCAGAGTCATGTTGCGCTTTTTCATTGCGATCTCCTTTATCCGGTGTGGCCGTTACTGGCGGTCTTCAATACGCTGACGGAGCGATTCGATATTGCGGTTAATCTCTCCCACCGCCTGCTCTGCCTTGGCAGTATCAGATTTTGCCCCTGCCAGCTGTGCATCCACAGCGGCCTGTTCCAGCAGCCGCTCCGCTTCGCGGTACTGCTCTTTCTCGATCAGTTGCTCCGCATCCGCAACCTTATTCTGGGCCTGATTCAGCAATACCGGTTCAAATTCACGGGCGTCCGAGGAGACCGCCTGCTGGATCGATGCTTCCGCCGAGCGAAGATCGCCGTCCGGCCGCTCGCCAGAGCTGGCACAGCCACCCAGCACCAAAGCGGCACTGATGAGGCCCGCGGTGCCTACCTTCGAAAAATGCTTGTTCATGCACTATCTCCTTCCAGTGATGGACAGGGACTCGACCCTACCCGAACGATGGTCGCCCCTCCGCACTCATTGATGTGCCGTACTACTGGGCGACTCGGTAAGTCGTGGAACATCATTTCGTTACGGCTAAGCGTAGCATCCGGTTTCATATCGGACATGAAGGATTGGCAAGGTTTGCGGTCTGCGCGGCTGGTTTTCAGACGTCAGCGAACGTCGGTTTCGGCGTCCGCTTTTGACAGGGTTGTGCCCACCGGAGGGCGGTGATGCAGGGAGTAGAGAATGCGATCCAGCACGGCTTGACCGTTCCAGGCGGGGTCTGTATTGACCATACCAACCACGGCCCATGTCGTGTTGCGCTCATCCCGGGTAAACCCGGCGATGGAGCGAACGTTCTCCAGGTAGCCTGTCTTGATGCGGCCCAGGCCATCCATCCCCACATTGCGCAGGCGACGGGCCATGGTGCCGTCCATCGCGATCAGCGGCATGGACGCCAGCAGGTCGGCAGCGAAAGGGCTGTTCCAGGCGTGCCGGAGAATCTGGGCGCCCTGGCGGGCGGAGATCCGGCCGTGTCGGGACAGGCCGGCGCCATTGTCGATAACCATTCCTGCGGTATTGATGCCTTTGCCTTCCAGCCATTCGTAAATGACCCGGATGCCGGCGGCACGATCATCGTCCTCGTTTTCCAGCCGTCGCTCTGCGCCGAGAGTAAGCAGTAACTGACGGGCCATGACATTACTGCTCCACTTGTTGATATCCCGCACCATGGTCACCAGGTCCGGCGAAGTGGTTCTCAGCATCAGGCGGGCGTCGTCGGGCGTGGTACCGGTGTGATCGGCACCGGTCAGTTGGATGCCTAACTCCGACAGCAGGGAGCGGATCAGTGCGGCCGAGTAGTGTTTGTGGGGGAGCAGCGAGAGATACGCGGTCGTGCGACAGCCCTGGGGAAGCTGGCCCGTTACCCTGACCGTAACGCGCTGATCTTCATGGAACACGGGCTCCCAGGTAAAGCTGCGGCGTGAAGGGCAGGGGCCCTCGGCCACCGCCGTTACGCGGTTATCGATCACCACGTCGCTCAGTGCCGGTGCGCTCCACGCCTGAGTGCCCCGTTCGTCTGCCCGCACCTGGAAGTGCAACAGGTTCAGGTTAGTCAGGAATGCGGAGGGTTCGACGAGGAAAGGGGCGTATGGATTATCGCCGTTGTCGTCGAACTTGGGCAGGCCGCCAGCGGATTTGAAGTAACCGCCATCTAGGATCAAGTCGCCGTCGATGGTGGTGAGCCCCATACCCCGCAGTTCCCGCAGGGTGCTCCACATCCGCTCGATGGTCAGCTTGGGATCACCGCCGAATTTGACGTATACGTTACCGTGCAGTGTGCTGCCTGATAGCTCGCCGTCGGTGTAGAAATCGGTGTTCCAGTGATGGGTGGGCCCGAGGATTTCCAGGGCAGCATACGTGGTGACCAGCTTCATGATTGAGCCAGGGCTCATCAGGGCGTCGGCGTTGATGTACTGGTCGATGCCCGGGCCGTTCAGCGGGATCGCGGCCATGCTCAGGGCGTGTTCGTCGTTCAGTGACTGGAGGGCATAATCACGAACCTCGCTGCTCCAGGTAATTGCGCTCTGGCCCTCGTCGTCACTGGCGCTCGCCGCCAGTGGAGCACCCGCAAGCGAGAGCACTACAGCGGCGGTTGCAGGAAGACGAAAAGCGGATTGTAACAAGCGGAAAGTCGACGAACGTCGCATGGCCGGACCCGTTATGAGTTATGCCATAACAATAGCTCAAAAAATCGACTCGTACTATGTTGAGAAGCTCTACATGACGTTAAAAAATGCCAGTAGTGTCATTGTTTATACAGTATTTTTGTGACGGGCCGTAAGTCGTCTTTGTAATCAGCAGGTTAGATGAAAAAAGCGTAATGAAAGGAATGTCAATGACCCTGCATTCCTCATTTTCGGCGATTTTATCGGCAGCCCGGTCATGGAAACCGGCGGATAAAAAGCGTCTCCTGAGAGGTGTGACCTGAGAGTTCAAAAACAAGAGGAGGCCATCATGATCGGGATACCATTGGGACTGATAACCGCCAACGCCGTTGAGTGGGTGTTTCATAAACACGTACTCCATGACATGGGGCGGAACCGCGAGAGTTTCTGGTCATTCCACTGGCACGATCACCATCGCAGCGTGCGCAAGAACGGTTTTCTGGACGAAGATTACCGCCACCCACCCCTGACCTGGAATGCCCAGACCAAGGAGGTGCTCGCACTTGTCGGCGGGGCTGCAGCGGTAACCCCGCTGATGCCGGTGGCGCCATTTTTTGTCGGAACCCTTTACTACTGCGCGTGGAATTATTACCGGGTGCACAAAAAATCCCATCTGGACCCAGCGTGGGCCCGTGAGCACCTTCCCTGGCATTACGATCACCATATGGGACCGAACCCCAACGCCAACTGGTGTGTCACCAAACCCTGGTTTGACCACATCATGGGTACCCGGGAGCCAATGGAAAAACGCCAGCTTGCGGGATAATGGGTCCATTCATTCATCGTCAGGAAAGACAAAATCATGTCCAATCTGCTGGTTCATAACGTAAATGTGCTCGGTTCTGTCACCACTTCATCGTTGAGCGCCTGGCGCGGCTGTCTTGTTGTCCGGCAGGCTGTCCAGCCCGAAAAGCCGTTGGTGCTCTATGACATGGAGGCCTGTCCGTACTGCCGACGGGTCAGGGAAGCGCTGACTGCACTGAATCTGGATGCGGAGATTCGTCCGTGTCCGAAAGGAGGACGACGCTTCCGGCCTGAGGCCGAGGCCGTTGGGGGCAAGCAACAGTTTCCACTGTTGGTGGATCAGAACTCAGGCAAGGTGCTCTACGAATCCGCAGCGATCGTTGAGTATCTGTTCCGGGAATACGGTAACCGGTCGGTGCCGGCCTATTACCGCAGCCGCGTTTATCAGCCGGTGCTGGGAACCCTGGCGTCCGCAGCCAGTGCCTTGCGGGGTCTGCGGGCTGGTGCAGCGAGATGGCCAGAACAGTCGCTGCATCTCTGGAGTTTCGAGGGCAGCCCGTTCTCTAGACTGGTGAGGGAGCGGCTTTGCGAACTGGAGATTCCCTACACGGTTCACAACCTGGGAAAGGAACACTGGACCGAGATCGGTCCGGCAAAGCAGCGCATCAAGCCAGGCCCCTACAAGCCTGTTCCCGGCGGCAAACGCGATGCTTTCTTCCAGGCTCATGGGCGCGTCCAGGTGCCGTACCTGGAAGACCCGAACACCGGCGAGGGTCTGTTCGAGTCTTCCCGGATACTGGCCTATCTGGACGTAACTTACGCCGCAGGGTGAGATAAGTCGCCGGTGCTCAGTCCCAATGAGGCGCGAAGCCCGGGTTGGCGATACGCTCGCCCCGGTCCAGCGCGTCAATGGCCTGGATTTCCTCGGCGCTCAGCTTGATCTTCAACGCATCGAGGTTGGCTTTCTGATGCTTCGGACGGGTGGATGACGGAATGGGTACCACACCTTTCGCAGCCACCCAGGCGATAGCGATCTGCGCTGCGGACGCGTTGTGTTCCCGGCCTATACGCAGCAGGGTTTCGTCTTCCATAACCTTGCCAACGGCCAGCGGCATATAGCCGGTCACCGGGATGCCCAGTTCGCGGGCATGCGCCACGACTTTCTGGTTATTCAGGAAGGGGTGTACCTCAACCTGGTTGGTAAAGATGGCACCATCGCCGAGAATGTCTCTGGCCTGGTCCATCTGGGCACAGGTAAAGTTGGAGATACCTATATGCTCGGCCAGACCTTCTCGCTGGGCGTCCCGGAGCGCGCCGAGGTATTCGGCCATGGGGACTTCGTCATCCGGTGAAGGCCAGTGAATCAATGCCAGGTCCACGTGATCGGTTTTCAGCCTGGACAGACTGTCATGCAGGCTGTTGATCAGATCACTGGCATGTAGCCGGTCGTGCCATACCTTGGTGGTGAGGAAGATATCACGGCGGGGGATGCCGCTGGAGACAATACCATCTCCCACTTCCGCTTCGTTTTCATACATCTGGGCGGTGTCGATATGACGGTAGCCCAGTGACAGGGCGCTTTTGACCGCATCCCTGGCGTCGTTACCCTTGAGACGAAACGTACCCATACCGATTTTGGGAAGTGCACTGAATGACATGTTGTGCTCCTTTGTGAAATCTGTGTTTCTAATGTGGTGTCCGCATGCTGGTTCTTCAAGAGGGCCGCAGGTATCATGACCGCGCTGTTAACCCCCGACACCAGAAGAGTTCTCTCTCCAGCACGCAACGGAAGGGTAAATCATGTTGACCGGCCAGTGCCTTTGCGGCGAAATCACCTTTGAGTACGACGGCCCACTGGGACCCGTCTCACTGTGTCATTGCGGTCAGTGCCGGCGGGCTCATGGCAGTGCGTTCTCGGCCAGTGCGCCGGTGCAGAAAGTGCGGTTTCGCTTTATGTCGGGCGAGGAGCAGGTGCGGGAGTATGAATCCCGCCCGGGCAAGTACCGCGCCTTCTGTGGCCGTTGCGGCAGTCAGCTGTACAGCCGGGTGGACGCCATACCCGGCATCCTGCGATTGCGGGTCGGGGTGATCAATGAGCCCCTGGGGAGAAGCCCCGCCCAGCATGTGTTTGTCGGCTCCAAGTCGGACTGGTTCGAAATCACTGACGACATACCCCAATTCGAAAAGACCGAGCGAACCAACGATCCTCATTGACCACCGCAGCAGACAGGTGACAGCGGATTACCGGGCAGGCACAACCCGGTACACCTTGCCTTCAGACGAGTCGGTCAACAGCCACAGTGCACCGTCCGGACCCATGCGCACATCGCGGATGCGCTCTCCCAGGTCTTCCAGCAGGTCTTCTTCCTCGGTCACTTTCTCGTTTTCAATGCTCAGGCGCACCAGCTTCTGCATTTTGAGGGCGCCCACAAACAAATCCCCCGACCACTGTGGAAACGCCTCACCGGTGTAGAAAGCCATGCCTGAAGGGGCTATGGACGGGTCCCAGTAGTGCAGGGGATCGGTGACGCCCTCCATCGTGGTCCTGTCGGTGATAGTCGCGCCGGAGTAATCAATACCGTAGGTGACTTTGGGCCATCCGTAGTTGTTGCCTGCACGGATGATGTTGATTTCGTCTCCGCCGCGCGGACCATGTTCGTGGCTCCAGATCTCGCCGGTTTCGGGGTGAACGGTCATGCCCTGGATGTTTCGGTTGCCATAGGTGAAAAAGCTGTCGTTAACGGCGGAGTCATCGAGGAACGGGTTACCGGCAGCAGGTTCGCCGTCCACGGTGATGCGATGGACTCCGCCCGCATCGTCGTCGGTTTTCTGCGCGCGGTCCATTTCGCCCCGGTCGCCCACCGCGACGTACAGATTACCTTCAGCATCAAACGCCATTCGTCCCGCAAAGTGTCGGCTCGTGGTGCCCCGTGGCATGGCTTCAAAAATCACCGTCACGTCTTCGAGTCGATCATCCCGCAGGGTGGCCCGGGCCACGCGGGTGGTCAGACCCTCGCGGCTGACTTTGTGGGCATAGCTCAGAAACAGCGTACGGTTCTGCTCGAATTCCGGATGGAGGATGATGTCAAGGAGGCCACCCTGTCCGGAGACGGCCAGTTCAGGCAGTCCCTGTATGGGGCTGTCATCCAGCTGGCCATTCTCAATGTGCCTGAGTTGACCATTCCGTTCGGTGACCAGTTGGGAGCCGTCTGGCAGGAAGGCCAGACCCCAGGGGTGCTCCAGCCCCTCGGCGACGGTCTCAAGCTGGAAGGTGGCTTTGTCTGACTCGAAGGTGGCAGTGGCGCCATGGCTGGCTATGGCGACGCCTGTCAGGCCGAGTAAGGTTGCGATTCGCCCAGTGGCGTTCATGAATCAGTCTCCCTTCGTACGTGGCTTTAAGAGCATCCGTTAAGAATGCAGTCTAGCATCACGTACGAAGGGACGGGCTGGAGGTATCAAAAACGGTAAGTAAGCGAGCCGATCACCGTGCGCTTTGATCCCACGAAGCAGTCACCGCGAGCCAGGCAGGTGGAGTAGTAGGTTTCATCTTCGATGTTGTTGACGTTCAGGCTCAGGTCCCAATTGCCCAGGCCATAGGCAATCATGGCATCGAACAAAGTGACAGAGGGTGTCTTCAGCTCATCGGTACCGTCCCAGCTGCTGCCGATGTAACGGACACCAGCACCGGCGCGGAAGCCGGGGATACCGGCAATGCTGAATTCATGCTGACTCCAGGCCGAAGCGGTGTGCTCAGGAATGCTTGGCAGGCGGGCGCCCTCGTTGGTGCCTTCCTTGACCTCTGTGTCGGTGTACGCGTAGCTGGCGATCAGGTCCCAGCCCGGGTTTACCGCCACGAACGCCTCCAGTTCGACGCCGCGTGCCTCGGTCTTGCCGTTCTGGATCTGGTTGTTGGGGTTCGCGGGATCCGGGGCCTGACGGTTCTTCTCGGTCAGGTCATACACGGTTGCGGTAAAGAAACTCTCGGAGCCAGCGGGCTGGTACTTGGCGCCCAGTTCCAGCTGCTCTCCCTGCATCGGGTCGAACGGTTCGTTGAACGCATTCACCGAGCTGATCGGCTCGAACGACTCGGAGTAACTGATATAGGGGGAGAGTCCAAAGCTGGTCTTGTACATCAGGCCTGCGCGGGTTGTGACTTCGTTGTCTTCAAAGCTCTGGCCGCCTTCGGTCTTGTTGCGGGCGTTGTCATAGCGCAATCCCACGACTGCGATCCAGCGGTCGTTGATGGTCATCTGGTCCTGAAGGTAGACGCCGGTCTGGCGCACCGTGTTCTCGGCGATGTCGCTGTAATCCGCTTCGGTAATCGGGGTGTAGTTACCATAGACCGGGTCGTACACGTTCAGATCACCGATGTCCGACAGGAAGGCGGTGCGCCCGTCGCTTTCTGCCCGCTGGTAGTCGATACCCGCGATGACCGTGTGGGTGAAGTTGTCCGGGCCAAACACCGCTTCCGCCTGATTATCCATGGTCAGGGTCTTCAGGTTCGGCTCATTGGCGTAGGCAACCCTGGGCACGGTGCCGTCAGCCTGGAGTGTGGGCGGGAAGGCGGTGTAGATGGACTGGTAAGTGACTTCACTTTCAGAGTACCGAAGATTCTGACGCAGGGTCCAGACATCGTTGATTCGATGGCTGAACAGGGACGTCACTGAGTCTTCTTCGGTGTCGTAACGGTCAAAATCCGGTTCACTCATGAACACGTCGATGGGAATGTCCGGCAAGCCGTTGGGGGCTGGTTTTATGGTGCCGGCGTGGGGCAGAAACTGGGTGGTAGAGCCACCCCGATCTTCCTGATGCAGCGCCATGAGAGTCCACTCGGTGCGGTCTGTCGGGCGCCAGGTGATGGAAGGCGCAATGACGACACGGTTGTCTTCGACCTGCTTCACCTGGGTGTCACTGTCTCGTCCCAGCGCGACCAGGCGGTAAAGCAGGCTGCCGTCAGCGTTGAGGGGACCCGTGGTATCGATGGCGGCCTGTTTGCGGCTGTTACTTCCCACCTGCAGGTTCAGTTCTGTCTGTTGCTGATCCAGGGGACGCTTGGAGGCAAGGTTGATGATACCGCCCACATTGCCCTGGCCGTAGAGTACGGATGAGGGACCGCGAACCAGCTCGATACGCTCCAGGGTGTAGGGTTCGGTGCGCGGGCGGTTATAGAAACCGAAGCCTTTCTGCATGCCGTCCAGGAATATAACGGGATCGCCGCCGCGCACGGACTGCCAGTCACCGCGGCTGTCGAGTCCGAACGTCTCTGCGCCTACGCCGGCGGAATACCTCAGTGCTTCCTGTACGCTGGTAACGCCCTGGTCTTCCATCTGCTGGCGGGTAACAACTGAAATGGCCTGTGGGGTCTCGGCGATGGGCGTGGAGGTCTTTGTGGCACTGAGAGCGGTTTCCGCCCGATAACCTTCGACCGGCGCCCGGGGATCTTCCATGCGCTCGCCGGTGATTTCGATGGCGCCCAGGGTGGAGGTGTCGTCACTGGCTGCTGTCGCTACCAGGGGAGACATCATCAGGCTGGATGCGAGCCAGGCCGGGGCCATGAGCGCAGAGCGCTTGAGTGAGCGAAGGTTTTTGTCGGACGACATGAACGGCTTACCTCTGGTCTGTGGGGCAATACGCGGAGGAGTATTGCCAAAGTTTCATTTTTCGGTGATATTAATGATAACGATTAACATTTGCAATGTTATCGGGTAAATTGTCCGTGTGCCCTAACGAACCAGGTGCAATCGGGAGATTCATCATGACGCCGGAAGAAGAAGCCATTGAAGGAGTGAAGCTGGCCGTGGTTGCCGGAGTAACTATTCTCGGCCTGGCCAGCCTTCTGGTGCTGGGTTCCACGTTGGGTGGCGTCTAGCCAATGCCATGCGTTCTTTGCGGTAGACACCGCAGGTGCCACAGTAGCCACCATCAGGTAACAGATATTTCAGGCAGCAACCCTTGCGCTGTGGAATGGCGCAGGTTTGCTCACTGAACTCGGCCGGAATCCAGTCGATGAAGCGGTTGGCATCGCACTCAAACTGCTTTAACCAGGCCTGGGCGAGCTGGCATGTGGTCGCAGGTTCAGCCCGGTTCCACACCACCGAAAACGGTGCCCCCAGCCCGAGACCCACACTGCTCCAGTACGCGCCCGGGCTCACACCGAGCGCGTGACGGAAGATCGGATACCAGTGATTGACACGTTCCTCCAGCCCGCTGATGTATTCCGGTACCCCGACCGGGGCGGCAGTACCCGCCAGGAACCAGCGCGAGGACGGCTCTTTGTCCGGTGAGGAGCTGGCCAGGAATATGCGGTCGGGGTCGGGCAGCGGTGCCTCGCCATGGAGGAAGAGTCGTAACGTCAGGGGCGCGATAATGTTCAGCGCAAGATCCTGGTGCAGGACAGACAGGCGTGCAGTCACGACCCGCTCCCCAGGCGCACCGGGATATTCATCGCGGACCTGCTGGATCAGCAGTTGCGGTTGCTCAAGTGCCTGGCCAAGCGAGAAAAGCGCGGTACGATTGGTGTCCTGTGTCTGCAGGGCACCCTCCAGCTCGGTATCGTGGTCGAGACCGGCTGAGGCCAGCAACCGGGCATACCGCTGCGGCCAGGACAGAACGGCAGAGGGCTCAGTGACGGCCATGGCGACTCAGCCCCCAGAGGAAGTACAGCCCGCCAACCAGGGCCGCCAGCAACCCTGCGGGAAGTTGGCCCGGGAATACAACGATGCGGGACAGGTAGTCGGCAGCAGAAAGGAGCAGGCCTCCGACCAGAGCCGCCACGATGAGTTGTCGACCCACGGTCTGCTGGCCCAACACCCGGGCCAGGTGGGGCGCAATCAGCCCGACAAAGCTGAGGGGGCCGATCACTACGGTGGCCGAAGCGGTCAGTACCGCAGCCACCAGCAATAGCAGCAGGCGGGCCTTGGCAACTGGCAGTCCCAGGGAAGAGGCGGACGTATCACCCAGAGGCAGCAGGGTCAGTGGCCGCACCACCAGCCAGAGCAACCCGCTGATCGCGAGGACAAATGCCAGAAGGCCCAGAGCTTCGTTCTCCGAGATCAGCCAGGTTGAACCATACATCCAGTTCAACAACTGCGACGCGACCGTTCCCCCCGAGGCCATCACCAGCCTCAGGCCGGCGTCCATGAAAACGTACAGCGCCAGCCCACCAAGCAGTAACTGATTTCCGGCAAACCGGTGACGGCGGGCCAGCAGGATCAGCAAGCCCAGGGCCAGCCCGGCGCCCAGCGTGGCGGCACCCAGTTGCCCGAGACGCCCGATATCGACGCCGGTGAGCACGATCACCACCATAACCAATGCCGCCCCGCCGCTGATGCCGAGCATTTCCGGGCTGCCCATGGGGTTGCCCGTCATGCGCTGGATCAGCGTGCCGGCGAGGCCAAGCGCCACACCGGCGAGCATGGCAGCAAGCATTCTGGGGCCGCGCCAGACCCAGGCCTCGTGCCACTGGCTGATGGCGGTCCACTGCCATCCCTCCAGCCCCGGTGACCAGCCCATGGACAGGACCATGGTGACCAGAAGCAGGCTGATGACTACACCGCTGATCAGCATCAGCGGACGGCGCCGGGGCAGGAAACCCGCCGGTCCCGATTCCTGGCCGGGCATGTGATGGGTGTTGCGGAAGCTTTGCAGGGCCAGCAGGATGACCGGGCCACCGATCAGGGCAGTGGTTGTGCCCGTCGGAACCAGGGAGCCATCACCCCAGGTGGACGCCCAGTGCGCGAGCGTGTCGGCCAGCAGCAGAAGGCCGCCCCCCAGCAGGGTACTCCACAGCAAGCGGCTACCCAAGGTGCGGGCGCCGAGCAGTCGTGCCAGTACCGGGGCGGCCAGGCCAATAAACGCGACGACCCCCACACGGCTGACAACGGTGGTGCTCATCAACACGACAAGAAACAGGGCCAGCATGCGGATCAGACCGACTCGTGCCCCCAGGGAGCTGGCGGAGGCCTGGCCGAGTTGCAGCAGTTGCAGCGGGCGCATCAGCAGCAGCATGAGGATGGCGAGCACCAGAACCCTGGGCCATAGATCCATGAACGGACCCCAGTTGTTCTGGACCAGGGAACCCGCGCCCCAGATAAACAGATTACCCAGCCATTCCCCTTTGAGCAGCAGGAAAGCCATATTCATGGCGCCCAGGAAGAACGTAATGACCAGACCCGCGAGAATGACGGTAACCGGAGAGAAACCAAGCCGCCAGGTCAGGGCGATCACCAGGCCAATAGCCAGCATGCCGCCGCCTATGGCGGCGAGGTCGGGGCTGAACGCCAGCAGGCCCGGAGCAAACAGGGTTGCAACGGTGACGCCGAATTGCCCGCCTGCCTCAACGCCCAGGGTGGTGGGCGAAGCCAGCGGATTGTTGAGCACCTGCTGGGTCACGGCGCCTGCCAGTCCCAGTCCGCAACCAATCAATATAGCGATAGACACACGCGGGGCCCAGCTGAAATGGGCCATGACCGAGGCGTAGCGCTCCGGATCAAACGTCCAGAACGCGGACAGGAGCGCCAGCGGGTCCATCTGGTTCAGCCAGGGAGCGGCACTGGCGATCAGGGCCACCAGCCAGAGCAGGACGGCCGCCACCGGAAGGCTGGCCGGAATGGAAGGTCGTGACGTAGGCAGGGCGGTGGTGTCAGCGTACATTACCGGCCCCTCCCGCGATCAGGCTGTCGGTCAGTTGGACGGCCAGTCGCTTGATCTGGAACAGACCGCCGAAGGGCCAGGTGGTTTCCACCTGATAGATCCGTTCGTTCCGGACCGGCGGCAGGTAGGTCCAGAAGGGGCTGGCGGCCAGGTTTTCTGCCAGCCCGGGCAGCAGCGGCGAGATCACCACCAGCCGACTGTCTTCGTAAGCCGCGATGGCTTCAAGTCCGACCACGGAAAAGCCCCAGAAGTTGCCCTGCCTGGGCCAGGCATTGGACAGTCCCAGGCCGTTCAGTACCGTCTGATACAGGCCGTTGGGAGCGTAGATTCGCACGTGGCGGTCGTCCAGGAAATTGACCAGTGCCACCGGCCGGTCGGTGAGGCCCGCCTCCTCCAAACGCTGGCGCTGGACCTCCAGCGTCTGTTCTATATCCGCGATAATGTCGCGGGCACGCGGTTCCCGATCAAGCATGGCACCCAGGGTGAGGAGCATTTCCCGGGATTTTTCAGCAGGCCGGCTTCCTTCGCGGTAAACACTGATCACATAAGTGGGCGCAATTTTTTCCAGCAGGTCCGCCGCCGGCGCCATCTCGGAACTGGTTACGATCAGGTCCGGCTTCAACTCAGCGATCGCCTCCAGGCTGGGGGCTACCCGAGTGCCGATGTCATGCACACCATCGGGCAGGGCTGGCTCACTGACCCAGACTGAGTAGCCTTCCTTGTCGGCCATACCGACCGGTGTCACGCCGAGCAGCAGCAGGGCTTCGGTGGCCGCCCAGTTGAGCGTGATAATCCGCCGGGGTGGTTCGTCCAGGGTGAGGGTGCCGTACTCGTGTTCCCAGGTTGCTGCACTGGCCATGGCTGGCAGCACCACCAGCGCCAGGGCGATAAAGCGGCGGGCCAGGTGGTTAATGCACATAGGAAACCCATTGGCCAGGCGCCCTTTCCATGACGCCCATCGGCACGCCATAGATCGTCTCCAGAATGCCTGAATCCATAATGTCCCGCGGACTGCCGTCGGCTACCAACTCACCGGTCTTCAGTGCCACCAGTCGATCGCAGAACCTGGCCGCGAGATCAACATCGTGGAGAACCACGATCACGGTCAGTTCACGTTCTTCGGCAAGCCGATGCACCAGTCTCAGGGTTTCAACCTGATGTTTTACATCAAGGGCCGAGATGGGCTCGTCCAATAAAAGGCAGCGGGTTTGCTGGGCCAGCAACATGGCAATCCACGCCCGTTGGCGTTCGCCGCCAGAGAGGGTATCCACGGAACGGTGCTGGAAGCGGGTGAGTCCGGTATCACGGATCGCCTGGTCAATGAGCCCGTGATCCTCGTCGCTGTAACGACCCAGGGGGCCTTTCCAGGGGTAGCGGCCAAGCGCCACGAGTTCCCGTACCGTGAGGCCGTCGGTGCCCGGCGGGTGTTGGGGCAGATAACCTACGGTACGGGCAAATTCCCTGGCGCCGGTGTGATTGAACGATGTGCCGAGCACACTGACTTCGCCTGCTGAGGGCGCCATTTGGCGGGCAAGAACTTTCAACAGAGTGGACTTGCCGGAACCGTTGTGTCCCAGCAGGGCAGTCACTTCGCCTTCCTGGAATTCCAGGGCGATATTGCGAAGGATGGCGGCGTCACCGATGTGCACACCCAGGCCGGATACTTTGAAGAACGCAGACATGCAGGCTCCCGGATTGATGGATCGGGTTCAGGGCGTTGTTCCTGAGGGCCTGCAGAATAATCTAAATGCGAATTACTATCAATCTATATCGTGACCCCGGCCAGGGTTATGCCTGGCCGGTCTGCACTCGCCATTGGGCTGCATAGGCACCGTTCTGCTCTAGCAGCTGCTGATGGGTTCCGCTTTCAACCACCTTGCCACCGTCCACCACGGCGATGGTGTCGGCATCCACGATGGTCGACAGCCGGTGGGCGATCATAATGACGGTCCGGTTGTGTCCGATCCGCTTCAGTGAGCGCTGGATAGCCGCTTCGGTTTCATTGTCCACGGCGCTGGTGGCCTCATCCAGCACCAGTATGGGAGGGTTCTTAAGCAGGGCGCGAGCCAGTGAGAGGCGTTGGCGCTGGCCACCGGACAGGCGTATGCCCCGCTCACCGACGGCGGTATCGAGCCCTTCGGGCAGCGCCTCTATGAAGGACCAGGCCTCCGCGGTTTTCGCGGCTTCGGTGATCTCTGCATCCGACGCTCCAGGCTGACCGTAGGCAAGGTTTTCGCGGATGCTGCCTTCGAACAGATAGACGTCCTGACTGACCAGCCCAATTGCGCTGCGCAGGGAGTTCAGGCTGATGCCCTGAATCGGCTGACCATCAATGCGGATCTGCCCCTGGCTCGGATCGTAGAAGCGCAGCAACAACTTGATCAGGGTCGACTTGCCGGAACCGGTCGCACCCACCAGTGCCAGCGTATGCCCGGCCGGTACGTGCAGGTCGATATCGCGAACTCCGGCGCCACTGGTGGGGTAGTGGAAGCTGACCTGTTCCAGAGTGACTTCACCCCGCACGGGTTCGGCAAGCGCCTGTCCGCTCTCGTCGCGCACATGGACCGGCTCGGACAGCAGGTCGAGGATGCGCCGGGTACTGGCCATCGCACGCTCAAACAGGTCGATCACCTCCGCCAGTCCCGTCAGGGGCCACAACAATCTTTGAGTCAGGAACACCAGCACACCGTAGGCACCCACGTTGAGGGAACCGTTCAGCGCCATCATGCCGCCGACGGTAAACGTGGCGAGAAAGCCCGCCAGAATGGCCATGCGGATAACCGGGATGAACGCCGAGCTGATGCGAATGGCTCGCCGGTTGGCCTCGACATAGGCTTCACTGCTTTCCTTGAGTCGCTGGGCCTCCCGCTTTTCCGCCGTGAAGCTTTTAATCGTGGCAATGCCGCCGAGGTTATTGGCCAGTCTGCTGGACAGATCTCCGACTTTCTCCCGCACATCGGCGTACAGCGGGCCGGCCTTGCGCTGAAAGTAGAATGCGCCCCAGATAATGAGGGGAATCGGCGTGAACGCGAGCAGGGCAATGAGGGGAGACAGCACGAAAAAGACAGCGCCAACCGCAATCACCGTAACCACCACCTGGATCATGGCGTTGGCGCCACCGTCCAGGAAGCGTTCAAGCTGGTTGACGTCGTCGTTCATGGTCGCCACCAGCTGGCCCGAGCTGCGGGCTTCGAAGAAACTCATATCGAGACGCTGGGCGTGCTCGTAGGCGTCCTGGCGCAAATCCGATTGCAGCCGCTGGGCCAGGTTGCGCCACAGGACCTGGAACAGGTACTCGAAGAGGGATTCACCGGCCCAGATGAAAAAGGTGAGCACAGCCAGGATCGTGATCTGCTCCTGGGCCGTCTCGAACCCCAGGCCGGCAACAAAGCTTTCTTCCTTGTTGACCACCACATCGATGGCGACACCGATCAGAATCTCGGGCGCGATGTCGAACAGCTTGTTGATGATGGAACAAGCGGTGGCGGCGATGATCTGACGGCGGTATCCGCGGGCGTACTTCAGCAGGCGGCCAAGGGCGGCAAAGCTGCTGGTGGTTTCGTGGCTGTGTGAAGACATACTCCGCCTCTCTCCGATGGAAGATGCAGGGTTCGAAGACCACCTGCAGTTTAAAGGCGGCAAGGGTAGCCGATTTGCGCTGATATTAAAACAGAATCATTATCACTTGCGCGCGTGACGCTGTAGCCAACGGTCCAGTTTGTCCGCAAATTCCTTGCGGTCGGTCTGGCTGAATGGCGCCGGGCCGCCGGTCACTTGCCCGGCGTTGCGCATTTCTTCCATGAAATTCCGCATGGCCAGTCTCTGGCGAATGTTCTCACGGGTGAAAGCCTGGCCTCGTGGGTTGAAGACATCGGCCCCTTTCTCAATGGCCTCCGCCGCCAGGGGAATATCCTGGGTGATAACCAGGTCACCTTCGCTGAGTTGATCCATGATCTCGTTATCCGCCACGTCAAAGCCCTGCATGACCTGTCGCGCCTTTATGAACGGACTCGGGGGTAACTTGATGACGTGGTTGGCGATGAAGGTGGTCTGAATCTGCCATCGGGCAGCGGCGCGGCAGAGTATTTCCCGGATGGGTACGGGGCAGGCGTCGGCGTCGACCCAGATTGGCATGGCTCAGGTTCCTCGGATAGAGACTGTTTTGAGGCGGTCAGTTTAAACCATCAACCGGTCTGATGGGGCTTTCTCAGGCGAAAGGCGGCGGTGAAGCCTGCCAGCATCAGCCATAGATAGATGTTGGAGATCAGGTCGTCCAGGACGATGCCCACACCGCCGGCGACACCCTCAAGTTGGGCTGCGGGAGGTGGTTTCAGTCCATCCAGTGCGCGGCTGACCGCAAAGGCTCCGACCAGTGCCAGAGGCTGCTTTGCGAGAGTGAGGGTAACGACAGCCGCCGGGAAGAGCAGGAATTCGTCAGCGATGATGCGACGGTCGTCTTTGCCGCCCAGAGTGTTGGAGGCGATCTCACAGACGGGCACCGCTATCGCGATGAGCAAGAGCACCACACCTAATTGCACGCGTCGACGCCGATGCGCCAGGAGCCAGGCGATGACCAGGCCCGGCAGTGCCCCGACCGTACCGGGAAGCCAGGGTGCGTTGCCCAGTCCGAAGCCGGTTGCGAACGCTGTGATGGTGTGCTCCATATTGCTCTGCTTCCGTATAAACAAGTCAGTTACTTTGGCCGGATAAGGACAGCGTCGATGGCGGGATACCGTGGAGAACTTTACCCGATCCTCAGGATTTGTGCGATCTGGCTGACGTTGATGATACCGGCCCAGGCCGTTGTCGCTGATCAGAACGCGGAAGCCTGGGACGCTTTGCGAAACGGCGAGGCAATACTGATGATGCGTCATGCCCTGGCGCCCGGCACCGGCGATCCTGCCGGGTTTGATCTTGAGGATTGCAGCACCCAGAGAAACCTCAATGAGCAAGGCCGGGCACAGGCCCGTGCGTGGCGGTCTTACCTGCAGCAACAGGGCATTGATCAGGCGCGCCTGCTCAGCAGCCAATGGTGCCGCTGCCTGGAAACGGCCAGGGAAATGAACGTCGGTGTGGTGGAACCGTGGTCCCCGTTGAACTCGTTTTTTGGCAATCGCGGTGACGGTGCCTCTGCCACCAGGCAGACCGTTGAAGGGGTAAACGCTTTGCCGGCGGGGGCTCCGGTTATACTGGTATCGCATCAGGTCAACATTACCCGTCTCACGGGGGTGTTTCCTTCGTCGAACGAGGGGGTGATTATCAGTCTGCCATTGTCAGAAGAGCCCCATATCCTGGGGCGGGTGTCGCCGGATTTGCCCTAGCGGAATGTAACGCTAATGCCAGCACGGGATTCGGTCCGCTCTGTTGTCTCCAGGTGCCAGTCGAGTCGATCGCAGATCAGTTTGACAATAAACAAGCCCAGCCCATCTTCCGGCACCGGGCTGGCGGAAGTCTGATCGTGCAGCCGCCGCCGGATCGGGGCAGGGAGGCCCGGCCCGTCGTCCACAACGCGTAATTGCTCTTCATTCAGCATCACGGTCACTTTCCCGCGGGTATGGCGCAGCGCATTCTGGATCAGATTTCGAATCAGCATCCGAACCAGGGCGGGATCTGCGACCACCGTATGGCCGCTTTGTGTCTTCTCCAGAATGATGCGATTTACGTACTGCTCGTTGCTTGCTTCCAGCTCGTTTATGACAGCGAGAACGCTGTCAGCGAGATCGACCCGGTCAGTGCCGGGTTGGGCGGGGCGGTGAGCCAGATGTAGAAGGGCATCAATGTCCGCCTGCATTTTCTGGGTGGCATAGCGGATACGGCCGATGGTTTTCTGGTTGTCCTGTCCGAACGTCCCCCTGTTTTCAATGACATCCAGCGCACCTGAAATAACGGCGATGGGGGTGCGGAGCTCGTGGCTGGCCAGGCTGATCAGGGCTTTCTCCCGTTGCAGATGAGAATTCAACGCCTCCAGAAGATCGTTGAGTACATGAGCGATATCTTTCAGTTCCCGGTCGGTAGAGTTGACCCGGACAGGGTTCATTGGTCGCCCTGGGCGGAGCTCCCGGATCTGGCCTGCGAGGTTTCTCAGGGGGTCAATAACCCGCTGACTGCCAAATCGGGCGAGTATCAGGCTCAATAGGGTCATCGCACCGATGAAGAGGATAAAACCGATTTCCTGCATCAGGTCTTCCCGGTTTTCCATCACCGTAATATCCTGGGCCAGATAAATCACACCGCTGTCATCCTGCGTCCGGCCGATGGAAATCAGATAGGTTTCCTCCCCGAGGTCCACTTCCGAGGCAAACGGGACCGGGCGCCCCTGAAACTGGTGGGGCAGCTCAATGCTGGTTGCCGTATCCGGCACGTAGAGCGCGGTCAGCAATGCAGTCTGCCAGTGTTCAGCCCGGCCCGGTTGGAGGGATTGCTCGAAGAAAGCCCGCTCTTCTGCCAGTCCGATGGTCAGATTGGTGTCCTCGATATCCTCATAAACCAATTCGGTGGTGACCAGGGTGATTACCGCATTGAGCATGCCGACAGAAAGCATGGCCCAGAACACCCGTCTTGAGAGAGAGCTTTTCATGAGTACGACGCGCCATTGGAGCGTTCGGGCAACTCAAGACGGTACCCCCTTCCATGAACCGTTCCGATCATCGTCGCGCCAAAGGCGGACTGCAGGGTCTTGCGTAATGCGTACACATGAGTCCGGAGTGTGTGGGTATCACCGCTGTCGGTGCCCCAGACTACATGGCTCAGGTCCTCATGGGAGACAAACCGGGGGTGCCTGCGGATCAGGGCTTCCAGTATCCGTGAGGATGTGCCGGAGAGGGTAACGCTGCCAAGTTCCTGACAACGGAGTTCGAGAGTCTCCGGATCATACAGCAAAGGCCCGGCCTGGAGGGTCTGCCCGCTGCCGGAACCGCGTCGGGCAAGGGCGTCTATCCTCAGCTGCAATTCCCGGAGAGCAAAGGGTTTGACGAGGTAGTCGTCGCCGCCCAGCCTGAAGCCTTCTTCCTTGTCAGCCAGCGAGCCCTTTGCGGTCATGAATATGACGGGGGTCTGATGCCTCAGATCGGATCTGACCCGGGCGCAGATTTCGAAGCCCGACAGGCCGGGAAGCATAACGTCCAGAACAATGACGTCGTAGGGATGATTCGCCAGCAGATGTAACGCCGTCAGGCCATCGGAGGCGAAGTCCAGTGCGTAACGCTCCTCGCCGAGATACTCCATGAGATTCTCTGCGAGGGCGGTCTGGTCCTCAACAATCAATACTCGGGTTTGCACACTGTTCTCCAATGACGACCCCGGGATCACGCGGGCACAGACACGTCGCCCACCCGTGTCTGCTGGCTTAACCTCAGATATTTCTCGATAACGAGCATGGTGACCATCGCTTCCTCGCGGGGATGCCGGAACTGCGCCACATGGGCCTGCGCGTTGGCAATGATGGCCCTGGCCTCGGCGGGGTGACGGTTGTAATAGTCGATCTTGTCAATCAGATCGGCGTAGTCGTCTTCCAATTGCACGTAATGAATCCCGGGAATCAGGGTCCCCTCCATGAACCAGGTTTCGAACCGCGGTTTACGCATCAGGCACAGGGAGTTGGAGGCCATGATCCATTTCAGGTTCGTTGCGACGTCCACTCCCTCGACACTGACGATGTACCGGTACCGGAGCTGCTCCGTAATGCCCATGAAGTCCCGGTGATAGGGCTGCGGTGACGGCTCTTTGTGTCGGGTACAGCCGATATTGCACAGCGGATGATTCATGAACCGGCTGGCAAGTCTGATTCGCAATGCATTGTTGGACTTGCCACGCCACACCGCCATTGGCAGCTTGTCTTCAAACCGGGTGTGATCCGTAACAAAGCGATAATGCCTCACGGTATTGAGCTTCAGCAATACCGCATTACGGTTTGTCGCACTGCGGCCAATCGGGCGGCTTTTGACGAAACAGGGTGAGGGCGGCACTTCTGTGATATCACCGAATCGGTAGGCCACCGACAGTGTCGGTGGAAAGCAGCGAATCATGTTCTGAAAATCGTAGCAATACGCGCTGCTTTTGCCGGCAAAGCGGAAATGGCCGATGGACTCGGTGTGTGCGTCTGGCAGGAATGGATGGATAAGACGATTGTAATAGTCGGCCCGGTCTTTCAGTCGCCGCTGGTCAGTGTCGGGCAGGGATTCAAACCAGCGCATAAGTAAGCGCCTGTAAAGCCGCCACGAGGCTGCGGGAAACAGCGAACGCAAGGCGTTGAAGGCGTAGAAGCTGACTTTGTGCAGGTGCCGTGCTGTCGCATCACTTACGCGAAATTCCATCATACCCCCTCCGGTGTCTGGTATCCGATCTGGCGCCAGACTACCCGGGAGGGGGTCAAAGAAATCTCAGTGGAATATCAAGATTTCATCAAATCAGACGTTGGCCTCAACGACCTGTCGTTCCAGCTCGGCCTTGAGGGCAGGTTCCAGCTTCAGGGCGGGTGCCAGTTGGTCAAGCCATGCCCGTTCCATCGGGTTCTGGTCGTCTATCATCGCTGCACTGACGAGGTAAATCTCCCTGGCTGCCTGGGGTGAATCCGCCTTGCTGGCCAGGGCCTGGGCATCGAGGGGGGCATCGAACTGCTGTTGGATCCAGGCATGGAGTTCATCGTCCGGCCCCAGGCGTTCAATTTCCTGTGTCAGCAGTGTGCGTTCGTTAGCGTCAATGTGACCGTCAGCCCGGGCTGCCATGATCATGGCCTGAAGAATTTCCAGCCCACGCTGTTCCTGTGCGGAACCTTGCAGGCGCTCGAGAGGCTGTCCCTGTTGGGGTGTTGCCGCGGCAGCGTCAGCGCCCTGTGAGCCCTGATAATTCTGATAGGCTTTCCAGGCAAGAACGCCCACACCGGCGAGGGCGCCGTACTTAAGGGCTGTGCCGCCCATTTTACGACCGCGTTTCGAGCCCAGCATCAACCCCAGTGCACCGCCACCGAGCAGGCTTTTCACATCAACGCCGCTGTTGCCTCCCTGGCCTCCCTTGAATTGGGAACTCACGCCCTGAACCACCTTGTTCAGATCCATGCCGCCTTTTGTCCGGCTCCCGGACTGACCGCCGGAGGCCTGTTGCATGATCTGATTCAGTACGTTCATTACATTCATCGTTACTGCTCCTAGGAAGTAAATGCCCGATCTCATTCTAAACACACTGGTTCGTGGCGTGCATTAAGCTGCTGTTAGCTTGAGGCCAGCCCCGCCAGTCTCTTCCCATTGAACAATTGGCGGTCATCGGCTAAATGTTAAACAGAAGCCCTGCGGTGACTCCGTTGGCTCCATTGGCTCCATTGGCTCTATTGGAGAGGAGGATGGGATGAGACAACGCCACGAGTTCCATGTGGACAGCACCCGTTATCTCGACGATCGCGGCAAGCCACTCGGTGAATTACCCCCACAGGCCGGGGACGTTGACCGCGTTCTGGCTGCCTATCGCAATATGGTGCTTACCCGCACCTTCGATGCCAAGACCATTGCACTGCAGCGCACGGGCAAGTGTGGCACCTATCCCTCCGTGCTGGGACACGAAGTTATCGGCACCGTCATCGGACAGAGCCTGAAGAAGACCGATGTCTTTGTGCCGTATTATCGGGACCAGGCGGCGCACATCCTCCGCGGCGTCAGCCTGACGGAGTTGCTACTGTACTGGGGCGGCGACGAGCGCGGCAGTGCCTGGAAGAACTGTCCTGAGGATCTGCCCATTGCCGTGCCCATTGCCACCCAGTGTTGCCATGCTGTCGGTGTGGCTTCTGCGTTTCGCATTCGTGGTGAGAAGAGAGCCGTGGTGTGTTGCGTCGGGGATGGGGGGACTTCAAAAGGGGATTTTCTCGAAAGTATCAATCTGGCCGGTGCATGGCATCTGCCTGTGGTGTTTGTGGTGGTCAATAACCAGTGGGCCATTTCCACCCCACGCAGTGTCCAGAGCAGCGCCGACACCATTGCCCAGAAAGCCATAGGCGCGGGGCTGCCCGGGCATGTTGTGGATGGCAATGACTACTTTGCGGTGACGGAGGCTGTCGACCAGGCGCTGGAGCGGGCTCACGGAGGCAAGGGTGCCTCGGTCATCGAAGCGGTGACCTACCGGCTTGGGGACCACACCACAGCAGACGACGCCACCCGTTATCGCAGTGCCGACGCTTTGAAGAAGGCGTGGGAAAAAGACGGTCTCAAGCGCCTTCAGAACTACCTTCATGACACCGGCAACTGGAATCCGGAACAGGAAAAACAACTGCAGGCCGACTGTAAGCAGACCGTTGATCAGGCCGTTGAGGCATACCTTGCCACTGAACCGGAGCCGCCCACGGCGATGGTCGACTACCTCTTCGAAACCCTGCCGGTTGCCCTTCAGGGACAGCGTGCACGAATAGCCGATAAACACCGAGCCCGCGGTGGACAAGGAGGATCGGTATGAACACTCCGTCCGGGCAGACAGTAACCCCTCCTGAATCCCGCGCGGTGAATAACGTCACCTTGGTCGAGGCCGTGAATATGGCGCTGGCCTGGGAGATGGAGCACGATGAAAACGTTGTATTGCTGGGTGAGGATATCGCTACCAATGGCGGAGTGTTCCGCGCCACGGTGGGGCTCAAGGAACGTTTCGGGTACCGGCGGGTGATGGACACACCGTTGGCGGAAAATCTTATTGCCGGTACGGCGATTGGCATGGCAACTCAGGGGCTGCGCCCGGTCGCTGAATTCCAGTTCATGGGGTTCATATACGCAGGCATGGAGCAGATGATCAGCCACGCCGCACGTATGCGCAACCGCACCCGGGGCCGGTTGCACTGCCCGCTGGTGTATCGGGCGCCGTTTGGCGGTGGCATTCATGCCCCCGAGCATCATTCCGAAAGCACCGAGGCCCTGTTTGCCCATGTGCCCGGCCTACGGGTTGTCATTCCAAGCTCTCCTCAACGGGCCTACGGCCTGTTGCTGGCGGCCATCCGCAATCCCGATCCGGTGGTGTTCCTTGAGCCCAAGCGTATCTACCGTGCCGTGACCCAGAGCGTCGCCGATGATGGTGAAGCGCTGCGACTGGATACCTGCTTCACCCTGCGGGAGGGGGAAGACGTCACCTTGATCAGTTGGGGGGCATCCATCCTGGAAACGCTGCAGGCAGCGGATAAGCTGGCGGAGCAGGGAGTGTCGGCGGAAGTCATTGATGTGGCGACCATCAGTCCCCTGGATCGCGAGACGCTGCTGTGTTCCGTGGCCAAAACCGGCCGAGCCGTGATTGTGCACGAAGCCTGCCGAAATGGCGGTGTGGGGGCGGAAGTGGCAGCGTCCATTGCCGAGGCAGCGTTCCTGGACCTTCAGGCGCCGGTGGTTCGGGTGACAGGGTACGACACCATCATGCCCTACTATCGCAACGAACAGGCTTATCTGCCTCAGGTGGATGACATTGTGGAAGCCGTGGAACAGGTGATTGCGCTATGAAGAATTTCAAACTCCCGGACCTTGGTGAGGGCCTGCCGGAAGCCGAAATCGTGGAATGGCATGTGAAAGTGGGCGACACCGTGGCAGTGGATCAGGTGCTGGTCAGCGTGGAGACCGCGAAAGCGATTGTCGAAGTGCCGTCGCCCCAAGCCGGCATCATCGCCAGGCTGTTCGGTGAAGCGGGCGACATCATACACACCGGAGAGCCCCTGCTGGCTTATGAGGGCGAAGGCGAGGATGGGGGGACGGTGGTTGGCGAGCTGAAAAAAGCCGAACCTGGCGCCCGTGAAGAGCGGTTTTTCGTCGGGGCGGCGCCCTCAAGCAGGCGCGCGCGAGCCAATCGCGCGACCCCGGGCGTGCGGGCGCTTGCAGAGCGCCTGGGCGTCAGCCTTGAACAGATCAAGGGCAGCGGTCCGGGCGGGCTTGTTACCAATGATGATGTACATAAGCATGCCAGCCACCAGAAACAGCTCGGGGATTCCGAGCCGCTCAGGGGCACCCGCCGTACGATGGCCAAGAACATGGCGTTGTCCCACGCCCAGGTAGTGCCAGTGTCTATCTATGAGGATGTGGACATTGAAGGCTGGAAGAAAGGTACGGATATCACCATGCGATTGGTGCGCGCTATCGCCAGCGCCTGTGAAACGGCCCCGGCCATGAACTGCTGGTTTGATGGGGACAACCTCAGCCGGCGGCTGCTGGATGAGGTACACGTAGGGATCGCCGTGGATACGCCGGATGGCCTGTTCGTGCCGGTATTGCGTGACGTGAATCATCGCTCACTGAAGGATTTGCGGAAAGGTCTGGAGAACCTGCGCGAGGCAGTGGCCACCAGAAAGATTCCACCCGGGGAAATGCAGGGCGCGACCATCACGCTGTCGAATTTTGGCACCATGACAGGTCAGTACGCCAACCCCATTGTCACGCCACCCCAGGTGGCGATCGTGGGCGCGGGCAGAATCCGGCCGAAAGTCGTGCCCTATAAGGGCGAGGCGGCCATTCGCCGTATCCTGCCGCTGTCACTCACCTTTGACCACCGTGCCGCCACTGGAGGGGAGGCCTCACGGTTTTTGGGAGCCTTGGTGGAAGCTTTGGGTAAACCCTGACAGAATCATTGGTTGATCAAAACCGAACCAAAATAAAAGCGAGGCTCCATGAGACCGGTTAACACACTGGCTGTATCCCTTATGCTTGCGTCCAGCGCGCTGATGACCCTGCCTGTGTCCGCCCACGATTACACCCAGGGCGAGGTCAGTGTTGCTCATCCCTGGAGTCGTCCCACGCCGCCAGGTACGCCGATGGGGGTGGGCTATATGGCTATCAGCAATGGTGGTCACAGTGAGATCACTCTGGTCGCTGCCGAGACGCCGCGCGCTGAGAGTGTTTCGATCCATGAAAGCATCACCAATGACGGTGTCATGAGCATGCGTCCCCTGGATAACGGTTTGACGATTCCGGCGGGGGAAACCGTGGAGCTCAAGCCCCACGGCTATCACCTGATGCTTGAAAAGCTGTCATCACCGTTACAGGAAGGGGAACGGATTCCATTGACCCTGACCTTTGACGGCGCCCCGGCCATGAAACTTGAGCTCAGTGTGGACCCGTTGGATGCGGCCCCGATGCATGAAGATGGCGGCATGGAGGATCATGGCCACCACTGACTGACTCAGTTCTCCCGGTCTTCGGCGCTTTCTTCGGCTTCCAGCTCCGCCTTGCGCGCCTGGATCTTCTTCATCTTTTCATCCGAGATGCGGAATTTCCCGGCGCTGTCGCGAAGCATGAACAGGCTGCCGAGCACCAGCCCGATTGCAAGTAGAATGAACAGCCATCCAATAAGCGGCATGTCTGACTCCCTGGTCCGTTGGGTTTTCTCTATAGTGGACCACCGGGAAGCAAAACAACAACCACTATCCCTGGCATTGTGATGACGGGTGTGTAAGGTGAACTCCGTGCTTCAGGGGCCGGAGGGCCGGGATTCCACGTTGGTAACCCGGCCATTTCGCAGGGTTACCACCTGACGGAACTGGGTTTGTGGGGTTTCGTAGAGCCATTCCTGCACAAGCACCGGCTGTGCGGTCTGCCACTGGTTCGCATATCGGCCTGAAGGGGGAAATCGCCACTCGGCGTTCTTTGATAATGGTTCTCCACAGCGGGCGATGAGTTCATATTCAGTGCTAACCTGGCGTAACGTGCGCGAACTGCAGAGGCTGTCATCGGAGGGATGGAAACCATACCCCTGGGTTTCGGTAACCGCCAATTTGCCGTTGCGGAACACCAGGCGTTGAATGAAGCGCCGCGGCCCGCGGTTGTAGTACCAGTGTTCTTCCGTTTGAACCACGCCGAGCCCCGGGAGGGTGGCAGTGGGGTACTCGGCCACATAGTCTGGTTCGCCACAGCGTTCTTTTACCTCTATCGGCCAGTCCCCTTCGCTGACCAGGGAGGTTCCGCAGCGCAATGCGCCGTGGGCCGGACTGGCGGCCGCGCTGACGAGCAATACGAAGGCAAGTGGCAGATACCTGGTCATAAGAACCGTGCCTGGCATGGATCAAACCGGTAAAAGCCGCAAAGCGCCCGGTAGACCTCCGGTTGCTCGTCTTTCAAGTGTCGAGGCTGCTGGAAGAAAGTTTCGGTCAGCACGGCAAAGAACTCCGCCGGTTCGCTGGCGCCATAGGGGTCGAGCCAGGGCGTGTGATGGTGTGCCAGCAGTTCCTGAAGATGACGGTAGGCGCCGGACATCGTGGATTGCCAGTGGCTCGCCTGGTCACCGCTCAGGGGCGGTGCGCCATCGGCACTGCCATCCAGATAGTCCAATTGGTGGGCAAATTCATGCAGAATGACGTTGTGTTCGCCCTGCGGGTTCATCGCGCCCGCTTCGCATTCCGCCCAGGCCAGAACAACCTGGCCGTAGCCTGACGCTTCACCGGCGCGGATCTCTTCGCTCACACTCACTACGGTACCGTCGTCTTCCTCCTGTTCCACACGGTAGCTGTCCGGGTAGACCAGAATGCTGCGCACGTCGTCGAAGTCCGTGTACGAGCGCGCCATGATCAGCAGGCAGGCATGGCCGGCGATGGTCACCCGCACCCAATCATTTATCCGGAACCCGTCGCACCCGAAAAATGTCTTCTCGGCAAGGAACAGTTGCACACACTGTTCCAGTCGCCGCTTTTCGGTTGGGGCCAGTTTCTCGTACATGGGAACGTTGGTGTTGAGAATCGTGCGCCAGTCTTCGGAAAAGGGACGCTGGAGCTGCCGACGTCGGCGCCAGGCGCGATAGAAAAACAGCCGAAACACCGTCATGGCGAGCAGGCCCAGGGCGAAAACGGCGAACAGGGTCGGCGAAGACATCAGGATGATCCGTTCGGTGCGATGATTAAGTGTCAAGTTTACCTGAAAGGCGGGGGTTGCGTTCCACCGAACGTGGCCCCGGCATGACATCATGGTAATTGGTGCTCAAGCTCAGCGGTTGATAGTCTCAAGGGGCAGTAAGTCATTGGATGGATATCAACCAAGGAGGTTGACATGAAAGATTCTAAAGAAGACAAGGCTGAAGGCACACTCGATAAGGTGAAAGGCAAGGTCAAGGAAGGCGTTGGCAAATTGACCGGCGATGAACAGACCGAGGCTGAAGGCAAGAATCAGAACACCAAAGGCCATCTGAAAGAAACCAAGGGCAAGATCAAGGACACGGTCAAGTCCGGCACCAATTGATCTGGTGAACAGCCCTGATATCGAAGCGGTCCCCGGACCGCTTCGTGCGTTTGGGCTCAGGCGTTTTTCAAGGCGCTGAGGAGGGCCGGCGCCCGCCACGTCGCAGGTCGCTTTTCACACGCGTGGACCAGCGTTACCAGTTGCTGGTTGACCGGCGCCTTCAGATTGAGAGACGTGGCCAGTTTTACGACCTCACCGTTTATCCAGTCAATCTCAGTGGGTCGGCCCGCCTCGAGATCCTCCCACATGGATGACCGCGCCACGGGATCAATCATCAGCATCTTGCGGGCCAGCCGCGTAAACAGCCAGTCCGGAGAGCGCATGAGGGGTGGGATAAGTCCCATGGGGAGACCGGTGAGCTTGACCGTGGGGATGCCCGCTGCTTTCAGAATGTCCAGTGTTTCCTGTTGGGCGAGTGCCAGGCAGCGTCGGAAGTCGCGTTGAGAGAGTTCATCGAGAAGTGGCAGCCCCGAAAGGGCGTTGATCGGATTGTTCAGGTTCAGCAGCAACTTTGACCACATCACGGCCTTGATATCAGTGCGCAGTTCCAGTGGCAGGCCCGCTTTTTCAAACCACGGCAGGACCGGCTCCAGTCCGGGATGATGTTCTGCCATCAGGTGGCCCTCGGTGCCCTGATGGAAGTGCCCCGGGTGTTGCTGCAGCACATTGAACGGCACCATTCCCGCCAGAACGGTCGCTTCAGGCAGGGCTGCTTTCAGTGTGTCGGCATTGGAGATGCCATTCTGGAGACTGATGACCGGGGTCCCGGCCCTCAGCCAGGGGGCGAGTTGTTCACCAGCTTCCGCAGTGGCTGCTGATTTCACAGTAACCAGTACAAGGTCGGCGCCGTTCGCTGCCTCCGCACTGATGCTGTACTGGGGCTCGGTAAGCTGGGACTGGAATCGGAAGCCATGGTAATCCGTGATGACGAGGGGGTGCTGTTTGAAAACGTCCCGTAACCTCGGTCGTCCTATCATGATGACGTCCGCACCGGCGGATAACAGCCGGCCACCCAGGTAGCAGCCAATACTGCCGGCTCCGAAAATAGCGATCCGTAACGGTTGGTGGTGCACAGCAGGAGCCCCTTCCAGTGTTGTAAGTTGTTATCAGAAAAGCATCGGCATTTTGGCCTGTCTGTTGCCATGATGCCATACTCATAGGCTAAATCAGGTCCAGTACCCGGGCCATTGGCAGGATAAGCCTTCGTATGATCCGGCACGCGACGACGTGAGGTTCACACAGGTTAAAGAGTTGAATGAAAAGATATGTCATGGTCACCGAAACCATGATTGTAGCCTGGCTGACCGGCGCACTTCCGGAGAGGGAGGAGCGGGTGATGCTGACAACGATACTTGATGAACAGGAAAACAACATAGATGGCCCGCTTTGAATTACTGGGTACAGCCACCATTCCGGGCAAGGGCACTCAACTACGCCTGCTCCAGCGCAACGATGAATTCTCGATCAAGATCGCCGGTACCACCGGAGAATTGATGAACAGCCGTCTCCATGGGTCCGAGGATGCCCTGGCCACTCTGGCCTGTGAGCGCCTCGCTTCCCATGCGGCGCCCCGCGTGCTTATTGGGGGGCTCGGGATGGGTTTCACGCTGGCGGCGGCGTTACGGTCCCTGGGTGAGCAGGCTGAAGTCACCGTGGCTGAGCTGGTGCCGGAGGTTGAAAGCTGGAACCGCGGGCCCCTGGGCGCTGCGGCAGGCTACCCTTTGAGTGACCCGCGGGCGCGCGTGCATCTCGGTGATGTGGTGCAACTGATCCGTGCGAGCGAAGGCGCCTACGATGCAATATTGCTCGACATAGACAATGGGCCCGAGGGGCTTACCCGTAAAGAGAATGATTGGCTATACACCACAGCGGGCATTGCCGCGGCGCAGGCCGCTCTCCGGCCCGATGGTGTCCTGGCGTACTGGTCTGCCGGCCAGGACCCCGCGTTCACCGAACGCTTGAAACGAGCAGGCCTGTCGGTCGATCCGGTAACGGTACGTGCACATCGCCCGGGTAAGGGCGCAAAGCATGTAATCTGGCTGGCCTGGTAAGAGGAACGAATCCATGGAAAACACGGAAAACGCCGCGCCGGCATCGCCCCCGGGCAGGGTACCCAAAGGTGTGGTTAACGTCAGGGACTCGGCGTTGGTGGTGATTGCCACCATTGCCATGATTTATTTTATTGACTGGGCCGAAGCGATATTGCTGCCGTTGGTGGTGGCAGTGCTGGTTTCCTATGCGCTGGACCCTCTGGTGTCCGGGCTTGACCGGCTCCGGATTCCACGGGCGATTGGTGCGGGTCTGGTGATTCTGACGCTGATCGCTCTGGCGGCTGCAGCCAGTATACCCTTGCAGCGCGAAGCCATGGCCATGCTCGACAAGATTCCGCTGGCGGCCCAGAAAGTGGAGCAGATAAGGGCCAGCTCACCGGTTGCCGGCGAAGAGGATATGCTCGAGAAGGCGGAAAAGGCGGTTAAGGAAATTGAATCCACCGCCACGCGGGATCAGGTCGAAGAGGTATCCCGGCCCGGAGTCACCCCCGTAAGAATTGTTGAGGATTCCTTTAACCTTCGGGATTTCCTGATGCAGGGCTCTTCGGCGGCACTGCTGCTGTTTTCGCAGCTGTTTTCGGTGCTGTTCCTGGTCTACTTTCTGCTCGCCATCGGCAAGCTATACCGGCGCAAAGTCATACGCCTCTCGGGGCCCTCTTTTCAGAGCATGCGTAATGCGGCCCGTCTGATGAACGATTTTCATCACCAGGTGCGCCAGTTCCTGTTTGTGATGCTGGTGGGCGCCTTGTTCGTCGGAATGATCACCTGGCTGTCCTTCCTCGCTCTGGGCGTGGAAGAAGCCGGTCTCTGGGGCGTTGCGGCGGGGGTCGCCAGTGGCATTCCGTACCTGGGACCTTTCCTGGTGTTTATCGGTGTCGGGCTGGCGGCCTTCCTGCAGTTTGGCACCGCGGACATGGCACTCATCGTGGCTTTGATTTCCCTGGTGATTACCAGTATTCAGGGCTACCTGATCACCCCGTGGATGACCAGTCATGTGTCCAGTCTCAACACGGTGTCGATCTTTATCGGACTGCTTTTCTGGGGTTGGATCTGGGGGCCGGTGGGCCTGATCATTGCCACGCCCATCCTGATGATCATCAAATCCCTGTGTGATCACGTGGCGGATCTCAGGCCGGTAGGGGAGCTGCTGGGTAAATAGCGGATCAGAAGAGCTGAATGGGGCAGTATGACAGGCACAAAAAAAGCAGCCGAAGCTGCCTTTTTCATGCGTTGGCTGCTATTTACAGCGCAACAACATTTTCCGCCTGAGGACCTTTCTGGCCCTGAGTCACGGTGAAATCAACCTGCTGGCCTTCTGCCAGAGTCTTGAAGCCGCCGCCCTGAATGGCGCTGTAGTGAACGAATACATCGGGGCCGCCTTCACGGGTAATGAAGCCAAAGCCTTTTGATTCGTTGAAGAACTTAACAGTACCGGTAACAGTAGACATAGTTTAACTATCCTGAATTCTAATATTTGGGGTGCCGCCCGACCATCTGGTCGATGTCAGATCAGCGTTGTGCGGAAACAAAAAACTGGCGTGGTCAAAAACAGGACGTTGCACTACGAATAACAACAGAGAAGCGTCTTATTGATGAAATGCTTTGCTAAATCTTTCCAACGGCGTTCACTGTACTCCTACCGTTCCGGAATGCAAAGCTATTTCTCATAGGCATTAACCGGGAGGCCGTGAACACCAGTCAGCAGGAGGCACTATGAAGTTCATCTTTGAGGTCCGTATTCGGGAAGGTCACACGGTGGAAGAGTACGCTGATGCCTGGGTTCGGGCCAGCGAACTGATTCAGCAGGCACCGGGGGCCATGGGAACAGAGCTTCACCGCAAGATGGGTGAGCCGGACACACTTATCGCTATTGCGACCTGGGAAAGCAAGGCGGCCCGGGATGCGATGGAATCCGGCTGGAATCCGGACATTGCAGACATCATCCGCCGAGCCGCTCCGGGCGTCGACATAACGCCCCTCGGGGAGTTTGAAGACCCTGAGTGGGTTGTCATGCCACCGAATCACACCTGAGAGCTCATTTACCGTGGTTTATCAGGTGCTGGCGGATGTGGTGCTGGCCGTGCACGTTGCGGTCGTTGTGTTCGTGGTGGGAGGCCTGCTGTGCATTCTTGTGGGCAATGTGTGTGGATGGGGATGGGTCAACCGCCGTCTGTTTCGCTATACCCACCTGGCGGCGATCGGTGTGGTAATCCTGCAGGCCTGGCTGGGTGTACTGTGTCCGCTTACCACACTGGAAATGTGGTTGCGGGGGGAAGCCGGCCAGTCCGGATACAGTGGCAGCTTCGTGCAGTACTGGTTGCAGCGCCTGCTCTACTATGAGGCGCCGCCCTGGGTGTTCATCAGCGCCTATTCGCTGTTTGGTCTGGCCGTGCTCATCGCCTGGCGAAAGTTCCCGCCGCACCGCTGAACATGGTTTAATCTGTGCCTGATCCGAATTCGAACGGCGTCCAAAAGGAGTGTTTTGTGCCAGAACTTGCGAGCTACCAGAGCTTTTCCGTTGAGGTTTCCAATCACATCGCCCACGTTCAGTTCAGTCGCCCCGAGGCGCTGAACACCATGAACAAGGCGTTTTGGCTGGAACTGCCCCGTTGTATGCAGGATATCGAAGCCAATACCGATGCCCGGGTGATCGTGATTTCCTCCACCGGCAAACATTTCTCTGCCGGCATGGATCTGGGCGTTTTCACGGACTCCAAAGCGGTTCCCATGAGCGGGGATCCCGGGCGCATGGCAGAGAACCTGCGCCGCGTGGTGCTGCAGCTTCAGTCCACCCTGACCGCCCTTGAGCAGATCCGTCTGCCGGTGCTGGCCGCCGTTCATGGCGGATGCATCGGAGGCGCACTGGATCTGGTCTGTGCGGCGGACAGCCGTTACTGCACCGAAGATGCGTATTTCACCATCAAGGAAACCGAACTGGGTATGACGGCGGATGTGGGTACGCTCCAGCGGCTGCCGAAACTGATGCCCGAAGGCGTGGTTCGCGAACTCGCCTACACCGGGCGCAAGTTCTCGGCACAAGAGGCTCATCGCCTTGGCTTTGTGAATTCTGTCTACGCAGACCAGGACGCCCTGATGTCGGCGGTGATGGACATTGCCGGGCAGATCGCTGCCAATTCGCCGCTGGCGGTAACCGGTTGCAAGGAAATGCTGAACTACAGCCGTGATCACAGCGTTGAAGACAGCCTCAGGTATATGGCCACCTGGCAGGCGGGAATGTTCCGGCCGACGGACATGATGAAATCGTTCCAGGCCAAGGCCCAGAAGCAGGCGCCACAGTACGACGCCCTGTTCCCGGTCAAGCCTCTGTTTGACCAGTAAGCGCCATGCCCGGTCGGGACTGCAGCACTCTGGTCAGGCGATCCATGACGCCGCCTCCGTGGCGCCAGAAATGCCAGAACAGGGGGACCTCCAGTTGCTGACCGGGTGCGATACTGACCAAATGGCCAGTGTCGGTTTCCGTCTTTGCCTGGATGGCGGGAATCATGCCATAGCCCATTCCTGCCAGGGCCAGTTTCACGAACCCCTCCGACGAGGGGCAGAGGTGGTGGGGAAAGGCTCCATGGTAGCCACACTGCGCCAGGAACCGATGCTGTAGCTGGTCGTTAGGGCCAAACACGATGGCCGGGGCTGATTGAAGGCTGGCGTCCGTCAGGCCTCCCGGGAAGTGCTTTCGCACATAGTCTGGCGTTGCCAGTGGCAGGTAGGTCATCGTGCCAACGGGCACGCAACGCGCTCCCGCCACCGGCTGGGAACTGCTGCACAGGCAGGCGGCAACGTCTCCTTCCCGCATCCTTCGCAGCCCGATGTCCTGATCTTCGATCACCAGATCCAGCAGCAGCGATTCCGTTTTACAGAAGTCGCCGATGACTCCCGCAAACCAGGTCGCAAGACTGTCCGCATTCAGGGCGATACGAAGCCGCGCCGCCGGTTCGGACAGCGCCGGAATTGATCCCGCCAGGTCCCGCTCTAGCAACTGCACCTGTTGTACGTGGTTCAGTAGCCGCTGCCCGGCAGGGGTTGCCCTGATCACCGGGCTACGAATCAACACCGGCTGGCCCAGCCGGATTTCCAACGTGCGCAGGCGTTGGGACACCGCGGATTGACTGATACCCAGGGCCACTCCGGCGCGTTCAAAGCCACCGCATTCGATTACCGTCGTTAAGGCTTCCAGAAGTTTGTAGTCGAACATAAGGAAAACTGATGCAGCATTAGGATTATGAATTTCAAGTATAGCTGCAACCGGGTAACCTTGCGCCACAGGATAAGGAGACAAACCGTGTTGGAGAGTTACTTGACCGGGTTGGTGGTCTGCGGGGGCATCATTGTCGCGATCGGTGCCCAGAATGCTTACGTGCTGAGCCAGGCCATTCGTCGGGAGCACCACTGGTGGTCGGCCGGGCTGTGCATGACGGCGGACGTCACCCTGTTTACCCTGGGTATGTTCGGTGTGAGTGCCGCCCTGATGGCCATGCCCGAGGCGTTGGAGGTACTTCGCTGGCTGGGAGTGATTTTCCTTGGCTGGCTGGCGCTGCAGGCGTTCGCACGATCGGTCCGTGGTCGGGTTGCGCTGACGGCGGAAATGGAGACCCGCCGGAGTCTGAAAGGCGTGCTTCTGACCACGCTGGCGGTGACCCTGCTCAATCCCCAGGTCTACCTGGATACCCTGCTGCTGATTCCTGCGGTAGGTGCCCAGCAGGAGGATGCCACGACCTTTGTTGCCGGAGCCAGCAGCGCGTCGATACTCTGGTTCGGCATGCTGGCATGGGCAGGGTCCTCGTTGGCGCCCCTGCTTTCGCGTCCGATCGCCTGGCGAGTCATCGATGGCGTGATTGGGGTGATGATGGCGGCCATTGCCTTGCATCTGGCACTTGGCAATGGCCTGTAGCATTCAAACAGCTGTATGAAATTCTTGCCTGCAAGAGAGTTTGCATGGAGGATAGGGAGCTATCTTCCGGTCATTCTGAGGGCTTATTATGAATTCCACTGTTCGTCGTTGGCTTTCCAGCGCCGGTGCCATGCGCCGTTTCCTGTCAAAGTTTGGTCCCTACCTGGGGGCCGGTGTGAAGATTACTCACATTGCTGACGATTTCAGTTCGGCAACCGTGGAGATGCGCCAGCACTGGTACAACACCAACTACGTGGGTACCCACTTTGGCGGCTCCCTCTACAGTATGGCGGACCCCATGTACATGCTGCTGCTTATGCGCAGGCTGGGGAACGACTACATTGTGTGGGACAAGTCGGCGAGCATTGATTTCATTCGTCCGGGCAAAGGCACGGTAACCGCTCATTTCGAGCTGACCGACGAGCGGGTCGAAGAGATCCGTCAGGCAACCGCAGGGGGTGACAAGCTGCTGCCCGAGTGGGATGTCGATATTGTGGATGAAGCCGGGGAGCTGGTCGCCCGGGTCCATAAAGTGCTGTACGTACGCCGCAAACGGGATTGATCAGAAACGCAGGGCGAGTCCGGCAGAGGCCTCCACCTGAACATAGCCGCTGCTCTTGAAGCGCAGGTCGCATCCGCCGGAACAGAACACCGCCCCGCCACTGTCCAGGACCGTGTAGATACCCCGCAGGTCGAGTCGTAGCAACAGGTGGTCGGCAAGCACCAGCTTGTAACCCCCGCCGAGCGACAGCGATGCCCGGTGGTGGGAGTCTAGCCGGGAGGATTTCGGATCCAGGCGTGTCACTCCCGCCACTCCTGATACAAACCCTCCGGAACTGGCGCCGCCCGGAAAATACAATCCTCCAAACTGTAACTGGGTGATGGTTACATCGATACTGTCCCTGGTAGGTGTCAGCAGGCCTTCCGACACATGCGCCGTGGTTTCCTGCCGTCCCAGGTATAACTCCAATTGCTTGCCCGGCTCATCCAGATCCACATTCAGCACGATGCCATGGCTCACCGTGTCCTCCAGGTCGACCCGGCTCTCGGAATCGTCGGTCCGGTTGCGGATGTCAAAGTCCCCGCCCATGCGAAAGCCCGCGAATGGCGCAAGCTCTACCTCCGCCGTAGCCGGCAGGCTCAGGGGCAGGGAGAATATCAGGCCAGGGAGAAGCTTTCGAAGGTGCATCGTATTTGGCGCTCCCGCCTCAGTCAAAACGTCGGGCCTGAGTGAATCGACCTTTCCAGTAATAACCGGTCATGGATGACTGGGTGACACCCACCGATGTAGAAGCGTGAATGAAGCGGTCACCGCCCATATAGATACCCGCATGCTGTTCCTTGCCGCCGATTCTGAAAAACACCAGGTCACCCGGCTGTATGTTGCCGGGATGCACTTCTTCACCATAGGCCAGCATCTGAGAAGTGGTGCGCGGTAGCTGCTTACCGAGGCCCTCCTCGTAGGCGGTGAGAATAAAGCCGGAGCAATCAAAGCCTGAGGCAGAGGTGCCGCCATACCGGTACGGGGTGCCCTGGTAACGCTCGAAAACCTGCCACAGTTTCTGTGCCTTGGCGGAATCCGTGGATGGCGGGGCTGGCTGGTAAACACGGGTTCCGGGCCGGTCGCCACCAAGGTGTTGGGTGCCGGCACAACCGGCCAGAGTCAGCATCAGCAAAGAGAAGACGGCAAGGTGACGAAACGATCTGGGCATAGGCAATCCTGGAACTCTGGTCTTTTGGTCACATTATTATGGATTGGTACGGATGTCAGGTTACGGTTTGTGCGGTGTGCTCCAGGCGTAACGGCGTCCTGGTCACCGCTACAACAATCCAGAGCCTGGCGTGGCTCGTAAAAGGATGGCCTGGCTGGTAAAGCAGAACTATGCTGGTGGTCATACCTGAACGGTTTGGCAAGCGTCTGACCAAACCATCGAGAGAGGGAGCAGGGCGTTGCAAATAGCCTACCGGGCCCGTGATATCACCGAAGCGCACATTGTTGCTGGACTGCTTGAGACCCACGGCATCGAGACCTATGTGGGTGGCCATTACCTACAAGGGGCGATGGGCGAAATCGGTGCTGCCGGTTTCAGCATTGTTCATGTGGCTGATGATGATCTCTACCGGGCACGACAGGTGGTCAGTGAGTATGAGACCTCAGGGACGCCGACGGCCGGCTCGGATGGCGAAAGGGACGACCGCCCGGATTTCTATGCCCGCTGGTTCCTGCTGGCCCTGGCCATCATAGGCCTGATCTTGTTGCAGGTGTATTAAGCCTCAAACCTCAGAAAAGGAGAATGTCATGTCTATCGAAAAGATTGTTTACCGCGCCTCTGCAGAAGCGACCGGTGGCCGGGATGGCCGCGCTATTTCCTCAGACGGGGTGCTTGATGTGGAGCTGACCACACCCAAAGAAATGGGTGGGGCCGGTGGTAGGGGCACCAATCCGGAACAATTGTTCGCGGCGGGTTACTCAGCGTGTTTTATCGGAGCCATGAAGTTCGTGGCTGGCCGCGACAAACTGAAGATGCCAGACGATGCCTCGATAGAAGGCGTGGTCGGTATCGGTCAGATCCCGGGCGGCTTCGGTATTGAGGTGGAGCTGCGTATCAGCCTGCCCGGAATGGATGACGCTGAAGCGAAGCAGCTCATCGATGAAGCCCACAAGGTGTGCCCATACTCCAACGCAACCCGAGGCAACATCGACGTCACCCTGAATCGGGTCGACTGAACCCTCGCTTCTATACGCCCACACGCCCACACGCCTATACGCCACCGGGCGGTTCCCGGTGGCGTGTTTGAACCTCGGAATTTCCTTGACGAATGCCCATCCGGGCACCAAAGATGATTGTCATGCAAAGCCTTCATCGAGGTGTCCATGAGCCCGCCCTTTTCCGATCCTGATCAGCGCCTGTACGTCCGAAACGCGACGCTTGCGGATATCCCCGGCATTATCCGGCTGAGCCGGCGTGTTTACGAAGGCACCGGTATGTACGGTTATACCAAGGGGCCGCTGACCGGTCAGATTCATGGGTTCCCTGAAGGCCAGTTCGTGGCCATGCTCGGGGATACCGTGGTGGGTTATTGTGCGACCTTCCGCGTTGCTGGAGAGGTGGCACTGGCAGCCCACGACTGGACGTCCATCACCGGCAACGGATATGCATCCCGCCATGATCCGGAAGGAGACTGGCTGTATGGCATGGAGGTGTGCGTGGACCCGGACTGCCGGGGTTACCGCATCGGCGAACGGCTCTACAACGAACGCAAGCAGTTATGCCAGGCACTCGACCTGCAAGGCGTGGTGTTTGCCGGCCGCCTGCCAAGTCTGCGCCAGCGACTGAAAAAGTTTGGTACGGTTGAGGCCTATGTGGAGGCCATAGCAGCCAAACAGCAGAAAGATCCGGTGTTGTCCTTCCAGCTCCATCAGGGCTTTAGCATCCACGGCATCATTCCCCATTATCTGGACGCCGACCACGACTCCATGGGGTATGGCATCCACCTGATCTGGCGTAACCCGAGAGTGGTCCGCAATGGCAACAACGAACGGCCAAAACGCTACGGTCACCGCATGCCTGACACCGTGCGTATCGGTACCGTTCAATATCAGCAGCGACCAGTGGACTCCTTTGAAGCATTCAGTGAGATCGTTCGCTATTTTGTCGATGTCGTCTCCACCTATAAAGGCGATTTCGTGGTCTTCCCTGAGCTCTTCACCCTGCAGTTACTCTCCATTGAGTCCCGCAAGGGCAGCCCGGCGGAAACGTTCGCGGAAGTGGCCCGATACGCGGAGCGTTACCGGGAGCTGATGAGGGACCTGGCACTGCGCTACAACATCAATATCGTGGCGGGCTCCACGCCCGTGTGTGAAGAGGACGGCCGCATCCACAACACCGCCCATGTATTTCTTCGTGATGGCCAGGTATTCACGCAGCCCAAGATCCACCCCACACCCAACGAAGCCTTCTGGTGGAATGTGCAGGGTGGCAACCGCGTCAGTGCGATCGACACCGATTGCGGTCCTATCGGTGTCCTGATCTGCTACGACGCAGAGTTTCCGGAACTGGCCCGCCACCTGGTGGATCAGGGCGTGCACATTATCTTCGTACCGTTCTGCACCGACGAGCGCCAGAGTTACCTGAGGGTCCGGTACTGCTGTCAGGCGAGAGCCGTGGAAAACCAGGTCTATGTGGTGATGTCCGGTAACGTCGGCAACCTGCCCAACGTGCCTAACATGGAAATCCAGTATGGCCAGAGTTGTATCCTGACACCTTGTGACTTTCCCTTCGCGCGGGATGGCATTGCCGCCGACACGGAACCCAATGTGGAGACAGTCGCATTCGCTGATCTGCGTCCGGAAGTGCTGATCACCGCTCGTAACAGTGGTACCGTAAAAAACCTTCAGGATCGTCGTCACGACCTTTACAGCGTGACCTGGCGTGGTGAATAGCCTCAAACAACAGGAGTGAGAGTTTGCCATTTGATGGCCTCAAGCCACGGAAACGCCGGCGGTTCACTGCGCTATGGGTGGTTGCGGCACTGATCCCGGCATCGGTTTCTGCCGTGGACTGGTCTGTGCTGATGAAGCAGGGAGAAATCGGCGTGGCCTTGCCGGACGCTCGGTTTGGCGACTGGACGGTCAGTGGCATTCGTGCGGATGTCGTCAATTCGGTTGAGGCGGACACCCGCAATGTAACCGTCCGTTTCAGTCCCGGGTCCCGCCTGCGTGTGGAACGGATCATCCAGGGAACCACGGGAGCCTCTGTGCGATTGGAGGATGTGCGGGCATACATGGATAACGTGACGGTGGCGGTTAATCTGGGGGGCAATGGGCCACTCCCCGGGCGCAGCACGGTAAACGGGTCGTTCATTCTGGAGATTGGCACCTTGCACCACCCGTTTCTGGCGCCCCAGGAGTGGCGTTTCGAGGGTACGGTGCAAGGTTCGCTGATGGATTTGCAGGTGGCTGGCCAGTTGCATTCGGAATCAGGTTTGACCGCCGACGTCACTATCCGGCAGGTCGATGGACGGGGACTGGTTGCCGAACTCGCGACAACCATCACCGGCACGGAGATTGACGACATACTGGCAAATACCTTCCCTGCCTGGCCAAACAAGCTGGCGGTGGAGTCGGGGGACGTCGCCGCCAGTGCCACGCTCCGATATCAGCCAGACGACCCAGTCACCGCCTTCGGCCAGGTCAATTTCGGGAGCATCAGTGGCGTGTTTGATCGCACTGCGATCACAGACCTGGATGGCCGGCTGGTGTTGAACCTGGAATCCGGCCGGTTGTCCGCCGGCTTCCGCGATGTTTCCATCCTGCAGATCAACTCCGGTATAGGCATTGGACCTGTCCAGGTACTGGCTGACTATACGGCGCCGCTGGCGGACCTGTCCGGCGGTCGCCTTGATGTCCAGCAGGCAACCGCAGGATTCCTTGGCGGGCGAGTGAGAATGGCGCCAGACACCATCGAACTTGGCGATCCACCCTGGACGTTGCCCGTCGAAGTGGCTGGGGTGTCGTTGTCCCAGCTGCTGCAGGTGTATCCAACCGACGGCCTGGAAGGAACCGGAGAGCTCAGCGGCCGCGTTCCCGTGCATATTGCGACCGATGGCATCGAAGTGGAGCAGGGCAAGGTATCAGCCGTTGCGCCCGGAGGATTGCTCAAGCTGCCTGCTGAGCGTTTGCAGGGCATGCTCGGCAACAGTCAGGCCATGACGATGGTCGTGGAAGCTTTGCAAAACTTTCACTATTCGGTGCTGGACAGCACGATAGACTACGATAAAACCGGCAGGCTGGTGCTGGACCTCAGGCTGGAAGGGGAGAATCCCCGGGTCAGGGGCGGGCAGCCGGTGGTGCTGAATATCAATCTTGAGGAAGACATTCCCGCCCTGTTAACCAGCCTTCAACTGAGTGGCAGGGTAAACGAAGCCGTGACTGAACGCGTTCGGGAACGGCTGCAACAATCCGGGCAGGAGGCAGTACCATGAGAACAGTATTGCGGTCGCAAGGACCGCTCGCGGTGAGGGCATTGATGCTGCTGGTGCTACCGCTGGCACTGTACGCGTGTACACCGACGGTGCAGATGGCAGCGCCAAAAGAGCCGATTACAGTGAACCTGAACGTCAAGATCCAGCACGAAATCTACGTCAAGGTGGATAAGGAAGTGGACGAGCTGTTCAGTGACCAGGGGCTGTTCTGAACGAACCGGTTAACTTAAGGGGTTGATAATGAAACGATTGATACAGCTTGGTGCCTTTGTTCTGGCCATCAGCATGAGTCTGCACGCATTGGCCATGGGTCTGGAAGAGGCCAAACAGAAGCTGGAGTCCGTCAAGGCGCAGGGCCTCGTGGGTGAGACGCCTACCGGGTACCTTGATGTGGTTCGTGCCGGGTCCGGAGCACGAGACGTGGTTGAGGCCATTAACAGCGCCCGCCGCGACGAGTACACCCGCATTGCCGAAAAGCACGACATTCCGGTAACACAGGTGGAGACCGTAGCGGGGAAAAAGGCCATTGAAAAAACCCCGTCTGGCCAGTTCGTACTTATCAATGGCCAGTGGGTAAAGAAATAGCGGAGAAGGGATCATTATTTCCTGTTAATGATTCTGGAAATAGTGCTGGCAGGGAACCATGGTGTTAGTAACGGTCAGGAGCAGTTGGCGCCTGACCCCACTCGCAACACGGAGGGTGCATCATGGAACCTGCAAGTGCAGTGACCGGAGAGTCGGCCGACCACAAAGTGGCAGCCGTGTTTTCGAATGAAACCGAGGCTCACCACGCCGTCGATACGCTGACAGCGAAAACCGGTCTCAACCCTGCCCAGATCAAGTTGGTGTCGCCTGGCGATGCCCATCAGGAGAGGCAGATCGAACCTGAGGCTGGCGGAATATGGCACACCCTGGTACAGGCACACATCCGGCTGGGTGTGGTGGGGTTGATCGTCGGCGCCGTGCTGTTCAGTGTGCTGTACGCCGCAGGCGTGGAGTTCATCCAGCAAAATGCGATGGTGGCGGGGCTGGTTATCCTGGCGTTCGGCGGTGTCCTGGGGTTAATGACAGGGGGGCTGATCACACTTCGGCCCGATCACACCCGCTACGCCCAGGCCGCGCAATCTGCCCTCAAGAAGGGAGAGCACGTGCTGACCGTTCACGCCCACAGCGCGGATGAGCTTAATACCGTCATCAACGAACTGGAAAAATACCACGCGCGGATAGTGCGTACGCTCTAGACGCTGTCCGCCATTAACGTTTAACGCTCCGCTGGCGGGCCTTGGCGGGTTTGCGCCGTTTACCCTTCGCAGCAGGGCCCCGGGGCCCCGGTCCGGGTCGGGCTGGGGGTGTGCTGGCCTTGGCCGGCCGCTTCGGTTTGCTGCTTCCGGCAGGCGCCTCCGACGATGAGTCCCGGATGGCGTCGAACAGTTCCTTCAGTTCGCTCGCCGTCAGATCCCGCCACTGGCCGACCGCCAGGCCTTTCAGGCTGACGTTCATGATCCGCACACGCTCAAGTTTGGTGACCTCATAGCCGAAGTGCTCGCACATCCGGCGAATCTGACGGTTCAGGCCCTGTACCAGCGTGATGCGAAAGACAAACCGCGACTCCTGACTGACTTTGCACTTCCTGGTCACGGTTCCAAGAATGGGTACTCCGCTGGCCATCCCCTGGATAAACGCCCGTGTGACCGGTTTGTCCACCGTGACAAGGTATTCCTTTTCATGGTTGTTGCCGGCCCGGAGAATCTTGTTTACCAGATCGCCATTGCTGGTCATGAAAATCAGCCCCTGGGAATCCTTGTCCAGGCGGCCGATGGGAAAGATCCGTTCACTATGGCCGACGAAGCGCTGGATATTGTGCTTTTCGGCGCTGTCAGTGGTACTGACAATACCGACCGGCTTATTCAGGGCGATGAAGACCAGCTCGTCTTCGGAGCGTGGCTCAATCACCTGGCCGTTCACCTTGACGGTATCTCCCGGCATGACCTGATCACCCACGGTGGCGCGCTTACCATTGATGTAAACGTTCCCCTGCTCAATATAACGATCCGCTTCCCGCCGTGAGCACATACCACTCTCGCTGATGTATTTGTTGAGACGGGTAGAAGTTCCGGATGCCATGAGTGTCCTGTAGTGAGTCGACCGTGGAATGGATGTTGCGGGCATGATAGCAGGGTCAGGGGAGGGCGTCAGTCGGGGCCGTGGACGGGGCAGGGCGCTGTGACGGTAATTGTGTTATCGGCCAGTATTCTTTAAGTTAGTGGCACTGTGAGTGGCCCGTGCCATTCTGCCGGATTCAACTCGAGGAAAGGTTCACACCGACTGATGGAGACACCCCAGACCGGCCGTATGACCCTGATTGGGGTCAGCTGCATTGTGCTGTTTTTTCTGTCCAACTACCTGTTGCGCTATCTGATGGGTATCTCGGGCCTTGCGGCGTCTTTGATTCTGGCCGCGGTGATTGCGGCGTACATGGGATGGTCGGTGGCTCATTCCCTCGGGCGCTTGCCGGTGGATGCCGAGCGCTCAAGGGTGCTCTGGCTTTACGGTGGCTTCCTGGGCGCGTTGTATCTGGCGTTCGCAGGCTATGTGTTCCTCTCCGAAGGGCTGGAGCCTGTTGCCCTGGCCATGCTGTTTCTGCATTATCTGCCGTATCCCGCCCTGGCCCATGTGATGCTTTCGGACCGGTTGCAGCGGCGCTTCCTGAAATCCGACCAGACCCACTGACGCCACCATGCTGAAAATTTCCAACGCTGTAGAGCTTGCTGACTGGGAAATCGACATTACTCAGATCCGCGCCCAGGGTGCCGGCGGCCAGAACGTGAACAAGGTAGCCTCTGCGGTCCACCTTCGCTTCGATATTGTGCACTCCACATTGCCCCCGTTCTACAAGGAACGCCTGCTGAAACTGTCCGATCAGCGCATCAGCAAGGAAGGCGTGGTGATCATCAAGGCCCAGTCTTTCCGCACCCTGGAGCTGAACAAAGAAGACGCCCTTGAGCGCCTGAAAGAGCTGATTCAGGAAGCGGTGAGGCCACAGAAGGTTCGCCGCCCCACACGGCCTTCTCGCTCGGCCCAGCGTAAACGTGTGGATCGAAAAACCCAGAAAGGCAAAACCAAGGCCCTCAGGGGCAAAGTAAAAATTTAGGACCGCTATGAAACAACCTATTCCTACCAACCTGATTCTGGGTTTCCTCGGTGTTGGCAAGACCACCGCCATTCTGGATCTGCTCCGGCAGCGTCCGGAAGGGGAAGTCTGGGCGGTGCTGGTGAACGAGTTTGGCGAGGTGGGAATCGATGGTGCGCTGCTGGAAACCGAAGGCGCGTTCGTGCGGGAAGTGCCCGGCGGCTGCATGTGCTGCGTCGCCGGCCTGCCCATGCAGATTGGATTGAACCAGTTGATCCACAAGGCGAAGCCGGATCGGTTGCTGATTGAACCCACGGGCCTTGGTCATCCCTCGCAGATTATCGAGACCCTGACCAGTGAACATTACAGGGACGTGTTGGCGCTGGGTCCGGTTCTCTGCCTGGTCGATCCGCGGCGTCTTGAAGATCCGCGTGTGCGAGAGAATGTGCAGTTCCAGGATCAGGTGGCCGCCAGCGACATCCTGATCGCCAACAAGACCGATGTGTGTTCCGATGCTCAGATAGCGGCGTTCGATGAATGGGCGGCCGGGCTGGAGCCGGCCAGGCGGGCGATCTTTCATACCCGGTTTGGGCAACTGCTGCCTGACTGGCTGGATGGTGTGGCGGCGCTGCCAACCGTCACTGACCCTCACGCCCACCATCACCACACCCCCCAAGGTCACGCTGCCCCACCACCGGATATCAATGAAGAGCCCTGGCAAGTGGTCACCAACCGGGGGCAGGGACACGTCAGCGTTGGTTGGCGGGTCCACCCGGAGCTGAAACTGGATGAAAATGCCATTATGGCTATGGCCATGGATGGCAGGCTGGCACGGTTCAAGGCGGTGGTTCACTGTCTGGATGGATGGCGCGCGGTCAATGTGGCCGATGGCGCGCTCTCCGTGGTTGCCACGGAAGCGCGGGACCTGTCACGGATCGAGCTGATTGCGCCGGACGCATTGGACGCCGACGCCCTGGACCATCAGTTAAGGGCGGCCGCAGGGATTGCCGGCTAGTTTTCCAGTTCGTTCGAGAGTTCCAGCAGTGCGGGTTCCATCAGACGGTAAACCCAGGCTTCTTCACCGTTATCCAGGCTGAGCTCTACCCGTTCGTAGCGAACGCCCAGGCGCTCATACCGGTCAAGCGACCGAAGCTCGTCAGCATCCACCTCCAGTACTTCTCCTTCCGTTTCAGCCCCGGCCAGGGGCTTGATGTCTAGCTGATCCTTGCGGAAACCCGGTAACCGCGCCGGCTCCCCTGTGCCGGTGCGGCCCATGACCAGCCAGCGTACCCAGGGCTTTGTGAGGGTGCCGTAGACGAACACGGAATAGGTGGTGTCATCCTCGATCACGGGCAGGTTATCCGGTGGGTTGTAGCCGAAAGGGCTGACAAACGTCAGCCAGAGGTAACCGATGGCGAGTGTGGTGAGGGCCACAAGTGCGGCCATGGCGTGTCGGAGTGGCCGGCGTCGCTTGCGGGTGCTCCTGCTGTCAGGGGGCATGGGGTGTCGGTTGCTCCTCTGGTCATGGAAACATGGCCAGCTAGAGTAACATCCACGGAAATTCAGGCAACGTGCACCTGCTTCCGGAGCGCTTCCGGAAGCAGGGCAGAAGGCGTCAGAGCTACGCGTCTAGTGGCCGTAGACCCTGAGTGCCGTATTCTGGACAGACAGGTTGTCCAGGGCAATGGAACCGATGGAGGCGCCGCCGACCAACACCTGTCCGATCTGCATGTCCGCCTCAAAAGTGTTCAGGTCGATCGCCAGGGAGGAGTCGCCCGCGGCGTTGGTGCCGTTATACACATCCATGTCCACCTTTGCGCCCAGTTGGGTGATCAGTGGATTATCGGGATCGTAGTTGGCGCCCGTCAGGCGCAGGTCCCGGATGCCAAGGGCGAGAAAGGGTACGTCCATGTCCATGTCGTCTATGGCAAACAGGGTCTGCAGGTTGAGGACATCGGTTTCGGTATCGATGTTGAGCTTGAGTTCGGTGAACACGCCATCAATTGACAGATTATCTGCGATCAGGGTGCTGTCGGTGTGGCCCTCCAGTGTCCAGCTGCCGGTTCGGATGCCGAAATCAATGGGTGCGGCGACGAGAGGAAAGACATTGATCTGGGCGTCGCCGTCGTCCAGCACATCGATGTCTATGCGGATGTTGTCGATCAGCTCACTGCTCTCGCCAAAGAGGAACGGCCGGATGGCGGGATCGTCAAACTCGGCAAACATGTCGGTGCGGTTGGCGCCGCCGATCACGATATCCTTCACGGATAGCGATCCTTCGTCGGTGTAGCGGAATTCGTCCATGGTGACTCGGGTTTCCAGCTCGATGGTCACGCCCGCCTGGCCGGTGATGTTTCCCATGTGGTTGTCCGCCAGGGGTTTCAGGTCTGCATGGGCTGCCAGCGGCAGGCTTGCGATGGCCAGGGTCAGTGTCGTTTTCTTCAGGCTTTTCATTGTTATCGTCCTTCTCGGTCTATCGGCCGGCCTGCAGGGCTCAATGCGCCTGCAGGCCGCCAGAAGCATGCGCTCCGGATGTCTACTGGATCGGGGTGAGAGACAGGTCTATGGTGTTTCCGGACCCGGTCAGGAACTGGTTGAGAACATCAGTCAGCAGCCCGCAGTTCTCGAGCGGCGGCAGGTCATATACGCCGCTGACATCACCACCGGTGGCTGGCGAGAAGTTAGCGCCCGCTTCCGAGGAGAGCTCGATGTTGACCGGTTCAATGGTGCGACAGTTGGAGCCGCCACCCACACGAATGGGCAGCCCGAAGAGCTTCAGCTCAACCCTTGGCACCTTGACGTACAGCCGCGAATTGGCTGTGAGTGTGCCGTTTACCAGCGTACCGGTGGTGGTTTCTGCCTGTTCGAACTCGACATTGGCGTTGGCCCGCAGGCGGCTGAACAGTAACTTGATCTGAAAGTGCCCCTGGGTCGGTTCCAGGGCCAGATCCGCCTCAAACGTGCCGCTGGAAAGCTCCAGTTCGGTGGCGATGCTGCCGCTCAGCGGAAGGCTGCTGTTGGACGACCGGATGAAGGTGGAACCCTCAAGCCCCAGCAGGAGTTCGATGACATCACTGGCGCCGCTGTCGCCGCGGCCCGAAAGGCCAATGCTGATTTCAGGTTGCTCCGGGTCGTCGGAAAGGATGGTGATCTGGGTGCTGCGACTGCCCTCGGCAGAGGCGGTGAAGCTGACGTCGATAACACAGGTCTGCTCAGGCGCCACGGTTCCGCAGTCTGTGGTTTGCTGGAATTCGCTGAGCTCATTATCGCCCAGTCGGACTTCGGTGATGGTCAGGGCGGCGTTGCCCGTGTTGCCAATCAGTACCTGGCCGGAGACGGTTTCGCCGATGCGAACCGAGCCCAGATCAAGGCTTTCCGGTTCCACGGAAATGTCGGGCACCGGCGCCATCACGCTGCGACCGGTGAGCGGCACGTCGACAGAAGGATTGTCGGCATCGCTGGACTCAATGGTCAGCGTTGCGCTCTGGTCGCCTTCGCCACTGGGCACATAAGTCACGTTGATCCGACAGCTTTCTTCCGGGGCAAGGGTGGTACAGTTGCTGGTCTGCAGGAAGGCACTGCTGTCGGCGCCACTGAGTACAATGTTGTTGATCCCCAGGGCCGCGCTGCCGGTGTTGGCGATGGTGATGTCCTGCTCCTCGGTCAGTCCGGCCTGCACATTGCCAAACTCAATGGCGTCACGATTGACGCTGATGCGCGGCGTTTCCACTTCTTCGCCTACCACCTGGAGCGTTTGCAGCACGTTATTCTGTCCCGGGTTCTGGGTGCAATCCGAGGTGAACTGACCAATGGGCGCGGGGGCAATGTCACCATTGGCGGTGCGGGCGATCATGTCCAGTTGCAGTCCACCCACGGTGATCAGGGCTTCGCCAACATCGTCATTGGTGAAGGTGATCGCCGGCGAGGTTCCTTCCGCGGGTACGGTAAATTCTCCCGGTACCGACGGAATGGGGGAGGGCGGTATGGTCAGTGGCACTGTCAGGTCGATTTCACGATCGGGCGTGACGACCAGGGTCTGGTTCGTGGCGGTGCCCTCGATGGTTTCCGATCCCACCAGTTTCAGCCCGGTGCGGGAGTCTTCGTTGACCACGGTCAACGCCTGAATGGTGAATTCCGGTGTGGGGTCACCCACGGTCTGCTGTGTTGGAATATCCGCACTGATCTCGGCGCGAATGGGTTGATTTCCGATCAGGGGGAACGGGCAGGTGAATTCCAGTTCCAGAGACACCGGAGCGGCCGTTGCCTGGCCCGCGCCGGACATCACGGCGAGCGCGGTGAGTGTTGGCCCTGCTATCCGGACCGTTTTCGAGACATTCCTGAGTTTCATGAGTTCGTCCTCTGTATGGCATCTGTCGTTGTTGTTGTGGGTTGCAGACAACACCGATGAGGACTGCTGTATCGGTCTTGCAATAAATCCCCGGACCTGACCGCAGGGCGGCCGGTCCGATGTCATTTGGCAACAGGGAGTCTGGAGGGTCATTGCTGGTAGCGGCGAAGCTTTTGTCCAAAACGGCAGGGCACTGTAAAGAATGTCGATTTCGTGACGTTCTTCAAACCCGGTGTGTCTCCTCGGGCGGGGGATCAGCCAGGGAGCCTGCGCTGGCGGCGCACGTCGCCCGGGGTTGTGCCTGTCCAGGATCGGTAGGCGCGGGTGAAGCTTGCCTGGTCACTGAAACCCAGCTTGTCCGCAATGGATTCAAGGGGCACGCTGGTATCGGTCAGGTACAGCGTGGCGAAGTGTTCACGGATTTCATCCCGCAGTTGCCGGAAGGAGGTTCCGGCAGCAGCCAGGTGTTGGCGCAGCGAGCGCGGGCTGATATCCAGGCGCCGGGCAATGTTATCGGTGGTGCAGGGGCGTCCGGGCTGGCTCATGATCATCTCGCGCACCTGCATGACGGTCTCGTGTTGCTGTCCGGCGGTCGGTTTGGACGGAAGGCGGCTCCGGGCCAGCAGGAATTCAAGACCGGCATCATCGCTGCGGATCGGGGAGCCGGACAACGGCATGGTGATTTCACTGTACGGTGCGGAAAACTGGAAGTCGCAATCGTCCGCAAGTTGATTCCAGTGCCGGACACCAAGCTGCGTCGGGAAATCGAAGTGGATGCTGAAATGGCTGCAGACCTGGGTCGATATGCGCAGGATGCTGCCCATGTAGATCTTGGTCAGGCACGATCGGAGATCTCCCAGGCCCCAGGTGTCCACCAGCCGGATGCGAAATGTGGAACCGGTGGAGCTCAGCTCCATATCCATCAGAGGCAATCCCACTCTCAGGTACTGTACAATCATGCCGATCAGCCGTCGTGGATTTTCCTGACCCAGCACCGCGAATCCCAGGAGACCATGGGCCGGCAGGTCCAGTTGCTGGCCAAACTGGAAGGGGGCTCTTTCGTCACCCATCAGCCACTCGGCTTTGCCCAGCAGAACCATGACCTGTCGCATGGATAGGCAGGCATCGGGGTGGTTGAGTTGTTCCTGCGTGATCAGTGTGTCCTGCAGGATGGCCTGGCGTCGCACCCCTTTGCTTTCCATGAAATTTACAAAGCGGCGCGCGTAGCGTGCTGAAATAATGGGTACTTCGAGCGCAATCGGACTGGAAGTTTCCATGGATCTGTCCCTGAAAAAGGGATCAGTATAGGCAGCGTCACCGATGCGGAATCTGCGTTTTGTTCACGAAATTCACGTCGTGGCCGAATATGACAATGAAAATTTGTTCAGGAAACAGGAGCGCCCGTGACCATTCCGCCAACGCCGTCAGCCGTCATCCGGCGGCCCTGCCCGGTCTGTGAGGCTGATGCCCTGGAGGCGTTCCAGCAGGTACGTGGCACACACTATGATCGTTGTCTGCGCTGCCAGGCGACCGTCATGAACCCGGACCACTGGTTATCTGCCGCCCAGGAGCGAGAGGTTTACCGTCTGCATGACAACGACCCACTGGATGCCGGTTACCGTCGTTTCCTGGCCAGGCTGGCCGACCCTCTGTTGGAACGGCTGGAACCCGGAAGCCGCGGGCTGGATTTTGGTTGTGGTCCGGGTCCGGCCCTGGCCGGCATGCTGGAAGAGGCGGGCATGACGATGGCGCTCTATGATCCGTTTTTCCAACCGGACCCCGAAGCGCTGAGCAGCACCTACGATTTTGTCACCTGTACGGAAGTGGTGGAGCATCTGCATGCCCCCGCGCAGGTCTTCCGCGAGCTGGATCGCCTGGTCTCGGTGGGGGGGTGGCTGGCCGTGATGACCTGTTTCCAGACCGACGACCGTCAGTTTGCCAACTGGCACTATCGCCGGGACCCTACCCATGTGGTGTTTTACCGGGAATCAACGATGGCCTGGCTGGCCCGCGACAAAGGGTGGGACCTGTACGTGCCCAGCAAGGATGTGGCGCTCTTCCATAAGCGCTGACCCCCCCCTTAGAGTCCGGAGGCCTGCGAACACCGGATGATCGGACAGTCCGCCCGGTCCGGGTCAGAAGGGCTGTTGGTTGGAATGTCGCTGAAGCGATCGGGAGCGAGTCTGACAGCACAGCTCAACGCGCTGGCCGCAGCCTGTGGGCAGCCAGCTTTATCGAGAGCCCCTGACAGGTTGTTCCAACCCGGTGCGAGTTCTGGAAAGCGTTCTGTCATTTTCAGAAAGTGTGCTGCCGCGGCCTGATAGTCGGCGCCCTCATAAGCGATATTGCCCTGGCCCATGATTGCGGCAGGCTGGTCTGGCCAGGCGGCCTCGGCGGTCTGGTAGGCTTCCATGGCGGTTCGTGTGCGCCCGGTGGTTTCCAGGTCGTTGACCGCCATCAGGTAGGGAATCGGTTTCGCCGTGGCGGGTAACCTGTGCGGTTTCAGCATCACTGCCGCCCAGTTGTCCGCCCGGTTCCAGGTTGCCATGAACACCTCCAGGCTTTCTTCGTGCCGCGCCCGGGTGTCGGTATGGAGAATGAGGTTTCGCGCGTTGCGGTCAAAGCCGATCACTACGGCAAAGTGCCACTGGGGCCACCAGCTCAGGCCCAGGTTCTGCATCACCATCACCGGATGGCCCGCTGCCACTTCCGACAACAGGCTGGCCAGACGGCCATCGAGCTCATACACCACCACGCCATGGCTGCGGGCGCCCGCAACCAGCTCAACCCTCAGACTGCCCCGCCGGTCCGGCAGATAGACCAGCTCCTTGAGTATCTCCGGGTCGGTGTTGAAGCCTTGTCTGTTGAGCATCATCGACAGCGAGGCGGGACCGCACTGGTACTGCTCCTGGGGATGGAAGGGGACGGAATCCAGCACGAGACGCTGGTGAATATCGACATGGCTGCCGGCGGAAGCCTGTTCGGGCCATTGGGGGCGACTGGCACAGCCTGTCAGGATCATCACCAGCGCGAGGCTGATGAGGATCCTGACCCGGTAGGGCTCGTGCTTTACGTTCACTGACTGCAGGACCGCGTTCCCTGTGTCACCGAATGCAGTTCACGAACGGGAAGATGTTGGTGGCACAGAGCATGTCAGTAACGATAAACACCAGCAGGAACAATACAATGATGCCGACAACGCCTTCGCCAACTTCTGCCTGAGCCAGTTGCTGTTCAAATTCCGCCAGCTCCGCCGGCGTCAGGTTGTTGATGCGTTCTTCAACCACATCCTGACTGACACCCATGTCAGCGAGTGCGTCTTTGACTTCCTGCTCGTCCAGCATATTGAGAAGCGACTGGCGATCCACATCCGCGCTTTGCTCTGTCAGCAGTTCACCGGTACCGATCATGTCCGCGGTGGCCGCAGATGACCAGACCGTGGTCATGGCCATCAGGATGGCCAGAAAGAACGACACCTGTCTCAGGTTCTTGCGAATAGTCTGCATCCCTAACTCCTGTTCTTTTTGATTATTGACCAGCAACTACGATAGAGCAGTTGCGCGGCGATGCCAACGTCCCGCCGGGTCAATCGTGCTGGATATCCAGCCTGCGTTCAGACCAGTTAAGGATCCCGGAGCGGGTTACCATTTTTTCAGCAAGCTCGGGAAACGCTCCGCGGATCACGTTTGCCGCAAAATCCAGCAGGAATTCGGATTTCAGCGCGGCCCGGGCTTTCTGGGTGCCGGGTTCCTGGTAGGGCGCTGATGACAGCAGCAGGAAACCGTCATTCGGAATCCGGCCGCTCTCCATGTTGGCGCGAATAATGCCCGCCGCCTGGCGAATCGGATGGGAAAGATCGGGGCTGTAGGGGCCTATAATCAGCGCCACGTTCGGCACGTGGAGAAAGTCGAAGCCGCGGCCGATGCAGATCACCCACTCCCGGTGTTCAATGTTCAGTTCACGGTCGGTGGTCCGCACCCCGGCGATATGGCGAACGTTGCCCTGAACCAGGGGAAGCAGATCGCGTTGCACCGGAGCGGGCATGTCAGTAAACATGGCCGCAAGGCGTGAGGGGAGGGCGTCAAGCTCAGTGACCGGTACCGTCGACAGGTCGAGTGTCTGTTGATCCCGGCCATGGAGAATCAACGCGTCGTCATCCGTTTCAAAACCGCACACCAGTGGATAGACCGTTTGGTGGCCGCGACCGAACAGCACCTCGAGTTGTGAGCGGATCCGGTAAGCGTGTGCCTGTGCCGCCTGACGGTCGCAGTCAAACCCCGCGCACCCCCGTTCCCGGGCGCCTCTGGAGAAGTGATACGTGATGATGATCAGCACCCTCCGACCAGCGCTCACGGCTTCGTGTACTGTGTCAGCCAGCATATCGCCAAGGTAGGGCCAGCCCAGGTCAAAGATACCGCCGAGGTTGCGGAATGGATGAATAATACCCAGCGGCGTCTGGGTGACATAAGGCAGGTGAATCCGACCGTCCATGCATTTCATGGCAACGATCAGTGTGTTGTGCTCTGCCAGATAGCGCTGGCGGTCCAGGTGGCTCTCGGCACTGCAGAAGCGGGCCGAATGGGTCCGGCTCAGTTCCATCAGCCAGTCAATGCGTTCACCGATGGGGCGCAAGTGGTCGGGCGTGGTCATCGTTCAGCACCTTTTCCGGGATCAGAAGGTGGACAGTCCGGTGGTTTCCATTATCCGGTAACGCCAGTACCGAAGCCGGGACTCATCCGCGCGCGCTTCATAGGGCAGACTCATCACCGGATCCGAGTCAGGGCCGTGGTGCCACTGGGTCTCAAAAAAACCTGCCGCATCGAGGGTCACCATTGATGAGACCGTTGAGCGCACGTGCACGCTGGTTTCCAGATTCAGGTCATCCAGGTTGCGTCGGGTAAAGTTGGCGGACCCAAGCAGGATATCGGCCGTGCCGTCACGGGAGCGTCTGATCAACAGTTTACTGTGGCATTGTTCACCCCGGGTATTGCACCAACGTACGGGTAGTCCGGCCTGGTGCAGTTCCGAGGCCACCTGGCGGTTGGGAATGCCATTCTTTTCGCGCCCGAAGGCGTCATTGTTTGCGTCGAGCAATACACGGACATGGACGCCGCGCTGGTGGGCGCGAATCAGCGTTTCTATGATCTGGCGGTGGGACAGGTAGAATATGGCAAGGTCGATGCGGTCGCCCGTTGCGGCGGATTCGATGATGCCCAGTGCGCTTGCGAGTATTTTGGATTCGGTTACCACCTGAAGGGTGTCAGATGCCTCGAATTGAGCCGATTCTTGTCGCAGGTCGGCGATTGCGGGTGTGATGAATCCTTCGTCCCGTTCTGACATGGCAAGAACAGCCTGTTCGCTTGCCAGAAGCTGGAATGCGGCCGCGCCGGTGAAGCTCAGGCCGATGTTGCTGTGGCGGCTGCTGCCGTCGTGGGGATTGGCGGAGGTTACCAATGCACGCAGGTGTTCACCTTCGTCGGTAATGATCAGTTTGCGATGGTTGGCTTTGAAATTGGGCAGGGCAAGGTAGCTGCGTAACGTAACCGGGTCGCCCTGCATCAGGTTAGGTAGCCAGCCGCCCTCGGCGGAATTGCCGAGCCACTGGCAGCACACCCGCCAGAAGCCCGACCAGGCGGGGTTGCTGTCGCGAAGATCGGACAGATTGGTCTCCACCACGGTGATGCCCGCCCGACGCAGTGCGTCGAACCAGGGAGAGCGGGTGCCGCCGTAGAAGGTGTTGATGGGATCCGAAATGACCACCACCTGGAGGCCGGGTATGGACCGTTTGCGGGCGATCAGGGCTTCGGTGAGTTGACGTGCCAGCGGGCGGTATTCGGCATCGTCTTCCGGTTTGCTGTCAGCGAAGAGGAACATGTCCACCAGGATGAAGCGCTCGGCGACTGAGATTTGCCGTAGCACTTCATCAAAAATACGGTGGTCGAGACGAGTGGTCCCGTCGGCGAAGTGCGCGGTCACATCGGTCAGCAGTTTCGCATCGGTAAGGGGCAGTTCCGAGCCACGGTAACCGATGCCTTCTGGCAGAGGTTTCACCTTGTGGTAAACGCCCATGCCGACCGTAAGCAGCAGCAGGGCGGTGAATACCAACTTTACGGTCATGGATGGCTTCCTGGCGATTAATCCATATTCCCGATTGTCCGGGGCGCATTCCTAGCGTTGGCGCACCAGCTCGGCAAAGCGTCCGAGCAGGCCATTGGCTTCCGGTGCGGCGGTCACCGCTGCCTTCAGAGCGGCTGCATCGAGATTCTCTTTTTCAAGATCCGGAGTCTGTACTTCCAGGTAAGCGGTCATGACTTCATCGGTAAATTCCGGGTGGAACTGCACACCCCAGGCGCAAGGCCCGATGCGGAAAGCCTGATGGGGTTCATAGCTGTTACGGGCAAGAAGGACGGCACTGTCCGGCAACTTCAGCACAGACTGGCGATGGGTTAGCTGGGCTTTGAAAGTGCCGGGCAAATGGCCCAGCAACGGGTCGCTATCCGCTGCGGCCAACCGTTCCACCGCGAAGGTGCCGCTTTCCCGGCCTTTCGGGTGGTAGCCCACTTCTCCTCCGAGGGCGTGAGCCAGAAGCTGGTGTCCATAGCACACCCCGAGCACCGGAATCTGCTGCTCCACTGCGCTGGCAAGCCAGATACCCGTGAGCTCACTCCACTCTTCGCGATCGGTCACCATCGCGGGGGAGCCGGTAACCACGATGCCGTCCCACTGCTCTGGATGCCCCGGGGATTCCCCGGCCGCCACATTCACCACCGTGATATCCAGCCCCGAGCCCAGGCCGCGGATAAACCAGTGATCGAAGTCACCGAAGCGCGCCTTGAGGGACGGGTAGGTCGAGCCGGTTTTAAGAATAACCAGCTTCGGTGTTGCTGATGTGTCGGGGTTACTGGCCATGGTGCGGTCCTCGTGTGTCACACAAAGTCACGATCATACTGGACAAGCCCGGGGTGCAACACTCAATTGCCGGAATTTTCTTGTCTTAAAGTGTCATGTGTAAGCGCTGTAGGCGAGAGTATGTCGCTTGGGTAAGCCTTTGTAATGTGTTGTAATTTCAGTGCATTTGTCACAACCGCTGACATCGGTTTGCCGTAGAATGCTGTCAAATTGACGCATAAAGCGGTGAAACATGATCAGTAAATTGACGCTTCCAGTGGTGATTCTTTCAGCAATAGCGCTCTCCGGCTGTGGTGGCGGGGGCGGTGGCAGCAGCAGTAGCGACGAAAGCGGTCGATCCGCTGCGGTTGCCAACAGTGCGGAGGCGTCTCCCGCTGCCGGGGAATCCAGCGGTGACACCGTGATGATCGGTGGATGTGAGGTGGACAAGTATCAGGCAGAGACGCTGGAACGTGTCAATGCGGCCAGAGCTTCGGCGCGCAGTTGTGGTGCGGAGTATTTTGCCGCAGCCGAACCACTGACCTATAACTGCCCGATTGAAGGCGCAGCAGTGAGCCACACCGATGATATGGCGACCCATAACTTTTTCAGCCACACCGGTTCGGACGGTCTGCGCGTGGGTGCGCGGGTGACTGCTACCGGATACGAGTGGTCAGTGGTGGGTGAGAACATCGCCGCCGGTTACGACGAGGTGGATACGGTCATGGAAGCCTGGCTGGACAGCCCCGGCCACTGCCGCAACATTATGGATCCCCGGTATACCGAGCTGGCGGTTTACCGGACCGACGCAAGCGGCGCGGACTACGATAACTACTGGACTCAGGTGTTCGCGACCCCAAGATAATTGAGGCGCCCAAAAAAAGCCCCGCTCCTCTGACGAGGACCGGGGCTTTTTCATGCCTCGCCGTGATTACTGCGGCGGCAGCTCTGCGTTGTGGAAAACGTTCTGTACGTCATCCAGTTCGTTCAGCATGTCGAGAAACTTTTCGAACAGCGGAATGTCGTCTCCCTCCACCGGTGTGGAGGTCTTGGGGAGGAACTGGATCTCGTCCGCTTCGAAGTCGATGCCCTCGAAGGCATCCACCAGCGCCTGCCTGGCTTTCGCGTATTCCGTGTTCGGCGTAAATACGGTGATCAGACCATCTTCGTTTTCGATGTCGGTCACGTCCACATCGGCGTCCATTAGGGCTTCCAGAACGGCTTCCTCGTCGTCACCCTTGAACGCAAAAATCGCACAGTGGTCGAACATATGGGCAACGGCGCCCGGTGTGCCGATCTTGCACTTGGTTTTGGTAAACGCCAGGCGCACATCACCAAAGGTGCGGTTGGGATTGTCGGTCAGGCAGTCCACGATAACCATGCAGTTCCCGGGACCGTAACCCTCATAGCGGGCCGGGGAATAATCCTCGCCGGCGCCGCCTTTGGCCTTGTCGATGGCCTTCTCAATGACATGGGACGGTACCTGATCTTTTTTGGCGCGCTCAATCAGCCCCCGGAGAGAGAGGTTGCCGTCCGGGTCCGTGCCGCCGGATTTGGCCGCCATGTAGATTTCGCGGCCGTACTTGCTGTAAACCTTGGTTTTCGCCGCAGCCGTTTTGGCCATGGATTCTTTACGGTTCTGATAGGCTCTGCCCATTGCGATGCCTCGTCAATCTTTCTGAAAGAGCCGGATTTTACTGAACAAAACGTTCAGGTTACAGGCTTAATTCGTGGTTATTTGTTGATGACAATTGATCCATGGCGGTTTTACCCGCATGGTTCGGGCGTATGCTGTATTCAACAACTTCAGGATAGCAGGAGGCACAATCATGAAATCCAGATCGACACTGGCCGTATCCTTGGGCATTGCGACAGCGTTGGGCGGCAGTATTGCGCTTGCCCAGCAGGGTAAGTCGCAGAACCCGGTGGGTTCCGGGATGATGGAGCAGCAGCGCTCGCAGATGCACGATCAGGATGGCCAACCGGTGGCCGGATACCGGTTGATGACGCCCGAGGAGCGGGCTGAGTATCAGGAGAAAATGCAATCCATGGACTCTGCGGAGGATCGTCAGGCCTATCGCGAGCAGCATCGCCAGAGGATGATGGATCGCGCTCGTGCCCAGGGGCTGGAGCCGGATGCGGTGAATGGTCTGTCGGGCCTCAGTGCCAATGACCAGCGGGCTGTGGACGATAGCGAAAGCCGCAGATCATCGTCTGGCGTGGACGCGGTGATTGGACAGGACCCTGAGGTCGGGCCGAACATCAACAATCAACGTTCGGGCGATGGTATGCCGCGAGCGAATCCTCCCGGCGGCGTTCACCAGTAAAATCGGAACGCACAGCAGCGGGTGCTGCTGTGCGTGGGTATGTACTACGGATCAGGCCGTTGCGGTATCGCTGGGGCGGGCGTCCGAAACCCCTCGCGAATTCAGCTGAGCGACGATTGCGCGTTCCAGTGCTTCGCCGTCGACCAGAAACTCGGGGTCGTCAATCAGACCCAGTACCCGGCGAATCCAGACGGTTTCGGTTACGTTCACCCGGAATTCCAGTGTGGGCACGAACTGGTAGGTCACGCCCTCACGCTTCCAGGTCACGACCGGCGCCCGGTGAAGGTGCCCGGCCGGGTCCCGCTGTTGTTGTTGGGCGTATTCATGCTGCCAGCCAATGTGCAGGTCAGTGACGCTGGTGTTCTCTTCCATCGCCCGTTCCTGGGTCAAACCAATCAATCGCGCTGTATTGCTGCTCATGTCAGAGCCTCCTTTTAGAGATAAAAACAAAACGGAACCCTACGGCTGCTTTTTGTTACGGGTCGTCCTGACCTCGCTCTATTGTGTGTACAAATGTACACATGCTTTGTGAGTAAAGCATAGGGGAGGTTCGACCGAAGGCCCGATATGACAATGGGAGAACTACCTACCATCGGACCATCGGACTTGGGGGGGGGGCAGGCCCGGGACTCAGATGTAATCGACGGGTTGCCGGTAATGATCCTGATTCATCAGGTCGATACCGCAGTCCATGTCGGAAACCCAGTCCAGGAAACGTCCGATCATATAGGCACCCTCGAAACGTTTTCCGTGCTGGGGCACGATCATGCTGACATCCATGTCGCGGATCATGTTGGCCCAGAGCCGACACACTTTACGGGAAGCGATGTAGCGGCGATGGAAGCCGATCATCTCGGGAATGTGGCGGTCGAAGTCCCGGACGGGCAAGTGATCGTTATGGCCGCCCATGGACGCGCCCAGGTCTCCCGAAAACAGGATTCGCGACACCGGATCGTAGAACTGGAGGTTGCCAACCGAGTGCATGAAGTGAGCGGGTAGGCACTGTATGAAGCTGTCGCCGAAGCGCACGTTCGCGCCTGCGTCGGGGACGCTGACAATGCGGTCATAAACCGAGCCGCTGAGCTGGGTGGTGACGTAATTGGATACCAGGTGAGGCAGAAACCGGGCCCAGAGCTTCGAGGTGACAATCTTTGCAGAGGTGTGAACGATCCAGCGGTCGATGGCGCCGATGATGTCCGGGTCCTGGTGGGAGGCGAACACATAGTCCATGTCACGAAGATTCATGTAACGGGAGGCGGCCACCGACAGCGGTGTATAGGTCAGGTCGCCTCCCGGATCGATCAGTGCTTCGTGTTTGCCGTCAACAATCAGGAACTGGTTGGACTGAACGCCTTCCCCGGTTACCAGCGAATCAAACATCAGGCATTTGTGGGTCCCGTTATCGAACAGGACGATGGGTTCGGCTGCCATTCTCGTCTCCCGTTTGGTGTGTGGCCGGTCCTGTGGACCGGACGCTGCAGACCGCGCGCAGAGTACAGAAATGACGGAGTCGGGCTTTTGCTCCAGATCAATTAATCCCGATTCATCAGCCTGGCCGATGTCAGGCCAGTTTGGGAACCCGTTTGATGCCCTTCCGGATGCCCTGTTCAAGGGCCACGCTGACGACTTTACCGGTAAACGGCACGATGTCTTCGAAAGTGATGGTGTAATTCACCCGGGTTCTGCCGGTGCCGGCTTCCTGGAAGCGGATGCGGCCAATGTGATTGCGGATCGGGCTCAGGCTGGTGATGGTGTATTCGATCAGGGTGTCTGGCTCAAAAGCGATGACGGTTTCCTCGAGTCCCACCGGGCCGATGCCGATTTTGCGCACGGAGCCAAGGCCATTGGGGTCGGCCTGATCGCTGTCGCGTATGCGCTTGACCGGCGCGCCCAGCAACTTGCCGAAGCGCTTGTGGTCGGCAAAGAGGGCAAATACCCGGTTGCGTGGTACGTCAAAGGTCTCGTCAATTTCGATGGTGTAAGTCGCCATGGTGTCGCTCGGTTGTTGGGTGTTGGGCTGAGTATGTGTCAGTGCGTCAGGGCCTAGAGTAGCCTTCTGGCCCACGCAACAAAAGTCGCAGATGACGGCAGACTGAACCTTGGCCCGAAGCGCAGGGTTTGCGGTTACCCGGTTCAGTGCCGACTCGTGTGCCGATAATCGGTCGGGGACTGGCCCATGACCTTTTTGAAAAGGCGTGAAAAGTAGTAAGCGTCGTCGTATCCGAGGCGACGGCTGATATCGGCAAAGCTCAGGCTGGTGGTGTCCAGCATCTGACAGGCCCGCTCTACCTTTAAATGCAGGAAATGCTGGATGGGGGAGGTCCCCGTCTGGTTGCGATAGCGGGTCGCGAAGTGCGCTGGCGACAGTCCCGCAAGGTCCGCCAGTTGCTCCAGTGACACACGCTCATCCAGATGCTCGCGCATGTAATTGTGGATGGTGTCCAGCTCGGCCTGACGCGCATGGCTGGTTTCGTCGGCATTGAGCGGTACGGCAGCCAGTAATTGGCGCAGGCGATTGGCGGCATGGATCAGGCCCCGGGTCCGGAAGCCTGTCTGCCGGACCGAGAGCAGGCCGTTGAAGTCCACCAGTAACCTCGGCTGACGGCCAAGGTGGCGAATCCGGGTGTGGTCAAACCCCATGTAGTGACGGAAATCCCCGGCCAGGGGGCCGGTGTAGTGTACCCAGTGAATGGTCCACGGATTGTCCGGGTCGGCGGTGTAACGGTGGGCGGCACCAGCGGGCAGTAGCAGCAGATCGCCCGCCTCCACGGTGTGGGGTTCGCCCTCCACGTTCAGGAAAGCCTTGCCTTCGGTGCAGTAGATCAAAAGATTGTCGTTGTGGTGTTCCCGGTGCATGTGGTGCCCGGCTGCCCGGCGGTAATGGCCAAAGGCCAGTGGGTAAAGCTCCCGCGTGAGCGGATAGCTGGACATCAGGCGGATGATGGGGGCGGGTACCACATAGCGAACGCTGTCGGGTGGGACTGGCCACTGGGAAGTCTGTGTCATCGGTCCATCGCTTCCTGGGAGTGTGATCGAAAGATAGTCCATCACGAACGAAATTTAGTCAATCGGCCAGTGTCGAATTCCTGTGCTAGCATCAGTTTCATAATGTCGTCCGCGCATTAGCCGGGCGACGGCCCTCACAACAACAAACAGGGAACACGCCATGAAGAATGTACCACTGTACCTCGCCGGGGAATTTGTCCAGAGCCAGACCAGCGAATGGATTGATGTTACCGATCCCGCCACCAATCAGGTGATCGCCAAGGCGCCCTGTACCACCGATGAGGAAATGCGTAAGGCCATCGACAGCGCCGGTGAAATGTTCAAGACCTGGAAAGAAGTGCCGGTGTCGGAGCGCGCTCGCGTCATGCTGCGTTACCAGGCGCTCCTCAAGGAGCACCACGATGACATCGCCGAAATCCTGTCCCAGGAAACCGGCAAGACCTTTGACGATGCCAAAGGTGACGTCTGGCGTGGTATTGAAGTGGTCGAGCACGCCGCCAACGTGGCGTCCATGATGATGGGTGAAACGGTCGAGAATGTGGCCCGGGAAGTGGACACTCATTCGTGGATACAGCCGCTGGGCGTTTGCGCCGGCATTACGCCTTTCAACTTCCCCGCGATGATCCCCCTGTGGATGTTTCCCATGGCTATCGCATGCGGGAATACCTTCATCCTCAAACCATCCGAGCAGGACCCGTTGACCCCGATGCGTCTGGCGGAGCTGTTCGAGGAAGCCGGTGCGCCAAAGGGTGTGTTGCAGGTGGTCCACGGTGGCAAGGAGCAGGTGGACGTGCTGCTGACGGATCCGGCTATTAAGGCGGTGTCGTTCGTCGGTTCCGTACCGGTTGGGCGCTATATCTATGAAACCGGCACCCGCAACATGAAGCGTGTGCAGAGCTTCGCCGGTGCCAAGAATCACATGGTGATCCTGCCGGATGCCGACAAGCAGCAGGTGATCAATGCGCTGGTGGGCGCGTCCGTTGGGGCCGCCGGTCAGCGCTGCATGGCGATTTCCGTGGCGGTGTTCGTGGGTGAGGCCCAGCAATGGATTCCGGAACTGAAAGAAGCCATGGCCAAGGTGCGCCCGGGTGCCTGGAACGATTCCGGCGCCAGCTACGGCCCGGTCATCAGCGCCAAGGCCAAAGACCGCATTGAGTCGCTGATTGCCACCGGTGAGGCCCAGGGGGCCAAGCTCCAGCTGGACGGGCGGGGCTGCACGGTTGATGGACTGCCAGATGGCAATTGGGTAGGACCGACGCTGTTTTCCGGCGTGACCCCGGACATGGACATCTACAATGAGGAAATCTTCGGGCCGGTGCTGTCCTGTGTGGAGCTGGACAGCCTGGGTGAAGCCATCGAGCTGATCAACAACAGTCCCTACGGTAACGGCGTGTCGATCTTCACCAACTCGGGCGGTTGTGCACGTCGATTCCAGCACGAGATCGATGTGGGTCAGGTGGGCGTTAACATTCCCATTCCCGTCCCACTGCCGTTCTTCTCATTCACCGGCTGGAAGGGTTCGTTCTACGGTGACCAGCACGCGTACGGTAAGCAGGCGGTCAGGTTCTACACCGAGACCAAGACGGTGACTTCCCGCTGGTTCTCCAGCGAGGCGACCTCTTCCGAAGCCAACTTCTCGATCCAGCTGCGGTAGGAACCATGGACTTTAACCTGACTGAAGACCAACTGGCGTTTCGTGAGGCAGCCCGGGCCTTCGCTGAGAAATCCATGGCGCCTCACGCAGCCCGATGGGACGAAGAACACCTCTTTCCCACAGATGTGCTGAGGGAGGCCGGCGAAATGGGGTTTATGGGTATGTATACCCCGGAAGCCCTCGGAGGCATGGGACTGTCACGGCTGGATACCTCGGTGATCGTGGAAGAGCTGGCCTCGGCCTGCCCCTCCACGGCGGCGTTTATCACCATTCACAACATGGCCACCTGGATGGTCGCCAGCTTCGCAGCGGACGATCTCAGGCAGGAAATTGTGCCCAGGCTCGCCAGCGGGGAATGGCTGGCTTCCTACTGCCTGACCGAGCCCGGGGCCGGGTCTGACGCGGCCAGTCTTCGCACCCGGGCAGTTCGGGAAGGCGACAGCTACGTCATCAATGGCAGCAAGGTCTTTATCTCCGGCGCCGGCAGCACGGACATTCTGGTGCTGATGGCCCGCACCGGTGAGACGGACTCGGGTTACAAAGGCATTTCCACCTTCGTGATTCCCGCCGACGCCGAAGGCGTATCCTACGGCAAGAACGAAGAAAAGATGGGCTGGCACAGCCAGCCAACCCGCATGATCAGCCTTGAGAACGTTCGTGTACCGGTCAGAAACCGCGTAGGCGAAGAAGGCGATGGGTTTGCCATCGCCATGAAAGGCCTGGACGGCGGTCGTCTGAATATTGCCACGTGTTCGCTTGGCGGAGCCCAGGCAGCACTGCTGAGGGCGCGTAATTACATGCATGAGCGTGAGCAGTTCGGTAAGCCCCTGGCCGCCTTCCAGGCCTTGCAGTTCAAGCTGGCGGACATGGCCACCAACCTTGTAGCCGCACGACAGATGGTGCGTCTTGGCGCCTTCAAGCTCGACAGTGGCGATCCCGAGGCGACGTTGCATTGCGCCATGGCAAAGCGCTTCGCCACCGATGCGTGCTTTGATGTGGTGAACGATGCGCTCCAGTTACACGGGGGCTACGGTTACATCCGTGAATACCCGCTTGAACGGTACCTGAGGGATTTGCGGGTACACCAGATTCTGGAAGGCACCAACGAAATCATGCGCCTGATCGTGGCTCGCCGGTTGTTGAACGACGGCGTAGCGGAAGCGATCCAATAGGGCCGGATCCAATCAATAAGGAGCACTCAATGAGCGATCTGATTCAGCTCGAAAAACGTGGCCACATTGCCGTACTGACGATCAATAACCCGCCCGCGAATACCTGGACCGGGGATTCCCTGGCGGCGCTGGCCACCACCATCCGTGAACTGAACGCTGACAGGGACATTTTTGCGCTGGTGGTGACGGGACAGGGAGAGAAGTTCTTCTCCGCCGGCGCCGACCTGAAAACCTTTGCCGATGGCGACAAGGCCCGTGCAAACGACATGGCCCAGGCCTTTGGTGAAGCGTTTACGGCGCTGACCGGTTTTCGCGGCGTGTCCATTGCCGCGGTGAATGGTTATGCCATGGGTGGCGGTCTGGAGTGTGCCCTGGCCTGTGACATCCGCATTGCCGAAGAGCATGCCCAGATGGCATTGCCGGAAGCCGGGGTGGGACTGCTGCCGTGTGCGGGTGGTACCCAGAACCTGCCGTGGCTGGTGGGCGAAGGCTGGGCCAAGCGGATGATCCTGTGTGGCGAGCGCATCACGGCGGACAAGGCTCTGCAGATCGGATTAGTTGAAGAGGTGGTGGCTACCGGGCAGGGGCTGGATAAAGCCCTGGAGCTGGCGGAGATGGCCTGTAAGCAGAGCCCATCGTCCATTGCCCGCTGCAAGACCCTGGTGATGAGCGCCCGTGACGGACGCAGCCACGATGATGGCTGGCGTATGGAGCGGGAGCTGTTCATTGAACTGTTCTCCACCGAGGACCAGAAAGAGGGCGTTAACGCGTTCCTGGAAAAGCGCAAACCAGAATGGAAGAACCGTTGATATGACTGGCCAAGCGATGGTTTTTGAAGAGTGGGCCACCGCCGACGGCAGTCACATTGCCGTGGCCCGGCTGAACATGCCCAAGGCACTCAATTCGCTGTCACTGGAGATGATCCGGTTGCTGACACCGCAGCTGAAACGTTGGGCGGACGACAGCAGTATCTGTGCCGTGTGGCTTGAAGCGGAAGGGGATAAAGCGTTCTGCGCCGGCGGCGATATTGTGGCGCTTTACCGGAGCATGACCGAACCCCAGGGCGGAAGCGAAGGCGACACCTTCTTCGCGGAAGAATACGAAATGGATTACCTCATCCATACGTTTCCCAAGCCCATCGTATGCTGGGGGCATGGCATCGTCATGGGTGGCGGCATGGGTATTATGGCGGGGGCGTCCCACCGGGTCGTCACCGAAGGATCAAAACTGGCAATGCCGGAAAGCAGCATCGGACTCTACCCCGACGTTGCAGCAGGGTGGTTCCTGAACCGGGCGCCGGGGCGCACGGGCCTGTTCCTGGGGCTGACGGGCGCCCGGATGAACGCTTCCGATGCGGTGTTTGTCGGATTGGCGGATCGTTTTGTGCGCCATGCGCTCAAGGGGCAGGTGGTGGATGCATTAAAACGCCAGGACTGGCAGGGCCAGGACGGCTATGCCGTCGTCAGCAGTGTGCTCCGGCAGTTCGAACAGCAGAGCGACGATGCCCGGCCAGAGTCTCCGGTTCGCACGCACTTTGATGAGATTAACCGGGTCATGGACGCCGATACTCTGGAAGACATCGTGGCACAGCTTACTGAGCTTGCAGGCAGCGAGGGTTGGCTGGGCAAGGCAACAAAAGCCCTGGCAACGGCTTCGCCTACGTCCCTGGCGCTGTGCTGGCGACATCTGGCCTCCGCACGCCACATGAGCCTCAAAGAGGTACTGGATCAGGAGTTGACCATCTCCCGGCAGTGTCTGACCAAAGGCGAATTTGCGGAGGGCATTCGTGCCCTGCTGATCGACAAGGACCAGCAGCCACGCTGGCGTTATGCCTCGCTGGCGGAGATGGACCCAGCCTGGATTGACGACTTTTTCACCCGCTAGCACCCATTGCATACAACAAGAAAGGGGAAGAGATATGGCAACAATTACCTTTATCGGACTGGGCAACATGGGCGGGCCGATGGCCAGCAATCTGGTCAAGGCCGGTCACGAGGTCACCGTATTTGACCTGTCCAAAGAGGCGGTCGCGGCACTGGTGTCGGAGGGCGCAACATCAGCCGACACCGCACACGAAGCAGCGGCTGGTGCGGAATGCGTGATCACCATGCTTCCAGCCGGGCAACACGTAGAGGCCGTGTACCTGGGCGAGGATGGGTTGCTGGCTAACCTGCCCGCCGGCACGCTGGTGATTGATTCCTCCACGATTGCGCCGGAAACCGCACGCAGCGTGGCCGAGGTTGCCAGGGAACGGGACATACCGTTTCTGGATGCGCCGGTTTCCGGCGGGGTAGGCGGGGCCAGGGCTGGCACGCTGACCTTCATATGTGGCGGTGCGGAGGAAACCTTCAGCAAAGCCAAACCGATTCTGGAAGGCATGGGTAAGAACATCTTCCATGCAGGTGATCATGGTTCGGGCCAGGTTGCCAAGATCTGCAATAACATGATGCTGGCCATCCTCATGGCCGGCACCAGCGAAGCCCTCTCGCTGGGTGTGAAAAACGGCCTGGATCCTGCGGTGCTCTCGGAAATCATGAAGCAGAGTTCCGGCGGCAACTGGGCGCTGAATGTTTACAACCCCTGGCCGGGTGTGATGGAAGGGGTGCCTGCGTCCCGCGGCTATGAAGGCGGCTTCCTGGTGAACCTGATGAACAAGGACCTTGGCCTGGCGTTTGACAACGCCGTCAAGAACCACGCGGCGATCCCCATGGGCTCCCTCGCAAGGAATCTGTTTGAGCTTCACGCAGGGCAGGGTAACGGCACGCTGGACTTTTCCAGCATCCAGCGTCTCTATAATCCCGAGTAAGCGCCGGGGCAGTCAGGGACGCGTGCTCAATTCCGGTACTGGCCTCTGGATTTTCAGGGCCAGTGCTGGTAGTTTTCCCGCAAGCAAAGTCGGTCAGGTGCACTCTTGAGTGAGTGGACGAATAGCGAACCGACTCAGGATTTCACATACCTTCAAGGATTGAAGATATGCCCCAGGCAAGCGGATTGCAGTTTACCGCCGTTGTAGGTGGTTTTCCCTCTGATCACTTTTCCGTTGTCGGTTTCAAACTGACCGAATGTCTTTCCGAGTCATTCGTTGGAACTCTGGAACTGGCCAGCACCGATCCCTCGGTGGCGGCCGCGGACGTGCTGGAACAGACCGTGGACCTGGTGGTCTGGCAGGACGGCGCGCCGTTACGGCGCTTCACCGGCGTGGCCGGCGAATTCGCCCGCGGCGACAGCGGCCACCGCCGCACCCGCTACGAGATCGTGTTCCAGCCCGCCCTGTGGCGCCTGGGCCTGATGCACAACAGCCGCATCTTCCAGACCCAGACCACCGACACCATCGTGCGCACCCTGCTGGAAGAGCGGGGCATCGTCGACACCGTGTTTGATCTGAAGCGATCTCCCGAAGAGCGGGAGTACTGCGTCCAGCACCGGGAAAGCGACCTGGCCTTTGTGGAACGCCTGGCCGCCGAGGAAGGCTGGCACTACCGCTACCAGCACGGTGCCGTGGACGGCAGCGAACAACCCGCTCTCATCATCGCCGACCACCACGGCGACGCCCCGAAACTCAAGCCCGTGGAATACAACGCCAAAGCCGGCGGCAGCGCCAAAACCCCCTGCGTGTTCCGCTTCGCCTACCAGGAACGGGTCCGCACCAGTACCGTGGCCATGAAGGATTACACCTTCAAAAATCCCGCCTACGCCCTGATGCACGAAAGCGCCGGTGCCGACCTCAACCACCGGGACGATTACCAGAACTACAGCTACCCCGGCCGCTTCAAGGCCGACGCCAGCGGCCAGCCCTTTACCGACGCCCGACTGGATGCGCTGCGAAACGACGCCAGCACCGCCAGTGGTGAAAGCAACCGCGCCGACTTCACCCCCGGTGCCAAAGTCACCCTCACCGACCACGACAGCGATCCCCTGAACCGGGAATGGCTGCTGACCGGCGTTGTCCACACCGGCAAACAGCCCCAGGCCCTGGAAGAGGAGGGCGGTTCCGACCCCACCAGCTACAGCAACCGTTTCAAGGCCGTGCCCGCTGACCGCACCTGGCGCCCGCAGATAACCCACCGCCCCCTGATGGACGGCCCGCAGATGGCCATCGTCACCGGCCCCGAAGGCGAAGAAATCCACTGCGACGAACACGGCCGGGTGAAAGTGCGGTTCCCGTGGGATCGCTATTCGAAGAACGACGAACACAGCAGCGCCTGGCTCAGAGTCAGCCAGGGCTGGGCCGGCGGCCAGTACGGTTTTATGGCGCTGCCGAGAATCGGCCACGAAGTCATTGTGTCCTTCCTGGACGGGGACCCGGATCAGCCGATCATTACGGGAAGAACCTACCACGCCACCAACACCCCGCCGTACGCGCTGCCGGAACACAAAACCCGCACCACACTGAAAACCCAGACCCATAAGGGCGAGGGCAGCAACGAACTGCGCTTTGAAGACGAAGCCGGCAAAGAGCAGATCTACATTCACGCCCAGAAAGACCTGGACCTGCTGACGGAACACAACCGCACGGAAGTCATCAAGAACGACAGTCACCTGACCGTCGACAACACCCGCTTTGCGCAAATTAAAGGAAATGACCATTCCACCGTCGACGGCGAACGCCGTGACCACATTGGTGGTGATTACAGCCTCATGGCCAATGGCAGCCACCACAGCAAGCAAGGCAAAAACCAGCTCATCGAAGCCGGCAGCGAAATCCACCACAAAGCCGGGATGAAGATTGTTATTGAAGCCGGTGCCGAGGTAACACTGAAGGCTGGTGGAAGCTTTGTGAAGGTGGACCCGAGTGGGGTGACGGTGTCTGGGCCGCTGGTGCGGATGAATTCCGGGGGTGGGCCGGGGAGTGGCAGTGGGGTTGGGGTCAAGGGGCCGTTGTTGCCTGAGATTTTGAACGAATTGACCGCTAACGATGCCCGTGTGCAGATGGCGGAAACTGGTACCCGAGCGACAGCGGGCCCTTCTGCCGCCTCGGTGCCGGCGTTGAAGTCAGCAGCCATTAAGGATGTTGCTCTTGTAAAGCAATGTGGCCGCCAACCAGACGGTTCATGTGCCATGGATGCCTGTGCATGTGAGGGTGACGTTGCATGATGGGCCTGGATGAGAAGATCATTGAGCGAGCCTGGCTACTGATTGATGGCGCCGTATTCGATGCTCCCCGATTCATCTATGAACACGATGATCAGCCGGAACTCGAATACCTGTACTTGAGCACTCCCCATGAGTCGGCCATCGAGGTGAGTCCCTGCCTTGTAAAGCCTTCGCCATCATCACGAATATGGTCAGAGCAGGCAAGGTGGCAAGACTATGCCGTTGTCCTGATGGCAGACGAGATCCTGCCCGTATTGGCTGATCATTTACGAAGTCTGTTGAGCGTCAAGTTGCCTGATGGTTCCTATTCCTACCTCAGGTTCTATTCTCCGAAGCAGCTTGTCAGGTTGATGGAAGCATTCAGCGACCTTGAACGCGGCCAATTCAGTGGCCCGATAACAGACTGGCTGGCTTTCCACAATGAGGGTCAATGGCGGCGATTCAGAGTAGATGGCCAGAGACCCGCCAGGCGGGCTTCTGAGGAAGGCTGGTTTGTTCTTGCTGATCATCATATTCAGGCACTGGCCGCGATGGCCAGAGAAGGGTTCGTAAGCAGGTTGGCCCGATATCTTTCCCTAAACGATGCGTCCAGGCTGAACGCACTGATTCAGCAGGCCAGCTCGTTCGGGTTCCGCACAGAGAAAGAAGTAAGCCGATTTGCAGAGCTGGCTGTAGTGCACGGAGAGCGCATTGAGTATCCGGAATTTCAGGCTATCTTGTCCAATTCTGAGATGTCAGCAGGTAAGCGTTTGAGTGAAGTGGATAAACGTTTGGCATATGGAGTTGCCTCATGAGTTCCGAGTACACCGTCAAGTCCGGCGACACCCTTAGTGCTATTGCACAGCGACACCAAACCACGCTGAGCAGCCTCTTAAGGCTGAATCCGGATCTCGACAATCCTGATCGTATCTTTCCCGGGCAGCGGCTCAAACTTCCCGCTGCGAACGATGCAGATTTCTCCAACTGCGAGGTCGGACAAGTCGCTCAGGAACCGCCATGTGCAGAAGAAATTGTGGACGTTGTCCATGTCACAGGTTCTGATGAACTGATCCTGTTGACGGAGGAGGAGCTCTCCGAGTGGCTTGAGGAAGAAGAATTCGTTTGCGGCCCGATGAATGAGTTTTATGCAAAGCTGGGCGAGCTCAATGACGGTGACAAGGATTCTGAACTGAGCCCGACTGAAGGTGAAGGCCAGTTGCTGTCGGAAGTGCAGGAAGAGAAAGGGCGTCTAATTGAAGAACTGGAAGCTCGCTCCGTCCTTACAAGCGACATGCAGAGCATGCCGCCGATCACTGAGATCAAAAGATTGGCCGGTAATAAACATGTCACGTTTGTCCGCTCTGACAAAATGAAGTTTCACACACGACGGTATTCCATAGCTGCAAGAGACCGGGCGCGGAGTGATGGATGGTTAACCGAGAATGGTGTTGATCCCGCAAAGCTTCGAGACGCTATTCAAAGTGAGCTAAACATCAAGTTCAACGCACAATTGTGGGAGCCTGATCAGAATAATGCCCTCATGACGACATTGAACAAATTCTACGATGAAGCGTCCTGGTCGATTTGGGGGGATGCTGAAGCAAGACAAGAGGCAATTGACGAAACTGGCTTTGATGCTTCGGCAGAGGCTCAGTTTATGCGCTTTGCTGCGGGTGTAAGTGCCTCTGGAGAGTTTGATCCGAGAAAAGGCAAAGTTCACCTTCAGGCCAAGGCTGAAGGGCAATATTCTCTGGCGCAGGGCAAGGTTGGGGTTGAGCAGTCTTATCCTGTTAATAACCGGTCTGAGGTCAGAGTTTACTACCGAGTTGGTGGATGGGATGGCGAGCGAAGAGAGGTTTCTCTTGGCCACTTCCAAGCCAGGCTTCGGGCCTCGTTGTCTGGATTTGCCGGGGCTTCTGCACTTCTCGCAGCAAATGTAACGATAGATTCGAGCAATGGTATACCGAATCTAAAAGGTGTTGCAGCTCGACAACGCGGGCAAGGTGCAGCAGTTGATGGCGGTGTATTTGCAGGTGTGCGTGCGGGATGTGAACTGTCAGGGGCATTGCTTTGGACTGATGTACTGTCGACGCAGGCCGATCGGAAAACACTCTGTGAAATAGGAAAGAAGGTTGAGGCGGCAGTTGGATATGGCGGAGAACTTCGCGTCCGATTGGAATTCAGTGAAAGCACAGGCAAGTTTTATTTTAATTTTCACGCTGGTTTAGTATTGGGCGTTGGTGCGTCTGGAAGCTTTTTACTTGAAGTGGACCCAGAAAATGTAATTACGATGATCCATTACGTCTACAAAGCTATGGGAGATGTGGATTTTCGATATCTGGAACTGTTTTCTAGTAAAACTAAGGCTTTCGACTGGTACACCAAACTCGCCATATATGCTCTAGGGACGGGTGCCAATTTAACTGTCTCTGCGGCCACGATGGTCGAGCAGGGTATTTCAACGATAGATGAATTTATGGATGATCTTGCTCTTGCCCTGCAATCCAATCTGGAAAGGGAAAGGCTTGGTTTAAAGGTTGCTCAAAATATTATTGCGGATGATGAGCGAGAAGAGGAAAGCGTCTTGCGCCACTCGCCACCAGAGGTTAAAGCAAGGCTGCTAAACCTGTTAATCGATGATTTCTGGCTCACACCTAAACTGGTAGATGGAACCTTTATAAAAGTAAGAGCAGTTGGACTGATTCTGCAATCCATGCAGAGCTGGAGAGATTTTGAGGAGACTATGGTTCGCATCAACCCGGAGAATGAGTCGAGACAGGACGATTATGAGGTAAACGTACGGACCGTATTCGGTTTCATCGGGAAAAACGCTAATCACTATAACCTTTATAAGCGAATTCTGGAGGACACGACGGCCAACCTGGTTGGTCCTGTTCGTTTAGATCCGTTTTCAGCTTGCCGAGCTTCGGGAATCGTCTGATGTTATTGAAGTTACTCTTGAGGTCAACGAGCGCGGGTAATGCGATTTTATTTTTTGTTCTCCTTGCCGGCTGTTCATCACCGAAGACACCCTCAGAAACTGAAATTGAAACGGTACTCCAGAATGCCAAAAACAATCTGGTTTTCGTCAAGGGCGGTGAGTTTTCGCTGGGAGATGTCGGAAACGAATCGGGAGTGCTTTTTAACCCAATTTCCGATGACAACAAGCCACCAAAGCTTGTGGAGCTCACGAGCTTTTCAATTCTCAAGACAGAGGTTACCTGGGGTGAGTTCGTCACCTTTCTGAGGGATGTGGGGCGAGCAGGTGACTATACAGTCGAAAAGGGCTTCAAGCGGGCTGTGAGGTTGCCAATAATCTCGAATGATGATCCCGCGTCGCCGAATTACAAAGATAAACCAGCGCGAAGCCCAAATTTTAAAGAGGCCGACAGCTACTGTCTTTGGCTCGCTGAAAAGACTGGTCTTGCCTACTCACTACCTACCGAGGCCCAGTGGGAATACGCAGCACGGAACCGGGGCCAACCAATTGCCTTTGCGACTGACACCGGAGAAGTGGAGCTAGACAAGTATCTTCAGCGACCATCGCAGTATATTGATCCGATGCAGCCCGTTTCTGGCAACGCGCTGATTCATTCATCAAGTGACGTTGAGCGTCGTCCTGTTGGATCTTACCCTCCAAACCCTCTTGGCTTGCATGACATGACTGGAAGTGTGGCCGAGTGGACGAGAGACTGGTTCTATCCTGGCTATGCTCATCTTCCGGTTAAGAATCCCGTAGCAAAGCATCCGAGTAGCGAACACGCGAATAAAAGGGTTGTGAGAGATTTGGCGGGATTCGGTGATCACGTTGGCGGCAATGCGACGGTTTACGGGAGAATGGGAGGAAGTCTGAACTCGTACTATCACGGCTTCCGCTGCGTTGTTAATCACTCCAAACCCATCAATTAATCGCCCGGCACTGTGTTTTCAAGGAGGAAACCATGAACACTACAAATTTAAACTCACCGAACCAGAAAAATCGCCTGATCGCGATGATTCTGGCCATGTTTCTGGGAATTTTCGGAGTCGATCGCTTTTATCTGGGCAAATGGAAGTCCGGTATCGCCAAGGGCCTTACGCTCGGCGGACTTGGTATCTGGTGGTTCATTGACGGTGCGTTATTACTGCTTGATGCCTTTCTGCATTCGTTAGGGAAAGACTCCGGTATCGTGAAAGACGCTCGAGGACAGGATCTTCGGTTGGGGCTTTCAATGTACCGATTGAAGGACGGCCGCTTTCATCGTGACTGGTTTTCAGACTGAGGCGTGCACGTCTCACGCGCTAACCCGGAGTTCAGGCTGAGCAGTCTCAACCTCTTTTGTGACCGCAACAACCAAGCCCCCGTGTGAACCCTACGTAACCTCCCTTCTGGTGCAGCGCAACGCGGAGCAGGGTAGACTGTTCGTTTGCTTCGTGGCCCGGCATTTTTCCGGACCCGATTTCTTGAACAACAACAGGGTCAATCATGGAAGGTCATTCCACAGAAAACGAACAGAACGAACCGGCAGACAACGGCAAGCGCCCCCTATTTTCGTCCGATCTTTCAACGCCCATCCACGGTTTGTTCATTCTTGGGGTGCTTTACACCCTGTACCTGGCCCATCAGATCGTACTGCCGATTATTCTGGCAGTACTGACCAGCCTGCTGTTGGCACCACTGGTAAAAAAAGCTTACGTCAAATGGCATGTGCCGCGCATGGTCAGCTCCCTGCTTCTGGTGTTGCTGGTGCTCGCGGGCATCGTCGGGGTGGGCTTTGCGGTGGCGATGCCGGCTCTGGACTGGGCCGGGAAGGCGCCCCAGGGAATCTCACGACTGCTGGTGGGTGAGAGTAGTTTCAAGCAGCAGATTGAACGGGTCAGTCAATCCGCCAAGGAAGTGGAGAAATCGGTGGAAGACCTCTCGGAGGAGGAAGAAACCGAAAAGCCCACCACCGTGGTACTGCAAACCGAGTCTTGGCGCAGTCAGTTGATGAGCAAGGCGCGAAACGGTGTGGCCGGCCTGGCGCTTGCCCTTGCGTTGACATACTTCCTGCTTGTCGGGGGCGACAGGCTGATACGGAATCTCGTCAAACAGCTCCCCCGTGCTCAGCGTAAAACGGCGTTACGCATTACCCATGATTCCCAGAGTCAGATTGCCCAGTACCTTGGCGTGCTCGGGTTAAGCAACCTGTCGGTCGGGGTCACCACCGGGCTTATGTGCTGGGCCGTGGGGCTCCCGGACCCTGCTGTCTGGGGTATTGTTGCCGCGCTGGCCCGTTTTATTCCCTATCTCGGTGTCATCCTGACGATTGCTCTCCTTGCAGTTGTTTCAGCCATCAGTCTTGAAACTGTGTGGATGATGGCGATTGCGCCCCTGGGTTATCTTGCGCTCACTACGCTGGTTGGCTTTTTCATTGAGCCCTGGATTCACGGTTTCCGTATGGCGATCAATCCGGTGGTTATCTTCATATCCATCTTTTTCTGGGGGTGGTTGTGGGGACCGGTGGGTGTGCTGCTCGCGGTTCCGCTGATGACGGTGATCCAGGTGGTGCTCAAGCAGATTCCCCGTTTACGACCGGTTTACCGGGTAATCGCGCGATAGCGTATTGTGGATACCCACAACCAGTCCTGACATGGGCGGTAATCTTACCTATGCTGACGTAATACTTACCCAGCAAACAGGGAGGATCATCGCCCATGATCCCGAACACAATGAAAGCCATGGTTCTGACCGGTTACGGCGACATTGACCAGTTGGTCTATCAAGACATAATCACCCCCCAACCGGGACCTGGCGAGGTATTAGTCCAGGTTACCGCGACCGCCAAGAACAACACTGACCGGAAGGCCCGCGAAGGTCTGTATCCCACCAAAAAAGGGGAGATGCAGTCGTTCCAGATGGGCGGCGAACCCACCCTTACGTTTCCCCGCATCCAGGGGGCAGACATCGCCGGCCGGGTGGTGGCCGTTGGTGAAGGCGTCAGTGACAGCCGTGTCGGCGAACGGGGGCTGCTGGATTTCAACATCTACGCCAATGACCGACGTGATATCAACCTGACGCCGGACTACTTCGGCCATGGTGCGGACGGCGGTTATGCTGAATACGTTGTCCTGCCCTCTGATCAGTTCCACCACATACCCAACCCGGAGTTGTCAGACGCGGAAGTCGCGTCCATGGGGATGTGCTCCTACCAGACCGCCATGCACATGCTGACCTCGGCGGGTATCAGTGCGGGGGAGCGTGTACTGGTCACCGGCGCCAGCGGCGGTGTGGGCACTGCGCTGATCCAGCTCTGCCGTATTATGGGGGCCATTCCCTACGCCCTGAGCCAGCAGGACAAGGCCGGGCCGCTGCTGGAGCTGGGTGCGGAAGCGGTGTTGGACCGTTCGGACATGAACACGTTTGTGGATCGGGTCAAAGCGGAAACCGGCGGAAAACCGCTGGACGCGGTCATGGACCTGGTGGGAGGTGATATGACCGACCACTTCATCGACGCCATGATTTTTGACATGAACAGCCGCAGTACCTACCCGCGTCTGAGCATTGCCGGGGCCAGCGGGGGCAATATCAGCGAAATTCTGTGGACCCGTATCTACCTCTATCAGGTCCAGATATTTGGGGTTTCCCACGGCACCCGGGAAGAGGCGGAGCAACTGATGGCGTGGATACGGGGAGGGCAGTTGAAGCCGGTATTGCACGGTGCGTTTCGTCTGTCTGAGCTGCACCGTGCTGAACGCTATTTCATGAACCGGGGCAGCCATTATCTTGGCAAGATCGTGGTGGTCCCGGACAGTCAGTGGGATGAACACGGCCAGCCGTATGCTCTGGAGAACACCTGATGAAGCCTGAACTGACCATCCAGTTGATGGATACCCACGCCGGTGGCGACGTCAGTCGCATCGTAACTGGTGGCATCGATGCCTTGCCCGGTGCCACTGTTCGCGAACAGATGGAATACCTGAGAGACGACGCGGACGGCCTGCGCCGCCTTCTGCTTGAGGAGCCCTACGGTATCCCCGAGATGTCGGTGGATCTGCTGGTGCCGCCCACCGACCCCAGGGCCGCCGCAGGCTATATCATTATGGAAGTGATGGGGTACCCCATCTATTCCGGCTCCAACACCATCTGCACGGCAACGGCAGTTCTTGAGGCCGGTATTGTTCCCAAGGAAGAAGGCCGGCAGCGCTTCATGCTTGAGTCGCCGGCAGGTCTGGTGCAGATAGAAGCGGCGGTCCACGACGGCGTGGTGGAAGCGGTCACCTGCGAGGGTCTGCCCAGCTATATTCACACCCACAATGCCTCCATCGAAGTGCCTTCGCTCGGCCATGTCGACTACAGCGTGGCCTACAGCGGGGGCTTTTACGCTCTGGTTGGTGCGGCCAGCCTTGGTTTCGACCTGACCCTTGATGAAGAACGCAAACTGGCCGAAGCCGCCCATGCCATTGTTGAGGCCATCCAGGCGGAACGGGGATTCTCCCACTATACTTTGGGTGATGTCGGGCCATTGCCGTTTCTCCACTTCATGGGGCCGGTAGAGCATGTAGCGGAAGGCTATTTTCGGTCCCGTTCAGCTACCTATGTGCATCCTGGCGTCATCTGCCGCAGCACGACCGGCACCGGCACGTCGGCACGGCTTGCCCTGATGAGCTACGAGGGCCGGATCAAACCCGGTGACAAACTGGAAACGGTTTCACTTCGGGAAACCGGCTTTATTGGGGAGCTCACCTCAGTGGCAAAGGAAGGTGAGTACGAGGTGGTGAACAACAGCATCACCGGAAAAGGGTACGTGATTGCACGCTCCGACATTGTCATCAATTGCGATGACCCGATGGTCGAATGCGGGTCACTCCACCACATCCTGACCTCCGGACACGACTGATAGGCGGTCGCCAGGGCCTGCGAATCGCGGGCCCTAATAAGCACCTTATCCAACCTGCGTTTTTCTTCTAAAGTTTACCTTTACGTAAACAGGAGCCTGTGCTAAATCTAGAAGCCAGCATTCAACGATAAAAACAACAGGAGTGGATAATGAGCCTCCCGGATTACGCAACCGTGTACAACAACTTCGACGCTGCCGCCCTGGAGGCGGAGATTCTGGATGGAAGCCTCGAGTCCGGGATTAACGTGTGCCATGAAATCTGCGACAAGTGGGCAGTCGATCCCCAGCGAGTTGCCTTGTATTACGAAAAGGACGATGGCGGCGACGGCGTGCTTACCTTTGCGGAACTGAGGGAACGGTCTGCCCGGTTTGCCAATTATCTCACGTCACTGGGCATCGGTAAGGGGGACCGGGTAGCCGGCCTTTTGCCCCGAAGTCCTGAATTGCTGGTGGTGATCGCCGGTGCCCTGCGTGCCGGGGCCGTGTATCAGCCGTTGTTTACCGCGTTCGGGTCGGGTGCGATCGAATACCGCCTGGAGCGGGCAAAGACCCGACTGGTGGTGACGGACCCTGCGAACTACCCCAAGATGAAGGAGGTCAGCCAGTGTCCGCCGGTGCTCTGCGTCGACGCCGCTGTGGCTGGCCCTGACATACCGGATTTTGACAGTACCCTTGCCGATCAGGCTCCGGAGTTCGAGCCTGTAATGATCAAGGGTACGGATCCGTTTCTGCAGATGTTTACCTCCGGCACCGTTGGCAAGGCCAAGGGCGTTGCCGTGCCAGCCCGCGCCCTGATGGCGTTCTACATCTACATGAAATACGCCATCGACCTGCGGGATGAAGACCGCTTCTGGAACGTGGCTGATCCCGGCTGGGCCTATGGTTTGTACTATGCCGTGGTCGGTCCGCTGCTGATGGGGCACGCCACCCATTTCAATCCCGGTGCGTTCACGCCGGAATCCACCTACGACATGATCCGCAAGTACAAGATCACTAACCTTGCCGCAGCTCCCACCGCCTATCGTTTGCTCAAGGCCAATGATCATGTCCTGCCGGAAGGTGAGAACCTGGGCCTGCGGGTAGCCAGTAGTGCAGGTGAACCGCTCAACCCGGAGGTGGTGAACTGGATCAGGAACCGCCATTTCTGCCCGGTGAAGGACCATTACGGCCAGACCGAAACCGGCATGACCTGCTGTAATTTCCACGGCCTGGAGCACCCGGTGCGCCAGGGGGCCATGGGATACTCGTCGCCCGGTCACAAGGTGGTGGCGCTGAACGAGAAGAACGAGGAAGTGGGCGCGGGGGAAATCGGCCAGTTGGCGGTCGATGTCAAAGCCTCCCCACTGTTCCATTTCGATGGCTACACTTGGGGCGAGAAAGATCCCTTTGTGAAGGGCTACTACCTGACCGGCGATATGGTGATCTGTCACGGGGATGGCAGCTTCTCCTTCAGCGGGCGTGACGACGACATTATTACCACTGCGGGTTACCGCGTCGGTCCAGCCGACGTGGAAAGCACCCTGCTGGAGCACGCAGCGGTCGCTGAATCTGGGGTGGTGGCCAAGCCTGATGAAAAGCGCGGTGCCATTATCAAGGCGTATGTGGTCATCAAAGGCGGGCAGGAACCCGTTGATGACCAGGCGCTGAAGGATGAGCTCCAGGACCTGGTGCGACGCCGCCTGTCGACCCACGCCTATCCCCGTGAAATCGAATTCGTGGACGAATTGCCCAAAACCCCCAGCGGCAAGATTCAGCGGTTCGTCCTGCGCAACCGGGCAAAGGACGAAGCTGACGCATGAAAATAACGTTTGAAGAACTGAAGTCTTTTCTGGAAGAGCAGTTCCCCCAGGGTGCCACCTACGGCACCCTCGAGAAACTCGGGGATGGTTGGGCGGAAATGAAACTGGAGGTGGACGAAGGCCACCTGCGTCCCGGCGGTACCGTTGCCGGGCCCGCCATGATGGGGCTTGCGGATGTTGCTCTGTACGCCGCGCTGCTCAGCAGAATCGGACTGGTACCACTGGCGGTCACCACCAACCTCAATATTAACTTCCTGCGTAAGCCTGCGGCTCACAGTCCTATCTGGGCCCGGGCCAACATGCTGAAAGTAGGGCGCACCATTGGCGTCGGTGAAGTGTTCATCTATTCCCAGGGTGTTGAGGATCCGGTGGCCCACTCCACCATGACCTACGCCATACCTCCTGAGCGCTAAAGAGACCCGGACCGGGTGGCCGGCCTGTGTCTAAAAAAAGCACAGAATATGGTTGACGTTTACGTATACGTTAACCTAATCTGGAAGAAATGAAATAGTTTCGATGTACAACAATAACAAAGGTGGGATGGCACGATGAGTGACCAGTTCGTTCTCGAAACCCGCGGCCTTGTCAAAGAGTTCAAAGGCTTCGTTGCGGTAGACGACGTGAATCTCAAGGTTCAGCGCGGCCACATACATGCGTTGATCGGGCCGAACGGGGCAGGTAAGACCACCGTGTTCAATCTGCTGACCAAGTTCCTCCCGCCAACCCGTGGCAAGATCCTGTTCAATGGTAAAGACATTACCCCCATGAAATCGGCGGCCATCGCCCGGAAGGGCGTAGTTCGGTCGTTCCAGATTTCCGCAGTGTTTCCGCACATGACGGCCATGGAAAACATTCGGGTGGCCCTGCAGAGCTTTGAAGGCAACAGCTTCCAGTTCTGGAAGTCCGGCGCCAGCCTCAACAAGCTCAACGAGCGGTGCATGGAGTTGCTGGACGCCGTGGGTCTGACCGAATTCGCCAACACCACCACCGTGGAACTGGCCTACGGTCGCAAGCGTGCTCTTGAGCTGGCTACAACCCTCGCCATGGAACCGCAGCTGCTATTGCTCGACGAGCCCACCCAGGGCATGGGGCGCGAAGATGTAGAGCGCGTGGTGGAGCTGGTGCGCAAGGCAGCCGTGGGGCGCACGGTACTGATGGTTGAGCACAACCTTGGCGTGGTCAGCAAACTCTGTGATCGCATTACCGTGCTGGCCCAGGGGGCGGTCCTGACGGAAGGCGAATATCAGCAGGTGTCTGAAGATCCCCGCGTGCGGGAAGTCTATATGGGCAGCGCGAGTAAAGCTCAGGAGGCTGCCGGATGAGTCAGGGGATAAACAAGGAATACGAGCAACTTCGCATTTCAGGGCTGCACGCGTTTTACGGCGAGTCCCACATACTCCATGGCATCGATTTGGTCGTTAACCGGGGCGAGCTGGTCACCCTGCTCGGGCGTAACGGCGCGGGGCGCAGTACCACCCTCAAGGCCATCATGAACATGGTGGGTCGGCGCACCGGTTCCATCATGATCAATGGCAACGAAACCATGTCATGCCAGCCACACCATATTGCCAGGTTGGGTGTTGGGTATTGCCCCGAACACCGGGGCATTTTTTCCGCACTCAACGTTCATGAAAACCTCACCCTGCCGCCGGTGGTTCGCAGTGGCGGCATGGGGCTGGAAGAAATCTACAGCATGTTCCCGAACCTGTACGAACGTCGGTTCAGCCAGGGCACCAAGCTCTCCGGTGGGGAGCAGCAGATGCTAGCCATGGCCCGAATCCTCAGGACCGGTGCCAACATGCTGTTGCTTGATGAGATCACAGAGGGGCTGGCCCCGGTGATCGTCGAAAAGCTGGGTGAAGTACTGATCAAGCTCAAAAACAAGGGACTGACCATTGTCCTGGTGGAGCAGAATTTCCATTTCGCCGCACCACTGGCGGACCGTCATTACGTGATGGAGCACGGCCAGATTGTGGAGGAAATCAGCGCGGGAGAGCTTGAGGCCAAGCAATCGTTGCTGAACAACTACCTGGGCGTATAGCGCCCGAAACCTGAAAGCAGTAACCCAACAACAGTAGCGGAGACACAACAATGACAATTATCAAAAAGCTCCTTACAACCGCGATTGCATCCGCCATGATGGTGGGCAGCGCGCAGGCCGATATCTCGGACAATACCGTGAAGATCGGTTATCTGGCGGACATGTCGGGCACCTACCGTGATCTCGCCGGCCCCAACGGCCTCAAAGCACTCGAAATGGCCATTGCTGACTTCGGCGGTACCGTTAACGGTGCCAAGATCGAAGTGGTCAGCGCCGATGACCGCAACAACCCGGACTCGTCATCCAGCACCGTTCGTCGCTGGCTTGAGAACGAAGATGTCGACATGGTTGCTGGCCTCGTGGCGTCGTCGGTGACCATCGCGGTCACCAAGCTTCTGCAGGAAAACGACAGTCTGGGCATTGTCTCCGGCTCCGCGGCTTCCAGCATTACCAACGAGCACTGCACCCCGAACCACATCCACTATGTGTATGACACCTACCCGCTGGCAAACGGCACCGCCAAGGCCGTGGTACAGGAAGGTGGCAAGGAGTGGTTCATCCTGACGGCGGATTACGCCTTCGGCCATGCCCTGGAAGGGGATGTAACCAAGGTGGTTGAAGAGAATGGTGGCAAGGTGATCAAGACCGCGCGTCATCCGTTCCCGACGTCTGATTTCTCTTCCTATATCCTGCAGGCCCAGTCCTCCGGTGCGGATGTGGTCGCCCTGGCCAACGCAGGCGCAGACACCACCAACGCCATTACAACCGCCGGTGAGTTTGGGCTGACCCAGTCAGGCCAGACGCTGGCGGCATTGCTGCTGTTTCTTACCGACGTACACGCGCTGGGCGTGGACACGGCGCAGGGGATCCAATTGACCACCGGCTGGTACTGGGACATGAACGACGAGACCCGGGCCTGGTCCGACCGCTTCCTGGAAGCCACCGGCGTACGTCCGACCATGGTTCATGCGGGCATCTACTCCAGTGCCATCCAGTACCTGAATGCCGTCAAGGCGACAGGGTCGGATGACGCCCAGACCGTCCGTAAGCAGATGATGGACACGCCGATCAACGACATGTTCGCCACCAATGGCCGAATCCGTGAAGACGGCCGCATGGTGCATGACATGTTCCTGGCGGAAGTGAAAACTCCGGAGGAGTCAGAAAACGAGTGGGATCTCTACAAGATCCTGCGCACCATCCCGGCCGACGAGGCATACCGCCCATTGTCCGAGAGCAAGTGCGCCCTCGTTTCCAAGAACTGATCCGACTCATCCTCTGAGCGTTTGATCCATTGATACGGAACCGTCCCCGCGCCTCCGGCGGGGCGGTTGCCGGAACCTGCAGACAGACCAGCCGAAGTTGCGGTTGGCACTGCTTTTGGAGTTTGCAACATGTCCATGATTCTGGGAGTTCCCGTAGCGGTGCTGTTCGGTCAGCTTCTGCTGGGGATAATCAACGGCGCCTTCTACGCCCTGTTGAGCCTTGGGCTGGCGGTGATATTCGGTCTGCTCAAGATCATTAACTTCGCGCATGGTGCCATGTACATGATGGGCGCCATGGCGACCGTCATCATGTTTGATGCCCTGGGTATCAATTACTGGGTTGCCCTGTTTGTGGCACCGGTGATCGTGGGCTGCTTCGGCATGGCGATCGAGTACTTCCTGCTGCGCCGGATTGCCGGACAGGATCACATTTACAGCCTGTTGCTGACCTTCGGGGTCGCCCTGATGATCCAGGGCATCCTGACGAATATCTATGGGGTGTCCGGTATGCGGTACTCCATGCCAGAGCTGTTCCAGGGCGGCTTCAAACTCGATTTTATGTACCTGCCTTACTATCGTGCCTGGGTGATCTTAATGGCGCTGTTGGTGTGTTTCGGTACCTGGTTCATGATCGAAAAAACCAAACTGGGCGCGTACCTGAGGGCCGGTACTGAAGACGCCCAGCTGATGCAGGGCTTCGGCATCAATGTGCCACTGCTGGTCAGCCTGACCTACGGCTTCGGGGTAATGCTGGCGGCTTTCGCCGGGGTACTGGCCGCGCCCATCTATTCCGTCAATCCGGTGATGGGGTCCAATATCCTTATCGTGGTGTTTGCGGTGGTGGTCATCGGTGGCATGGGCTCCATCGCCGGCGCCATCATTACCGGTCTGTTGATGGGGGTGATCGAAGGTCTGACCAAAGTGTTTTACCCGGAGTTCTCCTCAGCCGTCATTTTCCTGGTGATGGTCATCGTACTGTTGATTCGCCCGTCGGGCCTGTTTGGTAAGGAGGCGTAACCATGGGCAACCCTGTTGATCAGACCGATATCCAGAAAAGCATGCTTGAGGACATGAAAGCAGACCGGCGGCGCAAAAATATCCTGAACCTGGTTCTGCTGGCCCTACTGTTGGTGGCGCCGGCCGTGGTCTACCCGGTCTTCCTGATGAAGATCCTCTGTTTCGCGCTGTTCGCCGTAGCATTCAACCTGCTGCTCGGCTTCACCGGCCTGCTGTCCTTTGGGCACGCCGCCTTCCTGGCGGCTGGCGGCTACACCACAGGTTACCTGCTATCCACGTATTCCGGCTTTACCACCGAAATGGGCATCATTGCCGGCACGCTCGCTGCCACGGTACTGGGGGCCCTGTTTGCGGTGGTGGCCATACGTCGTCAGGGCATCTATTTCGCCATGATCACCCTGGCCCTGGCGCAATTGGTCTACTTCGGGTTCGTGCAGGCGCCGTTTACCGGCGGTGAGGATGGTATGCATGGCATTCCCCGGGGCTACCTGTTCGGGTTTATCGATCTTGAGAACAACCTGGCCATGTATTACTTCGTGCTTGCGGTGTTCCTCGGGGGCTACCTGTTGGTCCAGCGTGTGGTGGGTTCCCCCTTCGGTCAGGTGCTCAAGGCCATCAAGCAGAACGAACCCCGGGCGGTGTCACTGGGTTACAACGTCAACCAGTACAAGGTGCTGGCGTTCGTGATGTCCGCCGGCCTGGCCGGTCTCGCCGGTTCCGTCAAAACCGTGGTATTCCAGCTGGCGTCTCTCAACGATGCCCACTGGCACATGTCCGGCGAGGTCATCCTGATGACCTTGCTGGGTGGCACCGGCACGCTGCTGGGGCCGGTATTCGGTGCCACCTTCGTGGTGAACCTCGAATACCAGCTGTCGCAGGGGCCTCTGGGGGACTGGGTGGACCCGATACTGGGCGGCATCTTCGTACTCACCGTGATCGCGTTCCAGTCCGGGATCGTGGGCGAGATCCAGAAGTTTGTGAAGAAGAATCTGGGCTAGATCTGCCGGCGGTGCTCGCTCCGACGCATCAGATACCAGGCAATGAACGCGATCAGCGACACCGCCAGTATGATCAGCGCCGCGAGGGCGTTGATCTTGGGTGAGACCCCCATCCGCACCGACGAGAACACCACCATTGGCAGAGTGGTGGCGCCCGGGCCGGACACAAAGCTGGCAATCACCAGGTCATCCAGCGACAGGGTGAAGGCCAGCAGCCAGCCGGATATCAGGGCCGGCGCGATTACCGGCAGGGTGATGACGAAGAAGGTCTTCAGGGGCGTACAGCCCAGATCCATGGCCGCTTCCTCAATGGAGCGGTCCACTTCCCGCAGCCGTGCACTCACCACCACCGCCACATAGGCACTGCAGAAGGTGGTATGGGCGATCCAGATCGTGGCCATGCCCCGGTCCGCCGGCCAGCCTATGGTTTGCGCCATCTGAACAAACAACAGCAGCAACGACAATCCGGTGATGACTTCCGGCATGACCAGTGGTGCCGTGATCATGCTGGATAGCAGCGTGCGTCCGCGAATGCGCTTGAAGCGGGTCATCACGAACGCACACAGGGTGCCCAGGCACACGGCCATACTGGCGGAGTAGAAGGCAATCCTCAGGCTCATCCACACCGCTGAGAGAATCTGCTGGTCGCGGAACAGCTCGCCGTACCAGTGGGTGGAAAATCCGGCCCATACGGAAACCAGTCGTGACGCGTTGAACGAGTAAACGATCAGCACCAGCATGGGCAGGTACAGGAAGAGCAGCCCCAGAACCAGCATCACTTTGGAAAAACTGACGGTGCGGGATTTAACCATGTTTTTCCATCTCCCGGGCCTGGAAGCGGTGGAACAGAATGATGGGCACCAGCAGCAGTGCCAGCATCACGATGGCAAGGGAAGACGCCACCGGCCAGTCGCGGTTGTTGAAGAACTCCTCCCACAGCACCTTGCCGATCATCAGCGTATCGGGGCCGCCCAGCAGCTCCGGAATCACGAACTCGCCCACGGCCGGAATGAACACCAGCATGGAACCGGCAATGATACCGGCCTTCGACAGCGGCAATGTAATCGACCAGAAGGTGGTCAGGCTGCGACAGCCCAGGTCAGAGGCCGCCTCAAGTAGCCGCACATCCAGCTTCACCAGGTTGGTGTAAATGGGCAGCACCATGAAAGGCAGGTAGGCGTAGGCAATGCCGAGCACCACCGCAAAGTTGGTGTTCAGCATCTTCAGGGGTTCATTGATTACCCCAAGCCACAACAGCAGATTGTTCAACAGCCCCTGGTTGCCCAGGATGCCCATCCACGCGTACACGCGGATCAGGAAAGACGTCCACGAAGGCAGCATTACCATCAGCAGCAGCACCATCTGCATCCTGGCGGAAGCCCGCGCCATGGCATACGCCATCGGATAGCCGATCAGCAGGCACACCAGGGTGGACACCAGCGCGATTTTCACCGAGCCCCAGTAAGCCGCGATGTACAGGCTGTCCGACAACAGGAACAGGTAGTTACTGAAATTCACCACCACCGACACGGTGTTGTCGACGAATGAAAACACCGGCTCGTAGGGCGGAATGGCCATGACCGCTGAGGAAAAGCTGATCTTCAGTACCAGCGCGAACGGCAGGAGAAAGAACAGCAGCAGCCAAAGGAAAGGCAGCCCGAACACCACCCGGCGGTGGAACAGCACGGCACGCACTCGTTCCACGAGTGGGGCAGACATCAGTTTTCTGGCCACGGCGTCAGTTCCACAGCAGGATGGGGCTGGAGGCTTCCCAGGACACGAAGACCGTATCGCCCCAGGTCGGTCGTTCGCCACGGCGCTCGACGTTGGCCATGGTGGCCTGCACCCGTTTGCCGCTGGCCAGTCTCACGTAATAGGAGGTGATGTCCCCCAGGTACGCGATATTGTCCACCGTGCCACAGCTCCAGTTGGTGTCGCCCTCCGGCCTGTCGGTGGTGAGGTAGATTTTTTCCGGGCGCAGGGCCACCAGCGTGGCGGTGGTCTCCGCCGGCGTGGTGACGCCCCTGTCAATGAACACCGGTGCGTCCAGGGCCTCACTGGTCAGTGTGATGCTGTCGGCTTCGTCTTCACGGATGGTGGCTTCGAAGATATTAACGGAGCCGATGAACTCCGCGGTCATGCGGCTGTTCGGACTTTCGTAGATATCAATGGGCGACCCCACCTGGGCAATCCGGCCCTGGGCCATGATGGCGATGCGGCTGGCCATGGTCATGGCTTCTTCCTGGTCATGGGTGACCATCAGGCAGGTGGCGCCCACCTGTTCCAGGATTTCCACCAGTTCCAGTTGCATTTCGGTACGCAGCTTCTTGTCCAGTGCGCCCATCGGCTCATCGAGTAACAGCAGCTTCGGGCGCTTCGCCAATGAGCGAGCCAGGGCCACGCGCTGCTGCTGACCACCGGACAATTGCTGAGGCTTGCGCTTGCCATAGGCGTCCATCTTGACCAGCTTCAGCATGGCCTCAACGCGCTCGCGTATCTCGCTTTTGGGCAACTTGTCCTGCTTCAGACCCATGGCAATGTTCTGCTCCACCGTCATGTGAGGGAACAGCGCATAGGACTGGAACATCATGTTGGTGGGCCGCAGGTACGGGGGCAGGGCAGTAATGTCCTGACCATCCAGCACAATGCGACCGGCGTTCGGCGCTTCAAAGCCCGCCAGCATGCGCAGGAGTGTGGATTTGCCGGAACCTGAACCACCCAGAAGGGCGAAAATTTCGCCCTTGTGGATGTCGAGGCTCACATTATCCACCGCCAGCGTGCTGTCGAAGCTCTTGGAAATGCCCTGAATGCTGAGTAACACCTCCGCTTTCGCGGAGGTGTTGTTGCTGCTTTCCACCCCTTAACGACCAGACTTCACGTTGGTCCAGGTGCGGGTCATCAGGCGCTGTGCGTCCTGAGGCCGACCTTCCATGATGTACAGCTTCTTCATCACCTCGTCGGTGGGGTAGATGCTGGTATCGCTGAGAATTTCAGCATCAACAAACTCGTTGGCCGGTTTGTTGGGGTTGGCGTACCACACATAGTTGGTCACGTCCGCGATGATTTCCGGGCGCATCAGGAAGTTCATCAGCTTGTGGGCATTCTCCACATTGGGCGCGCCAGCCGGAATGGTCATCATGTCAAACCACAGCACCGCGCCCTCTTTCGGGATGGTGTAGCGGATCACGTTGCCGTTTTCAGCTTCTTCAGCGCGGGCAGCGGCCTGCAGGATGTCTCCGGAGTAACCGGCGGCCACGCACAGGTCACCGTTGGCGAGGTCACCAATGTACCGGGATGAGTGGAAGTAGGTCACGTTGGGGCGAATCGCCTTGATCACTTCACCGCCCTTCTTGATGTCGTCGGCGTTGTTGCTGTTCGGGTCCAGGCCGATGTAAGCCATGGCCGCACGCACCATTTCCTCACCGGAATCCAGCATGGCAATGCCGCAGCCGCCGGCAGCAAGCTTGCCGGTTACTTCAGGATCGAAGACCAGCGCCCAGGAATCGGTTGGAGCGTCGTCACCGAGTATCTGCTGAATGCGTCCTTCGTTGTAACCATAGCCATTGGTCCCCCACAGGTACGGCAGGGAGAACTGGCTGCCCGGGTCCACCTTTTCCAGGTCGTCCATCAGGTCAGGGTTCAGGTTGACCATGTTCGGCAGCTTGGTCTGATCCAGCGGAACGAAGGCGTTCGCAGAAATCTGCTTCGCCACGTAATGATTGGAAGGCACCACCAGATCGTAACCGGAACGACCGGAAAGCAGGGCCGCTTCGAGGATCTCGTTGCTGTCATATACGTCGTAGATTACCTTGATGCCGGTTTCCGCAGTGAACTTCTCCAGCGTGTCCTCGGCAATGTAATCGGACCAGTTATAGACACGCACTTCTTCCGCGGCGAAGGCGGTAGATGCACCCAATGACACAGCAATAGCGGCGGCCAGTGCCGCAGGCTTATACAACTTCAACATCGGTGGTGTCCCTCACTTAAAAGGGATGGATACAAACGTGCAGGACGCACGCGTTCTTGTGCAGGTCTTCGCGCGATATTTATCACGAGATGGCAGGGTGCGCTAGAAATATTTTAACGCGGCCCATCCGGGGTTATGCCTATGTTGACGGCAGGTTCCCGCCCAGCATGTTTTCCACCACGGCGGCGTTGTAGAACGTCTCCACCGTCTGGATCTTGTCATTGCGCACGCGGAACCAGACGGCCAGCCGCACATCACCGATCGGCTCGAAGTGGGTCCGGTAGTCCAGGATGGCAAACACGTGCTCGCCATCGGCACTGAGCTGGCGCACGATCAGATCCTTCTGGATGGCGGCCATGCCGAACTGGTACGCCAGCATGTCATCCCGACTGAGGAAACGCATATTCGGGCCGACGTACTCAAAACCTTCCGCAACCAGCAGTTCCTTTGCCTCATCAAAGCGCTGATCATGAATGCCGGCGATAAATTGCGCCACGATGTCGATTGGCTGCATGCACAGACTCCATTCCATAAAGACCGGGAGAAAATATCCGCCCTGGCCATCAGACCAGAAAGGCGGGAAGGACCCTCAGTCTAGATCCATTTGCGGGTTTCCGTCATCACGGTTTTCACGCGTTGTGGAATCGCTTTGTGACGTTGTACGCCAAGATACAGGGTCTCACTGACCGGCTGAGGCAGCGAATGAACCCGTACGCGCTCCGGACTCTGGAAGGCGCCGACGGCATGGGCAGGCAGTACCGTAAAGCCCAGGCCCCGGCTCACGGGCTCCAGAATCAGGCCGATCTGGTTCGAAAACCCCCTGGCCGGGAACTGACTGCTGTGCTGGAACTCCGGGTAGTTGGCGCCCAGTAGCAGGGCGGCATGGTGGCCACCATCGGGGTGATCAATGAACCCCAGCTTCATAAGTGTCTCCCAGTCGGGCGCCGTAACCTCGGCGGGTGTCACCAGCAGCAGCTGTTCCGTTGCTATGGCCTGGCAACTTACTTCCGCCAGCGCCGAGGGGGACGTCATGAAACCCAGATCGATGCGGGCGTCGGCGATGGCGTTCTCAACGTCCGCGTTGGGGGCAAATCGATAGTCAATGATCAGACCGGGATGCAACTGCTGCAGTGTCAGCAGGTGAGGGTAGAGCTTCAGCCCGACACTGCCGGGAGACATGACCCGCACGGGCCCTTCGTAGGCCGGGTCCTCGCTGACGGACTGCTCCAGGTTCGACAGTGCCAGCAGAATGCCCCGGGCTTCCTTATAGAGGCGTTCACCCGCTTCCGTCAGGGAAAACTGCTTCCCCTGTCGCACAAGCAGCGCAACCTCCAACTGATCTTCAAGCTTGCGGATGTGCTGACTGACACCGGACTGGGTCATGTGCAAGCGCTCGGCAGTGCGGGTGAAATGGCCCACCTCAACCAGGGTGCAGAAGCTGCGTAACCAGAGTGCATTTACCATTACATTTCGTACTCAATATTATGACAGATGATAATTTTACGTAATTAATCTGGGTTTGTAATCTGGTGCCGTCGAATCATCGTCAAAGCAGGAGAACATCCAATGAACAACGTTTACCCCAGGAACTTCTCACACATTGGGATTTCCGTACCGGACCTGGATAAAGCCGTCGAGTTCTATACCCAGGTGATGGGTTGGTACCTGATTATGGCGCCCACGGATATTGAAGAGGACAACAGCGCCATAGGCGAGATGTGCACCGACGTGTTTGGCGCCGGATGGGGCAGCTTCCGCATCGCCCACCTGTCAACCGGCGATCGCATCGGCGTGGAGTTGTTCCAGTTCCGCAACCAGGAGAACCCCGACAACAACTTTGAATATTGGAAAACCGGCGTATTCCACTTCTGCGTGCAGGACCCGAATGTGGAAGAGCTCGCTGATCGCATTGTCGCAGCGGGCGGAAAGAAGCGCATGGCAAAGCCGCGTTATTACTACCCCGGTGAGAAGCCCTACCGCATGATCTACATGGAAGACCCGTTCGGGAACATCCTGGAAATCTACAGCCACAGCTATGAACTCATTTATGGCGAAGGCGCTTACTGAGGCGAGAGTGGGGCGGCGGCCAGAGGCAACCTGAGCTGCCAGTCCATGCCGCCCGCCCCGTTATGACGGGACGTCAGGCTGCCACCATACTGGCTCACCACCTTGTCCACGATGGCCAGGCCGAGACCATGGCTCTCAGGATCAGGGCGGGCCATGGCGGCCTGGCTGCCCGGGCTTTCACTCATACCCGCATCGTGAACGGATATCTGCATCATCATACCGCCGTCCGCATCCTCAACAGGCCCGTCAAGCACTAGTTCACAAGTTGAGCTGGAATGCTTCAGCGCGTTATCGGCCAGGTTGCGAAGCGCCACCACAGCCAGTGCCTGGGGTACTGCGATCAGGCCCTTCGGGTAGTGGTTCTGAACTCGAAGTCGGTCTCGCCCCGGTAAATCTTCCAGCACTGCATCCACTACATCAACTGCCTGGCAGGCGTCTGTCGAGGCACCGCCCTGACGCTCCATACGCGAGAGCAGCAGGAGTTGTTCGGTAACGGTCTGCAATTGCCCTACGCCTTTTTCGGCATTGGCCAGTGCCTGCTGCTGGCGATCGCCGGATACCCTGCGGGCCACCTGCACATGTGTCTTGATACCGGTCAGGGGCGTGCGGAATTCGTGGGCGGCGTTGTTGGCGAAGCGCTGTTCCCAGGCCACTGCGCTTTCCACGCGCCTGAACAGGCCGTTCAATGTGTCCACCACCGGAGTCAGCTCTGCCGGGGCCGTATCGACCCGGACAGGATCAAGGTTTTCCGGGGTGCGCCGCTGCAACTGGTCGTTCAGTGCCTGCAGTGGTCTGAGTCCTCCGCGCACGCCCCACCAAAGCACTGCCAGCCCACCTATAAGGGCCAAGGTGAATGGAACTACCATCACCAGAATGATGCCGTTGGCCAGGGAATCCCGCTCCGACATCCGGTCGGCGGTGGTAATGAAGGTTCCATCCTGCTCCAACGTGTAGAGGCGCCAGTTCTGGTCACCTATATTGCGACTGCTGAATCCGGGCTGGGCATCCTGCAGCAACTGCCCCTGTACGCCATTCGTCTGTAACAGCACCTCACCGCTGGCGGCCTGGATCTGACAGGCAACGCCTTCCGCTTCCGGTGAGACCAGCAGCGGGTTGCTCCCGGAGGAAAGCAGCATCTCAGGCTGTCGGGCAATGAGGCCGGCGACCATGGTGGCCGAAGCTGCCAGACGCTGATCCAGCGTGTGTGATACCTGCTTGTCGAGGTGCAGGTACATCAACCCGGCGACCGAGAGCCAGAGCACCAGGAACGCACTGCCGAGGGACCAGAGAAGGCGGCGCTGCAGGCTCATGGTGTGCTCCCTGGCTGGTCGGGTGGAGGCCCCAGCCGGTATCCAAGGCCTCGCTCGGTGATCACCACGTCGCGGTAAAGTTTCCGCCGCAGGTGGTGAATGTGAACATTCAGGGCGTTGCTCTCGACACTGGTGTCCATGCCGTAGAGACCGTCCTTAAGCTGTTCCTCCGACAGCACCGCGCCTCGGGCATTGATCAGCTTACCCAGAAGCGCCAGTTCACGGCGCGACAGTGTCACCGGCACACCATGGAGCAGCACTTTGCCCGAATCCGGGTAGACCAGAAGCTCGCCGTGGCACACCTCTGATACGGCTCGACCGGCGGCACGACGCACCAGCGCGTTCAGGCGTGCGGCCAGCTCGTCGAGCTCGAAGGGCTTGAGCACGTAATCGTCGGCGCCTGTTTCCAGTCCCAGCACCCGGTCTTCAACCGCATCCCGGGCGGTCAGCACCAGAATTGGGGTGGTCACGCCCTGCTGGCGCCAGGCCGACAGCAGGGCCATACCGTTGGCATCGGGCAACCCCAGATCCAGGATGATCACGTCGCATTCAAACTGCGCCAGGGCAGCCCGGGCGTCCCGCGCGGAGCGAACCCGGTCCACGGTGCAATGGTGCAACTCCAGGCCGGCCTCAAGGCCGGAAGCGACCAGGTCATCATCTTCTACCAGTAGTACGTGCAAGGTGTCTGATTTCCTCTGTTTGGAGTGACCGATGCCAGGCGTTAATGCTCACTTAATCCAGACGCCACAGACTGCTGCGCCAGGATCACACGATTTATCAACTGAACAAACGGGAGTAGCGCGTGCCAGCCATCCGACTCTGGATATCGATCTTATCCGCTCTCATGGTTTTAGCAACCAGCGGGCCGGCTGCCGCTCAGTCACTGTTGGGCGCAGACGATGACTTCCTGCCGCCCCAGGAAGCCTTCCAGTACAAACTTGAAGACAACGGAGACGGCACCCTGACCCTACTTTGGGAGATCGCTCCGGAGTATTACCTCTACCGCAAGCGCCTGACGATTGAGGGCGCCGACGGTGAGCTGGGAGACATCCGTTATCCGACCGGCACCGTTATTCACGACGAATTCTTCGGCGAGTCAGAAGTGTTCTACAACCGGGCTGAAATCCTGATCCATTCCGGCAACGCCAGCGCCCTCAACCTCTCCTGGCAGGGCTGTGCCGATGCCGGTCTGTGCTATCCACCGCAATCCGCCGTAGTGGATTTCAATGGTCGTCGGACACAGAGCCCGGACATGGCTGCTCCGCCTGCGAATGACAACGAGCTGGCTAGAGACCAGTCGCTGACCCACCAACTGGCCACCAGTGGTCTGTTCTGGAATCTGGCAGTGTTCTTCGGGCTGGGGCTGCTACTGGTGTTTACGCCCTGTGTGCTGCCGATGATCCCGATTCTCTCCGCCGTCATTGTCGGCAACCAGGCCGGCCGGGGCCGGGCTTTTGTATTGTCAGTCACTTACGTGATGACCATGGCGGTCACCTATGCGGTACTCGGGGTAGCTGCGGCGCTGGCCGGTGCGAACCTGCAAGCCATGTTGCAGGCGCCCGTCTTCATTGTCCCAATCGCGGTGGTGTTTGTGCTGCTGGCCCTGTCGATGTTCGGCCTGTATGAGCTTCAACTTCCTGCGTTCGTCCGTGACCGGTTGGGACGCATCAGCAGCCGGCAGGCAGGTGGCAGCCTGGTCAGTGCCAGTGTGATGGGCGCAGTGGCAGCACTCCTGGCTAGCCCTTGCATGACTGCGCCCCTTGCCGGTGCACTGATCTACATCGCCGATACCGGCGACGCTACCCTGGGTGGGTTTGCGCTGCTGGCCCTGGGGCTGGGAATGGGAGTCCCGCTAATTGCCCTGGCCACCATCGGCTCCGGGTTACTGCCCAAACCCGGTGGCTGGATGGATGGGGTCAAAGCCGCGTTTGGCTTTATTCTGCTCGGCACTACGGTGTACTTTCTCGAACGTATCCTGGACGGGGCATTGGTACTGGCGCTTTGGGGCTCGCTAGCCATCGCCCTTGGCCTGTCGATCTGGCACATCGCCCGTGCGATTACCGCAACCGCACCACTGCGCACGTTGTTGGCGAGCGCGGGCGCCGTCGTCACGCTCTGGGGGGCACTTATGATGATTGGCGCTGCCGCCGGGGGCAGCCAGCCATGGCAGCCCCTGAACGGGGTGCTGGGCGAAGGCAACATAGACGGAGCCAGCGTGGCGCACGCCGACTTTGAGGGCTTCAAATCCGTGGCCGACCTGGATCGCACGCTGGAAGATGCAGGAGCGCAGGGCCAATGGACCCTGGTCGATTTCTACGCCGACTGGTGTGTCTCCTGCAAAATCATTGAAGAGGAAGTGTTCGGCGACTCGGAAGTGATCGACGCGCTTTCGGACATGAAGCTGCTGCGCGCGGACGTGACCGCCAACGACGCCCTGGACCAGGCGTTGATGACACACCTGCAAGTGGTTGGGCCGCCCACCATCCTCATCATCGGGCCCGATGGCCGGGAATACCGGGCCCAACGAACCACTGGCGAAGTATCTGCCGCCGTCTTCCTGGACCGTCTGGCCATGGCACGTGAACCCTGAAGGAGAACCCATGTTAAGCATTAATCTTGGACCACTTGCCTTGCCGTTGGGGCAGGCACTGCTGCTCATTGCGTTTATCCTCGCCCTGGTCGTGGGTGCAGTGGTGGGGCGCAAAAACCGGATTCCCGTCGCCGGGCCGCTGTCCGATATCTTTCTCGCGACCATCGTCGCCGCGCGTATTGGCTTTGTTATCCGCTACTTCGAGCACTACCAGAACGATCTGCTGGGCATCATCGATATCCGGGACGGGGGCTTTAGCATGCTGGCCGGGCTTGTCGGCGCAGTCGCGGTACTGGGCTGGAAACTCTGGCGGCATCCTGCGATCCGGCGCCCACTTGGTTCAGCCGCGGCTGCTGGCCTGCTGACCTGGGGCACGCTGTCACTGCTGATCAATCTCATGGAAAGCCAGGCACGGGGAGTGCCGGATTCGCCACTTGCCCACCTGGACAGTCGCCAGACCACCTTGCCGCACATTGCCGAGGGCAAGCCCATGGTGGTGAACCTCTGGGCCACCTGGTGTCCGCCCTGCATACGAGAGATGCCGGTACTCGAAAACGCCCAGCAAGAGCACCCGGACATCGCTTTTGTTTTCGTCAACCAGGGCGAACAGCCCGAAACCATCGAGCAATTCCTGACCCAGTACAACCTGGCGCTGGACAACGTGCTAACCGATGTGCGGGCGACTATGGGCACAACCACCGGTAGCCATGCGTTGCCAACCACACTGTTCTACGACGCCGAGGGGCGACAGGTAAACGCCCATCTTGGCGAACTGTCTGCCGCTTCGCTGGCCCACAACCTTGAACGTCTGGACTAATCCCAGCCATTCCGGAGACCGAGCATGAAAACTGCGAACACCCCACTTAAATCCCTTCTGTTGACCACCTCGCTGGTGACAGCCAGCTTGAGTCTGCCGCTGGCGGCACAAACGTATCCCGCCGCGGTGCAGCAACTGATCGACCGTGGCGTTTCCGTCGATGCCACCTTTGAGGCCCCCGGCGGTATGACGGGCTATGTCGGCAACATGCAGGGCAGAGGGATCGCTTTCTATCTCACACCCGACAACGAGCATGTCGTGGTGGGCACGATGCTCAACGCCGACGGTGAGAACCTGAGCGAGCCAAAAATCCAGGAGCTGGTGCTGGGACCCCAGAACGAGAAGGCCTGGAGCCAGCTTGGTGATGCGGACTGGGTACTGGACGGCAGTGAGGACGCGCCCGTGGTGATCTACACCTTCACTGACCCCAACTGCCCGTTCTGCCACCGCTTCCGCCAGGCTGCGGAGCCCTGGATTGAGGCTGGCCGCGTCCAGCTTCGCCACATCATGGTCGGTATCCTGCGCCAGGATAGCCTGCCAAAGGCTGCCACCATCATCGGCTCGGACGATCCCAGCGCGGCACTGACCGACAATCAGGAAAGCTACAGCGAAGGTGGCGTCACCGTAGACCGCGAGGTCGTCAGCGCCAACGCAAGGCGTGTGCAGGCCAATAACCAGCTGATGTCTGGCTTGGGACTGAGCGCGACGCCCAGCACTTATTACCGCGATAACAGCGATAACGTGCAGATGAAGCAGGGCATGCCCCGTCCCGAAGAAATGGAGGAGATCATGGGCAGCGCCAAGCCATGAACCCAATGGCGCTTTGCGGTATGTCCCTATCTTGCAAAATGGTCCGGAAAGCTGGATAAAGAAGCGTTGAACACCCCTGTGCCGGCTCCACGCCACAGGCCTGTTTGAGTTGTGGAAGGCTTTCTTATGGGTTCTGGTATTGCGAGCGCCGACGCGTTCCTTCAGGCGCACCCGGAATTGCAGTTTATTGATCTGCTGATTCCGGACATGAATGGCATTGTGCGCGGCAAGCGGGTTGACCCGTCGACGCTGGCCAAGGTCTTTGAGCGTGGCATTGCGATGCCCGCCTCCATCTTTGCATTGAACATTCAGGGCACCACGGTTGAAGAAACCGGGCTGGGTCTGGATATCGGCGAGGCTGACCGTGTCTGCCTGCCGATTCCGGGCACACTCACCATGGAGCCATGGCAGAAGCGACCTACCGCCCAGTTGCTGCTGACCATGTACGAGCTGGATCGCGAAACCCCGTTTTTTGCCGACCCTCGCGTGGTGCTTGAAAACATCGTGCAGCGATTTGCAGAACTGGGGCTGACCCCAGTGGCGGCCTTTGAGCTGGAGTTCTACCTGATCGACCAGGAAAACCTGGCGGGACGGCCTCAGCCCCCGAAATCCCCGATTTCCGGCAAACGCCCGGCGGGTACCCAGGCCTACTCCATTGACGATCTCGATGAATACGCCGAATTCCTGGCGGATGTTCTGGACGCAGCCCACGACCAGGAGTTGCCGGCGGACGCCCTGGTAGCGGAATCCGCTCCCGGCCAGTTCGAGGTGAACCTGCATTACGTGGACGATGCCGTGCGCGCCTGCGACCATGCCACACTGCTCAAGCGGCTGATCAAGAACATGGCCTATGACCATGAGATGGACACCACCTTCATGGCCAAGCCTTACCACAACCAGGCGGGCAGCGGCATGCACCTGCATGTCAGCCTGGTGGATGGGGAAGGGCGTAACGTGTTTGCCGGCGATGCGGAAGAGCCAAACGACCTGCTTCGCTGGGCCATTGGGGGGTTGGTGGCGACCATGAACGATGCCATGGCGTTGTTCTGCCCGAACATCAACTCCTACCGTCGGTTCAGCCCGGAATACTACGTGCCAAGCGCCGCCACCTGGGGAGTGGACAACCGCACCGCGTCCCTGAGACTGCCGGGGGGCGACCCCGAGGCGCTGCGCATCGAGCACCGTGTTGCAGGCGCCGATGCCAACCCGTATCTGCTGATGGCGGCGGTGCTGGCGGGCATACACCACGGCATTTCCAACCGCATAGAGCCGCCCCCGGTCACGATTGGCAATGCCCACGAGCAGCACGAAGCCAACCTGGTGAATAACCTGCGGGATGCCCTGCGGGAGCTTGGCCAGTCGCCGGTGATGGAAAACTACCTTGGCCGGGATTTCCTGGACGTGTTTGTGGCGTGCAAGGAACACGAGCTGAACGAATTCGAGATGACCATCTCAGACCTGGAATACCTCTGGTATCTGCATACGGTCTAGAGGCATCCCAGTGATAAGAAAAACGGCGCCCGCGGGCGCCGTTTTTCTTTGGCGGACTACTCCAGCACCAGCCAGGTGGCTTTGAGTTCGGTGTACTTGTCGAACGCGTGCAGGGACTTGTCGCGACCATTTCCGGACTGTTTGAAGCCGCCAAATGGCGCGGTCATATCGCCGCCGTCATAGTGGTTGATCCACACGCTGCCTGCCCGCAGAGCCTTCGCCACCTTGTGGGCGGTGTTGAGGTTGGAAGTCCAGACTGCGGCGGCCAGCCCATAAATGGAATCGTTGGCAATTTGGATGGCTTCTTCGGCAGTGTTGAAGCCGATCACCGAAAGCACCGGCCCGAAGATTTCTTCCGAGGCGATGCGCATGCGGTTGTTGACGCCATCAAACACCGTCGGTTGCACGAAAAGGCCGCCGGTGTCCTCCATGACCCGCTGGCCGCCTTCCACCAGCCTGGCGCCCTCGGATTGTCCGATCCCGATGTATTCAATAATACGGTCCAACTGAGCCTGGTCCACGATGGCACCGCAGGTGGTTGCCGGATCAAGCGGGTGCCCGGGGCTCCAGGTTTTCAGGGCCTCGGCGATCAGGCCGACGAATTCGGCTCGAATGCTTTCTTCCACCAGCAGACGGCTGCCGGCGGTGCATACCTCGCCCTGGTTGAAGGCGATGGCACTGGCAGCCTCGGTGGCGGCTTTCTTAAGATCCGGTGCATCGGCGAACACGATGTTCGGGCTTTTCCCGCCGGCCTCCAGCCACACCCGTTTCATATTGGACTGACCGGCGTAAATCATCAGCTGCTTGGCCACGTTGGTGGAGCCGGTAAATACCAGGCAGTCCACCTCCATGTGCAGGGCCAGGGCCTTACCCACGGTGTGTCCGAAGCCGGGCAGTACGTTGAACACGCCGGCGGGAATGCCGGCTTCCTCTGCCAGTGCCGCCAGGCGAATGGCGGTCAGCGGGGATTTTTCGGAAGGCTTGAGAACGACGGAATTCCCGGTCGCCAGGGCAGGCGCAATCTTCCACGATGCCATGATCATCGGGAAATTCCACGGCACGATGGCGGCCACCACACCTATGGGCTCGCGGGATATCATGCCGATCTGGTTGTGAGGAGTAGCGGCCAGCTCACCATACACCTTGTCGATCGCCTCGGCGGTCCAGCGAATGGCACGGGCGGTGGCTGGCACATCCACAGTGCGGGCGTGCTGGATGGGCTTGCCCATGTCCAGGGTTTCCAGCAACGCCAGTTCGTCGCCGTGAGCTTCAATCAGGTCGGCGAACCTGAGCAGCACAGCCTTGCGTCTCGTCGGAGCCAGTTGGCTCCAGACGCCGCTCTCGAAGGCGGAACGGGCAGCCGCAACGGCCAGATCGGCGTCGGCCTGGTCGCAGCTCGCGACGTGGGCCAGCGCGCGTCCATCCACCGGACTGACACAGGCGAAAGTATCGCCACTGGTGGCCGTCTGGTAGGCACCGTTCACGTAGGCGCGGCCCTCAATGGCCAGTTGCTCGGAGAGCGCCTGCCATCCGGCTTTATCGCTGGGTGTCTGGGAAGGTTCGAAGTGAGTCATGGGCGCCTCTCAGGCAAGGGAATTGAAGAATCATAGCAGTACTTTTCCGGCCAATCCCGGCTTCTGATATAGGTAGAAGAACGTGTCTTCACGAATGCCGGGGGCTGTCATAGACTGGCCTCAGAGATCCTTCCATCTTGTTCGGCGCTTCCCTATGACCCAGTATCCTCCGGTTCCTTCCTATTACGCTGCTTCTGCCAACCGGGCGCCGATTCGCCCGGCACTGAAAGGCACCCGCAAAGCCGATGTGTGCGTGGTGGGAGCAGGCTATACCGGCCTGTCCACGGCCCTGTTCCTGGCTGAGGCCGGGTTTCGGGTGGTGGTACTTGAAGCCGCGACAGTTGGCTGGGGTGCGTCCGGTCGCAACGGCGGTCAGATCGTCAACAGCTTCAGCCGGGACCTGGACAACATTGAACGCCAGACCACACCGGATCACCTGCGGCTGCTGGCGGAGATGGCCTTTGAGGGCAGCCAGATTATCCGCCAGCGCGTGCGGGAATATGGCATTCGATGTGACCTCAAGGAGGGCGGTATTTTTGCCGCCCTGAATCCGCGCCAGCAGACTCACCTTGAGGGTCAGCAGACACTCTGGCAGCGATTCGGGTACCACGGGCTTGAACTGCTCGACCGCGAAGCCATTCGCGCCAGGGTCGGCACGGATCGCTACATGGGTGGCGCTATCGATCACACCGGTGGTCATATACATCCGCTGAACCTGGCGCTCGGGGAAGCGGCGGCCCTGGAGTCCCGGGGCGGCGTGATTCACGAACATTCCGAAGTGACCGCCATTGTGCCTGGCGATCCGGCCACCGTGAAAACCCACGACGGCGAGGTAAGGGCGCAGTTTGTGGTGCTGGCGGGCAACGCCTACCTGGGCGGGCTGGTGCCGGAACTGGGGGCCAAATCCATGCCCTGCGGTTCCCAGATCATTGCCACCGAGCCGCTGGACCCTGCGACGGCGAAGCGCCTGCTGCCGGCGGATAACTGCGTGGAGGACTGCAATTACCTGCTGGATTATTTCCGGCTGTCCGGCGACAAACGCCTGATCTACGGAGGCGGAGTGGTCTACGGCGCACGGGACCCGGCCAATATTGAGAGACTGATCCGCCCCAACATGCTGAAAACTTTCCCGGAGCTGGCGAAGGTGAACATCGACTACGCCTGGACCGGCAATTTCCTGCTGACCCTTTCACGCTTGCCACAAATGGGACGACTGCACGAGAACGTGTTTTATTCCCAGGGTTGCTCCGGCCATGGCGTCACTTTCACCCACGTGGCGGGCAAGGCGCTGGCAATGGCCATTCAGGGTCAGGCCGAGCGTTTCGACGCCTTCGCCAGCCTGCCCCATTACCCGTTCCCGGGCGGTCGGGCCCTGCGAGTGCCCTTCACCGCACTCGGGGCCTGGTATTACGCGCTGCGGGACAGACTCGGCATCTAGGCGTGCGTCAGCCCACAAACATTTTCTTCGCCAACGGCAGGCCCTTCAGGCCACTGACGGCAATGGTCGACAGCAATCCGCCGATCATCGCGCCGGCGACGCCGCAGGTCATGACGTCCTGACCGGTCAGGTAGAGGCCGGGAATGCGGGTTTTCGGCTTCAGCCAGTCCTGTTCGAATCGGCTCGGGGTATGGTTAAGGCCGTAGATTTCGCCTTTGCTGTAGCGGCAGAAGTAGTCCGTGGACAGAGGCGTGGAAAGCTCGTAGTAATCCACTTTACCTTCCAGGTGAGGAAACTTCTCGTACAGCTTGGCCAGCAGGCGCTGGGCGTAGGCTTCCTTGAGCGCTTCATAGTCTTCACCGCGCTTGCCCCAGGTTTCGTTGGCCCAGTCCTGATACCACTCGTAGGGACCGGGCGCGACGATCTCAATGGTGGCGCGGCCAGGGTAGCGTTCTGAAAAGCTCGGGTCTTTGGCGGACGGGAATGAAATGTAGGTCAGCGGAATGTCGGTCTCGTCCGGTGCGGCCATGAAATCCCTAAGCTGCTTTTCGTAATCCGTGCCGGGGTAGATCCAGTAGTTGGTTTTCGGCAGGTTCAGGTTCTCGGCGGTGTCCTGCAGGCCGATGTACAGGCAATTGCTGGCCATGGAGCGCTCCACGGTCTTCAGCTTGCCCTGATAGTATGCCCGATGTGGCGCAGAAGCGGGCAGCAGCTTATCGAAGGTGTTGAACACGCCGGCGTTACTGATCACCAGCGGCGCCCGCACCTCCTCGCCGTCGGCCATGCGCACACCCACAGCCTTGCCTTTCTCAATCAGGATCTCTTTGACATCGGCGTAGGTGAACACCTCACCACCACTCTGTTGCACCACTGGAATGATGGTTTTTGCCATCTCCGAGGCACCGCCGATGGGGTAGTAGCCGCCATACAGGTAATGGCGGGCAATCAGCGCGTGGATGATAAAGCTGGATTCCGCCGGCGGCAGGCCGTTGTCGCCCCACTGTCCCGTGAGTACGGCAATCAGTGCCTGGTTGCTGGTCAGGCTTTCCAGTACTTCCCGGGTCGGCCGGTTAAGGAATGAGGGCGCAGTGCGGGTGACCAGCTTACGCAGGGGGCCGGCCGCCAGGTCGGGCAGCACTTTACCAACCACCAGCCCCGGCATGGCTTTCGCCACTTTGCGCAGGTACTCCAGGTAGGTATCGAGGGCGGCTTCCTCACCGGGAAAGGCCTTCAGCAGTTCAGCTTTGAAGTTAGCCGGTCCGGCCACCAGGTCCACGTGCCTGTCGCCGATAAAAATGCGGTCAAAGTGGCTGTCCATGGGGGCCCACTTGAGTTGCCCGTCGGTGATGTGGTCAAACAGGCGCTTGCTGAGGGTATGGTCTGCGCCGACATCGCCAATGTAGTGCACGCCCACGTCCCACTCGTAACCGTTGCGGTCGTAGCTGTGGGTAGAGCCGCCCGCGGTGTAGTGCTGCTCGAACACCACCACTTTCTTTCCCAGTTTGCTCATGCAGGCCGCTGTGGTCAGCCCGCCGATGCCGGAGCCGATTACGATGGCATCGTAGGGGCCGTCAAGGCGATTGGCACGGTAGCGTCGTCCGATACGAAGAGTGCTGGGTTTGGGGCTGCTCATGCTGTGGCGTCCTTTTGGGAGTGATCGTGATTGGCGACTGAGCCATCCAGTAGCAGGGCCAGAACGCCCTGGGTCAGCTGTGGTTCAATGTCAGTGCCGGGCAGGTGGCCGTCGATGGTCAGTTGTGACAACCCATGCACCAGCGACCAGGCTGCTGCCGTCATCAGCGACAGCGACATGGGTTTGAGGTAACCCGCCAGTTGGGCCCGTGCAATGGTGTCTTCCAGTACCTGGAACGCGTTTCGGCCTGCGGTGTCCAGCCGGGGGTGAACGCCTTTGGGCAACACGCGGCCGCCGAACATCAGCCGGTACAGGTTGGGTTCCTCCTGTGCAAAGGATACGTACACCAGGCCTATATCAATCAGTGCCTGACGCGGACGGCGCTGGTCCACGGCACGCAGGCGCTTGCGCAGCAGTTCAAATCCGGTCACGGCCAGCTCGGCCAGCAGGCTTTCGCGGTCGATGAAATGACGGTAGAGCGCAGGTGCGCTGACACCAATTTCCTTGGCGAGTGCGCGCAGGCTGATGGCCGCATCGCCGTGTTCGCGCAGGGTATCCAGCGCCCGTTGGTGTGCCTGCTGGGGAAGATCGCCATGGTGATAGGCGATACGTGCTTTTGAGTTCATGAGTTAACACCGATAACATTGTTAATGGTGATAACATCACGGCGAAAGTCTGCTGTCAATGGGATTCACGGAACGTTCTTCTGAAAAAGAGAGGGTCTGACAGGGGATGGCGTAAAACAGGCCGGGCAGGCTCGTAAGCCTGCCCGGATACCGCGTAAATTACTTGGCGGTGATCGTGGTCATCACAAGGTTACCGTCCTTGCGAATCGGGCCGTCTTCCTTGGCACCCAGGGTGTATTCGAAAATGCCGGTCTTGCTGCCGCCGTCTTCCGCGTGAACCATCAGCATCAGCATGTCACCGGGCTTCACTTCTTCGGTGAGGATGGCTGCCACGTTGTTGGTTTCACCTTTACGGATCGGTGCATGGGCAACCACCGGGCCGGGCTTCATGGCTTCATCAGTACGATGCACAACCAGCCAGCCATTCTTCTCCGCCATGACTTTCTTGGCGGTTACCGTGCCATCGGAGACGGACTGATCGTCGCCCCATACGCCCACGGAGTGGTCGTCTGCCAGGGCGGCGCCAGAAGTCAGGGCGACTGAGGCCAGGGCTGCGGTCAGAAATGCGCTTTTCTTGAAATGCTTTTTCATTGCGTTCTCCTCGTTTCGGTAAATCCCATCGATTCGCTTGTTTTTCAGATGGGTGTACCGAGAGTTACGGGAGCGCCGACCAAAAGTTTCAGCGCATGGCGAATTTTACAGCGACTGGCCCGAATCGCGTGCCTCCGTTGGGTACAGGTAGCCGTGTATCGCGGGTCCCGTGGGCTTGCCCGTGGGCGAGCCGCCTTCCGGCTCCACGCTGATTCCAAAGGTGGCTTCCCGGAGCAGTTCCGGATCGTACTGGCGAAGCGCGGACTCATCGATGGTCATGTTGTTGGTCAGCACGCCCACGGAGCGGGGGTCAGGCCCCAACTCATCCGCCTTGATCCACAACTGATACGATTTACCCTGCGTTGGCGGTTCGGCGGTCACCGGTCGAACGTTCATTTGGCGGCTCTCGAGGTCCACCGTCAGCATGAAGGCTGGTTGCTGGTCGTCATGCTGGAACACAGCTACGAACGACTGTGGCTGTTGTGCCGGCTGGAATGCCAACACCGCCACCAGCACCAGTGCCGCCACAGACGCAACCGCCGTACTCAACTGCCAGCGTCGTATCCGGTTGCGCAGCACCGTGACGGTGGCCAGGTGAGGCGGTTCAGCCGCCGAGGAACCGGTTGACTCCAGTTCGTCCAGGCGCTGTTCAATGCGGGCGAGCAGATCCGGCCCGGGCTGAACCGGTGCCACATCTTCCATCATGGGTACCAGCCGGTCTTCCCACGCCAGAATGAGCGCGTCCAGTTCGGGGTCGTTGGCGCGGCGGGAGGCTACGTCAGCACGTTCCTTCGTTGGCAGCGTTCCCAGAACGAACTCCGCCGCCAGCGTATCGAGATCGTTTTGGTCGGTCATGGTGCCAGACACCTTTTCAGTTGTTTCAATGCCCGGTGAAGCCAGGTTTTTACGGTATTGACCGGTTGGTCGAAGTGCGCAGCGAGTTCATCCCGGGACCACCCGTTCAGGTACGCCAGCCGCACCATGTCCTGCCGGTCTTTGTCCAGCTGGTCTATACAGCTGTTGAGACTGTTCACTGCCTGTTGATCCTCAAGTTGCGCCTGAGCGGTGGGTTGAGCGCTGGGGAGCTGATCCAGATCCTCATCGCCGGCACCACGTCGCGCCGGGTGTTTCCGCAGCTCATCAATGGCGCTGTTACGGGCTATCGAAGCCATCCAGGCAATCGGCGAGGCCTTGGCAGCGTCAAACTGGTCGGCCTTTTGCCATACCTTGATGTAGGCGTCCTGAATGACATCATCTGCCCATGCCCTGTCTCTGAGTATACGCAGTACGGTGCCCAGAAGTTTCGGTGCGGTAGCGTGATAAAGCGTTGCGAATGCGGCGCGGTCGCGCTGGACCACCCTGCCAATCAGCGCGCTGATGTCCTGTGATGTGACTGTCGGCGCCTCACCCGGATGCTCCGGGTGAGTGCGCAGTTCCTCGGTTGACTGTTTAGACTCAGAATCCATACTTCGCCTGGCTGGTCGCTGGCACATTGGCCTGGAATCTGAAGATTGCCGTTTTTGGCTGGCTCAGGTCAAGGCGCTTTTGCCGCTCCGCCATGACGGAGTGCAAGGACGGCATCCACCACCAGGAAGACCAGCAGCGACACGCCCATCACCGGGGCGAACACACCAAGGCCGACCGCCACCGCTGCCATGATGACCAGCGCCATCGGCGGGGCTTTTCTCAACTCCGTCCACAGCCGGCGCGGAGGAACTCGGTTGGTGCCAGTTTGGGTCGGACGGCGCAGCCACCACATGCGGTACCCCAGCACGATCAACACACACAAACCAAGGGCGCAGGCTGCCACGAAAAGCTGGTTCGGCAGACCGAACAGAATGCCCATGTGGGCATCAATGCCCCAGCGGGTCAGCTTTGCGGCCATCGGGAAGGTCTCGAAGTCCACCCGGTCGGTGACCGTGAGAGAGCGGGGATCAACCGCGACCATATCCACCTGGGTGGGCCAGCTGCGGTCGATTTCGCGCACCATCCAGGCCTGGCTCGCATCAGCGGCGGGCTTGATCTCCAGAATGCTGGCGTCAATGCCAGCGGCCCGAGCCTGTTCCAGCACCGCATCATAAAGCGGGCCATTGTCGCTGGAAGATGGCTGCGCCATGCTCATACCGTGCCCGGCGTGCTCTCCATGGGTGTGGCCGGATTCCCCGCCGTTGCCAGTGAGCTGGGTATTCAGCCCCGGTGTGCCCCAGTCCAGTTGCTCACGCAATTCGGCGATGTTGGCCCCCGCCCACTTGGACCAGGTCAGGCCGGTCACCGAGAAAAACAGGAACGCGAGCAGCAGAACCACCCCAATGCGACTGTGCCATTTACGCAGTTTGTCACGATCGTTCTGGACACCGTTCCGGGCGTCTACACGCCGGCGGCGCCACCACAGGAACAGGCCGCCCAGCGCTACCAGCCAGAGCCAGGAGGCCGCCAACTCGCTGTAGTAGCGGCCCACCTCACCCAGGTGCAGGTGCCGGTGGACGTAATCAATCCAGATACGGAAGGGCAGGGTGCCACTGGTACCGTAGGCCACCAGATCGCCGCGGATATCCAGTGATACCGGGTCGACAAACACCGCCTGGTGTTCGAAGGGCTGCAGGCCTTCCACCGCAAACATCACGCGGGTGGTCTCGCCAGCCCCGGGGGCCGGGCGAACGGCGGCCAGGGTCGCCTCATCGCCAATGTATGTCCGCGCCGCAGCAATCTGGTCCGCCAGCGGGTTCGGTGTGCCGGTGGACTCAGTGGTCAGTTCGGTGTGGTAAAGCCAGTTTTCAATCTGCGGGGTGAGAGCAAACAAGGCCCCGGAGAGCGCGGCCACAAAGATAAAAGGGCCGACAAGCAGTCCTGCGTAAAAGTGCAGGCGCAAAAGCAAAGCGTATCCCCAGCGTGGTGCGCTGGTGGCGTGTGATTCGTTCATGGTCTTCCTTAATGCTGATTTAAACGGAAATGAGCTCAGGGAAAACCAGATCGGGTGGGGCGCGAACAGGAGCATTGGGGAATTGGGGCGCGGTGCGCGGGTGGGAAGCCGGCCGTGCTGCCGTGTACCCGGTCCTGGCGTATCGCCCGGCGGGTATCAGGGTGCCTTTCGGCGACAGGGCCGGCAGTTTGCTAAGCAGAACACAGTAACCGCACTCGCCGTGGACCAGATGCGCCAACGGGTCAGAAGGGCTGCCTTCCAGGGCGGACGCTCCCTGGTGGTGGCCCGAGTGCGCTGATTCGTGTGGCACCGGGGTGGACGGCGGATTAGGCCCCAGCTGTGTCAGCAACGGCCCGAGATAGATCAGCGCCATGGAAAGCAGGGCTATCCATGCGGGCCATCTTCTGTGCTGTTGTGCCATCAAAGGCGCCATCAAAGGAACCGGCAAAGGTCAGATACTCCGGGGCGATAAACCGCCTATTCTAGCCATGTTTTTGTGGTTAGGGTAACGCACGTGCGGCGTAATTACGGAGCAGTTACGGAAACAGCCGCAGGAAAGTTGCAGGCCACAAAAGTATGTCAGATGTGGCTACCAGTAACGACCAATCCCCATTATGCTTGTACTTACGACCTGTTTGCCTATGAAGTGTATGGCCTCCTATGCCTGTCGATCTGAAGTCCCTCGACCCAAAGCTGATTAATCTGCTACCGGATCCCGTGTTCGTAGTGGACCCGACCGGGCATGTGGTGTTCGTCAGTGATGCTTGCGAGCGGATGCTCGGGTACACCGCGCAGGAAATGACCGGCACACTCATCCTCCATTACATCCATCCCGATGACCGGGAGCGCACACTGGCAGCGGCCCGTCGGGTGATGGACGGCCATTTCCACACCGATTTCGAGAACCGTTACCTGCACCGGGACGGCTCGGTGGTACACATCCTCTGGTCAGCACGCTGGTCGGAGGAAGACCAGCTCCGTGTTGCCGTGGCGCGGGATGTGACCGCCCTGCGCCAGGCCAGCCGGACCCGCGATGCCCTGTACCGTATCTCCGAAGCCACCCACCGGGCCGCGACCCTGCGCGCGCTCTGCGATGGCCTGCGCAAGGTGATCGAGGACCTGTTTCCCGGAAACATCCTGTACCTTGGGTTTTACGACGCTGCCACGGGCCGGCTCAGGGTACCCGACTGGTCAGCCGATCATCCTGATGGCTGGCTGGAAAGTTTCGTCAGAAGCAATACGGCCCTGGCCGAAGTGATGTCCACCCGCCAGTCGTTGCTGGCCAGTCGCGATCCGATGCACGAAGGACTGGGGCGGTTAACACAGCCAGCCGATCCTGCGCCCGCCGCCAACTGGCTGGGGGTGCCCCTGATCTCAAAAGACGCCATTCTAGGAGCCCTGGCTATTGAAAGCCGTTCTCCGGAAACCCACTATCGCCAGGCCGACCTGGAGCTTCTGCAGTTTGTGGCCACCCAGGTGGCCACGGTCGTGGAACGCAAGCGGGCGGAAGAACACCTGCGCTTCCTGGCGCATCACGATCCGCTCACCGGCCTGACTAACCGGTCCCTGTTCTATGACCGCCTGAAAACCGCACTGAGGGCCGCCAACCGCAACGAAGGTGGCCTGGCGCTGCTGTACCTGGACCTGAACAACTTCAAACCGATCAACGACACCCACGGCCATGAAGCTGGCGACCAACTCCTGATCCAGATTGCCCGACGGCTGGAAGAATGCACTCGTGAGACCGACACGGTCGCCCGCATGGGCGGCGATGAGTTCACCGTATTGCTGACGGAAATTGGCGACCGTGCCGCCCTCGACACCGCCGTCGCCAAGATTCGCGATGTCATCACCCGCCCCTTCTTGTTGGGCACCGACTGCCTCCCGGTCTCCTGCAGCATTGGCCTCGCCCTGTACCCGGACGACGGCAACACGGCCCGGCAGTTGTTGGGCATGGCCGATGCCCGAATGTACGCTGAAAAGCGCGGTACGGGCATTGTAAACGATTCCGCCTGACTTAAAGTTCCCGATCCGCCGTGAGCGCTGTTTGTCGGCGCGTCCCGGCATCAGCCGTTTCTTTCGGTTGGTAGCCCATCCGGTCCTACTCCATAACAGGTTTGTCCTCATGGCAGACTTCCGCACCGAATGACGCACATAAAAAGTGCTCGACCTCTATTTGTGTCTCAGATGAGAGCACGGCTCTTGTGTCTGATTTCCTGTTAATATTATTTAATATATTGAAAAATAAAGATAAATTTCGTCTGGCACGACCTGTGCAAAACCTGATGTAACTGGTTATAACAGGTTGTGATGAGACAGGTATGGAAAATCAATTTGACGATGTAAATGTGTTGCCGATGCCTCTTTTCCAGCAGGTAAAAGAAAGTATCCGGCGAAAGATACTCGACGGCACCTACGCCCCCCACCAGAAGCTACCCAGCGAACGCCAGATGATTGAGGCGTTTTCAGTCAGTCGCATAACCATCCGCCAGGCCCTGAGCCAACTTCAACGGGATGGCCTGATCTTCAAGATCAACGGTAAAGGCACGTTTGTGTCGATGCCGAAAGCTCAGTTCGACGTATCGACGCTCAAAGGCTTCGGTGAAAGTGCAGCCAGTATTGGCCAAGAAGCGTTTTCCAAGTTGATCTCCATCACCACAGACATTCCCAAGGACAACGTGGCCAGTTGTCTCGGCCTCTCCAGCGGGGCACGGGTAACCCGGATACAGCGGTTGCGATACCTGAACCGTGAGCCACTGGCCTTCGATATCACCTACGCGCCTACCTACGTCAGCGATGGCTTTGGTAATGCCGATCTGGAACAGCGGGATCTGTTCGATGTGATCGAGAATGACTGCGGCATCGCCATCGCCTCGGCGAGGGTCAACCTTGAATCCATGATCTGTGACGGTGAGCTCGCAGGCTTCCTGAATATGGAACCTGGAAGCGCCGCTCTTCACATCGAGCGGACCATCCTGGATGGCAACGGCCAACCCCTGCTCTACGAAAACCTCTTCTATCGCGGTGATCGGTTTCGCTTCGGCATGGAAATCGACCGTGCTCATCTGGGCTAATTCACCAATAGGTTCCTGACCATGACTACAGCACTGAAACATGCGACATCCAGGTCGCTCAAGACCACCAATCGGGGTGAGCTCCGCACTGACGATGTCGAAGTCACCTACAACTCGGGCGCTGGCAAGACGGTTGCGCTTTCGAAGACCAGTCTGACGATCAATCCCGGGGAGTTCGTCTGTGTGCTGGGGCCGTCCGGCTGCGGAAAATCCACCTTGTTGAATGTCATCGCCGGCTTTGTAAAACCCACCAATGGCCGGGCCTTGCTGGACGGGAAAGCGATTGAGCAGCCAGGCGCCGACCGCAGCATGGTGTTCCAGCAGCATTCCCTGCTGCCATGGAAAACGGTCAGGGCAAACATCGGTCTGGGACCCAAGCTGATCCGGGACGTTGAGGCCAACAATACCGTTAACCATTTCATTGAAATGGTCGGTCTCACGAAGTACGCGAATCATTATCCCGATCAGCTTTCGGGCGGCATGCAGCAGCGGGTGGGGATCGCCCGGGCCCTGGCGACCTTTCCCCGGGTACTGCTGATGGACGAACCTTTTGCGGCTCTCGATTACCAGACCCGACTCATGATGCAGGAGAACCTGCTGAATCTCTGGGAAGAACTGGGCACGACCGTTGTGTTCGTGACCCACGATGTCGACGAAGCGATTTTCCTCTCAGACCGCATCCTGGTGATGAGTGCGTCACCGGGACGAATCGTGAAAGACATATCGAATCCATTGCCCCGACCGAGAACTCAAATGATCTCTTCCGAGCCTGAGTTCCTGACCATCAAGCGGGACTGTATGGAAATTATCCGTAACGAAAGCATGCGCACTTTCTAGGACTCCCCATGCCGATGGAAATACTGATTCCCATGGTCTGTCTGCTCGGCGCGGTGGTGCAGATCACCTCAGGGCTGGGGTTCGGGCTGATCGTCGCTCCCATGTTGCTGGCCTTTTACGAACCCGTGGATGCGATACAGATAACGGGCGCGTTGACGCTGCTTGTGGTGGCCACCATTGCACCGTTTGTCTGGAACCGGGTCATGCAGGGAGAGCTGAAACGTCTGGCCGCCGGAACACTCCTGGGACTGACGATCGGCAGTGGGCTGTTGTTGATAGCGTCAATCACGTCGATACGGATTGCCGCCCTGCTGGCAGTTGTCTACTGCCTGGTCCGATATGTAGGAGCTCAACGGCAGGGCTCGATTCCGGAGGGCGCCGGAATCGGAAAGCCGTCCGGTGAACGGGCGAGCCTGGTCTATGGCATGGCCTCCGGTGTGATGAGTGCAACGCTGGCGATGCCCGGCCCGCCGGCACTGGTCTTCCTGCGGGGGCAGGGAATATCCCCCGCCCGGGTACGGGCGACCGTGTTCGCACTGATGGTTGGTTCATACAGTGGAATGCTGGTGATCTCGATCACCCTCAGCGGCCTCTCTGACGCAGTGCTGGGTGCCCTGAAACTGTATGCGCTGCCCGCCCTGGCCGGTGTGCTGATAGGTCAACTGATCTCTCGCAGACTCTCGGACCTTTTCTTCGACCTGATGGCGACCGCGCTGATGCTGTCAACGCTGATTGTTCTGGGCCTGAAAATTGTAAGCACCCCTTTCTGAAATAAAGAGGACAACCGATGAAACTGAACGACACCGTAAAAGCCGATCTGATCAATCGGATTGATGAAGAGGAGTGGATCAACCTGACCAGGGAGATGGTCGCCATCGGGCAGCCCAATTCCACCAACCCGTTGGACCCGGACATTCCCGCGGGTGAGGAAGAAGCCTACGCACTGTTTGTGGCGGGAAAACTCGAGGCCATGGGTTTCGATGTGACCAAACACTACTCCCAGGACAAGCGACCCAATATCGTGGGAGTGATCAAAGGGCAGGGCGGCGGTCCCTCTCTGATGATCAATGACCACCTGGACACCTACCCGGCGGTTGAACCCGAGCGCTGGGACAAATGCGACGGCGAGCCCTTCAAGGCAACACGCCATGGCGACTGGATATACGGTCGTGGCACTTCGGACACCCGGGCGAATCTGGCCGCTTCGCTGCTGGCCGTCAAAGCGGTGTTGGAGAGTGGGGTTAAGTTCAAGGGCGATCTGATCTGCTGTTACACCGTTGATGAGGAGAAAGACGGCGTTCATGGCTCGATCTACCTGACCAAAACCGTTGGGATCACCGCCGATCACTCCATCACCATCGAACCGACAGCCTGGGGCAGGGAGTCCGAGAACTGGGGCATGAATCTGTCTGTCGCCAACTCAGGACACTGTCTGGTCCGGCTTGTGGTGCGCGGTATCAAATCTCATATCTGGAGGCCCGATACAGGCGTTAATGCCATCACTAAGGCATCTGAACTGGTCCCTGTGATCAACGCCATGGCGTTTCGCCATACCCCATCTGAGTTCCCCGGCCACACGCCACCGTGTGCGTGCGTGGTAAGGATGACGGGCGGATTGCCGGGTGAAATGCAGTTCACGCCGGACGCCTGTGAACTGACGCTCGCCGTCGTTGGCATCCTGCCAGGCATGACCATCGAATCGGTGGTTGAGGACATTTCAGCGACGGTTGCAGAGGCGCTGACCGGCCACGAGGACACGGAGTTCGAGGTGTCCCAGTTGCCCGGATCGCTCTTCGTGGGGGGCACTGAACCCGTACCGATGAAGGAAGAGCCCAACGCCTCACTTGCAGCGGCTTACCACGAAATACTGGGGGATTCCCCCATTCCCAATCGCAAGAACGCATTCAACGACACCATCCGTTTCCGCGAGGCGGGCATGAACGCTGTGACATTCGGCCCGGGTGAAGATGGCTGGTCTCCGATCAATGAAAGCATTTCCATCACGAAATCCGTGGCCGCCATGAAAATCCTGGCCCTGGCCATTCCCAACATTCTCGGCGTTGCAGAGTAGGTGAACACCATGGGTACCCATAATGAAGCTACCACGCGGGCAATGTCTTTTGACGACGGCGTTCCCCAGCGGCAGATGCGAATGCCACCACTGATTCGCAGAAATATTGAGAACGGGAAATATCTCTCGTTCCTGACCGTGGCGTTTGTTCTCGGTGCCTGGTTTCTTGTGACCGGCATGGGCTGGGCAAACCCGCTGTTTCTGCCCTCGCCGGTGAGTGTGTGGCAGTCATTTGTTGAGGTGGCGACAACCGGCTATCAGGGGTCCACGCTCCTGGAACACATCGCCACCAGCCTGTACAGAATACTGGCAGCGTTTGCGGCGGCCTGCCTGGTGGGCATTCCGCTGGGTGTGATGATGGGAACCTCGCGGGCGGCTAACCGGATATTCAACCCGATTATCGAGTTTTACCGACCGTTGCCTCCCCTGGGGCTGTACACCCTTCTGGTGATGTGGCTGGGTATCGGCGAATCCTCCAAGCTGGCGTTGCTTTTCCTCTCCGGCTTACCCGGCATCATCATCGCCACCATCTCGGCGGTGTCGGATATCAACCCTAACTACATACGGGCCGCCCGTTCTCTGGGCGCCAGCCGCTGGGATCTGATCCGTGAGGTCTACCTGCCCGGCTCCGGCCCCACGATCCTGACCGGCATGAGGATCTCACTCGGATTCATCTACACCGTTCTGGTCGCGGCGGAAATTGTTGCTGCCACAGCGGGTATCGGCTGGATGATCTGGGATGCCGCCAAGTTCCTGCTGGGCGACGTCGTCATCATGGGGCTGATCGTTCTGGGACTGACCGGTATGGCCCTGGACTTCATCCTCAAAATCACCGGTCGGGTCATCATGCCCTGGACCAAACTCAAAACCCACTGATTACACACCACCATCCGAAAGGAGAACGACATGAAACGTTATGTGCTTTCAGCTGTAACCGCGCTGGCGCTGAGCATCAGTTCAGTACAGGCACAGGCCGATGCGCCGGAAGAGGTTACCATCGGATATCTGAACCTGGTCAATGCACAACTGGTCACCAAGTCCCTGGGTCTTGTGCAGGAGGAAATGCCAGACGTCGAAATCAACTACATCAAGGTTGGAGGCGGTGGCGATATGTTGCGTGCCATTGCCGCTGACCAGGTGGATTTTGGCGGCCTTGGCAATCCGCCCACCGCCATCGGGGTGACCCGGCAATTGCCAATCCAGGGCATCATGGTGTTGAACATGCTGGATTATGTCGAGGCAATGGCGGTGCGCACTTCTGAAGACATCAAGAGTCTCAAAGACCTTGAAGGCAAAACCATAGCCGCACCATTCGGTTCCACAACCCACTACCTGCTACTCAATGCCCTGAACGATGAGGGTATTGATCCTGCTTCCATGGAGATCATTGACCTGCGACCCAATGACATCGCACAGGCCTGGGCCCGTGGGGATATTGACGCAGCCTGGTTCTGGGAGCCTGCCCTTGGCCGTGTTCTGGAGGGCGACGCCAACCTGTTCATGACCTCGGGAATCATGGCAGAGCGTGGGTATCCCACCTGGGATGTGGGGGTTGTGATGAATGAGTTTGCGGAACAGTACCCGGACTACGTTGAAAAGTTCGTGCGTGCAGAATGCAAAGGCATTGATTTCTGGCTGAACAACCCCGCCGAGACGGCAGAAATTATCGCCGAAGAGCTGCAACTGGATCTCCGGGACGCCACCCGAATGATGCAAGGTACCAAAATGGTGCCCTGTGACGAGCAGCTGACCGCCCAGTACATGGGAGACAGCAACGCACGGGGTGCGTTCGTGGACAACCTCATGTCGACATCCACCTTCCTGCACGAACAGAAGCGTCTCCCCAAGGTACCGTCCAGGGAAACCTATGAGGCATTCCTGGTGCCCCAGTACCTTGAGGCCGTCGTGCAGTAATTCGCGGAAAGCCATTCATTCACCACCAAAGGAATCATTCGGACATGAGCGTTTCTCTGACTTCAACTGACGGCCTTGATCTATTCCACCTCAAAGATGGCTATGCTGCGGGGCGGTTCGTCCCCAGGCAAGTGGTTGAGGAGGTTCTGCGCAGGATACGTGAGAGAAACTCCCGTGCCGAATGGATCTGTATGGTGCCGGAAGACGACGTACTGGCCAGGGCAGATGAGCTGGCCGCCATGGACACCAGCCTGCCGTTGTACGGTGTGCCTTTCTCCGTGAAGGATAATATTCACGTGGAAGGGCTACCGATTTCGGCAGGCTGTTCTGCCTATCAGAGGCTGTCCACGACAACGTCGCCCGTCGTCCAGCGCCTGCTGGACCTCGGGGCCATTCTGATTGGCAAGAACACCATGGATGAGTTTGCCACGGGTGTGGTTGGCGTAAGAAGTGATCCGCACCCGGTGAGCCCACTTAATCCCGATTACATTCCAGGTGGTTCCAGCTCTGGATCGGGCGTGGTGGTGTCCACCGGCACGGTAACCTTTTCCCTCGGCAGCGATACAGGTGGCTCGGGACGACTGCCGGCCGCCATGTGCAATGTAGTTGGGTTCAAACCAACACCGCACCTGCTGAGCAGTGAAGGCATGGTCTACGCGAACAGGAGTATTGACTGCGTTCCTGTCTTTGCCCGTACCGCAACCGAGGCAGACTATGTGTTCCGGCAACTCATGACGGATAACCACGCTGGCTGCCTGCTGGACGACCTGGCGCCGGACCTTGCAAACCTTGTGATCGCAATTCCCGACGCTGACGGTTTGAAGTTCTTTGGTGATGCCGAAGCCGAGGCCTGCTTCAAGGCCCTCCTGACAATCCTGGAAGGCAAGGGTGCCCGTATTCAGCCCATCGATTTCAGCGTCTTCGCGGAGGCTGGTGCCATGTTGTTCGATGGGGCATTCATCAGTGAACGGTTTGATTCGGTGGGTGGGTTCATCAAGGAGAACCCGGGCACCGTCAATGACGTGGTTGCAAAGAGTATACTGAAAGGCGAAACCGTAACCCCGCGCCAGATATGGTCGGACGTGGCCCGCTTGAACCAGCTCAAAGCCATAGCCCATCAATTACTGGTTCCTTTCGACTGTTTGCTGATGCCTACGGCCGGAACACTCTATCGTTGTGATGAAGTGAAGGCCGACCCGCTGACGCTGAACAGGAACATGGCGTATTACACCAACTTCGGGAACCTGCTTGATCTGTCCGTTGTGTCGGTGCCGGGTAAAATACGGGCCGACGGCCTGCCATTCGGGCTCAGTTTTGCCGGCCCAAGGCATAGCGATTACCGTATGCTCGCGCTGGCAAAGCAGTGGGAACAGATCAGCGGCGTCAAGCCCGGGTTCACCCTCTCTCACGAAGTTGTCGGGTAAATGCTTCAGACTCTGCGGTTGAACGCCCTATATTGCGAGTCAGCTCATCCACTCGTGCACACGCCCTGCCGCCATGCGACCGGTATATAGGATCAGCATACCTCACCTCAATGACAGAGATGACTGATAAATTCTGATACCGGAGGGTGGCGCGCAAGGGACTCGGGGCTGATCACCATGAGCGATTTCGACAGCCCGGAATCGCTGACCGGAATGGCCCTCAGAGTACCGGCCCGGACTTCCTCATGGACGCACGCCGCCAATACCAGCGAAACCCCCAGCCCGGCTTTTACTGCCTGTTTCACCGCCTCAGTGCTACCCAGCTGCATCGACACACGGGGGAATGGCCCGGAATCACCAAAGAAGTTGGCCAGAATGCGGCCCGTTCCAGTGCCGGGTTCGCCGCCCAGCAGGGATATACCCGATAACGTCTCCCGATCAATCTCTTTCATATCAGCGCAGGGATGGTCAGGTGGCGTGATCAGGACCATCGGCTCCTGCCGCCAGTTCCGGGACCGGAAGCCCGGCTTCGGGTGCCACCATTCCATAATGGCGATATCCAGCTCACCCCGAAACAACTGGCTCGCGATTGCGGGGTTGTTGTCGATCACCAGCTCCACTGCCGGCGAAGTACGGGTGTCTCTGAACGACCGCACATGCGGCTGCAGGAGGTAGATACCAATGTTGGAGCTGGCGCCAACTCGCAATCCGGTGCCGCCAACGGCTTCCCGCGCTCGCTGTTCCAGGCGTAGCATACTGCCGGCAATCGGCATCAACGCAAGGGCGGCGCGAGTGGGTTCGCACCCGGACTTACTCCGGCGGATCAACAGCGCATCCAGTTGTTCTTCGAGCTTCTGGATATGCTGGGAGAGCGTAGGTTGGGCGATGCCCAACTGCTGGGCCGCTGCCTGAAAGCTCCGGTGGTTCACCAGCGCTGTGAAGCTTTTCAGCCAGACCAGATTCAGCATCGCGCACGCTCCCTGGTCTGCGGCGCATTCACGGCATCCCGGGGTCGCTCACCCCGTAGTGCCTGAAGGATGTTATCCGCGGCACGCTGCTCGATGGCCAGGCGGACATCCCGAACCGCTGAACCGATATGGGCGGTGAATAACGTGTTCGGATGCGCCCTCAGCGCCGCACTGATCTGCAGGGGACGGTCCGCCCTGGCCCAGTCTTCCATCTCGAATACATCGGCTGCGTAGCCGCCCAGGTGGCCGGAAACCAGCGCTTCGAGTACCGCGGCTTCGTCCACCACCGATCCCCGGCACGGGTTGACCAGGAATGCGCCCGGTTTCATACGCTTCAGGCGTGCGGCATTCATGGTGTGCAGGGTATGATCGTTCAGGGCCAGAGCCAGTATCACGATATCCGATTGCGAGAGAAGTTCATCCAGACTGGCGCGGGTCAGGCTGAGTTCCGCTTCTTCCTCATCCGGGAGCGCCTCGGGCTGGGTATAGAGTAGGTTGGCGCCCCAACCCTGAAAGCGCCTGGCGACCGCTTTGCCGATCGCCCCCATACCCACAATGCCGAGGGTTGCCCCTTGAATCCCGAGGCCGTAGAACTTCGGCTGCCAGCCGGCGAATTCGCCGGAGCGGACAAACTGGTCGGCGGCCCGCACCTGCCGTGTCAGGCCAATGGTCAATCCCACGGTCAGTTCGGCCGTCGGAACCGTGAGCAGGTCCGGAACGAAGGTCAGCCAGACACCGTGACGGTTGCAGGCCTGCACATCGAAATTGTCGTAGCCTTTCAGGGCCGCCCCGACTACCTTCAGGTTCGGGCAGGCGGCCAGAAAATCGTCGCTGATCCTGTCCGGCATGAACGCCATCATAGCGTCGGCGGTGGCAACACGCGCCCTGACGGAGTTGGCAGGCAGGGTGTCGTCCGACTGGTTGGTGATCAGATCGCAATAAGGTTCCATGCTTGCCAGCACGCTCTCATGCACCCGGTGGGTGATGACGACTCGTGGTTTCATTCGTTGTCCTTACTTGAATTTTTTACGGAGATGGCCACTCAGGCTATCGACCATCGTCACCATAATCAGGATAACAATCAGGATGGCACTGACTTCCTGGTACTGCATGATGCGTAACGATCCCATCAGCTCAAAACCGATACCGCCAGCACCGACCATGCCCATCACGGTGGAGGCCCGGAAGTTATACTCCCAGCGATAGATAGACACGTCAGCAAACTGTGGGAGCACCTGGGGCAGCACTGCATGCCAGAGCACCTGCAGCCGGGTAGCGCCTGCTGCATCGGCCGCCTCCACGGGAGCCGCATCCACATGCTCGATGGCCTCGGCAAAAAACTTGCCGACCATGCCAATGGAATGAAGCCCCAGGGCGAGAACACCGGGCAGGGCACCAAAGCCAACCGCTGCCACGAAGATGATACCCATGATCAGTTCAGGCACCGAACGCAGGCCGTTCAGGAGTGTACGGGTGATGTGGAATACCGCCGGGTGGGGTGAGGTGTTCCTTGCCGCCAGAAATGCCAGCGGTACAGAAACGCTAACCGCGATAGCAGTCCCGGCAATGCTCATGGCGAGGGTATCTATCAACGGCGAGACCCAGTCCATGGCGTTGGTGAAGTCCGGTGGCAGTGACTCGCCCAGCAGTGTCCCGATGGCAGGCACACCGTTGGCCAGGGTACGGAAATCAAGCAGATCTACGTACCAGCTGGCTACGAAAATCACCGCCAGTACCAAAGCTGCCTGCCAGAATGTTTTCCGCCAGCCCCGTGCATGCTCATCCAGCACGGAAGCTGACGGGGCCGGCGACAGGGTCGCCGGTTCCGTCGTGGTATGGGTCATGGGGCTCCTTACATCTTCGCGAAATCAAGGTTAAGCAGGCTGCCCATCTTGCGGATGACGTCGTAATCGGCATCGGAGATGGCAGCGAAGCCTTCGGCCTTCAGGTTGCTGAGGATCTCCTCGTCGTCGATGTTGAGGAACGCGTCCCGCACGCTCGCCTTTAGCTCAGGGTCCAGGTTTGAGCGCATGGCCCAGGGGTACTGGGGGAATTCACCGCTGTAGCCAAGCACCCGCACTTTATTGCGGTCGATCAGACCACGGTCCATGACGTGCTGGAAGATCACTTCGGAGAGACCACCGGCCTGGGCATTGCCGTTGGCCACATTCACCGCCACCGAGTCGTGAGTGCCCACGAAATGAGCTTCATAATCGCGCTCAGCCTCCAGACCGGCGGATTCCATGAGCACCGTCTTGGGGATCAGGTGGCTGGATGTAGATGCACGATCGCCATACGCCATTTTCTTGCCCTTGATATCGGCATAGGTTTCGACACCGGATTCCGCGTTGGCGATGATGATGGAGCGATAGGTGGGTTTGCCATCCACGATCATGGCGGCGAACGGCTCGATGTCACTTTTGCTCTTGGCCATCACGTAGGACAGCGGGCCAAAGTAGGCAAGGTCGATTCGGCCGAAGCGCATGGCTTCGATCATGGAGGAGTAATCCGTGGTCACGATCAGCTCCACTTCCTTGCCGAGGGTACTTTCGAGGTAGTCCTTCAATGGCTGATTACGCTTGATCAGTTCCGATGCGTTTTCATCCGGAAGCAGGGCGACTTTCAGCAGATCGGGATCGGAATCCGCGGCAGCGGCCGGCAGGCTGAATCCCGCCAGAAGGCAAAGTGCGATCAAGGCATTGAGTATCGATTTCATCGTGCTATCTCCAGGTGCGTGGGTTGGGGCATGACAGGTTGGGTTCTGGCTGCCGGAGATTTGCCCGGCATAGACGTTGGCGTCGATCCGCCGTGATAGATCTCGTTAAGGTGATGTTGCTGCAACTCCGCTGGTGCGGCATCGAACACGATCCGGGCGTTAGCCAGACCGATGATCCGGTCCGCAAAGCGCTTGGCGTATTCCAGTTGGTGGAGGGAAATGACGGCGGTAATGCCATCTTCGCGGCAGATATCCCGCAGTAAACCGAGCACTTTTTCTGACGTGGCCGGGTCAAGGCTGGCAACCGGCTCATCGGCAAGGATCATCGAGGGTTGTTGCGCCAGTGCCCGTGCGATGCCTACACGCTGTTGCTGGCCGCCAGACAGCTGGTCAACCCGGGCAAGGGCCTTGTCTGCCAATCCGACCCGCTCCAGGCAGTGCAGCGCCAGTTCCAGGTCGTGCCTGGGAAACGGCAGCAGGCTGCGCAAGGTGCCGTGGTAGGCCAGGCGCCCGGTGAGAACATTCTGCAGCGCCGTGTGACGTTCAATCAGTTGGTGGTGCTGGAACACCATGGCGGTTCGCGACCGGTGCTGCCGAACGGTACGCCGGCTGTTCAGCGGACCAAACTCTGCCGAGATCACGCTCCCGGCGGTGGGTAGAACGAGATGATTGAGTGAGCGCAGCAACGTGGACTTGCCCGCGCCGGACAGGCCAAGCAGGACCGTGAACTCGCCCTTATGAAAATCAACGGTGGTGGGCCGTAGCGCCAGGACATTTCCGGGGTAGGTCACACCCATGTCCTGTATACGGAGCATCATGTTTGGGGATGGAACAGACGCCATTGGATCACCTTTTGCAATGAATAAGCTCGCGTTATTGCGACTTACAATGCAACGGTAAATCCCGACGGTGACAAAGCCGTGTCATTCCAATGACAAGCCTGTGACGTTTATGGGAACTGCAAAAAGCGTATCCTCCTTACAGTTCCCTTCCACGCTATTCCTCGAAAATCATTGAAAAGCCACCGTATATCAGGCGCTTGCCATCAAATGGCATGGGGTTTACGTCCGGTTTCAGACGAGGATCTTCCATCAGCCTGGGCATGGCCTCGTTCCGGGCCTCGCGGGATGGCCAGATCAGCCAGGAAAACACGACGGTTTCATCGGGCTTGCACTGCACGGCCATGGGAAATGACGTCACCTTTCCTTCCGGCACATCATCGCCCCAGCATTCGACCATTTTCAGTACCCCGTACTCCTTGAACACCGCGGCGGCATCCTTGGCGTGCTTGATGTATTTCTCTTTATTGGCGGTGGGTACCGCCGCTACAAAGCCATCGACGTAACTCATGATGCTGCTCCTTGTTCAGTCTTTCGGGGGTAGTTCCCGCACTGGCCTTACTTCGATGGTGCCAAACCGTGCTGGCGGAATGCGGCTGGCCAGTTGCAGGGCTTCGTTCAGGTCGCGGGCCTCCAGCAGGTAAAAGCCCGCCAGTTGTTCCTTGGTCTCCGCGAACGGTCCATCCGAGATCAACACTTCCTCGTCCCGCACCCGCACCGTGGTTGCCGACTCCACCGGGTGCAAAGCCTGTCCGGCCACGTAGTTCCCCTGGTCGGTCAGCCGCTCCACCCCGGCGATGCATTCCTGGTTCAGGTCATGCCACGCCTGTTCGGTCATGGCGTTGATGATGCTTTCCTGGTAATAGACCAGCGCTACGTATTTCACGTGTCGTCCCCCTCTTCTTCTATGTTGTCTCCAATAACAGGTCGCGTGACGGAGTTGAAATTCGACACCGGGCGAAAATTCATCCAGAAACGTCCAGCGCCCTTAATTGCCGCTCAAGAAAACGGCGTTCCGGTCCCTGGGACACCAGGGCCAGGGCCTGTTGGTAACACCGCCTGGCCTCATCGTTATTTCCGGCCCTGCGATAGAGGTCAGCACGCGCTGCGTGAAACCGGTGGTAACCGGCGAACACCTTGTGGCTGGCCAGTTCGTCCAACAACATCAGCCCCGCGGCCGGGGTATCACGCATGGCGACAGCCACCGCCCGGTTCAGCGCCACCACCGGCGTTGGCTGCTGTTGATAGAGGGCACCGTACAGGCGCACGATGCGGGCCCAGTCCGTATCCCCGGCGATCACCGCTTTGGCGTGCACTGCTGCAATGCTGGCCTGCAGCGTGTAAGGGCCTGTGGGTGTGCGGGCAAGGGCCGCCTCCAGCCATTGTAGGCCGGTACCAATGTGCGTCTGATCCCATAACGAGCGATCCTGATCTTCCAGGGTGATCAGCTCGCCGGCCTTATCCTGGCGGGCGTCACGACGGGAATGATGCAGCAGCATCAGCGCCAGCAGGCCGAACACCTCGCCGTCGGGCAGCAACCTGGCCAGTTCGTTGGCCAGACGAATCGCCTCGGCCGCCAGGCTGACATCCACGACCTGCTCGCCCTCACTGCGGGAGTAACCCTCGTTGAACACCAGATAGATCACCCGCAGCACCCCGGGAAGGCGCTCGGGAAGCTCTCCGGCTTCGGGAATGTCATAGGGGATGCCGGCCATACGGATCTTTTTCTTGGCCCGCACAATCCGTTGTGCCAGCGTTGCCGGCTTTTGCAGGAGGGCACTGGCCACCTGCTCGGTGGTCAGACCGCACATTTCACGAAGCGTCAGGGCGACCCGCGCTTCCAGCGGCAGGGCAGGGTGACAACAGGTAAACAGCAACCGCAGTTGATCGTCCTCGAAGGTTTGCTCGCCGGGATCGGGAAAGGCTTCATTGGCGTGGGCTAACAGGTGCGCATTGTGCTGCGCCGTCTGCCGGCGGCGAATCTGGTCAATGCCACGGCGATGGCCGGTACGGATGAGCCAGGCCGGCGGGTTATCGGGTATGCCCTCGTCAGGCCATTGCCGAACCGCTGCGGTAAACGCCTCCTGCATGGCCTCCTCAGCCAGAGCAAAGTCCCCAAGTAAGCGAATCAGCGTCGCCAGAACCCGTCGCGAGTGCTGGCGGTAGAGTTGGTCAAGGCATGGGTCATCCTGGCTCATGCTGTCTCGCAATGCTCCAGTTCGGCGCTGATCATCCACTGCACACCAAAACGGTCGGTAACCATGCCGAAACGGTGCGCCCAAAACGTCTCTTCATAGGGCATGATCACCGTGCCCCCTTCACAGAATGCCTGGAATACCCGCTCAGCCTGCGCAGGGTCATCGTAATTCAGATGAATCTGAGCGCCCTGAGGTGCCTGATAGCAGTCTCCTGCCATATCCGCGCCCATCAGCCGACGACCCCTGAGATTGAGGGATGCATGAATGATGCGGTCGTGCAGCTCCGGAGCAACCTCTGCCGCTGCAGGGGTTTCACCATAGGTAAGCATGGACTCCAGATGGCCTCCCGTCACGTCCGCATAGAAGGCCATCGCCTCGCGGCAGTTGCCGGCAAACGCCACGTGTACATTCATCTCGCGTGGTAGCCGTTCCTGGGCCCGGTGTTGATCGAGGGCAGGGCTGGGGGCAAAATCCTCCAGGGTGAAGTACCGCCGTAGCTCCAGGGTAACGTTACCGTCGGCATCTTCCGGCGGCCACTGTTTCGCCCAGGCGATGCCCTCCTCAAGGGAATCCACCTCCAGCACGCTGTATCCGGCCAGCAGCTCGCTGGTCTGCTCGAACGGCCCCTTGGTCACGATTGGCTCGCCGTTCCGAAACTCTATGCGACAGCCCTCACGACTTGGCCGCACGCCCTCGCCGCTGATGAAAATCCCGGCTCGGGTCATCCGGTCATTGTAGTCTGCCATCGCCTGAAGGATGTCTTCAGTAGGCATCACGCCATTTTCGGTATCGGTGTCGGCCTTGCGCATCAACATGTATTTCATACAGCTGTCCTCCAGTGAATGTCGGTGTTACCACTGGTAGGTCGCGCAAGGCCGCCGCCAATCGACAGCGAAACATTAAATATTACCGCCTCAGGATTTCATCGGCCGACCTGACCCCGAATGTGGTCAATCACCAGACCGTGCTCGTGCTCGGGGCTGAACATCACAATGTCGGTGTCCTTCTCAGCGCGCACGCTGTGTCCGGGCGGCCAGTAGAACAGATCCCCGCTGCGGGAGGTTTCTTCGCTGCCATCTAGGTAAAGCGCCGTGATTTCGCCGTCCACCACGTAACCCCAATGAGGGCTCTGGCAACGGTCGCCCTCCAGCCCGTGCAACAGCTCGGTGATATCGGTGCCGGCACCAAAGGAAAAGTATTCCGCACCCATCGTGTTGTAACCGGATATATCACCAAAACCGGTTTGCTGCCGCGCCTTTGCTCCGGGTACGTCTATCCGAACGGGAATATCGTCTTTTGCGATGTGCATGATGACTGCCTCCATGTCGATTCGGGTAAGAATGATCCCAATGGGTGTGACTGGCTTGGGGGTTGAAAGTTCGGCGCCACAGCAGTCGGCACACTCAGTCTCTGTGCAGTTCCCGGACGGCCTGGGCAAACAGCCCGGCCACCGTAAGTACCGAAACCCGGCCTTGGCCCCCGGGTTCCTGCCGGGGTGTCACGCTGTCTGTAATAAACAGTTGATCCATCGCCTCAGCCTGGTAGAGCTGCTCTGAACCCGGCCCGAACAGGGCGTGGGTGATCACCCCAAAGACCCGGGTCGCGCCCTTGTGCCTACATGCCTCGGCGGCGCGCAACAGGGTGCGGCCGCTGGCGACCATGTCGTCAACGATGATGGCAACCTTGCCTGTCATATCCCCGACCACGGCATCGCCGGTGATCTTGCCGTCTTTGCGATGTTTCTCCAGAAAGGCGGTGGGTGGCTGTTCGCCGGCGGCCGCCGCCCAGGCGTCCCGGAACAGATCCGCACGTTTGGTGCCACCGGCGTCGGGGGAAACGATAACCACCGGATCGCTTCCCACACGTTCCATGAGCGCAGTGACAAACAGATGGTGAGCTTCGAGGTGAATTGTGCGGCAGCGGAAGGCATTGTCGAACGCGCCCCGGTTATGAACCTCCAAGGCCACCACGCAGTCCACGCCCATGGCTTCGAACAGTTGCGCCACATAGCGAGTGGTGACCGGGTCCTGGCTCTTGGCACGGCGATCCTTGCGGGCATAGGCCAGATAAGGCACCAGCGCCGTGACACGTTCCGCGCCTGCGTCTTTAACGGTCGCGATGAAAAACAGCAGGCGCATCAGCTTGTCGTTAACGCTCAGGGCTTCCTCGCCAAACAGAGTGTGCAGCACGTAAACGTGGCGTCCCCGCACGCTCTCCAGTGGCCGGGACTTGAGTTCGCCATCATCAAAGTTGCGGTCCTCCTGGGCGGCCAGGCTGATACCAAGCTGCGACGCCACGGCATGACCGAATTCCTGGCTACCTTCCAGGGCAAACAGAACCGGTGGGCTCTTCATATCAATTCCTTATAGTGCCGGGTCTTACGCGGCCTGAATCGCCTCCACCGCCACATTGGCGGAGCGTACCGCGGATTCCAGCAATGGTACGCCTTCATAGGCCCAGGAGCCGCAGAAAAACACCTTGCGCCCTGGTTGGCGGTGCCACTGGCCAAGGGCCTCGTGAACCTGTGCGGTACCGGGATGGACCACAGCACGCTCCAGCGGCACCCGGGCCAGCACGGTATCCGGGGCGGGCTCAAACAGCGGGTTCCAGGTTTGGAACACTGGCGCGCCGCGCTTGAGCGAGGGTTCCACTTCGTTCACCCACACCGTGAACATGGGCTTCTCCAGCGCCTTATCCATCTGGAAATTCAGCGCGGTCCAGTCCTGCTTTTTGGCGGGCATGAAGCGGGTGTCCTTGTGTACCCAGAGCTCGCCGGCGTCGAAACCGATGTTGTCCAGCGTCCTCCGCTCCTCACCGAACTGGTCGTCATCCAGAAATCGGAGCTGATTCGCCTGGGTAGCGACAATCACCCGGTCGAACACACCGCCGTCGCCGCGTTTGTTGAAGACCTTTACGCCTGACTCACCGACCTCCACCTGGGCGACCGGGCTGCCACAGTGCAGCGGCAGGCCTTTGGCCAGGCCCTCGACCAGCGCCGACGTGCCGCCCTTCAGGCGATAGAGTTCAGAACCATAAAGAATGCCGTGAAGCAGGGAGAGCAACTGCGCGGCGGGCCAGTTCAACAGGTGTTTTTCTTCACAGGTGCAAATGGTGCTGAGAATCGGCAGCACCAGCCCACGCCAGAACAGCGGATTGAAGTTTTCCCCGGCCAGAACTTCGCCCAGCGTGGCACGGCTGTTTTCCCGCTCAAGCCTGCGGGTCAGCCGCGCCAATTGCCAGATGCCGTGACCCAACCGCAGCGCGCGGGTGTCCAGGTAACGCCATGACCCCAGAAAGGGCCAGCGCACCACCGGCAGTTCGCCGGTGCGGAGCCAGGTGTGGCGGTCGGTCCAGCTGCAGGACGCAAGGGTTTGCACCTTGAAGGTACCCACACCCACCTCCCGGGCAAGCCGAAGCACACTGGGCCAGGCGTCCGGGCTCATCACCCGCAGTGGCACATCCACCAGGCCGCCATCCACAGTGAGGGCGTGGGCGTCCATGCCGTGGCTGTCGCGGGCTTCAAACACCGTCACCTCATGGCCGGCCTGACGTGCCCGGTAGGCCGCCGCCAGGCCGGCCATGCCACTGCCGATGACTGCGATAGAATAGGTCATTGGGGTTCCTTGATGCATGGAAGGGTAAAAGGTCAGTCTAGGCCCTGCGCTTTAATTCCACTACCGGTATCCGGGAATCCCCATTATGCTGGGTGGGAAAAACACCCGCCGAAGACGTAAGTGGCCTTGCCGATGCCCGTTGACCTGAACACGATATACCCCAAACTGATTAACCTGTTGCTCGATACCGTGTTCGTGGTGGATGAGCACGGTACGATCGTCTACGTCAGTGATGCCTGTGAAGAACTTTTGGGGTACACCGCACGGGAGATGATTGGAACCACCATCTACGATTACGTTCTGCCCGAGGACCTTGACGCTACCCTGGAGGAAGCGGCCAGCGTGACCGGTGGTAAACGTCAAATGAACTTTGAAAACCGTTACCGGCACCGCGATGGCAGAGCCGTCCATATTCTGTGGTCCGCCAGCAGGTATGAACAGGATCGGCTGAGAATTGGGTTGGCTCGGGATATCACCGCGCTGAAACAGGCGGAGCAGCACCTTCGTTTCCTGGCCCACCACGATCCGTTGACCGGCCTGACCAACCGTTCCCTGTTTGCCGACCGCCTGGAAACCGCTCTTCGCACCACCGACCGACACAACACCGGCCTGGCCCTGTTGTTTCTCGATCTGGACGATTTCAAGCCGATCAACGACCAGTTCGGGCACGAGATGGGCGACCAGTTGCTGGTTCAGGTGGCTAGGCGGCTGGAGCAATGCACGCGCGACTCCGATACGGTCGCACGCATGGGGGGCGATGAGTTCACGGTGCTGCTGACGGACATCGACAACCACGTCAGCCTGGCCATCGCAGTCGACAAGATCCGCGCCACGCTCGCCGAGCCTTTCAAACTCGGCGAGCGGTCGGTATTCCTGTCGTGCAGCATCGGAACCGCTTTCTACCCTGAGGATGGCCGAACAGCCAGCGCGCTGCTCAGTTGCGCGGACGGGCGAATGTACGATCACAAGCGAAGGCAGAGAGCCTCGACCGCACTCTGACCGCTCTATGAGCTTCGTGGATAGGCGTTAGAAGTGCTCTTTCTTCCTCGCCCAACTCAAAAGCGCATCCAGGGCAGGGCACAGCGCCTGCCCCCAGGGGGTCAGTCGGTATTCAACCTTCGGTGGCACCTGCGGATACACCTTACGATGCACAATCCCGTCGGCTTCAAGCTTTCTCAGCTGCTGGGCCAGCATTTTCTGGGATATGTCCGGAATCAGCTTCTCGAAATCGGAGAAGCGCTGCACTTTTCCGTCGAACAGATGAAACAGGATAATCAGCTTCCAGCGCCCCTCTAACAATTTTAATGCTTCGAGCGTATCCGCCGCTGCGGTAGAAGGGGTATAAATCTTTCCCATCGGTACGTCACTTACCTTTTGGTGCATTCTTGATTAAGCGTAAGTCTAGGCAGAAACTTCTTGCTCAACAACGTTGCAGCAGGAGACATCCCGATGACGATTCAGTTACCCGACCCCATCAACACCTTTTTCGAAGTGAGCAACGGCAAAGGCCTGGAGCGGGTGAAGACCTGTTTCACAGACAACGCCGTCGTACTGGACGAAGGCGGCACGTATGAGGGCCTGGCCGCTATTGAAGCCTGGGTGCATGACACCCGGCAGAAGTACCAGTTCAGCGTGAAGCCGCTAAGCATCATCAAAAAAGACAGCCATGATCGGGTGGTTGCGGAAGTCAGCGGCAATTTCCCGGGCAGCCCGGTGAATCTCGATTACGACTTTGCCCTGGCCGCGGACAAGATTCAGTCTCTGGAGATTTCCTGATGGGCATGGATCTGTCGCTGGAAGGCAAAAAAGTCCTGGTAACCGCAGGCACCAAAGGCATCGGCGAAGCCGTTGTAACCCTGTTCCGGGAAAGTGGCGCAAGCGTGCTGGCCTGCGCAAGAACCCGCCCGACAGCCTTTCCGGAAGAGCTGTTTGTTGCCGCCGATCTGACCACCGCAGAAGGTTGCAACACAGTGGTGGAGGCCGTCAATAAACGCCTGGGCGGCGTGGATATCATCGTTCACGTTCTGGGCGGCTCCTCTGCACCGGCGGGGGGCTTTGCGGTGCTGGAGGACGAAGTATGGCAACAGGAGCTGAACCTGAATCTCTTTCCCGCCGTGCGTCTGGACCGCGCGTTGCTGCCGAGAATGATCGCGCAGGGTGAGGGTGTCATTATCCACGTAACCTCCATCCAGAACGTGCTGCCCCTGCCAGAATCCACCACCGCCTATGCCGCCGCGAAAACCGCAGTGTCCACGTACAGCAAGAGCCTGTCGAAAGAGGTGTCACCAAAGGGCATCAGAGTATTGCGGGTATCGCCGGGCTGGGTAGAAACGGAGGCGTCCGTCGCCTTGGCCGACCGTATCGCCCAGCAGGCAGGCACCGATTACGAGGGAGGCAAGCAGATCATTATGGAATCGCTGGGCGGCATTCCGCTCGGGCGCCCGTCAAGACCGGTGGAAGTGGCAAACCTGATCGCATTCCTGGCCTCTGCCCGAGCGGCGAGCATCACAGGGGTGGAATATGTGATTGATGGAGGCACTGTGCCTACGGTTTAGGGTTCGGGAACCATTGATATCAGTCCTTCGTATGTGCCCGATACTCCCCCTGCCGCTCCAGCATCCAGCCCGGATACTCCGCCGGCAGGCGTCCCAGTTCAGCTGCGATTACCGCAAGCTGTTTGGCGCACCACCTGGAAGGGACAAGGCCGTAATGCGGTCCAGCGTGGCGATTGAGAGTGGTGTATGAGGTGGATTACTGATTAGATGCCATATCCCCGCTTCACCTCCGCAATCCGCACCAGACCTTCCCGGTCGGAATCAATTCCCGGCCCTGCCACGCAGCTTCCCCAAGTAAGATGGAATACTCTGCACACTCCATGCAGAGGCCCGCCCACACGCAAATCGAAAGTGGATTCGGTTGTGTGTCAGTCCTCCGACACGGTATTCCACTGCTTGATATCGTTCGGTGTTGTGTAGGCGCTACAGACTTTTTCGACGGGGGCGTTGACGACCGTTTCAACGGTGATGTTCATCGGGGGGATTACCGGAGGACTACACCCGGCGTACTGAGACCTGCCGTAAAAGAAAGGAGTATTACTTATGATAGCACGGAATAAAGCTGCAAGGTTGGTAGATTTTCAGGCTAACGACAGGAACCCCCTGTGAAGCTGGATAAGGTCATTTAATCGGATACTTGGAGCACGAGCTTTTGGAGCTCCTCGAGGAATTCTGGGACGGCGATATGACGGACGTCCTATTTTCTAGACAGACGTCGCACGAGAAAGCCCTGGCCCGTCCAAGATAGTGCGCAGAGAACGCTGTTCGCTGATTCAGAGAAGCATGCTGCGCCAATCCTCTCTAACTTTGGATGCGAGAACTCAAAGGTCTGCAGGTTCATGTCTGAGGCCGCTGCAGCCAGATAATCAGGCATGCGAATGAGTGGGTCGAGGTAGTTCTTGCCGCTCTCTTCTGGAACGATGTGAATAAGCTTCGGTTTATCTATTGTGTTGAGGTCAGAGCCCGCAGACCTACGGTCCCCTTTTGCTACATAGAACATGATTGAAGCGATGTCCCAAATAATACCGTCATGACGTTGAAGCATCGCATCACGATCAGAAACCCAACTGACAAATGATGGTTCCGCTCCGATATCGAGATAGTCCAAAACGACAGCGGCGTAGGCGGCAACTAAGAATACCTGTCGAGCGAGCTTCGCATTGCCCTTTCGCTTCAGTTCATCGATGAAACTCCGTAGCCGCCTCTGAACTTCCGAGAAATAAGTGCTGTCGCCTCTCGAATTAGTAGCCATTGAGGCGGCCATGTTGTTTATGTCCTCAAGACCCTCGATCATTTCAGAGACAGGCGCATAAGTTGACAGAAAATTGTCGCCGTCATCAAGGACAAAGGTGAAGCTAAAGGCTACCGGTGAGTTCAGGTATCGAATCAACCCTCCGGATGCGGATCTGCTCTTCTTGATGTCAACTGGCGCTTGATTGTCGATGTAGCTAAGGATGGTCTCTAGCTTGTCATGATGAAGTAGCAGGACGAATGAGGCTGTATCGTGACGATCCGGATTGCCAAAAACATAATCCGATATGACATGCCAAGCAGCTCCCTTAGGAAGAGGAGAAAGCCAATCAGAGATGGTCTTTTTAGCACTCTGATTCAGCACCTTCTGCAAAGCGAAGATAACATCAAACATGTCCGTTTCCGGCAACCTTTGAGGTAAGGCCAAGCAAAGTGTATGGGGATTGGTTCACTCCAGTGCCTCTCGCGGAAAACAATGAATGGGCGTCCATTGTGGGTCGGACGCGAATATCGAGCGGGGTGCAGTTACCAGTGGGGTATAAAGTCCAAGCTCACCTGCTGCTTTGGAGCGCAACGAAAAAGTGGTCAGCTGCAGTGTTGTGTTCAGCCTACTTGTAAGGCCACCCATCGTCTTCTTCCGTAGTAACCAACACGTCCGTTGGTGTATGTAAAGCTATGTCTTCGATTTCTGCGTTGTGAGGTTCGGTCGTGGCAAACGTAAATCTGAGGTCCGCCTGTACTATTTCTGTCCCTTCAACTGTTCGCTCGATCGTTTCCCAAGGGATCAGCACCTTGTCCTCGCTGTCGTAGCTTGCCGTTTCTAGGTTGTCGTATGACACGTCAGCTTCATATTCGATTGTTGCAGTCAGCTCAAAGCGTGCTTCTGCTGACTTACCATTTGAGCCTGGGATTAGCGAAATCAGGTAAGCAGAGATATCTCCGACCTCGGTGACTCTTGTCTCATTCACATCTCCATCTTGGTCGGACAAAATAAAGCCGAGCCACCGAAACTTTTCCTCGAGCTTGTTCGATATTTCGTCCGAATTATCTTCCAACAACCGCTGAGCTAGGGGGGCCAATTCCTCAAAGTATGAGGTAATCTTAGCCAGAAACTCCTCTAGTGAGCCAACTGCGGACAAGTGGGGAAAGTGAGCTTCGAGCCCGGTCATGTCTGGATCCTGACTTACAATTTGTACACCTTCCTGCTCTGAGTCAGCCCATTCGTTTAATGCCGACAACATAAATGCGTCAGGAAACTCGCTCTTCTTTTTCCCTTCTCCAAATGGCGCAGAGCTCTTGAAGTAGCAATCGAAGACAAAACGAGTGTCGGCCTCTGATACTGGGATGATGATGGCCTTGGCATCTTCCAGAAACTGTTCGAACTGGTTAACAAGCTGCTCCCTGATGGAGGCGTGATCAATGTCAGTAAATATGACGGAACCATCAAGCTCTGGAATATTTCTAAGGATCCTGGCCGCAGCACGAACTTTCTTAAGCGCTTGAGAAGACTTACCAATATCCTCATCTATATGCGCTTGCACTTCCTCTATGGTTACATCCGTAATGAGAAAATTCGCCCGCCCCGCTAATACGGCATCCTTCAGAGCAACAAACGATGGATGCTCATATCGGTAGTTTTTGCCGATAAAAACCGATGAATCGATGAACACGTTTAGCGCTTTGAGACCATCTATTTCCATACCACAAGGTTTCCTCTCTAGCCAACACTGCTTTCAACGGTCTATCCCGGCATGGGCATAACTTATAGGGTAAAATTCCCTTGTGGGAAGATCACCATTCAGCCGGTTGTGCCGCTTGAACGCTAATCACTGAATAATGGCAAGGGCCAGACCGCAAGGAGTGGTCTCTGGTAAACTGCCCCCAGTGTCTAAGCCAACTGCTCCCTATTAATATCCGTTACTATTGAACCGGTTTTTCCCAAGTTGAAGAGCGGGGGCAAACTCCAGGGGTGTCTGATACCCCGGGGTAAATGCGGACGCTGTTCATGTCAGCAGTACCGAAGTTTGACCGCATTAGGTCTTTTCTTAATACTGTCGACACTTGACGTGGGGAGTCATACCACCACCCGAGATCAATCACCGGTCTGGAATAGCAGCTGAAAACCAGTCGGCTGAAGCCCTTCATTAACTCCTACTTCACTCTTGGCCAGCCGCTAGATCTAAATCTGTCTGCTCGGGAGTCCCCAAAAGCTCATTTAGAAGAGGGCTATCCTCCAAGCCCTCGTACCGGCCCTCTATTTTTTCTTTTAGCGAAAACAACCGAGCTTCCGCGCTTCGTACCAATTCTGAATAGGTTATTGCGTGAACTTCACCAAACTGCTCGTCCTTTGACTTTCCTACTGTTTGGTATTTGCCTGTAAGCTGGTCAATGCGGTCGCCGACCACGAAAGCTTTTATATAGGGTTGTGAAGATCCAACACCGGCATGCCAAATATCTTCGACATAATATTTGGCCTGATCCATTTCTCCACGGCTGATTTCGAAACCGCCTTTCTTTAGCTCGATTAACAAGACTCTTTTTGTTTTTCTAATCTCGCCTGAGAATTCGTCTAGACCTAATGAACTAATGGAGGAGTTCTCACCAACCACAATATCCGGTCTTTTTGCAGAATTTTTAAAATCCTCTTTTCTATATTTCTTTCCAAAAACAGAACTCATCGTCTTAATAAGCCCTCTATTGCTCGCATACTCTGGAGTATCGAATTCAGGGCCGAATACCCATCGAGCTTTTTCTATCAGGGGGTGCAATGTGTGCAGCTCGTCCACACTGTGGTCGCCACTCAGCCTATCTATAGCTTCGATTACTTTAATTCTGGAATCTATCTCGGCGAGAATGGACATTGCATCAGACACGCTCCACTCTTCTAAGAATGAGTTCAACGATTCGGAATCGGTTGGTGATATATTCGTTAGCTTATATAGTAGTGATATTCCAGCTCTAGATTTCTCAAGGTTAAGGGCAGCTTTAAATGCAAGTTCAAGGAGTTCAATCCTTATATCGGGACTTCCGGCTAAGATTTGATCAACAAAATTAACCAATTCTCGGCGAGCCAGCTTTGGCAGTTCTTTTAATTCGCTTTTGTATGAGTCAAAAACTTGTCGTTTAGTGGTTTCTATCTCGTTTTTGGAAAGCTCTAAATAGCACGATTTAACAAAATCAGAAATTTCTTCCGTTATTAGTTCTAGAGCGGAAAAATCAGATTTGAAGCCAGACCAGTCGGCCTCAATAAAGTCAAAAAGATCCTCAGACTCCGCAATCACAGTGTATCTTTTGGCAAAAGATCTGCGCCCATCAAATACTTGCTGCCCATTTATCGACCAGGAGGGATCGCCTAACAAACGACCTCCCAGCCAAAAGGCTACTCCATGCTGTCTAGCCGTTCTGGAGGCTGTTGATGAATCAACCAGAGTCAATTTAATGTTTATACTTCCGACAGGGTTGATCTCTGTTCTTTTTACGATGCCGGGGTGTTCAGATAGGGTTATGAGTTTTCCGTTTACATACACTTTAAATTCTGGGTTAAACAAGAACCTAGCTGAGATCGTTTCAGTAAGCTCTTCAACTGGAATTAAGTTTTTATTAGCAATTACCTTTATTTTTGTTCCATGACCTGACTTGTTTTCTTTGCGGTGCTCTTTAACTTCAATAGGTTGCCTGCCGGATGAAAGCTTGAGCTTGTAAATGTTGCACTCGTTATTACGCCAAGTCTCGACGGTGTACACATCATCAAAGCAGAGACCTGCATGCCGTCCGACTCCATTTCTTCCGAAGGCGAGTCTTGTTTTTCGAAGATTATTATCTTCAGGTATTTCTACCAATGAGCCTTGATGTTTCTTTCTGTCATAGCGTAGCTTCAACCACCTTTGTTCGAATTGCGATTCGGTTAGGCCAACTCCGTTGTCTTCAACCGTGATGAGATTTTCTTTCTCCTCGGGAAAAGTGATCTTTACCTCAGACGCGCCTGCATCATGACCATTTGCAATTAATTCCGTAATGGCAACATCGGCCTTTGTGGCAATGGAACCAATCTCTCTGGTTAGAAATCCATCTTCATAAGTGACTGAGTATTCCATAATCGTCCTTTTTTACAGACTCAAATATTTGACTGCGCTGCTGAAGTCCTTGAAGGAATTAACCGCTTGGCTTTTCGGCGTACCGGAGCGCAGTGTAGGTGCAGTCGGCAACAGCCATTGGTTGGAGGTTTCACGTACAGTGGCACCATACGACACCTTTTCTCCTTCTCCAGCCAGAATGGGATGAAACGAATACGATATCTTGTCGCTCCGTATCTGGATGTTTGCACAGCGTACAGGCCTTCTTAGCACTAAGAGACTTATAGGATTTTCCGGGCCTAGATTTAAACCGACCATCACTACGAACTAGGATCGACTGTCTAGTTATAAGGTTCTGGTTCTTAAGCTCAAGGTATGCATTTTTATTATGTTCCGAGCCATGGTGAGGCGTCGTAATAATGGAGTTCCCCCCAATATTCGGTAGCTTGTGATTGAAAGAAAAGTCAGAGTCTGCGCTGAATAAAACATCACAGTAATTATCGGAATTTGGCGAGTAGAAAACCAAACTCTCCCTGTTGGCTTTGCTCAGTGCCAGATACATTAGGGCGTCACGGCGTTTGGAAACCTGCAAGATTTCTCGAGAGTTTACAGGCTTTAAATATTCCTCTCCTCCTGATGGGTTTTGGTGATCATCAAACTCAAACCATCTTATTTTTGCACCTGAGTGGTAGGAGAGAATTGAAAGTTCCCGAATTTTTTCGGCTGTATCTATGGCATCCATAAACAGGTTGAATTGTTTTCTATTTATAGAAGAATGCCAATATCCGAGCCAATCTATAGGCCGCAGTATATTGTAGATGCCCTTATAGTAAGAAGCGTTCTCTATAGCATCTGATATATATTCTAAATTGATTTTTTGTTCACTATCATCGATGCTGCACCCTTCTTCATGTTTGTAATAGTTATCTGCGAGCTCTTCTAAATTTGATGCCTCTATATCTTCACGAGACTCAATTTGATCCACTATTTCTAGAAAAAAATCTTGCGGTGAGGATAGCAACTCACTTAGCCTGCTTGTCCAAGATCCGGGAAGCCACACCTCACGTGCAGTAAGGCCAGCCTCAAAGAATCCAAGCAACCCATTAATGTGGTCTGCGTCTGCGTGAGTGCACACAAGCACATCAACTGACGGGGCACCTACAATTCTCTCAAATTGGCCCGCAAATCCACGCCTCGACTTCCCCCCATCGATTAATATTCTTTTGCTTCCCCTCTCTAAGTAGAAAGCATCACCCTGACCAACACTAATGGATATGAACTTGTCCAAACTAACTCCCTGGTACTTCTAAGGCCAACAGCACGCGCGGCTGCGGAATGGAGGCGAATCCGCAGTGAAGTAGCTGTCGCCGTGACTGTGATTGTTAGGCTACAAATCATCCCATTGGCGCAAAGCTTGATCGCCTTTCTTCTGAGCCAGAAGCTGCTCTTTCTCTTCAACTAACCGCCAGAGCTGTGAGAATTTTTCGCCATACGATTTCATGATTGATTTTTGGTCATCACTCCAGCCAATTCCGTAGTGATAGCGTTGTAAACCACCCCTGTTTTCCCAGTCTTTGGGATTAGCCAACTGATGCTCAGTAAGTATCCTGCCAGCGGGTGACAGGAGCAGACGAATTTGATCTTCCACTTGGTCAGGAAGGCGGTTTCCATGCTGATAGTAAGAACCGAATTCATAATCTTTCGTTGAGAAATCATCCTTCCTATGGGCCCAAAGATCATCTCTGTTAACTAGCGACTCTACCAATTCCTCCATTTGAGCATGTGCTTCCGCAACATCTCCTTTCATTTTTTTAAGGCCGGCTTCCCCTATTTCTTCAACTCTCTCAGGATGGCTGTGGATGGCGGATCGTACTTTGGATTCCAGCATGTCTTCCGCAAATCTCATGCACGCGGCAATGAATCGACGAACATCACCTTCCAGCTCCTCTCTTTTGGCTTCAATCTGCTTTTCTAGCTGCTCAATATCCTTAGCCATGTACGCTCCTGTTTATCAGCTCAATATCTGTCTAACAGCCGTTAATAGTTATCCGCAAACCAAGCACGCTTCCTGATGCCACCTTCTCTAGGAGCGTATACGCAGAATACACAAAGCACAAACCCCATCACATGGCTGGGGTTTGAGGGTCGAAACGGATTGTGAGGAGGGGCTTTTACTTCTTCAACCCCATCTCCTCAATAGAAATCTCCCGCATCTTGAACTTCTGGATCTTCCCGGTGACGGTCATCGGGAACGCATCCACAAACTTGTAGTTCCTCGGAATCTTGAAGTGGGCGATCTTGCCCTTGCAGAACTCCCGCAGTTCGTCGCCGGTCACCGGGTCCGCGTCCGGGTTCAGTTTTACCCAGGCGATCAGCTCTTCGCCGTACTTGTCATCGGGGATGCCGGTTACCTGTACTTCCTTGATGGCGGGGTGGGTGTAGAGGAACTCTTCGATCTCTTTCGGGTAGATGTTCTCGCCGCCGCGGATGACCATGTCCTTGATGCGGCCGACGATCTGGATGTAGCCGTCTTCGTCCATGGTGGCCAGGTCGCCGGTGTGCATCCAGCCGGCGTCGTCGATGGCTTCGCGGGTTTTTTCTTCGTTGTTCCAGTACTTCAGCATCACGCTGTAGCCACGGGTGCAGAGCTCGCCAATTTCGCCGCGGGGCACCACGTTGCCGGTGCCGGGGTCGACGATCTTGGTTTCCAGGTGCGGCTGGGTGCGGCCCACGGTGGTGACCTGTTTCTCGAACGGGTCCAGGGAACTGGTCTGGGTCGAAACCGGGCTTGTTTCGGTCATGCCGTAGGCGATCTGAACTTCTTTCATGTTCATCTTGCCGTTGACCTTTTTCATCACTTCCGCCGGGCAGATGGAGCCGGCCATGATGCCGGTGCGCAGGGTGGAGAGGTCGTAGGTTTCGAAATCCGGCTCGGCCAGTTCGGCGATAAACATGGTGGGCACGCCGTATAGGGCGGTGGCTTTTTCCTGGTGCACGGCCTGCAGCACGGCTTTGGGCTCGAAGCCTTCACCCGGGTAGATCATGGTGGAGCCGTGGGTAATGCAGCCCAGGTTGGCCATGACCATGCCGAAGCAGTGGTACAGGGGCACCGGAATCACCAGGCGGTCTTTTTCGGTGAAGCGCTGGCTCTCGGCCACAAAGTATCCGTTGTTGAGGATGTTGTGGTGGGTGAGGGTGGCGCCCTTGGGATTGCCGGTGGTGCCGGAGGTGAACTGGATGTTGATGGGGTCGTCGAACTGCAGCTGGCCCTGAACCTTGTCCAGGTCTGCCTGGCTGACGTCGGCGGCGAAGCCGAGGAATTCGGCCCAGGTCCACATGCCATCGTGCTTGTCTTTGTCCAGGTTGATCACGGCGCGCAGCTCGGGCACTTTCTGGGCCTTGAGTTTGCCGGGGGTGCTGGCTTTCAGTTCGGGGGCCAGCTCGTAGATGATCTTGCGGTAGTCCGAGGCCTTGAAGCTGTCGGCGGTAACCAGTACAGAGATGCCCGCCAGGTTTACGGCGTAGTCCAGTTCGTGCACGCCGTAGGCCGGGTTGATGTTCACCAGGATGGCGCCCACTTTGGCGGTGGCGAACTGGGTGACGGTCCACTCATAGCGGTTGGGGGACCAGATGCCCACACGGTCGCCCCGTTTCACGCCGATGGCGAGGAAGGCGCGGGCAGCTTCGTTGACCTTGTCCACGAATTCTTTGTAGGTCCAGCGAATGTCCTGGTGCAGGGCGACCAGGGCTTCGGTGTTCGGGTACTTCTCGGCGGTGCGGTCGAGCATTTCGCCGATGGTCATGCCCAGCAGTGGTGTCTCTGAGGTGCCACTGGTGTAGCTCGGTAGAGTGTTGCTCATGGTCTCTGCCTCCGTTGTTTTTGTAATAGGAAACGTTGTCGTTGAGGGCGAGCAGTGGGTGCCTGCTAGCGGCTCTGGCTGTGATACTCCGGGTTCGGTTGCATATCGCTGGCGATGGCCACGCGGTTGGTCATGTTGTAGAAGCCGATCAGGTTACTGAGGTCCCAGATGGCACAGTCGCTGAGGCCGGCATCCCGAAGGGCCTGGATGTGTTCTTCGCTGGTGGTGGCTGGGGAGCGGGTGAGGTGCGAGGCAAAATCCAGCATTGCCCGCTGGCGCGCGTCGAGCCTGGCGCTGCGGTAGTTCATCACCATGTGTTCGCCCAGCTGGGGGTCGCCGCTCAGAACCCGCACCGCCGCGCCGTGGGCCACCAGGCAGTAGTAGCACTTGTTCTCCGAGGAGACGACCACCGCCACCATTTCCCGTTCCAGCTTGCTCAGTTCGCTGTCACCCAGCATCAGTTCGTTGTACAGGCGGGTGAAGCCTTCAAGCTGCTTCAGGTTGTGGCTGTAGGCGGTCAGCACGTTGGGGATCATGCCGAGCTTTTCCTGGCAGATCTGGAAGTACTTCCGGGTGTCTTCCGGCATGTCCTGGATCTCGGGGATCGGCAGGTCCAGGGCGACCACGTGTGGGTTCTGGTTCATGATCCGCTGCCTCCCAGGGCCTGGCCCACTTTTGAGCCGTTGTGGCGTTTGAGCTGGTTGCTGATCCAGTTTCCGGTGGCGACGAGTTTGTTCAGGTCCACGCCGGTTTCAATGCCCAGCCCGTTCAGAAGGTATAGCACGTCTTCGGTGGCCACGTTGCCGGAGGCGCCCCGGGCGTAGGGGCAGCCGCCGAGGCCCGCCACGGAGGCGTCGATCACCGCCACGCCTTCTTCCAGCACGGCGTAGAGATTCGCCAGCGCCTGGCCGTAAGTGTCGTGGAAATGGGCGGCTAGCTTGTCCATGGGCACGTGCGCGGCCACGGCGTCCAGCATGCGTTTGGCCTTCAGGGGCGTGCCCACGCCGATGGTGTCACCGAGGGAGATTTCATAGCAGCCCATGTCCGCCAGGGCCTTGGCCACTTTGGCCACCTGCTCCGGCGCAATGTCGCCTTCGTAGGGACAGCCGAGCACGGTGGACACATAGCCCCGCACCGGAATGCCGGCTTTGCCGGCGGCTTCCATCACCGGCGCGAAGCGGTCGAGGCTTTCGGCGATGGAGCAGTTGATGTTCTTCTGGCTGAACGACTCCGACGCCGCCCCGAACACGGCCACTTCGTCCACCCCCGCTGCCAGGGCATTCTCAAACCCTTTCAGGTTGGGGGTGAGCACGGAGTAGCGCACGCCGGGCTTGCGGTTGATGCCCGCCATGACCTCAGCGGCGTCACCCATCTGGGGTACCCACTTGGGCGACACAAAACTGGCGGATTCGATGTGGGTCAGGCCGCAGTCGGCCAGCCGGTCGATCAGGCCGGTTTTGATGCGGGTGCGAATGACCGGGCCGGGCTCGTTCTGAAGGCCGTCCCGGGGGCTCATTTCCACCAGCCGTACCTGTTTGGGAAAGGCCATGTTACGCCGCCTCCCCTTCGCTGGTGTCGCTCGTTTCGATTGCGATCAATTCGGCGCCTTCGGACACCTGGTCGCCTTCGGCAAAGAAGATCTCGGTCACCACGCCATCCGCCGGGGCCTTGATGGCGTGTTCCATTTTCATGGCTTCCATGATCACCAGGGTCTGGCCGGCGCTGACTTTGTCGCCCACCTTGGCCTGCACCGCCACGATGGCGCCGTTCATGGGCGCGGCCAGGCTGCCGTCGCTGGCCATTTCCTCGGCGCCGAAGGTTTCCCGGAACACGTCGCAATGGAAGGTGTCACCCTCGTAGAACAGCACCAGCTGGTGGTTGTTCAGGTTGCCGTGCACGCTGATGCGGTGGCCGTTGATGACGGCCTGCAGGTAGTCGTCATCCAGCCGGCAATTCAGGTGGTAGATGCTGCCGCCCACCATCACCTGGTAGCGGTCGTCCCGTTCCAGGATCTTGAGTTCGTGCACCTCGTCGCCCACCAGCAGGTTCATGGGCTGGGCGTACTCGGAGTTCATGCGCCAGCCGTTCTGGCGACCGAAGGGCGACCAGGGGTCGGTGCTGACCACTTCCCGGGATTTGCGCTGCTCCAGCAGGAAGCCGGCGGCCAGTACGAGGCCTTTGTGCAGGTCCAGGCGGGACTTGGGAAACAGCAGATCCCGATGGTCTTCAATGAAACCAGTCGTCAGTTCCGCTTCCCGGAATGGCTGGGCGTCCGCCAGGGCGTGGAGGAAGCGGATGTTGGTTTTCACCCCGGCAATGCGGTAGTGCTCCAGCGCCTGCACCATGCGGTTGATGGCCTGGTCGCGGGTTTCGTCCCACACGATCAGTTTGGCGATCATCGGGTCGTAGTGAATGCTGATCTCGTCGCCTTCGGTCACGCCGGTGTCTACCCGCACGTGGGCGTTTTCATCCGGCGTGCTGAGGTAGCGCAGGGTGCCGGTCGCGGGCAGGAAATCCTGGTCCGGGTCTTCGGCGTAAATGCGCGCTTCTATGGCGTGGCCCCGGGTTTTCACCTGGCATTGTTCCAGGGGCAGGGCATCGCCCCACGCTACTTTTAGTTGCCATTCCACCAGGTCCTGGCCGGTGACCATTTCGGTGACCGGGTGTTCCACCTGCAGGCGGGTGTTCATTTCCATGAAGAAGAAGGAGCCGTCCACGTCATACAGGAATTCGACAGTGCCGGCGCCCACGTAGTTGATGGCCTGGGCGGCTTTCACGGCGGCTTCGCCCATGGCCTTGCGGGTCTCTTCACTCAGGCCCGGAGCCGGGGCTTCTTCCAATACTTTCTGGTGGCGGCGCTGCACGGAGCAGTCCCGTTCGGCCAGGTAGATACCTTTGCCGTCCTGATCACAGAACACCTGGATTTCCACGTGGCGCGGCTGGGTCAGGTAGCGTTCGATGAGCATGTCCGGATTGCCGAAGGCATTGGTGGCTTCGCGCTTGGCGGCGGCCAGGGCGTCGTCGAAGTCTCCCATGCGTTCCACCACCCGCATGCCTTTACCGCCACCACCGGCGACGGCTTTGAGCAGCAGCGGGAAGCCGCATTTCTCCGCTTCTTTGCGCAGGGTGTCCGGGCTCTGGTCGTCGCCGTGGTAACCCGGCACCAGGGGCACGCCGGCTTTCTCCATGATCGCCTTGGCGGCGGATTTGGAGCCCATGGCCGCGATGGCGGACGAGGGCGGGCCGATGAATACGATGTCGTTGGCTTCGCAGGCTTCGGCAAACCCGGTGTTCTCGGACAGGAAGCCGTAACCGGGGTGAATGGCCTGGGCACCGCTTTCCCTGGCGATTTCGATGATCTTGTCGGCTTTCAGGTAGCTTTCGGAGCTGGGCGCAGGGCCGATGTGGAACGCTTCGTCGGCCATGGCCACATGACGCGCGTTGGCGTCGGCTTGTGAATAGACCGCCACACAGCGGATGCCCATTCGATGGGCCGTCTGGATGATCCGGCAGGCGATTTCGCCGCGGTTGGCGATGAGAATTTTACTGAACATTATGATTTCTCCGGAATCCAACTGGCTTTGCGTTTGTTCAGGAACGCGCTGAGCCCTTCCTGTCCTTCTTCACCCACCCGGATGTCGGCAATGCGGTGCGCGGTGTCGTCGATAACGTCGCCACTGATGGGTTTGTGGCTGACGGCGAACACGAGGTCCTTGGCCGCTTTCATGGCGTCCGGCCCGTTCAGGGCCAGTTGCAGGACCAGTTCGTCGCAACGGCGGGCCATGGCGGTTTCGTCCTCGCACACCATGTGCACCAGGCCGTAGCGCTCGGCTTCACGGGCGCTGAACACTTCCGCCGAGATGAAGTATCGGCGGGCCTGGCGTTCGCCGATGGCCCTTACCACGTAGGGGCTGATCACGGCGGGTATCAGGCCCAGCTTCACTTCGCTCAGGCAGAAGCTGGCCCGCTCGGTGGCCAGCACGATGTCGCAGCAGGCGGCAAGGCCCACGGCACCGCCGTAAGCGGCGCCCTGTACCAGGCCGATCACCGGCTTGGCGAGGTGGTTCAGCACGTTCATCAGCCGCGCCAGTTCGCGGGAATCCGCCAGGTTTTCCTGGTGGGTGTTTTCCGCCATCCGGCGCATCCACCCCAGGTCGGCCCCGGCCGAGAAGTGTTTGCCTTCCGAGCGCAGGGTGACCACCCGGGTGCCGGGGTCGTCGTTTACCTCTTCCAGGGCGCTGATCAGCTGCTGGATGATGGCGTCGTCAAAGGCGTTGCGTTTGTCCGGGCGGTTGAGCACCACTTCGCTGATCCCGTCCGGGCGGCGTTTGAGCAGAACCGCGGTTTCCTGGTCTGTCATGGCGTTCTCCTCGATTACATCCGGAACACGCCGAAGCGTGTGGGTTTGGCCGGTCGGTTCAGGGTGGCGGACAGGCTCAGGGCGACCACTTCCCGGGTCTGGGCCGGGTCGATCACGCCGTCGTCCCAGAGGCGGGCGCTGGCGTAGTAGGGGTGGCCCTGATGTTCGTAGGAGTCGATGATCGGCTGCTTGAAGGTCGCTTCTTCCTCAGCGCTCCATTCCTTGCCTTTGCGCTCCATGCCTTCGCGCTTCACGGTGGCCATCACGCCGGCGGCCTGTTCGCCGCCCATGACGGAGATGCGGGCGTTGGGCCACATCCACAGGAAGTCCGGGCTGTAGGCGCGGCCACACATGCCGTAGTTGCCGGCCCCGAAGGAGCCGCCGATCAGCACGGTGATCTTGGGCACGTTGGCGCAGGCCACGGCCATGACCATCTTGGCGCCATGCTTGGCGATGCCTTCGGCCTCGTACTTCTGGCCCACCATGAACCCGGTGATGTTCTGCAGGAACAGCAGCGGGATGTTGCGCTGGCAGCACAGTTCAATGAAGTGCGCGCCTTTCTGGGCGGATTCGCTGAACAGGATGCCGTTGTTGGCGATGATGCCTACCGGGTAGCCGTGGATGTGGGCAAAGCCGGTCACCAGGGTCTGGCCGTAGTAGCGTTTGAATTCGTCGAATTCGGAGCCGTCGACAATGCGGGCGATCACGTCCCGTACGTCGAACTGTTTGCGCAGGTCGGTGCCGACAATGCCGTAGATTTCTTCGGCGTCGAACAGGGGCGCGCGGGGTTTCTGGATCTGTACGTCTGCCGGTTTGCGGCGGTTGAGGTTCGACACACAGCGCCGTGCAATGTCCAGGGCGTGGGCATCGTTCTCGGCGTAATGGTCGGCCACGCCGGAGGTTTTGCAGTGTACGTCGGCACCGCCCAGATCCTCGGCGCTGACCACTTCCCCGGTGGCGGCTTTCACCAGCGGCGGGCCGGCCAGGAAGATGGTGCCCTGTTCGCGCACGATGATGGATTCGTCGGCCATGGCAGGCACGTAGGCGCCGCCGGCGGTGCACAGGCCCATAACGACGGCGATCTGGGGGATGTCGTCGGCGGACATGCGGGCCTGGTTGTAGAAGATGCGGCCGAAGTGGTCGCGGTCCGGGAAGACCTCGTCCTGCCGGGGCAGGTTGGCGCCGCCGGAGTCGACCAGGTAGATGCAGGGCAGGCGGTTCTGCAGGGCGATTTCCTGGGCGCGCAGGTGTTTCTTCACGGTCAGGGGGTAGTAGCTGCCGCCTTTGACGGTGGCGTCGTTGGCGATGATCATGCATTCGGTGCCGGAGACGCGGCCCACGCCGGCGATGACGCCTGCGGCAGGAACGTCTTCGTCGTAGACGTTGTAGGCGGCGAACTGGCCGATTTCGAGGAAGGGGGAGCCTTCATCGAGGAGGCGGTTGATGCGTTCTCTGGGCAGCAGTTTGCCTCTTGCCAGGTGGCGTTCCTGGTAGGTGGGGCCACCGCCCTGCTGGATGGTGGCGACTTTGTCCCGCAGGTCGGCCACGGCTTTGGCCATGGCGTTCTGGTTGGCCTGGAACTCTTCGGACCTTGGGTTGATTTTGCTCTGGAGTATGGTCATAGGGCTTATTGTCCGTGCGTCGGGTCTGCGGGCAGAGTGATTCGGGAACCGCTTCGAGCACATCCATGTGCGCTTCTCTCAGGCCATCCATGGCCTTCGAAATTCCCGAATCACTCTGCCCGCAGCCCCTCGTCAAACTTGGGTGCGGGCATCCACACCGGATAAACGAAAGTACCTGTGGCTTACTTGTTCAGGAACAGCTCCCGGCCGATCAGCATGCGGCGGATCTCGGACGTGCCGGCACCGATTTCGTAGAGCTTGGCGTCGCGCAGCAGGCGGCCGGTCGGGTATTCGTTGATGTAGCCGTTGCCACCCAGCAGCTGGATGGAGTCCAGGGCCAGTTTGGTGGCCATTTCGGCGGAGTAGAGGATCGCGCCGGCGGCGTCTTTGCGGGTGGTTTCGCCGCGGTCGGCGGACATGGCCACCATGTAGACGTAGGACTTGGCGGTGTTCATCCAGGTGTACATGTCCGCCACTTTGCCCTGTACCAGTTCGAACTCGCCGATGGCCTGGCCGAACTGTTTGCGTTCGCGGATGTAGGGAACCACCACGTCCATGGCGGCCTGCATGATGCCCAGGGGGCCGCCGGAGAGTACCAGGCGTTCGTAGTCGAGGCCGCTCATCAGGACTTTGGCGCCGTTGCCTTCGCCACCCAGGATGTTTTCACGGGGTACTTTGCAGTCTTCGAACACCAGTTCGCAGGTGTTGGAGCCGCGCATGCCGAGTTTGTCGAGTTTCTGGTGGCGGCTGAAGCCGGGGGCGTCGCGTTCAACGATGAAGGCGGTGACGCCACGGGAGCCGGCCTGGGTGTCGGTTTTGGCGTAGATGACGTAGGTGTGCGCGTCGGGGCCGTTGGTGATCCACATTTTCGAGCCGTTGAGCACGAAGTGGTCGCCTTCGTCGCGGGCGGAGAGTTTCATGGAGATGACGTCGGAACCGGCGTTGGGTTCAGACATGGCCAACGCGCCGACGTGTTCGCCGCTGACGAGTTTCGGCAGGTATTTCTGTTTCTGTTCTTCGGTACCGTTGCGGTGTATCTGGTTCACGCACAGGTTGGAGTGGGCACCGTAGGAGAGGCCAACGGAGGCAGACGCGCGGCTGATTTCTTCCATGGCGATGACGTGCGCCAGATAGCCCATGTCGGAACCGCCGTATTCTTCTTTCACGGTAATACCCAGCAGGCCCATGTCGCCCATTTTCCGCCACAGGTCCATGGGGAACTCGTTGTTGCGGTCGATTTCCTCGGCCCGTGGGGCGATTTCCGAGGCGGCAAAGCCGTTGACCTGCTCGCGCAGCATGTCGAGGGTTTCGCCGAGTCCGAAATTGAGTTCTGAGTATTGTGATTGCATGGTTGGCTACCTTGGTCTTCCGAAAATGTGGCTTCCGGGGCTCAGGCCCCTGCTTGTTCTGATGTTCGCTGTTTCTGTTTGCGTTTCTGCAATTCCGCCAGGGCTTCGCGACAGCGGGCTTCGGCCGTGTCCATTTCCATTTCCGCCTGGGCGATGTCGTTCTTCTGCTGTTCCAACTGGGCGCGTTTGTTGTCCAGAATGGTGAGCATTTTCAGTAACTGCTTTTCGTTACCGGTGAGGGTTTCGTCCCACAGGTCGAACAGTTCCTTGGTTTCAGCGAGGGAGAATCCCATTCGCTTGCCCCGCAGGATCAGTTTGAGCCGAACCCGATCCTTGGAGCTGAAGATTCGTGTCTGCCCGCGCCGGGAGGGCTTTAGCAGGCCCTGATCCTCGTAGAAGCGGACGCTCCGGGTGGTAACGTCAAACTCCTTGGCGAGTTCACTGATGCTATAAGTGGTTTTTTCTGCCATGACGATTTCCTTTTTAGACTAAGGTTAGATAAAGTTTACGTAAACGTAAAGTAAATTTTGGGAGGAGCAGGTGATGGATTTTAAGAATATACCGGCCATTGTAACCGGTGGTGCATCCGGTTTGGGTGAAGGTGCAGCACGGGCACTGGCAGCAGCGGGTTGCAAGGTGGCCATCCTTGACCTGCAGAGGGAGCAGGGCGAGGCCGTGGCCCGGGATATCGGCGGGCTGTTTGTGCATTGCGATGTGAGCTCACCGGAAAGTGCTGAAGCGGCGCTGGCCGCCGCCCGGGAGGCCCATGGCCCCTGTGGCATTGCCGTGAACTGCGCGGGTATTGCGCCGGCGGCAAAGATTCTGGGCCGTGACGGTGTGATGCCGCTGGAGAACTTCAGCAAGGTTATTCAGGTCAACCTGATTGGCACCTTCAACATTCTGCGCCTGGCGGCGGCGGATATGGCCCAGCGTGAGCCCAACGCCGATGGTGAACGGGGGGTGATCATCAATACGGCGTCCGTGGCGGCCTATGAAGGGCAGATCGGGCAGGCCGCTTACAGCGCCTCCAAGGGGGGTGTGGTGTCGCTGACGTTGCAGTCGGCCCGTGAGCTGGCCCGCGAGGGCATTCGGGTGAACACCATAGCGCCGGGCCTGTTCATGACGCCGATGATGGCGGGCATGCCCCAGGAAGTGCAGGACAGCCTGGCGGCGACCCTGCCGTTCCCGAAGCGCCTGGGCAAGCCGGAGGAGTTCGGCATGATGGTGGACCAGATGGTGCGCAACCCGATCCTGAACGGCGAAGTGATCCGGCTGGATAGCGCCCTGCGCATGGCACCCAAGTGAGCATTCAATGGCAGGAGACATGAGCATGTCTGTTGATAGAGAAGAACTGGCGATGTTCCGCGAGTCGGTCATCAAGGCCCTCGAATCCGAAGTGCGGCCTCATTACGAGACCTGGGAGAAATCGGGCATTGTGCCCCGGGACCTCTGGAACACCCTCGGCAACGCCGGCATGCTGTGTGTCGACGTGCCCGAAGACTGCGGTGGAATCGGTGCACCGTTCCAGTTTTCCGTGGTGGTGGGCGAGGAGCTCGCCCGCATGGGATTCGGCGCGTTGTCCACCAACGTCATGGTGCATTCGGACATTGTCGCCCCCTACCTCAGCCACATGGGCAACGATGAGCAGCGCCAGCAATGGCTGCCAAAGCTGGTCTCCGGTGAGGCAGTGGGCGCCATCGCCATGACCGAGCCGGGGGCCGGCAGTGACCTGCAGGCGATCCGTACCAGCGCGGTGAAGGACGGGGATGAGTACATCCTCAACGGTTCCAAGACCTTCATCACCAACGGCCAGCACGCGGACATGGTGATCGTCGCCGCCAAGACCGACCCGAAAGCCGGTGCCCGTGGCATCAGTCTGTTCCTGGTGGACACGTCGCTGCCGGGTTACAGCAAGGGCCGCAACCTGGACAAGATCGGCCAGCACTCGGGCGACACCTCGGAGATGTTCTTCTCGGACATGCGCATCCCCGCCTCGGCGCTGCTGGGTGAGGAAGGGCAGGGCTTCATGTACCTGATGCGTGAGCTGCCCCGTGAGCGTCTGGTGATTGGCGCCCTCGGCGTCGCGGCGGCCCGTGGTTCCCTCGATCTCACCATCGCCTACGCCCAGGAGCGGGAATTGTTCGGTCAGAAACTGGCGCAACTGCAGAACACCCGCTTTGAAATCGCCCGCATGGAAACCGACTACCGGGTGAACAAGGCCTTCGTGGACCAGTGCATCGAACAATACGACCGGGGCGAGCTGGACGCGCCCACCGCCTCCATGGCCAAGTACAGCGCCACGGAAATGCAGTGTCGGGTGGCGGATGGCTGCCTGCAGCTGTTTGGTGGCTATGGCTACACCACCGAGTACCCGATTTCCCGGAACTTTATCGATGCTCGGGTGCAGAGGATTTACGGCGGTACTTCAGAGGTGATGAAAGAGATTATTGCCCGTTCGGTACTTGGGCGCTGAGGGATCTGGCTTGGGCTCCTAGCCTTCCCTTTTGCGGGCGGGCTTGCGGGGTGGCTGTTGGATTTTTCCCAGAAGAAAAATACCCCTTACCCCGCGTACCCGCCCGCACACCCGAAAGGCTAGGAAGCCAAACAAGACCGATGAGCAAAATAAGAATACCAACTAGATTCCGTTGCAGGAGAACATAAAACATGAACAACGATATCGTCATAGCAGGCTCCGCCAGAACCCCGATGGGCGGCATGATGGGCTCTTTGAGCTCTGTGCGTTCACCGGAACTGGGTGCCGTTTCCATCAAGGCGGCCATTGATCGTGCCGGGCTGCAGCCGGCCGATATACAGGAAATCATCATGGGCTGCGTGCTACCCGCCGGCCTCGGCCAGGCCCCGGCGCGCCAGGCGTCCCGTGCTTCCGGCATTCCCGACAGCTCCGGCTGCACCACCATCAACAAGATGTGTGGTTCCGGCATGCAGGCGGTGATCATGGCCCACGACCAGATCAGGGCGGGCACTAACAACATCATGATCGCCGGCGGCATGGAAAACATGAGCCAGGCCCCGTACCTGCTACCGAAAGCTCGCAGCGGTATGCGCATGGGCCATGGCCAGGTGATGGACAGCATGTTCCTGGACGGCCTGGAAGACGCCTATGAAGGCGGCCTGATGGGGGTGTTCGCCCAGCGAACCGCCGACAAGTACGACATCAGCCGACAGGCGATGGATGAGTTCGCCATCGGCTCCCTGCAGAAATCCCTGGCGGCCATCGAAAACGGCTGGTTCCGTGATGAGATTGTTCCGGTGACGGTTTCGGGCCGTGGTGGCGATACCGAGGTGGACGTGGACGAACAGCCGGGCAACGCCAAGCCGGAGAAAATCCCCCACCTGAAGCCGGCGTTTGTCAAAGACGGCTCCGTCACCGCTGCAAACTCCAGCTCCATCAGCGACGGCGCCTCCGCCCTGGTACTGGCCTCCGCCGCCGAAGCCGACGCCCGCGGACTCACACCGCAGGCGCGTATCATCGCCCACGCCACCCACGCCCGCCTGCCGTCCGAATTCACCCTGGCGCCCATCGGTGCCATCGAGAAGGTTCTGAAGAAAGCCGGCTGGTCCGTGGATGACGTGGACCTGTTCGAGATCAATGAGGCCTTCGCGGTGGTCACGTTGGCAGCGATCAACGAGCTCAGACTTCCGGCCGAGAAGGTCAACGTTCACGGTGGGGCCTGTGCACTGGGACATCCGATTGGCTCATCCGGCTCGCGGATCATCATTACACTGATGAACGCATTGCGGCAGCGTGGTTTGAAGCGCGGTGTTGCGTCGTTATGTATCGGTGGGGGTGAGGGGACGGCCGTCGCTATTGAACTGGTCTGACTTGGGAAGCTGTCCGCCATTGTAGCCTGCCGGTTGAGGGGCGGGCTTGCGGGGTGGCAGGTGGAGTTTTTCTTGGAAAAAGAACTCGCTTCGCTCAGACACCTTTTTCCGGCGAAAAATCCACCTACCACCCCGCGCCGAGAGACCACGATGGTTCACGAAGTTAAGGGCTTTAATTTGAATTTTAGGTCGGATTACGCTCCGCTAATCCGACCTACGAACTCCTTCTGCATTGTGTCTTTAGTCTTTTGCACGCATATCGTTGCTGCCCGTCGGTAGGGGGGGGAGGATGTTTTTTCTGGCAGGGAAAAAAATGTCTGAGCGAAGCGAGTTATTTTTCCCAGAAGAAAAAATCTCCTTACCCCGCGTACCCGCCCCCCAAGCCACGAAACCGCCCGGGATCAATCTTTAGCTTCTTCAGGCGCGAGGACAAGGTAGTAGGCTTCATCCCAAGCAAAGCCGCCGCCCCGTCATCGCCAAACACCCGCCCAGAAGTCGCACTCAGCGCCCGGATCAGGTTCGCGCGTTCCATGTCCCGCAGTTCCTGATCCGTCAGAACGTGTGAGCCGGAATGCCGTGCCGGGGGCTGCTTTGGGTGCTCGGTGCTAGCGTCCCGGCCGGGCAGGTCGAAATCCAGGTGGCGCTCGGCGGTGATCACCTGGCGCTCAATCACGTTTTCCAGTTCCCGTACGTTGCCGGGCCAGTGGTAGCGTTTCAGGGTTTCCACATCGCTCACCCGCAGGGCGAGGCGGGGACGGTTGAGTTTTACGCAGGCCCGCTCCAGGAATTCCCGGGCCAGCAAGGGGATGTCTTCGATCCGCCGCCGCAGCGGCACCGACTCGATGGGGAACACGTTGAGGCGGAAGTACAGGTCTTCCCGAAAGCGTTTCTCCTGAACTTCGGTTTTCAGCTCGCGGTTGGTGGCGGCGATGACCCGGACGTTAACGGCGCGGGTGCGGTTCTCGCCGACCCGTTCAAACTGCTGATCCTGCAAGACCCGTAGCAGCTTGCCCTGAAGCTCCAGCGGAATTTCGCCCACTTCGTCCAGGAACAGGGTGCCGCCGTCGGCCAGTTCGAATCGTCCCACCCGGTCGTTAAAGGCGCCGGTGAACGCGCCTTTGATGTGGCCGAAGAATTCACTTTCGAACAGGTCCTTGGGAATCGCGGCGCAGTTTACCCGGATCAGTGGCCGGTCGCGGCGGTCGCTGGCCTGGTGGATAGCGCGGGCGATCAGTTCCTTGCCGGTGCCGGATTCGCCGGTGATCAGCACGTTGGCGTCCGTGGGAGCCACCAGCCCGATGCGCCTGACGATGCCCTTTACCGCGTCGCTCTGGCCGACAATTTCGTGGAAGTGATATTCGGCGCTCAGTTCCTCCTGCAGGTAGGCGTTTTCCATCTCCAGCCGGTGTTTGAGGGTTTCCACTTCCGCCAGGGCCTGTTTGAGTTCCTTTTCCGCCTGCATGCGCCCGGAGATATCCCGGAACACCACCACGGCGCCCACCGGGTGGCCGTTGTCCATAATCGGCGTGCTGGTGTACTCCACCGGGAAGCCGGAGCCGTCCTTGCGCCAGAACCAGTCTTCGCCCACGCGGCGGATGCTGCCGTCCCGGAAGGCCGCGTAGATGGGGCAGTCCTTGAGGGGAAACAGCGAGCCGTCTTCGTGGGAGTGGTGCACCACCCGGTGAATCACCCGTCCCATCAGCTCGTCCCCACGCCAGCCGAGCATGCGTTCCCCTGCCGGGTTGACGAAGGTGGTGCGGCCTTCGGCGTCGACGCCATAGATGCCTTCGCCCACCGCGTGGAGGATGAGCTGGTTTTCCCGTTCCATGTCCTTGAACAACTCTTCCACCCGCCGCCATTCCAGCAGCCCGCCCCGATGGTAGTGGTTGGCTTCGTGCCGTTCCCGCAGGGTGCGCAGGAGCTGGCGGTCCCGCAGCAGGAACAGGATCTGCTGGTCTTCGGCCTCGCCGGCGCGGGCGGCGGAGATTTCCAGTTCAATGGTGTGCCCGTCCCGGTGGGGCAGGGTGAAGTCACGGCTCCAGGCGTTGCCGCGAAACAGGGTTTCTTCGGTGAAGGCAATGAGTTGTGGGCGCTGGTCCCGGAACAGGGCGGTGCAGGGGGAGCCGGTGAGTTCGCCGCGATGGGTGCCCAGCAGGCGGGCCATGGCGGTGTTCAGGGCTACGATCACATCCAGCGCTGCATCCACCAGAAGCGCCGGTTCCGGCAGGTGGTTGATCCAGTGCTCCTGTGAGGAATCCGCGGCGCCGCCGGGTGCGTGGGTGACTGTGGATTCGATGGCGGGCATGGGCATTTCCGTTTTGGTGATTGTTCGAGGCGTTTCAAACCCTGTGCCAACTACGAGAGTTCGTGTTTTTAGCTACGAAACATCGTGAATTACGAGATGTCGTAGTGGGCTTCGCTCGCCCATGAATATGTAAACGTCATATAAAACAGAGGGATGGCGATGTCTGAAAACCTGGCACAAACCCTGCGATAGACCGGTTGAGCGCCAATCACCGAGGTTCGCGGTTTTTCCGGCCTGACGAGGGGGCGGAACGAGCGTGCACCGATAACGTGCAACCTGATCCAGTTTGGGGAGAGTGACAGATGACCATCAAGAGCCTGGGTAATCCATTCGATGGGGACCAGACCCTGATCCATGCCAAGCACTGCGGCTGCCAGGACTGTGCCGGTAGTAAGGCCGGCGAAGCGCAGCCTTCGCTGATCCATACCGGCCAGCCGAATTTACCGGCGGACAGCGGCCTGGAGAATTCCGAGGCCATGCTGGACCGCGCCATCGAGAGCGCGGTGGTGCGCTCGGTGTTTGGTCACGACGACCACAGCCGTCGCAGCTTCATGAAAATGATGGGCGCCGGCACCGCCGCTGCATTACTGGGCAGTGTGTTCCCTCTGGACAAAGCCAAGGCGGCGGTAAAAGAGTCGCTGGGCAAACTGGAAAAAACCAAACTCAACGTTGGCTTTGTGCCCATCACCTGCGCCACCCCCATCATCATGGCGCACCCCATGGGCTTTTATGAGCGCTACGGCCTGGATGTGACCGTCACCAAGACCGCCGGCTGGGCGGTGGCGCGGGACAAATCCCTGGCGGGCGAATACGACGCCTCACACATGCTGACCCCGATGCCCCTGGCCATGACCATGGGTGCCGGCTCCACGCCGGAGCCCTTCATCATGCCGGCGGTGGAGAACATCAACGGCCAGGCCATCGTGTTGCACGTGGACCATATGGACAAGCGTGATCCCAAGCAGTGGAAGGGCTTCAAGTTCGGTGTGCCTTTCGAGTATTCCATGCACAATTTCCTGCTGCGCTACTACCTGGCCGAGAACGGCATCGACCCGGACAAGGACGTACAGATCCGGGTGGTTCCACCACCTGAGATGGTGGCCAACCTGCGTGCCGGTAACCTCGATGGCTATCTGTCACCCGACCCGTTCAACCAGCGTGCAGTGTGGGAGAAGGTCGGCTTCATCCACATGCTCACCAAGGACATCTGGGAAGGCCATCCCTGCTGTGCGTTTGCCTGCAGCCAGAAGTTCGCCACCGAAAATCCCAACACCTATGGCGCGCTGTTGCGGGCGATCATCGACGCCACCCAGTACTCCAACATTCCGGAAAACCGCAAGGAGATTTCCGAAGCGATCGCGCCCAAGAACTACCTGAACCAGCCGGTGCCGGTGATCCAGCAGGTGCTGACCGGTCGTTACGCCGATGGCCTCGGTGAAGTACAGAACGTACCGGACCGCATCGACTTTGACCCCTTCCCATGGCATTCCATGGGCATTTGGATACTGACGCAGATGAAGCGCTGGGGGTATATCGAAGGGGAGGTGGATTACAAGGGTATCGCCGAGCAGGTCTACCTGGCGGGTGAAACCGGCAAGATCATGGAAGAACTGGGCTACACCGCCCCGGCGAAGACCTACAAGACCCATACCATCATGGGCAAGACCTTTGATCCGGAGAGCCCGGAAGCCTATACCCGCAGCTTCGCGATCGGGAGGGTGTGACCATGGCTTCCCTGAACGTGCGGGCTGCGTTGCTGTCGGTGTCGTTCCTGATTCTCTTCCTGGGGATCTGGGAAATGGCCACCCAGCCACCGGAGGCCGAAACCGGGATGACGGAATACGAGATCCTCATGGGTGGGGCCGACCAGGAATCCCGGGTACCGCCACCTTCGGCGGTGATCAAGCTGGCCTGGGCGGAGTTGTCTGACCCGTTCTACGACGCCGGCGCCAACGATAAGGGCATTGGCATCCAGTTGGGCTACTCGGTGTACCGGGTGCTGACCGGATTCCTCGCGGCCATGGCGGTGGCCCTGCCCGTGGGCTTCCTGATCGGCATGTCGCCGCTGATGTATAAGGCCCTGAACCCTTACATCCAGGTACTGAGGCCCATATCACCCCTGGCGTGGATGCCCCTGGCGCTGTTCATCATCCAGGACTCCGATGCCTCCGCCATCTTCGTGATCTTCATCTGTTCCATCTGGCCGATGCTGCTGAACACCGCGTTTGGGGTCGCGAATGTGCGGCAGGACTGGGTCAACGTGGCCCGCACCCACGAACTCAGTCCGCTGCGCACCGCGATCACGGTGATCCTGCCGGCCGCCGCACCCACCATCCTGACCGGTATGCGCATCTCCATCGGCATTGCCTGGCTGGTGATCGTGGCGGCGGAAATGCTCGTGGGCGGCACCGGGATTGGTTATTACGTGTGGAACGAGTGGAACAACCTGGACCTGGCCAGCGTGATCTTCTCCATCCTGATGATCGGGGTGGTCGGCATGCTGCTGGATCTCGCCCTGGGCCGCGCCCAGAAACTCGTCGAATACAAAGAGTGAGGCTGTTATGAGTAAGCCATTCCTGCAAGTCGACGGCTTGTCCAAGGTCTACCCGGACGGCCAGGGCGGTGAACTGACCGTCTTCGAAGACATCCGATTTGCCCTGGAGAAAGGGGAGTTTGTCTGCATCATCGGCCACTCCGGCTGCGGCAAATCCACCATCCTCAACGTGCTGGCGGGCCTGGACGAAGCCAGCGCCGGCAACGTGGTGATGAACGGCAAGGAAATCAAAGGCCCGGGACTTGAGCGGGGCGTGGTGTTCCAGAACTACAGTCTGCTGCCCTGGAAAACAACGCTGAACAACATCGTATTCGCCGTGCGTGCCCGCTGGCCGGGCTGGTCGAAGGAAAAGGTGAAAGAGCACAGCGAACGCTACCTGAAGATGGTGGGCCTGGACCACGCCCTGAACCGCAAGCCCTCCCAGCTTTCCGGCGGCATGCGCCAGCGGGTGAGCATCGCCAGGGCCTTCGCCACCCAGCCGGAGCTCCTGCTGCTGGACGAACCCTTCGGCGCGCTGGATGCCCTGACCCGGGGCGTGATTCAGGACGAACTGGTGAAGATCTGGGAAGAAACCCGCCAGACCGTATTCATGATCACCCATGACGTGGACGAAGCCATCCTGCTGTCTGACCGCATCTTCCTGATGTCCAACGGCCCCAACGCCCGCATTGCGGAGAGTGTGAAAGTGAATATCCCGCACCCGCGGGCGAGGGCCACGATCTTTCAGAACCCGGCCTACCACAAAACCCGGGATTACCTGGTGGACTTCCTGGTCAACCGCAGTGGCTCGGCTACGCCCGAGGAAGACGGTAGCCCAAGACGGGTCGAACCGGCGGCCGGTAACGGCGCCCCTGCGTCGACCGTCACTGACCCTGAAACCGAATCTACCGCGCGTGCGGTAAATGCCTGACGTTAAATGCCAAAAGAGGAAACTACCATGATGAACAAAGAACTGATGACCGCAAAAATCCTGGAAGCCAAGGCCACCAAAGGCGTCTCCTGGGAAGCCCTGGCCGAAGCCATCGGCATGTCACCGGTGTTCACCACATCGGCCTGCCTGGGTATGAACAGCCTGGCGGAAGACAAGGCGTTCGCCGTCTGCGAGACCCTGGGCCTGGACAAACCCGTGGCCGAAGCCCTGCAGGTATGCCCCAAGAAAGCCTGGGACGGCGCCGTACCCCAGGACCCGTTGATTTACCGGCTGTACGAAGTGGTTGGCGTGTACGGCGACACCATGAAAGAACTGATCCACGAGAAGTTCGGCGACGGCATCATGAGTGCGATCGACTTCACCATGGACATCGAGAAGGAAGAGAATCCGAAGGGCGACCGGGTGGTGGTGACTATGAATGGGAAGTTTTTGCCTTACAAAGCCTGGTGATCGCGTCTGACTTTGGAGTGGCCTGCCTTTTGTAGCCTGTTGGTTTAGGGGCGGGCCTGCGGGGTGGCAGGTGGAGTTTTTTTTGGAAAAAGAACTCGCTTCGCTCAGACACCTTTTTCCGGCGAAAAAATCCACCTACCACCCCGCGCCGAGAGACCAATGAACTAATCTGACTTACTGATTACGAACTCCCTCTGCTTTTCATTTCTAGTCTTTTACTTCGCATACTTGTGCTGCCCGTCGGTAGGGGGGTGAGGATGCTTTTTTCTGGCCGGGAAAAAGATGTCTGAGCGAAGCGAGTTATTTTTCCCAGAAGAAAAAACATCCTTACCCCGCGTACCCGCCCCTCAACCAACAGGCTACTGACGATAACTCCCAACTCAGACAAAGCTGTTCAGGCCGACCGAGACCGGACAACAGCACCTTGACCAAGAGCGACGTCCACCACGGTGTGCAACTTCTCCAGCTGCGACTGCAGCATGGCAATCGGCCGTGAACCCTCCAGGGTCAGGGCGATGTCGAGATGGTCCCCGGCGGATTCCACCGCCATGCGGGCGATGCGGAACCCGCGAATGCGGACGACCTGGCACAGGCGCTCCAGGGCCGCGGTTTCCTGAGACATGCGACAGTTGAGGGTGTAACTCGGTATCGAGGCGTCCGTTTGCGGGGTCATGCTACGTGCTCCTTGTTGGCAGTGCTGGTACGTCGGGTTTCGTCGATCATCTCGCGGTTGCTGGCGCCGGGTTTGACGATGGGCCATACGTTGTCCTCGCGGCTGATGGCTACGTGGAGCAGCATCGGGCCGTCGTAGGCCAGAATGGTTTCGATGCCCCGGCGGATCTGGTCGGTGCGTTCGATGTGCAGGGCCGGGATGTCAAAGGCTCGGGCCATGGCGACGAAGTCGGGGTTGTCGTCCAGGTTGATCTGGCTTTCCCGGTTGCCGTAGAACAGTTCCTGCTGCTGGCGCACCATGCCCAGGCATTGGTTGTCCATCACGATGAGCTTCACCGGCAGGTTGTAGCGGCGGATGGTCGCCAGTTCCTGTGCGTTCATCATGAACGAGCCGTCGCCGGTCACGTTGATCACGGTGCTGCTGTGGTCCGCGAACTGGGCGCCGATGGCAGCGGGCAAGCCGAACCCCATGGTGCCGAGTCCGCCACTGGTGAGGTGGTGACGGGGGTGGTCGAACTCATAGTGCTGGGCTACCCACATCTGGTGCTGGCCCACGTCGCAGGCAACGATGGTGTCGTCAGGTGCGATCCGTGACAGCTGGCGGATGAACGCCGGGCCGGTGATGGGTGCCAGGGGTTCTTCGTTGTCAGCCGCGCTGAAGCCACCGGTGGTATGCCAGGTGCGGCAGTGTTTCTGCCAGTCTGCAATGGTCAGCGGCTTGCTCTCCAGCGCGTCAGTCAGGCGTTCCAGGATGCTGTTCAGCTCGCCGCGGATGGCCATGTCCGCCGTGCGCAGCTTGTTGATCTCAGCGGCGTCGGCGTCGATGTGAATCATCTTCGCGTTGGGGGCGAAGCCGGCTAGGTTGCCGGTGGCGCGGTCATCCAGGCGGGCGCCGATGACCAGTAACAGGTCACACTCGTCCACCGCCTTGTTGGCGGCGCGGGAGCCGTGCATGCCCAGCATGCCGAGGTTGTACGGGTTGTGTTTGCCGGGATTGCCGATGCCCTTCAGGGTAACGACCGCCGGCAGGGCGGATGCCTCGGCAAACGCGCGGAAGCTGTCTTCGGCATGGGCGAGGCTGATGCCACCGCCGCTGTAGAGCAGGGGCTTACGGGCAGCGCGCAGCATGTGGATGGCGTCGGTGAGGTCCGGGCAGGCCGATGGCGGTTGCTCGGTAGCAGCGAAAGGTGCAGCGGCCACCTCGGTCAGCAACACGTCCTTGGGAATGTCAATCCACACCGGTCCCGGTCGCCCGCCCTGGGCCAGTGCCATGGCCTCTTCCATGATCGCGGGCAGGCTGTCTGCGTCGTCAATCAGGTAACTGTGTTTGACAATTCCCAGGGTCATACCCAGTACATCGGTTTCCTGGAAGGCATCGGTGCCGATCAGTCCCGAGGGTACCTGGCCGGTGATGACCAGCATGGGGATGGAATCCCGGTGGGCGTTGGCAACGCCGGTGATCAGGTTGGTGGCGCCGGGGCCTGAGGTGGCGATGCACACGCCCAGTTTGCCGCTGGCGCGGGCAAAACCGTCTGCCGCGAGGGCACACGCCTGTTCGTGCCGGCACAGCACGTGTTCCACACCCACATCGTCCACCAGCGCATCGTAGAGCGGCATGATGCAGCCGCCCGGGTAGCCGAAAACCGTGCTGATGTGGTGGCGGTGGAACGCGTCAAGAATGTGCTGTGCGCCGTTCATGGTCGTTTTTCCCTTTTCTCGCTGCAAAAAAAAGCCCCCGGGACCTTTCGGTGCCGGGGGCTTCTGGTGTCTTGTCAGGTTTGTCGCTATCTCACCCGTTTATCCACGCAAAAGCCCCCGGACGGTACCACGACCACCAGGACAAGCTTCACTAGGACGATAACGGCGTTAAAATTCATGAGATACGTGCGTCTGTTCAAACTCTGCTTAGGATGGTGAAAACTTAACCCGGCGGCTGTCGCTGGCGCAACCCCTTATTCGACTTTTTTGTGATACCGTTTGACTCCCTTTACACACAACGCATGCGAAACGAACGAGAAGAACATGAGCAAGAGCAGGTGGGGCTCCCTTGGGTTGTCATTACTGATAGTGGTTGGGCTGGTGCTGTGGATGGCCAGTGGCGAGGTCAAGGTGGCGCAACAGGAAGCGCCTGACATGCCTGAAGACACCGCTTCGGAGCGTGTGCGGGTTGAGGTGGATACGCTGGAGTCCCGTCTTTATGAGCCGACGCTGATGCTGCAGGGCCAGTTGGAACCCTGGCGTACTGTTGCAATCAGTGCCGGTGTCGCGGGTACCGTGGAAGAGCTCATGGTCCGCCAGGGCGAGCGTGTCACCCGTGGGCAGACCCTGCTGCGGCTGTCTGACGATGGTCGCCAGTCTGCCGTAGACCGCTGGCAGTCCCGGATACGCAAACTGGAGGCCGACCTGGCCGCTGCGCAGCGCCTGGGTTCCAGCAATCTGGCCAGTCAATCCGATATCCTTGGACTGCAGAGCGATCTGGCCGGTGCACGGGCTGAGCTGGCCCAGGCCCGCAATGCCACCGGCGACCTCAGTCCCGAGGCGCCGTTCGATGGCGTTGTGAACCGGCGCCATGTGGATCTCGGCGCTCTGGTACAGCCGGGCACCGGGATGATGGAGCTGGTTCAGGTGGACCGGTTGAAAGCCACCGGTCAGATACCGCAGCAGTCGGTGCATCAGGTACGCGAAGGACAGTTGGTGACTATCCGCCTGCTGGACGGTGGAACACTGGACGGTGAAGTCAGCTTTGTCGCCAGTGCCGCTGATCCGGAGACCCGCAGCTTCGCGGTGGAGGTCACCGTGGAGAATCCGGAGATGAAACGGGTCGCCGGCGGCAGTGCCACCCTGCGGATTGCGTTGCCGGAAACCCGGGCGACCTTCATTTCGCCGGCTTACCTGACCCTGGGAGACGACGGCCGTCCCGGGGTGCGTTATGTGGACGAACGTGACCAGGTGGTGTTTCGAACGGTGCAATTGCTCAATGTCACCACAGACGGTGCCTGGGTCAGCGGGTTGCCGGATGAAATCCGGCTGATTACCCGTGGGGGCGGCTTTACCGCAATCGGCGAGGAAGTCGAGCCGGTTGACCGTGACAGCAACCGGGGCTGACCAGCATGCGCGCACTGATTCATGCGGCGCTTGACCGCAGCCGGACCACACTTCTTACCCTGACGTTTCTGATGGTGGGCGGGATTGCGGCGTTCTACAGCATTCCCAAGGAAGCCAATCCGGACGTCACCATCCCGATGATCTACGTGTCCATGACGCTGGAGGGCATCAGTCCGGAGGACGCTGAGCGCTTGCTGGTGCGGCCCATGGAGCAGGAGCTGCGATCCCTGGAAGGGGTCAAGGAAATGCGGGGAACGGCGTCCGAGGGCCACGCTTCGGTCATGCTGGAGTTCGACGCCGGTTTTGACCCCGACAAGGCCCTGCAGGACGTGCGGGAGAAGGTGGACACCGCCCGCGCCAAGATTCCCCAGGAGGCCGACGAACCACGGGTGAACGAGGTCAACGTGTCGCTGTTCCCGGTCCTGTCCGTGGGCCTTTCCGGCCCGTTGTCGGAGCGCGAGCTGATTACCATCGCCCGGCGCCTGCAGGACGCCATTGAAGGCATTCCAGAGGTGCTGGAAGTGGAGATCGGCGGCGACCGGGAAGACTTGCTGGAAGTGGTGGTGGACCCCCAGGTGCTGGAAAGCTACGGGGTGGATTTCGATCAGCTGGCTTCGCTGGTGACCCGCAACAACCAGCTCGTGGCCGCGGGCAGCCTGGACACCGGCGCAGGCCGGATGGCCATCAAGGTACCCGGCGTGATCGAAAACATTGAAGACGTGATGAGCATGCCCATCAAGGTCAGCGGCGACACGGTGGTCACCTTCGGGGATGTGGCCATGCTGCAGCGCACCTTCAAGGACCCCACGGGGTTCGCGCGCATCAACGGCGAGCCGGCCCTGGTGCTGGAAGTGTCCAAACGTGCCGGTGCCAACATCATTGAGACCATCGCCGAGGTGCGGGGGCTGATTGAAGCCGCCGGGCCTGAGCTGCCCGAAGAACTGGAAGTCCGCTACATCATGGATCAGTCCACGGAAGTGCGGGACATCCTCAGCGATCTGCTGAACAACGTTCTAACCGCCATTGTGCTGGTGATTATCCTGGTCATTGCGGCCATGGGGCCCCGGTCCGCCCTGTTGGTGGGACTGACCATTCCCGGGGCGTTCCTGACCGGTATTCTGGTGATCTGGGGCATGGGGCTGACCCTGAATATCGTGGTGCTGTTCAGTCTGATACTGGTGGCGGGCATGCTGGTGGACGGGGCCATTGTGGTTTCTGAGCTGGCGGACCGGAACCTGTCCGATGGCCAGAATGTGCGATCCGCCTGGGCGGACGCAGCCAGCCGCATGGCGTGGCCGATCATTGCGTCGACCGCCACCACCCTGGCGGTATTCGCGCCCCTGCTGTTCTGGCCCGGTGTGGTGGGCGAGTTCATGAAATTCCTGCCGATCACCGTGATCATCTGCCTGGCCGCCTCGCTGCTGATGGCCCTGGTGTTCCTGCCGGTTCTCGGTGGTGTCAGCGGTGGTCGCCGTGCCCGCCACCAGACTGGTGGCGGGGCGATGATGGCCGGCTATCGCAAGGTGCTGGCCAGGCTTCTGGGCTATCCGGGGCTGACGCTGATCGGGGTGCTGGCGGTGATTGTGGTGATCTACGCCGGCTACGCCCGCTTTAACCATGGCGTGGAGTTTTTCCCCAGCGTGGAGCCCGATTCCGCCCAGGTGCAGGTGCGGGCCAGAGGCGACCTTTCGGTCTGGGAACGTGACAGCATTGTCCGTGAAGTCGAGCAGCGCCTGCAGAACATGCCGGAAGTCAAAGCGCTTTACGCCCGTTCCATGGTGAGCCCCGGTAACCAGATGGCGCCGGACGTGGTCGGGGTGCTGCAGTTCCAGTTCACAGACTGGTTCACGCGCCGGCCCGCGAGCGAGATCCTTGAGGACTTCCGTGAGCGGACGGCAGACATTCCCGGCATTGAGCTGGAGTTCCGCAAACAGGAAGGCGGTCCGGCTGATGGCAAGCCGGTGGAGCTGAAGATCAGCAGCATGGAGAGCGAAAAACTCAACAGCTACGTGGACCAGCTGCGGGATCGCATGTCAGCAATGGGCGGTTTTGTGGACATAGAAGATGACCGCAGTCTGCCGGGTATTGAATGGCAACTGAAGGTGGATCGGGAAGCGGCCGCCCGTTACGGCACCGATGTCCTCAGTGTGGGCAGCGCGGTGCGGCTGATCACCAACGGGCTGGTGCTGGCCACCTATCGTCCCGAGGAAGTGCGGGACGAAGTGGATATTGCTGTCCGGGTGCCCAACAACTGGCGTGAACTGGACCAGTTCCAGCGTCAGACCATCAACACCAGCCGCGGTCAGGCCCCGCTGTCCCAGTTTGTGTCACTGGAACCGGGTCAGAAAACCGGCAGCATTGTGCGGGTGGACGGCCAGCGCACCATCACGGTCAAATCGGAGATCGAGCCGGGGCGGCGGGTGGATGAGCTGCTTCGCAGTCTGCAGGCCGATATGCCTGAGCCGCCGAGCGGCGTCTATGTTCAGGTGGCGGGCGAAAACCAGGATCAGCAGCAGGCCGCCAATTTCCTGGCCACGGCGTTTCTGGTCGCCATCTCGCTGATGCTGCTGATACTGGTCACCCAGTTCAACTCCCTGTACCAGACCTTCCTGATCCTCTCGGCGATCGTGCTTTCAACGGCGGGCGTGTTGCTTGGCCTGCTGCTGAACGGCCAGTCGTTCGGCATTGTGATGGTGGGCATGGGGATTATCGCCCTGGCGGGCATTGTGGTGAACAACAACATCATCCTTATCGACACCTACAACCAGATGCGCCAGAGCGGCCTGGCTGCCTATGAAGCCGCGCTGGAAACCGGTTGCCTGCGTTTGCGGCCGGTGCTGCTGACCGCAGTGACAACGGTACTGGGGCTCATGCCCATGGTGCTCGGTGTGAATGTCGACCTGCTGACCCCATCCTTGGGGCTGGGCGCTCCCTCCACGCAGTGGTGGACCCAGCTGTCGAGTGCGATTGCCGGGGGCCTGACCTTCGCTACGGTACTGACACTGCTGCTGACCCCGGCCCTGCTGGTTCTGGGAGACAAGGCTGGAACCCGTATCCGGCGGCTGTTCCGCCGACCTTGAGGGCGGCCCTGCAATGGATCAGGACGGCTGTCTGATCCGTTGGGCCAACCTGCGCGCGTCCGAGGCCATTTGCTCAAGCTCCGGGGCCGTTTCGCGGTTTTCCAGCGCGGCACGGTTCATGGATTCCGAGATGTCGGCGACCTCGGTGACGTTGCGGTTGATCTCTTCGGTGACACTGGTCTGTTCTTCCGCAGCGGTGGCCACCTGGGCGGTGGCATCGTTGATGCTGGCCATTCGCTGGTTTATTTCCCGGAGGGTCTTGCGGACGTTTGCCACGGCCTCACTGCTTTCCTTGCTCACCACCTCGCTGGCCTGCATGAATTCCGTGGCGTCTCGGGTACCGGTTGTGATTGTCTCGATGATGCGATCGATTTCCACGGTGGCGTCCTGGGTTTTCGCTGCAAGATTGCGCACTTCATCGGCGACCACCGCAAACCCGCGACCGGCCTCGCCAGCCCTGGCTGCCTCGATGGCCGCATTCAGCGCCAGAAGGTTGGTCTGGTCTGCGATTTCCCGGATAACTTTCATTACGTGGCCCACCTTTCGGCTGTCGGTGGCAAGCGCGTTGACGGTTTCCGAGGAGCTGCGAATCTGATCGGTCAGACGGGCCATGCTCGCGGTCGCGTTGTTGATCTGCCGGTCTGCCTGTTCGGTTCGCTCCGACGTGTCCTGCACCTCTGCGGCCACGGAGGCAGCATGCCGGGCTACTTCCTCCGCGGTTGAGGACATTTCATTCATGGCAGTTGCGATCTGGTCGATGCGCTGGTGAGCCTGTTCAGACTGGTGGGAGACCGTATCAGAGCTGCTTTTGATCAGTTCGCCGGTTTTGTGCAGGCGAACCGCGTTCTGGGCCATCAACTGTCCCGTCTCGGCGAGGAAGCCGTACAGATTCCTCGCCGCGTCAGCGAGGCGTCCCAGCTCATCGTGTCTGCGCATTTCCGTGGGCTCGGAGAGGTCGCCTTCGCCCAGTTTGTGAAGCTGTCCGATGAGCTCCTGGGCGGGTTTGACCACGGACCGTTGCAATACCACCACACAGGCGAGGGTGCCAAACAGGATTGCCAGGAACATCAGCGTTCCGACACGCCAGGTGTTGGTGCTGACCGAGGTGTTCAGTTCGCCGGCTTCTTCCAGACTCGCGGCACGTACACGCTCCGAGGCTTCTTCGATCAGCCTCGAAGGTTCGCGGTCAATGCCCTGGACGGCGCGGTCGCCTGCCTCTGGGGTGAATCCGGAAGAAACGAACGCGTCGAACCCCTGCCGGTAGGCGTTGCCCATATCCCGGTGGGCGGCCTGGAAGCGGGTCATCAGGCTTCGGGCATCGTCATCCGTCAGCCGCGGAATGAGGGCTTCCAGTTGATCCTGAATCCGCGACTCCTGGGACTGGAACTGTTGCCAGTATTTTTCCCGTTGGTCCTGGTCGGCGCCACGGATCAGCACATTTTTCCACTCCTGGACCTGGGTCTTGAACTGGCTGAGTATGTCCTGGGCTTCCAGGGCGTGGACCATCTCGACACTGGCGAGCTGATGATAGTCATCACGAGCCTTCAGGGAATGATAGAAATAGAGAAGGGCAACCATGGCAATGACCAGGTTGGCAGCGACGATGATTGTGAGCACGCGATTGAGAATGCTGCGGGAGTACCAGCTCATTAGGGAGTGTCCTGTCACCGGGGGTAAGGAAGGGGTATTATCGACAGACTCTACGATTTATTTATGACATTTTTGTGACGATATGATCGACAACCCCTTGATCGAACTCTACCGTGATGGAGCGTTGCTGGTCGTGCACAAACCTGCCGGGTTGCTGGTGCACCGCAGCCCCATCGACCGCCATGAGACCGAGTTCGCGCTTCAATATGCCCGGGCGTTGAATGACGGCGACCACGTGTACCCGGTGCATCGCCTGGATCGGCCAACCTCGGGAATCCTGGTGTTTGCACGCACGCCGGAGGTGGCGCGGATACTGGGCCAGCAGATGATGGCGGGTGAGGTGAGCAAGACCTATCTGGCGGTGGTTCGCGGCTGGCCTGAGAATGAAGGCGTGGTGGACCATCCCCTGCGGGAGGAACCGGACGACCGGCGCCTGAAGGGCACGGAGCAGCCTGTGCGGGAGGCATTTACCCGGTATCGCCGGCTCGCGACCACGGAATTACCGGTGCGGGTGGAAACCTATCCGACCAGCCGCTATGCCCTGGTTGAGCTGATGCCGGAAACGGGGCGGAAGCATCAGTTGCGGCGGCACATGAAACACATCAGCCATCCCATCATCGGTGACGCCAATCACGGTCGGGGACGGCACAACCGCTATTTCGCCGAACGCTTTGGCGAAGGGCGACTGATGCTGGCGGCCACCGCCATCACATTTTCGCACCCGGTGACATCGCAGCCGCTCACCCTGCGGTGTGCCCCTGAGGAAAGCTTCAGGCGTGTGCTGTCAATTTTTCCAGAATGTCCGTGAAGGGCAGGGGCTTGCTGTACAGGTAGCCCTGCAGGAAGTCGCATCCTTGTTCCACCAGCCATTGTTCATGGGCCTTCGTTTCGACACCCTCCGCCACGACCATCAGGCCAAGTCCACGTGCGAGCCCCAGAATGGAGAGCGTGATGGCGCAGTCGTCCTCGTCGTCTGGCAGGTGGCTGATGAACGAGCGGTCAATCTTGATGCGTGAGAAGGGCAGGCTTTTGAGCCTTGCCAGCGAGGAGTAGCCGGTGCCGAAGTCGTCAATGGCCAGCTCCGCGCCAGCATGGACAAGGCGTTCCAGAACGCTGGCAAGGGTGTTGAAATCCCCCTGGATGGAATCTTCGGTGACTTCGAACTGAAGGGCGCTGACCGGCATCTGGTGTTCCGCACACAGCGCGTTCACCTGGTTGGGAAGCTCCGCCACCAGCACCTGTTCAGAGGAGAGGTTAACGGAGATGACGGGTAGATCGACGCCGTCGTTTTTCGCCCGACGCCAGTCCTCGCACACCCGCCGTAGTACACATTCACCGAGGGCATACATCAGGCCTCCGCCCCTGGCAATATCGAGAAACTCAATGGGTGGCAGCCAGCCGCGCACCGGGTGATTCCAGCGAACCAGGGCCTCCATGCTCACCATGCGTTCGCCGGAGGCGTCGAGAATCGGCTGGTAGAACACATCGAGCGCCCGGTTGCCGATGGCGGCGCGCAACTCGCGCTCCAGGGCGAAACGGGACTGTGCGGTAATCTGTATTTCCGAGTCAAACACCGTGGTTTGCGCCCTGCCCAGGTTCTTGGCGTGGTACATCGCGGCCTCTGCCCCCCGCAGCAGATCACCGGAGCGATCACAGTTTCCGGGAAGGTGGCAGATACCGAGACTGGCGCTGACATTGAGGATCTGGCCTGCCAGCCGTATGGGTTCCCGTATCGCCTCGTGAATCTGCCGCGCGATGATCGTGATTGTCTGGGCGTCGGTGCGGTTGCGGATCAGCAATGCGAACTCGTCCCCTCCGATCCTGGCCAGAAGGTCTTTGCCATCCAGGCGAAGGTTCTGCAGGCGTTGTCCGATTTCCGCAATAACCGCATCACCGGCCTGGGGACCGAGCCCGTCGTTAATGGCTTTCAGGCGATCAACATCGATCCAGATCAGTGCGAGGCTGCCACGCCGTCGTTGGTGAATCTTGTTCGCCAGGTGGCTGACCCGGTCACGAAGGGATTCCATATTGGCCAGACCGGTCAGGGAATCGAATCGGGAGATGTAGTCCAGGGCCCGTTTTGAGCTCATCCAGCCTTCGTGGGTATTGATCAGACTGACGGTATCGGCAATAGCAACGGCGAAGGACAGTTCCGGCAGGGTCCACTCCCTGGGATGGCAGGCTTCGAGGCACACCACACCACTGAGCCGGGCGCCTTCGAAGACCGGTGTGTCCAGCATGGAGCGCACACCGACGGCAGAAAGATACGCAGGGTTGAAGCTTGTGGTCCTGGGGTCATTGATGGCGTCATTAACGGCAACGATGCGTTCAGTGGACAGGGCTTCAAAGTATTTCGGATGATCGACCTGGAACAGATGGATGGGAGAGCCCTCAACATCGGGAGGCTCATCGCCATGGCTGTTAGTGTCGCGGCTGTCATAGAGGGTTTCGCAGGTGATGCGATCCCGCTCAGGAGGGAGGGTCCACACACTTACACGCTCAACCTTCAGCAACTGGCCGCATAAAGCTGTCAGTGCTTCCAGCTTCTGTTGACGGCGCTGACCAACGAAGCCCGGATCGTGACTGAGTTTGGTCAGGGCTTTGTGAAAGTTCACAAAGGTTTCGCTGTCATGCATCGTGCTGCTTCCCTTCTTTGATATGAGACATCCGGCAGAGGCTCCCCCGCAAATTTTATAGTGGCAGTCCTCCTCAAACCTGTCCAACCGTATTGATCCGACAGTCACTCTGAATTTGTTGGTTTTTGTAGCCTTTTTTGTCGATTTGCAGCAAATAGTTGGAGATCAGGGCGGGATTGGCTTTTTTACGACATACTCGGAGAAAAGCAGGTCATAACAATAATGCATTCAACTGTCCGAGGTTTGCTGTGCAGCGACTCATCGAACGGCTAGTGATCGCCTTTCTCACGATGGTGCCATCCATGGCGATGGCAGAGACCGCCCTGTGGGGTAGCCACGGTAACCGCCTGGAGCTGTCGCCGTTTGTTGAGTACTGGCAGGAGCCGGAGCAGCCCGTGTCGGTGGACGCCGTACGCCAGCAACCGGATGACCGGTGGACACACAATGGTCGCGAGAGCATCAGCCTCGGCTATGGTGATGCGGTGTATTGGTTCCGGTTTCGCGTCGGGAATCCGACCGGCCGTGAAGCGCTGACCTTTGTGGAGATCGGCTATCCGGTTCTGGATCACCTCCAGGCCTACGTGCTGGACGACGGGCAGCCGGTCCAGACCTACGAACTGGGCGACAAGCAGCCCTTCTATGATCGGCCGATCCATCATCGCAATTTCCTGCTGCCGCTGGCGCTTGAACCCGGTGGCGAAAGGGAGGTCTACCTGCGCATTGATACCACCAGTTCCATGCAGGTTCCCCTGACACTCTGGGATCAGGACGCGTTCTACGCGACCGAACAGTCCCGCAGCATGTTTGAGGGCCTGTATTACGGCATTATCCTGGTCATGATCCTGTATAACCTGTTCGTGTTTATGGCGGTGGGCGAGCGCAGCTTCCTCCATTACGTGGGCTATATCGCGGCGATGCCCCTGTTCCTTGCCAGTCTGCACGGGGTGGCGTTCCAGTACCTGTGGCCTGAAGCGACAACGTGGAATGACCGGTCCATCATCGTGTTCCTGAATCTGGTGGTGCTGTTCGGCGGCACGTTCAGTATCCGCTTCATCAATGTGACCCGGGAGAATCACCGCTGGCTCAGCAGCTGGACCGTGGGTGTCGTGATAGCCGCCGGAATGATGGCACTGGCCGGGGTGTTCGTTGATTACCGGTACATGATCCTGCCATCCATCCTGCTGGGCGCGATCGGCTGCACCACCATGCTGATCCTCAGCGTGGTGCGCTGGATGAAGAACGATCCGGCTGCGCGGTACTACACCTTCGCCTGGGTGTTCATGCTGTTTGGCGGCATCGTGCTGGCCCTGAGCAAATTCACCATGCTGCCCCGCAACCTGTTTACAGAGAACGCGACCCAGGTGGGCTCGGCGCTTGGGGTTATCCTGCTATCCGTGGCCCTTGCTGATCGGCTCAACCGTGAAAAGAAACGGGTTTTCGAGGCTCAGCAGAAGCTGTTGCGGGAAGAACGAAAGGCCCGGCTGGCCCAGGAGAAGTCGCTGCGAATCCAGCAGGAAGCCAATACGTTGCTGGAGGAACGGGTACAGGAGCGCACCCGCGATCTTGAGATGCTCAACGAGCAGCTCCTGGAACTGAGTGCCCGAGATGCGCTTACTGGTCTGAAGAACCGGGGCCATTTTGACCGGGCCTTCCAGTCCGCGGTGGTCAAGGCCTACCGCTTCGAACAGCCGTTGTCGATCCTGGTGCTCGATATCGACCATTTCAAACAGTTCAATGACACTTATGGCCACCTGGTGGGGGACGACTGCCTGCAGATGGTGGCCCAGTGCATGCGCCAGTATGTGACCCGGCCCCAGGACCTGGCCGCCCGATACGGCGGGGAAGAATTCGTTGTGCTGTTGCCGGACACACCTGCGGAGGGTGCCATGAAAGTGGCTGAAAAAATCCGCGCTGAAATTGAGAAAACGGCGTTTCGCGTGTCGGACAAAATACTGCACCTGACCGTCAGCATCGGGATCTGCAGCGCCTGTCCGGATCAGGCCGATGCCACCAAGGAACTGTTTTGCCGCGCGGACGAGGCGCTGTATGAGGCGAAAGGGCGGGGGCGCAACCAGGTGGTGGTCTGGCGCCCTTCCTGTCAACCCACAGCGACCGCTGACGCCTGAGCCTGTTGCCCGGCCAGCAGGGGCCAGGGCTGAGCCTGTTCCAGGGCGTAGGCGAGTTCCAACAGGGTTCTTTCACCACCGTGTTGCCCCATCAGGTGCACCGAGACCGGCAGGTTGTCGGCCGTCTGCCCCATGGGCAGTGCAATAGCAGGCGCACCACAGGCGTTGGCCAGGGGCGTGAAACTGACATACCGCGTGAGCCGTTCAAATAACTGATCGAAGTCCTGTTCGGGACTCAGGTAGCCGATCTCCGGGGTGATGTGGCTCAGCACCGGGGTCAGGATGGCGTCGAAGCCGGTTATGGCCGAGGCGTATTCCTGGTAACAGCGGCGCAGGCGCCAGAGCGTGGCCGGTAGCTTGTAGAACTGGCTCCGGAAGTGCCTGTCGAGCCCATGGGTCAGGCCATCCAGCCGTGACTTGTCAAAACCCGGATGCAACAGCTTTTTGCCGTTGGCTTTTACCCCGAACGCCAGCATGCCCCAGTAACGGGCGAAATCCTCAGGGAAGGTCGGAGCAATGGGAGCCTCCATTGGCACGACGCGGTGCCCCAGGCTTTCCAGTAAACGGGCGGTGTGCTCAACGGTCTCCCGTGTCACGGTGTCGGTCGCATGGCCGTTGATGGAATCAAGCACCAGGCCGATGGTCATCGGACGCGACGCCGGGCCTTCCACCATGCCAAGGGCTGGCAGGTTGCGGTTGTGGAAATGCTTCTCGGCTTCGGCGTAGAAGCGGGCCGTGTCCCTGACGCTGCGGGTGACTACGCCGTCACAGACAATATTGATGGGCAGCGACCTGGCGGCTTCGTTATCGACCAGCCTGCCACGACTAGGCTTCAGTCCGACCAGGCCACAACAGGCGGCCGGAATACGGATGGAGCCGCCACCATCGTTGGCATGGGCCAGCGGTACGACACCCGCAGCCACCAATGCAGCGGAGCCGCCGGAGGAGGCACCCGTGGAAAAAGCCAGGTTCCACGGATTCCGTGCCGGGGGAGCCCCGGCATGTTCAGTGCTGGCATTGAAGCCGAATTCAGGCATGGCACTTTTACCCAGGCAGACAAAGCCCTGGTCGAGCATTTGACGAGCGAAGGCGCCGGTTCGTGCGGCAGGCTCAGGAGGTACGGCGGCGGAACCGTGCCGCGTCGGCATGCCCGCCACGTCCATGTTGTCTTTCATGAACGTGGGTACGCCCCGAAAGAAGCCATCGGCTGGTGGTGGGTGGCCGGACTCGGCTTGGCTGAAGGCTTCGAACACAATGCTCTGGATGAAGGGCTCGATCTGGCGGGCGCGTCGGATGGCGGCCGCGGTGAGCTCCCCCGGGGTGACCTCGCCCCGTCGAAGCTGCTCCGCCAGGGCGGTGGCATCATGGTCACCCAGGGCGTCGTCCTGAAAGGCGTGGATCGTCTCTGGTGGTTGCCGCGTAGTCATGCTGGGGCTCCTGAATGTTGAGGTGTCACTGTAGCGCATGGCGTAACGTGACGGTATGTCATTTCAGGAAAGTTATGAACCGAAAGTTGTGCACGGAACAGCGGCAGGGGCACAAACTGAGAGGTAATACACGTAATAAATCACCGCAGTAGAAAGTTCTGCCTTTTCTTGCGCCTTTTCAGGTAATAAGCTTGAACGCTCATTCTAGAGCTAGTGATGGTAATGGACGTTGCAGAACCGCTTGTCCGGTATTTCCTGGGCACTTTTTTTCTGATGATCGGACTCCAGTTCACCGGCAGGAGCCTCGGTCTTTACGAGCGCATGAAGTTCTCGTACATCCACTACGGCCAAAAAGGCAGTGCGCCCTGGTGGCATCGCCATATCTTCAATGTGTTCCGCGCAGCAATATTGGCGGTGTGTGTGGTCCGGATGGTTGTGGACATTGATCCTTGGCTGGGGATGATCGAAAGCCTGTACCTTGCACCGGTGCTGGTGGCGGGCATGGTCTGCCTGCTGGGTTCGTTCACACTGGTCAATTACCTGCAGGGGTACATGCACGAGGACTGGCGTTCCGGCATCGATCCCGATCAGCGTGAGCATCTGCTGACGCAGGGACCTTATGGCCGGAGTCGTAACCCGTTGTTCATGGCGGTCATACTCGGTCAGGTGGGGTTCTTTCTGGCCTTGCCCAGTGTGTTTTCAGGTATTTGCCTGGTGGCGGGTGTGGTGGTGATCGTCCGCCAGGCTCTGGAAGAGGAAAAAGCGCTGGCGGAGATGTATGCGGGTGATTACGAAACCTATCGCCAGCGCGTGCCGCGCTGGTTCTGAGTCGGGCTTCAGGATGACTTGCGGGCATCCTTGATCACGTCGTAGGCGTGACTGATTTCCCGGGTGCGCTCCTCGGCCATTTCCCTCATGCTCTCTGGCAATCCGCGCCCGGCCAGCTTGTCCGGGTGGTTTTCGCTCATCAGTTTGCGGTATACCTTCTTGATTTCCGCATCGCTGGCGGAGGGCGACACACCGAGTACCTTATAGGCATCGTCCACCTGTTGTGCGGTGGAGGGCTGTCCGGCGCCGGCCTGACCGGCGTGGGCACCGCGAAGCATAGCTTCCAGTTGATCCACCTGGCTTTCCGGCAGGCCGAGGCCACGGGCAATGCGCACCAGCATCTCGTGCTCAGCGGGATGTACCACGCCATCTGCCGCTACGGCTGATACCTGAACCTGAAGGAACATTTGCAACAGCGCGGGCTGGCCACCGGAGACCCGGAGAAAGTGGCCCAGTTCCGCCTCCAGGTCGAAATCCGCCTCTTTGCCCCGGTTGAAGGCCGCCTTGGCTGAGGCTTTCTGTTGTTCGGACAGGCGGAAGCGGACGAACAGCGATTCGGCCATCTGGATCTCGTCGCGGCTGACCACCCCGTCGGCTTTGCACAGGGCACCCATGACCGCGAATACGGAATCCACGAAGCCAGATTGAATGCTCTGCAGTTTGCCCAGCAGGCGGCGTTTGAGCCTCTGCATGAGGAAGGCGCCGATGGCAGCACCGATCAGAAAGCCCGGAAATTTACCGAATGAGTACCCGATCAGACCGCCGATAATAATCGCAAACAGCATGGATTTTCCTTTGAAGACGAACCGTAAACCGTCGAGTATAGCCTTTACCCGACCCTGCTGACGAGGAGTTGCCATGACACAGGATCTTTTCGCCGATGAGCTGCCTGAGCCGTTCCAGGAAGTGATCACCAGGGACGCGGTGGTCCTGCGTCATTTTGCGCTCGCCGACGAAGGTGCCCTCCTGGAAGCCATTGCCAGCGTGACTGGCCAGGCGCCGTTCCGTCAGATGCAGACGCCCGGCGGCCACTTGATGTCGGTGGCCATGAGCTGTTGCGGAGACTGGGGGTGGGTGACGGATCGCAGTGGCTATCGCTACCAGGCCGACGATCCCCAAACAGGCCAACCCTGGCCGCCCATGCCTGCGGTGTTTCGCAGCCTGGCTACCAAAGCCGCCCTGGCGGCGGGGTACGTCGGCTTTCAGCCCGACGCCTGCCTGATCAATCGCTACCAGCCGGGTGCAAAGATGGGGTTGCATCAGGATCGGGATGAGCAGGATTTCAGTCAGCCGATTGTGTCAGTGTCCCTTGGCGTGCCTGCTACCTTTCAGTTCGGCGGCCCCCGGCGCAATGACCGGCCACAGAATGTGATGCTGACCAGCGGCGATGTGGTGGTCTGGGGCGGAGAGGCGCGCCGGTTTTATCACGGCGTTCTGCGACTGAAGCAAGGGCAGCACGCGTTTACTGGTGACCTGCGCTACAACCTGACGTTCCGCCGCGCGCGCTAGAGCGCTAGAGCAGCCAGGCTGCGCCAGCTCGTCCATCAGGCATCACTCCCGGCCGCCACACCGGAAGCCCAGGCCCATTGAAAGTTGTGCCCGCCGAGGTGCCCGGTCACATCGACCACCTCACCGATGAAATACAGGCTAGGGCGCGCCAGCGTCGCCATGGTTTTCGACGACAGTTGGCGGGTATCGACGCCCCCGAGGGTCACTTCAGCCGTGCGATAGCCTTCTGTGCCCGCGGGTTTGATAGCCCATTGGTTCAGTGTGGCCGCCACCTGCTCAATGTCGCTGTTCTTGTAGCCCTGTAACGGACCGGTCCAGCCGTGCAGGTCATTGAAAGCTGCAGCGAAACGCTTGGGCAGGTGCTGTGCCAGATAGTGGGCGACGGTCGACTGGGGCTTTTGGCTGCGCAGGGCCAGCAGATCGTCACGGGCGGAACAGGTCGGCAGCAGGTTGATCGCGAGAGGGTCTCCCGGCTGCCAGAAGCTCGAAATCTGGAGCATGGACGGCCCGCTGAGGCCGCGGTGGGTCACCAGCATGGGCTCGCGGAAATGCTCCTTGCGGCAGCTTACATCCACCGGGCAGCTAATGCCTGACAGCGGCGCAAGCTGCTCTTTCAGTTCCGGGTGCAGGGTAAACGGCACCAGCCCAGCGCGGGTCGGTAACACCGTCAGCCCAAACTGCCGCGCCATGTCGTAGCCGAAACCGGTGGCGCCCATGGTGGGAATGGACAGTCCGCCACAGGCAATGACGAGGGAATCGCAGTTGATCGATCCGGAGCCGGTGGTCAGTCGGTATCCACTATCCGTCGCTGCGATGTTGCGAATCTGGGTCTTCAGTCTGATCTCAGCGCCGGCCCATTCGCATTCGGTCAACAGGATACTGAGAATGTCTTTTGCACTGTGGGAGCAAAACAGCTGTCCCGGAGCCTTCTCCTCGTATTCCACGCCGTGGCGGTCCACCAGCTCCAGGAAGTGCTGGGGCGTATACCGTTTCAGTGCTGAAATACAGAAATGGGGGTTGTCCGAGAGAAAGTTGGCCGGGGTGCTGTTGAGGTTGGTGAAGTTGCAGCGACCGCCACCGGACATCAGGATTTTCTTGCCAGGCTTGTTGGCATGGTCGATTACCAGAACCTTGCGGCCCCGGTAACCGGCCGTGGCCGCACACATCAGGCCGGCAGCGCCGGCTCCGATAATCACAACATCGTAGTGTGCGGCCATGAAAACTCCTTAGAAAACGGTATTATCCGTTCTTCAGGGGCTTCATATCAATGACGACACGGTATTTCACCGGCGTGCCGACGGCTGTGTCAGAGATAAACCCGGCCTTCCATATAAAACGCCGCCTGCCCGGCGATCTCCACACGATCTCCCTGGAGTTCACATCGTAGCTCACCGCCCCGCGCCGAGCGCTGCCTGGCGACAAAGCGAGTGCCGCCCAACTGGCTCGCCCACCAGGGCACCAGCACGCTGTGGATGGAGCCGGTGACGGGGTCTTCGTCGATGCCGACGCCGGGTGCGAAGTAGCGGCTGACAAAGTCGCAGTCCTCGCCACGGGCGGTGACGATCAGGCCCTGGTTGCCCAGTTGTTTGAGCAGGCGCATATCGGGCTGGGCATCCAGCACGGCCTGTTCGGAGGGCAGGGTGAGGAGGTAGTTGGTGTCGTTGGGCACGAACAGGGCCGTGTCTGGTGCTTCCGGCAGTGCCTGTCTGAGTAGCTCAGGCGTCGGCACTTCCTGCCACGCCAGGCTGGGGAAATCCAGCGCCAGCCAGCCCTCCGGTGTCTGCCGCACGCCGAGAATGCCGCTTTTGGAACGAAGACGGATGCGTTCGCCCTGCCAACCCAGTTTGTTGACGATCACCCAGGCGCTGGCCAGTGTGGCGTGGCCGCACAGCGGCACTTCCGCACCCGGGGTGAACCAGCGGATGTGAAAATCCGCGTCGGGGTTATCGGGTTCCGGAACAAAAAATGCGGTCTCGGAGAGATTGTTCTCGAGGGCCAGCGACTGCAGTGTGCTGTCTTCCAGCCAGGCATCCAGTGGCATCACGGCGGCGGGATTGCCGCCGAACAGCTCGCTGGTAAAGGCGTCGACCTGATAAATGGGATAACTCATTGGCGGTTTTCCTTCTGTTGGCGTCTAGCGTATTCGTGGGCTTTGTGGATGGCAAACCGTTCCAGCTCGGCGCCATTATAAAAGTGAAGTTCCGGCAGGGCGGTGGTGTGCGTCAGCACCCAGTGCCCGCTGGCCGGCTGACGGATACGGAAGCCCATATCCGTCAGCCGCCGGGTGGCGTTCCGGTCGGTGTTTTCGGATGTTCGCAGAGTCGCGTTGGTTGCCAGACCCAGCACATCCTTGCGGCTGGAGCGGGCGATCACGTGGTCATTGAGTCCGGTCAGAGCCCGGTTACGTGCGTTCATGGTGAAACTCCTTCTTCCGTTCTGTGATGCTTCCATTGTCGTCCGGCGCTGACAGCCATAACAGATTCAGATAATCTGTTTTTGAACCGGTACAGGTGGGGTCTGTGAGCATCTGTGCTGGTCGGAATCCGGGGGAACTGTACTGCCCGCCATCAGGGCGGCTCTGGCAGAATAGATGTATGGGCATTCTATATAATCAAGTGGCAGATCAGCTTCAGGCTCTGATTCGCGAGGGGGTTTATCGCGACGGGGACCGTTTGCCCGGTGTGCGAGTACTGAGCCGGCAATTCGGCGTGAGCATTTCCACGATCCTGCAGGCCCATCAGACGCTGGAAGGCCGGGGCTTCCTGCAGGCCAGGGAACGCAGTGGTTACTTCGTGCGCTTACCGGCCCGCGAAGCGCCGGAGCCGGTGATGCAGAAATACCGCGCCCGCCCCATGCCGGTGAGTGCACGGGATATGGCGCTGGAGCTGTGTGCGGATGAGCAGAAACGCATGGTGCCACTGGCGGCGGCTGTGCCGCATCCGGATTTTCTGCCGGTGCGCCAGATCCAGCAGTCGATACTCTGGGCGGCCCGCCGTGGCCTGGAGTATCAGGATTACGCGTTTCCCGGCAAGGAATCCTACCGCCGACAGGTCGCGCAACGAATGGCGACACTGGGCGTGCCCATTACCGCAGACGACGTACTGGCCACCAACGGCGCACAGGAAGCCATCATACTGGCGCTTCGTGCGGTAACCGTGCCGGGTGACATCGTGGTCGTGGAGTCGCCCTCGTTTCCCGGGATTCTGCATGCGCTGGAAGTGGTGGGATTGCGTGTAATAGAGGTGCCCACCCATCCGTCAGACGGGCTGAGCCTGGAGGGCCTGCAAATGGCGCTGGAGCAGTGGCCGGTGAAAGCCTGCGTGGTGGTAACCAATCACAGCAACCCCATGGGCGCCTGCATGCCCGATGAGCGCAAGAAACAACTGGTGCAGATGCTGGATGATGCCCGGGTGCCATTGATCGAAGACGACATCTACGGCGACCTTTTCCACACCGGGGAACGACCGCGACCGGCGAAAGCGTTTGATCGCACCGGCAACGTGATTTACTGCAGTTCCTTTTCCAAGACCATCTCACCGGGGTTACGGCTGGGCTGGATGATTCCCGGCCGTTACATGGCGGGTGCCCGGCAGCACAAGTACTTCGTGAACCTGGCCACGGCCAGTATTCCGCAGTTGGCGGTGGCCCATTTTCTGGAGCAGGGCGGGTACGAGCGATACCTGCGCTCGGCGCGGCAGAACTATCGCCAGACCACTGAGCGCATGCGCACGGCGGTGGCGCGGTGGTTCCCGGAAGGTACGGCGGTCAGCCGGCCCCAGGGTGGCTTCGTGCTCTGGGTGCAGTTGCCGGGCCGGAACACCGGCACCACCGTGTATCGCCAGGCGCGGGAGGAAAACATCAATGTGGCGCCTGGCCTGATGTTCTCCACAGCCGACAAGTACTGCAACTGCCTCCGACTGAACAGCGCCAACCCCTGGTCCGAGCGCATTGAAAGCGCGGTGCGCAGGCTGGGAGAGCTGGCCGGGCAGGCTGAATCAAACTGAGTTCCGCGGTGCCAACGGATCAATCAATCCCGCTGCGATAGCGATACCGGTTACGTCCGGTACCCGCTCAGCGCCCAGTCTTTTCATGACCCGGGAGCGATAAAGGTCAATGGTCTTGATGCTGACATTCAGCTGCTCTGCGATTTCGCGGCTGGTGTAACCCTGCGCCAGTGGCAGGAACACATCCCGTTCGCGGCGGGTGAGGGTGGCTATCAGTGCCTCGGTGTTTTCGTCGCCGCGCTGTTGCAGGCTGGTCTGCTGATGCTTTTGCAGGGCCTGCTGTACGCTGTCGAGCAACAGCTGCTCATTGAAGGGCTTCTCGATGAAGTCGAAGGCCCCTGACTTGAAGGCGCGCACCACGATGGGTACATCGGCATGCCCGGACACAAATATGATGGGCAGCGGTGAATTCCGTTTTTGCAGCTGCTCCTGCACATTCAATCCGCCCAGCCCCGGCATCCTCACATCGAGAATGACACAGCCGTTGGTGTCGTTGCTCAGGGTCTCAAGGAACTCACGACCATCACGGTAGGCTTCCACATGCAGTCCCACGGACTCCAGCAACCACTGGGTGGATTCGAGCATGCCGGCGTCATCATCTACCACATACACGGTGCTTGGGGTGTCAGTCATTGGCTGGGGTCTCCGGTGCCTGGTCAGCAATTGGGCGCGTGTTCACGGATGCAGGGAAGCGGCAGGTCAGGGTCAAACCACGGGGGTGCGACCGGCTCGCATCCAGAAAGCCGCCAAAGCCTTCGATAATTGAGCGGCTCATGGACAGGCCGAGGCCCAGTCCCTGGGGCTTGTTGGTATAAAACGGGGTGAACATGTCCCGTAGTCCATTGTCGTCCAACCCGCCGCCTTCGTCGGTTACCTGAATCAGGCACTCCTGGTCCGCGTTTACCCCGCTGGAAATAGTAATACGAGGCGGCGTTTCCTTGGGGAATTCATCCGCTTCCACGGTGGCTTCTATGCCATTGCGAATCAGGTTGATCAGCACCTGTTCCAGCAGTACCGGATCGGCAGTAACGACGGGACTGGGGTCCGCGAGATGTTCGCGAATGGCGATGCCGTGCTTGTCGGCGTCCCACTGGCACAGACGCACCACATTGCTGATCACCTCGTTGATACGGATCGGCGCAGTGCGCTTGTGACCTTTGTGCAGGAACGCTCGCAGGCGCTTTATGACCTCGGATGCCCGATTGGCGTGATGGGTGATCCGCTGCAGGCCGTCGTCTACCCGGACAAGGTTCTCCGGGTTGTCTTCTGCCTTTTTGAGATAGCGTTGGCTGGCGCTGGCAAAATTCACAATGGTCGCCAGGGGCTGGTTCATCTCATGGGCGATGCTGGACGCCAGTTCACCCAGTGTGGCCAGTCGGGCGGCGTGGGCCAGTTCTTCGGCCAGTCGTCGGCTGTTTTCCTCGGAGTTCACCCGTGCGGTGATGTCCCGGGACACACTGACCACTTCAATCACGGCGCCGGTATAGGTTTCGCGGATGGCGCGGCTGGCAATTTCAAACCAGCGGCGGCTGCCATCGCGATGGGTGATCTCCAGGGTCATGGTGGCGTAGCCATGGTCCCTCAGTGTGCGGCGGGTTTCCTGCAACTGCTGGCTGACGCCTGCACCCCGGAACACCTCGTCCAGGGGCTGTCCGCGCAGCTCTTCGGGCCAGTAACCCAGAAGCCGCCAGGAGGCCGGAGTGGCATCAATAAAACGCCCGTCCGGTGCGTGGCGGGAGATCAGGTCGGTGGTGTTCTCCGTGATCAGGCGATACAGGCGGCTGGCCCGGCTGGCTTCGTCCCGGGCGCGGATGTCATTGGTGGCATTGCGACCACGGGCAAGCACCACACCGGCGTCTGCTACTGGAACAAACGTCCAGAGCAGGTAACAGTTGCCGGTGCGGCTTTCGACCGCCTCAATCGCCCGGCCCTGGTCGAGACAGGCAGCCACCAGGGCCCGGGTGTTCACCGGCATAAGCGCCGAGGCATCACACTGCAGGCACTGTTCAGAGAGCCGGGTGGCGGCCGGGTTCTGCTCGAGGATCTGACCGCCACGATTAAGGATCACAGTGGCTTCCGGGTCAAGGTCCTGAATTGCGCTAAGATGAATCAGGGTAGGCCTACTCATGCTGTGAATTTATTATAGTAATAACACTATAATACGTTGGTGTAATTTCTAGTATTTATCCTATCAAATACTATCTGACGTCATTCGAAGTATAGCGGTTATAGCGTACTCCCTGAATACACCATAAGAACAATGCTGCTCACAGAGGACTGAACCATGACCTCGATTTTTGACCAGGGCCTTGAGCCCGTCGATGCCAACTACGCCGTACAGTCGCCCATCGATTTTATTGAACGCACTGCCAGCGTCTACCCGGATTACCCGGCTGTGATCCACGGGGCGCTGCGCTATACCTGGCAGCAGACCTACGATCGCAGCCGTCGCCTCGCGTCAGCACTGGCCGGTCGCGGGATTGCGCGGGGTGATACCGTGGCAGTGATGCTGCCCAACATCCCCGCCATGGTGGAATGCCACTTCGGGGTGCCGATGATTGGTGCTGTGCTGAACACTCTCAACGTTCGACTGGATGCCGAAGCCATTGCGTTCATGCTGGGACATGGTGAGGCCAAGGTGGTGATCGCGGACCGTGAGTTCGGCGACGTCATCCGTGATGCGGTGAGCCGTCTCGACAGCAAGCCGTTGGTGATTGATGTCGATGACCCGGAGTATGGCGAAGGCACCCAGGTCAGCGACCTGGACTACGAGGCGTTCCTGCAGGAAGGTGATCCCCGCTTTGCCTGGCAGTTCCCGGACAGTGAGTGGGACGCCATCTCCCTCAACTACACCTCGGGTACCACGGGCAATCCCAAGGGTGTGGTCTACCACCATCGGGGTGCCTACATTAACGCCCTGGGTAACCAGGCGGTCTGGTCGATGGACATGCATCCGGTGTATCTCTGGACGTTGCCAATGTTCCACTGCAACGGCTGGTGCTTCCCCTGGACCATTACCGCCATGGCCGGTACCCACGTATGCCTGCGCCGGGTGGACCCTGAGAAGATCCTGCAACTGATCCGTGACCATCAGGTGACCCACATGTGCGGTGCGCCGATCGTGCTCAATGCGCTGCTGAATGTGCCGGAGTCCGCCAAGACCGGCATTGACCACGAAGTGAAGTCGATGACCGCTGGTGCCGCGCCCCCGGCCCAGGTGATCGGCGCGATTGAGGAAATGGGCATTGCCGTCACACACGTATACGGTCTGACCGAAGTGTATGGCCCGGTCACTGTCTGTGCCTGGAAATCCGAATGGGATTCGCTGCCGCTGCACGAGCGCGCCAGGAAGAAGGCGCGCCAGGGCGTGCGGTACCATACCCTGGCCGGCACCATGGTGGGTGATCCCAATACCATGGAGCCGGTGCCCAGAGACGGCAAAACCATCGGCGAGATTTTCCTGCGCGGCAACACCGTGATGAAGGGCTATCTGAAGAACCCCAAGGCGACCGAGGAAGCCTTCAGGGGTGGCTGGTTCCACACGGGTGACCTGGCGGTGTGGCACGAAGATGGCTACATGGAAATCAAGGATCGCCTGAAAGACATTATTATTTCCGGTGGCGAGAACATTTCCACCATCGAAGTCGAAGACACCCTCTATCGTCACCCGGCGGTGCTTGAAGCGGCGGTAGTGGCCCGTCCGGATGAGAAATGGGGTGAAACGCCCTGTGCGTTCATCACACTGAAACCGGAAGCCGGTGAGGTGAGCGAAGACGACATCATCGCGTTCTGCCGCGAGCATCTGGCCCGCTTCAAAGTGCCCAAAACCGTAGTGTTCTCGGAATTGCCGAAGACGTCCACCGGCAAGATCCAGAAGTTCGTGTTGCGTGACCAGGCCAAAGAGCTCGAATAGACCGGCTCCCCGCTGACCTGGCGCGCAGCGCCTCTTATTTAACCCCTACAAAAACAACATCAGGCGCACGCTTTGCGTGCGCCCGGAGGCCCTTTTATGCAAATTTTTCACCGAAACAACGGGGACGAGCAGCCTTACTGGCCCGCTGGACCGTTCAAAGTTCGCCTGCCTTTCGTTCATTACCGTTGGGAGTTTGCGGAGATGGTGCAGGCGCTGATCATGTTCGTGGTCAGCCTGGCCATGATCCCGTTGCTGGAAACCTACCTTGGTGTCCCCTACGACGTCGCCCTGGCGTACGTGGTTATCTGCGGGATCGGTTTCATGTTGCCGGCACTGCTCGGTGTGCCACTGGTGCCGGGATGGATCACGCCGGGTATCCCGGTGGTGTTGCTGTTCCTGGGCGACTACGAGCCAGGTCCGGAAGCCATTCAGGCACTGTTTGCACTGCAGTTCCTGGTGTTCATTATCTTCCTGGTGTTGGGCATTACCCGACTTGGTAGCAAACTTGTGGAGCTGATTCCCCGTTCCATGAAGGGAGGGATCATTATTGGCGCGGGTATCGCGGCGCTGATGGGAGAAATCGAGGCCGGTGGTCGTCTGGCTGAAACGCCAATCTCGCTTATTGTCGGCGGTCTGGTGTGCCTATACCTGATGTTTTCACTGTCATTCAAGGGCTTTGTGGATACCAACAGCTTCGCGCGGAAGATCGCCAATTACGGCATGGTGCCTGGCATGGTGGTCGCGATTCTGGTGGGCTTCGCCACCGGTGAGTACGCGGTTCCCGATGTCGAGTGGGGCATCACCAAGCCTGCGTTCGATGAGCTCTGGAATTACTTGCCATTCACGGTGGGTTTCCCTGAGCCGAGCGTATTCCTGTACGCCATCCCGACCGCCGTTATCGCCTACGTGATTGCCTTTGGCGACATCGTGGTGGGGCAGTCGCTGATGAGCCGGGTGGACCACCTGCGCAAGGACGAAGCCATCGATAACAGCATTGACCGTGCCCACCTGGTGACCGCGATTCGTAACGGCGGCCATGCCTTCTTCGCGCCTTACCCGGGGCTGGCTGGTCCGATCTGGACGGCGGTCACGGCCACCATGGCGGAGCGTTACAAGTACGGTCGGAACGCCATGGATTCGATCTACAGTGGCGGTGGAACGTTCTGGATTACCGGGTTCATTGCCCTGTTTGTGTTGCCCTTGGTGAGCTTTTTCCAGCCGGTATTGCCAATTGCGCTGTCCCTGACCCTGCTGCTGACCGGTTATATCTGCCTGATGGTGGGGCTGGAGCAGTTGGAGAATAATACCGAGCGGGGCATCGCCGGCACCATGGGCGTAGTGTTGGCGGTGTATGGCGCCGGCTGGGGCCTGGCTACCGGTGCCGTACTGTACTTCCTGATCGAACGCACCCGCTTGCTGGGCTTTACGCCAGACCCTGAAGCACCCGGCTCGCGCGCCGGTAAAGAGCACTAAACCGGCGGCCCCGGTTGTTGACGTCGGGGCCGTCACACCACTGTGTGTCCTTAGGGGTATCGGCATTGCCATACCCCTTTTTTTCTTTATTGACGATGTGTCATTTTGTGACAAGTTGTCCAAATATTCATTCATCCTGCTTCCGCCTTCGCTGTTTTCAGGGTTAAACTGATCTGGCTGATTAATTTTCGTCCGCCGTTCCATAACCATAAGAAGCAGGAGGCAGTCATGACCATCAGCTCGACCCCTGAAGACGTGTCCGTAGTGCCACGGCACATGCGGTTTGATGTCACCGATGACCTCAAAACCCTGTGGCACGGCAACAGCGCCTTTCGCACCGCGTTCTTCAACGCGCTGTCCCTGCAGTTTCCCGATGGAGAACAACAGTTCATCAATGCCGTGCGCCTTTACCGGGACAGAATCGATGATCCGAAACTGAAGGAAGAAATCCGCGGCTTCATTGGTCAGGAAGCGTTGCACAGCCGGGAACACAAGACCTATAACGAGGCCCTCAAGGCCCGTGGCTATGACATCGACAAGCTGGACCAGCGTTTCCGCAAACACATGGAGTGGGTGGGCAAGCTGCCCCCGAGCCGCCAGTTGGCCGGTACCTGCGGTGCCGAGCATTACACCGCCGTGCTGGCCAACGCCATTCTGCGTCACCCGGAGTGGATGGAGGGGGCAACCCCCGCCATGAGGCAACTCTGGCGCTGGCACGCCATTGAAGAAACCGAGCACAAGTCGGTGGCATTTGATGTCTACCGCCACTGCGTTGGTAACGAACGCTTGCGCCGGATCGTGTTCCTGTTCGTGACCTGGAACTTCTTCAAGTACACGTTTATCAACACCTGCAGCCTGCTGAAGACGGATGGCAAGCTCTGGAGCGTAAGAACCTGGCTCGGCGGGCTGAACTTCCTCTGGGGCAAGCCCGGGGTGCTGCGCCACTGCCTGCCGGAGTTCCTGGCTTACTTTCGCAGCGGCTTTCATCCCTGGCAGCAGGATAACCGGGCCTTGCTGAAAGCCAACCTGCAGGAACTGGAAACAGCCCGGGCGGACTCGTGAGCCCGGGTGCTGAAATTCTGATCACATTGTGCAAGACTGTGCGCTGATAAAAACAACGACAAAAGGGAGTTTCCAAAGGGAACATCCCGCAGCCGGAGGCGCCCCATGCGAGTTGGTCTAATCGTGGATTCTGCGTGCGATCTGCCCTACGAGTTCAGCCGCAAGCACGACCTGTTCATCCTTCCCGTGACCGCGGTCATCGACGGCCAGACCTACATCGACGAACACGATCCGGTCAGAACCCAGGAGTTCTACCAGAGCGGTCTGTTGCAGAAAGGGCATCAGGCGGAAACCCATGCCTTCAGTGCCGAACAGATACACGATCTGTTCATGGAAAAGATCGTCACCCAGTTTGATGTGGCCATCTGTGAAACGGTCACCCGCAGTCGGAGCCTGATCTACCAGAACGCCACCGAAGCGATGAACAGCGTGATGTCGCACTACGAACAGGCGCGCAAGGCGGCGGGCCGTGATGGCAAATTTGCCATGCGGGTGATCGACAGCAAGCAGATCTTTGCCGGTCAGGGCCTGCTGGCGGCCCACACCCTGCGCCTGATCAACCAGAATGTCTCCAAGAACGCCCTGCGTCATGAGGTGGAAACCTTCACGGACAAGATCTACACCTGCGTCATTCCGCGGGACCTGCACTATATCCGTGAGCGGGCGCGGCGTCGGGGCGACAAGAGCGTGTCGGCCCTGGTGGCCTTCCTGGGTAAGGCGTTGAATATCACGCCGGTGATCTTCGGGCAGGGCGCGCAAGGTCAGCCTGCGGTCAAGACCCGCAGTTTCGACATGGCGGTTGAAAAGGTCATGAACTACGCCGTCGGTCGGGTGGATGCAGGACTGGAAACCCCCTATGTCAGCCTGTCCTGTGGTCTGACATGGACCGAAATCGAAGATCTGCCGGGACTCAACCGGCTGCGTGATGCCTGTGAACGTAACGGGGTGGAGTTGTTGCTATCCCAGATGGGCATCACCAGCAGTATCTATGTCGGACCGGGAAGCCTCTGCCTGGCGCTCGCGGCGGAGCCCCACACCTTCAACGACTTCCAGTAGTACCCCGCCACGGCGTCGTAACCGACGGGTGGTGCCGTGACTGGCCCGCCCGCATCCGCCGGGCTGTATTTTTGGCAAACCACCCCCGGCCCGCTTCGTGGTAGCCTCGCAGCAGGATCTCATTTCAATAACAGGACAGCAGATACATGACCCAAGGCACCAAGACACCCGATGCGGGGGATCTCGCCAGCGCGCTGCTTGAGCAGCACGTGAAACACGAAATGGCGTCCCTGAAAGGCGCGAAGCTGCGCAAGTTCCTGGAGCAGGAGGTCAGTGATCTGCTCGGCCGTGCGAATGACATCACCCTCAGCCGTCTGGTCTCGGAAGAGCAGGTCATGGGGGTGATCCAGCGGATTGTGGTGGATATGGAGCTGGATGCCGGTATTCCCGAGCTGGCGGCGGAAATGGCGACCGAGGTGCTGAACGCGCCGGTGCAGCAGAACACCACGCTGGGCGACATCATTTCCCGCGAACAGGCCACCGGGTTTCTCGAGGAGGCCCTGGAACTGAGGCACCAGCGTGAGAGGGTGATCAGCGAGATCATGGCGCACCCGGTCTATCAGGAGCTGGTGTCCAATGTGGTGTACCACGGCCTGGTCAATTATCTCTACGAAGACAACCTGATCACCAAGTCGGTGCCGGGTGTTGGCTCGATGATGAAGTTCGGCAAGCGCATGGCCAACAAGGCTGTGCCGGGGCTGGATGAAACCTTTGAACGCCGCCTGAAGGCCTGGCTGTCGGATAGCCTGCCGGGGCTGATCAGCCGTAGCGAACAGTTCCTGCACCGGGCGCTCTCGGACGATGAGCTCCGGGACAGCGTGATGGCGGCGTGGGTATCGCTGGAAGACCGCACCATCGCGGATCTGCACGAGGGCCTGGGCGACGTGCAGTTGCAGGAATTCGTGGTGCTCGGCTATGAGTTCTGGCTGCGTTTCCGCAAGACCGATTATTTCCTGGGCTGCGCCGCGGCTGTGGTCTCCCACCTGTATGTGAAATATGGTGACCGTCCGGTTGTGGACCTGCTCAATGATGTGGGCGTGAACCACGACGTGATCATGGCCGAAATCGACGCTTTTGCCCTCCCGATCGTGGACGTTCTTCGGGAAGAAGGTTATGTTGAGGCCCTGCTGCGCCGGCGATTGTCATCATTCTACAAGTCCGCGGCGGCGAAAAAGATCCTGCAATCCGGGGGCTGACGACTGAGCGCACTCCCGGCCGAACCTGAAGGAGGCCTGGCGTGCTTTCGGAACTCTTCTGGGCGTACCTGGTGGCCATTACCCTGCTGACCATCACGCCCGGTGTGGACACCCTGCTGGTGATGCGCAATACCGGGCGGGGTGGCCTCGCCGACGGGTGTGTGACCAGCGCCGGCATTTGCAGTGGCCTGTTCCTGCATGCCACCTTGTCGGCTCTGGGGATTTCCCTGCTACTGGTCGAGACGGCCTGGGCCTTTTCCGCCCTGAAGTGGGCCGGGGCCTGTTACCTGATCTGGCTGGGTATCGGGTCGCTGCGCCAGGCGATCGGGCAGGGTGACACAACCACATCGGCCGAGCCGGTCCCACGCCGTACCGTTTCCCGTGCTCAATCCTTCCGGGAAGGGCTGCTATCCAACGTACTCAATCCAAAAACCGCCCTTTTCTACATGGCCCTGTTGCCCCAGTTCGTGAATCCCGCAGGCGATCCGTTTGTTCAGTCGCTGGTGCTGGCGGGGGTGCACTTCCTGCTGGCGATGGTCTGGCAATGTGGTCTGGCGTGGTTTGTGGTGCGTTTCCGTGGTCTGGGAGCCAGTCGGCGCATCAAGCGTGCCCTGAATGCCCTTACCGGCGGCTTCTTTGTGGCCATGGGTGCCAGGCTGGCGGCGAACGGCTAGCGGGGATTGCGCCCACGAAAAAGGGGAAGCCGAAGCTTCCCCTTTTCAATGGACAACCTGAGGTTTACTTCTCCAGGTACTGGAGTTTGTCAGGCTTGCCATCCCACTCTTCCGCGTCCGGCAGCGGGTCTTTCTTTTCGGTGATGTTCGGCCACTTACCCGCCAGATCGGCGTTGAGCTCAATAAACTGCTCCTGACCGGCAGGCAGTTCGTCTTCGGAAAAGATGGCTTCCGCCGGGCATTCTGGTTCGCACAGGGCGCAGTCGATACACTCGTCCGGGTCGATTACCAGAAAGTTCGGGCCTTCGTAGAAGCAGTCTACCGGACACACCTCCACGCAGTCGGTGTATTTACACTTGATGCAGTTATCAGTAACGATAAAGGCCATAGTCAGATCCCTGGTCCAGTGGTCATTCTCATCAGTTGGTCATATTAATTGCGCGATATTGTAGGGAGCGGCTACCGGTCCCGCAAGCGCAACCCCGCTATATCCTTATTACATAGGTCAATCTGGCCGGTAATGCGCGTCATTTCTGCATCAGTTCTTTGAGCAGATAGAGGCGATTCAGTGCTTCCCGGGGCGTCAGGTCATCCAGATCGAGGGCTTCCAGGGCTTCTTCCACCGCACTGGGCTGCGCGCTGGCGAACATGTCACCCTGCCAGACCGACTCACTGGCCAGTGGTTTGCTGGTGGTCTTGCCTTGCGCCTTTGACACGGGCGCCGCAGAGCCGGCGGGTGCGACCGGCGCGTTGGCACTTTCCAGGTGAGCGAGTTGGGCGCGGGCGTTGCGGATCACATCCTGGGGCACGCCCGCCAGCTTGGCGACCTGCAGGCCGTAACTCTGGCTGGCGGGGCCGTCGTGAACGTTGTGCAGGAACACGATGCTGTCGTCGTGTTCCGTGGCGGTCAGGTGGACGTTCACTGCGTGTCGCAACTCGTCCGCCAGTTGGGTCAGTTCAAAATAATGGGTGGCAAACAGGGTGTAGCATCGAATTTCTTTTGCCAGGTGCTCTGCGGTGGCCCATGCCAGAGACAGGCCGTCAAAGGTGCTGGTTCCGCGACCGACCTCGTCCATCAGCACCAGGCTGTATTCCGTGGCGTTATGGAGGATGTTGGCGGTTTCCGTCATTTCCACCATGAAGGTGGAGCGCCCGCCGGCGATGTCGTCGGAGGAGCCCATGCGGGTGAAAATCCGGTCCACCGGCCCGACGATGGCCCGGTTGGCCGGTACGAAACTGCCGGTATACGCCAGCAGTGCGATCAACGCGGCCTGACGCATATAGGTGGACTTACCGCCCATGTTCGGACCGGTAATAACCAGCATGCGACGCTGGGTGTCCATCAGCAGGTTGTTGGGCACGTAGGGCTCGCTGAGCAGTTGCTCCACCACCGGATGACGGCCCTCTTCGATGTCGAAACCCGGCATCTCGCTGAATTCCGGTGCGGTAAAGCGCAGGCTGGTGGCCCGCTCCGCGAAGTTGCTCAGCACGTCCAGTTCCGCGAGCGCCTGGGCGGCGTCCTGCAGGGGCGCAAGTTGTTCGGCCACGGTTTCCAGTACGTCATCGTAAAGGGATTTTTCCCGGGCCAGGGCGCGGCTCTTGGCGCTGAGAGCCTTGTCCTCAAACTCCTTGAGTTCGGGGGTGATGAAGCGCTCGGCGTTTTTCAGGGTCTGGCGACGGATGTAGTCGACCGGTGCCTGTTCGGACTGGGCGCGGCTGATTTCGATGTAGTAGCCATGGACCCGGTTGTAACCCACTTTCAGGGTGCTGATGCCGGTGCGTTCTTTTTCCCGGGTCTCCACATCCAGCAGATACTGGCCAGCGTTTTCACTGATGTTACGCAGCTCATCCAGTTCTTCATCAAAGCCTTCGCGGATCACGCCGCCATCGCGGATCACCACTGGCGGGTTGTCGATGATGGCGCGCTCCAGCAGGTCGGCCAGTTCCGGGTACTCGCCGATCTCCGTCGCCAGCTTCACAATATGGTGGGAGTTGACCGGCTTCAGGGTCTCCTGCAACTCCGGCAGGGCCGCAAAGGCGTCCCGCAGGCGTGCCAGGTCCCGGGGACGGGCGGAACGTAGCGCAACCCGGGCCAGTACCCGTTCGATATCGCCCACGGTTTTCAGCAGGTCGTGCACGGGCTCGTAGTGGAAGCCGTCCAGCAACGCGGACACTGCCTGCTGTCGTTGCTGCACCACATCGACGTTCCGCAACGGGCGGTTGAGCCAGCGCCGCAGCTCCCGGCCGCCCATAGAGGTGGCCGTTCGATCCATGACCCAGGCCAGGGTGTGCTGGTGACCGCCCATCAAATTGGTGTCGATCTCCAGGTTGCGGCGGCTGGTGGCGTCCAGGATTACCGCTTCCTCCCGGCGTTCACGGGTCAGTTTGCGGATGTGGGGCAGGGCGGTGCGCTGGGTTTCCTTGGCATACTGCAGCAGGCAGCCGGCAGCACAGATCGCGAGGGTCAGCTCCTCACAGCCAAAGCCGGTGAGGTCCCGTACCTGTAACTGCTGGGTAATCACCCGGCGTGCGGTATCCGCCTCGAACAGCCAGGGGCCCTGGCGACGTACCCCGGTATAGCCTTCCAGCACGTCCTGGAAGGGAAAATCCTCGCTGATCAGGATTTCCGCCGGGCGCAGGCGCTGGAGTTCACCCTGTAACGCTTCCAGATCGTCCAGTTCAGATACCGCAAACCGGCCGCTGGATATGTCCAGGGACGCAAAGCCAAACCGCTCGCGGTGGTTGAAGATGGCCGCAAGCAGGTTGTCACGCCGGTCCTCCAGATAGGCGTCGTCGCTGAGCGTACCGGGGGTGACGATGCGAACCACCTGCCGATCCACCGGTCCCTTGCTGGTAGCGGGATCGCCGATCTGCTCGCAGATGGCGATGGATTGACCCGCCCTGACCAGCCGGGCAATGTAACCTTCGGAAGAATGGTAGGGGATGCCCGCCATGGGAATGGGGTTGCCACCGGACTGGCCCCGGGCCGTGAGCGTAATGTCCATCAGCTCCGCGGCTTTCTTGGCATCCTCATAGAACAGCTCGTAGAAGTCCCCCATGCGGTAGAACACCAGTTCGTTGGGGTGCTCGCCCTTGATCTTGAGGTACTGCCTCATCATTGGGGTGTGCTGGGATAAATCGGTCTGGGCTGCTGACATGAAGGGGTCCGGATTCATTGGCTTTAAACGGAGCCTCGGATTGTAAGAAAATAATGGCCCGGATGAAACGAGGGAAATGATTATGGCTGTCACCGACATTGATCTTGCGCAGGCGGGTGACCGGCTTGCCGGGCTGCTCATGGAGCAGGGGTGGAGCGTCGCCACCGCGGAAAGTTGCACCGGGGGCTGGGTCGCGAAGGTGCTCACCGACCGCGCGGGCTCCTCGGCATATGTTTACGGTGGTCTGGTGACCTACAGCAACGAGGCCAAGCAGGCGTTGCTCGGCGTGTCAGAGGAAGCGCTGCGTGAATTCGGTGCGGTCAGCGAGCCGGTGGTCCGGCAGATGGTCGCCGGAACGCTCGCGGCTACGGGCGTCGATGTAGCGATCGCCATCAGTGGCGTTGCGGGGCCCGGCGGAGGCAGCGAGGACAAGCCCGTGGGGACGGTGTGGTTTGCCTGGGGCCGTGGCAGCCACGAGACCGAAGCCAGGCTGAAGCACTTTGCAGGCGATCGGGATGCCGTGCGCCGCCAGGCTGTTTCTTATGCGCTTCAAGGGGTTAGCGACTATCTCGAGCGATCCTGAAGACAGGGGTTGGTCTTGCCAACCGGTTATGTTTTAATACTGTTCAAATATACAGGAATGAGGTTTTGCACCGATGGAAGACAACCGCAAGAAAGCATTGAGCGCAGCACTGGGCCAGATCGAACGGCAGTTCGGCAAGGGAGCCGTCATGAAAATGGGCGACCAGCCCCGTGAAGCCATTCCTGCGGTTTCCACCGGCTCCCTTGGCCTGGATGTCGCGCTGGGTATTGGCGGCCTGCCCTATGGCCGGATCTGTGAAATCTACGGTCCGGAAAGCTCCGGTAAAACCACGCTGACCCTGCAGGTGATTGCTGAGGCCCAGAAAGCCGGCAAAACCTGCGCGTTTGTGGACGCCGAGCATGCCCTTGACCCGGTGTACGCGGAAAAGCTTGGTGTGAATGTGGATGAACTGCTGGTGTCGCAGCCGGATACCGGCGAGCAGGCACTGGAAATCTGCGACATGCTGGTGCGGTCCAACGCCGTTGACGTCATCATCGTCGACTCGGTAGCGGCACTGACGCCGAAAGCTGAAATCGAAGGCGAAATGGGCGACAGCCACGTTGGCCTGCAAGCCCGCCTTATGTCACAGGCGCTGCGCAAGCTGACCGGTAACGTCAAACACGCGAACTGTCTGATGATCTTCATCAACCAGATCCGTATGAAGATCGGTGTGATGTTCGGCAGCCCCGAAACCACTACCGGTGGTAACGCCCTCAAGTTCTACTCCTCCGTGCGCCTGGATATCCGCCGTATCGGTGCTGTGAAGGAAGGTGATGAGGTGGTGGGTAACGAAACCCGCGTCAAAGTGGTCAAGAACAAGGTGTCTCCGCCGTTCAAGCAGGCCGAGTTCCAGATCATGTACGGCAAGGGTATCTACCACATGGCCGAAGTGCTGGACATGGGTGTGAAAGAAGGCTTCGTGGACAAGTCCGGTGCCTGGTACGCCTATAACGGTGACAAGATCGGCCAGGGCAAGGCCAATGCCTGCAAATTCCTGGAGGAAAACCTGGAAATTGCACATGAAATCGAAGCCAAGGTGCGGGAGAAGCTGATGCCCAAACCGGTTTCCAAGAAAGACGCCGCAGCCGCTGAAGCCGAAACCGCAGACGCGAACGGTGAGTTGCTTTAAACGCAGTCTTCACCGACCGACCACCGCGAACGTGGAATACGGACAATAGGGAGGCGTCGCCATGGGCAACAAGAAGCAGTTACTGATCGTTGCCCATGCGCCTTCCCCGAATACCCTCAAGTTGCGTCAGGCGGTAGAGGCCGGGGCAAGGCACACGGACATTGAGAATGTCGAAGTCACCGTGCTGCCGCCCCTCGAAGCCGGGCCGGATGACATCCTTGCCTGTGACGCCATCATCCTTGGCACCACCGAAAACCTCGGTTACATGAGCGGTGCCCTGAAAGACTTCTTTGACCGTAGCTACTACCCCTGCCTGGAGAAAACCCAGGCCCTTCCTTTTGCCTACTACATCCGCGCGGGCCACGACGGTACCGGCACCCATCGTGCTATCGAAAGCATTACTTCCGGCTTAAGATGGCGTCTCGTCCAAGAGCCTCTCATCTGTCGTGGGGAGTTTCAGGAGGAGTTTGTTGATCAATGCGAGAGGCTGGGGTTGTCGGTGGCGGCCAGCCTGGAGGCGGGAATTATCTGAGGTGGCTCAGTCTGATTGGCAGAGCAAATTCAGCGGTTCTGTAACCGATCAAATCTAGTCACTTTTCCCGCTCATCGACCGCCAATTTAAAGGCCGGTCAGAATTCTGTTCCAGATAACTTTGCAGCCGACGAGAGGGCGAGCGTCAGATGGGTTGGTTCGGGCCCTGGGGCGCGATCAGCGGTTTCTGTCAGAGCTGTAAAGTGCACAGAAAGCACAAAAATTACAAAATTTTACTAAAAAGAGTTCCTATCTATCTTCCGCTTGTCGATACTTTCTGAACGCGAACAATACACCGTCAATAAGGGCGTTGCTGCTGATTTGGCGAAGCAGGAAGAGTGTCAGGTCAATCCTTCCCGCAGGTCTAAATCCAGGCGTCGACGAAAAACTGAAGAGGGAACTATGTCCGCATTATCCTGGCTGAACAACGTGTCGGTTGGAAAAAAATTAACGATGGGCTTTGCTGTCGTACTGGCTTTTTCGATCGTTCTGATCTTTCTCGGCCTTAATACCATGAGCGATTATCGCCAGCGATCCGTGATTGTGGGTGAGGCAAGCTCCGCCGAGTCATACCTTTTGGACGCGCGTACCGATGAAAAGAATTTTGTTATTCGTGGTGATGTCAGCTACTTACGATCTGCCGAGGAGCTTGCGGATAAAGCAGCCGATCAGCTTAAGGCGCTGAAAGACATCCTCGTGGTTCCGGCAGATGACGCCCGTGTTGATCGTGTGGCGGAGGGTGTTGAAGAGTACAAGTCGCTGCTATCAGAGCTCCAGGTTCAGGTGGAGAGCGGAAGAGATGATATCTCCGCTATTGAAGGTCAGATCGTTGAGGTGGCCCGCCGGAACGTGGATACAGCGGTTGAACTTCAGGAAGTCCAGTTGAATCGCATGGGCGAGCAGTACGATACGGCGATTGCATCCTTTACCACCATTGGTGTTGTGGTGTTTTTCTTGACGGGCTTGATTGCATGGTTGTTGGTTCGCTCCATCACAAAGCCAATTCAGGAGGCTGTAGGCATTGCGAATAGGGTGGCCTCCAATGACTTGACCGTGCGGGTTAGTAGTGACCGGGGTGACGAGTTTGGTCTGTTGCTATCGGCGTTCGGCACGATGGTTACCAATCTGAGGGATCTAATCAAGCAGATCGATGAAGGTGCTACCAACATCGCGTCTTCCTCTGAGGAGTTGTCAACTGTTACGGAGCAGACCAGACGGGACGTAGCAGAGCAAAGTGATGGTACTGACCAGGTAGCCACTGCGATGAACGAAATGGTTGCTACCGTCAATGATGTTGCGAAAAGTGCTGAAGCGGCTTTCGAGTCTGCCAGTCGTGCTGATGAGAAGGCGCAGGAGGGTGAGAGTTCGGTCAGCGAGACGCTATCCCATGTTAGTGCTTTGAATGCGATGACGAACGACGTTATGGATCAGCTCAAAGCGCTGCAGGGTGATACCCAAAGTATCGTGACCGTTCTGGAAGTGATCAAGGCGGTCGCCGAGCAAACCAACCTGTTGGCGTTGAACGCCGCCATTGAGGCCGCACGGGCCGGCGAGCATGGCAGAGGATTCTCTGTCGTTGCCGATGAGGTTCGGTCGCTGGCGCAGCGAACGCAACAATCAGCGACGGAAATCGAAACGTTGATAAGCAATCTGGTTTCCAGTGCTGAGTCGTCGGTGAATCAGATGACTCGCGGTTCTGAGATGGCTGAGGAAACGCTGTCGAAGGCTGAACAGTCCGGGACGACCATTCGGGAAATGGCTGAAACGGTTGAAGAAATTCGACAGTTCAATAGTCAGATCGCAACCGCGGCTGAGCAACAGGCCGCTACCGCTGAGGATATTAACAAGAATATTACCCGAATTCGTGATATTGCAGAGCAGTCGTCAACATCCACGGAGCAAGTTTCTTCATCCAGCGACGAGCTGGCTCGGCTTGCAGAGGGCCTGAGTTCACAGGTCAGTCGCTTCAAGATTTGATGACACATGGCCGGGTACCCGATGCCCGGCTATTCGGTTCGCTGGCGCAGTTCCAGGGTTCGTTGGCGGCGTGTGGCCGGAATCAACTGGCGAATCGGTTGTAGAAGCCTTCGATCCTCGACAGCGCGTTGTCTACTGCCCTTGAGTACCCTTTTCTGTCGGAGCAGTAGCTGAATCTCATGCTGACCCGATAACCCGTCTGGAAGGCCTGGCAATTCACCACCTGGGCGGCCACCCGGGATTCAGAAATGTATTTGGCGTCGAAGTCCAGAAACAGGCGTGCCCCGGGTTCTACCGGGCGCGGGCAAAGCACGGCCATGCCGTACCTGTTCATGTCCAGGCAGGTAACCGGAGTGGGTTTCTTGCCACGGCCGAAAAAGCCTCGTTCCCTCAACTGCACCTTCAGGCACATGGCAGGGTAGCGTTCCTTGATTCTGCGATCTGCGGAATCACTCATACGGTATTGGCATCCATTGCGTACGTTATGATTGTTGTAGCCGGACATCCGCCGGGAGAAGAAGTTTAGATGCGCAGACTTTGTCTGAAAAATAACCAAGGTCGGATTTGTGAACTGAATAACAAAAACGGGATTGGTCAGCCCCTTCTGATAAAACTTTGGCCGGAACGCGACATAGGCGGCGGCAGATTCTACAATGACCGGCCATAAACAAAACCAGATGGCGGGGCCGCGAACCTTTGGGCAGCCGCCAAGCATTTGACCGTTACAGGACCGAACCTTGAAGTCACTGTCCCTGCACCAGCTCTACAAAGCCTGTGTCCTTAAAGATCTGCCGTTCAAGACTACCCGGCAACTGGAGCCGCTGGCTGAAATCGTTGGCCAGAACCGCGCCCAGGAGGCTGTGCGGTTTGCACTGGCCATGCCCCATAGCGGTTATAACGTGTACGCCGTCGGCCGTAACGGTCTGGGCAAGCGCACCATGATGCTTCGTTATCTGGAGCATCACGTGGACACCGAGAACCACAGTCACGACTGGTGTTATGTTGCGAACTTCGAAGAGCCGAGAGTGCCCAAGGTGCTTCGGCTGCCGGCGGGTAAGGGGACGGCGCTGCGGCAGGATATGGAGAAGCTGATGGGTCGGTTGATGAAAATCATCCCCCAGACCTTCGACAGTGACAGCTTTCTTGAGCGCTCCGAGCAATTGAAGAACGAGTACGGCAAGAAGCAGGAAGACGAGCTTGAGAAAGTAGCTGCGCAGGCGCGCCGCAAAAAGGTGAGCCTGACGATTTCAACGCCCGGTGGGTATCGCCTGGTAGCCATGAACGGGGATGAGCCTCACACCGCGGAGTCGTTCAAGGAACTGACGGACCAGCAGCGGGACAAGTTTGAGGAAGACATCAACCGGCTGGAGAAAAAGCTGCGTCAGGCACTGCGCAAGCTGGCGGATTGGGAACAGGATTATGCTGAAGAGCAGCAGGCCCTGAACCAGGAGACGCTGGAAGGCATCTCCGGCCATCAGCTGGATGAGTTGGTGGAAAAATACAGGGATCTGCCGGAAGTGGTGGCGTACATTGAGTCGGTCCGTAAGGATATGGCGGAAAGCCTGGATATATTCCTGGAGGACAATGACGAGCAGGCCGCGATTGCCTACGCCTCCCTGGATAAGAAAATGCCCCGCCGGTATCTGGTGAACGTACTTGTGCACCAGAAAAATGAGGAAGTGCCGGTGGTCGTGGAGGACAATCCCACCTATCACAACCTGTTTGGTTACGTGGAGAATGTCACCTACAAGGGCACGGTGTTCACGGATTTCTCACTGATCCGTCCTGGTAGTATCCACCGGGCCAACGGCGGGTATCTGCTGATGGACGCCATCAAGGTCCTCGAGCAACCGTTTGTGTGGGACGCCCTGAAGCGTGCACTGCGATCCAAATCCATCCAGATTAACTCCCTCGAGCGGGAACTGACCCTGTCTGGCACCATTTCCATCGAGCCGGAGGCGATCCCCCTCGAAGTCAAACTGGTGCTGTTTGGCGATCGGGAAACCTGGATGCTGCTGCAGGACTACGATCCCGAGTTCAGCGAACTGTTCCGGGTGACGGCGGATTTCGAGAATGAAATGTACCGTTCGGACGACAGTCAGATTTTGTACGCCAAGTTTATTGCCAGCCTGGTGAGTGAGAAAAAGCTGCTGCACTGCTCCAACAAGGCGGTGGCAAGGGTGATTGAATACAGCGCCCGCATGGCGGAGCACCAGGATCGGTTGTCGCTGCACGCGGCGGACATTGCCAACCTGTTGCGTGAATCGGATTTCTGGGCCCGCCAGGCGGGTGCGAAACTGATTCAGGATCTCCATGTCGAGCGCGCCCTGGAGAGCGCCAAGTACCGCAGTAGCCGCATTCGGGACCAGTTCTACGATTCCATCCGAGATGGCAGTACGCTGGTAAGTACCAGTGGTACCTGTGTGGGTCAGGTAAACGCGTTATCGGTGCTGTCCACAGGCGGCTTCGAGTTTGGTTTGTCCAACCGCATTACGGCCACCTGCTATTATGGAGATGGTGCGGTGATGGATATCGAGCGAGACGTCAAACTGGGTGGCAACATCCATTCCAAGGGCGTGATGATTCTGAGCAGCTGGCTGGCCGCGCATTTTGCAGTGAATGACCCCATGCATCTGTCTGCCAGCCTTACCTTTGAACAGAATTACGGGGAGGTGGATGGTGACAGCGCGTCCCTGGCGGAGTTGTGCGCGCTGGTGTCTGCGCTCTCTGAGCTGCCGGTTCGGCAGGATCTGGCGATCACCGGTTCGGTGAACCAGTTTGGAGAAGTGCAGCCCATCGGCGGCGTGAATGAGAAAGTTGAGGGTTTTTTCAATACCTGTCAGCTTAAAGGCGGTCTGACCGGCACGCAGGGGGTGATTGTGCCTGCCACCAACGTGCAGAACCTGATGCTCGACAGCGAAGTCGTCCAGGCCGTTCGTAAAGGCCGGTTCGCGGTGTACTCGGTGACCCGCGCTGAGGAAGCGATCACGCTCCTGCTGGGCAAGCCCGCCGGTAAGGCCGACGACAAGGGGAGGTACCCGAAGCAGAGCGTTTTTGGCATTATCCAGCAACGGCTGGAGAAAATGCGTGAACACGAACGCCAGGAGCACGCACGGGACGATCATAAGGACCCGTCAATCCACTGACCGGCCATGATAATAAAGGACAGGAGAGTAAGATCACATGACTGATATCCAGCAAACCGTGTACGTGGTAGAGGACGACGAAGCCGTTCGTGATTCACTGGAACTGCTGTTGAAATCCGATGGTAAAGCCGTCAAAACCTTTGAAAGTGCGACCGCCTTTCTGCGGGACTACTCCGAGAAGATGGCCGGCTGCATCGTGCTGGATATCCGTATGCCCGGTATGGATGGCATGGAGCTGCAGAAAAAACTGAATGACAGGCACTCCATCCTGCCCATTATTTTCGTGACCGGCCATGGCGACGTGCCCATGGCGGTGGATGCCATGAAGGAAGGGGCCGTGGACTTCATCCAGAAGCCCTATCGCGAAGAGGCGCTGCTGGAAAAGATTGAAGCCGCGCTTGCCCAGGATCTGGAGCAGCGCAAATCCCTGGATGAAAAGCAGGAAATCATCAAGCGCATCAAAAGTCTGACGCCGCGCGAACATGAAATCATGGATCGCATGATCGCAGGGCAGGCAAACAAGGTGATTGCCATCGAGCTGGAAATCAGCCAGCGCACGGTGGAGATTCACCGCTCCCGCGTTATGCACAAGATGGGCACTCATTCCCTGGCCCATCTGGTGCGTATGGTCTTGTCCGTAAAGGACCTTATCGACGCCCGATGATTCGGCCGGCATGATACGGGTAATTTTCCAACCGGCCCTGTTTATATGACTGCAGTTGTCAGCGAGACCGAAGAGACGACGGTTCTGCTGGTGGATGACAATCCCCAGAACCTGAAAGTGCTCTATGAGACCCTGAAAGACAAGGGCTACCGCCTCCTTATCGCGAATGATGGTGAGAAAGCTCTTGATCTGGCGCATCGCCACCAGCCCGAGGTGATCCTGCTGGACATCATGATGCCTGAGCTGGACGGTTATCAGGTCTGCGAGCGCCTCAAGGCCGATGCGGTGACCTCCGATTCCGCCGTGGTTTTCCTGTCCGCCCTCGATGACGTCGAAGCCAAGGTCAAGGGTTTCGCCCTGGGCGGCGCTGATTACATCTCCAAGCCTTTCCAGGCCCAGGAAGTGATTGCCCGGGTGAAAACCCACGCCCGGGTGATTCGCCTTGAGCGGGAAATGCAGGCACGCAATCGCCAGTTGGAAAGTGACCAGGCCCGTATCCTGAACTCCATCAGCGAGGGGATTTACGGCCTGGATGCGGAAGGCACCATTGTTTTCGCCAACCCGGCGGCAGCGCTGATCATGCGCAGCCCGGTGGAAGAGCTTATCGGGCGTGACTTCTTTTCGCTGCATGTGGTCGCAGAAGACGACGCGTTATCGGTGCTGCCGGTCCAGGCCACCTGTCAGCAGGGTGTGGCGGAGAATCAGCGGGGCGTAACCCTCAAGCGGCCCGATGGCACCAGTTTTCCGACGGAATACCGCTCAACCCCCAAACTCGATGGTGAAACGCTGCATGGTGCGGTGGTTGTGTTTCGGGACATTACCACCGAGCTGGAGAATGAACAGGCCCTGGAAGACGCCAGGGCACTGGTACAGGAGCAGCGTGATCAGCTTGCCCATGCCTCCCGCCTGTCCACCATGGGCGAAATGGCGGCCGGGTTCGCCCATGAGGTCAATCAACCGCTGACCGCGATCACGAATTATGCCCGGGTTGCCAAACGAATGATGGCCAAGGAGACGCTTGACCGGGATCTGCTGCAGGAGACCCTCGACAAGATCGAGGCCCAGTCTCACCGCGCCAGTGAAATTATCCGTCGCATTCGCCGTTTCATGAAAAAGCCGGCCACGGGCAAAGAAGTGCTCTCTGTGCCGGCGTTGCTGGACGATACCCGCCAGTTTGCGGAAGTGGACATGCGCAACAACGAGGGCGGTATCGAGCTGACCGTTGAGGAGAGTGTGCCCGAAGTGCTGGCTGATCCGATCCAGGTGCAGCAGGTGGCCCTCAACCTGATCCGCAACGCCCTGGAAGCTACCCGCACCGCCGGATCGTCAACGCCGGTGGAGGTGTCAGCGGCATTGTGCGACACGGGGTGTGTGCGCATTGAGGTGCGTGACCACGGCACCGGACTGCCGGAGGATGCCGAAGACAAGCTTTTCCTGCCGTTCTATACCACCAAGCAGGACGGTATGGGGATTGGGCTCTCCATGTGCCGTTCGCTGATCCAGGCACAGGGTGGCGATATCGGCTTTGAGCGCCCCGACGATGGCGGCGCCCGCTTCTATTTCACACTTCCGGTTGCCGGCGCGCCAGACAACGCCTGCGATACTGACTAGTCCCAGGTCACCTCACCGGTCAGGTGGGGTGCGTCACCTTTGGCATTGAGCAGCTGATAGTCCCATCCCGCTGATCCCGTCTGCCAGTTCAACTGAGCCATCCCCGGCAGAAACAGGGGCTTCTTGAATTGGCAGGAAGCCGTCACCTTGTGTCCGCTCCACCCCGGTTGCCGCTCAAGATACGCGAGCGCCTGTGCCTTGCTCCACATGCCGTGGGCAATAGCACGTGGGAATCCAAACGCCTTGGCGGTCAGTGCGTGCATATGAATCGGGTTACGATCCCCGGAAACGCTGGCGTACTGGCGACCAATGGACTCTGGCGCATGGATACTGTGGGTGTGACTGAAGTGTGCCAGTTCCGGCGGTTTGCCACCGCCTGAGGTGCCACCGGGCTGCGCCTTACGGAAAAGGTTGGTGCTGGTTTCGGTCCAGACCACTGCTCCCGCAGAACGGACTTCGGTGATCAGATCGAACTCCAGGCCCTTTGCCCCTTCGGTTTGCCCCCCCAGACGCACATCAATATCCAGGGTTTCCCCAAGACCGATCGGGCGTTCCTGCGTGATGGTGTTTCTGAGGTGTACCAGGCCCAGTAGCGGCAGGGGAAACGCCTTCTCCGTCAGCACCTTCAAATGGAGTGGAAACGCCAGGATGTGGGGCCAGGTGACCGGCACACTCGCCTGAGCGGCGAAGCCACATACCTTTTGGTACCGTTTCAGGTTATCGTTGACCGTACTGACGCCCACCAGGCGTGCGCCCAGGTCGGGAATGACGATGCTGTCACCCTTGCTGCGTCCGTGCGGCAGCACGGCTTTGCCATACAGTGTCCAGAGTGAGGGAGGGTTGGCGTGGTAGGTTGTGGTATCCGACATGATGTTAAAACTCCGACACTTTGAAACAGTTCGATGCCATTTGGTCACCAAATGGTGCGTTTTCTTACAATCTGGTACAACTGTGCGCAACTGGCCTGATATGCTCTAATATAAGACCAAGGTATTAAAGTCTGGCAAACCCGTCCAGATTCGACATTGACTTGGTTCGCAGTGACGGATGTCCAAAGGGCCAAGGCGGCTTCCAAACACAACTATAAGCGGGATGTTATGCAGGAACTTCGTGACGCAGGAGTGATGTTACGTCTGATCTACGAGGCGATGAAACGTAAAGGAATCGATACGCAGGCAATTTTCAGTCGCCTGGGTGTTGACGAAAATTACGTATACACCGACCAGTTGAGAACGCCCCACAGCGCCCAGGTCTACTTCTGGCAGGCGGTGGAGGATGTGTCCGGCGACCCCGATATTGGCCTGCATCTGGGCCAGTTGTTGCCAGCCTACAAAGGGCAGGTCCTGGAGTACCTGTTTCTGAGTAGCCCCTCTTTCGGCGAAGGTCTTCGCCGTGCCCAGAACTACCAGCGGTTGCTCAGCGACGCAGCCAACACCGATTTCTTTATCGAAGGTGATGATGCCTGCATGGTATTGGATGCCGCATCGGAGGAAATCAGCCGCTTGCGGCACTTCAACGAATGCTTCGTGCAGGGACTGATCATTTTCTTTAAGTCGATCACGGATGACGAGTTTTCGCCCTCCCGTATTGAATTCGAGCACGAACGTGAGCATAGCCATGACCATGCCGAGGAGGTTCTGGGCTGCAAAGTGGTTTTTGGTGCGTCCCAGAACCGGCTCTATTTTCCGGCTTCCATGTTGTCCCATGCCTCCCCCCATGCCGAACCGGAGCTGCTGGACCTGCATGAACGTTTTGCCAGCGAGCAGGTGGCCCGACTGGAGAAGAAAGACATCGTGGGGCAGGTGGAGCGTATCGTCGCTGAACTTCTGGACAGTGGCGAGGTGACCCTGGATGCCGTGGCGGATCGTCTTGGGATCAAGCCCCGAACCCTCCGTACCCGCCTGACCGAAGCGGAGACCAGCTTCAATCAGGTGCTGGCGGATTTCCGCTATCGTCTGGCCCGTCAGCTACTGGCGACCACCGACGAATCCATCGACGAGATCGTCTATCTGACGGGCTTCTCCGAACCCAGCACTTTCTACCGTGCCTTTAAGCGATGGTCGGGAATGACCCCGATCGAATACCGCAAAACCGCCCAGGGCAAGGACGCGATGGTTGATGCCATGTAAGGCGCGAGCGCATCGGAAAACTTTTTTTTGAAAAATCGTTGACATAAACGGGGGCCTCTTTATAATGCGCCCTCGTTGTCACCAAGCAGTCAGGCCCCTGATTGTGGTGAACAGAAGCGCTTGATCTGAAAAGAGAAAAGTCGTTTATGTTCTGAAGGTGATGGCTCACGCGGAGCGGTAGTTCAGCTGGTTAGAATACCGGCCTGTCACGCCGGGGGTCGCGGGTTCGAGTCCCGTCCGCTCCGCCATTTTTCCTCTCCTGTTTTTTTGTCGTTTCCAGCCGTTTTGTCTTGCTGTGTTTCCTCTTACCGTATTCCCTTGTCTTTCTGCTCGTCGTAAAACTGCTTTCTATGCTCGCCGGGGCTGATATCGAACCAGCGCCTGTAGGCTTTGTGAAACGCGGCCGGATTGGCGAATCCGAGTAGCCAGGCGATTTCCGCCAGCGACGTTCTGGTCTCGCGAATGTAATCCACCGCCAGATCCTTGCGCGTTTCGTCCACCAGTTCCCGAAATCCTGTGTTCTCATCGGCCAGCTGTCGCTGCAGTGTCCATGGCGTTGTGCCCAGCCGCGTGGCGACGGTTTCCAGGGATGGGGTAACCCCCTGGAGCAGTGGGGTAAGCAAATCGCGAACCCGATCACCGGTTGTCCAGCCCTGTCGGATCTTCTGCAGTGCTTCGTCGCATTGCCGGGTCAGCGCCGAGTACATGGCGCTTTGGGCGTGGGCGGAAGGCAATTGCAGGACGCCGGTCGCCAGCGTAAGGCTGTTGCCTGCGGCACCGAAATGTACCGGGCAGCCGAACCATGCCTCAAAGGTCTCGTCCAGACCGATGGACGGGTACTCAATGCACACCCGCTCCAGAACCTGGCGTTGACCGCTGATGTTCCTCACAAAGCTGGTCCAGGCCGCGAGTACGGAATCCACCACAAAGTAATTGAATACGTTGTAGGGTCGAATGGAATAGAAATGGGCCTCCTGGCCATGGTCGGAGGTACTGGCGGCGCCGCGACTGTTGCGACTGGTCAGCAGGCTGTAACGGATCAGGGTCACCAGCGCCTCCGCCGTCGTGGGGGCGCATTGAGCTGCGAGGCCGGCGAGACCTGCATCCACGGGCCGGGTGAGGTCGCCCATGGTCAGGCCAATGGCCCGGTTGCCGGTCAGTTCAATGGCGGCCTGGCCCAGGCGCATGAACCGGGGAATGCTGATGCGGGCATCCGGCGAGGTGAGGGTGTCCCGGTTAAGCTGAAATCGCTCCATGAGTGTGGCGGCGTTGTGGCCTTCCGAGGCGACGGCCCTCATCAGTACGGAAACGTACAGAACGCTGATGTCGCCCAGTGAATTGCGTTGGCGTTTCGTGAGTCGCTCTGCAGCGTTTCGCATCGTTGCCTTTGTCTTACATGTTATCCTGGGATAATAGAATGTAGTTCAGGGATATTGTTCATTGCAAGATGCACCGGTAATTTAGTGGCCATCGACAAGACCGGCGACGACCATACGACCGGTCAACGTGTTCCCTGAGGAGAGAGACAATGACCGCAGCATCTACCCCTGGCATGAGCAAGTACCCGAACCTGCTCGAACCCCTGGATCTTGGCTTCACCCGTCTTCGCAACCGCACTCTGATGGGGTCGATGCACACCGGTCTCGAAGAAGCGAAGAACGGCTTTGACCGTCTGGCGGCGTTCTACGCCGAGCGTGCCCGCGGTGGTGCGGGGCTCATAGTTACCGGTGGCATCGCTCCGAACGAGGAAGGCGGTGTCTTCCAGCACGCTGCAAAGATGACCAACGAGGAAGAATCCGATCGTCACAAGGTCATCACCCAGGCGGTGCACGATGCCGACGGCAAGATCTGCATGCAGATTCTCCACGCCGGCCGTTATGCCTATTCACCGGCGCTGGTGGCACCGTCTGCCGTGCAGGCGCCGATCAATCCGTTCACACCCAAAGAGCTGGATGAAGCGGGTATTGAGAAACAGATTCAGGACTATGCCGATTGTGCAGCCCTGGCGCAGCGTGCGGGCTATGACGGCGTGGAGATCATGGGCTCGGAAGGGTACTTCATTAACCAGTTCATCGTGTCTCACACCAACCACCGCACGGACCGTTGGGGTGGCAGCTATGAAAATCGCATCCGTCTTCCCATCGAGATTGTCCGTCGTGTGCGTGAGCGGGTAGGCGAGAACTTTATCCTGGTTTACCGGCTCTCCATGCTGGATCTGATTGAAGATGGCAGTACCTGGGATGAGGTGGTCCACCTGGCGAAAGAAATCGAGAAAGCCGGCGCCACCATCATCAACACAGGTATTGGCTGGCACGAGGCCAGGGTGCCCACCATCGCCACCTCAGTGCCCCGGGGCGCCTTTACCAAAGTCACCGCCCGCCTCAAGGGTGAGGTGTCCATTCCCCTGGTCACCACCAATCGGATCAACATGCCGGATGTGGCGGAGAAGATCCTCGCGGATGGCGACGCCGACATGGTGTCCATGGCCCGTCCGTTCCTCGCCGACGCGGAGCTGGTGCAGAAAGCCGCAGAAGATCGTGCGGATGAGATCAACACCTGTATTGGCTGTAACCAGGCGTGTCTGGATCACACATTCAGCGGCAAGCTCACCTCCTGTCTGGTGAATCCACGAGCCTGTCACGAAACCGAGCTGACCTACGTCAAGACCGCCGCACCCAAGACCCTGGCGGTGGTTGGTGCCGGCCCTGCGGGCCTGGCGTTTGCCACTGTGGCCGCTGAACGCGGACACAAGGTAACCCTGTTTGATGCCGGCAGCGAGATTGGCGGGCAGTTCAATGTTGCCAAGCGGATTCCCGGCAAGGAAGAGTTCTACGAAACCCTGCGCTACTTCCGCGTCATGCTGGACAAGCACGGTGTTGACGTTCGCCTCAACACCCGGGTGGACGTGGAAGACCTGAAGGCCGGCGGTTTCGATGAGGTCGTCCTGGCAACGGGCGTAGAGCCCCGCACACCGGAGATTGACGGCGTGGATCACCCCAAGGTGATCGGTTATCTCGATGCGCTGCTGGAGCGTAAGCCCGTAGGGCAGCGTGTGGCAGTGATCGGCGCCGGTGGTATCGGCTTCGATGTCTCCGAGTTTATTGTTCATAAGGGAACCTCTGCAGCGCTGGACCCGGAGCACTTCATGCGCGAGTGGGGCGTGGATCTCAGTGTGGCGCATCGTGGAGGCATTCAGGGTGTGACGCCGGAAGTTCCGGAGCCGGCCCGTGAGGTATACCTGCTGCAGCGCAAGGCCTCAAAAGTGGGCAAGAATCTGGGCAAGACCACTGGCTGGATTCACCGCACGTCGCTGAAAAACCGCCAGGTACAGATGGTACCCGGGGTTACCTATCGGAAGATCGACGACGAGGGTCTGCATATCACGGTGACACCCAAGGGCGCGGAGCAGGGTGAAGATAAACTTCTGCCAGTGGATACCATTATCCTGTGCGCCGGTCAGGAGCCGTTGCGTGAGCTGCAGCAGGATCTTGAAACGGCGGGTCTGGCGGTCCACCTCATAGGCGGCGCCGATGTGGCGGCCGAGCTGGATGCCAAGCGGGCCATCGATCAGGGTAGCCGACTGGCCGCTGAGATCTGATCACAAAACGTTTCAGTTTTTCGCTGTTCCCCGCTGTCAGTCTGGCTAGACTATGATTGGTCTATCACCCAAGACACAGCGGGGAGTCAGCAATGGTAACTGCCGACCAGGCACAGGATGGTTATTCGGCGGTGTTCTTCATGGACGGAGGCAGCGTCGCCAGGCAGATGCGTGCCACCGAATTTGGCGCCTTTCTGGACGGCTACGTCGGTCTGTCCGACCTTGCGGATACCGACGTCAAGGCCGTGTTCGTGGAGCTGGGCAGTGATCTGCTGGTGCGAGCGCTGGTCTTCTTCACGATCTACTTCGACGAAGAGGGCCGTGCTGACGCCCACTGGAACCTCCCCATTGAAAAGCTTGCCCAGGCCGGTTCAAAGGGACCGGACATGGGCGCAGGCCCCATTCGGCTTGTGTGCCGCAGCCAGTGTCCGGACCCGGCTATAACGGAAGAGCTGTGGGACCCGGACATGACCCCCGGCAGCAACACCTTTCAATCCATTCGCAAGGCCGTGGACGCCAATGCCCTGAAATTTCGTCGGGTTGAGTCGGTGGCGGAAGAGAATATTCCCTTGCTGTCACCAGACACGGAAGCGTCCGGCACAGCACCCGCGTCCGCGGACCGCGTGCGGCTCGCCCAGTTGATCCGTGAACAACGACTTCGCATCAAGACCCTACAGAGTGTTCATCGTGACGCCCTGTCGGATATCCAGCGTGAGCATCGCCTGGAAATGCAGGCGCTTCGTAGTGAACTGTCGGCGCTTGAGCAGAAATATGAGCGTCAGCGCCTGAGCAATGAGCAGTTGAAAAGCCGCCTCGCCCAGCGCAACGAGCAATACCTCACCATGCAGGAGCAGATTGCCGAACGTGGAGCGCAGGGCGTTCGTAAGGATGCCGCCAGTCACGCCGAAGTGGTGCTGATCCGGGAGCAGTTGGAGCGCCGGCAACGGGAACTGGAGCTGCGTGATGAAAAGATCGTGGCGCTTGAGCAAGAGAACTACGACCTGCGCCACCGGGAGCCCGTAGAGAACTCCGTCATGGCCCATCTGCAGAATCATTCGGTGTTCCTCGTGGCTTATCACGCCGGTGTCGGGCACCTGACCCTGCCATATGAGGATATTGAGACCTACTTCCGCGATCCGGTGGGTTACGCGGCTGAACGGTGTGGACTGAATGAGCCGGCCTATCGTGAATGGCTGGCGCATTACGAACACCCGGTCTGCCTGCATGAAAATGGAGATGGCACGACCTGCACCGAGCCCGTGATGCGAGTCAGCCAGCCCGCAGACTTTGCTGCGGGCATCGATGACCGCTGTGAACACCATCGTGAACAGGCCGCTGTTGATTGAATGGGCCGTCCCACCGCTTCTTTTTTCAGATTCCGGTCAACTTTCGTTAAACTGTCTCGCAATCAAAGCCCCACACCACAGGAAGCTACATGGATCAATTCAGGAATATCGGCGTTATCGGCCGCATGGGCAGTGTGAAGGTGGTGGAATCCCTGCGCCAGCTCAAACAGTATCTGGTCAATAACCACTACCACGTCATTATCGAGGAAGACACCGCCACCATGCTGCCAGGCCACGGTCTGCAGGTGGCCAGCAAGAAGTTGCTGGGGGAAATCTGCGATCTGGTTATTGTGGTGGGCGGTGATGGCAGTCTGCTCGGCGCAGCCCGGGAGCTGGCCAAATCCAAGATTCCTTTGCTGGGAGTAAACCGGGGGCGCCTGGGGTTCCTGACGGATATCTCGCCCTCGGACCTTGAGGAACGCCTGGCGAAGGTGCTCGAAGGCGAATACATCGAGGAAACCCGCTTCCTGCTGGACGGCAACGTCGAGCGCAACGGCCAGCCACTGGGCTTCGGTACCGCATTGAACGATGTGGTCCTGCACCCCGGCAAATCGACGCGGATGATCGGCTTTGACCTGTTCATTGACGGCCACTTTGTGTACAGCCAGCGTTCCGATGGCTTGATTGTCGCGACACCGACCGGCTCCACGGCGTATTCGCTGTCGGCCGGTGGCCCCATCATGCATCCGAAGCTGGACGCCATCGTGCTGGTGCCCATGTTCCCGCACACGCTGAGCAGCCGACCGATCGTCGTGGACGGCAAGAGCGAGATCAAGCTGGTGATCGGCGAAACCAATGAAACCTATCCGCAGATCAGCTTCGATGGCCAGATGAACATTGCCTGCGCACCGGGTGATGTGATCCGCATCACCAAGAAGCCCTTCAAGATCCGCCTGATACACCCGGTGGATCATAATTTCTACGCCACATGCCGCGATAAGCTGGGCTGGGCCAGTGAGATCGCAGCGAGTTGAGCATGTCAGCAAGGTTAAAAGCCGCCAATCGTGGCTACGACATCATTGGGGACATCCACGGGTGCGCCCATACCCTGACCCGGTTGCTGGACCAGATGGGGTACCGGAAGATCAACGGGGTGTATCAGCACCCCCGCCGGCAGGCGATTTTCATCGGAGACATCATAGATCGGGGTCCCCGTATCCGGGAATCGCTGCACCTGGTGCGTGACATGGTGGAGCATGGGTCTGCGAGGATTGTCATGGGCAACCATGAGTACAACGCACTGGGCTACTGTACCCGGGCCCGTGCCGGCAGCCAGAAGAAATGGTTGCGGGACCACAATCCACGGCACGACCGGCTGATCCGTGAAACGCTGGAACAATTCGAGCATTATCCACACGAGTGGAACGAATTCCTTGAGTGGTTCTACACCATCCCCCTGTTCATCGAGGAGGAGGATTTCCGTGTGGTACACGCGTGCTGGGACCGCAAGCTGATCGAGACTTTCAAGAAATCCCAGGGTGGCGCCTGCATTGATGAAGACTTCCTGCACGCGTCGGCGGCCATTGAATCCTTTGCCGGACAGGTGATGGATACGCTGCTGCGGGGCACCGACCTGCGGTTGCCGGAGGGCGTCAAGATCACCGGTAAGGACGGTTACGTGCGGGAGTTTTTCCGGACCAAGTTCTGGGCCGAGAACCCACAGACCTATGCGGATGTGGTGTTTCAGCCGGATCCGCTGCCGCCGGAAGTGGCCCGCCGGGTGCTGACCGATAACGAGCGGCGCCAGCTGATCACCTATCCACTGGATGAGCCCCCGGTTTTCGTGGGCCATTACTGGATGGACAGCAGCCCGGCGCCTCTCAAGCCCAACGTGGCCTGTATCGATTACAGTGCCGTTAAATACGGCAAGCTGGTGGCCTATCGGATGGATGGTGAACGTACGTTGTCGAAAGACAAGTTTGTGTGGGTTGAGGTCGATCGACCGGAGCAATCGTCCTATCCCACCAGCGAAGACAGCGTAGCGAGGTAACCGGTGTATCGAATCAAACAGCTTGACGCCAGCGTGGACCTGGCCGGCTTCAGTCGCTGGCTGAGGGAGCAGGGCGTAGGCCATCGGATCACGGAGGAGGGTGGCTTCCAGGTTCTCTGGCTGGAGGATCCCGACCACACCGATCCGGTTCTGGCTGCGCTGGAACGGTATCTTACCGAGCCTGAGATGCAGGAGGCCGTGAATTACACCCGTCGTTCACCGGTCTTTGTTGGTGGTCGCTGGCAGCCATCGCCCCGCCACGCGCCGCTGGTGCTGTCAGCCATCGTACTGGCCGTGGCTGTGGCGTGGATCACCGGGATGGGGCGGAATCCGTCCTCCACCCTGCTGATGATGGTGGACCCCCAGAACTTTGCCTGGGATACCCTGTCAGCCAGAGTAGGGGCATTGCGGGAGACGCTTGCCAGCGGTCAGGTATGGCGACTGATAACGCCGGATTTCCTGCATTTCAGCTGGACGCACATCATCTTCAATTCGGTGATGTTGTGGTTCCTGGGCAGTCAGGTGGAGTGGTTTGATGGCAAGGCGCGCCTGGTTGCGCTGTTTGTGTTTGCCAGTCTGGTTTCCAACGGTCTGCAGTACTTTGTGTCCGGACCGCTTTTCGGCGGTCTGTCGGGCGTGGTGTATGGCATTCTCGGATACTGCTGGCTCAGTCAGCGCAGGGTACCCCGGTTTCAGTTTCCTCCAGCGCTGGTGACGTTTGCAGTGGCTTGGATGGTGATTGGTTTCACGCCGTTGCCGGAAATGCTGGGGCTCGGACGAATGGCCAATGAAGCGCACCTGGGCGGTTTCATCGCCGGGCTTGCCATGGCGGTGACCTTACCGGTGCGGCGCTCATTGAGGTAAAAAAAAGCCCCGCCAGAAGGCGGGGCATTAAAAGAGCTTTTAGCTCCTGATGAGAGAGACCAAATGAAACGACCTTCGTCATTTGGTGAGTTAATGATAATCGTTATCATTTTTATCTGTCAATCATTTCAGGTAAATTTTTAACGAAACCTGCGGGAGACAACGATGACGTATGAAGAGTTGATTGAGCGACTGGACCCGACGGTGTATACCAACCTGAAGCGTGCCATCGAACTCGGGAAGTGGCCGGACGGTCGCAGGCTTTCTCCGGAGCAGCGGGAAATCAGCCTGGAGGCGGTGATCTACTACGAGAATCTTCATAATGTTCCAGAAACCGAGAGGGTAGGCTACCTCGACCGGGGAAGCAAAGCGGGCACTGCCTGTGACCCTTCGGTGCGGCAGCGTGCCGGCCAGGGTGAGGTTGACCCGTCGCAGTTTGTTGAGGTCAAGTCTTGAACCCAGTGGTGGATATCAGCGGTCGGCTGAGGAAAATGCCGGCTGAACCGGGCCGTCCGGTGGAATACGTAATCCGGGTCGGGGATACCCGGGTTCCGCTGAATGAGCTGGTCGGGCATCCGGTGCAGATTGATTACGCCGGTACCATTCGCTGCATTGCCTGTGACAGGACAACGAAGAAAAGTTTCAGTCAGGGGTACTGCTACCCCTGCTTCCGCAAGCTTGCGGCCTGTGACACCTGTATCATGAGCCCGGAGAAGTGCCATTACCATGACGGCACCTGCCGTGAACCTGCGTGGGGTGAGACCCACTGCATGGTTGAGCATGTGGTGTATCTGGCAAACTCCTCCGGGTTGAAAGTGGGGATCACCCGGGGAACCCAGGTGCCGACCCGGTGGATCGACCAGGGCGCTGTGGATGCCATCCCGATGATGCGGGTAGCGACCCGCCAGCTGGCCGGTTTTGTGGAGGTTGCCTGTAAGCAGCATGTAGCTGACCGGACGAACTGGCGTGCGATGCTGAAAGGCGATGTGCCGGAGCTGGACCTGGTTGCAGAGCGCGAGCGACTGCTGACACTGATTGCGGGGGACCTTGACCAACTGAGGGCAGAGCACGGCGCCGAGGCACTGCGCGTGGTTGAGGAGCAGGCCTTGGGGTTGAGTTACCCGGTCCAGGTGTGGCCACAGAAGGTCAAAACTCACAATCTGGATAAAGCACCCTCTGCAGAGGGTGTCCTTGAGGGGATCAAGGGTCAGTACCTGATGCTGGATACCGGTGTGATCAACATTCGTAAATACACCGGTTACGACGTCCGTTTCCGGGTCTTTCCAAAGCCCTGAGCCCCCGCCAAACAGTCCGGGCAGGCGCGCTGTGATTCCGCGTGTCGCCCGTCAACAACTTCTGGAGACAGCGAATGCGTACCAGCCAGCCACAGACCATATTCCTGAAAGACTACCGTGTTCCCACCTTCCTGGTGGACCATGTCGATCTCCGTTTTGAGCTGTTTGAAGAGGGTGCGCGGGTCCACAGTGTGCTTTCCCTGCGTCGCAACCCCGATTCGGGTGACAGTCAGGGCGCGCTGGAGCTGGACGGAGACAGCCTGAAGCTGGAGTCCGTTGCCCTGGACGGTAGCGACCTGGCTCCCGGCAAGTACGACCATCGCGGCGAGACACTGGTGATTCCCGGAGTTCCTGATGCGTTCGAACTGACCGTTGTGACCTGGATCGAGCCCCAGAACAATACCCGCCTTGAAGGCCTGTATAAGTCCTCGGGAATGTTCTGCACCCAGTGTGAGGCGGAAGGCTTCCGCTGCATTACCTATTTCCCGGACCGTCCCGATGTGATGGCCCGCTTCCGTACACGCATCGAGGCAGACAGAAACGCATACCCCGTCCTGCTCTCCAACGGCAACGATGTGGACCGGGGTGACCTGGACGACGGGCGGCACTTCGTCACCTGGGAAGACCCGTTTCCCAAGCCCTGCTACCTCTTTGCGCTGGTGGCAGGGGACCTGGTGGAGAAGCGCGACAGCTTCACCACCGTGTCGGGGCGCGATATCGACCTGCGCATGTACGTTGAGCCGCGCAATGCCGAAAAGTGTGACTACGCGCTGGACGCCCTGAAGCGCTCGATGCGTTGGGATGAAGAGGTTTACGGGCGTGAGTACGATCTCGATATCTTCATGATCGTCGCGGTGGATGACTTCAATATGGGGGCCATGGAGAACAAGGGCCTGAATATCTTCAACTCTTCCTGTGTGCTGGCGAGCCAGGATACCGCCACCGATCTGGCGTTCCAGCGCATCGAAGCCATTGTGGCCCACGAGTACTTCCACAACTGGTCGGGCAACCGGGTAACCTGCCGTGACTGGTTCCAGCTCAGCCTCAAGGAAGGCTTCACGGTGTTCCGGGACTCCCAGTTTTCCTCGGATATGGGGTCGCCCACGGTGAAGCGCATTGAGGATGTCACGCTACTCAGGACCGCCCAGTTTGCCGAAGATGGTGGTCCGATGGCGCACCCTGTGCGACCGGCCTCCTACATGGAAATCTCCAATTTCTACACCCTGACCATTTACGAAAAGGGTGCGGAAGTGGTGCGCATGATCCATACCCTGCTGGGCGCGGAACTGTTCCGTAAGGGCAGTGACCTGTATTTCCAGCGCCATGACGGCCAGGCTGTCACCACTGACGACTTTGTCACCGCGATGGAAGATGCCAGTGGCCGGGATCTTTCGCAGTTCCGTCTGTGGTATGAGCAGGCCGGTACGCCGGTTCTGAACGTGAGCGATCAATATGACGAAGCGTCGAAAACCTACCGCCTGACCATAGAGCAACGTATTCCAGACACCCCCGGACAGCAGGGCAAGAAGCCCCAGCACATTCCGTTTGCGCTCGGACTTCTGGATAGCAGCGGGCAGGACATGCCCCTGGAGCTGGCCGGCGGAGGGGGTGAAATCACCACTGAGAAGGTACTCGAACTCACCGGGGCGAGTCAGACCTTTGAGTTTAACGGGGTTGCTGAGCGTCCGGTGCCATCCCTGCTGCGGCATTTCTCCGCGCCCGTGAGAGTCGTGTATCCCTGGACCCGGGAACAATTGATGTTCCTGATGAGCCACGATTCCGATGGCTTCAATCGTTGGGACGCCGGCCAGCGGCTGGCCGTTGACGTGATCGGTTCACTGGTTGGCGCTGACGAGCAGGCCGTCATTGAGCCAAGGCTGGCGCAGGCCTACCGGCAATTACTGTGCGACGAATCGCTGGATCAGGCTCTGGTGGCCAAAATGATGCAGCTGCCGTCGGAAGCGTATCTGATCGAGCTGACGGATAGCCCGGACGTGCAGACGATCCATCGGGCGCGGGAGCGTGTGCTCACGCATCTTGCGACGGAACTGCGTGAGGATCTGCTGGAGGTGTATCGCCGGCACAGTGCAGAAGGCGCTTATGGTCTGTCGCCCACCGAGGTGGCGGGCCGGAGTCTCCGTAATACCGCGCTTGCCTGGCTGTTGCACATCAATGATTCTCAGGCGCGCGACCTGGCCCAGGCCCAGTTCGCCGATGCGGACAATATGACCGACCGGCTCGGGGCGCTTCGCGCCCTGGTGAATTCCGGGTTCGTGCAGGAGCGCGAGCAGGCCCTTGACGCCTTCTACCAGCAGTTCTCCGGTGATCCCCAGGTGGTGGAGCAGTGGTTCTCGGTTCAGGCGTCAAGTCCGACCACCGGCGACCTGGAGCAGATCCGTCAGTTGATGACGCACCCGGCTTTCGAGTGGAAAAACCCCAACAAAGTGCGCTCCGTGATCGGAGCCTTCGCAGGCGCGAACCTGGCGTCGTTCCACGCTGCAGATGGCTCGGGCTATCGGTTCCTCGCAGAGCAGGTGTGCCGGCTGGATGACAGTAATCCGCAGATCGCGGCAAGGTTGGTGTCTCCGTTGACCCGCTGGCGGAAATTTGCGCCGGCGTATGGAGAACAGATGCAAAAAGCCCTTGAGCAGATTCGCGACAAGAAAGGCCTTTCCAGGGATGTGTATGAGGTGGTGCACAAGAGCCTGGCGCCCTAACGGAAACGTCCGGATACAAAATCGCACTTTCGGTCGATAGACAATATTGGCCAATCGGCTAATCTGTGCATAGTCGGTAAACCATTAAAGACAATAAAAAAGCTCTACCAAGGGCTTCCAGACGGATTTAGGGTTTCATAATGAGATACAACAAGAACGTCATTCTGGGCAGTCTGTTTGCATTTTCCGTGGCCGCCCTGCCGGCTACGGCCGCAGTGTCTTCCAGCGAAGCGGCCCGGCTCGGACAGGACCTGACCCCCTTTGGCTCGGTAAAGGCCGGCAACGACGCAGGCACCATCCCGGCCTGGGATGGCGGTCTGACCACGCCCCCTGCGGGCTATGAGGAGAGTGGGCAGCACCACATCAATCCGTTCCCGGATGATGAAGTCCTCTTTACGATCAATGCGTCCAATATGGAACAGTACAGCGAATTCCTCACAGATGGTGTGAGGGCCATGCTGGAAACCTATCCGACCAGCTTCAATATTCCCGTATACCAGAGTCGACGCACACACGCTGTGCCGGACTGGGTTGCTGAAAACACCAAAAAGAATGCGGTGAATGCAGAGATCGTCGGTCAGGGTGAAGGTCTCGACGGAGCCTTTGGCGGTTATCCGTTCCCGATCCTGCACGGTAATGACGAAGAGAAAGCCTGGCAGGTGGTCTGGAACCATCTCACACGCTGGCGCGGTGTCAGTGTCACCCGGCGGTCCAGTGAAGTGGCGGTTCAGACCAACGGTGATTATTCGCTGGTGACCTCCCAGCAGGAAGCGTTCTTTAACTTCTACAACCCGGAAGGTGGTGAGAAAGACCTGGATAACGTCATTTTCTACTACCTCTCGTTCACCCAGTCTCCGCCTCGTCTGGCGGGTGGCGCGATCCTGATTCACGAAACCCTGAACCAGATCATCAACCCGCGTAATGGCTGGGGCTATAACGCAGGTCAGCGCCGTGTCCGTCGTGCGCCGAACCTGGGGTACGATTCCCCGATTGCGGCAGCGGACAACCTTCGCACCGCTGACGACACCGACATCTTTAACGGTGCCCTGGATCGCTACAACTGGAATTACGAGGGCATGCGGGAGATTTACATCCCGTACAACAACTACCGTATCGGTGAGCAGGGCACGCCTTACTCCGAGATCCTCGGTATGTCCCACATCAATCCTGAGATGACCCGCTGGGAACTGCACCGCGTGCACGTGGTGGAAGCCACCCTCAAGGATGGCGAGCGGCATATCTATGGCAAGCGCCGGTTCTATGTCGATGCGGACAGCTGGAATACCGTGCTGCTTGATCAGTACGACGGCCGTGGTGAGCTTTGGCGGGTCACCATGGGACTGCCGAAAAATTACTACGAGCTGCCGGGTGTGTGGACGGTGCTGGATGTCTATCACGACCTTCAGGCTCGCCGTTACCACGTTCTCGGACTTGATACCGAAGAGCAGAGTACCCGTACCTTTACCAACGACGTACCCAACAAGCGCTATTTCTCGCCGGCCTCCCTGCGCCGTCGGAGTGTCCGCTAAGGCCTAATTGCTTTACGGATAGCGTCCTCGCCCAGAGGAAGTGGCGAACCAACATACCGGTAACCGAGAGGTTGCCGGTATGTTTATGAGACTGGCCGGTTTCCGGCACCAGAGAGACACTGTTCAAAACAACATATAGGCAATCTGAATGGCTACAAGGTTGATGTGCAAGACTCTGGGTGCGGCGTGTCTTGGAGTATCCATGGCACTGTCCGCTCCCTCGGTGTTTGCGCTTGCAGATATCATCGATACCCCATCCCGGCCGACGCTGCTGGCACCCGAATCCCTGCTTAACGATGTGACCCGCGCGGGTGACCGGATCGTGGCAACCGGGGAGCGGGGCCACATCATCTTTTCAGACGATGAGGGCAAGACCTGGGTACAGGGTCAGGTGCCGGTATCCGTCACCATGACGGGCATCGACTTCGGCACGGACACTCATGGCTGGGCCGTCGGGCACAGTGGTGTGGTCCTGCATTCCTCCGATGCCGGAGAGAGCTGGGAGCTGCAACTGACCGGTACTGAAGCCGCTGAGCTGGCTATCGAAAGCAAGCAGGAAGAAATTGCTGCGATGGAAGAACGGATCGAGGAAGCCCCTGAAGAAGAGAAAGGCGATCTAGAATGGGCGCTGGACGATCTGTTCTTCGCGGTTGAGAACATGGAGGCGGATCTTGAAATCGGCCCCGTTAACCCCTTGCTCGACGTGTGGTTCGAAGACGAAAGCCACGGGTTTGTTGTGGGTGCCTATGGCATGATCCTGCGCACCACCGATGGCGGTGAAAGCTGGAAGGATATGGCCGCCCAGATCGACAACGCACAGAACTTTCACCTCAATGGCATCACACAGATTACCGGCGGTGCCCTGGTGATTGTGGGTGAAGCAGGGCAGATCCACGTTTCCACGGACGGTGGTGACACCTGGGAACGTCGTGAGAGCCCTTATTCCGGTTCGCTGTTTGGCGTGATCGGCACCGGCCAGGTGAATGAAATCATTGCCTTCGGCCTGCGTGGCAACATGATGATGTCCACCGATCTCGGTCGCTCCTGGAACATGATTGCCAACGAAGCGGGCGCCACCGTGATGAGTGGCACAGTGGCCGACGACGGTCGAATCACCCTGGTGGGTAACGGCGGCGTTGTGCTGCTGAGCACCAACGGCGGCGAGTCCTTCCGCCCCAACTTCCGCAATGATCGGGAAGGCGTGATGGGAGTGGTTCCGGTCTCCGGTACCAACCTGCTCCTGGTTGGCGAGGGTGGCGTCAAGCATACCGACGCTCGCGGCAACAACCTTCAATAACGCCCTGATGCGGCAACAACAGAACGGATAATAGAGGGGCTTTTGAATGTCGAACCCGAAGCACGACAAGGGCGAACATTACCTGACGACACCGAAGGCAGAGCCGTTCCTGGAACGTCTGATCTTCAACAATCGGGCCATCATCCTGATTGCATTTTTTCTCCTGACGCTGTTTCTGGGCTACAACGCCATCAAGATTCAGCCGGATGCCAGCTTCGAGCGCATGATTCCGCTTGAACATCCTTACATCGTTAACATGCTGGAACACAGGGACGACCTGGAGAACCTGGGTAACTTTGTGCGTATCGCTGTGGAAGTGAATGAAGGCGATATCTTCACCAAGGAATACATGGAAACCCTCAAGGAGATCACCGATGAGGTGTTCTACCTCAGCGGTGTTGACCGTTCCGGGCTGAAGTCGCTCTGGACAGCCAACGTCCGCTGGGTCGAAGTGACTGAGCAGGGATTCCAGGGCGGTACGGTCATTCCCGATGGATACGATGGCTCTCCCGCCAGCCTTGAAGCGCTGCGCCAGAACGTTCTGCGTTCCAACGAAGTGGGTCGCCTGATTTCCGATAATTTCAGGTCCACCATCGTTTACGCACCGCTGTATGAGAACAACCCGGAAACCGGTGAGCCGCTGGACTACGGGGATTTTTCCCGTCAGCTTGAAGAAAAGATCCGCCAGAAGTACGGCGCGAACAACCCCAATATCGAGATCCACATTGTCGGTTTCGCGAAGAAAGTGGGCGATCTCATTGAAGGGATTGGCTCCATTGCCTACTTTGCCGGCATCACGATCCTGCTGACCACGCTGCTGCTGTTCTGGTACTCGCGTTGTATCGCAGGCACCCTGGTTCCAGTTTTCTCCTCCATTATCGCGGTGTTCTGGCAGCTTGGCATACTGCGCCTGCTGGGCTACGGCCTTGATCCCTATTCGGTACTGGTACCGTTCCTGGTGTTCGCGATCGGGATCAGTCACGGGGTACAGATCGTCAACGCCATGGCGACGGAAGCCGCCAAGGGCTTTGACCCGGTTACCGCAGCGCGTCTGGCCTTCCGTGCGCTCTACATTCCAGGCATGCTGGCACTGATTTCAGACGCGTTCGGCTTCCTGACCCTGCTGTACATTGAGATTGATGTCATCAAGGATCTGGCTGTTGCGGCAGGTCTGGGTGTGGCAATCGTGATCATCACCAACCTGGTTCTGCACCCGCTCATCATGTCGTATATCGGCATCACCAAGGGTGGTATTCGCAATGTCCAGAATCGTGGTGAGAAACAGGATCGCAAATGGCGGGTCATGTCTTACTTTGCGCATCCGGGTGTGGCGCCGATTTCCCTGCTGATTGCCGTGATCGGCCTGGGTCTTGGGGTCTACTACAAGCAGGATCTCAAGGTGGGCGACCTGGATCAGGGCGCGCCGGAACTGCGTGCCGATTCCCGCTACAACAAAGACAACGCGTACATCATCGATAACTATTCGACCAGTGCCGATGTCATGGTTGTGATGGTCAAGACCGAAGAAGAGCAGTGCACCCAGTACAATGTGCTGCGCGCCATGGACAAGTTGCAGTGGGAGCTGCAGAACACGCCGGGCGTCCAGTCGTCGGCATCCCTGGCGGATGTGTCCAAGGTCGTTACCAAGGCCCTGAACGAAGGTAGCTGGAAGTGGTATGAAATTTCCCGCAACCAGACCATCATCAACGCCTCGATCCGTGAAGCACCGGCTGGCCTGATCAACACCAACTGTGATCTCACACCGGTGCTGGTCTTCCTGGAAGACCACAAGGCAGAAACCCTGCAAACCGTGGTTGAGCGCGTTGAGGAATTTGCCCAGGCCAACAGTAACGAGGAACATACCTTCAAGCTGGCCGCCGGTAATGCGGGTGTCGAAGCCGCGACCAACGAGGTCATCTCCAACGCGAAGAACATGATGCTGATCTTCGTTTACGGTGTGGTCAGTTTGTTGTGCTTCCTGACGTTCCGCTCCATCCGCGCGGTTCTGTGTATCGTGGTGCCCCTGGGGCTGACCTCGATCCTGTGTGAGGCGATCATGGCGGTGTCTGGCATTGGCATCAAGGTTGCCACATTGCCGGTTATTGCTCTGGGCGTGGGTATTGGTGTCGACTACGGCATCTATATCTACAGCAAACTTGAGAAGTACCTGCTGGAGGGCAAGACCCTGCAGGACGCTTACTACGAAACCCTGCGCTCCACCGGCAAGGCGGTGATCTTTACCGGCGTGACACTGGGTCTTGGTGTGGTAACGTGGATTTTCTCCCCCATCAAGTTCCAGGCCGATATGGGCTTCCTGCTGTTCTTCATGTTCCTGTGGAACATGATCGGAGCCATCTGGCTGCTGCCTGCACTGGCGCGCTTCCTGCTGCGCCCGGACCGCATGGTAGCGAAGGCCCGCGCTTCGAAATAAGCGTTGCCTGAACCAGCAAAAAAGCCCGCTCTGCGGGCTTTTTTGTTTCTTGCTCAACTGGTTAGCCAGCTAATGCATCCTTTATTTATAGGGCGAAGTGGTCTATGTTTCAAAACGAACCGGACGTTTGTCTGTGTCGAAACGCAGACATCTATTGATAACGACGAGAAAAAAGGAAGATCCCATGACACTGAAAATCAAGAGCTCCGTTTTCGCGCTGGCTGCAGCCGTTAGTCTGGGCGCGGCTTCCTCGGCGGTATCCGCCCAGGAACAGCGCTTTGTCACCATCGGTACTGGCGGTGTGACAGGGGTTTATTACCCGGCGGGTGGCGCGATCTGCCGCCTGGTGAACATGGATCGCAAGGAGCACGGTATTCGCTGCTCCGTTGAAAGCACCGGTGGTTCGGTCTACAACCTCAACGCCATTCGCGGCGGCGAGCTGGATCTGGCCGTCGCTCAGTCCGACTGGCAGTACCACGCTTACAACGGCACCAGCGAGTTTGAAAGTGAAGGCAAGGACGAAAAGCTTCGTGCCGTGTTCTCCCTGCATCCGGAGCCGTTCACCGTTGTGGCCAGCAAAGGTTCTGGCATCAAGAACTTTGAAGACCTGGAAGGTAAGCGGGTTTCCGTGGGTAACCCGGGTTCCGGCCAGCGCGCGACCGCCGAAGTTCTGATGAAAGAAATGGGCTGGGACATGGACAAGTTCTCCCTGGCAGCGGAAATCAAGGCAGCCGAGCAGTCCCAGGCTCTGTGCGACGGCAACATTGATGCGTTCTTCTACACCGTGGGTCACCCTTCAGGTGCCATCAAAGAAGCAACAACTTCGTGTGACAGCGTTATCGTGAATGTTGATAATGACGCCACCAAGAAGCTGATCGATGACAACCCGTACTATCGTAAGGCCGTTATTCCGGGTGGCATGTACCGTGGCAGTGACGACGACGTGACCACCTTCGGTGTGGCCGCTACGTTTGTGTCCTCCACCGATGTTCCGGACGATGTGGTCTATGCGGTTGTAAAAGCGGTGTTCGAGAACTTTGACAGCTTCAAGCGCCTGCACCCGGCGTTTGGCAATCTCGACAAGAAGGAAATGGTCAGCGACGCCAACAGTGCGCCCCTGCACCCCGGTGCAATCAAGTACTACAAGGAAGCTGGCCTGATCGACTGATCTGTCTGCGCCTCAGCACAGCGGGCATGGGCTCGCTGTGCTGTCTCTCCGGCGATTGTTCTTTCACGTAACAGGATTTATTTATGGCAAAAAGCGACCCGGCTCGCGGGGCTGATGTGGATGGCGGAAAAGTAGATCAGATTCTGCAGACAGAAACCGGAGGCAGGGCGGTCAGCGGTAATGCGGCCATCGTTCTTTTTATTGTTCCTCTGATGTGGTCGCTCTTTCAGCTCTGGATAGCCTCACCACTGCCTTACATTGTTAACTTCGGAATTTTCAATTCCACTGAAGCACGCTCCATCCACCTGGCGTTTGCCGTTTTCCTGGCGTTCTCCGCGTTTCCCATGATCAAGGGGCGGAGCACCCAACACGTACCCTTCTATGACTGGGTTCTGGCGGTCGTTGCCGCTTTCTGTGCATCTTACCTCTATGTATTCTACCGGGAGCTGGCCAGTCGTCCCGGTGCGCCCATAACCATGGACCTGTGGGTTGCCATGATCGGGTTGGTGCTGTTGCTGGAAGCAACCCGCCGCTCCCTGGGCCTGCCATTGACCATCGTGGCTGCGGTCTTTATCACCTATTCCATTGCCGGCCCTTACATGCCGGATGTTATCGCTCACAAAGGTGTCAGTCTCAGCAAACTGGCGTCACACCAGTGGCTGGGTACCGAAGGGGTGTTCGGTGTGGCCCTGGGTGTTTCCACCAGCTTTGTGTTCCTGTTCGTGCTGTTTGGAGCGTTGCTCGAGCGCGCTGGTGCAGGTAACTACTTTATCAAGGTGGCCTACGCGGGCCTGGGCCATATGCGGGGCGGACCGGCCAAAGCAGCGGTAGTCTCCAGTGGCCTCAGTGGTGTCATCTCCGGCTCTTCCATCGCCAACGTGGTGACCACTGGTACCTTTACCATACCGTTGATGAAGCGTGTGGGCTTTCCGGCCACCAAGGCCGGTGCGGTGGAAGTCGCCGCGTCCACTAACGGGCAGCTCACTCCTCCCATCATGGGGGCGGCGGCGTTCCTGATGGTGGAGTATGTGGGAATTTCCTATCTGGAGGTCATCAAGCACGCTATCCTGCCGGCGCTGATTTCCTACGTGGCCTTGCTTTACATCGTTCATCTGGAAGCCTGCAAGCTCAATATGCAGGGCATCGAGCGCCAGAACCGGCCGAGCCTGGCACAGCGCATGCTGAACTGGGTAGTGCTGCTGATTGGCCTGAGCGCCCTGACCTTGGTGGTGTATTACGGCATCGGCTGGTTGAAGACCCTGATGGGGGACGCTGCTGTCTGGGTATTGGGCCCGCTCCTGTTGCTGGCGTACGTCGGACTGGTCGCATACGCCACCCGCTTCCCGGAACTGGAGGCGGATGACCCTGAGGCAGAGATGGGAGAGCTGCCGGAAATGGGGCCGACGGTGAAAACCGGCCTGTATTTCCTGTTGCCGGTGGTTGTTCTGATCTGGTGTCTGACGGTGGAGCGGTTCTCTCCTCAGCTGTCCGCTTTCTGGGCGACTCTGTTCATGATCTTCATCGTGATTACCCAGCGGCCGCTGCTTGCGTTTTTCCGCAAGCAGGGCGCCTTCTTTGACAGCTTCAAGACCGGCATTCTGGATCTGGGACACTCACTGGCCACCGGCGCCCGAAATATGGTGGGCATTGGTGTGGCCACCGCCACCGCCGGTATCGTGGTGGGCACGGTCACCCTGACCGGGATTGGCCTGGTCATGACGGAGTTCGTGGAGTTCCTCTCCGGAGGCAACCTGTTGCTGATGCTGATCTTTACGGCGGTCATCAGCCTGATTCTGGGGATGGGGCTGCCGACAACGGCAAACTACATCGTGGTGTCGACGCTGATGGCCCCGGTGATCGTAACCCTTGGCGCCCAGAATGGCCTGCTCGTGCCTTTAATCGCGGTGCATCTGTTTGTGTTCTATTTTGGCATCCTGGCGGATGATACGCCCCCTGTGGGGCTGGCGGCCTATGCCGCCGCCGCGATTTCGGGGGCTGATCCGATACGCACCGGTATTCAGGGTTTCACCTACGACATCCGCACCGCAATCCTCCCGTTCATGTTCATTTTCAACACCCAGTTGTTGCTGATTGGCCTCACGGGATGGCTGGATCTCCTGATTACCGTCTTCGGTGCTGTCACGGCAATGCTTGTGTTCTCAGCGGCTACGCAGGGGTATTGGTTCACCAAGAGCTATAAATGGGAATCGCTCCTGCTGGTGTTGATTACCTTTACAATGTTCCGCCCGGGGTTCTGGTGGGACATGGTGTATCCGGCGACGGAAGACCGCCCGGCCTCACAGGTTATGGAGTACGTCGATACCTTGCCGGCAGACAAGAACATCGTGCTCAAGGCGTCAGGTATGTCGCTGGACGGTAGCGATGTGACGACCTATCTGCAGCTTGAAATTCCGGCAGGTGACACGCCGGAGGAGCGAATGATGGCCGCGGGCCTGGAGCTGCGTCCGGACGGAGATCGCATGTCGGTGGAGTTTGTCGAGTTTGGCAGTGCGGCGGAGGATGCAGGCATCAGCTTTGGCTGGACCATCGACGCGGTTCAGGTAGAGCTTGACCGTCCGCCGAAAGAGCTGATGTTCATTCCGGCACTGATGCTGCTGGGGCTGGTGGCGTTCGGACAGCTTCGCCGCAAAAGTCGGGAGGAAGCGCAGCTGGCCGCGTCCTGATCGCTTTGTGAAATCCCGAAACCCGGCGTTAACCCGCCGGGTTTTTTTCTGGTAAACTCCGCTGCGAAAGCGACCCGTGGTTTGTATCACGGCCCGTCGCCAACATGTGATCTTTGGTACGGATCACCGCTGAGACCCTGAGGAGAGCCCTATGCCCGTTATTACCCTGCCTGACGGCAGTCACCGCAGTTTTGCCGAATCCGTTACTGTACACGATGTCGCCGCTGATATTGGCGCTGGCCTGGCCAAAGCCGCGTTGGCGGGTCGTGTTAACGGCACGTTGGTCGACACTAGTTATCAGATCGATGACGACGTTGAGCTGGCAATCATTACCGAGCGCGACGAAGAAGGCGTGGATATCGTTCGTCACTCCACGGCTCATCTGCTTGCCATGGCGGTAAAAGAGCTGTTTCCGGCTGCCCAGGTCACCATCGGCCCGGTCATCGACAACGGTTTCTACTACGACTTCAAGTTTGACCGTCCGTTTACCAACGAAGACCTCCAGCGTATTGAGAAACGTATGGAAGAGCTCGCAAAGCAGGATATCCCCGTATCCCGCTCCGTGCTTTCCAGGGAAGAGGCGGTGAAGCTGTTCGATGAGATGGGCGAGGAGTACAAGGTTCGGATCATCGAGGATATCCCGGGAGACGAAGACCTGTCGTTCTACCGTCAGGGCGACTTCATCGATCTGTGCCGTGGTCCCCACGTGCCGAGCACGGGTAAACTCAAGGCATTCAAGCTGACCAAGGTGGCGGGTGCCTATTGGCGCGGCGACACCGGTAACGAGCAGCTGCAGCGGGTCTATGGCACAGCCTGGGGCAACAAAAAGGATCTCAAGGCTTACCTGCATCGCCTGGAAGAGGCGGAAAAGCGGGACCACCGCAAGATCGGCAAAAAGCTCAACCTGTTCCATATGCAGGAAGAAGCTCCGGGGATGGTGTTCTGGCATCCGGACGGCTGGTCCCTTTACCAGGAAATTGAGCAGTACATGCGCGACATGCTCCATCGCCATGGTTACAAAGAGATCAAGACACCGCAGGTAGTGTCCCGTGCGCTGTGGGAGAAGTCCGGTCACTGGGACAAGTTCCACGACGACATGTTCACCACCGAGTCGGAAAAGCACGATTTCGCGATCAAGCCGATGAACTGCCCGTGTCACATCCAGGTGTTCAACCAGGGCCTGAAGAGTTACAAGGACCTGCCGCTCCGCCTGGCGGAATTCGGCTCCTGTCACCGAAACGAAGCCTCCGGTGCACTGCACGGTCTGATGCGGGTTCGTGGCTTTACTCAGGATGATGCACACATCTTCTGCGAAGAGGATGCGATCCAGGAAGAAGTGTCGCGCTTTATTGACCTGCTTCATGAGGTTTACAAGGACTTCGGATTTGAACAGATCCTCTACAAGCTCTCGACCCGTCCGGAAAAGCGCGTAGGCTCGGATGAAGTTTGGGACAAGTCTGAGGCGGCGCTGGAAGAAGCGCTGAACCGCGAAGGTGTGGACTGGGAGCTGTTGCCGGGTGAGGGCGCGTTCTATGGCCCGAAAATTGAGTTCTCACTGAAAGACTGTATCGGTCGGGTATGGCAATGCGGTACCATTCAGGTCGATTTTTCCATGCCGGGTCGTCTGGGCGCCCAGTATGTGGCCGATAATTCCGAGCGAAAAACGCCGGTCATGCTGCACCGTGCGGTGCTTGGGTCGTTTGAGCGCTTTATCGGTATCCTGATTGAAGAGTACGAAGGCGCGTTCCCCACCTGGCTGGCACCAACCCAGGTCGCGGTTCTGAATATTACCGATAATCAGCGGGATTATTGCCAGAATCTGGCGAAAAAGTGGGATTCTTTGGGGTATAGGGTTAATGCCGACTTGAGAAACGAGAAGATCGGCTTTAAAATCCGCGAGCATACTATCAATAAAGTTCCCTTTCTGGTTGTTGTCGGAGACAAGGAAATCGAGAACAACGCCGTAGCGGTGAGAACCCGTAAAGGTGAAGATTTGGGAACTATGTCGCTCGAAGCGTTCGAACAGCTGTTGGCTGACGACATTCAACGCAAGGGCAGAACCAAAACGGAGAGTTGATTATTAAACAGCGAGCGAATCGGGGTGGGCGCACACCAAAAGCGCCGATCAATGAGAACATTGACGCAACGGAAGTCCGTCTGATCGATGCCGATGGCAATCAGGTCGGGATTGTAACGATCGAAGAGGCGTTGAAGATGGCCGAGGAGGCCACTCTTGATCTGGTGCAGGTTACGGATTCCGATCCGATTGTCTGTAAGATAATGGACTACGGTAAAAAAATCTTCGAAGAGAAGAAGGCCAAGGCGGCTGCCAAGAAAAAGCAGAAGCAGACGCAGGTCAAAGAGCTTAAGTTCCGACCAGGAACTGAAGAAGGGGATTATCAGGTCAAACTACGCAACCTGGTACGTTTCCTTGAAAACGGGGACCGCGGCAAGATCACGATTCGTTTCCGCGGCCGTGAGATGGCACACCAGGAAATCGGTATGAAGCTCATGGGCCGGATTGAAACGGACATTGAAGAGATTGCGACGGTTGAGATGCGGCCGAAAATGGAAGGCCGGCAGATGACCATGATTGTGGCTCCCCGCAAGAAGAAGTGAACCTGATCGGGTGATGATCCCCCGCGCCAGCGGGGGATTTGTCGTTCAGGGGCACATTTTGTTTATCTAAAATAGAATGCGGAGTTTTAAAAATGCCGAAGATGAAAACCAAAAGCGGAGCCACCAAGCGGTTCAAGAAAACCGCCACTGGCTTCAAGCACAAGCAGTCCTTCACCAGTCATATCTTGACCAAGAAGAGCCCCAAGCGTAAGCGTCAGCTCCGCGGTACCAAGCTGATCGCAAAGTCTGACGTGGCTTCCATCAAGCGTATGACGGCGTGCTGATTCAGCCGCTGACCATTCCTGTAAAGGTTTAAAGGTAGAAGGATTAAAGTATGGCTCGTGTTAAGCGTGGCGTGGTCGCACGTCGTCGTCACAAGAAGATTCTCAATCAGGCCAAGGGTTATTACGGAGCGCGTAGCCGCGTCTATCGTGTAGCCAAGCAGGCGGTTATCAAAGCCGGTCAGTACGCATACCGTGACCGTCGTAACCGTAAGCGTGCATTCCGTGCACTGTGGATTGCCCGTATCAACGCGGGTGCCCGCGCGAACGGTCTGTCATACAGCCGTCTGATCGCTGGTCTGAAAAAGGCTAACGTTGAGATCGATCGTAAGGTTCTGGCCGATCTGGCCATGAACGAGCAGCAGGCGTTTGCTGCTGTCGTTGAGAAGGCCAAAGCATCCCTGTGATCGCTTAAGCTCTTTCATCGATTACTGATCGATCCGGGCGTCCCATGTGATCATGGTGGCGCTCTCTAATAGGGGAAGGGCGCGCTCTTCCCCTATTTTTGTTTGTAATCACTTGGTTTAGCACTCCCATTTCTGGTTTGGAGCAGGGTCAATGGAAAACCTGGAGCAACTGGTTCAGGACGGGTTGGCTGCGGTAGAAAGCGCCGACAGCTTGCAGGCACTTGATCAGATTCGTGTCGAATACCTTGGCAAGAAGGGTGTGATCACCCAGCAGGCAAAAACGCTGGGCAAGCTGTCCGCGGAAGAGCGCCCTGCGGCCGGCCAGAAGATCAACGAGGCCAAAGGCCAGGTTGAACAGGCCATTAACGCCCGCCGTTCCGACCTTGAACGTGCCGCTATCGAACAGAAGCTGGCCAGTGAATCCATTGATGTCACCCTGCCGGGGCGCGGCCAGGATCTTGGTGGTCTGCATCCGGTGACGCGTACACTGCAGCGGATCGAACAGTTTTTCTTCCGGGCGGGTTACACCGTGGAACAGGGCCCCGAAATCGAAGACGATTACCATAACTTCGAGGCCCTCAATATTCCCGGCCATCACCCGGCTCGTGCCATGCACGACACCTTCTATTTCAATCCGGGTACGCTGCTGCGCACCCATACCTCGCCGGTTCAGATCCGTACCATGGAAGCCGGCAAGCCTCCGTTTCGCATGATCTGCCCGGGGCGGGTCTATCGTTGTGATTCCGATATGACCCACACACCGATGTTTCACCAGGTTGAGGGGTTGCTGGTTGAGAAGAACGTCAGTTTTGCCGATCTCAAGAGCACCGTCGAAGAATTCCTGCGGGTGTTCTTCGAGCGCGACCTCAAGGTCCGTTTCCGTCCGTCCTATTTCCCGTTCACCGAGCCATCCGCGGAAGTCGATATCGAGTGGGGACGCGAGCCGGACGGCAGCATCAAATGGCTGGAGGTCATGGGATGCGGCATGGTACATCCGAAAGTATTTGAACATTGCGGTATTGATGCCGAGGAATACCGTGGCTTTGCCTTTGGGCTGGGGGTAGAGCGCCTGGCCATGCTTCGCTACGGCGTAAACGATCTGCGCATGTTTTTCGAGAACGATCTGCGCTTCCTGCGCCAGTTCCGTTAAACCGCATTTCACGGCAATCGAACCAACAGGCAAAACCGCATCAGGACAAGGCAAATACCATGAAATTCAGTGAACAGTGGCTGCGCGAGTGGGTCAATCCGAATCTCGACACTCAGGAATTGATGGATCAGATCACCATGGCGGGTCTGGAAGTAGATGGCTCTGAACCTGTGGCTGGCAAATTCAGTGGCGTGGTTGTCGGGGAGGTGATCTCTGCGGAACCCCACCCGGATGCCGACAAGTTGCGCGTCTGTCAGGTCAGTAACGGCAACGCCACCGTGCAGGTGGTGTGCGGGGCGCCGAACGTACGGGCGGGACTCAAGGTACCGTTTGCTGAAGTGGGTGCGGTATTGCCGGGTGATTTCCGGATCAAGAAAGCAAAGCTCCGTGGTCAGGCGTCTGAGGGCATGCTGTGTGCCGCCTCCGAACTTGAACTTTCCGACGATCACGAAGGTCTGATGGAGTTGCCGTCCGATGCGCCTGTTGGCCGCTCCCTCGGTGAGTACCTCAAGCTGAACGACGTGACCATTGATGTGGACCTCACGCCAAACCGGGCGGATTGCCTGTCTATCAAGGGTATTGCCCGGGAAGTGGGCGTTCTGAACAGTCTGAGGGTTGACGTGCCGGAGATCGAGCCGGTCGAGGCGGTGCACGCTGAAGTTCCCGAGATTGCGGTACGTGCACCCGCGGGCTGCCCGCGGTATCTCGGGCGCGTACTCCGTAACGTCAACCTGCAGGCGGAATCGCCCTTGTGGATGCAGGAAAAGCTGCGTCGGTCCGGTATTCGCTCCATTGATGCCGCCGTTGATGTCACCAACTACGTGATGCTTGAGCTGGGCCAGCCCATGCATGCCTTCGACCGCGACAGGATCCACGGTGGTATCGTCGTGCGCATGGCGGAGCAGGGCGAGAAACTGGTCCTGCTGGATGGCCAGGAAGTTGAGCTGACCGCAGACACCCTGGTGATTGCCGATCATGAAAAGCCGGTGGCAATTGCAGGCGTCATGGGGGGAGAGGACTCCGGCGTGAATGGCGAGACCCGTGATCTTGTTCTGGAGTCGGCGTACTTTGATCCCATCACCCTGGCGGGCAAGGCTCGTCATTACGGCTTGCACACGGACGCGTCTCATCGCTTTGAACGCGGTGTGGACTATGAGCTGGCTCGCGACGCCATGGAACGCTGCACGGCGCTGCTGATGAGCATCGTGGGGGGAGAGCCCGGCGAGGTGGTTGAAGTGGTCAGTGACGCCCACTTGCCGCAAAACCGCTCCATTGATCTGCGTGAGCGGCGCCTGGCGGATGTGCTGGGGCTGGCCATCGACCGCACGACGGTCGAAGAGATTCTTACTCGCCTGGGGCTCCACATTGATAAGTTGCTGAAAGATGGTTGGAGGGTCAGTGTGCCTTCCTTCCGCCCGGACATATCAATCGAAGAGGATCTGATTGAGGAAGTGGGCCGCATTTACGGCTACAACAACCTGCCGGTGACCGAACCTGTAGGCTCCCTCGGCCTGCGTGTGCAGGAAGAGGCCGTACGCCCGGTGTCGGCAATCCAGAACTATTTCGTCGCCTCTGGTTACCAGGAGGCGGTCACCTACAGCTTTGTCGATCCGAAGGTGCAGCAGCTCGTTGATCCCGATCAGCAAGGTATAGCCCTGGCGAATCCGATCTCGTCTGATCTGTCAGTAATGCGTACCAGCCTTTGGAGTGGCCTGCTGAAAACCGTGGCCCACAACCAGAATCGCCAGCAGCCGCGGATTCGTCTGTTTGAAACCGGCTTGCGATTTGTCCAGAAGGGCGATGCCATTGATCAGCAGCCCATGCTGGCGGGTGTGGTTGTTGGGAGTCAGGTGCCGGAGAACTGGGCGAACGGGCGCCGGGCGGCGGATTTCTTCGACGTCAAAGGGGAGTTGGAAGGCCTGTTCCGTTTGTTGGGTATTGACGTCCGCTTTACCGCGGGCCAGCACCCCGCGTTGCATCCGGGTCAGACAGCGGAACTCGTTCGAGACGGTGAACATGTTGGCTGGCTGGGTACCCTGCACCCACAAGTTCAGAAAAATCTTGAACTTAATGGCACGATCCTGATGTTTGAGCTATTCTTGAATTCGATTGTTTCGGGATATGTGCCTAATTTCAAAGAAATTTCAAAATTCCCTGAAGTTCGGCGAGATTTGGCTATTATTATCGGAAACGATGTGGCGTTTGCCGATGTTGAGCGTGTCGCCAAGACGCACGCCGGGGAGCGCCTGACGGCGTTGCGCGCGTTCGATGTCTATGAGGGTGAAAGTTTGGGTGAAGGCAACCGTAGCCTCGCTCTCAGCCTGTTCTGGCAGCATCCTGAACGCACGCTTAATGAAGAAGAGGTGCATGCCCTCTTTAACGGTGTTATCGACGCACTGAAGACAGAGTTGGGTGCAACACTGAGGAGTTAGCAGATGGCGGCTTTGACGAAAGCGGAAATGGCCGAGCGCTTATACGATGAACTGGGTTTGAACAAGCGCGAAGCCAAGGAGATGGTGGAAGCTTTTTTCGATGAGATCAGAGGCGCACTCAGCCATAACGAGCAAGTTAAGTTGTCCGGTTTCGGTAATTTTGACCTGCGGGACAAGAAGCAGCGGCCGGGACGGAACCCGAAAACTGGTGAGGAAATTCCGATCAGCGCCCGTCGCGTTGTAACGTTCCGCCCAGGTCAGAAACTAAAACAGAAAGTAGAAACGTATGCTGGAACCGAGTCATAACAACGAACTACCCACGATTCCGGGCAAGCGGTATTTCACCATCGGTGAGGTGGCTGAGCTGTGCGCCGTAAAGGCGCACGTACTGCGTTACTGGGAACAGGAATTTCCGCAACTGTCACCGGTCAAGCGCCGGGGCAACCGCCGGTATTATCAGCGCGCGGACGTGATCACCATTCGTCAGATCCGCAGTCTGCTCTACGACCAGGGCTACACCATTGGCGGCGCCAAGCAGAAGTTGAGTAGCCATGAGGTCAAAGACGATACCTCCCAGTACAAGCAGCTGATCCGTCAGATGATCACCGAGCTGGAAGACGTCCTCGATGTATTGAACACGCCGACGCGCTGACACCGCAAAACAGGAGGTCAGGGCGTCCGTCGCGGTTCAGACAAATCGATCCCAGGGGACGTTTTCGTCGTTGAACGGTCGTGCTATCAGATAGCCCTGCACTTCATCACTTCCAACCTTCTTGACCAGTTTTAGCTGATCTTTCCGTTCGATATTCTTCAGGATAACGCGCACGTTTCTCTCGGTGAGTTGCGCTTTGACCTTCCGTAACTGGCTCTGCTCGTCCAGCTCCCTGGCTTTCCAGGAGAGCAGCCCGGCATCAACCTTTATAGCATCGAAAAAGTCCATGCCCGAAGGAGCGAACAGATTAAAGTGTTGGGAACCATAGCCATCAATAACGATTTCCACACCCAGCTGCCGGATGGCTGCCAGCGTATTCGGAGCGGAGGTCAGCGCACGCTTGAAGGCTGATTCATTGATCTCGATTCCGAACCTGGACGCCCTGATCCGACTGGCAGAGAGTTTCTTGCGAAGGTAGGACAGCATCTCTTCTGAAAAGAGCTCTCGTGTCGTCAGGTTGATTGATACGGCAACGTTTTTTCCCTTATCAATCCGACTCTCCATGAGCTGGATTACCTGATCGATCACCCACTTGTTGAAGGGTAGGGAGAGCCGGGAGTTCTCGATAAACGCGAGAAAAGATCGTGGGTAAAGCACGGTTCCGCCGCGGCGCCATCGGACCAGGGCTTCCATACCGGTGAAACGGCCCGACATGGTATCAAGGCGCGGCTGATACTCCAGGAAAAGCTCCTGATCATCCAGGGCCTGACCAACATCCTTGAGTGTCACCCCGGCGTTACCGGGCTTTGCAGGCTGACGGCTTTCGCCACCTGAGTCTGTTGGCGCAGGAGCGTCTGCCCGCTTTCGTGGCGAGGAGCGGTGCCCCGGATGAATCTGCCTTATGTTGGCATCCAGTAACAGATCCGACACATCTGAACGACTAAAGCCCTCAAGAAGCTCTTTGATCTCTTTCGCTGAATACTTTTTGGATAAGACAGAGAAGATGAAGTCTTCGTCCGACACCGAGTCCAGCTCTTTCGGACCGTCGACTTTTCGGCTGACGTGGCGGAAAAAGTCCTCGAGCAACTGAGCTACGGTCTCTTTGCTGGTGATTTCCAGGAGGCTCTCTGCGTTTTCGAATTTGATGAGATATTTCTTTCGCTCCGGGTCGACCTTGTAACCGCTGTTTTCCGACGATGACGGGAGAGGGGCGTCTGTCAGGCGCCCTTCCGGCGCGGTATTCGGTGGCCCTGAGGTGAGCACCGTTACCATCCGGCGGAACAGTCCAATCACGATGGCGATGACGAGCAGCCAGAACAGATACACGATGTCCGCAAAGAGGTGGTTGGTGTCGGTTCTCAGATGGTATAGAAGACCGAAGGTGAACAGGCTCGTGGCGATGCCGGATGCCATACCTAATAGGGCGGAAGCCAGCACTACAGGTGCCAGCAGATAGCTGATCAGAGCGACGCCGCTGCCGGTTGAAACTGAGAGTGTCCATACAATCAGGAGAAACTGGCAGGCGAACGCCAGGATGGTCAGCAGTATGATCCGGTCCACTGACCATCTGGCGGTGATGCTTGTGAGCGAAATCAGGAAGCGAGTCATAGGCACAAATCGTCGATCACATGAAATGATTGATCCTGAGCGGCTTGGAGAAAAGATAGCCCTGGCCAATGGTTACACCCTCCTCAACGAGGATGCTTGCCTGGTCTTCGTATTCAATGCCTTCCGCAATCACGGTAAAGCCGAATTGCTTGCCGAGTAACACGACCGAGCGAATAATGGCCAGGTCATCGTCGTTGGAATGGCTCAGGTTCATGACGAACTCGCGGTCTATTTTGACGACGGAGGCGCCCAGACGCCTTATATAGGACAGGCTTGAGTAACCGGTACCGAAATCGTCAAGGATGATATCGAAGCCCGCTTCCCGTAAAGCCGCCAGATTGTTTGTCGCCGCCTCGTAGCCATCGATTGACAGATTTTCCACCACTTCAATACTGACCTTGCCGTGTACATCACAAATGGCGGTGGCCGTGTCGATGAATGCCCTGACAAACTCCGTATCCAGCAGCGAATAAGGTGACAGGTTCAGGGAAACCTGGATGTCTCCGTAGCGCTCCCAGATGTCTGGCAGGTCGTGGCAGACCTGTTCCAGCAGCTTGAGCGTCAGCGCGTTGATGTAGCCCGAGTTTTCGCACAACGGGATGAAGCGCGCGGGCGATACCGTGCCATGTTCAGGGTGTTCCCACCGGGCGAGGGCCTCGAAGCCGACGACGTCGTGGGTCTCGAGGTTTAACTGGGGCTGGTAGGCGATATAGAACTCATCATCCGCCAGGGCAGTGGGAATACGTCCTGCCAACAATTGGTCGGCCCGGGATTGCGCCAGGTGGCTATCGGTAAACTCCACAATCCGGTTTCGCCCCAGGTCCTGAGATTGCGCGAGAGCGAAGCTGCAAAATCGGGTGCTCTCATTGATCAGGGCGTAAGGCAGGTCGCTGATAAAGCCACCGTTGTATGTCAGTTGAAACATCTGTCCCTCGATACTGACTGGCTTGAGGACGCACTGACAGAGATTCTTCAGGATGGAGCTGAAAGCCTCTTTGCCGTTGGCGTTAATATCGATAACGATGAACTCACCTTCGCCGGCCCTTGCCAGGATGGACTCATCATCAAGCTCCGACTGCAGTCGGTTCCGGATCTCCAGAATGGCACTGTCTGCGGCGCTGTTCCCCATGAAACCGCGGAGATTCGCCAGGCCATTAATGGTGATGGTTCCGAGTGACAGTGTCAGTTGCTCCTGCGGTTTCTGGATGGCCTTCATTTTCATCAGCTCGACCGCCATGGACGGAGTTGGAAGCTGGGTGAGATCATCGTAGGGAAAATGAAATGGCACGTTACGGTTGTTCCGGTCCAGATCTTTGATGTCGTTCTGGATACCCAGGTAATGGGTTACGGTGCCCTGATCGTTGAGAATCGGCGTCAGATACAGACCGTTCCAGAAAGCTGAGCCATCTTTACGGTAGTTCTTGATGACGATGCGGTGGGAGTTGCCTTCTTCAATCGCTACCTTGATGGAAGCCACGACTGTCCGGTTGGTTTCATCTCCCTGCAGAAAGCGGCAGTTCTTACCCACGATTTCTGAACGGTCATACCCCGTCAGCTTACAGAAGGAATCATTGCAGTAGATGATTGGAAGATCGTCCACGCAACGGCTAATTACAATTCCACTATTCGAGGAGTCAAAGCATTGAAGTGCAATATCAGAAACCTTTTCCATCAAAACTACCCGTCAGATTGAATGCCGTTTCTTTTGGTATACGTTCTACATATGAAATGGATGGAGAATAATGCGGATATACCGATTCAGTCATATCGAATGCCAGGTTTTGGAAGCCAGCCATGCACTTTTCACTGTAAGCAAAAATACTTAAAAATTAATGCAGTATGTGAAATATAGTGCCGTTATCCTGGGTTATCGTTTTTGCGAGGGAAAACAATACCAGATAATAAGCCATTAAAGTTTTCAAATAATAGCTCTCTGGTCAACATATAAATGAAGTATTTGGTCATCGTACAATGATTGAATTAAGGCTCATTTGTTGAGAACGAAATTACGGTGTTTCGCCCCCTCAAAAATTACTTATATTGGCTATAATTCATAATAAAAATGCATTCATGGCAAAAAACATGGAAGCGTGCCTGGGATTGTGCCTGTAAAGACGTTTCGTGCGTTATTGCGGTGGGGAAGGTGAGACTGCGACGGGAAAAATAGAGATCCAGAAACAACAAAGCCCGGCTCTTCCGAGACCGGGCTTTGTTGTCTGATCAATCTGGTCGGGACGGTAGGATTTGAACCTACGACCCCTTGCACCCCATGCAAGTGCGCTACCAAGCTGCGCCACGCCCCGAGACGCTAAAACCATCGTTGACTGCCGAAAGTTCGGAGTTAACTCAGTGGCTTAGCGGGAGCGAAGTCTACACTAGCCAATTTTAAAAATAAACAGGGTTTCGCCAATAAACTGCAAAATCAGCGCAACTTGGTTTCCCGCAGTTGCTTGACGAACTCGGGCGGTCCGAACGAATTCGGGTCAGCGTCGGGCCAGTACTTGTCAAAGACCTTTAGCCCGGTTTTCCCCTCAAGCAGAGCGCCTGGTGCCAGGAAGGGCAGCATGTCCATGTAGGATTGCACGTCGGTCTTCGAGGTGCGCTGGATGATGTGTTCCGGGCCGAGCTCTGACGGATGGTGCAGTCCTGAGGCTTCCAATAGGTTTTGAAGGGCGTCCAGGGTGTTCTTGTGGAAGTTATAAACCCGCTCGCTCTTGTCCTGCACATCGAGTTTGTTGCCACGGCCGGGGTCCTGTGTGGCAACCCCGCTGGGGCAACGGCCGGTGTGGCAGTTCAGCGCCTGGATGCAGCCCAGTGCGAACATATAGCCCCGCGCGGAGTTGCACCAGTCTGCCCCCAGGGCCAGCGTACGGGCAATATTGAACGCCGAGGTGATTTTTCCGGCAGCCCCGATGGCAATGTCTTCCCTGAGGTGGGTCCCGACCAGCGTATTGTGGACCAGGAGGAGTGCTTCCTTCATGGGCATGCCCAGGCGGTTGATAAATTCCAGGGGCGCGGCACCGGTTCCGCCCTCGCCACCGTCAACCACGATGAAATCGGGCTTTATTCCCGTACTGAGCATCGCTTTGACAATTGCGAACCATTCCCATGGGTGGCCGATGGCGAGTTTGAACCCCACAGGTTTGCCACCGGACAGTGTGCGTAAGCGTTCGATGAACTCCAGCATTTCGACTGGGGTGCTGAACGCTGAGTGACGGGCGGGAGACACCACATCCTCACCGACAACGACCCCGCGGGCTTCGGCAATTTCAGGTGTCACCTTTGCGCCTGGCAATATGCCGCCGTGACCGGGTTTGGCGCCCTGTGACAGTTTGAGCTCGATCATCTTGACCTGGTCGAGGCTGGCGTTCTGCACGAACATGTCTTCATTGAAGGTGCCATCGGAGTGACGGCAACCGAAATACCCGGAGCCAATCTCCCACACCAGGTCGCCACCGGGTTGGCGGTGATAGCGTGAAATGGAGCCTTCGCCGGTGTCGTGGTAGAAATTGCCTTTCCGCGCGCCGGCATTCAGGCTCAGTATTGCGTTGGCGGAGAGCGAGCCAAAGCTCATGGCTGAAATGTTGAAAACGCTGGCGCTGTAGGGCTTGGCGCAATGCTTCCCGATCAGGATGCGAAAATCGTTACTGTCCAGCCGGGTGGGTGTGAGGGAGTGATTCATCCACTCATAACCTTCGTCGTACATGTTGAGCTGCGACCCGAAAGGACGCTTGTCCAACACGTTTTTTGCCCGTTGATAGACAATGGTTCGTTGTTCCCGCGAGAACGGCCGCTCATCGGTGTCGGACTGAATGAAGTACTGGCGGATTTCCGGCCCGATGGACTCAAGGAAGTAGCGGAAATTGGCAAGGATGGGGTAGTTGCGGCTAACAGTGCGCTTGCGTTGCAGAACGTCCCAGGTGCCGATGATGCTCAATACCGCAAACGCGGCAGGTACGACATACCAGCCTTGCAGGTAGAGTGCCAGTGGCACACTGACCAGCAGGCCGGCAATACTGAGGATATAGGCGCTGTATCGCATCGGGAAAGTACGGGTTTTCTCCATCGGGTCCTCTGGTTGTGGGTTGGCGTGGGTCTTTGATGTTTTGAGTTCAAAACATTAGACTTGCCTTTTCGTAATGAATGAATCTTAATTTTAGGTAATTCATCCTAACAGGAGACTCCACCCGTGGGCGACGTTGTAAAAGACGAGTACCAGACGGATTACGTCGCAGGCCAGGACAATATCAGTCCGTTTGGCCTCGACCTGCACGCACCGGTTTTTCCGATTACGGCAATTCTGGTGATTCTCTTTGTGGTCGGAACCCTCATGTTCCCGACCGAAGCCAAGGAAATGCTTGATGGCGCCAAACTCGGCATCATCGACAGCTTTGACTGGTTCTTCCTGCTCAGCGCCAACGTGTTTGTCGTTGTTTGCCTGGCACTGATCTTCATGCCGGTGGGTAAAATCCGCATCGGCGGAATGGATGCCAAGCCAGAGTTTTCGACCCTGTCCTGGTTCGCGATGCTGTTCGCAGCAGGCATGGGCATTGGCTTGATGTTCTGGGCGGTGGCAGAGCCTGTCGCCTATTACACCGGCTGGTACGGCACGCCATTCAATGTTGAGGCCAACACGCCTGAAGCACTGGATTTGGCCATGGGTGGCACCATGTACCACTGGGGTCTGCATCCGTGGGCGATCTACGCCATTGTGGCGCTCTCGCTGGCGTTCTTTGCATACAACAAGGGTATGCCGCTGACCATTCGGTCTGCCTTCTTCCCGCTGCTTAAGGACCGGGTCTGGGGCTGGCCAGGACACATCATTGATGTGCTGGCAGTGGTGGCAACTATCTTTGGTCTGGCAACCTCCCTGGGTTTTGGCGCCCAACAGGCTGCGTCCGGCCTTGATTACCTGTTCGGGGTATCCTCCGGCATCAACACCCAGATGGCGATTATCACGGGTGTTACCGCGGTTGCTCTCGTTTCTGTACTGCGCGGTCTGGATGGCGGCGTGAAGATCCTCAGTAACTTCAACATGGCGCTGGCGGGCATCCTGCTGTTCTTCATTATTTTCGCCGGCCCGACCATGACCATCTTTGAAACCCTGTGGGTGACCTCCTCTACCTATGTTGCAAACGTGGTGCCGCTGAGTAACCCGTTTGGCCGTGAAGATCAAACCTGGCTCCACGGCTGGACTGTGTTCTATTGGGCGTGGTGGATTTCCTGGTCACCGTTCGTAGGTATGTTTATCGCACGCGTGTCCAAGGGCCGCACCGTTCGTGAGTTTGTGACTGCGGTACTGATCATTCCCACGCTGATTACCGTGGTCTGGATGAGCGCGTTCGGTGGCTCTGCACTTGAGCAGATCCAGCAAGGCGTAGGCGAACTGGCTGAGAACGGTCTGACTGACGTATCGCTGGCCATGTTCCAGATGTTCGCAAACCTGCCAATGACCGAGATCCTCTCGTTTGTCGGTATTGTGCTGGTGCTCGTGTTCTTCGTGACCTCGTCTGATTCCGGCTCACTCGTGATCGACAGCATCACGGCGGGCGGTAAGACCGATGCTCCGACAGCTCAGCGTGTGTTCTGGGTCGTTATGGAAGGTGCGATTGCTGCTGCGCTGATCTTCGGTGGCGGTGCCGATGCCCTTGGCGCAATCCAGGCCACGGCCATTTCAGCCGGTCTGCCGTTCACGGTCATTCTGTTGATCATGACCTGGGGTCTGCTGAAAGGCCTGTCCCATGAGCGCAAGCTGCTGCTGGCTGAGGGTAAGCTGTAAACCCTGGCTGAAGGCACAAAAAAAACCGGGGCATCTGCCCCGGTTTTTTTGTGCCTGTACAAACAGGACGCGAGAGAGCGTCTCAGGACCGGGCGGCGAAGATCTCCATGGCGTAACGGGCCCGCGTTTCCGGTGTGAAGTGGTGTCTCTTCAGCTTCTCAATGGCCTTGAGTCTGGGTAGCAGGCCACGACCGTTGGCCATCTGTATTGCCAATCCCGGTCGCGCGTTAAGCTCAAGAAGCAGTGGGCCTTCGTTGACATCAACCACCAGGTCCACGCCCATGTACCCCAGCCCCGTGGCTTCATAGCACCGTGATGCCATGATCAGCATCTCTTCCCAGTCGGCGATGTTGATATTCTCAAGCGCCAGGCCGGTGTCGGGGTGAAGGGTGATAGGGCGGTTGAACTGAACCGAGTTCAGGCTCTGGCCCGTGCCAATATCGAGGCCCACCCCAACAGCGCCCTGATGAAGGTTGGCCTTGCCATCAGAGGCTTTGGTTGCCAGCCGCAGCATGGCCATGACCGGATAGCCCTGGAAGATAATGATGCGGATATCCGGCACGCCCTGGAAAGAGTATTTGGCCAGTTCGGGCACAGATTGCACCAGATTTTCAACAATCGCCACGTCGGGTGTCCCGGCAAGCGAGTACAGGCCCGCGAGAATGTTCGAAAGATGGCGTTCCAGATAGGCGGCAGGCACCCGGACGCCGGACGCCTTGATGAACTCATCCTCATCCCGGCCGGTGATCACGGTGATGCCCTTACCGCCGGAGCCCTTCGCGGGCTTGATGGCGAAGCCGTTCAGGTCTTCGGCCATCTCCCGGAAGTGAGGAATCTCATGCTGTTGGCGGACAACCTGGAGCAGCTTGGGAGTCTTTACGCCGTATTCGGCCACCACAAGCTTGGTTTTCAGTTTGTTATCCACCAGCGGGTAGGACGATCGCTCGTTGTACCGGGAAATGTAATCCACATTTCGCCGGTTCATGTTCAGCATGCCCATCCGCGTGAGGGCGCGTGGCGAAATCCAACCCATCAGTCGTAGGCCTTCATCGGCGTGAAGCGTCGAAGCTCACTGAGCTTGTAGCCGGTGTACTGACCCATCAGCAGGATCAGGCCCAGAACCACGAAGTGAAGTTCCGGGAAGTTGAACGTGAGGTGACGGGACAGCGGGGCGTCCATCACCAGGAACGCGCAGACGGCCACAAACAGGCTGCCTGCACCCTGGACGAATACCTCATGGGCGCCTTCTTCTTCCCAGAGAATGGACATGCGCTCAATGGTCCAGGCAATGATGACCATGGGGAAGAAGGTGACGGTCATACCGGTACTGAAGCCCATATGGTAGCCGGCAATACTCAACCCTGCGGTAATGAATATCACCAATATGATCAACGCGGATATTCGCGAGACCAGCAGCAGGTTCAGGCTGGAGAGGTAGCCGCGCATCAGCAGGCCAATGGCCACAACTGACGTGAAGGCGATCAGCCCGGGCACCAGTGTTGTCTGGACGAAAGCAACGGCAATCAGGACAGGCATGAAGGTGCCGGACGTTCGGATGCCAATGACAATCCGCATGAACGCCACCATCAGGGCACCGAGGGGCAACAGCAACAGCATCCTGAACATGCTCTGTTCTTCAATGGGCAACTGATACAGGCTGAGGAAGCCAAGGCCATTCTCCTCGGATTGCATGGCGGCGAGCTGCAGCGCGGGAATGGTCTGCCGCAGCATGGAAAAGCTCACGGTGGAGCCGTCGCCACCGACCACATCCAGCAGCGATTCCGCTCCCTGCCGCCACAGCAGCACGTCTTCAGGCAGCCCCTGTTCGGCGGTTCGCGGATCGAAGGTGAGCCACTCTTCACCGTTGAATATCTGCAGGTAGGGGTTCAGTGCCTGGCGACGGCGGGCATCTTCGAGCTTGAGGCCATCGGCGGTTCTGGCGGGAATGCCGGCGTGGTTGAGCATGCGCACAACCAGGTCGAGGTAGTTGGTGCCAGCGACCAGCAGGGTGGTGTTCTGGGTGTTGTCATCCCCTGGCTGCATGAGGCGGATCAGTTCACGGGTCATGCTTTCCGGCGTGCTGGAGCGCTCTTCCGCCTGCTGCAGGATCTCGCGCACCGCAGTGGCTTGAGGCTCTTCCCAGAATACGGCGATCGGGCGTGGCGCGCGTCGTGGACGATCACGGTTGGCGCTGGGGTCGGGAATGAACTGGGTCTTGAAATAAAGCGTCTGTTCGCCGACGACGTCACGCTTGCTCCATTCCGCGCGGCGGCTTCCGTTCTTCTCGATCACCGAGAATCCGTAACCGGGGGATGCAGCCTGTTCAGACAGGATCCGGAACCCCGGTGATTGCTCCGGTATATTCATGCTGGCCAGAACCGGCTCACCATTGGCTTCGAAATCAATGCGGGCTTCCACCATCCACACCGGCTGTTGTTCGCCGGTCAGCCATGGAATGCCCAGCTCCACATGACGCCAGGTGGCAATGGAAATGCCGGCGACGATCAGCAGAACGATGGCGGCGAAGAACGGAATACGCGAGCGTGTAGTCACGAATCATCCCTGTCTTGTTTGGTAAGCGATTCCGGAAGTTCAGTGGCGAACTCCTTGCCGACGTCAATCAGCATGACGTCACGCAGAATATTACGACCGATCAGGACGGTATGGGTCAGGTGTGAACGGTCAGTCAGCGTAAATTCTGCAACCTGCTGGTGATCGCCGATGGCAAACTGCAGTTCGACCACCACACGACGGTCGGCCTCATCGGCGCTGCTCTGTATGACCTTCACGCGCCGGGAAATTTCCTTCTCGATGGTGACGAAATCATCGGTCTCTGGCACCGGTACATCGAAACGGACCCAGTTGCTGCCATCGCGTTCAAAGCGGGTAATGTTGCGGGCGTCGAGAGATGAGGTTTCTGCGCCACTGTCGATGCGCGCGTCGTAAACCAGTTTGGGGCCTGCCAGATAGAATTTCTCCAGTTCACCGACAATAACTTTGCCCTTCAGGCGATCTGCCCGACCCCGTTCCTGGGCCGTCGCCCGTGGTGGCGGAGGGCAGGCCTTGGCAGGAATGACCGGGCAGGTCGGCTTTTCGATCTTCTGCTCAATGGCATCCAGAATACTTTTCGTGGATTCGCTGTTCGCCTCGATGATTTTCTCGTGGCGACTGTGAGCGTTACTTTCCATGGTTACCAGCGTCGCGCGCTGAATCTGGACGGAACCTTTCAATTCGCCCAGATCGTCTTTTGGTACCATCAGGTATCGGTCTGCGGAGCAGCCGGTGAAGAGCAGTAAACAAGCGAAGGCAGCCAGTGGCTTCCAACTGAAGTGCGTCGAAGACATGTAAAACCCCTGAACCTGCGGACCTGTCAATCTGTGAGCTCACAATCTATCAGCTTAGGCCCGCCGTGAAGACCTGCAAGCATCTGCAGTAAGATACTCGCAGCAGGAGTATACAACAACCGATGTGTGTGTTCGCTTTACAGTTGGTTAAGGGTAGGAAAATTTTACAGTTTTGAGGGGCTTTTCAGACTTTCTTGAGAAATGCCTGATGACCGAGCACTTCTTCGGAGCGAAGATACTCCTGAATGACCGGTGAGCAGTTAAGGTAGAACAGGAGAAGTTCCCGCTGGATGTCCTGATCCTGAATACGCGAGGCGAACCGTATAAGCTCTCGTATGGCTTCATCGCCACCCGCCCCCGACTCATCGAAGGTTTTATGATACCGGTTCTTAAGTAGTGCCGTCAGGCGCTCGAGATGAAACTCACCGGTGTGGGTGATGTGGGGGAGCAGGCGAAAATCAGCCGAACCCACGTCCTGGGTTTGGGCATCGACGCAGCCGGATTGCGAGAACTCCGATCCCAGTTTTCTCCACAGTTCCTTCAACATGATGACCGCCCGGACAGAACACACTGTTCTTTTAGTTTATATTACGTTTTGAGTCCATAAGTGGATGCAACGCACAGGAGGAAAATGTGCTTCAGAGCCTCGCAGAAGCTATTCGCAGCCAGCCCGCGTTCGTCACGGTCATCGTGGCCCTTGTATCACTGGTTGTCATTCTGATTGTACTGCTGCTGCGAAACAGTCGAAAGCAGATCGGGCGCCTGGAAGCCGAGAGGCAGGCGCAGGCAGAACGTATTGAAGCCCTGGTTGCCGAACTGGGGGACGCCCGGGTTGAGCTCCGGGAGTTTGAGGTAACCCTGGCGGCGGAGCGCCGCGCTTCGGGCGAAAAGCTGACGCTGCTGGAGCGTAACCGCGACGCGCTGCGGCAGGAGTTTGAGAATCTGGCGAACCGGATCTTTGATCAGAAAAGTGAACGCTTCAGTCAGCAGACACGCACCAGCCTGGACACCATGCTCAATCCATTCCGCGATCAGTTGCAGGATTTCCGCAAACGGGTCGAAGACGTCTACACCTCGGAAACCCGTGACCGGCAAGCGTTAAGGAGCGAAATCAAATCGTTACAGGACCTTAACCGACAGATCACCGAAGAGGCTGCTAATCTTGCCCGCGCCCTGAAAGGCGACAAGAAAATCCAGGGCAACTGGGGCGAGCTTATCCTTGAACGTGTGCTTGAACGGTCTGGACTGCGCAAGGGCATTGAGTACGACACCCAGGGCAGTTATCGGGACAGCGATCACCAGTTGTTGCGTCCGGATGTGGTTGTGCACCTGCCGGATAAGCGACACCTGGTGGTGGACTCCAAGGTCTCACTTGCGGCCTATCAGCAATGGGTGATTGAAGAAGACGACAGTGTGAGGAGCGAGTTGCTGCGCCAACACGTCGATGCTGTGCGCACGCACATCCGGACGTTGAGCGAGAAGGACTACAGCCAGTTGAACGGACTTCACTCACCGGACTTTGTGTTTCTGTTTATGCCCATTGAGCCGGCTTTCGTGGCCGCTTTCCAGCAGGACGAGAACCTGTTCTCGGAAGCGTTCGAACGAAAGATTATTGTCGTTACACCAACCACGCTGCTGGCCACCCTTCGAACCATCGAGAACATCTGGCGGTATGAGCGCCAGAGCCAGAATGCCCGTGAGATTGCGGACCGCGCCGGGGCGGTCTATGACAAGCTGAGAGTGTTCGTGGAATCGATGGAACGCCTCGGTACCCAGTTAAATACGGCCCAGGGCAGTTACGACGCAGCCATGAACACCCTGAGTCGCGGCCGCGGCAACCTGGTGTCCCAGGCCAACCGCTTTGTGGAGCTTGGCGTTCGTGTTAAAAAAGAAATAGCCGATAACCAGCAGGAGTAGAGGTCATGAACAAGGTATTCCGATCGGGCCGTGGAGCCCTATGTGGTGTGGCGTTGGCCTCATTGCTGGTGTGTACCGGAGCCGGTGCGACCTCACTGGCGCCGGAGCACGAAGTGCGACGGTTGATGCTGGCTGCCGAAGAAGCGGTCGACAGCGGAAACTGGGGTGAAGCGGGAGAGTATCTCAATAGCCTCCAGCGCCTGGAGGGAGAAAAGCCCGTGGATTACTATTTTTTCCGAGGTCGGGTCATGCAGGAATCTTCCCATCTCAATGAAGCACAGTCTGCGCTGGAAGCCTACGTGGCCAGAGCGGGTGCAGAGGGGGCCCACTATCAGGAATCGCTCCAGCGTATAACCGCCATTGAGAAGGCGAGAAAAGAGAGTTCCAGAAAAAACCTGAGCCAGGCCGAACAAAGTGAGCCTGTGGCAATCATTGAGCCGTCAAACCAACAGTCCCTGGAAGACCTGCGGAGTCTTTACCTGGTCAACTCTGATCAGGAGGCCCTGACTCTCCACCTGAACAGCCTGCTGGATCTGGCCGGCTGGCGGGCGGATCAGCGTATTGTGAGACTGGATGTGCCCGCGGATGTCAGCTACCGCATTGCCGCCGCTGAGAACCGTATTGAGATCCAGGAGTCTACCCGCGAGAGCGATGACCGGACGCTCAAGAACACCCAGAGTATCGAGGTGTATGGCGTCAGCCCGCAGGTGGAATGGGATTGCCAGGCCGGTGCAGCTTCCGCGTGCTGGGTATACGATCCCCGGGATGGTTCACGGCTGATGAAGCTCGCTCCGACACGGGACCGGGCGGAAGAGATCGCCTGGGCCCTTGGTCGGCTGATAAAGACCCTGCAGAGTCCCCGCTAGGTCGGAGTTGCGACCCGATTCATACTGCCCCTCGACGCTCACCCTCGCGGTACGCGCCGGGGGTGACGCCCGTCCATTTCTTGAACGCCCGGTGAAATGTCGAAGGTTCAGTGAAGCCCACTTTACTGGCGATGTCGTTTATTGGCAGATCCTGGCGGCCAAGATAGTAAATGGCCATGTCCCGCCGAAGCAGATCCTTGATCTCCTGAAACGACGTATTCTCCTGCTTGAGCCGACGGCGCAACGTTTGAGGACTGGTGTGTAGCTCCGCCGCAATCCACTCGAAATCCGGCAATGGCTTGGAAAAGTCACGACCTATCAGTGCACGGATGCGGCCGGTGAAGGTGTTGCTTTCGTCCGGACGGGACAGCAGATCCGCCGGGGAGGTCTTGAGGAACTGGCGCATTTCGGGGCGATCACGGATCACCGGTGCGGACAGGAAGCGCTTGTCGAAGGTCAGGGCCGTTCGGCGGGCCTCAAATTCCAGGGGGCAGTGGAAAATGTGACGGTATTCATCCCCATGGGCGGGGCGGGGGTAGTCGAACTCGGCTTTGTGGAGTTCAACAGGTTGACCGATCAGCCAACTGCCGAGGCGATGCCAGATCACCAGGAGACTTTCCCGCATGAAATACAGGGGATCGTTGATCTCTCCCTCGATCCTGGTCACCAGACGGGCGGTTTTGTCGTCAACCTCCAGTTCCATGCTGACCATGGGCTCGAACAGCCGCGAGAACTGGAACGCCTGGCGGTAAACTGCTTCAAGGTTAGGGCATTCGATCACCAGTGCGCACATGGTGGCAAAGGTTCCGGCCCGACACTGGCGAGGCCCCAGCCCCATGAACTCGTCGTCCATGCGGGTCCAGATGATCTGCATCAGCCGACTGAACTGGTCACTGTTCACACGAGCCATCTCAATTTTCAGCAGATCCGGTGAAATGCTGGCGTCCAGGAGCATTTGCCGGGTGTCAAAACCGGCTCGCTCGGCGCCAATCAGGGATGCCTCTACAAAATGCCGTGAAACCGTGAGGTTGGACATGCCACTCGCCATTCCTTTGAAAACGAAGCCCATCATAAAACCCCCCGGCCACAATGCAACCGTGACATGGGGACAAAGCTGGTAGAAATGGCTACCCGGTTTGACATAACCCGCAGTTGGACTGCCTGAAAAAAACGGTCACGATAGCCGGAACAACCGAAAAGGAGAATCCCATGGCAGGCCCACTTACTTCCATAAGGGTGCTCGATTTCAGCACTCTGTTACCTGGACCCTATGCCACCATGCTGCTGGCGGATATGGGCGCTGACGTACTGCGCGTTGAAGCGCCGGACCGTATGGATCTGACCCGTGTAATGCCACCCCATGACGGCGGTGTCAGTACTGCCCACGGCTTTCTGAACCGGGGCAAGCGCTCACTCGGACTGGACCTGAAGAAAGAGGGCAGCACGGACGTCATCAAGGAGCTGGTGAAGGAATACGACGTAGTGATCGAGCAATTCAGGCCCGGTGTGATGGACCGTCTGGGGATTGGCTATGAAACCCTCAAAGCCATCAACCCCAGGCTGATCTACTGCGCCATTACCGGATACGGCCAGACGGGCCCATACCGTGACCGAGCGGGTCACGATATCAATTACCTTGCCCTGGCCGGCGTGGCCAGCCATTGCGGCCGGGCTGACAGCGGACCACCACCGATGGGTATACAGATTGCGGACGTGGCGGGTGGTTCCCACCATGCGGTAATGGGCATCATGGCGGCGGTGATTCACCGGCAACAGACCGGGGAAGGGCAGTTTGTGGATATCAGCATGACCGACGCGGCGTTTGCGCTCAACGCCATGGCCGGGGCTGCCTGCCTTGCTGGCGGTCAGGACCAGAAGCCGGAGAGCAGCCTGCTCAATGGTGGCAGTTTTTACGACTATTACCGGACCGCTGATGATCGCTGGCTCTCGGTGGGCAGTCTTGAGCCACAATTCTCGACCCGCCTGTGCGAGACGTTGGAACTGGGTGAGCTGAAAAGCTATGCGCTGAGCCAGAACCCGGAGCACCAACAAAAGCTGAAGATGGCCCTCAAGGCGAAGATTGCGGAGAAAAGCCTGGCGGAATGGCAGGACACATTTGCCGACCAGGATGCCTGCGTCGAACCCGTACTCACGATCGCCGAGGCCGGCGAGCATCCCCAGCTTAAAGACAGAAACATGGTAATTGGTGTGCAACGGCCCGATGGCAGTGAACAGCAACAGATCGGGTTTCCCATCAAATTCAGCCAGACGCCCTGCCAAACATCTTACGTGGGTAAAAAGCTGGGGGCCGACAATGACGACATTCTTTTCTGATCTAACAGCCGCTCAAGGTTAATAAAGCGTCATTGGCAATTTAAGTGACTGAGGGATTTAATGGATTTGCAGTCAACCGTAGATCAAAAAATGATCAAGGAGGTGCCTGATGAACATTAAGACCCTTAGCATTTCTGCCCTTATGTCCCTGGCTTTGGCCGTGCCTGCAGCCTACGCTGCTGACGATTCCGGCAATATGGGCAAAGAGGCGACTGGTGGCAGCGCCAGTGACGTCATGGATGAGCAGAACACCCGTGCAGCCGGGCAGGGCATGCGTTCTGGTTCATTTGACGAAATGGATGCAAACCAGGACGGCGTACTGACCGAAGACGAGCTCAACATGTATGGCAGTAGCGCAGCTGGCAACCCCGATGAGCGCCAAATGTCCGGCCAGGAAACCCGTGACATGATGATGGAGCTGGATCGGGACAGTGACGGCCAACTGACTCAGGATGAGTTTGAAAGTATGGAATAAGTCACCTGTGTGACTCTCATTTAGTTGATAGGGTAGTGACAGTGAAAAAAGCCCCGGCATGTGCCGGGGCTTTCATTCTCAGTATTTCCTGAATCCGTTACGGGTTCTCAGGGCTGGGCTCGTTTTGCTTTACAAAGCTTCCGTTATTGAACCCAATGGCACCACCATCATTCGCAAAGAATGAAATGATGTTAGTAGCCATGTCCGCAAATACTGCGGTTTCGGAATCGTTGGTCGGCTGAATGATGGTTGTGTGCGTGCCTGCAGTGAATCGTACGGCGTTCGCGTCAGCTGTTAATGCCCCGTCAGAAGTGATTGTGTCTGCTTCCAGTTGCATGATGAGTGGCTCTGTACCTGCAAGTGGTGCAGGCAATGCCATCCCCAGCGGCGCAGTGTAGTCTCCGGCATAGGCAACATCCGCTGCTACTGGAATTGTCTGGTCCTGAGTAGAGCGGTCTGAACCATCACCGTAGATTTCGTTCAGGTACACTTTAGTCTCGCTGTCGATCAGCGAGTTCACAAAGTTATGGGGCTCGACGCTGTCCAGTGATGCTTGAGACACATTGAAGAACAGCTCCAGATTGCTGGTTCCTTGCGTGAGTTGTGAGCGGCCCAGGCCGGCCAGCACTGTTGCGCCAATCGACGGAGAGTTCTCAAGAAGTTTGGCAATCCCTGCACCAGGCGTCACGTACGCGGCTGCAGTGAAGGGGATAAGGTTGGCGTTGCCAATCGTGTCTTCCTGCGCTGCGTTATTCACCAGGGTGACAAAGGATGTGCCAAGGATGCCGCCGAGCGAGTGGCCAACGAAATAAACTTTAGAGCCCGCCACCCCGTCTTGAATGTCAATATCGTCCCCTACGGTTCCGTCACCATCGACATCAAGCGCGTTCAGCTGCACCAGGCTAGCATTGAGGTTGAGTAGGTCTACTACGCCCTGCCTGTTGTTGTCCCGAGCTGCGGGCAAGTTGGACAGATTCAGGAAGAACTGAGCTGAGGACCCAACAGCTGACTCAGCATTGGTCGAATACTGCATGCGAGTAGGAGTGCCGTTCGCAGTCTGACCCCAGCCAAAATGTCTCTCATTCATGGGCAGTGGGCTATCGACAAACTCGCCATCAACCTGCGCAACATCAACGCTCAAAGCCAACGAGGGATCGAGCGCTCCGGTCGCGAGTTTTGGTGCGATGCCGTGCATCGGGAGATCCATTGCCACTGTTACATAGCACGATCCCGCGAGCTGATTGCCCAGAGCAAGGCTGTGAGAACGGTTGCCAAAAATGCCATGCTGGTAGATGACAACGTCATAGGGCTTGGCGGCGCCACAATCTCCATCATCAGGTACTGATATCAACAGCGGCGCAAAAACCGTCTCTTTTTCTTCAGCGAAAGGATAGCGGAACGTTACTTTATCTGATGGAGGGGTGGTTCCGGCATCGTTGCCAGCACTTGCATCAATAATACCGCCAACCGTTGCCGAGGCCTCCCATGTTGCATTCAGATTAGATGGGTCCGTGGTAGTCGGAACAGGCAAATAGTACGGAAGTTCGATTCCAGCCTGGAAGATGGTGCTCGCGTTTGCAGAAGCCCCTAGAGCAGCGCTTGCAGGGATGCGAGAGTCTTCAATAGGCGTGATGGTGCGGGGCTCAGGGTTGCTGAAGTCGGCACCGGCACCTGCCAAATTGCTAGCTGTGGTGCTCGCCACGCCGCGAAGTCCGGCATCGGTAACAGTCGCGATGGCCGTTCCTGCTGCCGTTGCCAGCGCCGCGTATTGCTCGGACGCGCTCAGAGTTTCGAACTCATCTGCGTTCTCAGCGAGGTATTTGGCAATCGCCTCCTGGCGCGTCGTTACGATGGCGCTCTTGTAGAAGAACTGTGCTGGTGAGGTTGCCGCTTCTAGCACATCTTCAGTGCCGCCTGTCGTAAAGGTCAGGGTCAGGGCCAGATTGTCATCAGTCAGAGGTGGCAGGCCAGCAGCTTGGCGGCTGGGGTTTGTCAGGGCATTGAAGTAGCCGGTGGCAAGGCGTTCCCAACCCTGGATGGCTCCGCGAACCGGTGCCAGGGCCGCGTTGCCGATCGGTTCTTCAGGATTCCTGATGTTCTGGTAGGAGGGAGAACCTACAATGGCATCGCCAGTGTTGTCAGTGACTTCGTTCGTGACGACTACCAGATATTTCTTTTTCGGGTCCAGAGGACGTAAAGGGGTAATGCGAAGAACGTTGTCTGTGCCGCCGTCCAGTGACACAACTTCTGCGCGGAATTCGTTATTGAAGTCGAAAACAGCACCTGCAGTTTCTTCACCTGGATTATTCTGTGCTGCCGAGAAAGCCAGTCCGAGATCAAAGGTGGGTGTTTCGCCCGGGAATGAAGTGCGGGTTGGTGCTGGAGAAATTTCCCCATCCTCAACCAGTTCAGCGATCAGGTCGGTATAGAAGCTCCCATTGTTGAGGAGCGAGTCGCCGCCAGGAAAATCCAGAGAGAGAAGAAACACGTTTTGTTGTGGGTTGGGTGCGGGAGCGCCGCCCTCCGCCTGAATGACGGGTGTATAGTTCAAAGAGTCCGGATCAATGGAACCTGAGAGCTTGATATCAAACTGGGCCGTGGTGGACGAACCGTCCATGAAGTCCAAGGCGTTTGTGATCGCGTTTTCTGCCGATCCCGAAAGCGTTCCGTCGGCCCCTTCACCCTGTGCGAACTGAAGGTCAGATGGAACTGGCAGCTCACTGGTCAAGGGGTTGAATACCGGCCAGATCTTGCCTGAAAAATTCGGGTTGCTGATTTTATAATCCGGATTTGCATTCGACCCGGAGCCAGCGCTATCAAAGCACCCTGTCAGCCCAAGGGAAGACGCCACGGCAAGACTTATTAGTGTTTTCTTGAACATGGGTGTGGAACCTTTTCCTGTTGTTGTGTCGTTATGGTCGGCCGATGACGGGGCCGGTCTGGTCCGGTAAACCCTGTGTCAGAGGCCTGTTCTTCTAATACGGTTGTCTGAAATTGTAGCCAGCGCTCTGTGCCAATTTCTGTAACTCTGACTATAGCGACAGTATGGCAACAGTTGATCAGCCAAAAGTGTGATTCTGGCGTTTCCTAGCCTCCCCGCACGGTTGGAGATTGGCCTGAATGAAAAATAGTTGGCTGTTAGACGTTTGTCGAGTTTCCCCAGGGACCTTAATGGAACTTTGAGAAGTCAGGTTTGCGCTTTTCCATGAACGCTTTGAAGGCTTCCGCGGCTTCCGGAGATTTCAGTCGTTCACCGAAGCGCTTGCCTTCGGTCAGCATGGTCTCTTTCAGCTCATTCACCGTCGGGCGGTTCAACAGTTCCTTGGTGGCGCGGATAGCGGCCGGTGCCTGTGCCGCCAGTTGCTGGCAGGCGTCCAGAGCCGTGGTTTCGGTTTCTGTGGGTTCACAGACCCGGTTGATCAGTCCCAGGCGATGGGCATCTTCGGCCGTGAATGCGCCACCCAACATCAGCAGCTCAGCGGCTCGTACCCGGCCAATCCAGGAGGGCAGCAGAAGGCTGGACCCGCCTTCCGGGCACAGACCCAGGTTGGCGAATGGCATCTGGAAGCGCGTGTTGTTGCCGGCAAACACCAGATCGCAGTGCAGCAGCATGGTGGTGCCGATCCCGACGGCGGGTCCGTTGACGGCGGCAACGACGGGTTTGGTGGCGGTGGCCAGCAGGAACAGGAACCGGCCGACGGGGGTTTCCTCGAAGTCGCCGGGCAGGCCGGCGGCGAAATCGCTGAGGTCGTTGCCCGCGGTGAAGCACTCCGCAGAACCGGTAAAGAGCAGGCAGCGGATGTCCGCGTCGTCATGGGCTTGTTGAACGGCGTCACCCAGCGCGGTGTACATGGCGTGGGTAAGGGCGTTCTTGCGATCGGGCCGGTTGATGCGCACCACCAGTAGGTGGTTCTGTTTTTCAGTGAGGACGAGTTCGGTCACAGTGTCTCCTGAGATTTTTTGTTGTGAATTTGATTAGGATGATACCTTTTTCCAATCTCTGTCGCATGCCCCGTTCCGATGGTTTCTGGTAAACTCCTGCTTCCTCTTTATTTCAGCTAAAAACCAACACTGATGAGATGCCTATGACCACCGTAATCCGCCAGGACGACCTGATTGAGAGCGTAGCGGACGCGCTGCAGTTCATTTCCTACTACCACCCGAAAGACTTTATTCAGGCTGTGTATGAGGCCTATCAGAAGGAAGAGTCCCAGGCGGCCAAGGATGCCATGGCGCAGATCCTGATTAACTCGCGCATGTGTGCCCAGGGCAAGCGTCCGATCTGTCAGGACACCGGTATCGTTACGGTATTCGTAACCATCGGTATGGACGTGCAGTGGGAAGCCGACATGCCGCTGGACGACATCATCAATGAAGGCGTTCGCCGTGCCTACACCCACGCAGACAACGTGCTGCGTGCGTCGGTTCTCGCTGATCCCGATGGCAAGCGTGCGAACACCAAAGATAACACGCCGGCGGTGATTCATTACAAGATGGTGCCGGGTAACACGGTTGACGTGCACGTGGCGGCCAAAGGCGGTGGCTCTGAAGCCAAATCCAAATTCGCCATGCTCAACCCTTCGGATTCGGTGGTGGACTGGGTATTGAAGATGGTGCCGCAGATGGGCGCTGGCTGGTGTCCGCCGGGCATGTTGGGTATTGGTATTGGCGGTACCGCCGAAAAGGCGATGGAACTGGCGAAGGAGTCACTGCTGGACCCGATCGACATCCACGACCTGCAGGCGCGCGGTGCCTCCAACCGCGCAGAAGAACTGCGCCTGGAGCTGTTTGAAAAAGTGAACGAGCTGGGTATCGGTGCCCAGGGCCTGGGCGGTCTTACCACGGTGCTGGATGTAAAAGTGAAGGATTACCCCACCCACGCGGCCAACAAGCCGGTGGCGATCATCCCGAACTGCGCCGCCACCCGCCACGCGCACTTCGTGCTGGATGGTTCCGGCCCGTCACTGCAAACGCCGCCGAGCCTGGAAGACTGGCCGGAAATCACCTGGGAAGTGGGTGACAGCGTGCGTCGCGTGAACCTCGACACCGTGACCCCGGAAGACGTCAAGGACTGGAAACCCGGTGAGACCGTGCTGCTGTCCGGCAAGATGCTGACCGGTCGTGACGCCGCCCACAAGAAGATGGTGGATATGATCGAGCGCGGCGAAGAGCTGCCGGTGGATCTGAAAGGCCGCTTCATCTATTACGTGGGTCCGGTGGATCCGGTACGGGAAGAAGTGGTCGGTCCCGCAGGTCCAACCACCGCCACCCGCATGGACAAGTTCACCCGCACCATGCTGGAAAAAACCGGTCTCACCGGCATGATCGGCAAAGCCGAGCGCGGCCAGGTGGCGATTGACGCGATCCGGGAATTCGGCGCGGTATACCTGATGGCCGTCGGCGGCTCCGCGTACCTGGTGTCCAAGGCCATCAAGCATGCGGAAGTGGTTGCCTTCGAAGAGCTGGGTATGGAAGCCATCTACGAGTTCGAAGTGGAAGACATGCCGGTAACCGTGGCGGTGGACTCCAAGGGGTCCTCCGTGCACCAGACAGGCCCCGCGGAATGGCACGACAAGATCATTGCCGCCAAGGCGGTCTGAAGACCATCATTGAGCTCCTGATCCCGCCCGGGATCAGGATGAACAACTGATGTTGAGGTGCTTCCCCCAGTCCGGGGGAAGTGCTGCATACCCCTCGAATTCCGGCTGTTCATCGAACGGCTTCTTCAATACCTTGAGTAACGTCTCCAGTGGCTGGTAGTCGCCATTCTGCGCGTCCTGTATCACCTGCTGGGCGAGGTAATTCCGCAGGATGTACTTGGGGTTTACCCTGCGCATGGCAAACTCCCGCTCGTCATGGGCCCGGGTTTCTGTCTGCAATCGTTGCTCATACCGCTCCAGCCATTCATCGACCACACTCCGGTCCACAAACAGGTCCCGGATTGGGGCGCGGCCCCGGCTGTGCAGACTGGAAAGACCCCGGAAAAAGCGGGTGTAATCCACGTGATGCTCATGGAGCATGCTGAACGTGTCCATGATCAGGGACATATCCGAAGTGTCCTCCAGGGCCAGCCCGAGCTTGTCGCGCATGTTCTGCAGGAACCGCTCGTTGTAGGCGGTTTCATACCGGCGCATGCCCCGGCGTACGGTGTCTTCGTCCATGATGGGCAGCAGCGCGTTGGCTAGGTACTGGCAATTCACGAAGCCGATGTTGGGTTGGCGGTTGTAGGCGTAGCGACCGCCCTGGTCGGTGTGGTTGCAGATAAAGCCGGCGTCGAAATCGTCCAGGAAGGCATAGGGACCATAATCAAAGGTGTCGCCGATGATGGACATGTTATCGCTGTTCATGACCCCGTGGCAGAAGCCCACGGCCTGCCAGTCCGCGATCAAACGGGCGGTGCGCTCGACCACCTCTTCGAACCAGCGCCCATAGCGTTCCTCGCGAGGCAGCTCGATCAGGTGGGGGAAGTGCAGGGCGATGACGTGTTCGACCAGCGCGGTCAGCGCGTCTTTGCCTTCGTGGTGAGCGGCGAACTCGAAATGGCCAAAGCGGATATGGCTTTGCGCGACCCGCATCAGGGCAGCTGCGGTCTCGATGGATTCCCGGCGAACGGGATCACGGGCACTGACCATGAACAGTGCCCGCGTGGTGGCAATGCCCAGTCCGTGCATGGCTTCGCTGCACAGGTATTCACGGATGGTGGAGCGCAGTACGGCGCGGCCGTCGCCAAACCGGGAGTAGGGCGTCGTGCCGGCTCCTTTCAGGTGCCAGTCCCAGCGGCGGCCATCGGGCCCCAGGGTTTCCCATAGCAGGAGGCCCCGGCCATCGCCGAGCTCCGGGTTGTACATACCGAACTGGTGGCCGGTGTATTTCATGGCCACCGGGTCCATACCTTCCAGCAGTTCGGTGCCAGCGCCCACACCGGTCCATTCCTCCGGGTTTGTGCTGTGAAAGCCCATCTGCCGCGCCAGATCGTGGTTAAAACACACCATGCGGGCGTCTTTCAGCGGCGTCGGCGCCACCCGGCTGTAGAAACTCTCCGGCAGCTCAAGATAGCGGTGCTCTACTTTGAAGCCGTTATCATTCATGTAACGCCTATACTCCCTTCTGGTACAAAACGTGCTGGCGATAAACTAACGAGGCAAAAGGTTCATCTATCGCCATGCAAACACACTGTGAGCAGGATGATATACGTGATTGACCAACCACTTCTGAAAACCGTTCAGGCGCTGATCAAGCAGGAAGCCTTACCTCAATCCTACGTGACGACGATAGAGCAGACCATTCTGCCGCTGGCGGAACATATCCTTGAGCTTCGAAAGACGACCCCCGGGGCGGTACTTGTGGGGATTCATGGCGCGCAGGGAACGGGCAAATCCACACTGACACTGTTTCTGAAAGAACTGCTGGCGCAGCACTTTGCCTGTCCTACCGCCAGTTTTTCCCTGGACGATATCTACCTGACCCGTGCGGAACGGATGCACCTGAGTGAGACAGTGCACCCCTTGCTTGCGACCCGTGGCGTGCCCGGCACGCACGATGTTGAGCTTGGCCAGCAGGTGATCAGACAGCTGGTGGAATCAGCGGCTGGGGAGCTTGTGCCGGTACCGGCCTTCGATAAAGCGACGGATGACCGGGTGCCGGAAGACCAATGGCCGGTCAGCGAAGGGCCGATTGATGTGGTCCTGGTGGAGGGGTGGTGCATGGGGGCTGTGGCGCTGGACGACACCCGTGAACTGGCGAACCCGATCAACGCCCTGGAGCTCGCAGAGGACCCCGACGTTGTCTGGCGGGGCTATGTCAATGAGTGCCTTCAGGGTCCCTACAAAGCATTTTTTGAACAGATGAACACGCTGATCATGCTTCGGGCACCGTCCATGGAGTGTGTTCTTGAGTGGCGCACCCTTCAGGAGCACAAGCTGGCGCGGCGCCTGGAGGGCGCACCAAAAGAGGGCGGCGATCAAACCCTGCGCATCATGACCGATGACGAAGTGGCGCGTTTCATCATGCATTACGAGCGGATTACCCGCCGATGCCTCACGGAAATGCCGGCACGGGCCGATGTGGTTGTGGACGTTGCGGATGACCACAGCCTAGGCCTGCCCGTTTTTCGTAACCAATAAACCTCATCAGGACTCACGCCATGGAAAAGCCCCGCCTGCTGGTATTCACCGACCTGGACGGCACGCTACTGGACCACGACACCTACCAGTGGACAGCAGCATTGCCAGCGCTCGGCCGCCTTGAGAAGGCCGGCATCCCGCTGATTCTCAACTCCAGCAAGACCGCCCCGGAAATCCGTGAACTGCGGGCCCAGCTGAGCAATAGGGCGCCCTTCATTGTCGAAAATGGTGCAGCGGTGGTGATTCCGGCGAACTGTTTTGGACCGGAAGAAGAGCAGGTGGTGACTTTTGGGGCATCCCGCGAGCGGGTGTTGGCTGTTCTGCGGGGCCTGCGCGATGAGGGCTACCGCTTTTGCGGCTTTTCAGACATGACAGCCGAGGCTCTCTCGGAACACACCGGCCTGTCGTTGGAGTCGGCGCGCAGGGCGCAAGACCGCTCCGCAACGGAGCCGTTGCTGTGGCAGGGCAGTGACGACGAACGTGTGGCATTTACAGAAAAACTGGAAGCCGAGAACCTGCGGCTGGTGCAGGGCGGGCGGTTTTTTCATGCCATGGGCCGTTTTGATAAAGCGGATGGGGTCCGTTTCTTGCTGGGTAAATATCGGGAGCTGGCGGGCGAGCGCCCCTGGGTGAGCATCGGACTGGGCGATAGCCCTAACGACCAACGCATGCTGGAAACAGTGAATATTCCGGTGATTATCCGCGGTGTTCAGTCCGACCAGGTGCAACTGACCTCGGAACGCCACGCCATGCGCTCCCTCAAGCCAGGCCCCGAAGGCTGGAACGACTGCGTACTCAATATTCTCGTTGAGTACGGATACTGACAACGTCACCCAGGACCAGAGGAACACCGCCATGGGCGATTTTTACCAGAACGGCATCGTCACCACCCTGCATAACCTGACCCGCCGACCGGTGGAGGACCTTGAGCAGGAACTGATGAACTTCCGCAAGGCGCGCCCCATGTCGCTGGTGTTGCCATCGCTATACTCGGAGCTGGAAGGCCCGGCGTTGAAACACATCGTCAGCGAACTGGCCAAGGTCCCTTATCTCGAGCAGGTGGTTATTGGCCTGGACCGGGCCAATGAGGCGCAGTATCGCCATGCGCTGGAGTATTTTTCGGAGCTGCCCCAGAACTTCAAGGTGCTGTGGAACGACGGACCCCGGTTGCGGGCAATCGACCTGAAACTGCGTGAGCAAAACCTGGCGCCCACGGAGATGGGTAAGGGGCGCAATGTCTGGTATTGCTTTGGTTATGTGCTGGCATCCGGGCTGAGCAAATCCGTGGCGCTGCACGACTGCGATATCCTGACCTATTCCCGGGACCTGGTGGCGCGGTTGATCTATCCGGTTGCCAATCCAGCCTTCAATTATATGTTCTGCAAAGGCTATTACGCCCGTGTGGCCGACAGTAAAATGAACGGCAGGGTCAGCCGCCTGCTGGTCACGCCATTGATCCGGGCCCTGAAAAAGGTGTGTGGCCCCAACGATTTCCTGGATTACCTGGACAGCTACCGCTACCCGCTGGCGGGCGAGTTTTCATTTCGCACGGACGTGATCAACGACCTGCGCATTCCCAGCGACTGGGGGCTGGAGGTGGGCGTGCTCTCCGAAATGAAGCGCAACTACGCCACCAACCGGCTGTGCCAGGTGGATATTGCCGACACCTATGACCACAAACACCAGGAACTGTCTCCGGAAGACGCCAGTCGTGGCCTGTCGAAAATGAGCACCGACATAGCCAAGGCCCTGTTCCGGAAGCTGGCTACCAACGGTGAGATTTTCTCCAACGAAAAGTTCCGCACCATCAAGGCCTCCTATTTCCGCATCGCGCTGGATTTCGTGGAGACCTACCAGAACGACGCCATCATCAACGGCCTGACGTTCGATCGTCACAAAGAAGAAAAGGCGGTGGAACTGTTCGCTCAGAATGTGATGCGGGCCGGTGCCTACTTCCTCGATAATCCGATGGACACGCCGTTCATTCCCAGTTGGAACCGGGTGGCCAGTGCCATCCCGGATATCAAAGAGCAACTGATGGAGGCGGTGGATCTGGACAACGAGGAGTTTCGCCCATGAGCGAACCCCTGAAATCCAAACTCGCAGGGATGCTGGAGGTGGTGTACCCGGACCGGGACAGCAACCTGTTGTCAGAAAAGCTGCTCAGGACCATGGGTCTGGCGCCCAACCAGGCGCCACCCCCGGCACATCAGAATAACTGGGACGAATCGGATGTGGTGCTGATCACCTACGCGGACACCATCCGGCGCGCGGACGAAAAGCCCCTGGTCACGCTCCACGAATTTCTCACCGACTGTCTGTCGGACACGGTCTCTGCGGTTCATATCCTGCCGTTTTTCCCCTACAGCTCCGACGACGGCTTTTCGGTGATGGATTATCTGGCCGTGAACGAATCCCACGGCAACTGGGACGACATCGAACGCATTGGTCGGGATTTCAAGCTGATGGCGGATCTGGTCATCAACCATATGTCGGCGCGCAGCCGCTGGTTTGAAAACTTTCGCAAACGGGTGGACCCGGGCAAGGACTATTTTTTCGAAGCCAGTCTCAGCGATGATCTGAGCGCGGTGGTGCGCCCCCGCACATCGCCTCTTCTGAACCCGGTCATGACGGAGGACGGTGAGCGGTACGTGTGGTGTACGTTCAGCGAGGACCAGGTGGACCTGAATTTCGCCAATCCCCAGGTGCTGAATGAGTTTGTCGCCATTATCCGGCGTTACCTGGAGCACGGGGTGATCCTGTTCCGGCTGGATGCGGTGGCATTCCTATGGAAAGAGCCAGGCACACCGTCGATTCATTTGCAGCAGACCCACGAGCTGATCAAGATTCTGCGACTGCTGATTGAGCACCATACGCCCCAGGCGGTGGTCATCACCGAAACCAACGTCCCCAACCGGGAGAACCTCACTTATTTTGGCAACGCCAACGAAGCCCACGTTATCTATAACTTCTCGTTACCGCCGTTGCTGATCCACAGCCTGGTCACCGGAAACTGTCGTCATCTCAAAACCTGGCTGATGAGCATGCCGCCGGCACAGATGGGCACCACCTACCTGAACTTTATTGCCTCTCACGATGGCGTGGGGCTGCGGCCCACGGACGGCCTGCTCACTGAGGAAGAGAAGCAGGGACTGATCAACACCATGGAGTCTTTTGGGGGCAAGGTGTCCTACCGCCGCACGGAAGATGGCCGCGACCAGCCCTATGAAATGAACATTGCGCTCTACGATGCCCTCAAGGGTACGGTGAAGGGCGGGGCGGACCACTGGCAGTTGCAGCGGTTCATCTGCGCCCATACCGTCATGCTGGCGCTGGAAGGTATTCCGGCCTTTTACATCCACAGCCTGTTAGCGACGGAGAACGATTACGAACGGGCGGAGCATACCGGTCGGCTGCGTTCAATCAATCGGGGGCAGTGGAACCTCGACAGGATCGAGAGCGAACTGGGGAATCCTCTCAGTCACCACTGCAAGGCGTTCAGGGAGCTCCAGAGACTGATTGCCATTCGCCGGCGCCAGCCCGCGTTCCATCCCAACGCGACCCAGTTCACCCTGCACCTGGGGCTTCAGTTATTCGGCTTCTGGCGCCAGAGCATGCGGCGCGATCAGTCCATATTCTGCATCCACAACATCAGCGACGAGGTTCAGCAGATTGCCCTTAGCGATATCAATCTGATTGGGACCGACCAGTGGGTGGACCTGATCTCAGGACTCCAAATAGAGGACCTCAGTGGCTCCATTACACTGAAGCCCTATCAGAGTGTCTGGCTGTCAAACCGGGAGTAGGGCAGAATGCGCCCATGGGCCCTAACTCCTCTGACTATCCGTGCGCCGCGAAACCGCGCGTACTGCTGCTGTCCGGTTACGATGCCGGCAGTCACCGGCGCTGGCGGGAACAGCTGGTTGCCAGCCAGCCGGACTTTGACTGGCAGGTCCTGACCCTGCCGCCCCGGTTCTTTCGATGGCGTATCCGTGGGAACCCGCTGACCTGGCTCCGCGAGCCCGCACTGCAGCAACCCCTGGACCTGCTCCTGGTCACCTCCATGGTGGACCTGGCCACGCTGCGCGGACTGCACCCGCAGTTGGCAAGCACGCCAGCGTTGCTTTACATGCATGAAAACCAGTTTGCCTACCCGGACTCCGGACAACAGCACGCCAGCGCGGACCCACTGATGGTGAATTTATACAGCGCCCTGGCAGCAACGCGGGTGGCATTCAACAGCATCTGGAACCGAGACAGTTTCCTGGAAGGTGTCAGCCGTTTTCTGGCGCGCCTGCCGGATGGCTTGCCTCCCGGTCTGATCGACGAGCTCCGGCATAAATCCGTGATACTGCCGGTGCCCATTGAAGACCGGCTGTTCCGGGCCCGCTCCCGGCCCTTCAATCCAACCTGTCCTCACCTGCTGTGGAATCATCGCTGGGAGTACGACAAAGGTCCGGAACTTCTACTGCGACTGCTGGACGAGCTCGCCATTCGTGGACAGGATTTTCAGCTCAGCGTGGTGGGCGAGCAGTTTCGCCACCAGCCGGAAGCGTTCGCCGACATCCGGCACAGGCACGCTGCGCGCATCGTGAACTGGGGCTTCCTGGAGACCCGTTCGGACTACGACCGGTTGCTCGCGGAAGCTGATTTTGTCCTTTCCACGGCTTTGCATGATTTCCAGGGGTTGTCGATGCTGGAGGCGATGGCGTCGGGTTGCATAGCCCTGGCCCCGGCACGGCTGGCGTATCCGGAATACATCCCGGCGGATCAGTTATACGCCAGTTTGCCCGATGACCCTGCAGCGGAAGCCCGTAGCGCGGTGGATGTGCTTCTTGCTCTATTGCAGGCAGAACCCCCGCCAACCGTGCCGGATGAATGGCGTCTTACGGTATTGAAAGCCAAATATCACCACGTCATGTCTGTCACACTGGCCGATGACGCGGTATCCTCACCCGTTAACGAATGCACCACCGGAGCGTACGAATATGATGAAAGCGATCAGGGTCGTCGGTGACGAGTTGCGTTGGGAACCGATTGAGGAACCTGCGGAGTTGCCGGAGGGCCATGTCCGAATTGATGTGGCATGGACCGCGATCAACCGTGCCGACCTTATGCAGAGAGCCGGCGCCTATCCACCGCCTCCGGGCGCTTCGGATATTCTGGGCCTGGAGGTCAGCGGTACAATTGCGGCCGTCGGCGAGGGCGTCACGGGCTTCAGTCCGGGTGACGAAGTATGTGCCCTGTTGACCGGCGGTGGTTATGCCACTCAGGTGGTTGTGCCGGCGGTCCAGGTGCTGCCTGTGCCCAAGGGGCTTTCACTGAAGCAGGCGGCGGCGGTACCGGAGGTGTTTGCCACGGCGTGGCTCAACCTTTACCAGGAAGCGGCCCTGCAGCCGGGTGAAAAAGTGTTGCTTCACGCTGCGGCCAGTGGTCTGGGTACCGCCGTTATCCAGCTGGCGACGGCCTTTGGCAACCCTGTGTTCGCAACAGCCGGCGATGATGACAAGCTGGCGGTGTGCCAGAAACTGGGTGCGTCAGGCACCTGGAATCGTCGTAACGGCCCGTTTGTGGATGCGGTGCGTCAGTGGGGAGGCATTGATATGGTGCTGGACCCGGTCGGCGGCAGCTACATCGGGGAGGACCAGAAGGTGCTCAACGTGGACGGACGGATTGTACTCATCGGCTTGATGGGTGGCCGGTCGGCGGAAGTGGATCTGGGCATGATGCTGGTCAAGCGTCACCGTCTGATCGGCTCCACACTGCGGTCGCGCCCCGTGGCGGTCAAAGGCGAGGTGATGCAGGCGCTTCATCGCCATGTCTGGCCGCTGCTCAGTTCCGGCCAGATCGAACCCATGATCGACAGCGACTGGCCCATTGAAGAAGCTGCCGAGGCCATGGCCTATGTGGCTGCCAACAAGAACACTGGTAAAGTCCTGCTGAGTGTTGCTGGCTGATTAACGCCGGGTTGTATCAGACTTCCCACGGCAACGGAAACTGCGTCCGTTGCCGTGGGCGGGTCAGCGCGGATCAGTCCGCAATGTGTACCAGTTGCTTGCCAAAGTTCTTTCCCTTCAGCATGCCTTTGAACGCATCCACGGCGTTTTCCAGTCCCTCTGCAATGGTCTCCCGATAGTTGAGTTCACCGCTGGCTACCCGGTCGGCCAGGATGTGGGTGATGTCCTGATGCTGGTCCTGCCACTCGGTCACCAGGAAGAAGCGGTGCTCAGGCACCGGGTCCAGGGCTTTGAGCACGTGGAAGGGTGTTTCCACGCCGGTCAGATCGGTGGCGTTGTACGCGGAAACATAACCGCAGATCGGTACCCTGGCACCCGGATTCAGTAACGGAGCGACTGCACGGGTGACCGCGCCGCCCACGTTCTCGAAATAGATGTCTATGCCATCGGGGCAGGCCGCTTTCAGGTCTTCATCCAGATTACCTGCTTTGTAATCCACGCAGGCATCAAAGCCCAGCTCTTCGACCACAAACCGGCATTTTTCCGGGCCACCTGCCACGCCTATCACACGGCAGCCTTCCTTCTTGGCTGTTTGTCCGACCACCGTCCCGACAGGGCCGGAAGCGGCGGAGACAACAACGGTTTCGCCGGCTTTCGGCTTGCCCACATACATCAGGCCACAGTATCCGGTGCGTCCGGGCATGCCCGCGACACCCAGATAGGTCTGGAGCGGCACATTGTCTTTCTGGTGGATCTTGTAAACCATCGGCGCATCGGCTGGAAAGGTCACGTACTGTTGCCAGCCTGAATAGCAGGTCACCAGATCGCCGACCTTGAGGCTGTCCGACCGCGACTCCACGATCCTCGCGACGCTTTCACCGACAATGGGCTCGTCGATGGCGATCGGGTCCATGTAGCTCTTGGCGTCATTCATTCGGGGGCGCATATAGGGGTCCAGTGACAGCCACAGCACTTGGGCAACGACTTCCCCCTCAGCCGGTGAGCGGACAGGGCGCTCCTCCATGACCAGATCGCCATCCTGAATTTCCCCTTGGGGACGCTGTTTTAGCACAACTGCGTGGTTCTGGTAGTCGCTCACTGACATTCTCCGTTGCTCTTGAGTGTTTAGCTGGTTGCGTAATGAAACCAGATTGGAGTGGGTCAGAGAGTGCAGCAGATCGGGTTTGGGGTCAACCTCTCAACCTGAGAATTGCGGGGTTACATTCGTTAGCCCGATCGTTATAATCGGAAGCGCTCAGGATGAGCACCGGAAAACATACCTCTCTTCAGGGACCGAAGACATGCCCCAGGCAAGCGGACTGCAGTTCACCGCCACCATTGGCGAATTTTCCTCTGATCATTTTTCCGTTGTCGGCTTTGCGCTGACCGAACCCCTGTCCGGTCTGTTCC